>ERZ1066120.5-NODE-5-length-386129-cov-31.086470_pt1 | contig 386129 bp, 317 predicted proteins | sample MGYA00382767_ERZ1066120 | MGnify/ENA primary metagenome ERZ1066120 (study PRJEB33369, sample SAMEA5778350) | biofilm metagenome | biome: Industrial cooling water; feature: Water cooling tower basin; material: Biofilm | place: United Arab Emirates | collected... | reverse complement strand
GCGACGCCTAACACCTGAGTTAAGCCGCGCCGCGAAGCGGCGTCGGCTTGAACGAGTTGTTAGACCGCAGGCTAGGCTTTTGCATATGCCCGCCTTAGTTCTATCCCGGCCCATGTGTGCAATACCCAACAGGTGGCGAACAAGCCCAAGAACATGGGTAACACCAGCGAGCCCACACTACCCGCCTGACTGCGCTCCGCCCAAATAACGTAGATGACGCTGATCACAAACACTGCGATCGATGCCGAATGAGCAACGATTGCTGAGCGAAGATGACGCGCATGACCCACGCGACGCCACTGTCTTTCACGAAGCACAAATGGAAGAGCCCACACGGAAGGGCAGATGATGGGGCTCGCCGCCAGTAAAAGCAGAATCCCAGGGATTTTTCCAACCACGCCCATAACCCTCACATGCGGGCTAACACCTAGTCGACCCCGAAAACGGGGTGATAACGGATAGTCGGGTGTGGCATCGGGGCGGTCAATGCGTGTTCCTACCTGTAAATCAGTGCCTTTCCGATGGCGTCGCTACCGCGGTTGAACGATTGTGACTGCAACGACGCCAAAGGTGGGGCGGTATGCGTTATCAGGATGCGGCTGTGGTGCGCAGGCGGGCCGGCGGTCGGATCGCCGAGGAGCGCGAGCGGGACGGGACGCGCGGCCGGCCGCGTTCGGCGGCGCGCGTGGGTGGGTACGGCCATGGATTCCAATCCTCCCTTCGTGAGCAGCCGGAGCGGGGACCGGGCCAGGCGTCAGATGGTGCGCCGCGGGCGCCTGGCGCACAGGCGGCGGGCGGGATCCGGTTGACCGACCAGGTGCGCGCCCGCTGCCGGTTGCGCCATTACAGCCTCCGCACGGAGCGGGCGTACCTCGCGTGGATCACGCGGTTCGTCCGGGAAAACGGGATGCGACACCCCAGGTCGCTGGGTGCGATCGAAGTGGAGGCGTTCCTCTCCCGGTTGGCCACCCGCGACGACGTGTCGGCAAGCACGCAGAACCAGGCCCTGTCCGCGCTGTTGTTCCTCTACCGCGAAGTGCTCCACGTCGAGCTGCCATGGATGGAGTCGGTGGTGCGCGCCAAGCGGCCGCGGCGCCTGCCGGTCGTGCTGTCGCGCACGGAGGTCGCGCGGTTGCTGGCGGTGATGGAGGGCACGCCGGCACTGATGGCGGCGATGCTCTACGGCACGGGAATGCGGCTGATGGAGTGCCTGCGGCTGCGCGTGAAGGATGTCGATTTCGAGCGCAACGAGATCTGCGTGCGGGACGGCAAGGGGGCGAAGGACCGGCGGGTGCCGCTGCCGGAACGCCTGAAGGAGCGGTTGCGCGAGCAGCTGGCGCGCGTGGGGCTGCTGCATGCGCACGACAAGGCGACCGGCGTGGCCGGCGTGCACCTGCCACACGCGCTGGCGCGCAAGTACCCGAATGCCGGATCCGAGCTCGGCTGGCAGTACGTATTCGCAGCGACGCGGCTCTCGCGCGACCCGCGCACCGGGATGCTGCGCCGCCACCATGTGGACGAGGCCGTGCTGCAGCGTGCGATCCGCACGGCGCGCGTGCGCGCGGGGCTGCTCAAGCCGGCAAGCTGCCACACGCTCCGGCACAGTTTCGCGACCCACCTGCTCGATGCCGGTCAGGACATCCGCACCGTGCAGGAGCTCCTGGGGCACAAGGATCTGGCGACCACCCAGGTCTACACGCATGTGCTGGGCCGCGGCGCGTCGGCGGTGCGCAGCCCGCTCGATGCGTCGGGACTGTTCGATTGAGTGGTGGATGCGCGACGCATCGGTCGGACCTGCAGCACCGCCCACGCGCTGGCGGACGTGGTTGCCTGTTGCAGCGATGGAGTCGCGACCGCTGCTCGCCACGTGCACCTCGAAGCCTTCGGGCGCGTGGTGACGGCGCGCAAGGTCGCGGGCGCGATGCGCCAACGCCGGCGTCAACACGCTCGTCAATGACTGCTCGACACGCCGGAATTCGACGAGGTCGCGTCCGCGGGCGCGATGGTGACGCCGACCAGCACGACAGCCGCTGCTGGTCACCAAGGATGTCGGTCGCATGCGCGGATCAGCGGTGAATCAAGACGGCCGCGCCACGTGCTGCGAACGCCTGGATCGGTGGGCAAGGGCGTCCGGGACGCGACCGGGCAAGCGATGCGCTTTTCACGGGATGTCAGGCCACCGTCGTTCCAGCGGCGCGCCACCGCGCGTCCGATCCCTTCGTCGATTGAAACGCAGTGCCGAACGGCATCGCCATCACGCACTCGCAGCCATCGCCCGCTGGGCGGCCCAGCGGGATCCTTGTATCGCTGGGAAGCCGTCAGGGATCGCATCGCATCACTTCTGGCACTGACGGATCGGACGCTTCTTCAATTACAGATGGGACCTTGCCAAGCCGTAACGGCGATGGCGTACGGAGAAGCAGCAATGCGCACGCATGTCCAGCTGGGTCACTCGGTGCTTTGGGCGTCTGCCATCGTCGCCTCTGCGGCGCTCGATGCGCCCACCATCCTCACGTTGCTGGTGCTGCCCGCACTTGCTGCCGGCGCTTAGGTGCTTTCGCTGGCGCGTACGCGCTCCTGCGTTGGGCGTCCCGGAAGCGCCGCCTGAGAATCCGATCAGGTCGCGCCGGCTAGAGCAACCCGCCCCGCTTCACCGCGAGGTAGCGCTCGACCAGCGCGCGCGCGAGTGCATCGCAGGTGACGTCGAGCACCAGCACGCCGTGGCTGCGCAGTGCATCATGCGCGGCCTGTCGCTGGGCGAGGTAGTCGGCGGTGGCGCCGACGCGCAACGCCGAGGGCAGGTCCGGCGGTTCCTGCGCGAGTTCGGCGTCCAGCGCGGCCTCGCGCAGCGATGCCACGCACACCAGGTGGCGGCGCCTGAGCACGCGGACCGCGGCGAGCAGGTCGTCCATGTCCTCGTCGCGCAGGTTGGTCACCAGCATCACGAGTGCGCGCCGGCGCTGGTGCACGGCCAGCGCGTTGGCGGCGGCGATGAAGTCGGTGGCCACCGGCCGCGGCTGCAGCGCGTAGGTGGCGCGCAGCAGGCCGTCGATGGCCGCCATCCCGCGGCGCGGCGGCACCCATGCCTCCATGCCGCCGTGCGCGAGCACGCCGACCGCGTCGCCTTGGCGCAGGGCGAGGTAGGCGACGACCAGCGCGGCGTCGAGCACGTGGTCGAAGTGCGCCAGCGCGTCGTCGCGCGCCATCAGCCGCCGGCCGGTGTCCAGAAGCAGCACCAGCTGCTGGTTCTTCTCGTCCTGGTACTCGCGCGAGATCAGCCGGCGCGCGCGCGCGCTGGCCTTCCAGTCGATCCGCCGCAGGCTGTCGCCGACGCGGTACTCGCGCATCTGGTGGAAGTCGGTGCCCTCGCCGCGGCGGCGGCGGATGTGGGCGCCGACCATCCGGCTGGCCTGGTCGGCGCCGAACAGCGCAAGCCGCGCAAGCGGCGCGAAGTTGAGGAACACGCGCACGTCCTGCACGCTGCCCACCACGCGCGACTGCCGCCACAGCGCCCACGGCGAGTGCAGGCGCAGCTGCGTGCCGTCGAAACGGAAATCGCCGCGCAGGTCGCTGGTGAGCGCGTACTCGATGCGCGCGGTGGCCCCGCGCGCCAGCCGCACGCGCCGTGGCAGGCCGTGCAGGCGCCATCCGCCGGGATGCAGGTCGTGCACGTCGAACCGCATCGGCGGGCCGTCGAACGCAAGCGCCACCGAGCGTTCGACGCCCAGTGGCCACGTGTCCGGCGCGCTGCGCGCGACCTGCGGGCTGGGCAGGCGCCACAGGCGCAGCAGGTCGAGCAGGCTGGCCAGCGCGAGCGCGACTCCCGACCACGTCCACGCCGCGGTCGGCACGATCGCGACGCTCGCGGCCAGCCCGACGCACGCCCACGCCGCGAACGCGGCCAGCAGGCGCGGCGCGGGCCGCGGCATCGCGGTGGTGGAGATGGCCGTCATCGACGCGGATGCGCTCAGCTGCGCGGTGCCGGCACGCGGGCGAGCACGCCGCGCAGTGCGTCGTCCGCGCTCTGCCCTTCGATCTGCAGCTCCGGCGCCAGCGCGATGCGGTGGCGCAGCGACGGCAGCGCGATCTCGCGCACGTCGTCGGGGGTGGCGAAATCGCGCCCTGACAGCACCGCCCGCGCGCGCGCGGCGCGCACCAGCGCGATGCTGCCGCGCGGGCCGGCGCCCAGCGCGATGCCCGGCGACGTGCGCGTGGCCGCGGCAATGCGCACGGCGTAGTCGAGTACTGCGTCGTCAACCTGGACCTGCGCGGTGCCGGCCTGCATCGCGAGGATGTCGCCCGGCCCGGCGACGCGCGGCACCGACGAGAGGTCGAAGTCCGACGCGCTGCGCCCGTGCGTGACGGCGCCGACCAGCCGCACCTCGTCGGCATGCGCCGGGTAGCCGATCTGGATCTTGAGCAGGAAGCGGTCGAGCTGCGCCTCCGGCAGCGGGTAGGTGCCCTCCTGCTCGACCGGGTTCTGCGTGGCCAGGCACAGGAACGGCGGCGGCAGCGGCACGCTGTGGCCCTCGATGGTCACCTGCAGTTCGGCCATCGCCTCCAGCAGCGCGGACTGCGTCTTGGCCGGCGCGCGGTTGATCTCGTCGGCCAGCAACAGGTGGGTGAACACCGGGCCGCGGCGCACGTTGAAGGTCTCGTTCTTCGGATCCCACACCGCGTGGCCGCTGATGTCGCTGGGCATCAGGTCGGGCGTGAACTGCACGCGCGCGTGGGACAGGTCCATCGCGCGTGCGAGCGCGCGCACCAGCAGCGTCTTGCCCAGGCCCGGCACGCCCTCGATCAGCGCGTGGCCACCGGCGAGCAGCGCGATGAGCACCAGGTCGAGTGCGTCGTCCTGGCCGATGAACGCGCGCGCCACCGCCGCGCGCAGCGCGGCGACGCGTTCGGTGAGGTCCGCGCCGGTGATGGCGGGCGCGGGGTTGTCGGCGGGGGTGTCGGGCGAGTCAGGAGTCATGGCGGGCCGGAGGGTGGGATGGATGCGGGCGGGTGCCGCGGAGGGAGGATCACAACGCGTTGCGCAACCGCACCAGGGCGGCGATGCGGTTTCGCAACGCTGGTGCGTCGCGCGCGCCGGGCGTGGACAGGGCGTCGCGCAGCGTGGGCGCGCTGATCCCGGTGCGGGTGGCCAGCGCCTGCACGAAGGGCTCGCCGTCGAGCGCGGCGGTGGCCGGGTCGCGCACGCGCAGCCGCGCCAGCACGGCATCGCGCAGCGCGGCGTGCAGGTGGTGGGCATGCCCACGCCGCCATGCGTGCTCGCCCGCGGCGGCGACGTGCTCGAGCAGCGAGCGGCGGTCGGCGACGACCGCGGGCAGCACCGGGCCCAGGCGCTGCGCGCGCATCCACAGCCATGCCACGAGCGCCAGCGCCAGTGGCAGCAGCGCGCGCCAGCCGTGCTCGGCCAGCTGCCACCACAGCGATGGCATGCGGCCTTCGTAGACGAGGTGCACGGTGCCCGTGCCCTGCGGCAGCACTTGGCGGGCGAAGGCGACGTGCGCGGGTTCGTCGATGCTGTCGTTGGTGAACATGTCGAAGTCGGCCAGCACGTCGACCCGTCCTGCGCCACGCGCGATGCGCGCGTAGACCAGGCCCTCGGGCACTGGCAGCCGCGCATCGCCGGCGGGCGCGCGCGGCAGGGAGCGGCCCGCGCGCGGACGTGGTGCGTCGGCATCGCGCGCGTTGGAGGGGCCGGCGCGCCACGCATGCACGACGGGACCGGCGACCTCGAAGCGGCGGCCGCGGCAGAACTCGACGTGCCGCTGCTGCCCCGGCACGTGCAGGGGCGTGCATCCGGTGGGTCCGCCGGGCACGCGCACGCCCAGTGCGGCGAGCAACGCGGCCGGGCGTGCGTCGTCAACCTCGCGCGGGGGCGGGGTGCGCACGACCAGGTGGCCGCCGCGCTCCACCCACGCCAGCACGCGTGCCGACGCGCGCGGATCGAGCTCGCGCAGGTCGCCGTTGAGCAGCACGGTGTCGCCCGCCGCGATGCCGGCCAGCTCGCGCGGCAGCGTGCGCATCGAGCGCGCCGGCTGCCCGGCATTCCGCAAGGCGAGCTGCAGCACGAAGAAGTCGTTCCAGGTGACCTCCCCGGTGGGCGGCAGTTCGATGCTGCGCGTCACGCGATGATGCGTGGACAGGAACCACGCGATGCCCGCGGCGATCGCCAGCACCGCGAGCAGCGCGCCGGCCGCGGCCCAGTGGCGGGGCTTCATCGCGCGCTCCAGGCGAAGCGCGCGTCGAGCCGCGCGAGCAGGGCGTCGAACGCGTCCGTCGCCGGCATGCGATGCGCGTACGCCGCGGCCTGCCAGGCCTGCACGGCGGCGGCGAACGCGGCGCGGTCCTCGCCATCGAGGCGGCGCGCGGCGCGCAGGCACTGTGACTCGGTGGCCCCGGGCGGCAGTTCGATGGCGGTGCGCGCGACCAGCGTGGTCACCGAGGCGCGGTACACCAGCGCGAGCGCCTCGCGGTGGTGGCCGTCGCGCCACAGCGCGCGCGCGCAGGCCGGCACGTCGTCGGGCAGCGGCGCCTCGCTGACGTGCGGCGTGTCGGCCTGCGCGGCCAGCGCGCGGGGTGCACACCGCGCCGCGCCGCGCATCCAGGCCAGCCAGCGCGGCGAGGTCCACAGCAGCGCCAGCAGCAGCACCGCGACCGCCGCCCATGCCAGCAGCCGGCCGGTGGTACCGAGCATCGACGCCAGCCACGCGAGCGCCGGGTTCGGGCGTTGCGCACGTTCCGGCGCGTCGGGGCGGCGCTTCTGCCACACCTTGACCTCGCGTCGCGGCGACACCCGCGGATCCCTGCGCGCCGCGACCACCGCACGCCGCAACGCGGCGGCGTCGTGCACGGTCCCGAACACCGGCGGCAACGTGGCGGGCGCGTCCGGCGTGCGCGCAGGCGGCGCCGCGTCCTGCGCGGGCGCGCGCATCGGCCAGGCGATCGCCACCAGCAACACGAGCGCGCGCGCGCCCGTCGACAGCCGCGCGCGCAGGCGGCGCAGCGCCAGTTCGATGTCCCAGCCTTCCAGCTCGGTGCGGCGGTTGAGGTACAGGCCGAATCCGCCGGCGACGTAGAACGGCGTGATGACCGCGGTGGCCGCCCATGCCAGCGCGTTGTAGGCCAGCTGCAGCCAGTCGGGTGCATCGAGCAGCAGCGGACCCAGCCGCACCAGCGACTCGCGCAGCTGGTGCTCGGGGACGAACAGCAGCCCCAGCCCGGCCGCGCCCAGCATCAGGGCCACTTCGAAGTGCACGCACACCAGCGTCAGCAGCGCCGCCACGCCATAGCCCGGGCCGGCCAGCGTGGCGCGCCGTGCGCGGGCCTGCGCGGCATCCGCGCCTTCGAGCAGGTCGACCGGCATGTGCAGCGAGCGCACGGGCGACAGGCGGCGCCACGTCAGGTACGCCGGCAGCAGCCGCGTGCCGAAGCGCGCCTGCGCGCGCAGCGTCTCGCGCGTGCCGGGCACGTCGCCGAACACCGCGCGCGAGAGCACGTACAGCGAGATGCGGTCGAAGGCCGGCTTGAGCCACCACAGCACCAGCGGCGCGATCCACAACGCACCGGCCCACGCCGCCACCGCGTTGACGAGGACGAACGCCGGCACGCCCAGCGCCAGCCACGGCCGGTACAGCGCGCGCGCATGCCGGCGCACCAGCGCGGCGCCGAGTTCGACCGCCTCCCACGGGCTGCGCGGGCGCAGGACGACGTCGAGCGCGTCGATCCTCATGCGCGCGCCCCGGCGCACGTCGCCACGCGGCGTCCCTTGCACACGTCGATGCATGCGTCGACGCGCACTTCGATGCGCCCGCGGATGCGCGCGCACGGCGGCGAACAAGCAGGCATGGGCGTGGGCGCGCTCATGCCGGTGCCTGCCCGCCGCGGCCGGCCAGCAGCAGCCAGCCCAGCACCGCGGCCCAGCACGCGCCGCCGACGGTGAACTTGATCCACCCCGGCATCCAGCCGATCGACGACCAGAACGCCTCGATGAAGGCGGCCGCCACCAGCATCGCCAGCACGCCCGCGGCCAGCAGCGCGCCGCGGCGGCCGGCCTGCATCAGCGCCGCGCCGCGCGACAGCCGCCCCGGCGCGACCAGCGCCAGGCCCAGCTGCATGCCCGCGCCACCGGCGATGACAATCGCGGTGAGCTCGGGCGCGGCGTGCGCGACCACGAAGCGCCAGAACGGGCCGTCGTGGCCGACCACCTCCAGGTGCGCGGCGACCACGCCGAAGAACGCGCCGTTGAACACCAGCACCACCATCGAGCCCAGCCCGCACACCAGCCCGGACGCGAACGTGCGGAAGGCGATCGACACGTTGTTCCAGATGTAGAAGCCGAACATCGCCACGTCGCTGCCGCCGTCGCGGCCGATGCGGTGTTCGGCGCGCGCCGGGTCGTACATCGCCTCGATCCCCGCCAGCTGCACGGGATCGAACACCGCCGCGGCCAGGTCCGGGCGCCACAGCACCGCGACGAACAGCGCGATGGCGGGCAGCGAGAACAGCACCGCAGCGACCAGCATCACCGGCCAGTGCGCACGCACCAGCCGCGGGAAGCCGACCGCGAGGAACTCCAGTGCGCGGCGCGCGCGCACCGGCGGCGTGCGGTAGAGCACCGCGTGCCCGCGCTGCACCAGCGCCTGCAGGCGATCGGCCAGCTGCGGGCTGTAGCCGCGCCGGCGCGCGAGCGCGAGGTGCTGGCACAGCCGGCGGTAGCGCGCGGGGATCTCGGCGTCGGCCAGGCCGGACCACTGCGGATCGGCGCGGCGTGCCGCGCGCAGGTCGCCGCGCGCATCGAGCCAGTGCTCGAAGGCGATCCAGCCGGGCTGGTGGCGGGCGATGAACTGGTCCTGCCTCATCGCGAGACGCCCCCGCGCGTGCAGCGCGATGCGACGCAGCCCGCGCGCGATGCGCGATGCGTTCGTCGTGCGCGGGAGCCCGGCGACGACACCAGACGCACGCCCCGGCAAGGCGCGACCGCGTCCATCACCGCCGCCCCAGCAGCCACGCCGCCATCCCCTGCAGCCGCGCCACCGCCGCCATGCCGCGTGCCCCGGCCAGCGGCGCGGCGAGCTCGGCCAGTTCCACCTGCCGCGCCGGCGTCAGCAGCACGCCGCGTTCGGCGAAGGCCACCAGCGCCGCCTGCTCGTGCGGACGCAGCGCCACCGGCGGCGCCACCGGCGCGACGGTCGAGGGCGCCGCGGCATCGACCTCGCGCGGCACGTGCACCACCTGGGTGTCGGCGACCAGGTCGCCGAGCCGGCGCGCGTGCGCATCGCACAGGCAGCACACCAGCCCGGCCGCGTAGCCGAACGGCAGCATGTCGACCACCCGCAGCAGGTTGCGCAGGAACGCGGCCAGCCAGCCCACCGGTGCGCCGTTGCCGGCCACCACGCGCAGACCGAGCGCGCGCTTGCCCGGGGTGCGGCCGTCCCACAGCGCCTCGAACGCCACCGGGTAGAACCACACCAGCACGAACACGACCACGCCCATCGCGCCGGTGCCCACGCGCCCGAGCAGCCCGAGCAGCATCGCCGCGGCGGCGGCGATGCCCACGCGCAGCGCCAGGTCGATCGCCCACGCCAGCGCGCGCGGCACCGGCCCCGCGGCGGGCAGGCGCAGCGCGATGCCCTCGGGCGTGACCACCTCGCGGTGCGTGTCGAGCATCAACGCCGGTCCCTGCGCCGGATGCACGCGGTCAGGCGCCGGCGCCGAGGTAGCGGTCCTTGAGTCGCACGTAGTGCTGCGCGCTGTAGGCCAGCTGTTCGATCTCGCGGTCCGAGAGCCTGCGCACGCAGCGCGCCGGGTTGCCCAGCCAGAGCTCGGCCTCGCCCACCGCCTTGCCCGGCGGCACCACCGCGCCGGCGCCGACGAACCCGTGCCGGCCCACCGTCGCGCCATCGAGGATCCGCGCGCCCATGCCGACCAGCGCGAAATCGCCCACCGTGCACGCATGCACGATCGCGCCGTGGCCGATGGTGACGTCGCTGCCGATGAGGGTCGGCATGCCGCCGGCGGTGAACGGGCCGTCGTGGGTGACGTGGATGACGGTGCCGTCCTGCACGTTGGTGCGCGCGCCGATCTCGATGCGGTTGACGTCGCCGCGCACCACGCACATCGGCCAGATCGACACGTCGTCGCCGAGCACCACGTCGCCGATCACCGCCGCCTGCACGTCGACGTACACGCGCTGGCCGAGGGTGGGAACGCGGTCGAGGTACGGGCGCAGGGTCATCGACGCATTGTAGGCACGCACGCGCCTAGACTCCCCGCGCATGGACGCCCCGCGCATGAACGCCGCCCCGCCCCCGGCCACCGCACCGGCGCGCGCCGGCGGCAACGAACTGGAGGCCACGCTCGCGCGCCTGCGCCGCGCGTGGCAGGCCGCGCGCCCCACCCTCGCGCAGCGCCGCGGCGACCTCGGCCGTTTGCGCGCGGCGCTGTCGGCGCGCATCGGCGCGATGGACGCGGCGATCCGCGCCGACTTCGGCCATCGCAGCGAGCACGAGAACCTGGTGTCCGAGGCGATGGTGGTGTTCGCCGAGATCGACCAGGCCGTGTCGAACCTGCGCCGCTGGTCGCGCCCGCGCCGCGCGGCGGTCGGCTGGCAGCTGTGGCCGGCGCGCGCGCAGGTGGTGCCGATGCCGGTGGGCGTGGTCGGCATCATCAGCCCGTGGAACTACCCGGTGAACCTGGCGCTGGTGCCGCTGGTGTCGGCGGTCGCCGCCGGCAACCACGTCTACCTGAAGCCGTCCGAACACACGCCCCATACCACCTCATTCCTGCGCGAGCTGCTGGCCGGGGTGTTCCCGGCCGACCGCGTGGCGGTGGCCAAAGGTGGCGCCGAGGTCGGAGCGGCGTTCGCGGGGCTGAAGTTCGACCACCTGCTGTTCACCGGCTCGACCGCGGTGGGCCGCAAGGTGATGGCCGCGGCCGCGCCCAACCTCACGCCGGTGACGCTGGAACTCGGCGGCAAGGCGCCGGCGATCGTGTGCGCGGATGCCGACATCGACAAGGCCGCCGCGCGCATCGCCACCGGCAAGTGGTTCAACGCCGGGCAAACCTGCATCGGCGTGGACTACGTATTGGTCGATGCGCGCCGTCGCGATGCGCTGGTGGCGGCGCTGCGGCGCGAACTCGCCTCGCGCTATCCGGACCTCGCATCCAGCCGCGACTACACCCGCATCATCAACGACGGGCAGCTGGCGCGGCTGCGCGGCTACCTCGACGAGGCCCGCGCGCGCGGCGTCGAGTTGATCGAACCCTTCGCCGGTGCCGCCACCGGCGAGCGCCTGCTGCCGCCGGTGCTGCTGATCGACCCGCCCGGCGACCTGGCGGTGATGCGCGAGGAGATCTTCGGGCCGCTGTTGCCGGTGGTGTCGTTCCGCGCGCTGGGCGATGCCGTCGATGCGGTCAACGCGCGCGACCGCCCGCTGGCGCTGTACCCGTTCACCGACGATCCCGAGACGCTCGAGACGATCCTCTCGCGCACGCTGGCCGGCGGGGTCACCGTCAACGACACGCTGCTGCACTTCGCGGCCAAGGGGCTGCCGTTCGGCGGCATCGGGCCCAGCGGGATGGGCGTGATCCACGGCAAGGCGGGCTTTGACACCTTCAGCAAGCTGCTGCCGGTGCTGCGGCAGTCGCGCTGGTCGGCAACCGACCTGCTCAAGCCGCCGTACGCCGGCCGCGTCGACCGGCTGGTGCGCTGGCTGGCGCGCTGACCAGCGCGCACGCTGCGTAACCGGACCTCGCCGGCGCCGCGCGCCGCGGGCGCGTGCGGGGCTGCGGCACACTGCACCGGTCCCCGCCGCCGACCCGAGCCCATGGCCCGCGATCCCGTCCCCGTGCCCGTCGACCCGGCGTTCGCGCGCACCGCGCGCATCGACCGCGCAACGTTCGAGGCGATGCACGCGGCCGCGATAGCCGACCCCGATGCCTTCTGGCTCGAGCAGGCACGCCGGCTGGAGTGGATCACGCTGCCCACGCAGGGCAGCGACGTCTCGTTCGACGCCGACGACCTGCACATCCGCTGGTTCGCCGACGGCGTGCTCAATGCCTCGGTCAATTGCCTGGACCGCCACCTCGCCACCCGCGGCGACGCGACCGCGCTGGTCTTCGAGCGCGACGATCCCTCCGCGCCGGCCGAGCGCATCAGTTACCGCGACCTGCATGCACGCGTGTGCCGGCTCGGCAACGCGCTGCGCAACCTCGGCGTGCGCCGCGGCGACCGCGTGACCATCTACCTGCCGATGACGCCCGACGCGGTGGTCGCGATGCTCGCCTGCGCGCGCATCGGGGCGATCCATTCGGTGGTGTTCGGCGGCTTCGCGCCGGCATCGATCGCCGACCGCATCGCCGACTGCGGATCGAAGCTGGTCATCACCGCCGACGAAGGCGTGCGCGGCGGCAAGCGCGTGCCGCTGAAGGCCAACGTCGACGCCGCGCTGCAACGCGACGGCACCAACAGCGTCGAGACCGTGCTCGTGGTGCGCCACACCGGCGCGGCGGTGCCGATGCAGATGCCGCGCGACCGCTGGTTCGACGCGGTGGTCGACGGGCAGCCCGACACGTGCACGCCCGAGGCGATGCACGCCGAAGACCCGCTGTTCGTGCTCTACACCAGCGGCAGCACCGGCAAGCCAAAGGGCGTGCTGCACACCACCGGCGGGTACCTCGTGCATGCCGCGCTGACGCACGAGGCGGTGTTCGACCTGCGCGATGACGACGTCTACTGGTGCACCGCCGACGTCGGCTGGATCACCGGCCACAGCTACGTGGTGTACGGGCCGCTGGCGAACGGGGCGACGCAGGTCATCTTCGAGGGCGTGCCGACCTGGCCCGATGCCTCGCGCATCTGGCAGGTGGTCGACCGGCACAAGGTGTCGATCCTCTACACCGCGCCCACCGCGATCCGCGCGCTGATGCGCGAGGGCGACGGCCCGGTGCGTGCCACCTCACGCGCGTCGTTGCGCCTGCTCGGCACGGTGGGCGAACCGATCAATCCGGAAGCGTGGCGCTGGTACTTCGATGTCGTCGGCAACGCGCGTTGCCCGGTCGTCGACACCTGGTGGCAGACCGAGACCGGCGGCATCCTCATCACCCCGCTGCCAGGCACGATGGACCTCAAGCCCGGCTCGGCGATGCGGCCGCTGCCCGGCATCGCGCCGGCGCTGGTGGACGAGCACGGCACGGTGCTGGACGGCGAAGCGAGCGGGCACCTGGTGCTCACGCGCAGCTGGCCCGGGCAGATGCGCACGGTGTACGGCGACCACGCGCGCTTCGTCGAAACCTATTTCCGCACGTATCCCGGGATGTACTTCACCGGTGACGGCGCGCGGCGCGATGCCGATGGCGACTGGTGGATCACCGGGCGCGTGGACGACGTCATCAACGTCAGCGGCCACCGCATCGGCACCGCGGAAGTCGAGAGCGCGCTCGTGGCGCATCGCGAGGTGGCCGAGGCCGCGGTGGTCGGCGTGCCGCACGCCATTAAGGGCCAGGGCCTGCATGCGTTCGTGACGCTCAAGGCCGGCACGCAGGCGAGCGATGCGTTGCGCGACGCGCTGGTGCAGCAGGTGCGCGATGTGATCGGCCCGTTCGCCGCGCCCGACGCGATCCAGTGGGCGCCGGCGCTGCCGAAGACGCGCAGCGGCAAGATCATGCGGCGCATCATGCGCAAGATCGCCGAGAGTGCGCACGACGACGAGGCCGATGCGATCGCGGCGCAACTTGGCGATACCAGCACGCTTGCCGATCCGTCTGTGGTGGCGGAGCTGATCGAGGGCCGGGCGCGGCGGGGCTGATGGGTTGGCGCGATGCGCGTGCGCGGTAGCGCCGAGCTCGCTCGGCGTCCGTGCCAGTCGTATCGCTCGCGACGCCGAGCAAGTTCGGCGCTACGGGTCATCGTATGTAGCCCGGGTAAGCGAAGCGCACCCGGGGCGGGCGCTCGATGCTCCCGGGTGCGCTGCGCTTACCCCGGCTACGCGGGTCTAGACCGACGCGAGCAGCCGCCTCGCCAGCGCCTGCGCGTCCTGGCGCAGTTCGGGCACCGCGATGGTTTCCCACAGCGTGCCGATGCGCAGGCTGCCGATCGCGTGCAGGCGTGCATGCGCGCTGCCGTCGGCGCGCAGGACGGCGGCATCGGCATCGGTGTCCAGGCCGATGCCGTGCGGGCCGGGTCGCGCGTCGCCACGCGCCAGCAAGGCATCGAGCAGCGGGTGGCCCATGCGCGCGGCCTGCACCTGCAGTCCGACGGCGTTGACCACCACGTCGCAGCCCCACTCGTCCTGCGTGCCCTGCGGCGTGCAGGCCTGCACGCGATAACGAGCGCCGTCGGCGAGCACGCGCTGCAGGCGGCCGCGGTGCACGCGCAGCTGGCCGGATTCGCGCCGCGCCTGCAGCCGCGCATGCACGGACGGCGCGATGCGGTGGCGATGCACGTCCCACGCGCGCACCACGTGGCGCAGGAAGCGGCGGCGGTCCGCATCGCCAAGCGATCCCCACAGCGCGCGCACCTGCGGGCGCACGCGGTCCATCACGTCCTGCCAGGGCACGTCAGCCGCGGCGGCCTCGCTCGTTGCACTGCGCAATGCGCGCACGCGGGCGCGCAGCGGCAACGTGAGCAGCGTGGTGGCATCGAAGTCGCACGCGCCATGTGCGCGTGCATGCGGCAGTGGCAGCTGCGCGGTGCGCGAGAGCACGTCGACGTGGCCGCGGTGGTCCTGCGCGACGAGGCTCAGCACCACGTCGACCATGCTGTGGCCGGCGCCGACGATGGTGACGTCGTGGTCGGGCTCGATGGCCTTGAGCGCGCGGTAGTCCCAGCTGGCGATGACGGCGCCGGGCGGTGCGGGCGCAGGCAGCGGGCGCGGCGTGTTGCCCAGCGCGACCACCGCGTGCGCGGCGCGCAGCGTGCGGCCGTCGTCGAGGTGCAGGCGCACGGAGGTGGCGTCGGGTTCGGCATCGACCACGCGCGCCGGGACCACGTCGACGGTGGCGTGGGTCGCTTGCGCCCGCGCGGCGGCGAAACGGTCGGCGAGGTAGGCGGCGTACACGCGGCGCGGCGCGAAGGTGCCGGCGGTTGCGGCGGGGTCGAGCGTTTGCAGGTAGTCGAGGAAATCGGACGGCGCGTCCGGGTCCACGCTCATGCGCGCGGCGGGCACGTTGAGCAGGTGCTCGTCGAAGTCGGTGCCGTAGGCCACCCCGCGCCCCGGGGTGCCGGGCTCGACCAGCGCGAGGCGCGTGGGCGTGCGCGCCTGCCGCAGCAGGTGCAGGGCCACCAGCGTGCCGCTGGCGCCGCCGCCGATGAGGGCGATGTCGTAAGGCGTGTCGTCCATCGCACAAGTGTGACGTAGGGACGTGTGTGCGCGCCTGCGCAGCCGGCCGCGTGATCGCCCCCGGTAGAGGCGATCACGCTGTGCAAGAGGTTGCAAGGCCGCGAGCTCTTGCCCGTCATCCCCGCGAAGGCGATCGCGCGATGCGCGGTCGAGAGGGGAAAGCACAAAGCCCGCCTTGCGGCGGGCTTTGTCTGGAGCGAAAGCGAAGGGCGCTGGATCCCCGACAAGAGCACTCGGGGATGAAGCACCGGCACAGGCGATCGCGCGTAGCGCGATCGAGAGGCGGAAAGCACAAAGCCCGCCTCGCGGCGGGCTTTGCTTGTGGAGCGAAGAGCAAGGGCGCTGGATCCCCGACAAGAGCACTCGGGGATGAAGCACCGGCACAGGCGATCGCGCGTAGCGCGATCGCGCCGGTGCTTCACTTGATCTTGCCTTCCTTGTACGCCACGTGCTTGCGCACGACGGGATCGTACTTCTTGATCTCCATCTTGTTGGGCGTGTTCTTCTTGTTCTTGTCGGTCGTGTAGAAGTGACCGGTGCCGGCCGTCGAGATCAGACGGATCTTGTCGCGCTTGGAGGCCATGTCGAGTTCCTCAGACCTTTTCGCCGCGGGCGCGCAGGTCGGCGAGGACGGCGTCGATGCCGTTCTTGTCGATGGTGCGCATGGCAGCGGTGGAGACACGCAGCTTCACCCAGCGGTTCTCGCTGGCGACCCAGAACCGGCGCTCGTGCAGGTTCGGGAGGAAACGGCGGCGGGTTTTGTTCATCGCGTGCGAGACGTTGTTGCCCGTCGTCGTCCGCTTGCCGGTGACCTGGCAGACTCGTGACATTGCGCACCTCTAATGTCTGTGTTGCATCCCATGGCCCGGGAGGCGGCGGCCCCGGTACCGGCGTCGATCGACGCTGGCACCACGCGGTTCGGGGGGAGGCCTGCGCGGAGGCAGGCGGCGCTTGAGCCGGACACCGTGCGGTCCGGGTCGCCCGGGACCCGAACAAGGGTGCGCCGGACGCAGCGAGCCGCGCATGGTAGGGGGATCGGGGGTGGCGGGCAAGCCGGGGCTGGCGGTTCCGCCTCCCTTTCCCGTCGTCCCCCGGGAGCGGACGGTCCCCGGAGGCGCCCAAGTCACTGGGCCCCTGCGTGCGCAGGGGCGACGGCAAGGGGGGGCGACGCCGCGGCGTGCGCCGGCCGGTCCCCGCGCCCGGGCCGACGTGTCTCGACCGGGCCCCGCCGCTAGTGGCCGGCCTTCTCGCGCTTCCAGCCGCGGTGGCGGATGTCCAGCCACAGGCTGTAGGCGGCGGTGAAGGCCGGGAACAGGTTCTGCAGCACGCCGACCGCGTCCTGCTTGGCGGAGAAGATGAAGTAGCTGAGCGTCATCGCGCTGCCGACCAGGCTCATGTACCAGAACAGCCGCGGGATCACCGGCTTGCCCTGCCGGCGCGAGGCGACGAACTGCACCAGCCAGCGGGCGCCGAACATCAGCGCGCCGGTCAGGCCGATGATCTTCCACGGGCTCATGTGCAGGCCGGTCCAGGCCAGCCAGGCGATCTCGGTGTTCATCACGTCGCTCACGGCTCGCAGGTCCCGGTGTTCATCACGTCGCTCACAGCTCGCGGACCGCGGTGCGTATGCCGCGGCGGATCAGCCAGGCCACCCCGCGCAGGTCGGCCATGCCCACCCATGCACGCTGCCAGTTGGTGTACTTCGAGATGCCCGCGCCACGCGGGCGGTGGTGCACGGGCACGCTCACCGTCGCCCAGCCGGAGCGCTGGAACAGCGCCGGCAGGTAGCGGTGCATGTGGTTGAAGGCCGGCAGCTCGAGGAACGCCTCGCGCTCGAACAGCTTGATGCCGCAGCCGGTGTCGGGCGTGGCGTCGCGCAGCATGGCGGCGCGGATCGCGTTGGCCAGGCGGGAGGCCAGGCGCTTGCTGCCGGTGTCCTTGCGGTCCACGCGCCAGCCGGCGTAGCACTTCACGTCGGCGCCGCCGGCATCGCGCCGCGCGAGCAGCCCGGGGATGTCGGCCGGGTCGTTCTGGCCGTCGCCGTCGAGGGTGGCGATCCACGGCGCGCGCGCGGCCCGCGCGCCGCTGCGCAGCGCGGCCGACTGCCCGCCCTGCGCGGCGTGGTGCAGCACGCGCAGCTCGGGCACGCGCGCCTTCAGCGCCTCGAGCACCGCGAGCGTGTCGTCGCGCGAGTGGTCGTCGACGAACAGCATCTCGAACGCCACCCGCCCGCGCAGCGCCGCGACGATCTCGTCGATGAGCCGCGCGACGTTGCCGGACTCGTTGAAGACCGGCACGACGACCGACAGTGCAGGCGCGTGGTGCATGTCACGCATTGTCGCCGAAGTACCCGCGGCACCAGTCGACCACCGCCGGCATCCCGGCCTCGATGGTGGTGCGGGGCTCGAAGCCGAACGCGGCGCGTGCGCGGCGGGTGTCGGCCATCGTCTCGACCATGTCGCCGGGCTGCATGGGCTGGTAGACCTTGTGCGCGGCGCGGCCGGCCGCCTGTTCGATGACCGCGATGAAGCGCTCGAGTTCCACCGGCGCGTGGTTGCCGAGGTTGTAGACGGCATGCGGCGGCGGCGCATCGCCGCGCGGGGCATCGAGCGCGCCGAGCACGCCGGCGACGATGTCGTCGATGTGGGTGAAGTCGCGGCGCATCCGCCCCATGTTGAACACCTCGATCGGCCGGCCCGCCAGCACCGCGCGCGCGAACAGCAGCGGGGCCATGTCGGGCCGGCCCCACGGGCCGTAGACCGTGAAGAAACGCAGGCCGGTCGCGCGCAGCGCGTACAGGTGCGCGTAGGCGTGCGCCATCAGCTCGTTGGCGGCCTTGGTGGCCGCGTACAGCGAGCGCGGCTGGTCGATGCGCTGGTCCTCGGAGAACGGCGGCGTCGCCGAATCGCCGTACACCGACGAGGAACTGGCGTAGACGAGGTGGTCGACGCCGCGGTGCCGGCACAGCTCCAGCACGTTGACGAAGCCGGCGAGGTTGGCGTCGACGTAGGCGTGCGGGTTCTCCAGCGAATGGCGCACGCCGGCCTGCGCGGCCAGGTGCACCACGCTAGTGGGCGCGGCCGCGTCGAACAGGCGTGCCAGGCCATCGCGGTCGGTGAGGTCGAGCACGCGGACGTCGGCCTGCGGGCACAGCGCGGCGACGCGGTCGCGCTTGAGCCGGGGGTCGTAGTACGCATTGAAGTTGTCGAGCCCGACCACGCGATAGCCGCGCGCGAGCAGCGCGCGGGTGACGTAGGCGCCGATGAAGCCGGCCGCGCCGGTGACGAGGATGGACATGCGATGCAAGGCCGGTTGAAGCGGGTGCGGTTGCGCGCTCAGCGCAGCACGGGGGCGAACACGGACGCGACCGCGGCGGGGTCGTCCATGTGCAGGTGGTGCCCGCCGGGCAGCACGGTGACGTGGCCGTCGTGCAGCAGCGCGGCGCGTGCATCGCGCAGCGCGGGCGTGAAGTAGGGCGGCGCGGGATCGGCGGCGACCAGGTGCACCGGGCAGCGGATCGAGGCGATCAGGTCGCGCGTCTGCGCCTCGCCCATGCGCACCGCGGTGGGCCGGGTCAGGCGTGGGTCGCTGCTCCACGCGTGGCCGCCCTCGACGCGGCGCAACCCGCGTTCGACCAGCAGCCGCGCCGAGGCCGCCGCCATGCCGTTGGCCTGCACCCGCGCGCGCATCGCCACCTCGAGGTCGGCGAACACGCGCAGGGCGGGCCGCGCGCGCGCGTTGGCGTCGAAGGATTCGCGCAGCCGCGCGGCGGTGCGGTCCTCGGCCTCGCTCAGGCCGCCCAGCGCCTCGATGAGCAGCAGCCGGTCCACGCGCAGCGGCTGCGCGGCGGTCATCACGGTGGCGGTCGCGCCGCCCAGCGAATGGCCCAGCAGCACGAAGCGGTTCCAGCCCAGCGCGTCGGCGGCGGCGAACGCGGCGCGCGCGGCGGCGACCAGCGTGTAGTCCGCGCTCGCCGGCAGGTGCGCGCTCAGGCCGTGCCCCGGCAGGTCGAGGGCCACCAGCGTGCACGCCGGCAGGTGCGCGGCGAGCGGCACGAAGCTGGCCGCGTTGTCGAGCCAGCCGTGCAGCGCCAGCACGCGCGGCGCGTGCGCGGAGCCGTCGCGGCGCAGCGCGGCGAGCGTGCCGAACGGCGTGTCCAGCACGATGTCGCGCAGCGCGCCGGTCGCCTGCGCCGCGGCGTTCATGGCGCCTCCAGCGCGGCGCGCGCGATCGCCGCCAGCGCGTCGGCGTGCGCCGGCGAGGCGTTGAGGCAGTCGATGCGCCGTAGCGTGCCGCCGCGCGCGTGGACCTCCTCGGCCAGCTGCATGCCGATCTCCTCGAGGGTTTCCAGGCAGTCGACCGCGAATCCCGGCGCGACGACGTCGATGGTGCGCACGCCGCGCGCCTGCAGGGCGGCCAGGGTGTCCTGCGTGGAGGGCCCGAGCCAGCGTTCGCGGCCGAAGCGCGACTGGTAGGCCAGCGTCCACGCGCCGTCCTCCAGCCCGGCCGCGCGCGCGATCGCGCGCACGCCGGCCTCGCACTGCGCGGCGTACGGATCACCGGCATCGACGAGGCGCTGGGGCAGGCCGTGCAGCGAGAACACCAGGTGCTCGCCCGCCCCGTGCGCGGCGCGGTGGGCGTCGATCGAGGCGGCCACCGCCGCCACCCACGCGGGATCGAGGTGGTAGTCGCGCACCACGCGGATGCCCGGGGCGGTGCGCGCGTGCGCGTCGGCGACGTCCTGCATCGAGGCGGTGGTGGAGGTCGAGTACTGCGGGTACAGCGGCAGCACGAGGGTGCGCGCCACCCCATCGGCGGCCAGTCGCGCCAGCTGCGTCGACAGCGCCGGCTCGCCGTAGCGCATCGCGTGCAGCACGCGCACGCCCGGCATGCGCTGCGCGACCGCCCGCGCGAGTTCGCGCGTGTGCACCTCCAGCGGCGAGCCGCCGTCCGGGCCGTCGATCCAGACCGCCGCGTACTTGCGCGCCACCTTCGGCCCGCGCAGCGGCAGGATCACGAAGTGCAGCAGCGGGCACCACAGCCAGCGGGTGAGCTGCACCACGCGGTGGTCGTGCAGGAACTCGGCGAGGTACCGCCGCACCGCGCGCGGCGTGGGGGCCATGGGCGTGCCGAGGTTGGCGAGGACCACGGCGGTGGGCGGGGAGGCGTCGGGCATCGGCATAGGATGCCGGAGCTGCGCGGGTGCTCGTGCACGGGCAGCTGCAATCGGGACATGGACGCGCGCACCACCGCGCTCGTCGCCCCTGCGCATGCAAGCGCCCAGTGCCTCTGCTCTCGCTTGGAGCGGGTAAAAGTCGAAGTCGCTGTGCCCCTGCGTGCGCAGGGGCGACGGCTGTTGGTTCGTCGCGAAGTAGCGGAGCGTCGGGGTGGCATTCTTCCGCCCCGATTCATGCCGACGTCACTAGCCTGAACGCTCGCCTGCCGCCAAGGACCCCCGTCATGCCGATCCGTGCCACATTGCTCGCCGCCGCACTCCTGGTCGCATTCGCCGCGCCGGCCACTGCCGGGCCCGCCGAGGACGAGCGCGCGCGCAACGCGCTGCGCGTGCTGGCCGACATCCAGGCAATCCCGGAATCGGCGATCCCCGACAAGCTGCTCGACGAGGCCAAGGCCATCGTCATCGTCCCGGACACGATCAAGGTGGGGCTGGTGGTCGGCGGGCGGCGCGGGCATGGGCTGGTCTCGGTGCGCACCGCCGACGGCACCTGGTCCAACCCCAGTTTCGTCAGGCTCACCGGCGGCAGCATCGGGCTGCAGGCCGGCGTGCAGTCGGCCGACGTGGTGCTGGTGTTCCGCACCGCGCGCGGGCTGGATTCGATCGTCAACGGCAAGCTCACCCTGGGCGCCGACGCGGGCGTGGCCGCCGGCCCGGTGGGGCGCAACGCCGCCACCGCGACCGACGGCGAGCTCAAGGCGGAGATCTGGTCGTGGTCGCGCGCGCGCGGGTTGTTCGCGGGGATCGCGCTGGACGGCGCGGTGCTGGCGATCGACGACGCGGCCAATGAGGCGGCGTACGGGCGCGACACCACCCCGCGGATGATCTTCGAGTCGCGTATCGCGCAGGCGCCTTCGGGCGACGTGGTCGCGTTCCGCGACCGGCTCGAGGAGGCCACCCACACCGCACGCGAGCGCCGCGGCACCGCGCGGCCGGTCGCGGCCCCACCGGCGCCGCCGACCCCGGCGACCAGCGTGCCGGTCGATCCGGCAGGCGTGCCCGCGCCCGCGACGACCCAGCCGGCGCCGTTCGAGACCGTGGAGTCGCCCGCCAAGGTCGAACCGCTGCCCTGACCCGAGCTGTCATGGGGCCTGCGCTATCCTGCCGGCCCCGCTTTTTTACCCGAGGATCGCGCCATGGGCAGCTTCAGCATCTGGCACTGGCTGGTGGTGCTGGTGGTCGTGGTGCTGGTGTTCGGCACCAAGCGCCTGGGCAGCGTGGGCAAGGACGTCGGCGAGGCGATCAAGGGCTTCAAGAAGGGCGTGCGCGACGACGATGCGCCGCCTGCGCAACTGCCCGACGCGCGCCGCGAGGGCGAGCCCGTCGAGCCGCGCAAGCCGACGGTGGAGCGCGGCGACCGCGGCGACTGACCTGCGCCGATGTTCGACATCGGCTTCTCCGAGCTGCTGCTGATCGCGGTGGTGGCGCTGGTGGTGCTGGGCCCCGAACGGCTGCCGAAGGCCGCGCGCTTCGCCGGCCTGTGGGTGCGCCGCGCGCGCGCGCAGTGGTACTCGGTGCGCGCCGAGCTGGAGAACGAGCTGGCCGACGAGGAACTGCGCCGGTCGCTGAAGGCCACGCAGGAGGAACTGCGCGCGATGCGCGCCGACATGCAGGCGCAGGGGCAGGCGTTGCAGGCGGACGTGGCCGGGCTGGAGGCGCGCGGGCGCGCGGATGCGACCGCGCCGGGGCCGACGCCCGCGGCGGGAACGCTGGCGGGGGATGTCGGGGTGCATGTCGGGAGCGAGGTGCCGGCGTCGGGTGCCAGCGGGGCGACCGTCACGCACGCGCCGTCCCTGCAACCCGGCAGCACGGGTTTACCACCATCCCCTCCCAACCCTCCCCTTGAAGGGGAGGGCTTGAGTGCGCACCGCTCCGGGACCGACGCGGTCGGCGCGGGCACGACGCGGCGCATGTTCGATGGCGCCGTCGATGGCGATGACGCTGGCGACAGCGGGGTGCGCGATGACCGCGCCTGACGACGCGGGTGGCGAGGTTCCGGGCACCGGCGATACGGCGCGCCTGCTCGACCATCTCGTCGAACTGCGCTCGCGCCTGCTGCGCGCGATCGGCGGGCTGTTCGCGGTGCTGGTGGTGCTGCTGCCGTTCGCCAACGACCTGTACGGGCAGCTGGCGCGCCCGTTGCTGGCCAAGCTGCCGGCCGGCGGGCAGCTGATCGCGGTCGAGGTGGCGTCGCCGTTCTTCGCACCGCTCAAGCTGGCGTTCTTCGCCGCGGTGGTGATCACGACCCCGTGGCTGCTCTACCAGGCGTGGGCGTTCGTGGCGCCGGGCCTGTACCGGCGCGAGAAGCGCCTCGCACTGCCGCTGCTGGCCGCCGCGGTGGTGCTGTTCTACGCGGGCTGCGCGTTCGCCTACTTCCTGGTGCTGCCGTCGGTGTTCGGCTTCCTGGCCGCGGTCACGCCCGACGGCGTGGCGATGATGACCGACATCAACGCGTACCTGGATTTCGTGCTGGTGATCTTCCTGGCGTTCGGCGCCAGCTTCCAGCTGCCCGTCGCGCTGGTGGTGGCGGTGCTGCTGGGCTGGGTCACGCCACAACAGTTGCGCGAGTGGCGCGGCTATGCGGTGGTGGCGATTTTCGTCGTCGCCGCCGTGATCACCCCGCCGGACGTGGTGAGCCAGCTGATGCTGGCGATCCCGATGGTGGTGCTCTACGAGGCCGGAATCATCGCCGCGCGGCTGCTGGCGCGACGCGATTCGTAGCGGCGGGCGTCGCACCGGCGTCGACAGGCGGGACTCGACGCGGATTGACGCGGATTACCGCGGGTGGATGTGGGTCAATGCGGATCCGGCGACGGTCGACAGACGTCGTCCATGCGCCCTCACACGCCGGTCCGTGACGCTGCGCCACCAACCGCATTGATTCGTACCACGCCGCACCGATCCGCGTTGATCCGCGTCCACGACGCCTGCCCCACCGCTCAGGCTTCGATCTGTCCCTGCATCACCGGAGCGTCCCGCAGCACCGGGGCCTCCGGCGCATCCGGCCCGAACATGTCGCGCCAGGCGTGGTACGCCGCGGCCATCAGCAGGGTCAGCACGACGGTGGCGAACACCAGCGTGAGCGCGGCGACCAGCAGCGCGCCGATGCTCGCGTGCAGCAGCGCGCCGATGCTGGCGGCCAGCGCCGCGACGATGGCGAAGGCGACCGCCGCGGCGAGCATCACCGCGACCACCACCGCCGAGGCGACCAGGTTCGGCGCCAGGTTGCGCAGCGCGGCGCGCAGGCTGCCCATGAACGCGGCGCTGATGCCCAGGCCCGAGCACACCACCAGCGGCACCGACAGCAGCATCGTCGCGGCGCTCAGGTAATTGAAGACGAGCTGCACGACGCTCAGCAGCACCGGGTGGCGCGGCTGCGGCGGGGTGGCGGCGCGGCCGTTGACCGCCTCGCGCAGCGCCACGAAGTAGTCGTTCCAGAAGTCGTTGCCGGCCAGCGCCATGACCAGCGCGATGGCGATCGCCGACAGCGCCACCTGCAGCAGCCCGATCGCCGCCAGCGCGCGCACGCGGCGCGGATCGCGCAGCGGCGCGAACACGTCGAGCGGGCGCAGCGGTGCGCCGCGCTCGGACAGGTCGACCAGGTGCACGATGCCGCCGAGCAGCAGCGGGAACGCCAGCAGCATCACCACGAACACCGGCGCCACCGCGCGCAGCGCCGCGGCGACATCGACCGCCGCGCCCGCGGCCGGCGGCGGCGGGCTCAGCACCGCCAGCAGCAGGGTCAGAAGCAGGTAGAGCGCGGCGATGCCCAGCGCGGTGCCGGCGAACAGCGCGCGCCCGCCGCGCGCACCCACGTTGGCCGCGGCGGTGAGCCAGCCCAGCGCGCGCGCCACCGGCACGCGGCGCGGCTGCGGCGAGTCGGTGTTCATCGCGCGCCCGCCCGCGCGTGGCGCACGAACCGGCGCAGCACGCGTCGCGCATGCGGGGTGGCGCTGACCCGGCTGGCCAGCGTGCGCGGGCAGGTGCCCTCGCCGCGCAGCGCGTCGTCGCGCGCGCGCACGTAGCCGCGCATGTGGGTGGCGCTGAATTCGGGATGGAACTGCACGCCCCACGCGCAGTCGCCGACGCGGAAGGCGTGGCAGGCGTCGTGCACGGAACGCGCCAGCACGGTGGCGCCCGCGGGCGCGCGCAGCACGGTCTGCAGGTGCGTGGCCTGCGCGGGGAAGCGCGCCGGCAGCCCGGCGAACAGCGGATCGCCCTGCGCGGCCGCGTGCAGTTCGATGTCGACGGTGCCCATCTCGCGACCGGCCGGGTTCTCGCCCACCTCGCCGCCCAGCGCGTGCGCGAGCAGCTGGTGGCCGTAGCAGATGCCCAGCGTCGGCAGCCCGGCATCGACCGCGTCGCGCAGCCACGCCGCGGTGGCTTCCGACCACGGCGCGCGGTCGGTGACCATCGCCGCCGAGCCGGTGACGATCGCACCGGCGAAGCCTTCGCGCGAGGGCAGCGCGCCGGCGTTGGCGACGTCGACCACCACCGCCGCATCGCGCGGCAGGTTTGCTGCCACGCGGATCCAGTGCGGGAAGCCGCGGTGGCGGCGCATGGACGCGACCGGCTGGCCGGTTTCGAGGATCAGGACGGGTCGGGTCACGGCGCGGCTCGCTGCGGGCGCACCGGCTCGCGCCTGGTGCTCGGTGCCGCGAAACGCTTGCGGGGCAAGGTTTCCGGCGCTGTCTATACTAGCGCGCCCTCCGCACGGCACCGCCATGGCGCACTCGGGCGCACCCACGTTCCAGGAGCTCATCCAGCGCCTCAACGCGTACTGGGCGGGCCGCGGGTGCGTGCTCATCCAGCCGCTGGACCTCGAGGTCGGCGCCGGCACCTTCCATCCGGCCACCTTCCTGCGCGCGCTGGGCCCCGAGCCGTGGAACGCGGCCTACGTGCAGCCGTGCCGCCGGCCCACCGACGGCCGCTACGGCGAGAACCCGAACCGCCTGCAGCGCTACTACCAGTACCAGGTGGCGATGAAGCCGTCGCCGCCGGACATCGTCGAGCTCTATTTCGACTCGCTGAAAAGCCTCGGCGTCGACCCGCAGGTGCACGACCTGCGCCTGGTCGAGGACAACTGGGAATCGCCGACGCTGGGCGCGTGGGGGCTGGGCTGGGAGGTCTGGCTCAACGGCATGGAGGTCACCCAGTTCACTTACTTCCAGCAGGCCGGCGGCCTCGAGTGCCGGCCGGTGCTCGGCGAGATCACCTACGGCCTCGAGCGATTGAGCATGTACCTGCAGAACGTCGACGACGTGTTCGACATCGTGTGGACGCACGGGCCGGACGGCCGGCCGGTCACCTACCGCGACGTCTACCACCAGAACGAGGTCGAGCAGAGCGCGTACAACTTCGAGCATGCCGACGTCGCCGAGCTGTTCCACCGCTTCGACGCCTGCGAGGCCGAAGCGGCGAAGCTGATCGAACTCGGGCTGCCGCTGCCGGCCTACGACCAGGTCTGCAAGGCCTCGCACAGCTTCAACCTGCTCGATGCGCGCCGCGCGATCAGCGTGACCGAGCGCCAGCGCTACATCCTGCGCGTGCGCAGGATCGCGCAGGGCGTGGCGCAGGCGTACTTCGGGCAGCGCGAGAAGCTCGGGTTCCCGGGCCTCGGGCAGGTCATGGCCGAAGTCGCGTAGCAATGCTTTCGACTCCCTCCGCTACAAGCGGTGGGTTGGGGCGTTTGACTCCCTCCCCTTCAAGGGGCGAGGAGCGGCGCTTGTGCGGCCTGGCCGCACGCCGCCCGCAGCGCCAACGCGATAGCGTTGGCCGGAAGGGTTGGAGAGGGGAAGGTGTTCCCCCCTCCCGCCGCGCACCACCATCCCCACCTCGGTCCTCCCCTTGAAGGGGTGGAAGACCAGCACAGGCTCCACCGCAATGACCGCATCGCGTCCGCTGTTGATCGAACTCGGCACCGAGGAGTTGCCCTTCAAGGCGCTGCCGGGCCTCGCGCAGGCGTTCTTCGACGGCGTGCTGTCCGCGCTGGACAAGCGCGGCATCGACGTGCAGCGCAGCGGCGCCAAGCCGCTGTACACGGCGCGGCGGCTGGCGGTCGCCCTGCCGGGCGTGGCCGACACGCAGCCCGAGCAGGCCTCCGAGCTGCTGGGGCCGTACCTCAACGTGGCCCTCGATGGCGAGGGCGCACCCACGCGCGCGCTGGCCGGGTTCGCGCAGAAGGCCGGCGTGGAGTGGACGCAGCTCGAGCGCGCCACCGACGCCAAGGGCGAGCGCTTCGTCCACCGCGCGGTGAAACCCGGCGCGCGCACCGCCGACCTGCTGGGCGAGGTGATCGCCGAGGCGATCGCCTCGATGCCGATCCCCAGGCCGATGCGCTGGGGCGGCCACGAGTACGGCTTCGCGCGCCCCGTGCACTGGCTGGTGGTGCTGCACGGCGAGGACATCGTCGACGTCGCGCTGCTGGGCGTGCAGTCCGGCCGCACCAGCCGCGGGCACCGCTTCATGCACGACAAGCCGGTGTGGTTCACCACGCCGATGGATTACGTCGAATCGCTGCGCGCGGCCAGGGTGCTGGTCGACCCCGACGAGCGCCGCGCGCGCATCCGCGACGAGGTCAACCGCGCGGCCGGCGAGGCCGGTGGCAGCGCGCGCATCGATGCCGGCATCCTCGAGGAGGTCAACGGCCTCGTCGAATGGCCCAGGGCGATCGCCTGCGGCTTCGACGCCGGGTTCCTCGCCGTGCCGCCCGAGGCGCTCATCGCGACGATGGAGGCCAACCAGAAGTTCTTCCCGGTGCTGGGCGCGGACGGCGCGCTGACCGAACACTTCGTCGGCATCGCCAACATCGAATCGAAGGACGAGCGAGAGGTGCGCAAGGGCTACGAGCGCGTGATCCGCCCGCGCTTCGCCGATGCGAAGTTCTTCTTCGATGAGGACATGAAGCAGGGGCTGACCGCGATGGGCGCGGGGCTGGCGTCGGTGACGTACCAGGCCAAGCTCGGCACGATCGCCGACAAGGTCGAACGCGTCGCGGCGCTGGCGAAGTCGATCGCGGTCGAAATCGGCGTCGACCCGCAGCTGGCCGAACGGGCCGCGCGGCTGTCGAAGAACGACCTGCAGTCGCGCATGGTCGGCGAGTTCCCGGAGCTGCAGGGGATCGCGGGGCGGCATTACGCGCTGCACGACGCGGCGTTGTCGGACCTATCCGATGCGCAACGGAAAGAAGTGGCTGCGGCGATCGACGAGGCCTACATGCCGCGCTTCGCGGGCGATGCGATCGCGCCGTCGAAGCTGGGACAGGTGCTGGCGATCGCCGAGCGGCTGGATACGTTGGCCGGCGGCTTCGCTGCGGGCTTGAAGCCGACCGGCAACAAGGATCCGTTCGCGTTGCGGCGCAATGCGCTGGGCTTGGCGCGGACGCTGCTGGAGGGCGGGCACGACGTGGTGCTGCATGACCTCGTCGAGCGTGCCGCCGCATTGCAGCCGGCCAGCGGCGAGGGCCCGGCCCACGGGATCACCCAGTTCGCGTACGAGCGGCTGCGCGGTTACTACGCCGACCGTGGCGTGACCGGCGCGCAGTTCGACGCGGTGCTGGGCGCCGTGCACGAGTCGCTGCCGGATTTCGATGCGCGCCTGCGGGCGGTGCGCGGATTCGTCTCGCAACCCGACGCCGCCGCGCTGGCCGCGGCCAACAAGCGCATCGGCAACATCCTGCGCAAGGTCGAGGGCACCGTGCCGACGCGGGTCGACCCCGCGCGCTTCCAGCTCGACGCCGAGCGCGCGCTGGCGGCCGAGCTCGACGCGGTCGTCGCCGACACCGACCCGCTGCTGGAATCTCGCGACTACGCCGCGGTGCTGGCGCGCCTGGCGCGGCTGCGGCCGCACGTGGATGCGTTCTTCGACGGGGTGATGGTCAACGTCGATGACGCCGCAGTGCGCGACAACCGGCTCGCGCTGCTGAGCCGCCTGAGCGAGCGGCTCGGGAGCGTGGCGGCGATCGAGCATCTGTCGATCTGACGCGATCGGCCATTCGTAGGCTGGGTTGGCTTCACCAACCCAGCATTCCACCGTGGTGCTCATGCTGGGTTGGTGGAACCAACCCAGCCTACGGGCCGCCGGCAGGCGCGGGCGCAGCCCCACGCAAGCGAGGAATGCGTAGGCTGGGTTGGCTTCATCAACCCAGCAGCTTTCGAGCGGGTGCGCATGCCGGGTTGGTGAGGCCAACGCAGCCTACGGGGCTGGCGCGATCGGACGTACGGATGCTGGGTTGGTGCAGCCAACCCAGCCTACGCCCCTGCGTGCGCAGGGGCGACGGCTTTGCGAGATCGGCTACGTGGTGCCCGCGGCCTCGGCCTGCAGGCGCGGGGCGTGGCGCCAGGCGATCAGCAGGCCGGTCGCCAGCAGCGTGGCGGCGAGGAACCACGGCACGCCCGGGTGCTTGACCGGCGAGTGCGCGCCGATGAACCAGCCGAAGCTGCCGGCGAACAGGGACGGCCCGACGATGCCGCCGAGGCTGGTCAGGCTCATCAGCGCGCCCTGGATGCGGCCCTGCACGTCCGCACCCACTTCGCGGGTGATCAGCGCCTGCGTGGCCGGCGCGGCCAGCGCCCACAGCGCGCTGATCGGCAGGCCGACCAGGAACATCCAGCCCACGCCCGCCATGCCGTACAGCATGAAACCCACCACCCCGCACGACAGGCCGAACAGCAGCGTGCGCCGCTCGCCGATGGCCTTCACCACGCGCCCCACCAGCAGCGCGTTGACGATGACGCTGAGCACGCCGACCACCGCCAGCACGTAGCCCACCTGCCGTGCGTTCCACCCGTAGCGGTAGTCGGCGAACAGCACGAACACGCTCGGGTACACGTAGTGCGCGAGGTTGGCGAGGAACACGACGGCGGCCAGCCCGAACACCTTCGGATAGGCGCGCAGCAGGCCGAACGCGCCGAACGGGTTGGCGTGCGCCCAGTCGAACCGCGTGCTGCGCGACCCGGGCGGCAGCGATTCGGGCAGCACGAACAGGCCGTACAGCACGTTGACGAGCGCCAGCGCGGCGGCGGCCCAGAACGGCAGGCGCAGGTCGATCTCGCCCAGCACGCCGCCGAGCAGCGGGCCGACGATGAAGCCCAGCCCGAACGCGGCGCCGATCATGCCGAACGCCTTCGCGCGCCCCTCGGCCGGGGTGACGTCGGCGATGTAGGCGTTGGCGGTGGTGAAGCTGGCCGAGGTGATCGCCGAGAGGATGCGCCCCACCAGCAGCCAGCCGAGCGTGGGCGCGAGCGCCATCAGGATGAAGTCGAGCCCGAGGCCCAGGCACGACAGCAGGATCACCGGGCGGCGGCCGTAGCGGTCCGACAGCGCGCCCTGGATGGGCGAGGACACGAACTGGATCGCCGCGAACACGGTGCCGAACAGCGCCACCCAGTACGCGGCGTGCTCGACGTTGCCGCCGTTGAATTGCTTGATGAGCTTGGGCAGCACCGGGATGATCAGGCCGAACGCCATCACGTCGATCAGCACGGTGACGAAGATGAAGGCCAGCGCGGCGCGGCGCGGGCGTGCGGGTGCGGTCACGGTGCAGCCGGGCGGTGCGGGGCGGGGAGTTTAGCGGCGGGCGTGCCGGTGGCGGTTGCGGTCCAACGTCTTCCGCGATCCGCGGCGATCGTGCTGCGTGGTCGTGCGACGTGACAAGCCGCGCCGTCGCCCCTGCGTTCGCAGGGGCGAAGGGTTGACGGGTTGACGGGTGTGCATTCGATCGATGACGCGCCGATGGCGCGCGAACGTCTTCCGCGGCGTGGACGGCGGTGGTGCCTGGGCGTGCGACGTGACATGCAACGCCGTCGTCCCTGCGGACGCAGGGGCCCAGCGCCTTTCATGGGTTGTCGCGTGCGTCCGCGGAAGTCACTGGGCCCCTGCGGTCGCAGGGGCGACAAGCTCAAGCAGCAACGGGATCGTTGACGGGCCGATGGCGCGCGAACGACGCGGGCCTACTGCACGCCGCGTTCCACGCGCGCGGGCTCGTCGGCGGGCGGCGCGCGCGCGGCCGCAGGTTGCAGGTCGGCCTGTTCGCGCCAGTTGGGGGGCAGGCGGTTGTGGATGGCGGTGGCGGCGATCGCCGCGTGGCCCATCGCCACGCTGATCTGGTTGAGCGCGCTGACGATGTCGCCGATCGCATACAGGCCGTCGACGCGCGTCTGCATGTGGTCGTCGACCTTCAGCTCGTCGTTGTCGTCGCCGCGCGCGCCGAGCGCGAGCGCGAGCTGCGACTGCGCGTCGCCGCCGAGCACCGGGTAGAGGGTGTCGAAGTCGCGGCGGGCGCCGTCGGCGAACTCCGCGCGCAGCACGTCGTCGGCGTGCGACAGGCGCGCGGGCCTGGCCAGCACCGGCACGCGCGCGCGGGTGGCGCAGTCGAGGGTGTCGGCATCGGCGGCCGCGTCGTCGCTGGGCAGCACCGACACGTTGCGCGAGAAGGTGCGCAGGAACGCGGCGTGGCGCACCGCGACGTCGACCGGGCCCAGTACCGCGATGCGCTCGTCGCTGGCCTCGTAGCCATCGCACACCGCGCACAGGCGCACGCGCCCCGCGGCCACGGCGGACTCGATGTCGCCGTCGATGGCCGGCATGCGGTCGACGATGCCGGTGGCCAGCAGCACGTAGCGCGCCTGCCAGCTGCGCCCCTGCTCATCGCGGGCGACGAAGCATTCGCCGTCCTTGTCCAGCGAGACGATGCGCCCGGGCGTGACCGTGATGCCGTAGCGCTCGGCCTGTTCGCGCAGCTTGGCCAGCAGGCCCGTGCCGGTGACGCCGAACGGGAAACCGGGGCAGTTGTGGCTGGTGGGGATCCAGCGCGCGCGGCTGGTGCCGGCATCGACCACCACGGTGCGGCGGTGGAAGCGCGCGAGGTAGGTCGCCGCGGTCAGGCCCGCGGGGCCGGCGCCGATCACCAGCACGTCGGTGTCGCAGGCGGTGGCAGCGGTGGCGTCGTCCATGCTCATGCCGGCGCGAGCAGGCGCAGGCCCACCCAGTCGCGCGCGTCGTTCCAGCGCTCGACCACGCGCAGGCCGGCGGCGGCAGCGAGCGCGTGCAGGTCGGCATCGGTGTACTTGTGGCTGTATTCGACCCGGATCGCCTCACCGGCCGCGAAGTCGAACGCGCGCCCGGCCACCTGCACGCGCTGCGCGCGCGTGCTCACCAGGTCGGTCTCGATGCGCCGGCGCTCGACGCTGTACACCGCGCGGTGCGAGAACGCGGAGTGGTCGAAGTCGCTGCCGATCTCGCGGTTGAGCCGCGCCAGCAGGTTGAGGGTGAACGCGGCGGTGACGCCCGCGCTGTCGTTGTAGGCGGCCTCGATCAGGGCCGGGTCCTTGTGCAGGTCGATGCCGACCAGGGCCAGCCCGCGCGGGCCCATCGTCTCGCGCATCGCCGCGAGCAGGCGCACCGCGTCGTCGTGCTCGAAGTTGCCCAGGGTCGAGCCGGGGAAGAACACCAGCGTGCGCGCGGCCGCGCGCGCGGGCTCCGGCAGCGGCACTGGCTGGGTGAAGTCCGCGCAGACGGGGAGCATCTCGATATGCGGCAGCGCCACCGCCATGCGTTCGGTGGCGGCCAGCACGGTGGTGCGCGAGATCTCGATCGGGGTGTAGGCGACCGGGTCGTCGACACCCTGCAGCAGCAGTTCGGTCTTGCGCCCGCTGCCGCTGCCGTACTCGACCACGTGCACGCCCGGCCCGACTGCCGCGGCGACCTCGTGCATGCACGCGCCGAGCAGCGCGGTCTCCACGCGCGTCGGGTAGTACTCGGGCAGGTGGGTGATCGCCTCGAACAGCCGGCTGCCGGCGGCGTCGTAGAAGTACTTGGACGGCAGCGTCCGCGGCGTCGACGACAGCCCCGCGAGCGCGTCGCCGGCGATGTCGCCGGGGGTGGGCCGCAGGTCGGTGAAGCGCATGACGGGCAACGGTTCGACGCAGCTCATGGCAGGTCCTTGGCGAGGCGCAGCCCGCTGAACTGCCAGCGGTCGGGTGGATGGAAGAAGTTGCGGTAGCTGGCGCGCGCATGGCCCGGCGCGGTGGCGACGCTCGAGCCGCGCAGCACCCACTGGCCGCACATGAACTTGCCGTTGTATTCGCCCAGCGCGCCGGGCATCGGCGCGAAGCCGGGGTACGGGGTGTATGCGCTGGAGGTCCATTGCCAGAGCTGGCCGAACCAGTCGCCCGCGGCCTGCGCGAACGGGATGCGCGCGTCGTGGTGCAGGTCGGGCTCGCGCGCGGCGGCCTGTTCCCACTCGTGCTCGGTGGGCAGGCGCGCATCGAGCCAGCGCGCGATCGCATCGGCCTCGAAGTAGCTCAGCGGCCAGGCCGGCGCGGCGTCGTCGAGCGGCTGCCAGCCGTGCAGGCCGAAGCGGCGGTCGCGCTCGATGTCCCAGTACAGCGGCTGGGTCCAGCCCTCGGCCTGCACCTGCGCCCAGCCGGGGCTCAGCCACAGCGACGCGGTGCGGTAGCCACCGTCGGCGATGAACGCGCGCACCTGGCCGGTGGTCACCAGCCGCGTGGCGATCGCGTGCGCGGGGACCAGCACGCGGTGGCGCGGGGATTCGTTGTCGAACGCGAAGCGCGGCGCGCGCGGCCACGGCTCGGCGCCGACCTCGACGATCGCCTCGCCGTGCGCGGTCCATTCCGAGGCCAGCACCGGCGCGGACGCGACGGGGGGCGCGGCGTCGCTGTAGGCGGGCTGCAGCGGGTTGCACCAGAACGCGTGCTGGATGTCGGTCAGCAGCAGCTCCTGGTGCTGCTGCTCGTGGTGCAGGCCGAGCTCGATGCGCTGTTGCAGCCCGGCGTCGAACGCGTCGCGGGCGAAGGCATCGTGCATGGCGGCATCCACGCGCGCGCGGTAGTCGCGCACCTCGTCGAGCGCGGGGCGCGAGACCAGCCCGCGCTGCGCGCGCGCGTGCATCGGGCCGACGCCCTGGTAGTAGCTGTTGAACAGGAACGTCCAGCGCGCGTCGACGGGGCGCACGCCGATCGCCCCGAGCACGAAGGTCTCGAAGAACCAGGTGGTGTGCGCGAGGTGCCACTTGGCCGGGCTGGCGTCGGGCATCGACTGCACCATTGCGTCCTCGGCCGACAGCGGCGCGGCCAGCGCGGCGGTGCGCGCGCGGACCGCGGCGTAGCGGGCCGGCAGGGCGTCGGGCAGGGACGTGCGCAGCTGGGCGTTCATGGCGCGACGGTAGCGCGGGCGTGCGGAAGGTCGGGTGGAGGACGGATGCACCGCCGTGGCGGATGCACCGGGCGCCGGTCGCGGCCGGCCGTGGGCTGCAGGCTGCCGCGCGTGCCACGCCCGGCGCCGGCGTGCCACGCCGGCGCGGCGGTCGGCACGCTCACTTCTGTCGCGGCGCCTCCAGCGCCAGTCCCGCCTCGGCGGTACCGGCGCGCACGCGGCGCACCTGTTCGACCAGCGCGCGGGCGACGTTGCGGGTCTCCTCGAACACCGCGGTGTCGTCGTCGAGGTCGGCGTGGCTGGTCGCATACGGCCGGTAGTAGCCGATGTAGCGGTCGACGGCGCCGGACGGGCCGCTGTCGACCAGGCCGATGCCGAGCAGCCAGTCGTGCAGCGCGTGGCGCACGGACTGGGTGCCCTCGCTGTCGCCATGGACGACCAGGCCGAACGCGCGCCCAGCGAGGTGCTGCGGGTAGTCCCAGCCGTCGAGCTCGAGCTGCTTGGCGAGCGCGGGCGTCTTGCCCTGCGTGCTGGTCGGATCGGGGTTGCCGCCGTCGGCGCAGACCATGCGGTCCATCATCAGCTTCAGCGGGCTCGGCACCTGGTTCCAGTGCACGGGGGTGACGATCAGCACGCCGTGCGCGCGCACCCACATTTCGTAGATGTCGGCCATCCAGTCCTGCACCTGGCCCATGCCGTGGTTGGGGTAGCACGAGCACGGCCAGTGGCACAGCGGCATGGCGGTGGACATGCAGGCCTTGCAAGGGTGGATGTGGCGGCCGTACTCGCTGACCAGGCGGTCGAGTTCCAGCACCTCGCATTCGACGTCCGCACCGGTCACGACCTGGCGCGCCTCCTGCAGCAGGCGCCAGCTCTTGCTCATCTCGCCCGGGCAGGTGTGCTCGCTGCGCGGCGAGGCGCAGACGACCAGGATGCGCGTGCGCGTGGCCGGCTCCTTCTGCGTGCGTTCGGCGGCCTTGAGGCGCTCGGAGGTCGCGCGCCATTCGTCCGAGAGCGCGTAGCCGGGATCGGCGAAACCGGCGCCGGCAGGGGACGTGCGCGGGCTCTTGTGGCCGTCCTCGTAGTTGCGCCAGGCGATCTCGCAGAGCGCGGCGATCGCCTCGCGCTGGGGGTCGAACGCCGGATCGGCGAAGCGCGCGTGGAAGCGGGCGTCGAATTCGACGCGCCCGAGTTGCGGGTCGGGCTGGCCGCGGCGGATGTCGCGCGCCTGCGGACTCGGGGTCGGAACGCGCTCGCTGTCGGTCATGCGGACCCCGGTGCGTGGAGGGCGCAGTCAAGCGAAGTAGGGGTGAAGAGGATGCAAGCGGCCTACGACCGGGCGCAGCCTTTCGATACCGTCGCCCCTGCGCACGCAGGGCCCAGTGACTTCATGCGGCAAGTACGAAACGCAAAAGTCGCTGGGCCCCTGCGTGCGCAGGGGCGACGAACTTCGAGTTCCATAGGGTGGGCCCCGGCCCACCGGGCCGGCGTCTGCGTCGCGACGCCCGGCAGGCGCTCGAGTCACTGGCCCGCTGCGTGCGCAGCGGTGACGGGTTCGGAGTCGATGCGATCCGGCGGCAGGGTGGCTTTCGCCCCGACCGGTCCACGCGGGTCAGCCGCCGCGCTTGGCGATGAAGTCGAGGAACTCCGCCCGCGTGCGCGCGTCGTCGCGGAAGGTGCCGAGCATCTTGCTGGTCACCATGCTCACGCCGCGCTTGTGGACGCCGCGGGTGGTCATGCATTCGTGGGTGGCCTCGATGACCACGCCGACGCCGCGCGGGGCGAGCACCTCGCAGATAGTGTCGGCGATCTGCGCGGTCATCTTCTCCTGCACCTGAAAGCGCCGCGCGTAGGCGTCGACCACGCGGGCGAGCTTGCTGATGCCGACCACCTTGCCGTCGGGCAGGTAGCCCACGTGCGCGCGGCCGATGATCGGGGCCATGTGGTGCTCGCAGTGGCTTTCGAACTCGATGTCGCGCAGCACGATCAGCTCGTCGTAGCCGGCGACTTCCTCGAAGGTGCGCAGCAGGTATTCGCGCGGGTCCGCCGCGTAGCCGCCGAACCAGTCGCCATAGGCCTTTGCCACGCGCGCGGGGGTGTCGAGCAGGCCTTCGCGCGCGGGGTCGTCGCCGGCCCAGCGCAGCAGCGTGCGCACGGCGGCTTCGGCGTCCTCGCGGGTGGGGCGGGCGTCGCGGGGGTCGGTCATGGCGGCAAGGAGCGCGAGGGGATCGGCATGCTACGCGCAAGGCGTGGGCGTCGTGGTGACGTGCCGTGATCGCGCCAGGGCCCGTGCGTGCGTGCTGCGCGGGACCGCGCCGGGCGCCAACGGCACCCGCGGAGCGAGGCGCGGGCGGGGCGCGCAAAAAAAAACGGGCCCGCATGCGCGGGCCCGAATCGAGAGATGACACGGGTGGAACGGATCGCTCAGCGGCCGTCGCGGTCCAGGTCGCCGGGGACTCGGCGCTCGATGTGGTGCCAGCCGTCGCGCACGGCCTGCTTGGCCTCGTTCCACTCCAGGCGCGAGTCGGCCTTGACGCGGTTCCAGTCGCGCTCGAGGTTGGTCTCGACGTCCTCGAACTTCTGGCCGCGGTTCTGGCCGTAGGTGTCGTAGCCGTACTTGTAGGCCGGGGCGTAGTCGTTCCACTCGCGGCCGGCGGTGTAGTACGGGGTGGACTTGTACTGGGTCTTGAAGTGGTCGGTGTACTCGGTGGGGTTGACGGCCTCGGCGATCGAGTCGCCGGCCTTCGCGCCGACCACGCCGCCGACCACCGCGCCGACCACGCTGCCGACCGGGCCGGCCATCGAGCCGACAGCCGCGCCGGTGATCGCGCCGCCGACCGCGCCGGTGCCGGCGCCGATGCTGTGGTCCTTCTTGATGTCGCTCATGGTGAACTCCTATCGCTGCAATGGCGCGCCTGCGCCGGGACCAGGGACGCTACGGAGCGGGCCATGCCACGGCGGTGAAATTCGCGCGCGCGGCGTGCGCCGGTTGGGTGGTCTTCAGCGATGTGTGCCGCGCGTCAGTGCGCGAAGCGTTAGCCGCGCGTGAGCCTGGCGGCCAGCGCGGAGGTGCGCCGGTCGGCGCGGGCCAGTGCGGCACGCAGCACCGCCTCGCCACCGCGCACCCGCAGCGAGCCGCGCGCGCGGGTGGCCGCCGTGTACAGCAATGCGCGGCTGGCCACGCGCGCATCGCGCGCGGGCAACTGCAGCACCACGTGGTCGTGCTCGGAGCCCTGCGCCTTGTGCACGGTGGAGGCGAACGCCGATTCGTGCGGCGGCAGGCCGGCGGGATCGAAGGCGCGCGGGCCGTCGGGCCCGGCGAACCATGCGGCGAGGCGATCCGCGCCGTCGGGCAGGCAGACGCCGATGTCGCCGTTGGACAACCCGTGGCGCGGGCTGTTCGCGGTGACCAGCAGCAGCCGCCCGGCGAAGTGCAGCGCGTGCGCCGGGCCGTGGAGCGCACGGGCGATGCGCGCGTTGATCGACACCGCGCCCTGGGGGCCCGCGCGCACCGCGGTGAGCACGCGCAGCGCATCGGCGTGCGCGAGCGCGGCGGCCGGATCGTCCATCCCGCGCAGCGCGGCGAAGTGCGCGAGCAGCCCGGGGACTTCCAGCACGTCGTGCGCGTCCCCGTCGAAGGCGACGCCCTGCAGCGCGCCGCCGCGCAGCAGGGCGAGCGCGCGGTCGGCCTCGCCTGCGCGCAGCGCCGCCGACAGCGGCGCCAGCTCGAAGCCGCCCGCCTGCCGCCAGCCGCGCCGCAGGTGCACGTGGGCGATGTTGGCGCCGGCGCCGGCGGCATCGACCAGCGCGGCCAGCACGTCGCCGGCGTCCACCGATGGCAGCTGGTCGGCATCGCCCAGCAGCAGCAGCCGCGTGCCGGGGCCGATGGCGTCGACGAGTTTCGCCATCATCGGCAGGTCGACCATCGAGGCCTCGTCGACGACGACCACGTCGGCGGGCAGCGGGTGCGCGGCATCGTGGCGGAAGCGCGCGCTGTCGCGGATCGGCCCGAGCAGGCGGTGCAGGGTGGAGGCGTGGACGGGCAATGCTTCGGGCAGGCGTGGATCGACCGCCGGGTCGCCGCGCATCGCCTCGCGCGCGCGGCGCAGGCTGGCGGCCATGCGCTCGGCGGCGCGCCCGGTCGGCGCGGCCAGGGCGATGCGCGGCGCGGGCCGCCCCAGCGCGAACGCCTGCGCGACCAGCAGCGCCAGCACGCGGGCGACGGTGGTGGTCTTGCCGGTACCGGGCCCGCCGGTGACCACCAGCAGCGCATGCGCGAGCGCGGCGTCGGCGGCGGCGCGCTGGTCGTCATCGCCGCCGGCGGGGAACAGCGCGTCACGCGCGGCGGCGACGTCGGCCTGCGGCGCGTCATGCGCGGCGATGCGGTGCAGGCCGCGCGCGAGGTCGCGTTCGTACTCGCGGTAGCGGCGCAGGTAGAGCAGCCCGTGCTCGTGCACGAGCGGCAGCGCATCGCTCGCGTCGCCGGCGCGCGGGTGCGCGGTCCAGCGGGTGTCGGCGCGCCAGGCCTCGTGCCAGTGCGCGGGCGCAGGCCAGGCGATGCCATCCGGCAACGCGGGCCGACGCGCCGGATCGAACGCGGCATGGCCGGCATCGACGGCCTGCGCGGCGAGCGCGGCGCCGGCGGCGACCAGCGGGTGGGTGGCCGGCGCGTGGCGGCGCAGTGCCTGGCCGAGCGCATGGTCGACGCCGCGGATGACGCCGGCGCGCAGCAGGGTGTCGAGGAGGCTGGGGGTGGTCATGCGGGGCACGCGCGGTGATGGGTTGCGACGTGCGGGCGGACGCGGGGTTGTGCGGGCGGGTGCAGGGGCGCGCAAGCGCGGTGACTGCGGTCGGTTCGCGCCGTGCGCAAGGCGCTGGCCCCCTGCGTGCGCAGGGGCGACGGCCGCTGTTGCGCACCAGCGGATCCCTGCGTGCGCGGGGGCGGCAGGATGCGGGTGGCGCGATGGCTGGTCATGCGCGGGCTCCCGCGAACAGCGCATCGAGGTCGCGCACCAGCGCGGGGTCGAAGCGGAAGGCGTGCATGCCCGCCGCCGGATCGCGCGGGTCCAGGCCGCGGCAGAACACGTAGCGCACGCCACCGAGGTCGCGCTCGAGGTCGTAGGCGGCGCCCATGCGCCAGCCGAGCCAGCGGTGCAGCGCGAGGGTGTACAGCAGCGCCTGCAGATCGTACTCGCTGCGCGCCATCGCCTCGCGCATCGACGCGGCGTCGTAGCGCGGCAGGCGGTTGGACTTGTAGTCGAGCACGTACCAGCGGTTGTCGACGCGGTAGGTCAGGTCGACCAGGCCGGTCATCAGTCCCTCCAGCACGCGGCGCGCGCCGAAACCGCTGCGCGCGCGCACGACGTCGTGGCGGTGCAGCAGCGCCAGCAGCTCGTCCACGCGGGTGGGCGCCAGCGCGAACTGGAACTCGATCTCCGCGCGCCGCTCGTGCGCGGGGACGTCGCACAGGCGCGTGCCTTCCGGCAGGCGGGCGGTGAGCGTGGCGCCGGCCAGCCGGGCCAGCACGTCCACGCCGTCGTCGATGTCACCGGCGGCGTAGCCGCCACGCGCGAGCGCGGCGGCCAGGCCTTCGCGCTCGCCCTCGGGCGCGGCAGCGCCGGGCTGCCAGTCGCGCCAGCGCGCGAAGTCGGCGTGTTCGAGCGCGTCGTGCAGGACCACGCCGAAGCGGGTGCCGCCGAAGCGCGGATCGGGGGCGCTTTCGCCTGCGCCGTCGCCGGTCCAGGTGTCGGCGCGCAGGGCATCGAATGAAGCGGGATCGGCGCCGGCGTCGTCGAAGTCCGGAACGTCGATGACCGCGGCGGTGAACGGTGCCTCGTCCTTCGCCGTGCCAGCGATCACCGCTTCGTTGGACGTCGTGTCGTCGATCACCACGCGGCCGATGGCGTCGCGGTCGACCGGGCCATCACCGATCGAGTTTGCATCGACGACGGCATCGTCGATCGATCGCGCATCCGGCAGTCGCCGGTCGGGCGATCGCGTGCCGAGCGACGCTTCGTCGAGCGATCGCGTGTCGATCCCCTCGTCGACCCCCTCGTCGAGTCCCTCGTCGCGCCCGCCCGGCGCGGCCTGGGTGGCGGCGGCGTCGATCTCCGCCACGCCGTCGGCATGCGCCAGCTGGGTGAAGCTGTGCACCCACCAGTCGCTCGACAGCGCGCGGCGCGGCGTGCGCGCCGGCGGGACCGGCGCGTCGCCGGCCGGCGGCAGCCACGGCAGCGTGGCGGGCGGCTCGACCGCGTCGACTTGCAGCGCTTCGCCCAGGGTCGCGGCCAGCGCGGGGATGTCGCCGAGCATCGCGTGCGTGGCGGCGCGCTCGTGGCCGTTGAACGCGCCGGTGGCGATCCACAGCGCATCGCGCGCGCGGGTCAGCGCGACGTACAGCAGCCGCGCGTCCTCGGCGCGCTGCGCGTGCGTGGCGGCCTTCTTCGCCGCCTCCCACGCGGCGGACTTGTCGCGCACCTTCCAGTGCAGCGCGCGGCCGCCGGCGCCCGGCACCACCAGGTTGCGGCCGTTGCCGCGCGGCTGGGTGGCGATGCACGCGAACGGCAGGAACACCAGCGGGTATTCAAGCCCCTTGCTCTTGTGCAGGGTGACCACCTGCACGCAGCGCGCGTCGGATTCCAGGCGCAGCAGTTGCGCCTCGTCGTCGGCATCGGCGGTGGCGATCGCATGGCCCAGCCAGTCGACCAGACCGCGCAGGCCGTCCGCGCCCGCGCGCGCGTCCTGCAGCAGTTCGGCGACCTGCAGCAGGTTGGTGAGCCGGCGCTCGCCGTCGACCAGCCCCAGCAGTGCGCCCGCGCGCGCCGACGCGAGGTCGGCGACCAGCGCGACCGGCCCGCCGCGGCGCAGGCGCTCGCGCCAGCCGTGCGCGCGTGCCTGCCATTGCGCGAGCGTGCCGTCGGCATCGAGGGCGTCCAGCGCCGCGGCGTCGAGCCCCACCACCAGCGTGGCGAGCGCGGCGCGCAGGCGGGTGTCGTCGCCGGGGTGCAGCAGCGCCAGCAGCAGCAGGTGCAGCTCGCGCGCCTCGATGGTCGCCAGCAGGCTCTGCTTGCCGGCGGCGACCGCGGGGATGCCGGCGGCGGCCAGCGCGTCGCGCACGCGGGTGGCCTCGCCATGGCTGCGCACCAGCACCGCGATGTCGCCGGGCTCGACGGCGCGGGTACAACCGCGCCCGGCGAGCGTGGCGCGGCCGGCGCGGGCGTCGGCCAGCACGGCGTGGATGGCGGCCACGCATGCCTGCGTTGCGAGCGCGCGTGCGTGGCCCGCGCGGTGCGGCTTGACCTTGCCGCCGGCATCGGGCGCGGGCGGCGGTGCCTGCCAGAGCGTGAGTGCGGGCGCCGCGCGGCCGTCGCGCTGGAAGTCGGCGTCGGCGCGCGATCCGCCGGCGTGCACGGGAACGAAGCCGATGCCCGGCTCGACGAACGCGGCCTCGCCGGCGCGTGCGTACAGCGCCCCCACGGCCTGCAGCACGGCGGGGCGGGACCGGAAGTTCGCGTCGAGCTTCGGCCCCGCTGCCGCCCCGGCGGTGGCGGCGAGGTAGGCGTGCACGTCGCCGCCGCGGAAGCCGTAGATGGCCTGCTTCGGGTCGCCGATCACGAACAGCGCCGGCGCGCCGCTGGCCGCGCCGAACACGCGCTCGAAGATGCGCCACTGGCGCGCGTCGGTGTCCTGGAACTCGTCGACCAGCGCGACCGCGTATTGCGCGCGCAGCCGCGCCACCAGCGCGTCGGCGCTGTCGCCGTCGAGCGCGTCGGCGACCCCGTCGATGAGGTCGTCGTAGCCGTGCACGCGCGCGGCGCGCTTGGCGGCGGCCATGCGCACGCGCGCGTCGTCGCGCAGGCGGTGCAGCAGCGCCACGCGCCGCGCGTCGGCGTGCGCGGCCGATGCCGCCAGCGCGTCCAGATAGCCGGCCACCGCGGCGCACACCGACGAGTCCGGCGTACGCCCCGCGTGGTCCTTGCCGGTGCGCGACAGCAGCGTCGGGCGGGTGAGGTTGGGCAGCTTGTCGTGCTCGAAGTGCGCATCGCCACCGGCGTCGCACCACGACCTGAGCTGATCGAACAGCGGGTCGATCCAGGTGGCGCGGTAGCTGTTGTTGTTGAGCACCTTCGCTTCGACCGCGGCGAGCAGGTCGGCGCGGAACACGTCGCCGTGCGCGCGCACCGCGTCGGCGAGCGCGGTGCGCGCCGTGCGCAGGGCCGGCGCGGGGTCCTTGCGCTGCGCGTCGGGATCGGGCGCGGGGCGCAGCTCGCGCTCGCGCAGCAGCACGCGCAGGTCGTCGGCGAGATCGGCGTGACCGTGCTTCCACAGCGCGTGGAGATCGTCGGCGCCGGACTCGTCGGCGCCGTGCGCGCGCCACAGGTCGGCGGCCACGCGTTCGCGCAGGTCGACGTCGTTGGCCAACAACTCGGGTGCGTCGAAGCCGTGCCCGCATTCGAGCGCGTGCTCGCGCAGCACGCGCGCGCAGAAGCCGTGGATGGTGAAGATCGCCGCGAGGTCGATCTCCTGCACCGCGGCGTCGAGCCGGCGCTGCAGGGCGGCGGCGGACTCGTCGCCGTGCGCGAGGTGGGCGTCGATCAGCGCGCGCGTCGACGCGTGCTCGGCGCCTTCGCCCGGCGCGGCCGGCTGGCCGATGCAGTCGCGCGCCAGCTGCAGGCGGGCGCGCACGCGGGTGCGCAGTTCCTGGGTCGCCGCCTCGGTGAAGGTGACCGCGAGCACCTGGGCCACGCGCAGGCCGCGCTCGACCACCAGGCGCACCACCAAGGTCGCCAGCGTGTAGGTCTTGCCGGTGCCGGCGGAGGCTTCGATCGCGTTCACGCCCTCCAGCGGCAGCCCGAGGAACGGGTCGGCGGCGCTCATGGCGCGTCCTCGTACGCGTCGGCCAGCGCATCCATCGCCGACAGCGCGGCGGCATCCACCGCGGCAGGCGCGGTGCCGTGCACCACCGCGTCGTAGATCGCCTTCGACAGCTCGGCGAACTGCAGCCGCGTGGCGGCGTCCGCGAACGGATCGCGCCCACGCAGCGCCAGGCGCAGCGCATCGCCCTCGCCTTCGCGCCAGCGCCCGCCGTCGCCGTGCCACACGCGCGCGGCGGCCTGCATGCCGGCCTCGAGGTCGTCGCCGGCCTCGAACAGCGCCCAGCCCGCGTACGGCGCGAACGCCAGCGGCTCGCGCAGGCCGCGTTCGCGCAGCGCGAGCAGCATCGCCAGCCGCGCGCGCGCGGCGCCCTGGTCCAGCGGCGGGCGCTCGAACGGGCCGACGCCGTCCTCGCCGCGGTCGTGGAACTGCACCAGCGGCACGCGCGCCGCGGGGTCGTCGCTGGCCGATGCGAGCAGCCAGTCGAGCCCGTCGCGGATCGCCGACGGGCCGTGCGGCGCGCCGAAGCGCAGCCGCGCCACTCCGTGCACGTGCGCGTCGCGCAGCCGCGCGTGCAGGCGCACGCCGTCGATCGACGCCTCGACGGCGAGCGTGCGTGCCGCCTGCGCGCCGCGCCACGCGGCAAGCGCGTCGGCGTACGGCTGCACCTGGTCGCGCACGCCGGCCAGGGTGCGGCGGCCGAGCGCGCCGGAAGGCAGCAGCCCGCGCGCGCGCAGGTCGGCATGCACCTGCGCGTCGGTGCGCCCCGCCAGCGCGGCATCGAACACCGCGCGCTGCAGTTGCTGCAGGTCGCGGCCGGGCGACGGCGCGTGCAGCGGGTCGAGGTCCCCGGCCGGGGTGTCGATGCGGTCCATCCGTACCGCCAGCCGCTGGCGCAGGAAGGCGTCGGCGGGCGCCTCCAGGAAGCGCCGCAGGGCGTCCAGCGGCAGGTCGGCGGGCGGCGCGGCGGGCTCGGCGCGCGGCGGCAGCGGCGTGCCGTCGAACCACGCCGGCACCGCCGTGCGCGGCCCGTGCGCCTGCGACGCCGCCGGCCACCACGCGGCGCGGTACGAGAAGCGCCGCGGCTCGCCGTCGCCACCGAATGCAGGACCCGCGAACGGCTGCAGCGGGTGGCGGACCACGACGCGTTCGGGCGTGGCCGCCTGCGGCGCGTGCTGCGCGGCCACCGCCTCGAGCAGGTCGGCCACCAGCACCGACGGCGCGCGCGCGCTGCCGTCGCGGGCGTCGATGCCGCGGTAGCTCACGTAGAACACGTCCTGCGCCGAGGTGAGCAGCTGCAGCAGCAGGAAGCGGTCGTCCTCGCGCGTGGAGCGGTCGCCGGCGCGGCGCCGGGTGGTGCCGAGTTCGGCGGCCAGCCGGTTGAGTCCGCCGGCCGGGTCGCGGCGCGGGAACGCGCCGTCGTCGAACCCGAGCACGCAGACCACGCGGAACGGCAGCAACCGCATCGGCACCATGCGGCCCACGCTCACCGCGCCGGTGAGCAGCGGCGCGCGGGTGTCGGCCTCGCCGAGCACCTGCGCGAAATGCGCGCGTACCGCCTCGGGCGGCACCTCGCCCTCGAAGCCCGCGCGCCCGGCGTCGCGCGCGAAGGCGTCGATGGCGCTGCGCAGGCGGTCGAGCGTGCGCGCGGTGGCGGCATCGGGCGCGCGCGGCACCAGCGCGGCGAGCAGCGCCAGCAGGCGTTCGCGCCACGCGGCAGGCGGCAGCGGCGCGGCGAGCGTGGCGGCGGCGCGCGCGAGCACGCGCAGCAGGCGCAGCAGGCGGTCGAGCGCGGCGAGCGCGTCGCCTTCCAGCACCGGCAGCGGGGCGATGCCGCCCACCGCGTCCTCGCTGCCGGTGGCATGGCCCAGCAGCAGGCGGTCGAGCGCGAACGCCCAGGTGGTGGCGTCGTCCTCCGGCGCGCCGCTGCGCGCGCGGTGCGCGGCGTCCAGGCCCCAGCGCGCGCCGGCGGCGTGCAGCCAGCCGTGCAGGCGCTCGAGGGTGGCGGCGTCGAGCCCGTGCAGTCCGGCCAGCGCGGGGCTGGCGACCAGCGCGAGCACTTCGGCCAGCCCGAAGCGCGACACCGGCAGCGCGAGCAGCCGCGAGAACACCCCGGCCAGCGGCTCGGCGGCCAGCGGGCTGGCATCGGCCAGCGCGTAGGGGATCGCGCCGGGCGCGCCGCGCGCGCCGAACACCGCCTCGAGGTACGGCGCGTAGGGGTCGATGTCCGGCGCCAGCACCGCGACCTCGCGCGGTTCGAGCGGGGGGTCGAAGCGGTCGTCGTCGAACAGCGCGCGCAGCTGGTCGTGCAGCACCTCCACCTCGCGCAGGCGGGTGGCGCAGGCGTGCACCTGCAGGCTGGCGTCGGCGACGTCGAGCGCTGCGCGCGGCGGCAGCTCGGGCCGCGGGCGGCGGTGCAGCAGGTCGGACTGCAGGCGCCGCAGCAGGGTGTCGCCGCCGTCGATCGGGTCGGCGTGCGCGGCGACCTCGCCGGCCGCGTGCACCACCTCGTAGCCGCCGAGCACCTCCATGAAATCGCGGCCCGCCTGCCCCCAGGCGCGCAGCAGCGGGTGGTCGTCGGCGTCCGTGCCCGGCGCGCGGCGATGCTGGAGGTCGCCCCACCAGCCGGCCACCGGCGAGTGCACGTAGAAGTGCAGCGGGCCGGCGCGCGCGGCGCAGGCGACCACGCGCAGCACGTCGGGGCTGATGTTGAGGGTGGCAAAAGCGAACAGCCGCGGCGGCAGGCCCGCGGGGACCGGCGCGTCGTCGCGGCCGCCGTGGGCGTCGAAGCGGTCGAGGAAGGCCTGGATGCGCCGCGCGCGGTGGCTGCGCCCGCGCGTGGCGGCCCGCCAGAGCTCGGCCTGCGCGTCGCCGGGCTCGGCGCCGGCGTCCCAGCGCAGCAGCCAGTCGCGGCGCCACGCCGAGTACTTCTCGAAGGTGCCCGCAAGCTCGCCGGCCAGCGCCCACGCGCGCAACGGATCGTCGCCGGCCACGTGCGCGGCGTAGGGCGCCAGCGCGGGGCGGGCGAGCACGGCCGGGTCGCTGAGCGCGGCGTACAGCCGCCAGCGCAGCGCGGCCGCGTCGAGGTCGTCGGTGGCCCCGGGGACGTTGGCGTCGAGCAGCCCGCGCACGAACTCGCCGGGGGTGAGGAAGGCGATGTTGGCGGCGATGCCGTGCTCGCGGGCGAGCGTGGCCTGCAGCCAGCGGCGCATCGCCGCCTGCGGGATCAGCACCACCTCCGGCGCCAGCAGCGGCGCGTGCGGCATCGGCTGCGCCATCTCGTGGGCCAGCATCCGCGCCAGCACGTCGAGCGCGTTGGAGTGGTAGAGGCGGAAGTCCGATGGCATCGCGCCAGTGTGCGCGAGCGGTTCGCAGGGGGCGAGACGGTGGGGCGGCGGCGGTGCGTCGTCGCCCGTGCGCACGCGGGGGCCCAGCGACTCGCCGCCGAGGTTGCGGTCGCGCAAAGGCACTGGGCCCCTGCGTGCGCAGGGGCGACGAGCTGGGGGGGAGCGCGGGGCCGGAGCGCCTGCATGCGTTCGCGGCCCGCGTGCATCGCGACGCGATAATCGCCGCATGCACCGCCTCCCCGACGACCTCCCGCTCGGCCGCCAGGTCGACTACCCGCGTGGCTACGACGCCGCGCTGCTGGTGCCCATCGAGCGCGCGCCGGCGCGCGCGGCGCTCGGCATCGACGGCGCGGTGCCGTTCACCGGCATCGACCGCTGGCACGCCTACGAGCTCGGCTGGCTGGACGCGCGCGGCACGCCGCGGGTGGGCACGGCGACGTTCGAGGTGCCGGCCGATTCGCCGCGGCTGGTCGAATCCAAGTCGCTCAAGCTCTACCTCAACGGCTTCAACGCCACCCGCGTGGCGTCCGAAGGCGAACTGATCGAGACCATCGCCCGCGACCTGTCCGCCGCCGCCGGCGCGCCGGTGGCGGTGCGTGCGGGGCTGCCGCCGATGGATGCGGCGACGTCGCCGCACGCGGAGTCGATCGACGCGCAGTCGCTGGCCATCGACCACTACGGCCCGCCCGACGCCGCGCTGCTGGCGGCCGATCCCGCCACGCACGTGGCCGAGACGCTCACCAGCGCCCTGCTCAAGTCCAACTGCCCGGTCACCGGCCAGCCGGACTGGGCGCGGCTGGTCATCGCCTACGCCGGCCCGCGCATCGACCGCGCGGGCCTGCTGCGCTACGTCGCCTCGTTCCGCGACCACGCCGGGTTCCACGAGCAGTGCGTGGAGCAGGCGTTCCTCGACATCGATACGCGCTGCACGCCGGCGTGGCTGTCGATCGAGGCGCGCTACACCCGGCGCGGCGGGCTCGACATCAACCCGTGGCGCGCCACGCCCGGCACCGCGCGCCCGGCGTGGGGGCGCGACGAACGGCAGTAGCGCGCTACGGCGCCACGCGCGCCGGCATCGCCCCGCCGCCTGCACGCGCCGGTCACGCCGGCGCGATCAGCCGTTAACGCCGCGCGTGCCACGGTCCGGCCCGCCGATGCCGCGCGCCCCGCGCGAGCGCTGCACGCAACGCCCACGGCCACCACCCCGGCCACGACACGGAGATCCCCATGCACCTGCGCACGCCCCTCATCGCCGCATCGATCGCCGCGGCCCTCGCGCTGACCGGCTGCAACCGCAACACCGACGACACCGTCGCCGACACCACCCCCGAGCCGATCGCCACCACGCCCGCGCCGGCCCCGGTCACCGAGCCCGCGCCGCTGCCGTCCACGGATCCGGGCGCGGCCCCGGCCGCGCCGCTCACCATCCAGCGCGTGGCGCTGGGCACCGCCGCGCAGGCCGACAACCGCATCGCCACCCCGGTCACCACCTTCAAGGCGACCGACAACGTGGTGATCGCCGTGGACACCTTCGGCGTGGCCAACAACACCCCGCTGATCGGCAAGCTGGTGTACCAGGACGGCCAGACCGCCGGCGAGCAGACCACCACGCTCAACGCCAGCGGCGCGCAGTCCACCGCGATCACCTTCAGCAACGCCAACGGCTGGGTGCCCGGCACCTACAAGGCCGAGGTGTGGCTCAACGGCCAGCTCGCCAACACCACCAGCTTCACCGTGCAGTAGAGCTCCACGCGCGCACGGCGACGACGCGGCCCGAGGGCCGCGTTTTCGTTCGTGCGATGGCCGCGGCCACGGCGCGTGTCCGCATGACGCGCCGCGCCGCCGCGACTACCCTGCACGCCCCCGCACCGGACGCACCCCATGGCCGCCCCGCTCGACGACGCCGGCATCGACCGCCTCTCGGACCTGCTCGAGCGCCGCGCGGTGCCCTACAAGGGCTTCAACCTCGAGGCGCTGGACGGCTACCTGTCGGCGCTCGCGGTCGGCCCCGAGACCCTCGAACGCGCGCGCTGGGAGCCGGCGGTGTGGGGCACCCCGCCGCGCCTGGACGCCGACGAACGCGCCGAGGTCGACGCGCTGCTCGACGCGCACGTGGCGATGGCCACCCAGCGCGTGCGCCACGGCGACGACGACCTGCCCGACCACCTCGCGCCGCTGCTGTGGCTGCCCGAGGAGCCCGACTACGAGGACGACGACGAACTTGACGTCGGCCGCGACTGGGCGTTCGGGTTCTTCCGCGCGGTGGAGCTCTCCGAAGCCGCGTGGGACGCGTGGCTGGACGAGAACGACTGGATGGACGAGGTGTTCGCGCTGCTCGACCGGCTCGCGTCCGGCGAGGTGGTCGGCGAGGACCCGACCGCCGAGCCCGTCGCGATCAGCTACCGCGAGCGGCTGGAGATCATCGCGGCCCTGCCCGGGATGCTGGCCGACCTGCACCACCACCGCATCGACGCGCTGACCCCGCGCGAGCCGCTGCGCCGCGCCGACGTGCCGGACCGCAACGCGCCGTGCAGCTGCGGCTCCGGACGCAAGTACAAGAAGTGCTGCGGCGCCAACTGAGCGGCGCGGCGCCGGTGCGCGCACGGAATGCGTGAGGACCTCGCCGCGCGGCTGCGCCAGGCGCGCGCGAGGCGCGCCGCGCAGCACCGCGTGCGCGTGCGCCGCACCGTTACCGCGCGCGACGGGATGCGCGTGCAGGTCGACGGACGCTGGCTGCTGGATGCCTGCGGCAACGACTACCTGGGCCTGGCGCGCGATCCGCGCGTGGCCGCCGCGCTGCGCGAGGCCGCGCATGCGCCCGGCGGCATCGCCTCGCACCTGGTGTGCGGGCATGCGCGCGAGCACGACGCGCTGGAACGCGCGGTGGCCGAATGGCTCGAATGCCCGCGCGCGCTGCTGGTCGGCAGCGGGTTCGCCGGCAACCTGGCGGTGGTGCAGGGGCTCGTCGGCGCCGGCGATGCCTGCGTACAGGACCGCCTCAACCACGCCAGCCTGATCGACGCCGCGCGGCTGTCGGGCGCCACGCTCAAGCGCTATCCGCACGGCGACAGCGAGGGCGCGCGGCGGCAGCTGGCCACGCTGCCCGGCAGCGCGGCGCTGCTGGCCACCGACGGCGTCTTCAGCATGGATGGCGACATCGCCCCGTTGCGCGCGCTGGCCGCCGTCGCACGCGACGCGGGCGCATGGCTGCATGTCGACGATGCGCACGGCGTCGGCGTGCTCGGCCCGCACGGGCGCGGCAGCGTCGCGGACGCCGGCCTGGACGTGCGCGACGTGCCGCTGCGGCTGGTCACCCTCGGCAAGGCGTTGGGCACCGTCGGCGCGCTGGTGGCCGGCGATGCCGATGCGATCGGCCACCTGGCCGAAACCGCGCGTGCCTACGTCTACACCACCGCGCTGCCGCCGGCGCTGGCCGCCGCGGCATTGCGCGGCGTCGAGCTGGCACGCGACGGCGACGAGCTGCGTGCGCGCCTGCATGCACACGTCGAGCGCTTCCGCACGCGTGCACGCAGGCATGGCCTGGCGCTGGCCGACAGCGCCACGCCGATCCAGCCGGTGCCCTGCGGCGACGACGCCCGCGCGCTGGCGATGGCCGCGCACGTCGAAGCGGCGGGCATCTGGATCGCCGCCATCCGCGCGCCCACCGTCCCCGACGGCCAGGCCCGCCTGCGCGTGACCCTCTCGGCGGCGCACGCGGACGCCGAGGTCGACGCCATCGCCGACGCACTGGCGCGGGCGCGCGATGCACTCGGGTGAGCAACGGTCCGGGTCCCGAGTTGTTCCACCGGTCGAGCTCCCAGTCGGCCCCCGTGTCGATCCCAGTGTCGATCCCGTGTTAACCCACGCATCGATCCACGTCTCGATCATTGGATGAACCACGCGCGCCCGCGGTCCCTTCTCCCTCCGGGAGAAGGTGGCGCGCAGCGCCGGATGAGGGGCGACCCGCGCGAGGCGGTGAACACACGAACGTCCCGATCCGTGCGCGTCCTGCAGTGGCAACGCCCGATCGCCACACACTTCAATCCTTTGGCAGTGCGAGCAAGGCTCGATTGCACGGAGCCCACCGACAACCATAAGCCGCCGCGCACCCCACCCACCTTCGACCCCGCGTCCGTCGCCCCGAATCCCAACCCCCATGCACATCGAAACCACCGGCACCGGCCCCCCACTCGTGCTCGTCCACGGCTGGGCCATGCACGGCGGCCTGTTCGCGCCGCTGGTGGCACGGCTGCGCGAACGCCACACGCTGCACGTGGTCGACCTGCCCGGCCATGGCCACGCGCGCGATGACGACGCCGCGCTCGATCCGCGCGCGCTCGCCGCTCAGCTCGTCGCGCGCATTCCCGGGGCGGCGTGGCTGGGCTGGTCGCTGGGCGGCCAGCTCGCGCTGCACGCCGCGCTCGACCATCCGCAGGCCGTTCGTGCGGTGATCCCGGTGGCGTCGTCACCGCGCTTCGTGCGCGCCGACGACTGGCCGCACGGCGTCGCGCCGACCCTGTTCGGCGACTTCGCCGATGCGCTGCGGCGCGACTTCCGCGGCACCCTCGATGGCTTCCTCGCCCTGGAGGTCGCCGGCAGCGAACACGCCCGCCGTGAACTGCGCGAACTGCGCGCGCAGGCGTTCGAGCGCGGCGAACCGGCGCCGCGCGCGCTGCTCGACGGGCTGGCGCTGCTCGATGCGGTCGACCTGCGCGACGCGCTGCCGCGCCTGCCGGTGCCCAGCCTGTGGATCGCCGGCGCGCGCGACCGCCTGGTGCCCGCCGGCGCGATGCAGGCCGCCGCCGACCCATGCGGCGGGCGCTGCGAGGTGATCGCCGGCGCCGGCCACGCGCCGTTCGTGGGAGACCCCGATGCAGTTGCATCGGCGATCGACGCGTTCCTCGCCCCCCTCCTGTAGAGGCGCGCCCGCGCGCCTGCCCTGAACCCGCGGCGCGCGCGGACGGTCCGCGGTCGCACCGGCATGGCAGGCTTGCCCTCCACCTGCCCCGGTCCACCCCATGCGCCACGCCCTGCTCGCACTTTCGCTGGCCGCCCTCGCCACGCCCGCCCTGGCGCAGGCCGCCGAGCGCCCCGAGGTGGCCCGGCACGCGGCGGAGCTGCGCGACGACGTCATCGCCTGGCGCCGTGATTTCCACCAGCACCCGGAACTGTCCAACCGCGAACAGCGCACCGCCGCGAAGGTCACCGCGCACCTGCGCAAACTCGGGCTGAGCCCGCGCACCGGCATCGCCGGCCATGGCGTCACCGCGCTGATCGAAGGCGCGCGCCCCGGCGCGCGCATCGCCTTGCGCGCGGACATGGATGCGTTGCCGGTGACCGAGCAGACCGGCCTGCCGTTCGCATCGAAGGTGACCACCACCTTCAACGGCCAGCCCACCGGCGTGATGCACGCCTGCGGCCACGACGCGCACACCGCGATCCTGATGGGCGTGGCCGAGGCGCTGGTGGCGATGCGCGACACGCTGCCGGGTTCGGTGCTGCTGGTGTTCCAGCCGGCCGAGGAAGGCGTGCCGCCCGGCGAGACCGGCGGCGCGCCGCAGATGCTGGTCGAGAACGTGTTCGGCGACAGCAAACCCGACGCGATCTTCGGCCTGCACGTGTTCTCGACCCTGCAGGCCGGGCAGATCGGCGTGCGCGGCGGGCCGCTGATGGCTGCGTCGGACCGCTTCACGCTGACGGTCAAGGGCCGGCAGACGCACGGCTCGCGGCCGTGGGGCGGGGTCGACCCGATCGTCGCCGCCGCTGACCTCGTCGGCAGCGCGCAGGCCATCGTCTCGCGCCGCACCGACCTCGCGCGGCTGCCGGCGGTGGTCACCTTCGGCACCGTGCACGGCGGCATCCGCTTCAACATCATCCCCGACGACGTGGTGCTGACCGGCACCATCCGCACCTTCGATCCCGCGGTGCGCGCGGCGATCTTCAAGGACCTCGGGAACGTCGCCACGCATGTCGCCGCCGCGCACGGCGCCACGGTCGACGCGAAGATCCCCGATGCCACCGGCAACCCGGTCACGGTCAACGATGCCGCGCTCACCACGCGCATGCGCGCGAGCCTGGAAGCGGTGGCCGGCGCGGCCAACGTGATCGAGCCGCCGCTGCAGATGGGCGCCGAGGACTACGCGTATTTCGCGCGCGAGATCCCGTCGATGTACTTCTTCGTCGGCGCCACCGCGCCGGGCATCGACCCGGCGACGGCGCCCAGCAACCATTCGCCGCAGTTCATGCTCGACGAGTCCTCGCTCGACCTCGGCCTGCGCGCGATGCTGCAGGTGGCGCTCGACGCGCTGCACGGCCGCTGAGGTCCCGGTGCGTTCAGTGCCGCTGCGGCACCCTGCGCGGCCCGCGCCGTCCCGGACCCGATGAACGAACCCGCCGCCCCCGATGCGCCCATCGTCCGCCTGGCCGGCGTGCGCCTGGTGCGCGGCGCGCGCACGGTGCTCGACGGCATCGACCTGGCGGTCGCGCGCGGCGAGGTGCTGGCGGTGCTGGGGCCCTCGGGCAGCGGCAAGTCGACGCTGCTGGCCGCGCTCACCGGCGAGCTGGCGCCGGCGGCGGGCAGCATCGAGGTGCTCGGCGCGCCGGTGCCCACGCGCACGCGCGCGCTGCTGGAGATGCGCCGCCACGTCGGCGTGCTGCTGCAGGGCAACGGCCTGCTCACCGACCTCACCGCCGCGGAGAACGTCGCGCTGCCGCTGCGCACCCACACCGACCTTCCGCGCGAGGTGCTCGAGCGCCTGGTCGCGATGAAGCTGCACGCGGTGGGCCTGCGCGCGGCCGCCGACCTGTATCCGCGCGAGCTCTCCGGCGGCATGGCCCGTCGCGTCGCGCTGGCCCGCGCACTCGCGCTGGACCCGCCCCTGATGATCTACGACGAGCCGCTGACCGGGCTGGACCCGATCGCCTCCGGGGTCATCATGGCGCTCATCGGACGGCTCAACGCCACGCTTGGACTGACCAGCATCGTGGTCACCCACCACGTGCACGAGACGCTGCCCGTCGCGCACCGCGTGGTGGTGATCGCCAACGGCCGTATCGTGTTCACCGGCACCCCAAGCGAACTGCAGGCGTCGTCCGATCCGCTCGTACGCCAGTTTCTAGACGGCCAGCCCGACGGCCCGATCGCCTTCGATGCGCGCCCGCGCGCGGCCTGATCCCGATGCCCCTGATCGCCACCACCGTGACCACCACGCGCGCCATCGGTCAGGCCGGCCTGTTCGCGCTGCAGGTGCTGCGCGCATCGGTGCCCACGCGCGACTTCGGCCGCGAGCTGGTGCGCGAGCTGTACAAGATCGGCGCGCGCAGCCTGCCCATCATCGCGGTGGGCGGCGCGTTCGTCGGGCTGGTGCTGACCCTGCAGGGCTACCGCACGCTGTCCACGTTCGGCGCCAGCAACTCGCTGTCCACGCTGCTGGGGCTGTCGCTGTACCGCGAGCTCGGGCCGGTGCTGACCGCGCTGCTGTTCATCGGCCGCGCGGGCTCGTCGATCGCCGCCGAACTGGGCCTGATGCGCGCCACCGACCAGCTCAACGCGCTGGGGCTGATGGCCATCGACCCGGTCGGCAAGGCGGTCGCGCCGCGGTTCTGGGCGGCCGTGATCTCGGTGCCGCTGCTGACGGGCTTCTTCTGTTCGTTCGCGATCGCCGCCAGCTACCTGCAGGCGGTGCACGTGATCGGCCTGGACGCCGGCTATTTCTGGCCGGCGCTGCGCGAGAACGTGGACTTCACCGACGACTTCCTGGTCGCACTGCTGAAATCCGCGGTGTTCGGCGCGGTCAGCGCGCTGGTGGCGGCGCATGCCGGCTTCCACGCCGAACCGACCATCGAGGGCACCGCGCTGGCCACCACCCGCGCGGTGGTCAATGCGTCGCTGCTGGTGCTGGTGCTGAATTTCGTGATGTCGGCGCTGCTGTTCCGGTGAGTTGCGTGGCTACTGGCGCCCTTGCCTTGATTCCTGATCGTCATCCCCGCGAAGGCGGGGGCGAGGAGCCGCGCTTGCGAGCCACTGGCTCGCGCGGCTCCGCAGCGCCATCGCGCCTCGCGCGATGGCCGGGGATCGCAGATCCAGGGACGTTGCCTTTCGCTCCTGTAGCCCCGAGCTTGCTCTGCGTGCGCGATGCGGTTCGTTTTCGGGCCGGCCAAAGATCAAGGGCTTTCGCGCTGGCGCGCGACTCACTTTTCTTTGCTCGTGCAAAGAAAAGTGAGCAAAAGAAAGCACGCCCCGTCCTCGCGCCCTGCGCTGCGCTCCGGGTCCGTGTCCGACCCGGGAATTTTTCGACGGGACATCCATGTCCCCTCGAAAAACGCGCGGCTTCCTGCCGCGCGCCCCTGCGGGGCTTTGACCCGGCCCGGCCACCGCTGCGGATGGGGACCCGAACAGCAACAGCAAGCGCAACGGCAACAACAAAGGCAACTGCAACAGCAGCACCGGGAATCCCGGCGATGTCGGATAGGTAGCAAGGCAAGTGGATTCCTTCCTTCGCGGGATCACGAATCCACGAATCCACTGACGCGGGCTACGCGCACCGAAGCCGCGCGCCGACGCAAACGATGCACCACGAATTACGAACACACGGACCCCCACCCCATGTCCCGCTCCCCCCGCATCGAATTCGCCGTCGGCGCCTTCCTCCTGCTCGCGCTGGCCTCGCTGCTGGTGCTCGCCGTGGCATCGACCAACGGCCGCTTCGGGCTCGGCGGCGACGGTGCGTATCCGCTCACCGCGCGGTTCACCGCGATCGGGCCGTTGCGGGTGAACGCGCCGGTCAAGATCGGCGGGGTCGCCGTGGGCCACGTGCAGGCCATCGATCTCGATCCGAAGAAGTTCGATGCGGTGGTGACACTGTCGATCCAGGGCGACTACCGCGACTTGCCGGCCGACACCAGCGCGGGCATCTTCACCAGCGGGCTGCTCGGCGAGAGCTACGTCGGCCTGGCCCCCGGCGGGGACCCGGAGACGCTGGGGCCGGGCGACGAGCTCTACCTGACCCAGCCGGCGGTGGACCTGATGCAGCTGGTCGGCAGATACATGTTCAGCAGCGGTGGCAGGCCGGGCGGCGAGGATGCCGCCCCCGCCGACGCGGCCGGCGCCACGGGCGCGGGCGCACCGGCTCCAACGGACGAGTCCATCCCATGATCCGCATCCTGACCGCCGCCATCGCCGCGACGCTCGCGCTCGCCCCGGCCGCCGCGCTGGCCCAGGCCAAGCCCGCGCAGGCCAAGGCCGCGGCGCCCGCCGCGTCACGCCCGCTCACCCAGGGCACCCCCAGCCAGCTGGTGCTGGCCAACAGTACCCGCGTGCTGGCCACGCTCGAGTCGCGCCGTGCCGAGTTCACCCGCAACCGCGCCGCGCTGCGCCAGTTCGTGGCGGCCGAGTTCAGCCAGATGTTCGACCGCGACTACGCCGCCCGGCTGGTGCTGGGCGCGCACGGGCGCGGCGCCAGCGAGGCGGACATCAAGCTGTTCGCCGATGCGCTGGCCGACAACCTGATGGGCCGCTACGGCAGCTCGCTGCTGGACTTCAACACCCGGCTGCGCGTGCGCATCAAGTCCGAGACCGCGCTGCGCGGCGGCGCGGTGACGAAGGTGTCCAGCGAGATGCTGCGCGCCGGCGGCGAGCCGATCCCGGTCGATTACCTGATGCGCAAGGTCGGCGGGCAGTGGAAGGTGTTCGACGTGATGGTCGAAGGGATCAGCTTCGTGCAGACCTTCCGCAACCAGTTCGACGCCCCGCTGCGGAGCAAGCCGATCCGCCAGGTCGCCGGCGACCTGCGCGCCGGCAAGCTGCAGGCCGACGCGGGCCGGTGACGCCCGCGCCCGCCGCCGCCGTGGTCGAGCGCAGCGGCGCCACCCTGCGGGTGTCCGGCGCGCTGGTCCGCGCGGTGGTGGCACGCGTGCATGCGCAGGCGCTGGGCCTGCGCGCGGGCATCGACACCCTGGATCTCTCCGGCCTCACCGCGCTGGACAGCGCGGGGCTGGCCTGCCTGTCGGCGCTCGTCGCCACTGGCGCGCCCGCGCCCGCCGTCGTGCCGCCACCGCCGGGCGTGGGGCTGGACGAACTGCGCGCGGCGTATCGCCTCGATTCCGCGCTCGACCTCGCATGACGCCATGCGCCGCGCGCGTCGCGCGCAGGCACGCGCCAGCGCCCCGATAGACTGCCCGGCATGCGCCCGACCGCCCTCGCCATCGCCCTGACCTGCGCGCTGGCCGCGCCCGCCACCGCGCGCGCGCAGGCCGCGCCGGAGCCGGTCGCCGCGCCCGCCTGCGCCACGCTCGAGGGCCAGGCCCGCGCGGCCTGCGAGGCCACGGTGGCGGCGAACGGCACCCGGGCCGCGATCGCGGCGCTCGACGCCGGGCTGGGCGTGAACGACACGCCCGCCGCCGACACGCCGCCGGCCTGCGTGGCCTTCGCCGATGCGACCGAACGCGCGCGCTGCGAGGCCTTGGAGACCGAACCGGCCACGCCCGCGGCAGCAGGCGTTGCAACCACCGGCGCGGACACCGCATCCGCCGATGCCGCCGCGCAACCGTCCGCCGCCGACGCCCCTGCCCAGGCCGAGCAGGACTTCGCCGCCCTGTACGGCGCCGGCGAGCCCTACGACCCGGTCGCCGACCCCACGCTGCCCCCCGAGGCGGTCCGCACCGCGTCCTACGACCCGTGGGAACGCTGGAACCGCCGCGCGCACCGCGTCAACGACGCCATCGACCGCCGCGTCGCCAAGCCGCTTGCGCAGGCCTACATGGCGGTGGTCCCGCGCCCGCTGCGGCTGGGCGTGTCGAACTTCTTCAACAACCTCGGCCAGCCGGTCTCCGCGCTCAATTCGCTGCTGCAGGGCCGCCCGAAGCTCGCCGGGCAGACCGCCGGGCGCTTCTTGCTCAATTCCACGCTCGGCATCGGCGGCCTCTTCGACCCGGCCACCGACGCGAAGCTCCCCAACGGCACCGAGGACTTCGGCCAGACCCTGGGCGTGTGGGGCTGGAAGACAAGCCGCTACGTCGAGCTGCCGGTGTTCGGGCCGCGCACTGTCCGCGACATCGTGGGCCTGGCCGGCGATTCGCCGCTCTCGCCGATGCGCCAGGTCCAGGCCGACCGCATCCGCGTGCCGCTGCAGGGCCTGCAGCTGGTCGACCTGCGCACCCGCCTGATGTCGACCGACGCGCTGCGCGAAGGCGTCGAGGACGACTACGCGCTGGTGCGCGATGCCTGGCTGCAGCGGCGCAACTACCAGATCTTCGGCGACCGCATGGATGGCGACGACGCCGCGCTGCCGGACTACCTGCGCGAGGACACCACGCCGGTGATCCCGGTCGATGCGATGCCGGTGATCCCGGGCGGTTGACACATCAGTGGTGCACGCGTCCCAGGGCGGACGCTCCACGCATCCAAGGCCGATCGTCGCCGGTGACGCTCCGGAACAACGCTGACCCGACACGCGTCGCCCCTGCGCACGCAGGGGCCCAGTGACCCTGCTTCACCACGCAACGTCGTCCGTGGAGCGAAACGCGCAAGTCACTAGGCCCCTGCCTGCGCATGGGCGACGGCCTTGGTTGCCTGCCCGTGGTGATGGCCTTACGCCACCCGCGCGCGCCGCTGCCGCGCCAGGTGCACCAGCAGCAGCGAGATCGCCGCCGGGGTCATGCCGGGGATGCGCTGGGCCTGGCCGACGGTGGCCGGGCGCACGCGTTCGAGCTTGCCGCGCACCTCGGCGGAGAGGCCGTGCACGCACGCGTAGTCGAACGCGTCGGGAATCACCGTGGTCTCGTTGCGCTGCGCGCGTTCGATCTCCTCGCGCTGGCGGTCGAGGTAGCCGGCGTACTTGACGCCGATCTCCACCTGCTCGGCCACCTCCGGAGCGACCGCGGCATCGGTCAGCGACGGCACGCGCATCAGCGCGGCGTGGTCGAGCCCGGGGCGCTTGAGCAGGTCAAGCGCGCGCGTCTCGCGCGTGATCTCGATGTCGAGCGTCTCGACGATCTCGCGGCCGAGTGCATTGGCCGGCGCGGCCCACACGTTGGACAGGCGCTGCACTTCCGCCTCGACCGCCTCGCGCTTGGCCTCGAACACGCGCCAGCGCGCGTCGTCGACCAGCCCCAGTTCGCGGCCCACCGGCGTCAGCCGAGCGTCGGCGTTGTCCTCGCGCAGCTGCAGCCGGTACTCGGCGCGGCTGGTGAACATGCGGTAGGGCTCGGAGGTGCCGTGGGTGATCAGGTCGTCGACCAGCACGCCGAGGTAGGCCTCGTCGCGGCGCGGGCTCCAGCCGTCGCGCTGCTGCACGAAGCGCGCGGCGTTGACGCCCGCCAGCAGGCCCTGCGCGGCGGCCTCCTCGTAACCGGTGGTGCCGTTGATCTGCCCGGCGAAGAACAGCCCGGCGATGGCCTTGGTCTCCAGCGTGGGCTTCAAGCCCCGCGGGTCGAAGTAGTCGTATTCGATCGCGTACCCGGGGCGGGTGATATGCGCGTCCTCGAAGCCGGTGATCGAACGCACGAGTTCGAGCTGCACGTCGAACGGCAGTGAGGTGCTGATGCCGTTCGGGTACACCTCGACGACATCCAGCCCCTCGGGCTCGACGAACACCTGGTGGCTGGCCTTGTCGGCGAAGCGCACCACCTTGTCCTCGATCGACGGGCAGTAGCGGGGGCCGGTCCCTTCGATCTGGCCGGTGTACAGCGGGCTGCGGTCGAGCGCGCCGCGGATGAGCGCGTGGGTGCGTTCGGTGGTGTGGGTGATCCAGCACGGCACCTGGCGCGGGTGGTCGTCGCGCGATCCCAGGAACGAGAACACCGGGCGCGGGTCGTCGCCGGGCTGCGGCTCCATCACGGTGTAGTCGAGGGTGCGGCCGTCGATGCGCGGCGGGGTGCCGGTCTTGAGCCGGTCGACCACGAACGGGCCGTCCCGCAGCTTCGCCGCCAGCGCGGTGGCCGGCGGGTCGCCGGCGCGCCCGGCGGCCCAGGTCGCAGAGCCGACATGGACCTTGCCGGCCAGGAACGTGCCGGCGGTCAGCACCACGGCCGGCGCATGGAAGCGCAGGCCGGCCTGGGTGACGACGCTTGTCACATTTCCGCCATCGAAGGCGATGTCGTCCACCGCGGCCTGGAAGAGGGTCAGGCCGGGCTGGGTTTCCACGGCCCGTCTGACGAATGTGCGGTACAGCGCACGGTCGGCCTGGCAGCGGGTCGCGCGCACGGCCGGGCCCTTGGAGGCGTTCAGGCGGCGCCACTGGATGCCGGCGGCGTCGGCGGCGCGCGCCATCAGCCCGCCCAGGGCGTCGATCTCGCGAACCAGGTGCCCCTTGCCGATGCCGCCGATGGCCGGGTTGCAGCTCATCGCGCCGATCGTCTCGATCGAATGCGTCAGCAGCAGCGTGCGCGCCCCGGCGCGGGCCGCGGCGAGCGCCGCCTCGGTGCCGGCGTGGCCGCCGCCGATGACGATCACGTCGAAGCGGTCGAAGGACGGGGGCATGGCGGCGGCGCGGGTCGCGGACGAGGGGCCGCAGTGTACGCAGGGCGGCCCCCGCCCCTGTGTCGCCACGGGGCCGCCAGGCGGCACGCGGGGACCGTGAACCCGTTCACGCCAGCGCCAATTTGCGTGACCGGTTCCACGAAACGAACCATCGACCCGCGCACGCCCGGCCTCCGACCGGCTCCGCAGGCGCGACTTGGCACGCCGGTTGCGAACTGCCGACCTGCACAGCCCAATCCCGCGATCGCCATCACAGGCCGGTCGCCACCCGCATCACCGACTGGAGCCCGTCATGACCATCCGCCGCCTCGCCCTCGCCGCCGCCCTGCTGGCCGCCACCCCGCTCGCCTTCGCGCAGTCCAGCCCGCAGACGGCCAACATGCCGGTCACGATTACCGTGACCAACACCTGCACCGTCGCCGCCGGCACGCTGGCGTTCGGCACCCAGACGCTGGCCGCCGCCGCCGACGCGTCGGCCAACATCACCGTGACTTGCTCCAACCGCGGCGCCTACACGCTGGCCTTCGGCGACGGCAACTTCGTCAACGGCGGCCAGCGCCGCATGGAGCACACCGACGCCGGCATCACCCAGCACATCAACTACGACCTGTTCTCCGACGCCGGCCGAACCACCGCGCTGACCACCCTGGGCGGCACCAGCACCGGCGGCGGCACCGGCGACGTGCGGACGATCTTCGGCCGCGTCCCGTCCGGCCAGGCCAACAAGGAAACCGGCAACTACGCCGACAGCGTCGTCGTCACCCTGACGTTCTAATGCCCGTGGGCCGCGGCCACGAGCCGCGGCCCCACCGCCGGGGAACCCGCCCATGCGCACCGCCGCGCCGCTCGCCGTCGCCTGCCTGCTGCTGTCCGCGCCCCTGGCGCGGGCCGGCGAGGCCGCGGCCGTGCTGCAGGCGCGCATCGAGCTGGTCAATGCCTGCAGCGTGACCGCGCGCGACCTCGACTTCGGCGTGCGCGAGTCGCTCACCCAGCCGATCGACGCGGCCACCACCGTCGACGTGGCCTGCACCAACCGCGGGCCGTTCCAGGTGCGCTTCGACCGCGGCACGGCGCCGGGCGCGCGCTTCGAGGCGCGCCAGCTGTCCAACGGCACCGACACCGTCGCCTACTCGCTGTTCGCCGACCCGGCGCGCTCGCGGGTGCTGGGCGACGCATCGGAGGGCACCACCCAGCTCACCGGCACCGGCGATGGCGAACGCACCACGTTCACGGTGTTCGGACGGGTGTTCGCGGGCCAGGGGGCGAAGTCGCCCGGTGTCTACACTGACGTCGTCACCGCCACCCTGGGGTTCTGAATGAAGACGACGCCGACCTGCCTGGCGCTGGCCCTGCTGCTGGCCGCGCCGCTGCCCGCCGCGGCCAAGGGCCAGCTGCAGACCCGCCAGACCGGCGTGGACCTGCCGGCCGGCACCCGCGCCGGGCGGCTGGTGCTGGCCAACACCGGCGACGCGCCGGTCGCCGCGCAGGTGCGCGCGTACGCCTGGACCCAGGTCGACGGCGAGGACGTGCTGGAGGCCAGCCCCGCGCTGACCGCGAGCCCGGCGATCGTCGAGATCGCCCCGGGCGCCGAGCAGCTGGTGCGGATCGTCCGCGCCGAGGCCTCTGCGGCGGCCAGCGAGCAGGCCTACCGGGTCATCGTCGACGAACTGCCGGGCGATCCCGACACCGAGGCCACCAACGCGGTCACCGTGCGCATGCGCTACGTGCTCCCCGTGTTCGTGCGCGCGGCCGATGCGGCCGGGGCCGCGCTGTCGTGCCAGGTCGGCGGCGCCTCGCTGACCTGCCGCAACACCGGCGGCCAGGCCGCGCAGCTGGGCGCCACCACGCTGGTGGGCAGCCGCGGGTCGAGCGAACTGACCCCCGGCCTGCTCGGCTACGTGCTGGCCGGCAGCACGCGGCGCTTCGCGCTGGATGCGGCCAAGGTGGCCGCGGCCGGCACGCCGGCGTCGCTGCAGGTGCAGCTCAATGGCAAGCCGACCACCGTCGCCCTGGGCGCGGCGCCGTAACCTGCTGGCGGTGGCGCTGGCCTGCGCGCTGGCCGCGCCGGCCGGCACCGCGATCGCGCAGGACCTCGAAGCCCTGCCGCCACCGCCGGACGCGGTGGTGCCGTCCGACCAGATCCTCTACCTCGACCTCGTCCTCGACGGCGCCATCGTGCGCGCGCTGGTCCCGGTCTCCCAGCGCGGCGGCCGGCTGTTCCTGGCGCCGGACGAACTGCGGCTGGCGGGCCTGGAGCTGCCGTCGGGCCTGCCGGTCGAGCCCGACGGGCTGGTCGCGGCCGACGCTGTGCCCGGCCTCAACGCCCGCTTCGATGCGGCCATGCAGCAGCTGGTGCTGGAGCCGGACCGCGCGTTGCGCCGCCTGCAGGCGCTGGGCTACCAGGCGCCCGCGGCCGTCGAGGCCCAGCGCGACACCGGCCTGCGGCTGGACTGGGATGCCTTCGGCCGCAGCGCCGGCGACGCCCACACCCTCTCGCTGGCCACCGCGGTGCGCCTGTTCGGCCGCTTCGGCACGTTCGAGACGACTGGCGTCAGCCGCCACGACGACCTCGGCAGCGACGACTACGCGCGCCTGGACACCCGCTGGACCTACTCGGACCCGGCGCGCCTGACCACATGGACGGTTGGCGACCTGGTCTCCGGTGGCCTGGCCTGGACCCGGCCGGTGCGGCTGGGCGGCGTGCAGTGGCGGCGCAACTTCGGGGTGCGCCCGGACCTCATCGTGTACCCGGTGCCGCGGTTCTCGGCCGATGCCACGGTGCCCTCGGCGGTCGAACTGTTCGTCGACAACGTGCGCCAGAGCCGGCAGGACGTCGGCGCCGGACCGTTCGTGCTGACCGAATTCCCGCGCGTGGTCGGCGCCGGTCAGGCGGTGGTGGTGGTCACCGACGCGCTCGGGCGGACCACCCAGACCAGCGTGTCGCTGTACGTCGACTACCAGCGCCTGGCGGCCGGGTTGAGCGATTTCTCGGTCGAGGCCGGCCTGCTGCGGCGCGGGTTCGGCGTGGACGGCGCGGATTACGGCGACGAGCCGGTCGCCAGCGCGAGCTGGCGGCGCGGGCTCACCGACACCTTCACCCTGGAGGCCCACGGCGAGGCCGGCCCCGGCCTGCAGCTGGGCGGCGTGGGCCTGGCGTGGTCGCCGGGCAACCGCTTCGGGCTGGTCAGCGCGAGCCTGGCCGCCAGCGGCGGCGATGCGCGCGGCACCCAGGCGGGGCTGGGCTACCAGTGGTTCGGCCAGCGCTTCGGCGCGGACGCCTACCTGCAGCGCGCCACCGCCGGCTACCGCGACCTCGGCACGCTCGAGGGCGGCGGCCGCGGGCTGCGCGCGCAGGACCGCGCGACCGCCTGGTGGCGCGTGCCGCGCGGCTCGCTGTCCGTGACCTGGCTGCGCGCCCGCGACGCCGACGACGTGCCCACCCGGGTGGTCAGTGCCGGCCTGACCCAGAGCTGGGGCCGCGTGGGCCTCAACGCCAGCGTGTTCGACGACGACCGCTCGGGCACCGGCGCCAGCCTGTCGGTGAGCGTGCCGCTGGGACCGGACCTCAACGCCTTCGCCAGCGTCGACCGCAGCGGCGGCCGCACCCGCGCGGCCGCGAGCGTGCGCCGCACCGCGCCCTACGACGGCGGCTGGGGCTGGGACGCGCAGCTGCGCGACGACGGCGACGCCGCGGCGTCGGCCACCTTCCGCGGCCGCGCGGGCGAGGTCACCACCGGCGTCGAACGGGTGGCCGGCACCACCGGCGCGTACGGCCAGGGCTTCGGCAGCGTGGTGTGGATGGACGGGCGGGTGTTCGCCAGCCGGCGCATCGGCGATGCCTTCGCGGTGGTGTCCACGCAGGGCGTGCCCGACGTGCCGATCCTGTTCGAGAACCGCGTGGCCGGGCGCACCGACGCCGGCGGCCACCTGCTGCTGACCGACCTGCGCGGCTGGCAGCGCAACCGCGTCGCGCTGGACCCCGACGCGCTGGATTCCAACGTGCGCGTGCCCGTGCTCGAGCGCCTGGTGACCCCGGCCGACAGCGGCGGCGTGCGCGTGGCCTTCGACCTGCGCCGCATCGCCAGCGCCAGCGTGCTGCTGCACGACGACGCCGGCGCGCCGGTGGCCGCCGGGACGCGGGTGGCGATGGGCGACGGGGTGGCGGGCGCGTCGAACATCGCGATCGTCGGCTTCGACGGCGAGCTGTGGATCGAGGGCTACGTCCCCGGCACACGGCTGGCCTGGTCACGCGGCGGCCGCGCCTGCACCGCCACCCTGCCCCCCTTGCCCGCCGGCGCCACCCGCGTCGGGCCCCTTGCCTGTGTGCCTCCGGAGCCGCTCCCATGAGCCTGCGCGCGCTGCTTGCATCGCTGTTCCTGCTCGGCTGCGCGATGGTGCCGCGCGAGGCATCGGCGGCGATTGCGTGCTTCCTGGTCGGCACCCGACCGGCGTTGACATTCGGCACCGTCGTCGGCTCGCCCACGCCACAGGTCGACGTGGCGACCCGCGCCACGGTGGGCTGCCTGAGCGACGAAGGAGTGGTCAACGCGAAGGTTTGCCTGAAGCTCTCGGCCGGCAGTCCCGACACCAGCCTGCTGCCGACCCGCCGGATGGCCAACGGCGCCGCCCGCCTCAACTTCCAGGTCACCCGCGACACCGCGCGGGCGCAGGTGTTCGGGGAAGGCGGCGGCGCCGCGCCCATGGAAGGCATCGTCCGCGCCAACACGCCATGGTTCTTCGGCTGGTTCTACGGCGAACTGGCGTTCGATTTCTACGGACGCGTGCCCGCCGGCCAGCTCGCGGTGCCAAGGGGCGCGTATGCGTCGGACATGACGCTGACGGTGACCGGCGGGGTCACCAGCAACGCCTCGTGCAACGCGCTGAACAATGTCCAGGACTCCGAACCCGTGCAGGCGACTGCCACCGTCGCCGCGTCGTGCACCATCGCCGCAAACCCCCTCAACTTCGGCACCGTCAACGTGCTGACCGCCAACGTCAACGCCGCCACCAGCCTGGGCCTGAACTGCACCACCGGCGCACCGTGGACGATCCGCATGAACGGCGGCACGGTCACCGGCAACGTCGCCGGGCGGCGCATGGGCGCGGGCGGCGCGGGCCCGGGCGTCATCAACTACGAACTGCGCCACACCAGCCCGACCGGGCCGCTGTGGGGCGACGGCACCGCCGGCACCACCGTGCTCACCGGCACCGGCACCGGCAGCTCCCAGACCATCGGCGTGTTCGGCCGCGTGCCGGGCGGACAGCCCGCGCCGCCGGTGGGCACCTACTCGGACACGGTCACCGTCTCGGTCGAATTCTGACCACGGCTTGGCACGCTCCCTGCGACTTCCGCATGGCACCCGATGGGGCAGGCGCACCAGCGCCGGCCGGTATTGGAACAGGGGCTGGCCGCGTGCCTGTCGGGGAAGCCGGGGGGCCGGATGTCGGGGGACGTCCGGCCCCTTTTTTCGCCCGGGATTCGGGATTCGGGATTCGGGATTCGGGATTGGGGGAAGGGCGGCGCAGCGGCGAACCCGAACTTGCCTGCACACGCGCTCGATGCGTCCGGGATACCGCGCACCGCTCTTGCGAATCCCGAATCCCCAATCCCGGCACCCCAAAAAACAACGCCCCGCGATCCAGTGGATCGCGGGGCGGTGGAGGCGCCGACGCCCGGCAAGGACGGAACAGGGGGGATCCGTGGCTCCCCACCGGACGCCGACATGGAAGTCGGTGTCGGTTGCGTCCAAATGCGACGCAACCGGTCGGACGGCGCTAGCTTGCGTGGCCGGACCCGGCGGCGCAACCCTCGCGCGCCCCCGGGCGACGGCCGGTCATCAGGGTTCCTGCTCCGGTGACGGCAGGTCCCGCGGCTCGGCGCGGCGCTCGCGCGCTTCGCGCAGGATCCCGCCCAGGCCCGAATCGTCGCGGCGCATGCGCGGCATCTCCGGGCGCGGCGCGTCGATGCGCTGCGGCATCGACGGCTCGACCTGGCGGGCGATCTCCACGCCCTCCCGGCGCCGGCGCAGCTCGTCGAGGTTGCGCCACGGCGAGCCGCGGTTGTCGCCGCGGTCCACCGGCGTGCCCGGCACGCCGCCGCCGCCGCCGCCCGGCGGCTGCACCACGTGCGGCGGGCGCGGATGGATCACGTAGCGCGGGGTGTGCGGCCAGCCCCAGTAGCCGTAGCCCCGGTGCGGATGGCCGTAATAGCCATAACCCGGCCAGCGGCGGTACGGCCCGTAGTACCGGTCGTAGTAGCCGCCGTGGTAGCCCGGCCGGCCCCAGCCCCCGCCCCACGGCGAGCCGTGGTGGCGGTACTCGACCTCCGGATGGCCGTAGTAGTAGTCGCCGCGGTCGGCGCGGTAGCCGTAACCGGTGACGCAGCCGGCCAGCAGGGCGGCGCAGGCCGCGGGCAGCACGAGAGAACGCAACATGACGTGGGACCCCCCAGGGTGAGCGGGCAGCGTCGGCCCGCGGCGTTGAACTCGTGCTTAATTTTTCGCCAGTGCCGCGAGGCGGAGCTGAAGCGTTGGGGAAGGGCGGCGGGATGCGTGCGATATGCCAGCATGCGCGCCCCTGTCCGAGCGAGCCGCGCATGGCCCTGCACCAGGCATCCGGCCGCTGGCGGCTCGGCCTCGCGCTGAGCATCGCCACCGCGGTGTCGTGGGCCAGCCTGCCGGTGGCGCTGAAGGTGGTGCTCGAGGCGGTCGATCCGATCACCCTGACCTGGTTCCGCTTCCTGGTCGCGGCGGTGCTGACCGGCGCGTGGCTCGCATGGCACGGGCGCCTGCGCGGCTGGGCGCTGCCGGCGCGCGGCTGGGCCATGCTCGGCGTGGCCGGCGTGATGCTGCTGGGCAATTACGTCTTCTACCTCTTGGGCGTGCAGCACACCACGCCGGCCAACGCGCAGCTCTTGATCCAGCTGGCGCCGCTGCTGATGGCGCTGGGCGGGATCTGGGTGTTCGGCGAACGCTTCGTCGCCGCGCAGTGGCTGGGGCTGGCGCTGCTGGTGGCCGGCATGGGGCTGTTCTTCGCCGACCAGCTGCGCGCCGCGCTGCATGCGCCGGGGTACGTCAGGGGCGCCCTGCTGGTGGTCGCCGCGGCGATCGCCTGGGCGGTGTACGCGCTGCTGCAGAAGCAGCTGCTGGTGCGGCTGCAGTCGATGCAGGTGCTGCTGGCGATCTACGTCATCGCCGCGCTGCTGCTGTGGCCGTTCGCGCGGCCTTCGACGCTGGCCGGGCTGGATGCGCTGCACGCCGGCCTGCTGGCGTTCTGCGCGCTCAACACGGTGGCCGCGTACGGCGCGTTCGCCGAGGCGCTGGCGCACTGGGACGCCTCGCGGGTGTCGGCGGTGCTGGCGCTCACCCCGCTGCTGTGCATCGCGGTGGCTTCGCTGGTGTCCGCGCTGTGGCCGGCGCTGCTGGCGCCCGAGCGGATCGCGCCGCTGGGCTGGGTCGGCGCGGTGCTGGTCGTGGCCGGCTCGGCGTGCGTGAGCCTGCTGGGCGCGCGGCGCGCGCGCGTCGTCGTCGAGCCGCAGGCATGAGCACGCCCACGTTCGATGACGTCCGCGCCGCGGCCGCGCGCATCGCCGGCCACGCGCATGCCACCCCGGTGCTGCGCTCGCGCGCGCTCGACGCGCTGGCCGGATGCGAGCTGCACTTCAAGGCCGAGCACCTGCAGCGCGCCGGCGCGTTCAAGTTCCGCGGCGCCTGCAACGCGGTGATGGCGCTCGACGAGGCGGCGCTGGCGCGCGGGCTGGTGACGCAGAGTTCGGGCAACCACGGCGCGGCGCTGGCGCTGGCCGCATCGCTGCGCGGCGCGCGCGCGACGATCGTGGCCCCCTCAACCACGCCCGCGGTCAAGCTCGCGGCGATGCGCGGCTACGGCGGCGACGTGCTGCTCTGCGAGCCGACCCAGGCCGCGCGCGACGCCGCCACCGCGCGCGTGCTCGCCGAGGGCGGCGGCACGCTGGTGCATCCGTTCAACGATCCGTTCGTGATGGCCGGGCAGGGCACCGCCACGCTCGAACTGCTGCGCGAGGTGCCGGGGCTCGACATCGTGGTCGCGCCGGTCAGCGGCGGCGGGTTGCTGTCGGGCACCGCGCTGGCCGCGCACGGGATCGACCCGTCGATCCGCGTGATCGGCGCCGAGCCGGCAGGCGCGCCAGACGCGCATGCCTCGCTCGCCGCCGGCACGCGCACCGCCAACGCGCGCGTGGACACCATCTGCGACGGCCTGCGCGCGGACGTGGGCGTGGCCACCTTCCCGATCCTGCAGGCGCACGTGATGCGCGTGCTGCTGGTCGACGACGCGGCCACGCGAGCGGCGATGGAGCTGGTGCTCACGCGAATGAAGCAGCTGGTCGAACCGTCCGCGGCGATCGCGCTGGCAGCGGTGCTGGCCTACCCGGAAGTGTTCGCCGGGCGCCGGGTCGGGTTGATCGTGTCCGGCGGCAACGTCGACCCCGGCGCGTTGACGGAATTGCTCGGCTAGGCGTAAGCGATGGGATGGGCCTTGGCCCGTCGTCGCGCGACATGAGGTGTCGTGTGGTGGGCCAGGGCCCACCCTATGCGATCGACGACTGCGCGTCGGGCAGCACGTCGGCCAGCCGCCGCGCGATCCAGCGTTCGGCGAAGCCGTCCAGCCGCGCGTTCTCCAGGAAGCTGCAGTGCCCGCCGTGCGCGGCGATCTCCAGGCGCGCGTGCGCCGGCAGCGTCCAGCCGTGGAAATCGGCGACCGGGATGACCGGGTCGTCGGCCGCCATCAGCACGCTGGCGGGCACATCGAGGCCCGCCATGCGCGTGCCGGCGATGCTGTAGCCCTCGAAATACGCATCGAGCGTGCCGAAGTCGGTGTGGCGCAGCACCATCCATTCGGTCAGCGCGCGCATGCGCAGGCGCAGGGTGCGGTCGTCGAAGGCATGCGCCTGCGGGAACAGCGCGCGCTTGCGCGCCAGCGAGCCGCGCCACTTGCGCTCGAAATGCCGCAGGTACAGCGGCAGGCCGGTCTCCATCGCCTCCATCGTGCGCGCCGGGTCCAGCACCGGGCACACCGCGCACGCATGCGCGAGGTCGATGCCCGCGCCGCGCGCGCGCAGCGCCACGCGCAGGGCGAAGTTGCCGCCCAGCGAATAGCCGGCGATCGCCATCGGCAGCGCGTGGCCCGCGTGCCGGGCGAAGCGCGCGGCGACGTCGCGCGCCGCATGCACCACTTCGTCGATGCGGTTGGAGTGGAAGATCGCCTCGTTGAGGTGGTGGGTGTCACCGTGGTCGCGGAAGTTGAGCCGGAACACCGCGAAGCCCTCGGCAAGCAGCGCCGCCGCGGTGAGCCGCATGTAGCTCGATTCGGCGCTGCCTTCCCAGCCGTGCAGCAGCAGCACCAGCGCGCGCGGGGCCCGTGCGGCCGGCAGGCTGTGGCAGCCGGCCAGGCGGATCCCCTCGCCGCCGTCGACGGTGTGCACGCGCGAGTCGCCCGCCACACGCGCCAGCGCGCGCTGCCCGATCCGCTGCCGCAGGCCGCTGGTGCCAAGCGCGGACTGCACGTGCGGGTTGCGCAGCCAGCGCGGGGGGCGGTAGTCGGCAGCGGTGAGGCTGAAGCGGGAACGGGGAACGGGGAACGGGGAAGCCGGTGCGGGCCCGCCGTCCGTGCCCGCATCGGAGGTCGTGGCGAAGCCCGGCAATGCGCGTCCCGTCCCGCTCATGGCGACGGCTCGCGCGTGGCGCGGGTTGCGGGGCTTCCCCATTCGCCGTTCCCCGTTCCCGCTCCACCGCTCCCGAACGCTTCCACGATCCGCGTCCGCGCGAGGTCCGCGATGCGCCGCCGCCCGTCCGCGCCGCCCGGCGGGATCGGTTCGAGGAACGCGATCGTCGCGGTGCGCGCCGGCTCGCCCAGCAGGCGCAGGAAGTTGCCCAGGAACGTTTCGCCGGGGGCGAAGGCCACCCGCGGCTGCGCCGCGCCGTGTTCGCCGTACACCAGCGCGACCGGCTGCACCGGCACGCCGGCCTCGACCGCGGCGGTGAAGATGCGCGCGTGGAACGGGCCGATCGCATGCCCGCCGCTCTTGGCGCCGCCTTCGGGGAACACGCCCACCGAGCGCCCCGTGCGCAGCCGCCGCAGCATCTCGTGCATCACCCCGCCCAGCGATTCGGTGCTGCCGCGGTGGTGGAAGATCGTCTGCCCGCGCGCGGCCAGCCAGCCCACCAGCGGCCAGCCCTCGATCTCGCGCTTGGCCACGAAGCCCATCATCCGCTGGCTGTGCAGGGCCTCGATGTCGATCCAGCTGACGTGGTTGGCGACGAACAGGGTCGCGCCCGCCAGCGGCGTGCCGGTGCGGCGCAGCCGGAAGCCGAACACGCGCATCATCCCGGCCGACCAGGCACGGATCAGGCGGTCTTCCAGGCGTTCGGCGCCCAGCCGCAGGTGGCGGGTGGGCAGGGTGATCAGCAGCAGGACCAGGGGCAGGTGCACCAGCAGGTGCCACAGCAGCATCGGCACGCGCACCAGGTACCGCACCGCGCGCAGGCCCGCGCCACCGGACGCGCTGGCGCCGGCAGGGGGCGTCGGCGTCATGCGCCGCACCTTACCGCGCGGAGCGCTGCGGTGCAGCACGGGAAGGGCTGAGGGCTGAGGGCTGAAGGACGGGGCAGTTGTGTCATCGGAGCAACCTCGCGGACATGGTCGCGTCTGGTACGGGATCGCAGTTGCTCGTCGATCGCCCAAACCGCGCGCTGGGCCAGACGAGCGAGTCGGCCCTTGCCCTCAGCCTTCAGCCCTAGGCGCCAAGCCCCAAGCCCTCAGCCTTCCACCCGCGCCACCACCGCCAGGGTCAGCCGCGACACGCACGCCAGCCGGCCGCGGTCGTCCTCGATGCGGATCTCCCACACCTGCGTGCGGCCGCCGACATGCAGCGGGCGCGCGGTGCCGGTCACGCTGCCGGCGCGCACCCCGCGCAGGTGGTTGGCGTTGATCTCCACGCCCACGCAGACGTACCCCTCGCGGCAGCACAGGTTGCCGGCGGTGCTGCCCAGGGTCTCGGCGAGCAGCACCGAGGCGCCGCCGTGCAGCAGGCCGTAGGGCTGCTTCGTGCGCCCGTCGACCGGCATGGTGGCGGTGAGGAAGTCCGCGCCGAGCGCGGTGAATTCGATGGCCAGCGGCTCCATCGCCGTGCCGCGCGACAGCGCGTTGAGGTCGGCCAGGGCGGTCGGGCGCAGCAGGGGCGCGCGGGCGGGGGACGCGTCGGTGTCGGTGTCTGTCATCGGGCGCACGATACGGGCGCACGCTCGCGGGGCCAAACAAAGCCGCCGTGCCGCGGGGGAGGCGCGATCACGGCGGAGGGGGAACCACGGAGAGAGACGGGTGGGGCGGGTGGCTCGGGTGGTTGGCGCCGGGGAACGCTGGGCGCGGGGCCACGCGCAACGTCAGCCGAAGCGGAAGCGGGTGGCGACCGGGGTCCGCGCATACCGGCGGGCGCTGGCGTAGCCGCTGCTGTTGCCATAGCCGACGCCGAAATCACGGGCGCGGTCGCGGTCGATGACGGGGGCGAACGCGGTGTTGACGGGGCGGTTCGCGGACGGGGCATTGCGGGCGGCGGTGTGGCGGAGAGCGTTCATGGCGGTGTCCTGTGGCGTGGTGGTGAAGTGGTGTGTTGGTAATGTACAACACCTAGCACGAGGCGCCTGTGCCAGAAGTCATGCAACGAATGGCAGGGGGGTCAGCGGCGTCGCGCGGGCCTTGCCAGCCAAGTAAAACGCCTCGACAGCGCTGATGTGATCCGCGGTGGGGAGGCGGCCGGGAGGACAGGCATCCGTGCTGGTGCTGCTTCCACATGGATGCCCGCGCATGCGATCCGGTTGCCGTGACCGATGGCAGGGCCGTCGTCGCTGGAAGGCCAAGGTAGACAGACAAATCCCAAACGCACCGCAGCCGTCGCCCCTGCGAACGCAGGGGCCCAGCGACTTCGCTGTTCGCGCGATCCGGGCGTCAGCCGGAAGGCACTGGGCCCCTGCGTTCGCAGGGGCGACGGGCAAAGATCAACGCATCGCCGCATCCGGCCCCAAGCGCCAACCGGCTCACCCACCCGCGGGCTCGTGACCGCGGGTGCTCTCGACGTGCCGCCGACGACCGTGATCCGCATCGCGCGGGCCATCGCCGCACCGCGCGGATGCGTCACGCGTCCAGCCATCTGCACGGCCTAACGCTTGATCGCGCGCGCGCCCTGCGCGTGCCTGCCGCGCGGCCCCGGGCGCCGTACGCGCTAGAGGATCGGTGCCAGCCCCGCCCCGAACGCGGTGAACACCCGCGTGGTCAGGCTCTTGAGCCCGCCCTCGACTTCCGGGAAGTCTCCCACCGCGCGGTGGCAGCGGTGGAAGTCCGGGTGCGTCGGCGCCAGCGGCAGCGGGCACTCCGGCCCCGGCACGAACTCGTAGCTGGTCGCGTAGCGCACCGGCCAGAAGTCGAACACCGGCATGTACTCGGCGATCTTGGCCAGCGAGTACTCCAGCCCGGTGAACGGCGTGGCGGCCTCGCGCGGGGCGATCACCCAGCTGTTCTCCGGCGCCATGTCGCGCCGCAGGCTGGCCGCCAGCGCCTGCGCGAATTCGGGGGTGTCGATGACCACCGCCGCCTCGGTGTTGTAGTGGTCGCCGCGCGGGTCGAAGTTGTGGGTGCCGATGACGCCCACCCGGTCGTCGACCACCAGCGACTTGGCGTGCATGCCGATGCGCACGCCGGCGCGCTTGAGGGCGACCGGTTCGTTGACCGCGCGCCGCGCGAACCCGCGCGCGCCGGCCTCGCGCGCCAGCGGCGGCGCGTAGCGGCGCACCACGCTGCGGCGGTCGCGCGGCGACGCCTGCACCGGCGGTGCCGGCGCCTGTTCGAACGCCGGCAGCGCGGCGCCGGTCGCGGCCAGGTCCACCGGCGCATCGGCGGGGAACGGCTTGTATTCGTGGATCTCGAAGCCGAACTCGCGCAGGTGCCGGCGGCGGTACTTGTGGCTGAGCGCGTAGGCGATGAACGCGTCGGTGGAAGCCAGCGAGTTGGTCGACACCCGCACCCGCGGCGGCCGGTCGCGGTCGTGCAGCTCGCGGAACAGGTCCTGCGCCTCGCGCGACAGCACGAGATAGGGCGTCTGCAGCAGCACCTCGCGCTCGGCCGATGCGATCAGTGCGCGCAGCGACTGGCTGGTGTCGTCACCGGCGTGCACCGCGTGGTCGAACTTGCCCGGCGGATCGGCGATGTAGCGCACCGGCCCGACCGGCAGCGACGGCGCGACGAGCCGCGCGGCCACCTGCGCGGGATCGGAGGCCGCCACGCGCATCGCCTCGGCCCGTCCGGGCCGCGCATACGGCGGCGGCTGCCAGGCCGGCACGCCCTCGCGCTCGATGTGCCGTGCCACGTCGCGCAGGCGGGTCAGCGGCACGCTGCGCGCGTCGTTCCAGAAGCCCAGGAACACCGCGTCCATCTCGCGCGCCACCGGGCCGGCCACCAGCACATCGCGGTCGCGGAAGTTGAACTCCGGGTCCCAGTCGTAATACGCGTCCTGGTAGTTGCGCCCGCCAGCGATCGCCACCGCCGCGTCGACCAGCAGCAGCTTGGAATGCATGCGCTGGTTGAGCGTGCGCCAGCAGCACAGCCCGGCCAGCACGTAGTGCGGGTAGCCGATGCGCGCGCGGCCCAGCACCGGGTTGTACACCCGCACCTCGAGGTTGGCGTGCGCGCCGGCGAGCGCAGCCAGCGTCTGCACGCGCTTGAGCGCCGACAGCTGGTCGAGCAGCAGCCGCACCTTGACCCCGCGCTTCGCAGCCGCGAGCAGTTCGTCGAGCACCAGGTGGCTGGAGTCGTCCTCGTCGAAGATGTAGGTCTGCAGGTCGATGCGCGTGGTCGCGGTGCGGATCAGGTGCACGCGCGCGAGCAGCGCGTCGGTGCCGGCATCCAGGATCAGCGCGTGGTGGCGTGGCGCAGCGGGCGTGGAGGATGCGAACGCCTGCCCGGCCATCTCGCGCACCGCCGACGGCAGCGCGCAGGCGTTGGCGGCGGCGCAGGTGGATTCACGCGACTGCGCCGCCTGCACGCGCGCCTCGGCGGGCGCGGCGCGCGAGGCGTCGAGCGTCGCGCAGCCCGCCAGCACCAGCAGCGCCAACGCGAACACGCCGCGCGCCAGCGCGCCAAGCGCAGGCATCGATACAATTTTGCCCGTCGCCCCTGCGCACGCAGGGGCCCAGCGCCTTTGCCCGCTGCGCGCTGCATCCGCCACGAAGACTCGATCCCCGGCCGTCGCACGCGGCGCAGTGGCGCTGCATGCGAGCGCGGGCGCGCGGTCTACAGGCGCGGTTGCGCGATCGCGCGCAGGCGGCCGTGGCGTGCAGGCCGGCCGCGTGCAGCCCGCCGCGCTCATGCGGCCACGCTCATGACCGCAGCGGCGCCAGCCGCAGCCGCAGCGTGAAGCGCACGCTGTCGCCCAGCGCGAAGCCGTACGCGCGCAGGCCGTACGCGGCGCGGCTGACGCGCCCGCGCACCACCACGTCGCAGTCCTCGCCGGGGCGGGCGCATGCGCCGGGCTCGACGACGAACGTCTCCGCGCGGCGCACGCCGTGCAGGGTGACGTGCCCGCGCATCGGCCCGCCGGTGCGGGCGAGCGCGGCCGCGTGGGGCTCGGACACGAACTCGATGCGCGGGTGCGCGGCGGCGTGGAAGAACTGCGGGCCGCGCGCCATCGCGGTCCAGCGCGGCGCGCCCTCGACGTGCACCGCGCCGGCGTCCAGCGCCACGTGCACCCGGCGGCGGCCATCGCCCAGTTCCACCAGCCGCGCCTGCCAGCGCGGGAACACGCCGCCCACCGTTTGTCCCCAGCGTGTGCGCACGTCGAAGCGGAAGCGGGTGTGGGCCGGGTCGAACCCGCGGATGTCGCCCGCGGCGCCGTCGTCCTGGGCGCGCGCCGGTGCCGGCGTGGCGACGCATGCCACCGCGAGCGCCACCGGCAGCATGCGTGCCGCTAGGGCCACCAGAACGCCGCCAGGGTTGCGATCCCCGGCTCCAGCGCGGTGTCGGCCGGGGTGTGCAGCACCGCGATGCCGCCCGGCGGCATGCCGCGGTAATCACCCGACTGCCCGCTGTGCAGCAGCGCGGCCACGCGCTCCAGGCCCGGGTTGTGGCCGACGATCATCAGCCGGCCCACGTCGCGGTGCGCGTCGGCCAGCGCGATCAGCATGCCGGGCGTCGCCTCGTAGACCGACGGCTCGATGCGCTGGTCGACGTAGCCCACCGCCGCCAGCACCGCCTCCAGCGTCTCGCGCGTGCGCCGCGACGGCGAGCACAGCACGCAGTCGGGCACCAGCCGGTTCTCGCGCAGCCACCGCCCCGCGGCCTCGGCCTCGGCCAGCCCCTCGGCCGACAACGGGCGGTCGAGGTCGGCCAGTCCCGGCGCCGCGGGATCGGCGTGTGCGTGGCGCAGCAGGATCAGTTCGCGCATGGGTCAGAGGCCGGGAACGGGGAACGGGGAAACAGCAAGTCGATCGTGCGGGAGCGGTCAGGACGAGGACGGATCTGCTTCCCTGTTCCCTGTTCCCCGTTCCCGCTTGCCCTATTTCTTGACCCACTTCAACAACGGCGCCCAGTCCGCCTGGTGCTCGCGGATCTGCGCGGAGTTGTAGTCGAACAGGCTGCGGCCCAGCGCGCAGAGCATCACGTAGGCCTGGCTGTCGCGCAGCTGCGCCACCACCGGGTACGGCCAGCTGCCCAGCAGCTCCACCGACTGCTGCGAGGCGTTGGTCCACGGCTTGAGCTTGTTGGCCACCAGCCCGACCCGCAGCTGCCCCTTGCGCACGCGCGGGTGGCGGGCCAGCGATTCCAGGAACGGCACCGTGGCCTCGATGTCGAGCGTGGAGGGCTGCACCGGCACCACCACCGCGTCGGCGATGTCCAGGAACGGCTCGAGGTCGTCGGCCATGTGGCCGGCGGCCGCGTCGATCACCACGCGCTGGGTGTCGTCCGGCAGCGCCTTGCGCCAGGCCTTGCGGCGCGTGCCGTCCAGCGGCAGCACCGCGCTGTCCATCCCCGCCCGGCGTCCGGCCCAGCGGGTGGACGAGGCCTGCGGATCGGCGTCGACCAGTGCGGTGCGCATCCCCTCGATCGCCGCATGCGCGGCCAGGTGGGTGGCGATTGTGGTCTTGCCCACGCCGCCCTTGGAGGCGGCCACCAGCACGGTCTTCATGCACACCCCTTTCGCACGGACGTGGGGGGCGAGACTACACCGCGCGCGCCGCGGCGCATCACGCGGCGCCGACTGCGCAGATCAGCCTCCGGGAGGCCTGCCGGGTCCTCGACGCGCGTGGTCGCCGGGCGGCATCCAACCGGCGGGCGGCATGCCACGCCCTTGCAATCGAAGCAAAGCATCGATCGCCTCGACCTCGCCCATCGCCAGGCGTAGCTCCATGAACCGCGGATCGCCCGCGACATGCGACTGCTGCTCGACGCGCCAGCGCTGGCGGCGGTACTGCTCGCGCCAGTACGCGTGCTCCTGCGTGCCGGCGGCCAGTTCACGCATGCGGCTCGTGCCGAGCGAGACGTACTGGAGGTTGCCTCCCCGCGCCATCGCCGTGAGCACCGCGCGGCAGGCATCGGTCCTGTGCGCCGACTGCGGCGGGCGGCATCCCGCGTACCAACGATGCCAGCCCGGGAACGCGAGCCCGGAGGCGATGACCAGCGCCTCGCCGCGACGGATCGCGGCCGCCGACGGCGGCGCATTTCCCCGCATTCCCCAAGCCTCTGCGACCAATCCCGCGACTTCGGGCGGTGGCGGCGGCCAACCCGCCCGTTGCAGCGCCTCGTCGGCCCGAGCGGCGAACGCATCGAACGCATCCTCGAACCCCGGCGCCTGCGCCGCACGCGCGAGGGCGGCGTCGAGGCGTTGCTGCGACGCCGGGCTGGCGTCGAACGACTCGAGCAGCCACACGTTGGCGTCGTCGGGATCGAGCGCCTGCATCCGTGCGCGCGCGGCCGCAGCGTCGCAACGCGAAGGATCGGTGCAGATCGCGGCCTCGAGCCACGCCGCCCAGCGTTCGTTGGGATCGGCGGCCGCAGCGGCAGCGATCGCTCGGTCGCGCGCACCCGCCAACGCCGCCGGGTTGGTGGCTGACGGAGGCCGCGCCAGCCATTGCAGGAGGGCGACATCGACCTGGCTCTGCGCATCGGAACGCTGTTGCGCCTCGCGCACGTACGCGGCGACGCGGTTGCCGGCTTCGTAGCGGGCGACCGCTTCGTGTCCGGCGATCTTCGGGACCGCCACGCGCAACGCAGCCCGTGCAAGGCGGTCCGCGCCACCCTCGCCGACAGCAGGCGCCGAAGCCGCTGCGGCACGCGGTGCGCCCGCTCGCTCTTCGCCCCGCATGCCGCCTTGCGTCCACACCGCCAGCACCACGACCCCTGCGGCCAGGGCCAGCGCCGCGACCACCGCCCACCGCCTGCCTTCCATTGCCGCCCCCCGGCGCAAGACTGGCCCCTATCATCGCCGCGTTTCCCGCACCGCACGCCCCGCATGAGCGAACTGAAGGACCTGGTCGCGCTGATTCGCGCCAACACGCCGCTGATCGTGATCGAGACCCGCGACGAGGCGCGCGTGGTGCAGATGTTCCAGCAGGCGCTGCTGCAGGCGTTCCGGCCGATGCACCGCTGGACGATCACCGAAGGCCTGCGCCGCTTCGACATCGACCGCGAGGACGCGGCCACCACGCCGGCCGACATCTCCAGCACCCTGCAGGCGGTGCATGCGGCCGAGCATCGCGGCGTGTACCTGTTCTTCGACGTGCTGCCGTACCTCGAGTACGCCGGTACCCGCCGCCAGGTGCGCGACCTGCTGCAGCGGCGCGGCTGCCAGCCGCACGTGATCGTGCTGGTCGGCCACGACATCGAACTGCCCGAGGAGATCGAGGCGCTGGCCGTGCGCATGACCCCGCGCCTGCCCGATGCCGGCACCCGCACCAGGATCGTCCGCGAGGTCATCGAGGATTACGCCCGAGAGCACGGCGGCAGGCGCGTGGTGGCCGACGACGCGACGACCGAACGCATCGTGCGCAACCTCGCCGGCATGGACCCGGTGGACGTGCGCCGGATCGCCCGGCAGCTGGTGTTCGACGACGGCGTGCTCGGCGAGGGCGACCTGCCGACGCTGCAGCGGCTCCGCTTCGAGCTGCTCAACCGCAGCGGCCACCTGCACTACGAATACGACGCCACGCGCATGGAGGACGTCGCCGGCGCGCGCCGGCTCAAGCGCTGGATCGACCAGCGCCGCGCCGTGTTCACCGCCGCCGAACCGCCGCCGGGCCTGGACACGCCCAAGGGCGTGCTGCTGCTCGGCGTGCAGGGCTGCGGCAAGTCGATGCTGGCCAAGGCAGTGGCGTCGGGGTTCGGCGTGCCGCTGGTGCGACTGGACATCGCCGCGCTGTACGACAAGTTCCACGGCGAAACCGAGAAGAACCTGCGCGAAGCGCTTGCGTCGGTCGAACAGCTCAGCCCCTGCGTGCTGTGGATCGACGAGATCGAGAAGGGCCTGGCCGGCGATGGCGGCGATGGCGACGGCGGCGTCTCGCGCCGCGTGCTCGGCACGCTGCTGACGTGGATGGCCGAACGCAGGTCGCGCCTGTTCCTGGTCGCCACCGCCAACCAGATCGACGCATTGCCGCCGGAACTGATGCGCAAGGGACGCTTCGACGAGATCTTCTTCGTCGACCTGCCCGACGCGCATGTGCGCGAACACCTGTTCGCGCTGCACCTCAAGCGCCGCGGTCTCGACCCGGAGAGCTTCGACCTGGCCGCCCTGGCGGCCGCCAGCGACGGCTTCTCCGGCGCGGAAATCGAACAGGCCATCGTCGCCGCCCTGTACGCCGCGCACGCCGCGTCGAGTCCGTTGAACGACTTCACCCTGCGCGCCGAACTGAAAGCCACCCGCCCGCTGTCGGTGCTGATGGCCGAACAGGTCGCCGACCTGCGCGAATGGGCGCGCGAGCGGACGGTGCCGGCGGATTAGTCGAAGCAGCTCCGAGCTGTCCCAAGTTTCGGAGTCTTGGTTTTTCGGACAACGGTGTTTGCAGGGCAGGTCCATATCAATCGCGGCGCAGGCCTTGGCCCACCACCGCTCAGTGCGGTGGGCCGGGGCCCACCCCATTGCTCTGCCGCCCTGCGTGACCTAACGACGACTGGTCAGGCCATCGGCAGAGGGATCGAACGAGAACAGAAAGCGCTTCTCACGCATTCCATCGGGGCGTGTCTCACCTGTCGCGTCAAGCCAGCTTCCGAACCGGATGGACCGATCGTTCTCGAGTGCCCTCCGCCATGCTTCGAACTCTGCTTCGTTCCTGACGTGGGCACGTCCCATGCACAACGACAGACCACAGGCGAACTCCTCCTCGCCGAGTCGCAGCTGCCCATGCGCCCGGACCATCTGCGCGCGATAGGCCTGGGTCAAGGCGACCGCATCGACGTCTCGAAGCGTGGACTCCCGGAACTTCCTGAAGTGGTCATCGAAGTTTTCGGTCATGACCCGCTCGGCGGCGTCGACGGAGAGACCGCCCTGTACAAGTAAGGGTGCTTCGAACGTTTGATAAGCGTTTGGCGAACGTGTAACGGGTTTACGCGGAACGGGAAGCGATGGTATCTCCTTTGTCTCGCTGCCTGCATATACGGGTGCCGCTGACGCGGCGCTCTGCCGGGCCTCGGGATGCCCTGCTACAGCACCAGTGGTTTCCGTACGCGAGCAGCCCATGACGAGGATCAAGATCGCGGTGAGACGGATCAACTGTACAACTCTCATGACGTTTCCTCCCTGTCCGGCTCCAAGCAGTAGCTTGGAGCCGGTGATCAATGACTAGCGCTCGACGTTGGGAGGGAAAGTGACGCGCACCCGTCCACCCTGACTGGCGGTCACCCGACACGACCCATCGGCATTGATTGACCACGCACCCGTCCGCCGCACCCTTACCGCCCCTCCATCCACCACCCCGTGATCGACAGCCTCGGCCCGCGCGCCCAGTCCATCACCTGCGACACCGCATGCGCCGTCGGGACGCGGAAGACGTTGAGGGTGTTGAAGGACGGGACGAACGTGGCGGTCACGGCGTCGCCGTCGATGAAGTGCAGCAGGCCGCCCCAGTCGGGGTGCCAGTGGTCGGAGAGGTTGAGGACGTAGGCGTACAGGCGGCCTTCGCGGGTGTCGTGGTCGGTGTGTTCGCGCAGGAAGTGTCCCGCGCGGTAGCGGGTGGCCTGGGCGTCGACGCGGGCGATGCGGGCGTCGCCGGTCAGCGCGCGGGCGAGGGCGTGGAAGTCGGGGGTGTTGAAGACCTCCAGCACGCGGTGCAGCAGCAGGCCGGGGTCGCGGCCTTCCTTGTAGGCGCGCACCATCATGTAGCTGTCGTAGGCGAAGCGGAACTGCGCGTCGGCGGTGTCCGCGAGGCCGGTGGTGTCGCGCGCGCGCGCCAGCAGCGCGGCCACGGCGGGTGCATCCAGCGAGGCATACGCGGCCGCGTCGAGGGTGCGAGGGCCGTCAGCGTCGCGCAGCGCCAGCGTCCACGGCACCTCGTGCAGCAGGCAGTCGCGCAGGCGCGCCGCGACCGCGGGCTGCAGGAAACCCCGCACCTGCACGCGGCCGTCGCGCTGCAGCGCGGCGCGCGACGGCGCGGGGTCGAAGGCGGGGTCGATCATCGACAGGCGCTCGCGCTCAGTAGCCCGCCGCCTGTCCGTCCTTGCGCGATTCGCTGGCGCCGGTCCAGCCGCCCTGCGGGTTCTTCATGATCGCCTGGTAGCCGCCGAACACGCCGTTGCCGAAGCGCACCACGTGGCCCTTGTCCATCAACGCGCGCACGCTGGCGAAGTCGAACCCGGTCTCCAGTTCCACCACGCCGCCGTCGTCCATCGCCACCACCTGTCCCTGCGGTTCGGTGCTGCCGTCGTGGTGCAGGCGTGGGGCGTCGCCGGCTTCCTGCAGGTTCATGCCGAAGTCGATCAGGTTGACCAGCACCTGCACGTGGCCCTGCGGCTGCATCGCGCCACCCATCACGCCGAAGGCCAGCCATGGCTTGCCGCCCCTGGTCGCGAAGCCCGGGATGATGGTGTGGAACGGGCGCTTGCCCGGCGCGTACGCGTTCGGGTGGCCGGCGCGCAGCACGAACTGCTCGCCGCGGTTCTGCAGGATGAAGCCCAGGCCGGGCGGCGCCATGCCGCTGCCCATGCCGCGGTAGTTGGACTGGATGAGCGAGACCATCATGCCGTCGGCGTCGGCGGTGGCCAGGTAGATCGTGTCGCCTTCGTTGAGCTCGGGGATGACGCCGGGCTCGGCGGCGTCCATCGCGCGGTCCATCGCGATCAGCGTGCCGCGCTCGCGCGCGTAGTCCTTGGAGACGAGCCGCGCCACGGGGGTGCGGAAGAAGTCCGGGTCGGCGTAGGAGGCCGCGCGGTCGGCGAAGGCGAGCTTCTTGGTTTCGGCCAAGAGGTGCAGGTGCGCGGGGCTGCCGAAGCCGGCCGCCTTGAGGTCGTGCGGTTCGAGCAGGTTGAGCATCTGCAGCACCGCGATGCCCTGGCCGTTCGGCGGCAGTTGCCAGACGTCCACGCCGCGGTAGTTGGTGCCGACGGGCTCCACCCATTCGCCGCGGTGCGCGGCCATGTCCTCGTAGGACAGGAAGCCGCCATGCGCCTTGAAGTAGGCATCGATGGTGCGCGCGATGGGGCCGGCGTAGAACGCGTCGCGGCCGCCGCGGGCGATCGCCTCCAGCGTGTTGGCGAGGTTGGGGTTGCGCCAGGTCTCGCCACTGCGCGGCGCGCGGCCGTCGATCGTGAACTGCTCGGTGAAACCGGGCCACTGCGCCAGCCGCGGCGCGCTGATGGCCCATGCGTCGGCGATGACCGCGTGCACCGGATGGCCCTGGCGCGCGTAGCGGATCGCGGGCGCGAGGTTGTCGGCCATCGTGCGCCGGCCGAAGCGGCCATGCAGCGCGAACCAGCCGTCCACCGCGCCGGGCACCGTGACCGGCAACGGGCCGCGCGCGGGGATGTCGGCGAGGTTCCGCCGCTGGAACTCGGCCAGCGCGAGCGAGCGCGGCGAGCGGCCCGAGCCGTTGTAGCCGTGAAGCTTGTTCGTCTTCGGATCCCACACGATCGCGAACAGGTCGCCGCCGATGCCGTTGCCGGTGGGTTCCATCAGCCCGAGCGCGGCGTTGGCGGCGATCGCGGCATCCACCGCGCTGCCGCCTTCGCGCATCACCTGCAACGCGACCTGGGTGGCCAGCGGATGCGAGGTGGCGGCCATCGCGTGCGGCGCGTGGACCTCGCTGCGGGTGGCGAAGGGCAGGCCGACCATGCGGTCGGCCGCGGGCGCGGCGAGCGGCACCGCGAGCGTGGCGGCGAGGGCGAGCGTGCGGGCGGTGCGCATGGCGGAAGGCGTTCGACGGCGGGAGGCCGACGATAGGGCCGAATGGCCGGGAGCGCGATTGGGGCCGCGGTCGCCGGTGCGCAGGGCAGCTCGCGTGGCGGCGTGCGCGTGCATCAGCGGCGGTGGCGCCTGCGGGACGTGTGGCGTGGCAAGGCGCTGGGCCCCTGCGTGCGCAGGGGCGACGGCTTGGACTGGACAGACTCACACAGGCCGTCGAATGCAGCGAGAAGGCCCGCGCCCCCGGCGCCGGCATCTGCGAGCGCCGGGACGTCAGCATTGCCCGGCGCACTGCGCGATGCGCCGGAACGTCAGCGCTGCCCAGCGACGAGGGTGATGCGCATCGAGACGGCCGGGCGGAAGGCGCCGCGACGGTAGCGACGCGGTGTCGATGGCCCGTCGAGGCGCCTGCACCGGCCGCGATGGCGGCGCCCGGGCGCGACCGGTCAGCGCTCCCAGTTCGCCAGCATCGCGTCCAGCCCGGCGGGCGGCAGCGCGCGCGCGTACAACCAGCCCTGCACGCGGTGGATGCCGTGCTCGCGCAGCGCGGCCTCCTGCTCGGCGCGCTCCACGCCCTCGGCGACGATGCCGATGCCCAGCGTGCGCGCCAGCCCCAGCACCGCCTGCACGATCGCCAGGTCGAAGCGGTTGCCGGGCAGGCCCTCGACGAAGCTGCGGTCGATCTTCACCAGGTCCACCGGGAAGCGCTTGAGGTAGGCCAGCGACGAATAGCCGGTGCCGAAGTCGTCGATGGCCAGGCACACGCCGAGCTCGCGCAGCGCGGTGAGCGTCTCCAGCGCGGCCTGCGCGCGTGTCATCAGCGTGGTCTCGGTGATCTCCAGGCACAGCCGCGCGGCAGGCAGGCCGGAATCGCGCAGCGCGTCGGCCACCATCTCCACCACGCCGCTCTGCTCGAACTGCCGCGCCGACAGGTTCACCCGCACCACCGGCGGATCCTCGCCCCCGCAGGGCGTCCACCCGGCCGCCTCCCGGCACGCCTCGCCCAGCACCCAGCGGCCCAGCGGGACGATCAGCCCGCTCTCCTCGGCCACCTCGATGAACTCGCCCGCCGTGCGCAACGCGGGGCCGTCGCGCCAGCGCAGCAGCGCCTCGGCCGCGGCGACGCAGCCGGTCGCAAGGTCGATCTCCGGCTGGTAGTGCACCTCGAAGTCGCCCGCGCGCAGCGCTTCGCGAAGGCGTGCCTCCAGCAGCAGGCGCTCGAGCAGGTCCTGGTGGTGCTCGGCGTCGAACACCTCGTAGCGCCCGCGCCCGCGCGCCTTGGCCTGGTCGCTGGCGGCGTCGGCATCGGCCAGCCACGCGTCGGCGCGCTGCGGGCGGGTGCCGTTGGCGAAGGCGATGCCGATGCTCGCGGTGAGCTCGCTGCCGTCCTCGGTGATGCCGACGTCCGCCGGCACGGTCGCCACCGCCTCGAGGATCTCGCCGGCCAGCACCGCGGCCGCGCGCTCGTCGGGAAGGCGGGACACCAGCACGCCGAAGCAGTCGCTCTCCACGCGCGCGATCACCGCGCCGTCGGGCAGCAGCGCCTCCAGCCGGGTGCCGATGGCCGCCAGCACCTGGTCGCCGATCACTTCGCCCTCGCTGGCGTTGAGCGTGCCGAAGCGGTCGATGTCCACGAACAGCACCGCCGACAGCCGCGGGCGGCGGTCCATGCACTGCAGTTCGCGCTTGAGCGCCGACAGGAAGTAGCGCCGGTTCGAGCGGCCGGTCACCGCATCGTTGAACTCGAGGAAGTCCAGCCGCGCCTCGGCGCGCTTGCGGCGGTCGATCTCCACCGCCAGCGCCACCATGTCGCCCAGGTTGCCGGCGAAGGCGATCTCGTCGGGCGTCCACTCGCGCTGCGCGGCGCCGACGTGCTCGTGGCAGATCACCCCGAACATCCCCTCCTCCACGCGCACCGGCGCGTCGAGCAGCGACTGGATGCGATGGCGGTCGAAGTACGCGGTCAGCGGGCTCGGCGGCTCGGAGGTCGCCGCGGTGCCGGCGACGTCGTCGGCGCGGATCACCCGCGTTGTCGGCAGTGCCTCGGCATAGGCGGTGTGTTCGATGCGCAGCAGCTCGTCGAAGCCGGGCACGTTGTGGGCCAGGCCGCCGGCGCCGCGCTCGACCGAATGCAGGCAGCGCATGCCGTCCGGCTCGAACCGCCAGACGTTGACGCGGTCGACCTCCAGCGTGCGCGCGCCGGTTTCGGCGATCGTCGACAGCGCCGCGTCGAGGTCCAGGTCGTCGCGCCACAGGCGCCGGCCAAGCTCGAGCAGCGCGCGGTTGTACCGGCGCTGCCGTTGCTCGAGGTCCATCAGCTCGCCCTGCGCCTGGCCCATGCCGCGCCCCGTGTGCGGCCGCCGCGCGGCCGGTGGTGGTGATGGTGCCGGACGCTGCCTGCCCGGGCGTCGAGTGTGCGTCATGGCCGCGGGCCGATGCCGCCGCCCATCCCCTTGCCCACGCCGGGGGATGCGCGCAGCGGCCGTGGCGGGGGGCGCCGGGACTCCAGCGGATGGCCCGCTGCTAGACTTTTGCGGCTTTGTCCCGCGGTTTTCGCGGGGTTTCGCACCGCCCGCCCGCGCACGGAGCCCACGCGCATGACCAGCACCGCCGAACTCACCTCGCCCGCGTCGGCGAACACCGCGCTCACCCATGGCGTGACCGACACCGACTACACGCTGGACCACAAGTACAGCCGGGTCGAGGGCCGCATCTACCTGTCCGGCGTGCAGGCCCTGGTGCGCCTGCCGCTGATGCAGCGCCTGCGCGACCAGGCCGCCGGGCTCAACACGGGCGGCTTCATCTCGGGCTATCGCGGTTCGCCGCTGGGCGGCTTTGACCTGGAACTGTGGCGCGCGAAAAAGCATCTCGAGGGCGCCGGCGTGAAGTTCACCCCGGGCCTCAACGAGGACCTCGGCGCGACGATGGTCTGGGGCACGCAGCAGACCAACCTGTTCCCGGGCGCGAAGGTCGATGGCGTCTACGGCATGTGGTACGGCAAGGGCCCGGGCGTCGACCGCTGCGGCGACGTGTTCAAGCACGCCAACGCGGCCGGCACCTCGCGCTTCGGTGGCGTGCTGGCGCTCGCCGCCGATGACCACGCCTGCCGTTCCTCGACGCTGCCGCACGGCAGCGAGCACGAATTCGTCAGCGCGCTGATGCCGGTGCTGAACCCGGCCGGCGTGCAGGACATCCTCGACCTGGGCCTGGTCGGCTGGGCGATGAGCCGCTACACGGGCCGCTGGGTCGGCTTCAAGACGATCGCCGAGACGGTGGAGTCGTCGGCCTCGGTCGACGTGAACCCGCTGGCGCGCCAGATCGTGCTGCCGGGCGACTTCGACATGCCGGTGGGCGGCTTGAACATCCGTTGGCCCGATCCACCGCTGGACCAGGAGATGCGACTGCACCAGTACGCGGTCAAGGCTGCGCAGGCGTTCGCGCGCGCCAACAACGTCGACCGCATCGTCATCGATTCGCCCAACGCGCGGCTGGGCATCATCACGACCGGCAAGTCGTACCTCGACGTGCTGCAGGCGCTCGAATATCTCGGCCTCGACGCGCGCGCCTGCGCCGACCTCGGCCTGCGCGTCTACAAGGTCGGCATGACCTGGCCGCTGGAGCCGGTCGGCCTGCGTGCGTTCGCGCGTGGCCTGCAGGACATCGTCGTCGTCGAGGAGAAGCTGTCCTTCATCGAGAGCCAGATGAAGGAGGCGATGTTCAACTGGGCCGAGCGCCCGAGCGTCATCGGCAAGTACGACGAGGCCGGCGAGTGGATCCTGCCCTCGACCGGCGAACTGACCCCGGCGCGCATCGCCCGCGTCATCGCGCGGCGCATCCAGAAGTTCCACGACAGCGAGCACATCCGCGACGTGCTGGCATGGATGGCGCAGAAGGAATCCGAACTCGCCCTGCCGCGCGCGGCCTTCCCGCGCGTGCCGCACTACTGCTCGGGCTGCCCGCACAACACGTCCACCGTCGTGCCCGAAGGCAGCCGCGCGCTGGCCGGCATCGGCTGCCACTACATGGTCACGTGGATGGACCGCGACACCGACACGTTCACCCACATGGGCGGCGAAGGCGTGACGTGGGCGGGGCAGGCGGCGTTCACCGACACGCCGCACGTGTTCCAGAACCTAGGCGACGGCACCTACTTCCATTCGGGTTCGCTGGCGATCCGCCAGTCGATCGCGTCTGGGGTCAACATCACCTACAAGATCCTCTACAACGACGCGGTGGCGATGACCGGCGGCCAGCCGGTCGACGGCACGCTGACCGTGCCGCAGATCGCGCACCAGGTGCGCAGCGAAGGCGTGCAGACAATCGTGCTGCTGTCCGACGAAATCGCCAAGTGGAGCGATGCGTCGATCTTCCCGTCGGGCGTCGAGTTCCATGACCGCAGGGAGCTGGACGCCGTGCAGCGCCGCCTGCGCGAGGTCAAGGGCACGTCCGTGCTGATCTTCGACCAGACCTGCGCGACCGAGAAACGCCGCCGCCGCAAGCGCGGCAAGATGGTCGACCCGAACAAGCGCGTCATCGTCAACTCGCTGGTCTGCGAAGGCTGCGGCGACTGCGGCAAGAAGTCGTTCTGCGTCTCGGTGCTGCCCAAGGACACCGAGTTCGGCCGCAAGCGCGACATCGACCAGAGCAACTGCAACAAGGATTTCAGCTGCACGACGGGCTTCTGCCCAAGCTTCGTCACCGTCGTCGGTGGGACCTTGAAGAAGGGCAAGAAGGTATCGGCCGCCGAGCGGCTGGCCGCGATCCCGCAGCCTGCGATCCGCAGCGACCTGACCCAGCCCTGGAACATCCTCATCACCGGCGTCGGCGGCACCGGCGTTGTCACCATCGGCGCGCTGCTCGGCATGGCCGGGCACCTGGAAGGCAAGGGCGCGACCGTGCTCGACCAGACCGGTCTCGCGCAGAAGGGCGGCGCGGTCACCACGCACATCCGCATCGCGCGGACCCCTGAGGAGATCTTCGCCGTGCGCATCGCCGCGGGCGAGGCCGACCTGGTGCTCGGCTGCGACATGGTCGTGGTCAACGACTACTGGGCGCTGTCGAAGGTGCGCGAGAACCGCACCAACGTGGTGCTCAACAGCTACGAGGCGATGCCCGGCACGTTCACCACGCGCCCGGACATGCAGTTCCCGGCGGCCGACATCGTCGAGGCCGTGCGCCGTGCCCTCGGCGACAGCGCGCAGGATGGGCTGCACGTGGTCGATGCCACGCAGCTGGCGACCGCGCTGATGGGCGACGCCATCGCCACCAACCTCTTCATCCTCGGCTACGCGTGGCAGCAGGGCCTGGTGCCGCTGTCGTTCGAATCGCTGATGCGCGCCGTCGAACTCAACGGCGCCGCCATCGAGATGAACAAGACCGCGTTCGCATGGGGGCGCCTTGCCGCGATCGAGCCGCAGGCCGTGGCCGAAGCGGCGGGGCTGGTGCGCAACGTGCCCACGCAGGCCGAGGCGACGCCGCATGCCTTGCCGATGCTCTCGCCCGGCGAGTGGGAAGGCGGACGCGAGTCCGGCAGCCCGGCGGCGCCGCGCAGCGTGCGCAACGAGGACGACCTGCGCCACGTGCCCTCGCACGACGCGCAGGACAACGTCGCCTTCCTGCCGCTGGACGACGCGCGCCTGTCGCGCTCGCTCGACGAGGTGATTGCACGCCGCATCGCGTTCCTCACCGAGTACCAGAACGCCGCGTACGCCAAGCGCTACAGCGACTTCGTGGCCAAGGTGCGCGGCGTTGAGGAAGCCCGTGCCCCAGGCAGCACCGACCTGACCGAAGCCGTCGCGCGCTACGCCTTCAAGCTGATGGCCTACAAGGACGAATACGAGGTCGCACGGCTGTACACCAGCGGCGAGTTCCTGCGTCGCGTCCGGCAGCAGTTCGACGGCGACTTCAAGCTGCAGTTCCACCTCGCGCCGCCGCTGATCGCGAAGAAGAACGACAAGGGCGAGCTCATCAAGCGCGAGTTCGGCCCGTGGATGCTGCACGTGTTCAGGCTGACCGCGAAGCTGCGCTTCCTGCGCGGCGGCATGTTCGACATCTTCGGCCGCACCGACGAGCGCCGCATGGAGCGCCGGCTCATCGAGGACTATTTCCGCACCATCGACGGCCTGCTGCCGACGCTCGACAGTGGCAACGCCGCGCTGGCCGCGGAAATCGCGAGCATCCCCGAACACATCCGCGGCTACGGCCACGTCAAGGAAGCCCACCTGCACAAGGCCAAGGCACGCGAGGCCGAGCTGCTGGCGCAGTGGAACAACCCGCTGCGGATGGTGCAGGCCGCCTGATCGATCCACGCGTCGATCCATCGTGTGGGCCCTGGCACACCGGCTTGATGTCGGCATCGCATCGCCGACGCAAGTCCGCAACCCATAGGGTGGGCCTCGGCCCACCGGCTTGGCGCCGGCACCGCGCGGCGGGCCCAGGCCCACCCTATGCGCAGCACGGGTCGATCGGGCGCCAACCCCGTTCGCACGCCCCGCGCGTTCCATGCAGGCACCGCCGCTCCGCGGCCTGACATGGACCTGCGTCATGCGCCTCCTCCTTGCCGCCGCCTGCGCCACCGCCCTCGCGCTGGTGGGCCTGGCCTGCCACCAGCCGGACGCGCGACCCGCGCGCGACGCCACGCCCGTGCCCAAGGGCACGCTCGATGCCTTCGCCAGCCAGGCCGAATTCGACGCTCTGCTCGCGCGCTGGCGGGCACAGGCCGAAGCGCGCGCACGGCGCGAACAGCGCAGCTGGGCCGGCAACGCCACCAGCGTGATGGCGCCACCGCCTGCGGCCGCCGCCCCCGCGGCCGAGTCGTCCGCTTCGGACAGCGTGCAGGTCACCGGCGCACGCGTCGGCGCCGATGGCGGCGAGGCATCGATCACCAACAACCAGGTGCAGGGCGTCGACGAGGGTGACATCGTCAAGAAGGCCGGCGACCACCTCATCGTGCTGCGCCGCGGCCGCCTGTTCACCGTGCGCATCGGCGGCGACGTGCTCAAGCCCGTGTCGATGATCGACGCCTACGCGCCCGGCAGCGATCCGTCCGGCACGTGGTACGACGAGATGCTGGTCGGCAACGGCACGGTGGCCGTGATCGGCTTCAGCTACGCGCGCGGTGGCACCGAGGTTGGCCTGTTCGACCTCGACGCGCGCGGCGCGCTGCGCCATCGCGACACCTACCACCTTCGCAGCAACGACTACTACTCGGCGCGCAACTACGCCTCGCGGCTGGTCGGCGACACGCTGGTGTTCTACACGCCGATGCACCTCAACACCTACGGCGGTGAGGTCGAGTGGCCGGCGCTGCGGCGCTGGCACCGCGATGCGACGCCGGCCGAGTTCAGGCGCCTGCTACCGGCCACGCGCATCTACCGTGCCGACGACGATCTTGATCCTCGACACGGCGTCGCCCTGCACACGGTCACGCGCTGCAGCCTGGCCACGCGCGCGATGCAGTGCGAATCGACCGCGGTGCTCGGCCCGCCGGGGCGCGTGTTCCATGTGTCCGGGGACGCGGTGTACGTGTGGACCAGCGCGTGGCGCAACGATGTCTCCGCCTCGTCCGTCGTGCGCATGCCGCTGGACGGCGGCGCGCCGTCTGCACTGCGCACGCTCGGCAGTCCCGTCGACCAGATGGCGTTCCTGCAGCGCGACGGCTTCCTCAACGTGCTGGTCACCGGCAACGGCGGCGAGGGCATGTGGGCCAGCGAGCGCGATACCGGCGCACTGGCGCTGCTGCGGGTGCCGCTGTCGCGCTTCGGCGATGTCTCCGCGCGCGCGCCGCGATCCGCGTACCGGCCGCTGCCTGCCACCGACGGCGCGGGCTCGCTGCACAACCGCTTCGTCGGCGACTGGCTGCTGTACGGCGCCGGCGATGCGTGGAACGGCGAGAGCCGCGGCGGCACCGCGCATGCCGTGCGCTATGCGACACATGCACCGGTGGCGGCGCTGTCGCTGACCCACGACGTCGAACGCATCGACGCGCTGGGCAACGACGCGCTGCTGGTCGGCTCGCGCGGACGCGACCTGCAGTTCACCACCGTCGCGCTCGACGCCAATGCGCGCGTGGCCGCGGTGTACACGCAGCCCGACGCACAGCAGGGTGACGACCGCACCCACGGCTTCTTCTACAAGCCGCAGGATGCAGCCACCGGCGTCGCCGGCCTGCCGATCCTGCGCGGCGACGCCCACGCCTCGGTGCTCTACCTGCGCAACGCCGGGCGGCGCCTGTCGCGCATGGGCACGCTCGATGCCACCCACGGCCCACGCCGCGACGACGCCTGCAAGGCCAGCTGCGTCGACTGGTACGGCAACTCCCGCCCGATCTTCATCGGCGAGCGCGTGTTCGCGCTGCTGGGCTATGAGCTGGTCGAAGGTCGCCTCGGCACCGCACGCATCCACGAACGCCGCCGCATCGACTTCGCGCCTGCGATCCCGGGGGTGGCAGTGGCCGAGTGAGGTCACGGCCCGCACCCGCGCGCTCCGCTGCGCGGAGCCTGCGCGGCGCTGCGATGGCGCTTGGCCGCCGCCAACGTCTTCGTGGTTGCCGCGTTGCTGTTGCAGTTGCTCGAGCTGTTGCAGTTTTCCTGGTTGTTGAAGTCGCTCTCGCTGTCGCGGTTGCTCCAGCTGTTGCAGCTGCTCTATGCGGTCCACTTCTGCTCCTGCTTTCGCTCTTGCTCGTGCTGTCGCTCTTGCTCGTGCCGTTGCAGTTGCTTCACCGCTCTTCGAACCCCATGCGCAGCGGTGGCCGGGCCGGGATCAAACCCCGCAGGGGCGCGCGGCAGGATGCCGCGCGTTTTCCGAGGGGACAGGGATGTCCCGTCGGAAAATTCCCGGCCCGGACACGGACCCGACGGCATCGCCGTCGGGCGCGAGCACGGGGCGTGTTTCTTTGCCTATCTTTCTTTGCACGAGCAAAGAAAGTAGGTCGCGCGCCGCAGGCGGGCGAAAGCCTTTGATCTTCATGGCCCGCGCGGGCATACGCGCTGAGCGGAAGAACACCATCCCCTCCCCAACCCGTCCGGCCAGCGCTCGCGCGCTGGCGCTGCGGCGAACGCGCGGCGATGCCGTGCAAGCGTTCGTGCTCGCCCCTTGAAGGAGAGCGAGCGAGACGCCTCACGCGGACACCGGGCAAGCTCGGCGTTACGGAAACAAGGTCACTGGATCCCCGCCTCCGCGGGGATGACGAGCAAGACAAGCAGCCGCAGGCGTGACACCACGCCAAAGCCACGCGCTCAAGCACCCAGCCGCGCGCGACAGCCGTGACGTCACCACGGCACCTCACTCCCATCCCACGCCACGAACCTCCCGCTCCCCGCCCGCGTCGCCCCCGCGATCACCGCCAGCAACTGCCGCGCCGCGGTTTCCACGTCGAACAGCCGCGACGCCGGCACCCGCGCCTGGAACGGCCGCGAGAGTCCGGTGTCCACCGTGCCCGGATGCAGCAGCAGCACGCAGGCCCGCGGGCGCGTGCGGCGCCATTCGATCGACAGCGTGCGCAGCAGCTGGTTCTGCGCGGCCTTGGCGGCGCGGTACGCGTACCAGCCGCCCAGCGCGTTGTCGCCGATCGAGCCAACGCGCGCGCTCAGCGACGCGAACACCGCCGGCGCATCGCGCGGGATGCACCGCTCCACCGCGCGCGCCAGCAGGATCGGCGCGAACGCGTTGACCTCGAACACCCGCCGCAGCGCCGCCGCGTCGACCTGCGCGAGGCTGCGCTCTGGCGCGATGCCGTCCGCGTGCAGCAGCCCCGCGGTGTTGAGCACCAGCTGCAGGCGCGTGCCGCCCTCGTGCAGCGTCGCCGCCGCCGCATCCAGTTGGCCGGCGTCGGTGGCGTCGACGTCACGCGCCAGCAGCCGCCCGCCACCGTTGTCCATGTCGCCCCATGCCCGCACCGCATGGCGCGACCACGCGTGCACGCGCGCGACGCCGGGGTCGGCGAGCAGCGCGCGCACGCAGGCCGCGCCGATCCCGGCAGACGCACCGACCACCAGCACCTCCACCGGCCCGTCGCTTCCGGCCACCACGCACGCGTTCGTCATGCGCCGATCATGGAGCGCGCAGCGCGCGACGCGCTTCACGCCGCGTGGGCCGGCGCGCCGCAAGGATCGGTGCAACCCGCAACCACGTGCCCATGTCCCCGACCCCCGCCCCCGCCTGGCCCGGCTGGACGCCGCAGAAGACGCTGCTGCTGCCGATCGATCCGCGTGCATGGCCGCCGCCGACGGCGGGCGTGCGCGTGGATGCGCAGAACTTCGCGCCCAAGGGCGAGCTGCACGTGACGCTGGTCGGCCGCCGGCTCGGCCAGGCGCTGCTGGCCTCGCCCGGCGAGCGCCGCTACCGCACGCTGCTGGCGCGCACCGCGTTCGAAGCGCTGGACTGGACGTGGCGCCGCACCGGGCGGCTGCTGTGGCTGGAGAAGCACGGCGCAGAGGGCGGGCCGGACGATCGCATGCACGCGATCGTGGAGTTGATCGAGCTGCCGGCGATGGCCGACTTCCACCGCCAGCTCGGCACCCTGCTGGGCCGCGAACTGCCGGTGCCGCCGCCGCATGTGACGCTGTACACGGCCGGCAAGGCGCGCGGGATCGGCGTGCCGACCCCGGCGGCCCTGCGCGAGTTCACCGTGCGCGCGGTGACGCCCGACGACTATCAGCCGCCCACGGCGCGTACCACCGGGCAGCACGCGGCGATCTGACCGCACGTGAGCGGGGTGCGCGCGTGGCGTGGCCCATGCCGCTTCGGCGCCCGGACAGCACCGTGCCACCATGACTGCACGGGCGTCGCCGCGCGCAGCCAGTCGACATCGCTGCACGCACCCGACGGGACGGGGACAATGCGCGCCCGCGCCCGCATCGCCCGCCATGTCGTTCGACTCCCAGCACATCCGCCATGCGTTCTCGCGCGCGGCGGCCACCTACGACGGCGCGGCCGCGCTGCAGCGCGAAGTCGGCGCGCGGCTGGCCGAGTCGTTGCCGCACTACGCGCTGTCGGCCGACCGCCAGGGCGCCACGCCGGCGGTGGTGCTCGACGTGGGCAGCGGCACCGGTGCGCTGGCGGCGCATGCGCAGGCGTTGTGGCCGCGCGCCTGCGTGGTCGCGCTCGACCTCGCGTTGCCGATGCTCGCGCGCCGCCCGCGCGGCTCGCTGGCCGATGCCGTGCGGCGGCGCGCGCGCCCGCGCCCGGTGTGCGCCGATGCGCGCGCCGTGCCGCTGCGCGAGGCCAGCGTCGACGTCGTGGTGTCGAACCTGTGCCTGCAGTGGACGGAGGATTTGCCCGCGGTGCTGGCCGGGTTCCGCCGCCTGATGCGCCCGGGCGGGCTGCTGCTGTTCAGCACCTTCGGGCCGGAGACGCTGCACGAACTGCGCGCCGCGTTCGCCGGTGACGCGGTGCCGCACGTGTCCGGGTTCGCGCCGATCGCGGCGGTGGGCGATGCGCTGGTGGCCGGCGGGTGGCGCGACCCGGTGCTCGACCGCGACGTGTTCGTGCGCGGCCACGCCGACCTGCCGGCACTGATGCGCGAGCTGCGCGAGCTGGGCGCGACCAACGCCAGCGACGCGCGCCGCCGCACGCTCACCGGCCGTGGCCGCTTCGCGCGCGCGGCCGCGGCCTACGAACCACTGCGCCGGGATGGACTGCTGCCCTCGTCGTGGGAAGTGCTCTACGCGCAGGCGTGGGCGCCGCCGCACGGCACGCCGGTGCGCATCGGCGGCGCCGACGAGGTGCGCATCCCCGTGCATGGCATCCCGGTGCGCACGCGCGGCGCGTAGCGGGGCACCGGGGGTCCACGCGCGTGCCGGAGGGTCGCCGCGTGGACGCGGCCCGTCTTTGCGCGCGAGGTCGGTGCATTGCGTGGCGCAGGCGCCGGAAACGACGACGCCCGGCCTGGGCCGGGCGTCGCGATGCCAAGAACGCGCGGCGTCAGCCGGGATTGAAGCCGATCGTGCGGCGCGTGGTCACCGGCGCGCTGACCGGCTGGAAGCGCCAGCGGCGCACCGCGTTGACCGCCTCGCGGTCGAACACGCGGGCGCTGGAGCGCACCACGCGCACGTTCGACACCGAGCCGTCGGTGCCGACGGTGAACTCGACCTGCACCTCGCCCGCCTGCCCCGCGCGCAACGCCTCCGGCGGGAACCGCGGCGAGGGCGTGGAGATCGCGCGCAGCTCGGTGTTGGCCGCCGCCGGCGTCGCCGGCGTGGCGGCGCGCTGCTCGGCGGCACGTGCCTCGGCGGCGCGCTGCTCGGCCGCGCGCGCCTCGGCCGCGCGGGCCTCGGCGGCACGCTGCTCGGCGGCGCGGGCTTCGGCCGCACGCTGCTCGCTGGCGCGGGCCTCGGCGGCCTGCTGGGTGGCCAGCTGCTGGGCCGCCTGCTGCTGCTGCTGCTGCTGCTGGCGCAGCCGCTCGGCCTCCAGCTCCTCCTGGCGTTCGGCCTCCTGCTCGGTGGTCAGCCGCTCCTGCTCGGCGCGCTGCGCCTGGCTGGCGCGCTGGGCGGTGATGCTGCCCTTGAGGCGGGCCAGCGCCGGGTGCTTGGGATCGGCCTTCTCCAGCAGCGCCGCCAGCCGCTCGGCCTCGGCGAAATCGTCGCGGCCCACGCTCTGCTCGATCGCGATCACCGTCATCGGCAACAGGTCGGTCAGCGCGCTGGACACGCCGGCGTCGCCCGGCGCCTTGTCGCGCAGCGCCAGGTAGTACTCGACCGCGTTGTTCTCGGCCGGCGCGTACAGGCGGTTCTCGTTGAATGCCTTGCTGGCCGCCTCGCGCAGCTGGTCGACGCTCATCGCCGCGACCTTGGCCGACACCGCGGTCTCGGCGGTCACCGCCGGCGTGGCCGCCGCGGCGGGCGCGTCGACGGGCGCCGCCTCGTCCTTCTTGCCGCAGGCCGCCAGGGCCAGGCCCAAGGCCAGCACCAGCGCGGTCTGCACTCCCCTGCCCAGCCGCGGCCCGCGGACGGTCGACGCCTTGACGCTCATTGCTCACTCCCCGAATGGTTTGACGCGGATGCCCACGCGCGCGGGCATATGGACGCCGCGTCGCGGGGTTTGTCAAGCAGGGGGCGTGCCAAGGAAGGGGCTAGGGGCTAGGGCTAGGGCTAGGGGCTAGGGGCTAGGGGCTAGGGGCTAGGGGCTAGGCGCTAGGGGCTAGGCGCTAGGGGCTGAGGGCTGAGGGCTGAGGGCTGAGGGCTGAGGGCTGAGGGCTGAGGGCCGAGGGCTGAGGGCTGAGGGGTGGAGGGTGGCGGCTCGTGACTACGGGACTCGTCACTAGCGAGCCGGACTGGTGACGTGCACCGGCGACTCGCGCCGCGCGCCAGTTGCTCATGGCGCTGCGGCGGGCACGAATGCTGGAGGCCGATGGCGGCAGGCGCGGCGGATGCGCAGGCTTGGAGTTGCTGGATCGAGCGTGCCTGCTTGGCCACCCGCGCAGCGGGCCGGACCCGGCGTTACTTTCCGATGCAGAAGCGGGCGAAGATGTGCCCGAGCAGGTCATCGGCGCGCACCTCGCCGGTGATCGAGCCCAGTGCGGCATGGCCGAGTCGCAGGGCCTCGGCGGCGAGGTCGAGGTCGCCGTCCTGCAGGTGCGCGCGGGCGGCCGCGAGCCGGGCCTGCGCCGCGGCCAGCGCGTCCACATGGCGCGCGCGCGCGGTGTAGGCGCCGTCGCCGCCATCGCCACCGCCGGCCGCCCCGGCCAGCAGCCTGTGCAGTTCGGGAAGCCCGGCGCCGGTGCGTGCGGAGACCAGCAGCGCATCAGGCGCGGCCTGCGCGCCGGGCAGGTCGGCCTTGTTGTGCAGCCAGAGCACGCGCGGCACCCCGGCGATCGCCGCGGCCACCGCGTCGCGCCCGGCCTGCGGATCGCGCGCATCGACCACCGCCAGCGCGAGGTCGGCGCGGGTGAGTTCCTCGCGCGCGCGGCGCATGCCCTCGCGCTCGATGACGCCACCGCCGCCGCGCAGGCCGGCAGTGTCCACCAGCGTCAGTTCCACGCCGTCCACGCGCACCTGTGCATGCAGCAGGTCACGCGTGGTGCCCGGGACATCGGTGACGATGGCGCGCTCGCCGCCGGCCAGCGCGTTGAGCAGCGAGCTCTTGCCGGCATTGGGTGGTCCGACGATCACCGCATGCAGCCCGTCGCGCAGCCGCTGTCCGTGGCGGGCGCGCCCCAGCGTGGCGGCAAGCGCCTGCGCCAGGTCCGCCAGGCCCGCCACCAGCCGCGCGCCACCGAGCGTCTCGATCGGCTCGTCGGCGAAGTCGATCGCCGCCTCGACGTGCACGCGCAGCGCCAGCATCGACCCGGCCAGCGCGTGCACCTCGCGCGAGAACGCCCCGTCGAGCGCGCGCCGCGCCGCGCGCATCGCGCGCACGTCGGCGGCGGCGATCAGGTCGGCCACCGCCTCGGCCTGCGCGAGGTCGAGCTTGCCGGCCAGGAACGCGCGCTCGGTGAACTCGCCCGGCCGCGCACGCCGCGCGCCCAGTGCCACGCAGCGCTCCACCAGCGCCGCGAGCACTGCCGGGCTGCCGTGCGCCTGCAGCTCGAGGACGTCCTCGCCGGTGTAGCTGGCGGGCGCGGCGAACCAGACGACGACCGCGTCGTCGATCACCGCGCCGTCGGCGCCACACAGGCGCGCGTGATGCGCATGCCGCGCACGCAGGTCGATGCCCGCCATCGCGCCCCCGATCGCCCGCGCCCGCGGTCCCGACAGCCGCACGATGCCGACCCCGCCGTGCCCGGCGGGCGTGGCGATGGCGACGATGGTGTCGGTGTGCGGCGTCATGGGCGCATTGTCGCCCTTGCCTCGCGGTCTTTGGTGTTGCTGTCGCTGTCGCTCTTGCTGTTGCTGTTGCTGTTGCTGTTGCTGTTGCCGTTGCTGTTGCTGTTGCTGTTGCTGTTGCCGTTGCTGTTGCTCTTGCCTCCGGGTCCCCATGGCGCAGCGGTGGCCGGGCCGGGACCAAACCCCGCAGGGGCGCGCGGCAGGATGCCGCGCGTTTTCCGAGGGGACAGGGATGTCCCGTCGGAAAATTCCCGGCCCGGACACGGACCCGACGGCATCGCCGTCGGGCGCGAGCACGGGGCGTGTTTCTTTGCCTATCTTTCTTTGCACGAGCAAAGAAAGTAGGTCGCGCGCCAGCGCGAAAGCCTTTGATCTTCACAACGATGCCGATCGCATCGTGCAACTGCCAAACAAACTCGGCGCCACGCGGCCAACTCGCACCGGTCGCCGGCGCGAACGCACGACACCCGCCTCGCGGCGGGTGTCGTGTCGATGCGTCGCTTGCGCGGCGCGCGTTACTTCACCGCCTGCGACTTCGGCGGCGGGTCGTCGGCATGCCGGCGGATCATCCACCACTGCTGCGCCAGCCCCAGCGCGCCGTTGGTCACCCAGTACAGCACCAGGCCCGACGGGAAGAACGCGAACATCACCCCGAACACCACCGGCATCCACTGCAGCATCTTGGCCTGCATCGGATCCATGCCGATCGCGGGCGTGAGCTTCTGCGTGGCCCACATCACCGCCATGTTGATCGCCGGCAGCACGAAGTACGGATCGCGCGCGGTGAGGTCGTGGATCCAGCCGATCCACGGCGCGTGCCGCAGCTCGACCGACTCGCTGAGCATCCAGTACAGCACCAGGAAGATCGGCATCTGCACCAAGAGCGGCCAGCAGCCGCCCAGCGGGTTGATCTTCTCCTTGCGGTACAGCTCCATCAGCGCGACCTGGAACTTCTGCCGGTCCTCGCCGTAGCGTTCCTTGAGCTGGGCCATGCGCGGCGCGAACTTGCGCATCTTGGCCGCGGACTTGTACTGCGCCTGCGCCAGCGGGAACAGCAGGATGCGCAGCAGCACCACCAGGCCGACGATCGCCCAGCCCCAGTTGCCGGTCACCGAGTGGATGCGGTCGAGCACCCAGAACAACCCGCCGGCCAGCGAGGCGGCCCACGCGTAGCTGGAGAAGTCCACCGCACGGTGCAGGCCCGGCACGCCCTGCGCGGCGATCTTGTTGACCAGCTTCGGGCCCACCCACAACCGCGCGGTGGTGGTCGCCTGGGTGCCCGGCGCGACGGTGAAGCCCGGCCCGCGCGCGCTGATCGCGTGGCGGCCGCCGGGCATCGACAGGCTGAACAGCGCCGGCTGGTCCTTCTGCGGGATCCACGCGGCGAAGAAGTGGTGCTGCAGCATCGAGATCCAGCCGCCGGTCACCTGCTTGTCCATCGCGCCGTCGGCCAGGTAGTCCTCCCACTTGCGCTTCTCGTAGCGGTCGGCCTGGCTGTACCAGGCCGCGCCCTGGAAACTGTAGGCCTCCGGGCTGGTGAAGCCCGACTTGGCCGGCGCGCGCGGCACGCGCACCAGGTGGCGTTCGACGTGCCCACTCCACGGCGCGGTGCCGGCGTTGACCACGGTGTCGGCGACATCCACCACGTACTGGCCGCGGCGGAAGGTGACCACGCGGCGGATCGATACCCCGTCCGGGCCAGTCCACACGAAAGGAACCGCCAGCACGTCCTGCCCCGGCGCCAGCGACAGCGCGGTGGCGCTGCCCGCGGGGACGAATCCCGCCACCCCGGGCGCGGCGCCGGTGGTCGACTGCCAGCCGCTGCTGGCGGTGAAGTAAGTCGCCGGGTCCGAGGCCAGCAGGCGCACCGGCGCACTGCGCGCGTCGGCGGTGCTGGGATGGCGCAGCAGGTCGGCCTGGCGCAGGGTGCCGCCGTCGAGCTCGACGCGCAGCACGTCGGTGGTGACGGTGACCGACGGCGTCGCCGGCGTGGCGGTGGCGCGTGCCTGGGCGTTGGCCAGCGGCGCGCCCGCCTGCGGGATCGCCGGCGCGCCGGGCACGGCGGCCGGAGGCACCGCGGGAGTCGCGCCGGGGGCGGCAGGCACGGCGGCCGCGGGCGTGGCGCGATCGATCGCGGCCTGGCGCGCGCCGTCCTTCGTCCATTCCAGCCACAGCAGGGTCGCCACCATCAGCCAGGCGAAGACGAGGAAGGCACGGGTCTGGTTCATCGGACAGGCAGGCTCGACTGCCGGCGCGGGGCCGGCGATGGCGTTACGGGAGGACGGCGGGCGGCGCGGGGGGCGCGGCCGCGGACCCGGCGCGGGCCGGGTCGGGAGCGGGCGGCATTGTGAGGCCCGGCCCCGGTGCGGGCAACGCGCGCGCGCGGCGCAGCAGGTCGGCCAGCAATGCGCGCAGCGCCGCGCCATCGAGGCCGCGCGCCGGGGCGCGCGCGACGATCACGTAGTCGGCCGGTGCGAGCTGCGCGCGCAGCTGGCGGAACGCTTGGCGCCACGCGCGCTTGATGCGGTTGCGGCCCACGGCGTGGGGGTCGACCTTGCGCGAGACCGCCAGCCCCAGTCGCGCACCCGCCTCGCGGGGCAGCCAGTGCAGCGCGGCGGCCGGCGTCGCGACGCGGCGGCCGGTGCTGAAGATCGCATCGAAATCACGCTTGGCGCGCACCCGCGCGGCGCGCGGATGGCCCAGGCGGGGCGGGGGCGAGGGCGGCGGCGCGGTGGGAACCGACGCGGTCATGCGCGCGGCCTGCTCGGGCGACGGCGGACGGGCGGGCATGCCACGCCGGGCGCGCCTGCCGATCGCGGACGTGCGGCCGGTCCGCGGACGGGACCCGCCGCCTCGCGGTCAGGCCGAGAGGCGCTTGCGGCCCTTGGCGCGGCGACGCGCCAGCACCTTGCGGCCGTCGGCGGTGGCCATGCGCGCACGGAAGCCGTGGTCGCGCTTGCGCTTGAGGTTGCTGGGCTGGAAGGTGCGCTTGGTGGCCATGGCGGCGGGGCGGAAAAAGAGAACCGCGAAGTCTAGTGGCGTGCCGGTGGCACGGTCAACCTGCGCCGGATCGCCCCGGCGCGCCGGGCGCACGCGGTGCTAGTCTGGCCGACCCCCTGCCCCATCGGCCGCCGGCGGGCCTTGCCGCCCGCATCCCGCGCCATTGCCGGGCCCCCCTCCGGTTCGACCGGCGCCCGCGCGCCGGTTCGCCACCCCCGGCCGCGTCGCTGCCGCCTCCTGCCTGCCTACCTGCCCGCTGATTGATGGACGCCTGGCCCCGCTGCCTCGAACGCCTGGAAGCCGAACTGCCCGCCGAGGACCTGCACACGTGGCTCAAGCCGCTGCAGGCGCAGGCCCGCGACCAGGCCACCGTGCTGTACGCCCCCAACGCATTCGTGCTCGACCACGTGCGCGCGCATTACCTGCCGCGGATCCGCGAGCTGCTCGCGCATTTCCACGGCGCCGGCGACGTGAGCCTCGAGATCGGTTCGCTGCCGCGTGCCACCCCCGCCGCCGCGCACGCCGCGCCGACGCCGGCGCGCATCGCCGCCGTGGCGGCCGCCGAGTCCTTCGACGGCCATCTGGACGCCCACTACACGTTCGACAACTTCGTCGAGGGCCGCTCCAACCAGCTCGGCCGCGCCGCGGCGCTGCAGGCCGCGCAGAAGCCCGGCGACCGCGCGCACAACCCGTTGCTGCTCTACGGCGGCACCGGCCTGGGCAAGACCCACCTGATGTTCGCCGCGGGCAACGCGATGCGCGCCGCGAACCCCGCGTGCCGCGTGCTGTACCTGCGCAGCGACCAGTTCTTCAGCGCGATGATGCGCGCGCTGCAGGACAAGGCGATGGACGCGTTCAAGCGCCAGTTCCAGCAGGTCGATGCGCTGCTCATCGACGACATCCAGTTCTTCGCCGGCAAGGACCGCACGCAGGAGGAGTTCTTCCACACCTTCAACGCGCTGTTCGACGGCAAGCAGCAGATCATCCTCACCTGCGACCGCTACCCGCGCGAGGTCGACGGCCTCGAGCCGCGGCTGAAATCGCGCCTGGCCTGGGGCCTCTCCGTGGCGATCGAGCCGCCCGACTTCGAGACCCGCGCGCAGATCGTGCTGGCCAAGGCGCGCGAGCGCGGCGCCGAGTTGCCCGAGGACGTGGCGTTCCTCTTGGCCAAGAAGATGCGCTCCAACGTGCGTGACCTGGAAGGCGCGCTCAACACCCTGGCCGCGCGCGCCAACTTCACCGGGCGCGGGATCACCCCGGAGTTCGCCCAGGAAACGCTGCGCGACCTGCTGCGTGCCCAGCAGCAGTCGGTGGGCATCCCCAACATCCAGAAGGTGGTGGCCGACTACTACGGCCTGCAAATCAAGGACCTGCTCGGCAAGCGCCGCACGCGCTCGCTGGCCCGCCCCCGGCAGATGGCCATGGCGCTGGCCAAGGAGCTCACCGAGCATTCGCTGCCGGAGATCGGCGATGCCTTCAGCGGCCGCGACCACACCACCGTGCTGCACGCCTGCCGGCAGATCCGCACGCTGATGGAGACCGACGGCAAGCTGCGCGAGGACTGGGATAAGCTGATTCGCAAGCTCAGCGAGTGAGGACAACCCGGGGGACAACCGGGCGCCGGCATCGGGGGCAAGCTGTGGACAACTTCGACGGCAGGCACCGCGCGCGGAATCGTCCACAGCCTGTCCGCAGGCTTCGGGAGGCTTGAGGGACCCCTTTCGAAGCGGCAAAAACCTTTATCGATCAACGGGTTGCATGCGTTATCCCGCAATCCGCTGCACACCAAGCATCACCATGCTCTTGATGTAAGACACCGATCTACAGCGGGCTGGCTTGCGCCGTCCGGCTGGGGACAAATCCGGATCCCATCCGATCCGGCCCGTGCCAACCGATTGCAATCCAAGGGGATCGCATGCGTTTCGCCCTGCAGCGCGAAGTGTTCCTGAAGCCACTGGCGCAGGTGGTCAACGTGGTCGAACGCCGGCAGACGCTGCCGGTGCTGGCCAACCTGCTGGTGCAGGTCAAGGACGGCCAGCTCGCCCTGACCGGGACCGACCTCGAAGTCGAGATGGTGTCGCGGATCGCGGTCGACGACGCGAAGGACGGCGAGACCACGATCCCGGCCCGCAAGCTGTTCGACATCGTGCGCGCCCTGCCCGACGGGGCCCGGGTGACGGTGAGCCAGTCGGCCGAGAAGATCACCGTGGCGGCCGGTCGGTCGCGCTTCACCCTGGCGAGCCTGCCGGCGCAGGACTTCCCCTCCATCGACGAGGTCGAGGCCACCGAGCGCGTGCGCGTGCCCGAGGGCGCGCTCAAGGAACTGATCGAGCGGACCGCATTCGCGATGGCCCAGCAGGACGTGCGCTACTACCTCAACGGGCTGCTCTTCGACCTGCGCGACACCTCCCTGCGCTGCGTGGCCACCGACGGCCACCGCCTGGCGCTGTGCGAGGCGCCGTACGAGGGCTCGGCGTCGACCAAGCGGCAGATCATCGTCCCGCGCAAGGGCGTGACCGAGCTGCAGCGCCTGCTCGAGGGCGGCGACCGCGAGGTCGAGATCGAGATGGGCCGCGGCCACATCCGCCTCAAGCGCGACGACGTGACCTTCACCAGCAAGCTCATCGACGGCCGCTTCCCGGATTACGAGGCGGTGATCCCGATCGGCGCCGACCGCGAGGTCAAGGTCGACCGCGAGGCGCTGCGCGCCTCGCTGCAGAGGGCCGCGATCCTCTCCAACGAGAAGTACCGCGGCGTGCGCATCGAGGTCTCCCCCGGCCAGCTGAAGATCTCCGCGCACAACCCCGAGCAGGAGGAGGCGCAGGAGGAGGTCGAGGCCGAGACCAAGGTCGACGAGCTGGCGGTTGGCTTCAACGTCAATTACCTGCTTGATGCCCTCGGTGCGCTGCGCGACGAGCACGTCGTGCTGGCGCTGCGCGATGCCAATTCGTCCGCCCTGGTGCGCGAGGCCGGCAGCGAGCGATGCCGCCATGTGGTGATGCCGCTGCGGCTGTAGGGGCCCCGCCGCGCCTGGGTCGATGTACAGGCGTAAGGTGATGTTTCACGTGGAACACGCCCGGCTCGCCCGGGCGTGTGTATTTCGGGAGTGCGGATGCGGCTGACGCGGCTGGACCTGGGCAACGTGCGGCGGTTCGAGTCCGTGCGCTTCACGCCTGCGCCGGGGCTGAACCTGCTGACCGGCGACAACGGAGCCGGCAAGACCAGCGTGCTCGAAGCCCTGCACCTGCTGGCCTATGGCCGCAGCTTCCGCGGCCGCGTGCGCGATGGGTTGATCCGCCAGGGCGCTCAGGCGCTGGAGGTCTTTGCCGAGTGGGTCGAATGTGCGGATCCTGCCCAGCCGGTGCGCAGGGTTGGCCTGCGCCACGCCGGGGCGATGTGGAGTGGACGCCTGGACGGCACCGACATCGACCAGCTCGGGACGCTCTGCCAGGCGCTCGCAGTGGTGACCTTCGAGCCGGGGAGTCATGCCCTCGTGGCGGGGCCGGCCGAAGGACGGCGGCGCTATCTCGACTGGGGGTTGTTCCACGTGGAACAAGGCTCGCTGCAGCCGTGGCGTCGCTACAACCGTGCGCTCAAGCAGCGGAACGCGCTGCTCAAATCAGGCCGTCCCGGGCCGGACCTCGATGCCTGGGACCATGAACTGGCGGAGGCTGCAGCGCCGCTGGACCGCCTGCGCGGGGCCTATGCGGAGGCCCTTGCTCCGCACTTGAGCGCGATGGTGGCCGACCTCGTCCCCGCGCTCGGCCCCGTCCGTCTGGCCTACGTGCCGGGCTGGCGACGCGACGAACTGGGGCTGGCCGATGCACTGCTGCTGGCGCGCGACCGCGACCGCGCCGGCGGCTTCACCTCGGTGGGTCCGCACCGCGCCGACCTGCGGCTGGTGTTCGACGGCTTCCCCGGCAGGGAGGCGCTGTCGCGCGGCCAGGGCAAGCTGCTCGCGCTGTCGCTGCTACTTGCGCAGGCGGGGCATCAGGCACGCGTGCGCGGCGCCTGGCCGATCGTCGCGTTGGACGACATGGCCTCGGAGCTCGACGCCGGCCACCAGAGGCTGCTGCTGTCGCGGCTGACGCACGCCGGTGCGCAGGTGGTGATGACCGGCACCCAAGTGCCCGATTCGGTCGGGGAGTGGAAAGACTCGGTAAGAGTGTTTCACGTGGAACAAGGGACAATCGCCACCGCATAGGACTGGCAGCCGCTGACCTCGCCCACGTGTAACGGGGCGCTTCCGCGATGAGGGCTTGTCCCTGAACGCGGTTGTCGGGGCAGGACTGCAGGGATGTCGCCGTCAATCAATTGCGTCCATGGATCCCCGCCTTCGCGGGGATGACGACAGTGTTTCAACGCCTCGTAGCTGCTGCGCTCCCGCCACCGTGCTCGCCTGCCACCCACGCTTGTCTGCGCTCTCCCCAGCCGCATCTTCAATGACCGCACGGCACCGAGCAACGCCCACGTGCCGCCCATGCCGCGCCTCCGGCGGCTACAATTGCCGCCTCAATCCCTATAGCTAATGTGTCGCGGTGGGTCCGCGACGCGACGGGAAGCGAATGACCGAACACTTCGAACCGGCGCCCGACGCGGCCGCCCAGACCTACGACTCGTCCCGGATCACCGTGCTGCGCGGCCTGGAGGCGGTGCGCAAGCGCCCGGGCATGTACATCGGCGACGTCCACGACGGCACCGGCCTGCACCACATGGTGTTCGAGGTGGTCGACAACTCGATCGACGAGGCCCTCGCCGGCCACGCCACCGAGGTCACGGTGACCCTGCACGTCGACGGCTCCTGCTCGGTGTCCGACAACGGCCGCGGCATCCCGGTGGACATCCACAAGGAAGAGGGCGTGTCCGCGGCCGAGGTGATCCTCACCGTGCTGCACGCCGGCGGCAAGTTCGACGACAACAGCTACAAGGTGTCCGGCGGCCTGCACGGCGTCGGCGTGTCGGTGGTCAACGCATTGAGCGAGCACCTGTGGCTCGACATCTGGCGCGACGGCCACCACCACCAGCAGGAGTACGCGCTCGGCGAGCCGATCTACCCGCTCAAGCAGCTGGAGGATTCGGCCAAGCGCGGCACCACGCTGCGCTTCAAGCCGGCGGCGGCGATCTTCACCGACGTCGAATTCCACTACGACATCCTCGCCCGCCGCCTGCGCGAGCTGTCCTTCCTTAACTCGGGCGTCAAGATCACCCTGGTCGACGAGCGCGGCGAAGGCCGCCGCGACGTGTTCGAGTACGAGGGCGGCATCCGCTCCTTCGTCGAGCACCTGGCCCAGCTCAAGACCCCGCTGCACCCGCACGTGATCTCGGTGTCCGGCGAGCAGAACGGCATCACCGTGGACGTCGCCCTGCAGTGGACGGACGCCTACCAGGAAACGATGTTCTGCTTCACCAACAACATCCCGCAGAAGGACGGCGGCACGCACCTGATCGGCTTCCGTTCGGCGCTGACCCGCACGTTGTCCAACTACATTGAGCAGAACGGCATCGCCAAGCAGGCCAAGATCACCCTGTCGGGCGACGACATGCGCGAGGGGATGATCGCGGTGCTGTCGGTGAAGGTGCCGGATCCCAGCTTCTCCAGCCAGACTAAGGAGAAGCTGGTCAGTTCTGACGTCAGGCCGGTCGTTGACAGCACGTTCGCTGCACGTTTGGAGGAGTTCCTCCAGGAACACCCGAACGAGGCGCGCGCCATCGCCGGCAAGATCGTCGATGCCGCCCGCGCCCGCGAGGCCGCGCGCAAGGCCCGCGACCTGACCCGCCGCAAGGGCGCGCTCGACATCGCGGGCCTGCCCGGCAAGCTCGCCGACTGCCAGGAAAAGGATCCGGCGCTGTCCGAGCTCTTCATCGTCGAGGGCGACTCGGCCGGCGGCAGCGCCAAGCAGGGCCGCAACCGCAAGACCCAGGCGATCCTCCCGCTCAAGGGCAAGATCCTCAACGTCGAGCGCGCGCGCTTCGACCGCATGCTCGCAAGCGCCGAGGTCGGCACGCTGATCACCGCGCTGGGCACCGGCATCGGCAAGGACGAGTACAACCCGGACAAGCTGCGCTACCACCGCATCATCCTGATGACCGACGCGGACGTGGACGGCAGCCACATCCGCACGCTGCTGCTCACGTTCTTCTATCGGCAGATGCCCGAGCTCATCGAGCGCGGCCACATCTACATCGGCCTGCCGCCGCTGTACAAGATCAAGCAGGGCAAGACCGAGCTCTATCTGAAGGACGATGCCGCGCTGGACGCGTACCTCGCCGGCAACGCGGTCGAGGGCGCGGCGCTGACGCCGGCCGCGGGCGAGCCCGCGATCGAGGGCGTGCAGCTGGAGAAGCTGCTGCTGGCGTTCGCCGCCGCGCGTGATGCGATCACGCGCAACGCGCACCGCTACGACCCGATGGTGCTCGAAGCGCTGCTCGACTTCGCGCCGGTTGACGCCGCGCACCTGGCCGACGAGTCCGCCGCGCGTGCATCGCTCGACGCGCTGCAGGCGCGGCTCAACTCTGGCGTGCTCGGCAAGCCGCGCTACCGCATCGCGCTGCACGCGGCCAACGAATCGCGCCCCGCGGCGCTGGTGGTCACGCGCACGCACATGGGCCAGGAACTCACCCAGGTGCTGCCGGTGGCCGCGTTCGAGACCGGCGAACTGCGCGCGCTGCGCGAAGCCGCCACGCTGCTGCACGGCCTGGTGCGCGACGGCGCGCAGATCGCGCGCGGCAACCGCGCCCAGCCGATCGAACGCTTCGCGCAGGCGCGCGAGTGGCTGCTCGAGGAAGCCAGGAAGGGCCGCCAGATCCAGCGCTTCAAGGGCCTGGGCGAGATGAACCCCGAGCAGCTGTGGGACACCACGGTCAACCCGGAAACGCGCCGCCTGCTGCAGGTGCGCATCGAAGACGCGGTCGCCGCCGACGCGATCTTCTCCACGTTGATGGGCGACGTGGTGGAGCCGCGCCGCGAGTTCATCGAGGACAACGCGCTGAAGGTAGCGAACCTCGACGTGTGAGGGCATGGCCCGCGGATCGACGCCGCGCTCCATGCCTCGCCCTCAGCGTCAGCCGCGCGACCGCCGGCTGAACGGGGGTCGCGCCGCCGCGCAGGTTTGACGCGGCGTTGCGGTGGGCGCGCCTACAACCGGGCGCCTCGCACCGGGAGACGCCCGCATGAAATCCACCCTGCTCGCCCTCGCCATCGCCGGCACCCTCGCGGCCTGCGCCACTGCCACCTCGCCGACCGGGCGCACCCAGCGCGTGGGCGCGGTGCCGCAGGAACAGTTGAACCAGATGGGCGCGCAGGCGTTCGCGCAGGCCAAGGCCAAGCTCCCGCAGAGCACCGACGCGCGTCAGGTCGCGTACGTGCGCTGCGTCGTCGACGCGGTGCTGCGCGAGTTGCCGGCCGGCTACCAGTCGGGCTGGGAAACCGCGGTGTTCGTCGACAAGTCGCCCAACGCGTTCGCGCTGCCGGGCGGCAAGATCGGCGTGAACACCGGCATCTTCTCGGTGGCCCGCAACCAGGACCAGCTGGCCGCGGTGCTCGCGCACGAGATCGGCCACGTGATCAGCCGCCACCACGACGAGCGCATCACCCGCCAGCTCGGCGCGCAGACCGGCCTGGGCATCCTGAGCGCCGTGCTGGGCTCGCAGTATGGGCAGGGCGCCGCGCAGGCCACCAGCCAGATCGGCGGCGCCGCCGCGCAAGGGTTCCTGCTGCTGCCCAATAACCGCGCCCAGGAGTCGGAAGCCGACGTCGTCGGCCAGGAACTGATGGCCCGCGCCGGCTTCAACCCGACCGAGGCCGTCAACCTCTGGCAGAACATGATCGCCGCCGGCGGCGGGCGCGCGCCGGCCTTCCTGTCGACCCATCCGAACCCCGAGACGCGCATCGCCGAACTGCGCAACCGCGCCACCGGGCTGGCCGGCGCCTACCAGCAGGCCAGGCAGTCCGGGCGTCGACCGAACTGCGGTTGAACACGCGCGTGCACACGCTCGCGCATCCGCACCGGGTGGCGGGACGTTTCTGCTAGCGTTGCCGGCCCTCGCCGCCGGCCCGCGGCCCTCCACCGAAGGTGCGACAGATGCGTTCGATCACTCCATCCAGGTTTTCCGCCAGCGCCCTCGCGATCGCGCTGGCGGCCACGCTGTCGTTGTCGGCCCCGGCGCTCGCTCAGGACGAGGGCGACTACGAGGACAAGGCCGAGAGCCGCAGCGGGATCACCGGCGGTGCGGCGGCGGCGTCCGAACGCGCGCGCCAGAAGCGCGAGGCCCGGCGCGCCGAACAGCAGGCCGCTGCAGCCACCCCGGCCGAGTATCCGCAGAGCACCCGCGTGGAGCCCGAATCGCGCGCCTCCGCGCGCGGGAGCGCGCGGCTGAAGACGATGATGGAGGCCTACGAGGCCAAGGATGCGGCCAAGACGCGCAGCCTGGCCGACGAGGTGATCGGCGATGCGCGCAGCAACCCCTACGAACGCGCGTTCGCCGCGCGGCTCGCCGCGTACGCCGCCTACGAGGCCGGCGATTCGGCCGCCGCCAAGGCGTTGCTGACGCAGGCCATCGACCTCAACGGGCTCGGCAACAACGACCACTTCGGCGCTATGTTCATGCTGGCCCAGCTGCAGGTGCAGGACGAGCAGTACGCCGAATCGCTGGTGACCCTCGATCGCTTTCTGGCCGAATCCAAGAGCGCCGATCCCGAGCACCTGGTGCTCAAGGGCAACGCGCTCTACCGCACCGGCAAGTACGCCGAGGCCGTCGCAGTGTTGCGCCAGGCGATCGCCGCTTCCCCGCAGCCGCGGGCCGACTGGCAGGGCCTGCTGATGGGCGCGCTCGCCGAGTCGGGCGACACCGCCGAGGCCGCCCGCGTGGCCGCGCAGGTCGCCGCCAGCAGCCCGGGCGACAGGCGCGCGCAGATGAACCTGGTCGCGATGTACCAGCAGGCCGGGAAGGACGCGGAGGCCATCGCGGTGCTCGAGCGCCTGCGCGCCGCCGGCCAGCTCACCGAGGAGCGCGACTACCGCCTGCTGTTCTCGCTGTACGCCAACACCGAGAACAAGGAAGCGCAGTCGATCGCGGTGATCAACGAGGGGCTGCAGAAGGGCGTGCTGAAGCAGGACTTCAACACCCTCATCGCATTGGCGCAGGCGTACTACTTCTCCGAGCAGGTGCCGCAGGCGATCGAGGCGTACCGCAAGGCCGCGCCGCTGGACGACGACGGGGAGACCTGGCTCAACCTAGCGAAGGTGCTGTGGCAGGCCGACCGCATGGGCGAGGCCAAGGACGCCGCGCGCCAGGCCAAGGCCAAGGGGCTGAGGAATCCGGCCGAGGCCGACCGGGTGCTCGCGCAGCCAGGCAAGTGAGCCTGGCGGGGTGGGTGCAACACCCCCGCAATGCCGGGGTGACAGCCTGCCCGTTTCGTATATCCTAAGAGGTTCCCGCGCATGCCAAAGCGTGCGCGGGTCCGGTCCAACGCCCGCGGCGCACTGCGTCCGGTCCTCCTTCCCGAGCTGACGGCGCATGACGCAAGACCTCGACAGACCCGTTCCGATGCCCCGCATGCGCACCGAAGAGGGCCGCGGACTGAACTGGGCACGGATCACCGGCATCACTCTGGCGATCGCCGTGCACGTGGCCGGCCTGCTGCTGCTGCTCGTCCCGCTGCAGCCGCCGCCGGCCGACAGCGACGAGGAGCAGGTGACGATGGTGAACATCGTCCGCCCGCCACCGCCGCCTCCGCCGCCCCCGCCGCCGCCGCCGCCGGAAGAGCAGCCGCCGCGCGAGATCAAGCTCTCGCCCACGCCGCAGCCGCAGGTCCCGCAGCCCGACCCGCCGCCCGAGCCGCCGATCGTGTTCGACGATCCGACGCCGATGGCCACGCCCGCGCCGCCGCCCGAGCCGCCGGCGCCCACGCCCCCGGCACCGACCGCCGCGCCCGGTTTCAACGCCGACGACCTGCGCGCCGGCGTCTGCAGCCAGCCCTCGCAGGGTCCGCTGGTCGCCGCGCTGGGCCGCTCGGGCCTCGACGGCGCCGAGATGGCGCTGCGCCTGACCTACTCGCCGGACGGCACCGTCACCGACGTGACCGTCAGCCGTTCGAGCCGCAACCGCGACCTCGATCGCGCCGCCCAGCAGTGGGCGCGCAGGATCAAGATGTGCCAGAGCGCCGGTGGCGTGGGCATCCTGCCGATCGTGTTCCGCATGTAAGGTCCGCCACACCGTCCGTCCGTCTTCCGGGTCGTCGTCTCCCCACTTCCCTACTGAAAGGTAAGCGTCATGCTCCAGGAAACCACCGCCGCCGCCGCCGCCGGGGGCACCAACGCCGCTTCGGCCCTCACGCAGATGGGCGTCGCGCACCTGCTGCACGAAATGACCACGTACCCCGGCCAGTTCGCCGTGTCGTGGGTCGTGCTGATCACGCTGCTGCTGATGTCGGGCATGTCGATCTACTGGATCGTCATGAACGCGATCCGCAACTCGCGCCTGCGCTCGTCGGCCGAGCGCGTGACCCGCACGTTCTGGGAAACCCCGAACGCGCAGGACGCGATCCGCTTCATGGAAGAGCAGCCGCGCAGCGAGCCGTTCTCCAAGATCGCGCTCGACGCCGCCCAGGCCGCCGCGCACCACCAGCGCCACGAGGGCTCGCGCCTGGTCGAGTCGCTCAACCGCTCCGAGTTCGTCGACCGCGCGCTGCGCCAGGCGGTGACCCGTGAGTCGATGCAGCTCGAGCGCGGCCTCACGGTGCTGGCCACCGTCGGCTCGACCGCGCCGTTCGTGGGCCTGCTGGGCACCGTGTGGGGCATCTACGGAGCCCTGATCCGCATTGGCGCCACCGGCCAGGCGTCGATCGACGCGGTCGCAGGTCCCGTCGGCGAAGCGCTGATCATGACCGCGCTGGGCCTGTTCGTCGCGATCCCCGCGGTGCTGGGCTACAACTTCTTCGTGCGCCAGAACCGCGTCACGAACAACCAGTTCGACAGCTTCGCGCACGACCTGCACGACTTCTTCGCCACCGGCTCGCGCGTCGGCGAAGTGCCGGCCCGCAGCTGATCGCCCCCGGCGACGTTCGAGGAATCTTCGTATGGCCTTCAGTGTAGGCAGCGACAGCGGCGGGGAGATGTCGACGATCAACGTCGTGCCGTTGATCGACGTGCTGCTCGTCCTGCTGATCATCTTCATGGTCACGGCGCCGCTGATGACCCACAAGATCAAGGTGGAACTGCCGCAGGCGACGCTCGAGAACCGGCCGGACAAGATCCCGCCGGCCCCGCCGATCACGGTCTCGGTGCGCGACGACGGCACGTTCTACTGGAACGACGCGCCGATCAGCCGCGACCTGCTGGAGAGCGAGCTGGCGGTGCAGGCCCAGCGCGTGCCCCAGCCCGCCCTGAACATCCGCGGCGACAAGACCACGAAGTTCCGCGTGCTGCGCGAGGTGATGAACCTCGCCCAGTCGCAGGGCATCCGTCGCGTCGGCTTCGTCGCCGAGCGCGAACAGCGCGGTTCATAAGGATCCCCCGACATGGCTTTCAGTAACAACGCCAGCGAAGGGCCGATGGTCGAGATGAACATCATCCCGCTCGCGGACGTGCTGCTGGTGCTGCTCATCATCTTCATGGTGACCGCGCCCACGCCGTCGTACCCGATCGACATCGACCTGCCGCAGCCGACCAACAACCCGCCGCCGCCGAAACCGAACCCGAAGGAGCCGATCCGCCTGCGCATCGACGCCTCCGGCCAGATCTTCTGGAACGATTCGCCGTTCCCGCTGGCCAACGTGTCGCAGTTGATGCGCGAGGCGGTGCAGGCGGACCCGACCAACCAGCCGCTGCTGGAGATCGACGTCAACAACGATGCCGACTACGGCGTGCTGGCCCGGGTGCTGGCGGCCGCCAAGAACGCCCAGATGCAGAAGATCGGGTTCGTGCAGGCGCCGTAACCGGCCCCGCGCGTCGACCCGCGAACCGCCGCCTTCGGGCGGCGGTTTCGTTTTATCCGCGCGATCGCCACGTCGAGTTGGCTCGGCGGGGATGCGTGGCAATCGCGCATGGCCGCGCAGTGTGCGGCGCACGCTCGGGCGACCGGGGGCGCTTCGTCGCCGGGGTCGGCGGTTGGTCGAGTCCTGGCCTGGCTTGGTCGCATGCTGGCTGCAGCGATGGCCGGGCCGCCGCACGCTGCCTCGCCGCCATGAGGCGGCGCACAGGAGCACTCGCATGAACAAGCCGGGATCTGCGCTGGCGCTGGGCAGTGCCGCAGCACTGCTCACGGTCAGCCTCTACGACGCCTCCCTGCCCACCCAGGCCCTCGGCTTGCGCGTTGCAGGCAATGAAGCGGTCATCGCCGTGGGATCGTTGTCGCTCGCTGCCGCGCTCACCGCATGCGGGCTGCTTGGCCTGCGCCGCACGGCTCCGCCTCCGAATCTTCCAGAGGCACGGTGAGGTTTGGGCCGGATGCCACCCCGCGGTGCCACTGCACCGCGCAACACCGGTGCACGTGGGTCCGCCGATGCGTCGAGTGCACCGTGCCTTGCATGCATGCAAGCCACCGGCGCGGTGCGGTCGACTCCGCAGGCCCGCCGCAGATGGAGGCCCCGGATGCCTGCCAGCCACCGCATCGTCGCGAACGCATGGGCATCGACCGGCGGTGTTGGCGATCCCGCTGGCCTGCGCGTCAGTGGACCGCGTCGAGGATGCGCAGGTAGGCGCTGACGGTGCGGGCCAGTCCGTCGTACAGCGCTTCATCGATCAACGCATGGCCGATCGAGACCTCGAGCACGCCCGGCACCGCGGCCAGGAAGTCGCCGAGGTTGCGCTGCGAGAGGTCGTGCCCCGCGTTGACGCCGAGGCCGGCGGCGCACGCGCGCGCGGCAACGGCTGCGCAACCCGCGAGCAGCGCGCCGGCGGCGCCGCGCGCATGTGCGTCGGCGAACGGCCCGGTGTAGAGCTCGACGCGATCGGCACCGAGCGCGGCGGCGCGCACGGCATCGCGGGCGTCGCCGGCCCCGGCGTCGGCATCGACGAACACGCTGGTGCGGCAGCCCCATGCGCGCAGCTGCGCCAGCACCGGCGCGAGCGCCGCGCCGTCGCGGTCGAAATCGAAGCCGTGGTCGCTGGTGAGCTGGCCATCGCCGTCCGGCACCAGCGTCACCTGCGCGGGCCGGACCGCCTCGCAGAGCGGCAGCAGCCCGGGGTAGCCCGGGCGGGGCGGGGCGAACGGATTGCCCTCGACGTTCAACTCGACCCGGTGCAGGTCGGCGAGTGCGGCCAGCGCGTGCACGTCGGCGGCGCGGACATGGCGCGCATCGGGGCGCGGATGCACGGTGATCCCGTGGGCGCCGGCCTCAATGCACGTGCGCGCCGCGCGTACGATGTCGGGCGCGTCGCCACCGCGCGAGTTGCGCAGCACGGCGACCTTGTTGACGTTGACCGACAGCCGCGTGCGCCGCGCGAGCGGCGCGAGCGGCGCGCTCAGGTCCGCGGACCGCTGGCCGGCGGCGCGGCGCCGGCGCCGGCGGCGAGCCTGCGCGCCTCGGCGGCCTCGTGCAGGCGGCGCATCTCCTCGGGATCGAGCATCTGCGCCTCATTGCGGGTGGCGTTGTCCAGGCGCTCGGAGAGCAGCTGCATCACCGCCACGATCGCCAGCGCCAGGGCCGCGACCAGGCAGATCCCCATCAGCAGCAGCGAGGTGGTGTTGAAGGCGACGATCAGGGCGCCGAGCGCGACGAGCAGCAGCAGCCAAGGCATGGGGGACGCTCCGGGCGGATGGGCGGTGCGAGTGTCGCGCGCGGCGCTCGGGCGCTCAAGGCCGGGCGGCGGGACGGGCTGGCCGGCGGTCGGGGCGCGATGTGGGGGCATGGCGCCGCGCCCCGGTGGCCCATTGGTCGATCAGCGCGGTGCGCCGGCACGCGCGGGCGATGCCAACGCGCCGCGCCCGACCTGCGCGCAGCGCCGGGACCGGTGCAGGCGCGGCCCGATGCGCCGCTTGCGTCGCGGCCAATCGGCCGGCCTGCTCATCCGCGATTCGCCCGCGGCGCACATTGCCGCGATCGCCCATCCACATGGCCGGCAGTGCATGCGTCCGGCACGCCAACGCTGCGATCGCACCGCACCGACGTCCTGCGCGGCGACGCGTGGCACCGCGCACACGCCGCGCATCGCGCCCTAGCGCGCGGGCAGCGGCGCGGGATCGGCGCGTCCGCGCTGCCGGAACCGGCGCTTGATCCACGTCCCGAAATCCTCCAGCACGGTGAACGTCGCCGGGATGACGATCAGGCTCAGCGCGGTGGAGGTGATCAGGCCGCCGATCACCGAGACCGCCATCGGGGCGCGGAAGCTCGAGTCGCTGGAGAACCCCAACGCGAGCGGCAACATGCCGGCGCCCATCGCGAGCGTGGTCATGATGACCGGGCGGGCGCGCTTGCGGCAGGCGTCGATTAGGGCGTCGTGCTGGTTCATGCCGAGCTGGTCCTCGGCGATCACCGCGTAGTCGACCAGCAGGATTGAATTCTTCGTCGCGATGCCGATCAGCATCAGCAACCCGATCAACGCCGGCAGCGACAGCATGTGCCCGGTCAGCAGCAGCGCGCCGAATGCGCCGCCGGCGCACAGCGGCACCGCGGCAAGGATGGTGAGCGGCTGCATCGGGTGGTTGAACAGCAGCAGCAGCACCATGTAGATGCATGCGATGCCGGCGGCCATCGCCAGCAGGAAGCCGGTGAACAGCTCGACGAAGATCTCGGCGTCCCCTGCGTTGAGGAAGCCCAGCCCTTGCGGCGGGTTCTTGACCGTCGGCAACGCGTTGACCTCGTTCATCACCTCGCCCAGCGGGCGTCCGTTGAGTTCGGCGGTGAAGGTGACGTTGCGCTGGCGCTCGAAACGGCTGATCTGCGCCGGGCCGCTGGTGTGCACGATGTCGGCCACCGCCGACAGCGGCACCGGCCCGCGCGCGCCGGGCACGCGCAACTGCTCGAGGAGCGCGGGGTTTTCCAGCGTGGCCTGGTCGAAGCCGACGCGGATGGGGATCTGGCGTTCGGGCAGGTTCAACTTGGCGAGGCGCTGCGTGTAGTCGCCCGCGGTGGCGATGCGCGCGGCCTCGGCGATGTCGCTGGTGGATACGCCGAGGTCCGCGGCGCGCGCGGGGTCGGGGATGATCACCAGCTCCGGGCGCAGCAGCGAGGCCGACGAGCTGACGCTGCCCAGCCCCTTGATCGTGCGCAGTTCGCGCTCGAGTTGCGCGGAGGCCTCCGCCAGGCGCTGCGGATCGTCGCCGGAGAGCACGAGCTGCATCAGCTCGCCCGGTTCGGTGGACAGGTAGGTCACACGCACGCCGGCGAGGTCCGCAAGGCGTGCGCGCGCCTCGCGTTCGAGCGCCTTCTGGTCGCGTTCGCGGTCGTCGGCGGGACCCCAGTCGAGTACCAGCGTGGCCTTGCGCGTTTCGCCCACGCCGGTGCGCGAGGGATCGCCGAGGTCGAGCGTGCCGCCCACCGTCGCGTACACCTGCCTGAGCTCGGGCATCGATTCGAGCTTGAGGCGCGCCTGTTCGGCAATGCGCGTGGTCTCGTCCAGGCGCGTGCCCGGCGGCAGTTCCAGGTTGAGGTTGCTGCGGCCGAGATCGGAGAACGGGATGAACGTGGTCGGGATGAACGCGACCAGCCCGATCGAGGCGAAGAACAGCGCCGTGGCGATCACCAGCGTGCGCCAGCGGTGGCGCAGCGCGGCGTCCACCCAGCCCAGGTACCAGCGCATCAGGCGACCGTCGCGCTCTTCCACGTGCGGTTTGGGCTTGAGCAGGTACGCGGCCATCATCGGGGTCAGCAGGCGCGCGACCAGCAGCGAGAACAGCACCGCGGTGGCCGCGGTCCAGCCGAACTCGCGGAAGAACTTGCCGGCGATGCCGGGCATGAACGCGACCGGCACGAACACCGCCGCCAGCGTGACGGAGGTGGCGATCACTGCGGTGCCGATCTCGTCAGCGGCCTCGCGCGCGGCTTCCAGCGGCGTCTTGCCCATGCCGAGGTGGCGCACGATGTTCTCGATCTCGACGATCGCGTCGTCCACCAGGATGCCGACGACGACACTGAGCGCGAGCAGCGTGATGATGTTGAGGCTGAAGCCGAACACGTGCATCACCGCGAAGGTCGGGATGATCGACAGCGGCAGCGCGACGGCCGACACCCACGTCGCGCGCCAGTCGCGCAAGAACAGCCACACCACCAGCAGCGCCAGCAGCGCGCCTTCCCACAGCATCGTCATCGACGAATCGAAGCTGCGTTCGGTTTCCTCCACCGTGCTGGTGACGAGCCTGAAGTCGACGCCGCGGTGCGCGGCTTTCAGCGCATCGAGCGCTTCGTGCACGCCCTCGGTGACGGTGAGTTCGGAGGCGCCGCGCGCGCGCGAGATCGAGAACGCGACCACCGGCTTGCCGTCGAGCAGCGCGATCTGGGTGGGATCGGCGGCACCGTCGCTGATGCGCGCCAGCGTGGACAGCCGCACGCTGCGGCCGTCGCGCAGGCTGATGGAGAAATCGCGCAGCGCCTGTGCATCGGCGACGGTGCCCACGGTGCGCAGCACCTGCTGCGCGTCGGCGATCTCGGCCTTGCCGCCGGGCCGCTCGACCTGCGCGGCGGCGATCTGCTGGCTGACCTCGCCCGCGGTCACGCCGTACGCGGCCAGCGCCTGTGCATCGAGGTCCACGCGCACCTGGCGCTCCACGCCGCCCTGGCGCGCGACCAGCGCGACGCCGGGCACGCCGTACAGCGCCTTGGATACTTCGCGGTCGACGAACCAGCTCAATTCGTCCGGCGACATGTTCGGCGCGACCACCGCGTAGCTCATCAGCGAGCCGCCGATGTCGACCTTGCTGATGATCGGTTCCTGGATGTCCTGCGGCAGGTCGCCGCGGATGCGGGTGACCGCGTCGCGCGTGTCGTCCAGCGCGGTGGCGAGGTCGTGGTCGAGCTGGAACTCGATGGCGGTGGTGCTCACGCCCTCGGTCACCGACGAGCTCAGGCGCTTGACGTTGGTGAGCGTGGCGACCTGGTCCTCGACGCGGCGCGTGACCTCGGCCTCCAGCTGCGTCGGCGAGGCGCCGGGCTGGCTGACGGTGACGGTGACCATCGGGAAGGCGATGTCGGGGAAGCGCGCGACCGGCAGCTGCAGGAAGCCCCAGATGCCGGCCACGCAGAGCACGAAGAAGATCATCAGGGCGGGGAGCGGGCGCTTGATCGCCCAGGCGGAGACGTTCATCGCGCGGACGCCGGGGTGGTGCCTTGCGCGGATGCCGCGCGCGCGGTGTCAGGCTCGGCCGGCACGACGCGCACCGTATCGCCATCGGCCAGAAAGCCGGCGCCGCGCGCGACCACCTGCTGGCCGGCACGCACGCCCTGGATGACTTCGACGCGATCGCCGCTGGTGCTGCCGGTGACCACGCGCACGCGACGCGCGGTGCTGCCCTCGACGGTGAACACGTGGCTCGCACCATCGCGCTGCACGACCGCGGCGGTCGGCACCGTGGGCGCACGCGCGCTGCCGGTGCTGATGCGGCCCTCGACGAAGCTGCCGGCGCGCAGCGGGCCCGGGTCGGGCAGGTCGGCGTACACGGTGCCGGTGCGCGTGCTGGCATCCACGCCGGGGCTGACCGCGCGCACGCGGCCATCGACGCGCACGCCGGTGGCCTGGATCGAGACGGGGTCGCCCACGTCCACGCGCGCGAGTTCGGCATCGGAGAGGTCGGCGCGCCATTCCAGGCGGCCATCGCGGATCAGGTGCAGCAGCGGCGTTCCCGCGGCGACGACTTGCCCGGCCTGCACCAGGCGCTTGCTGATCACGCCGGCCGCCGGCGCGCGCAGCGTGGCGAAATCGCGACGCAGGCGCGCGGCATCGCGCATGGCGCGCGCGGTGGCGGCGCGCGCCTGCGCCTGCACGCGGGCGGCGCGCAGTTCGTCGACGTTGGCCGCGGCGATGAGCCTGTCGCGCGCCAGTGCTTCGGCGCGCGCGAGGTTCTGTTGCGCAAGCACGGCGCCGGCCTCGGCCTCGCGCGCGGCGGCGTCCGCCTGCGCGAGTTCGCTCATCAGCGTGCGCGCGTCGAGCTCGAGCAGCAGCTGTCCGCGCGCGACCGCCTGGCCGACATCGACATGCAGCCGGGTGACGCGCAGGCCGCTGGCTTCGACGCCGAGCTGCATCTCCTCCACGGGGGCCACCGGACCGGACACCACCACCGCGCGTTCGACCTCGCGCTCGACCACGGGCGCGAGCGACACCGCGAGGCCTTGCGGCGCCGCGGGGGCATCGGTTGATGCGTCATCGCTGCCACGCGCGCAGGCGGCAAGCAGTGCGATGCAGGCCAGCGCCATGCAGGCGCGATAGGTGGGCGCGAGTGCGCGCGTGGCAAGCGAACGGCTCATGGAGCGGTCTCGTCGAACTGGAAAGGGGAATCGAGCAGCGCCAGCACGCGGGCGCGGATCAGCCGCAGCTCGCGCACCGGCACCGGGCCGGGCGCGTGGTGCAGGCACAGCAGCACGACGCCGTCGAGCACGCTGCGCACGGTCAGCGCGGTGGCTTCGTCGACGCCGTCGGCGCACATGCGCTGCGTCCATGCGCCGGTGCGCGCGTCCACCACGTCGGCGGCGGCCGGATCGATCAGCACCGCCGACAGCAGCGCCGCCATGAACGCGCCGTCTTGCGCGGCCTCGTGCAGCACGGTCTCGACCAGCGCGCGGGCGAAGGTCGCCCCGTGGGCGCCGCGTGCGTCGATGTCGGCCTCGAAGCAGTCGGCCAGGTGCCCGAGCAGCGCCTGCACCATGGCCTGGCGGCTGGCGAAGTGGTGGAAGAACGCGCCCTTGCTGACTCCCGCGCGCGCGGCGACGCGGTCCACCGAGAGGTGGGCGAAGCCGTGCTCGCGGACCAGCGCCTCGGCAGCCGCGAGCAGCGCGGCACGGGCCTGGCCGCGGGGTGGCGCAGGGCGCGAGGAGGCGGGGATGGAGGCGGTCATCCGCAGAACAATACCGACCGGGCGGTATGTTTGCCACGGGCGGATGGCGGGTCCGTGGCTCTGTCGAAGGCAGGGCCATGCGCGACCGTGGCGACGTCCCGGGTGCGCTGCGCTTACCCGGGCTACGGGCTGGTGCACGTGCGGCGTGTCTTCGACGGGCGAGGCTGCTGCGGCTTTTTAGAACTAAACCGACAGCGGGTGCGGTGGCTGGCCGGGCATCGGCCTGCTCATTTCGCGTCGTACGTGCACAGGCGCATCCGGCCGTAGGTGAACGGTCCGGTGGGCGTGTGCCAGATGGCTTCGCCCTCGCTGGCCAGGCGCCAGCCGCCCCAATCGCGATAGGTCGACATCGGTGTCGTCCAGCGCACGAGGCGAAGGGAGCCGTCCTTTTCGAGCATGCCGCGGTCGTCGGACATGAAGTCGACGAGTTCGCCCGCCGCGTTGAAGACCAGGTCCGCACGCACCGTATTCGGCCCCACGGTGAACGCGACGCGGGCGCAGGTGTCGTCGACGGGCGTCCAGGCCAGGCGCGGATCGGCCAGGCGCGACGGCGCGAAGAAGCACAGGTCGTTGAGGATCGTGACCGTCTCGGTCCGCGTCAGCTCCGGCCCGGCGATGTCGACGACATCCAGCAGCCCGGCCAGCCGCACGCGCATCGTCGCCTGGTCCCGATCGAAGTCGTGCAGCACGGCGACGGGCAGGCCGCGCATGCGCGAGGTCATCAGGAACAGCCGTCGCGGGAGATCGAAGCGTTCGTACTGCCGTACCGGCCCGCTCATGCCGGCCGCACCGGGGGCTTCGTACATCGTGGCGTCGAACCGCAGTGCGATGTCGGTGACCACCGGCCGCCCGATCGAACCGGTGAGCGCGATGTAGCGGCGCACCGGCGGCGGCAGGTGCGCGATGTCGGCGTCGGACAGGACCCGTGACGTCGCGCGCGGGACGGCCGTCGCCTCGGCTTCGCGGGCCGCGAACGCGCGCGGCAGGCTGGTGGCCCGCATTTGCAATCCGATGCCGAGCGCCAGCGCTGAAAGCACCACGACTGCGATCCAAAGCATCATCGTGTTCCCCATCGCCTGCCGCACGCATCGCGTACGGCGGCGCCACCGCGGACGAACGCGGCGATCCGCGTCGCCACCTCGTCATCGTGCCCAAGCCAGATGTGCCCGCCGGTTGGGAAGATCGTCAGGTCCGCTCCGGGGATGCGTCGCGCCAGCAGGCGTGCGGTCGCGGCGGTGCCGAACAGATCGTCCTCGCAGGACACGATCAGCGTCGGCACCGTGATGCGCTCATGGGCGGTGGACGTGGGCGCGCCCGCCCAGTAGGCGTCGGCGCGCAATCCATCGACCTTGCGGCCGATCGGGAAGATCTGGTCGAGGATCGCCTGCGCGCGCCGGCGCTCGCGCAGCGACACCCGGTCGAGCAACGCGGGGTCGGTGGCCAGCAGCGTGCGCAGCATGAAGCCCGGTGCGAGGCGCGACAGCGACCAGAACGCGGCGTCCGAGCCGAGCACGGCGTCGACGGCGCGTTGTTGCATGGCGGTGAACTGGACCGGGTCGCGGTTCGCCAGGTCGGCCGCCGGCACCAGGAGTGCCAGGTGCGAGCACCGGTCGGGATGCCGCAGGGTGAATTCCGCTGCCGACAGCGCACCTGCGGACCCGCCGACGACCGCCAGTCGATCGACGCACAGGTGGTCGAGCAGCTCGACGAACGTGTCGGCCTGGTGCGCGGGCGAGGCGTCGCGGGGAAGCTCGCTGCCGAGATAGCCGAAGCGCGATGGCGCGATGATCCGGAAGCCGCGCTGCTGGAGCTGCGCGGCGAACAGCAGTCCCTGGTCGAAGCCCCCGCCGGTGCCGTGGATCATCAGCAGCGGCGGGCCATCCCCCGCGATGGCGTACTCGAGTGCGCCGGCGCGCGTCGGGATCACCGTCGAGCGGCCCGCAAGCCGGCCGGCGGACTGCACCCGCGCCTCGCGGAATGCGCCCACCGAGTACCCCATGCCCGCGACGGCCAGTGCGCCGAGGCCGAGCAGCAGGGTCCGTCGCGTGGTCATCCCCGCTGCCCCGGTGCTGGCGTGCGTGCGCATGGGCGGCCGCGCGGCGACGGCTCAGGCCAGCACCGCGCTGACCGGCCGTCTGAGCGACATCGGCATTGCGGGCGCGCGACCGAAGCGGATCACCAGGTCGGGGCGCGCGTCGGGCTGGCCGAGCCAGGCGGAGAATTCGGAACGCACCGACGGCACCTCCACCGGCTGGTTGATGTGGGCGGTGCGGATGCCCAGCGCCGTGGCCTGCAGGGCGAAACGCTGGAAGCTGCGACCGACCCGGATCCAGTGGTCGGGATCGGCACGATCGCCCACGAACACGGCGACGCCGGCGGAGGACCGGATGTGCTCCGCGTACTTGCGGTTCTCGGCGTCCCTGGTGAAAAACGCGCGGAACATGCGTTCACCGATCCATTGGGGCATCACCGGGTTGCCCGAGCACGCGGAGAACAGGCCATCGCCGGTCGCGACCGCGAGTGCCGGGCTGAAGCGCAGCCAGTCCATCAGCTCCTGCACGAAGGCAGGATCGTCCATCTGCGCGCTGTTGCCGGCGATCACGAAGTCCGCGATGGCATCGCGATGGATCGCGTCGGTGAAGAAGCGCACCGAAACGCCGTCCTGCCGCGCGGCGGTCGCGAGCAGCGCCATGTCGCCTTGCGCAATCGGCTGCCCGTCATGGAGGGAGCGGGTCGACTGGCGAAGCGGGATCGCCTTGTAGAGCGGTCCCGATGCAGGGCGGGCAGCCGACCAGGCAATGTCGACCCGTGGCGTGCCCGCATCCCCGATGGCGACCTCTGCAGCTTGTCCGGCGGCCACGGCGGCGATGACGAGGTTCTCCGTCGCGCAGCCCAGGCTCACGTAGAGGTGGTCATCGGGGTCGACGACGCGGGTGCGCCGCGTGAAGTCGGGCAGGATGCTCAGCCCCCGATCGGCCAGCCGGAATCGCCACGGCTGCGAGTTGTGCCCGTTCGCGGCCAGCGTCGCCACGCGCACCAGGTCCCGCAGCCCGGGCGTTGCCGAGAGCAGGCGACGTTGGCGTTGCACTGCCTCTTCGTAGGGCTCCTCCCGCGGCCAGGCGCCATAGCCCACCGCGGCGAGCGCCGCGAGGGAGATACCGCCCACGAGTACGGTCCTGCGCGACACCGGCGCCATGCGGAATCCTCCGGAGGCCATGCCGGGATGACGATAGGCCATGCCGACGTTGGCGCCTTGATCGGGATCAATCCCGGTTGCGAGGCCGCGTGTTGCGGCCCCACGCCGTTGCGTCGCGCCATGGAGATCGCCGCTGCAATCCCGGTGGTGACGTCACGCGCCGCCGGTGCCTGATCGCAGCACGCTGGGCGTGGCCCGGGCAGCCGGGCTCACCGCTGGCGACTCGCCACTGCTCAATCGCACGCCACGCCATCGCCCCGCGGCCGGCACTGCGGCGGGAACCCATGCGTGCGCCAGTGGGCGAGGATGCCGTTGCGGCGCAGGTAGTCGACGAATGCCGGATCGCGCCGCAGCCAGGCGAGGTCGTGCGTCCACAGCAGCAGGTCCCAGCTCGAGTACGAGCGCCGACGCACCACCTCGAGCCCGGCGATGAGCTCAGCCGCCGGCTCGCCCGGCACCAGCACGCGCAGGAAGTTCATCAGCCCGGTCTCGCGTTCGGTGGCGGCCATCGCGGCGCGCGCGCGCGGCCATTGCGATGGATCGCGCAGCGCCTCGGCGGCGGCGATGTAGGACGCCTGCAGCACGTGGTCATACGTGTTCGCGCCGTGCGTGCGCCCGATAGCGCGCGGCCTGCAGGGCCTCGTCGGGACGGCCGCGCCAGGCGGCGTTGAACCAGCGCGCGTAGCGGCCTTCCACTTCCGCGCGCGCCAGGTGCACGCGGGCGGCGTCGTGCTGGCCCCGCGTGTCGAGGATGCGACCGAGGCCGAACTGCCAGCGCGTGCTCAGCGGGTCGCGCGCCAGGCCTTCGCGCATCACCGCCTCGGCCTGGTCGAGATAGCCCAGCGCCGCCAGCGCCATCGCGTACTGGTACGGCGGGCCGGCGGCACTCGGCGCCAGCCGGCGCGCGGTGGCGTAGCCGTCCAGGCAGGCCTGCCAGCGGCTGGCGCGGCACGCCGCGGCCGCGCGCACGCCGTGGGGAATGGCCAGCGTGGGATCGGCGCGCATGGCGGCGTCCGCGTGCACCTGGGCCTCCTCGCGCAGCGCATCGGCCAGTGGCGGATTGCGGTGCGCGCGCGCCTCCAGTGCCAGCGCCAGGCCGGCCAGCGCGCGTGCTTCGACGGGCTGTTCGCGCAGCAGCGCGCGGAACATGGCCTCGGCTTGCGCGTTGGCGGTGTCGTCGATGCGGCTCTTGTCGAGCTGGTCCATGGCGGCGTAGTAGCGCTGCTGGAACGCGGCGTCGCCTGTCCCGCGCGCGGCGCCGCCGGGGTCGAATCGCTGCGCCAGCGCGGCGGCCACCGCGGCGGCGATCTCACGCTGCAGCGCCGGTGCCTGGCGGGCGTCGCGCTCGAAGGCCTGCGACCACAGCGTGCCGCCATCGCGTGCGTCGACCAGCCGCACATGCACGCGCAAGGCCTCGCCCTGCCGGCGCAGGCTGCCTTCGAGCAGGTGGCTGGCCCCGAGGCGCTCGACCAGCCGCGCCATCGGCACGTCGCCGGCCGTCGCCAGCGCGGTGGACTCGCGCGCGATCACGCGCAGCGGCTCGATGCGCGACAACGCGTGCAGCAGCTCATCGGACAGCCCGGCGGCCAGCGTGGCGTCGGCGGGATCGGCGCGCAGCGGCATGACGACGAGGGCGGCCTTGCGGGGTTGCGTCTGCCACGCCCACCAGCCGAGTGCGGCGGCAAGCAGCAGTGCCACGCCGGTGAGCGCGGCGATCCAGCGGCGCCGGCGTGTCACAGCGGGTTGCGCGGCGCTGGCCGGGCTCTGCGCGGGCGCGGTGGCATCGTCCGCTCGACGGCGACGCGGCGGCTCGGCCGCGGGCGTTTCGACCACCGGCGGTGGCGCGTCCAGCCGGTAACCCACGCCGTGCAGCGTGTGCAGCAGGCGCGGATGGTGGGCGTCCTCGCCCAGCGCCTGCCGCAGCATCGACATCACCCGGTTCAGCACGCCGGGGGTGACGTGGCGATGGCCCCACACCGCATCGAGGATCTCGTCGCGGCCGAACGCCCGGCCCGGCTCGCGCGCCAGCAGCAGCAGGACGTCGAAGGCCTTGGGCTCCACCGGCTGTTCCTGCCCGGCGCGCACGAGGCGGCGCGCGGCGGCGTCGATGCTGACGTCGCCCAGCACGATCACGCCCGGGTCCTGCTGGTCCATGCGCCCACCCTGCGGTTCCCTCGAGCTTACGCGGGCCCGCCGGGCGGCCGGCCTCACGTTTCCCCAAGCTTCCTCGCGATTGCCTCGCGGCTTCCTGCGCGCGGCCTCCAGACCGCCGGCGGGCGCGGGCCCAACCTCGACACGCCTGCACGCCGCAGGCCTGCCGGAGCCCCGCCATGAAGCGCACGACCCTCGTCCTCGCCGCCGCCCTGCTCGCCGCCGCGCCCGTCCTGCATGCCGCCGACGGCATCGCCATCGCCTGCGACGACCCGGCACTGCCGCCCTTGCAGGTGGTCGCCGACCTCGCCCCCGGGATGGACCCGGGCCATGCCTACGCCACCCGCGAGCACCTGATGCGCGTCGCGCGTCGCGCGTGCAAGCAGCAGGCGGCGCGGCTCGCCCGTCGCCAGGCCGACGCCGATACGCAGCTTGTGCACGTGCAGCCGGCACCGCGGGCACCGCTGGTCGCCCATCGCGGGCAGTGAACGGCACCGGCCTGTGGCGGGTGCCGGAGGCGCCTGCCCAGGCGGACGTTCAGAACTCCGCCCGCTCCAGCCACGCGATCCCCAGCGCGCCCTCGCGCCGCACCAGCGTGGCGGGCGCGCCGATGACGGCGCGGTCGTGGTCGCGGCGCGACACGCGCACGCGCACCGGCTCGCCGTCGGCCGGGGCGAACACCACGTGGTAGCTGCGCCGTCCGCGCCGCCCGTAGCTGATCCGCGTGTCGGCGACGGTGGCCTCGAGCTGCCGTGGCGGGCTGTAGTCCAGGTCGACGTTGGCGTCGCGCACCAGCGCGACGCCGGTGGCGATGGCCCCGAGGCCGCCGACGAGCAGCAGTTCCAGCAACACCACGTGCAGGCGCGAGGTGCGACCCAGCAGCCGCACCGCGGCCAGCACCAGCAGCCCCAGCAGCGCCGCGCCGACCACCACGCCGAGCCGCCACATCGCCGCGGTGTCGAGGGTGACCGGCCACGGCAGTGCAATCGTGCGCATGGCCTGCACCACGCCGTTGATCGCCAGCGCGCTCGACATCGCCAGCAGCGCGATGCTGCGCGCGAGCAGCGGGTCGCGCGCCTCGGCCAGCCCCGGCGGCAGCGCGGAGGCGATCGCCTGCAGGTTCGGCAGCACCGCCTTGGCGAGTGCGTCGACATCCGGTTCCCGGGCCGGGGCGAACACCACGGTCAACTGGCGCCCCCGGCACGCGAATGCACGCACGCGCACGTCGCCCGGCATCCGCGCCTCGAACAGCCCGAGCACCGCGTCGGCGACGCCCGATGCGCGCAGCACCGGCGGCACGCGCACGTCGTCGGCGATGAGGTAGAGCGACGCGTCGAAGCCGCGCCGGCCCAGCTGCTGCTCGACGCTGAGACCGGTCCACTTGAAGAAGCGGTCCAGCGCGGTCTCGCGCCGGCACTCGAAGGCCAGCGTGCTCGCCACCGGCAGGCCGATGCGTACGCGATGCGCATGGCCGTTGCGTGCGCGCGCGACGTCGAAGCGGTAGCCGTCGGCCCACGTGCCGCGCCAGCGCGCATACCGGTTGCGCCAGGCCAGCACCGCGGTCGCGCAGGCCAGCGTCACCAGCCCGAAGACCATCCACATCGTCAGGCCGCCCGCGGCAGGTTGAAGAACGCGCGCGCCGTCGCGGTGGTCGCCGCGGCGGTGGTGGCCACGTCCTCGCCGCGGTCGCGCGCGAGTTCCTCCACGATGTGCGGCAGGTGCATCGGTTCGTTGCGGCGGTCCTTCGGCATCGGCCGCAGCGTGCGCGGGAGCAGGTACGGCGCGTCGGTTTCGACCATCAGCCGTTTGGCGGGCAGGTGCGGCACCAGCTCGCGCAGGTGCGCGCCGCGGCGTTCGTCGCACAGCCAGCCGGTGATGCCGATGTGCCAGTCGCGGTCGAGGTAGGCGAACGCTTCCTCGCGCGTGCCGGTGAAGCAGTGCACGACGCACGCGGGCAGGCGGCCGTCGAAGTTGCCGAGCATCGCCATGAAGTCCTCGTGCGCGTCGCGCTGGTGCAGGAACAGCGGCTTCGGTCGCCCTGCGGCGACGAGGTCGGCGGCGGTCTGAAGCTGCATCTCGAACGCACGCCGCTGCGCGGGGCGCGGCGAGAAGTCGCGGAAGTAGTCGAGCCCGCATTCGCCCACCGCCACCACCTCGTCATGGCGCAGCAGCGCGCGCATCTCGGCGTCGCACTCGGCGGTGTATTCGCTGGCGTGGTGCGGATGCACGCCGGCGGTGGCGAACAGCACGCCCGGATGCGCCTGCGCCAGCTCCAGCGCACGCGGCGAGTGCGCGCGGTCGGCGCCGGTGACGACCATCTGCGCCACGCCCGCGGCGCGCGCGCGCGCGATCACCGCGTGGCGGTCGGCGTCGAAGGAGTCGTGGGTGAGGTTGGCGCCGATGTCGATCATGGATTGGAGAAGCGGGAACGGGGAACGGGGAACGGGGAAGCGCAGTGACGCTGCCTCAGCTTCTGCGCGCGGCCATTGTCGCAAGAGCGGCAGGGCGACCGTCGCTAAGCTGCTGCTTCCCCGTTCCCCGTTCCCCGTTCCCGCTTTTCGCTTCAGCCCATGTCCCTCCCCATCACCCCCCTGCTTCCCGACATCCTCGCGTCGCTGGCCGTGCATCCGCGGCTGGTGCTCGAGGCGCCGCCGGGGGCGGGCAAGACCACGCAGGTGCCGTTGGCGCTGCTGGATGCGCCGTGGCTGGCGGGGCGCAAGGTGGTGATGCTCGAACCGCGCCGCGTCGCCGCGCGTGCGGCGGCCACCTACATGGCCGCGCAGCTGGGCGAGGACGTGGGCGGCACGGTCGGCTACCGCATCCGCTTCGAGTCGAAGGTGTCGGCGCGCACCCGCGTCGAGGTCGTCACCGAGGGCATCCTCACCCGCATGCTGCAGGACGATCCGGAACTGGCCGGCATCGGCGCGCTGCTGTTCGACGAGTTCCACGAACGCCATCTGTCCGCGGACCTGGGCCTGGCGCTGGCGCTCGACGTGCAGGCCGGCCTGCGCGAGGAGCTGCGCATCGTGGTGATGTCGGCCACGCTCGACGGCCAGCGGCTCGCGCAGCGCATCGACGCGCCGCGGCTGGCCAGCGAGGGCCGTGCCTGGCCGGTCGACATCGCGCACTTCGCCGCACGCCGCGATGAAGCACCCGAACACCAGGCGCGACGCGCGATCGAACACGCGCTGGCCTCGCATCCGGGCGATGTACTGGTGTTCCTGCCCGGCCAGCGCGAGATCGGCCGCGTGCAGGCGTTGCTGGATGGCGTCGACGCCGAGGTGCTGGCGCTGCACGGCGAACTGCCCGTCGACCAGCAGGCCCGCGTGCTGCGCCCGAGCGACACCGGTGCGCGCCGCGTGGTGCTGGCCACCAACGTCGCTGAGTCCAGCGTCACCCTGCCCGGCGTGCGCGTGGTCATCGACAGCGGGCTGGCGCGCACGCCCGCGTACGACCCCAACAGCGGGTTCAGCCGGCTGGACGTCGGTGCGGTCTCGCAGGCCTCCGCCGACCAGCGTGCCGGGCGCGCCGGGCGCGTCGCGCACGGCTGGACGTACCGCCTGTGGCCGCAGTCGCAACGCCTCGAACCGCAGCGCCGCGCGGAGATCGCGCAGGTCGAGCTCGCCGGCCTCGCGCTGGAACTCGCCGCGTGGGGCAGCGATGCGCTGTGCTTCATCGATGCGCCACCGCCGGGACCGCTGGCCGCCGCGCGCGACCTGCTGCGCCGGCTCGGCGCGCTGGATGCCGCGCACGCGATCACCCCGCACGGCCGCGCGATGCTCGCGCTCGGCACGCACCCGCGGCTGGCGTCGATGCTGCTGGCCGCACGTGGCGTCGATGCAGCGCTGGCCTGCGACATCGCCGCACTGCTGGAAGCGCGCGACCCGCTGCGCGCCGCCGGCGATGCACTGGCCACGCGCTGGCGCGTACTCGCCGCGTTCCGTAAGGGGCGCGCGCCGCACGACGCGCACCGCGGCGCACTGGCCGCGATCGACGCCGCGGCGAAACAGTGGCGCCGTCGCCTGCGCATCGATGCCATGCCATCGGCCGACATCGAGGCGCACCGCCTCGGCGACCTGCTGGCGCACGCCTTCCCCGACCGCATCGGCCGCCAGCACGCCGCTGACACCCGCCGCTACGCGCTGGCCAACGGCCGCAGCGCGCGTCTGTTCGATGACAGCGCGCTGGCTGGCGAGCCGTGGATAGTGGTGAGCGACATGCGCATCGACACCGGCGACGGCCGCGTGCAGCGCGCCGCGCCGGTCGACGAGGCGTACCTGCGCACCCGCTTCGCCGACGGGTTTTCCACCGGCGACATCGTGCGCTGGGATGCGACGCGAAACGCGCTCGTCGCGCAGCGCGAGAGCCGCTTCGAATCCATCGTGCTCGACTCGCGCCCGGCCGGGCGTGTCGATCCGCAACGTGCCGCCGATGCGCTGGTGGCCGCGGTGCGCGACCTGGGCCTTGCGGTGCTGCCGTGGTCGGAGGGCACGTCGCAATGGCGCGAGCGCGTGCGCTGCCTGCGCGAATGGATGCCCGAGCTCGAGCTGCCGGACCTGTCCGACGACGCACTGCTGGCCACGCTCGATGCGTGGCTGCGCCCGGCGTTCACCGGCCTCACGCGGATCGACGCGCTCACGCCCGAAGCCTTCGCCGATGCACTCAAGTCCGGCGTCGACTGGTCGCTGCGCCAGCGCATCGACACCCTCGCACCGGCGCGCATCACGGTGCCGTCCGGCATGCAGCGCGTGGTGACCTACGCGCATGGTTCCGCACCGGTGCTGGCGGTGAAGCTGCAGGAACTGTTCGGCCTCGCCGACACCCCGCGCGTGGCCGACGGCCGCGTTCCCGTGGTGCTGCACCTCCTCTCGCCCGGCGGCCGCCCGCTGCAGGTCACCCAGGACCTGCGCGGCTTCTGGGAACGCACCTACCCGGACGTCAAGAAGGAAATGAAGGGCCGCTATCCGCGCCATCCGTGGCCCGACGATCCCTGGACGGCGACCGCCACCCATCGCGCCAAGCCGCGCGGCACCTGAACGCCAATCGCGCACGCGATGTGCGCACGTGCATCGCCCTCATGCCGTCGCCCCTGCGCACGCAGGGGCCCAGCGACTTTCGCGCCGTCCAGGAGCGACGACCCGACCCGCGCCGGGCCTCGGTACGCAGGGTCCGGTACCCGTTGCCAACCCCTTGCGCACACGGCATGGTTTCGACCACGACGCGGCGGAGTGACGTGGACCGGGCGGACGTGGACATCACCGTGCCGCTGCAGTCGTGGCGCGGTGCGCGGGACCGTCGACGACCGCTTCGAGGTGCAGGACCGGTGCATGGACGGGATCGCCGTCGGCTTGCAGGGCCGCTTCAACGCGCGCAGCACCTTCAGCATCGGCGCTGCGCACGATGGCGACGATTCCAGCGTCGGCGCGGGCGTGGCGATGCGGCTATCGTGAGCGACCGCGGTGCCGGAGCAGGGCGGTCGCGCGCGCGCATTCAGCCGGCAGCCGGCCACGCGTGCGATCGCTCACGTCGGCTCGACGATGCGTCGGCCGACACTGCGGCCCTGTCCCTGCACGGAGCGACCCGGCCATGGCCGTCTATTCCTCGATCACCGGCCGCGCGCTCGACGTGGCCCAGTCCCTCGGCGATGGCCTCAAGGCGCTCACGCCGAAGGCCACCTCGCTGCTCGATGCCGGCGCCAAGCTCGGTGCGCTGCGCGCGGGCACCAAGATCGCCGGCACGTTCCTGCGCCGCAACCCGGCGGTGCTGGCGGCCACCGTCGTCGGTGGCGGGCTGATCTGGTACGCGGCGCACCGCCGCAAGCAGCGCGAGCAGGCCAACGGCGCGACCGTCGAAGGCAGCGCGCGCCGCGTGGATGCGCGCAAGGGCGACTCGTCGCAGACCCGCCGCCGCACCGGCACCTCGCGGACGCGGCGCGCCCCGGCGACCTGACGGCGCATCGCACGTTGCAACGAAGAACGCGGCCCGTGGCCGCGTTTTTCTTTAAGGGCGACTGCGCATCCGCGTGTGCCGAGCCCCGGCGAATTGCGGACACGCGCGGCACTGCGGGCTGCAGGCGGCGTTGCGTACGTTGGCGCGCGCGTGGCGATCGTTGCGGCTCATCGCGGCGGGCCGACCGCGGGCGAACCCCGGCGGACAGCAGCAGCAGAGCACCGAACGCAGGACGTCCGCCCGCAAGGGCATCGCGAACAAGGCCACGCGCAAGACCGCTCGTGTTCGCGACTGCGGTCAGCCCAGGCCGCGGAGTCACCCGCGCAGCAGTGTTCCCCTGGCGTCAGCAGCCGGCGCTGGCAGTCGCCGCGGGCAGTTCGATGACGAAGCGCGCGCCGCCCTTGCGACGGGCCTCGTACCAGAGCTGGCCGCCGGCATCGGCGATGATCTGCCGCGCCAGCGACAGCCCCAGGCCGCTGGAAATGCCGTCGTCGCCCTCGTGCAGGCGGGTGAAGGGCTTGAACAGCTCCCGCTGGCGCTTCTCGGGGATGCCCGGGCCGCGGTCGGCGACCACCAGCTGCCAGAACCCCGGCGCCCCGCCGCGCGCGATGATCGACAGGGGCGTGCCGGGCGCGTACTTCATCGCGTTGGTCACCAGGTTCTCGGCGACCTGCCGCAGCACGCGCTCGTCGATGGCGACCATCGCCGCCGGCAGCGGCTGCGAGCGTGCGACCTCGATGCCGCGCGCCTCCAGCTGCGGCTCGTAGCGCCGCAGCAGCCAGTCGACGGTGTCGTCCAGCCGCGCGCAGGTGTCGGTCGATGCCGACGCGCGCCCCGCCTGGCTCTCGAGGTAGTGGCGGATGTAGCCGACCGCGTCCTCGGCGCTCTCGTAGATCATGTCGAGATAGCGCGGCACGCGGTCGGGCTTGAGCGCGCCCGAGCGCAGCACGTCGCTGGCGAACAGCACGCTGGTCAGCGGGTTCTTGAGGTCGTGGGCGACCAGGTTGACCAGTTCCTCGCGCTCGCGCGCCACGCGCTCGAGGCGGTCGCGGGTCATCTTCAGGCCGATGTGCGCGTTGACGCGGGCCAGCAGTTCCTCGGGCATGAAGGGCTTGGTGACGTAATCGACCACGCCGGCGTCGAACGCGCGCAGCAGTGCGTCGCGGTCGTGCGCGGCGGTGACGAACACCACCGGCACGCGCAGCGGCGGGGCATCCGCGCGCAGCCGCGCCATGACCTCGAAGCCGTCCATGCTCGGCATCATCATGTCGAGCAGGATCAGGTCGGGCGTGGTCTCGGCGAAGCGCTCGAGCGCCTCGGCGCCGCTGGTGGCCGGGATCACTTCGTAGCCGTGCCGGTTGAGCAGCGCGGTGACCACGCGCAGGTTCGCGGTCTGGTCGTCGACGACGAGGATGCGCCCGGTGGGCGCGACGTGCGATGCCATGGTGTGGTCGAGCCCCTGTGCGCGACGCGTATCAATGCGCGGCGCGAAACTGAACGCGCGGGACGTTAGCAGAGTGCGGGCCTTCAGGCAGGCACGGCGCGCACGCAGGGTGAATCGTTCACTCCCGCCGTCCTCGCGCGCGGCGCGCGGGCGATGCACGTGGCGCACGCGGGCCACGCGGCGTGCCGCCGGCATCCAGCACCCGCATCGCACCCGGTGGCAATCCCTTTAGCGCGTGCGCGCCCACCGCGATCCGCACCAGCCGCAAGGTCGGCAGCCCGACCGCCGCGGTCATCCGCCGCACCTGGCGGTTGCGCCCTTCGGTGATCGCCAGTTCGAGCCATGCGTCGGGCACGGTCAGGCGCGTGCGCACGGGCGGGTCGCGTGGCCACAGCGCTGGCGCCTCGATCACGCGCGCACGCGCCGGCCGGGTGGGCCCGTCGGCCAGCATCACGCCGGACCGCAACGCCTCGAGCTGCGCCGGCTGCGGGGTGCCCTCGACCTGCACCCAGTAGGTCTTGGCCTGCTTGTGGCGCGGATCGGTCAGCCGGTGCGCGAGCGCGCCGTCGTCGGTGAGCAGCAGCAGGCCCTCGCTGTCGGCATCCAGCCGCCCCGCCGCGTATACGCCCGCCGGCAGGCCGAAGCCGGCCAGCGTGGGCCGTGGCGGCACCGTCGCATCGGTGAACTGGCAAAGGACGCCGTGGGGCTTGTTGAAGGCGACGAGCACGACGGGCGGGGATTCGGGATCGGGAATTCGGGGTTCGGGGGAGGGCGGTCATGAATCCCGAATCCCGTTTCCCGAATCGCGTCGCCTTACGGCTTCACGAAGCGCAGCGTCATGCGGTCGCTTTCGCCGATCGCGCGGTACTTCTGCGCGTCATTCGCGTCGTGGCGGTTGGCCGGCGGCAGCGTCCACACGCCGTTGGGATGGTCCTTCGTATCGCGCGGGTTGGCGTTGATCTCGCTCGACGCCTCGAGGCGGAAGCCGGCTGCCTGCGCCAGCGCGATGACCTGGTCCTGGCCGACGTAGCCGCTGCGGTCGTCGGCGGGCACAGGGCCGGCGGCGCGGTGCTCCTTGACGCCCAGGATGCCGCCGGGGCGCAGCACGTCGAAGAACGCCCGGAACATCGCCTCGGCGTTGCCGGCCATGCGCCAGTTGTGCACGTTGCGGAAGGTCAGCACCACGTCGGCCGAGCCCGGCGTGCCGAACACCGGGGACTTCGGATCGAACGCGACCACGCGCGCGTTGCTGAAGTGCGCCGGGACGGCGTTGAACCGGGCGGTCAGGGCGTCGCGCGAGCGCTGCTGCGAATCGCGCTGGCGCCCGGCCGGCGACGCCATCGGGTCCATCACCGCGGCGATGTACTGGCCGCGCGGCTGCAGGTACGGCGCGAGGATCTCGGCGAACCAGCCGGCGCCGGGAGTGATCTCGATGACCGTGTCGGTGGGCGCCACGCCCATGAACAGCAGCGTCTCGCGCGGGCGGCGATGCACGTCGCGCGCGATGTTGCCGGCATCGCGCCAGGCGCCGGCGATCGCGGCGTCCAGCGCGGCGAGGTCGGTGCGCGGGGAGGCCACGGCGACGGGCGGGGGCGCGGGCGCCGTGGCGCATGCGGCGACGAGGGCGCAGGCAAGGGCGAGCACGACGGGGCGGGTGCGCATCGCGGCGGTTCCTGAAGGGGGGCGCGCGAGCCTAGCGCGGGGCGCGTGCAGGCGTCCCATGCAGGGACTGCCGCCGCCACCCGCGGGGGCGTGCGGCAGCGGTCCCACCGCGGCGCGCCGACCTCGCCGCGCGTTACAGCGTGGCGAGCGCAGCGTTGAAGGTCGCGCTGGGCCGCATCGCGGCCTCGAGCTTGCGGGCATCGAGGCGGTAGTAGCCGCCGATGTCCACCGGCGTGCCCTGCACCGCGGCGAGCTCGGCCACGATCGCCGCCTCGCCATCGGCCAGCGCGCGCGCCAGCGGGGCGAAGGTCGCCGCGAGCTGCGCGTCGGCCGTCTGCGCGGCCAAGGCCTGCGCCCAGTACATCGCCAGGTAGAAGTGGCTGCCGCGGTTGTCGATGGTGCCGAGCTTGCGACCCGGCGAGCGGTTCTCGTCGAGGAATTGCGCATTGGCCGCGTCCAGCGCGTCGGCCAGCACCTGTGCACGCGCGTTGCCGGTGGCCTGCGCGAGGTGTTCGAGCGATGCCGCCAGCGCCAGAAACTCGCCGAGCGAATCCCAGCGCAGGTAGTTCTCGGCCGTGAACTGCTGCACGTGCTTGGGCGCGCTGCCGCCGGCACCGGTCTCGAACAGGCCGCCACCGGCCATCAGCGGCACGATGGAGAGCATCTTGGCGCTGGTGCCGAGCTCGAGGATCGGGAACAGGTCTGTGAGGTAGTCGCGCAGCACGTTGCCGGTGACGCTGATGGTGTCCTGGCCGTTGCGGATGCGCGCGAGCGAGTGCTTCATCGCCTCGACCGGCGCGAGGATGCGGATGTCGAGGCCCGAGGTGTCGTGGTCCTTCAGGACGCGCTCGACCTTGGCGATCAGCTGCGCATCGTGCGCGCGGTTCGCATCGAGCCAGAACACCGCCGGGGTGTTCGACAGCCGCGCGCGGTTGACGGCCAGCTTCACCCAGTCGGCGATGGCCGCATCCCGGGTCTGGCACATGCGCCAGACCGCGCCCGCGGCCACCGCGTGCTGCATCAGCACCGCGCCGCCGGCGTCGACCACGCGCACCGTGCCCGCATCGGCCAACTGGAAGGTCTTGTCGTGGCTGCCGTATTCCTCGGCCTTCTGCGCCATGAGTCCCACGTTGGGCACGCTGCCCATGGTCGCCGGGTCGAACGCGCCGTGGTCACGGCAGTCGTCGATCACCACCTGGTAGATGCCGGCGTAGCAGCGGTCGGGGATAACCGCCTTGGTGTCCTGCAGCTCGCCGGCCGCATTCCACATGCGGCCCGAGTCGCGCAGCATCGCCGGCATCGAGGCATCGACGATGACGTCCGACGGCACGTGCAGGTTGGTGATGCCCTTGTCGGAATTGACCATGGCCAGGCCCGGGCGCTGCGCGTAGAGCGCGGCGAGGTCCGCCTCGATCGCCGCGCGCGTGGCGGCATCCAGCGACGGCAGCCGCGCGACCAAGTCGCCGATGCCGTTGTTGGCATCGAAGCCGGCGGCGTCGAGCGCGGCCGCGTGCTTCTCGATGACCGGCGCATAGAAGCGGTTGACCACGACGCCGAACAGGATCGGGTCGCTGACCTTCATCATCGTGGCCTTCAGGTGCAGCGAGAACAGCACGCCGCGCGCCTTGGCATCGGCGATCTGCGCATCGATGAAGGCCGCCAGCGCGGTGGTGTCCAGCGCGGCGGCGTCGATCACCTCGCCGGCCTGCAGGGGGATCCCGTCCTTGAGCACGCGCGTGGTGCCATCGGCGGCGACGTGCTCGATGTGCACCGTCGTCGCCGCCGGCACCGTCACCGACTGCTCGCTGCCGTAGAAGTCGCCGCCGTCCATGTGCGACACGTGCGACTGCGACTCGGCGCTCCACTTGCCCATGCGATGCGGGTGCTTGCGCGCGTACGCCTTCACCGATGCCGGCGCGCGGCGGTCGGAGTTGCCCTCGCGCAGCACCGGGTTGACCGCGCTGCCCATCGCCTTGGCGTAGCGCGCGCGGGCGTCGCGCTCGGCATCGGTGCGCGGTTCGTCGACGTAGTCGGGCAGCTGCGCACCCTGCGCGCGCAGCTCGGCGATCGCGGCCTTGAGCTGCGGCACCGAGGCGCTGATGTTCGGCAGCTTGATGATGTTGGCCTGCGGGGTGCGCGCGAGCGCGCCGAGCTCGGCGAGGTCGTCGGCGACGCCCGACTGCGGGAACTGCGCGAGGATGCGCGCTGCCAGCGAGATGTCGCGGGTGCCGACCTCGATGCCGGCGGTGCGCGCGAAGGCCTGCACGATGGGCAGCAGCGACGCGGTGGCCAGGTACGGGGCCTCGTCGGTGAGGGTGTAGAGGATTGTCGGCGTGGTCGGCGTGTCGGGCATATCGGGCTCGTGGCGGCGCGCGAGAGGCGCGCGCGGGGTGCGGGGGGCGCATTGTCGCGGCTGGCGCCGGCGCGGCCAAACCGGCGGCGGCGCGGCCTGCGTTCATCGCGCCCTGACCGCGCGCGTTGCAGGCTCGCCGCCCCCGATTCGGAGACCGTCGCCATGCGCCAGCTGCTTGCCGCCGCCCTCGCCGCCATCGCGATGTCCGCCTGCGTGACCACCGCGCCACCGCCGGCCGGCGCGATCGCCGAGCCGCCGCCACGCGTGGGCGGCACGTGCAACGCCGAGGCCGCGCGCCACGCGATCGGCAAGGCCGGCAGCGAGGAGGTCGTGGACGCCGCGCGGCGCGACAGCGGCGCGGCGCTGGTGCGCGTGGTGCGCCCCGGCATGGCGGTGACCGCCGACTACCGCGCCGACCGCGTGACCATCACCGTCAACGACCGCGGCGCAATCACGGGGATCGCGTGTGGGTGAGCAGGCGCGCTTGCGCGGCACTGCCGCGCGCGCCTGCGAACGCCAGCGCGAAAGCGCTGGCCGGATGAGTAGCGGCGCACAGCGAGCGCCCTATCGGCGCTCGCTGCCGTGGCGAACGCCAGCGCGAAAGCGCTGGCCGGATGAGCAGCAGCCACGCACTGCCGCGCGCGCCTGCGAACGCCAGCGTGCAAGCGCTGGCCGGGTGAGCAGCGGCGCGTAGCCCATAGGGTGGGCCTTGCCCCACCGTCTCATGCCACGCGTTCGCGACGGTGGGCCAAGGCCCACCCTATCGAGTTGGGCGAATGCGGCGTCGCGTCGCCCATCAAGTGGTGCTCGGCTTACCGCCTATCGCCATCGCGCGCGGTCGCTGAAAAGCGGTGGGCCAAGGCCCACCCTATGAAAGCAACACGCGAATCCGCACATGCGCTCGACGGTGGGCGCAACGCCCACCCCATGCGCGCCGCCACGCGGTGGGCCAGGGCCCACCCTATGCCTTCTTCGATTTCCTCGTCTTGTCCGCGCGTGCGCGCCGCAGCCACCGCAAGGCCGCCGCCTCCCACTGCCGCGGCCCGCGCGCGGTGACCGATGCCAGCCTGCCTTCGCGCCAGCCCTCCACCACGGTCGGGTCGATGTAGGCCTTGCGGCACACCGACGGCGTGTTGCCCAACGCATCGGCCACCTGTGCGATGACCTCGTTGACCGCGGATGCCAGCGCGCGTTCGCTCGGCGCACCGCTGCGTCCGGGGTCGGGCAGCGGCATGCCGGCGAAGAGCTGGAACGCGGTCAGCGTGCCGGCCCAGGTGCGGAAGTCCTTGGCGGTGAAGTCCGCGCCCATCGCCTCGCGCAGGTAGGCGTTGACGTCGCTCGAATCGACCGGGCAGGTCACGCCATCGTCGTCGCGGTACTGGAACAGGTGCTGGCCGGGCAGCTGCTGGCAGCCGCGCAGCAGCTTGACCAGGCGTGCGTCGTCCAGCGCGATGTCGTGGTCGAGCCCGCCCTTGCCGCGGAAGCGGAACTGCGCGCGCCCCGCCGCGAGGAAATCGACGTGGCGGTTGCGCAGCGTGGTCAGGCCGAACGACTTGTTCGACTTCGCATACCCGGCGTTGCCGACGCGGATGGAGGTCTCGGCCATCACCGACACCACCAGCGCGAGCACCTTCGCGCGCGGCCAGCCGGGCAGGGCGAGGTCGCGCTTGAGCGTGCGGCGCAGCGCGGGCAGCGCTTCGCCGAAGGCGATCACGCGGTCGTACTTGCCGTCGCCGCGCACCGCGGCCCAGTCCGGGTGGTAGCGGTACTGCTTGCGCCGGCGCGCGTCGCGCCCGGTGGCCTGCAGGTGGCCGTGGGCCAGCGGGCAGATCCACACCTCGGTGTAGGCCGGCGGGATGGCCAGCTTGCGGATGCGCGCGAGCGTGTCGGCGTCGCGCACGGCGCTGCCCTGCGCATCGCGATAGGCGAAGCCGCGGCCGCGGCGCTGGCGCACGATGCCGGGCATCGCGTCGCTGACGTAGCGCAGCCCGGCCTCGCGCGCGGCCTGGCGTGCTGCGTCGGTGGAATCGGGAGACGTCGACATGCGCGCGAGCCTGCGCAGGGCGGCGTGAGTAATCCGTGCGTGAACATCCTGCGAACACGGCGCTTCCTATCCTTGCGCCGATGCGCCGCCTGCTCCTTGCCTCCATCGCCCTCGCGGGCGCGCTCGTGCCGCTGCACGCGCACGCCGCGCGCGTGGCCGAGGTGCAGGTGCGCGGCCTCGACGAGGCGATGACCGCCAACGTGCGCGATGCGCTTGGGCTTGTCGATGCGATCGGCCGCGACCTCTCGGCGCGCCGGCTCGGGTATCTCGTCCGCGAGGCCGACGACGAGGTGCGCGAGGCGCTCGAGCCGTTTGGCCACTACGACCCGGTGATCGCCGTGCGGCGTTCGGACCGCGACGTGCCCGAGCGTTCGTCGCCGCAACCGGACGAGGCGCCGGTCGAGCTGGCGCCGCTGGATGGACTCGATGCGGCGGACGATGCGCGCGCGGTCGTGGTCACCATCGACGTCGACCCCGGCCCCGCGGTGCGGGTGCGCGCGAGCGCGGTGGCCATCGAAGGACCGGGCGGGAACGACAGGTACCTGCGCGAAGACCTCGAGGAGTTCGAGCCCACGCCCGGCGACGTGTTCGACCACGCGGTCTACGAGGCGAGCAAGGCGCGCATCAGCAGGCGGCTGGCCGAGCGCGGCTATTTCGATGCCGACTTCAGCCGCCGCCGCGTGGAGGTCACGCGCGCGGCCGGCGCCGCCGACATCGACCTGGCGTGGGCCAGCGGCATCCGCCATGACATGGGCCCGCTCGCGTTCGTGCAGGCGCCCGCGCCGGTGGTGCACACCGCGCTGCTCGAGCGGCTGGTGTACTGGGAGCAGGGCAGCTACTGGCACCAGGGCAAGCTCGACCGCCTACGCGAATCGCTGCAGCGGCTGGACTACTTCGCCGGCATCGACATCGAACCGCATCCGGACCGCGCGGACGGCACGCAGGTGCCGGTCACCGTCACGCTGACCCCGGCCAGGCGCGACGTGTACACCGCCGGGGTGTCGTTCGGCACCGAGAGCGGCGCGGGCGTGCGGCTGGGGCTCGAGCGGCGCTACGTCAACATGCGCGGGCACAAGGCGCTGGCGCAGCTGGACTTCGCGCAGCAGCGCAAGACGCTCACCCTGCAGTACCGCATCCCCGCGTTCGCGTGGCTCGACGGCTGGTACACGGTCAGCGCGCAGGGGCTCGACGAGCAGACCGACTACATCGACACCCGCAAGGTGGAGCTGGTCGGTAGCCGCAGCGGCGAGATCGGCCGGCACTGGACCGCCATCGCCTCGCTGCACGCGCTGCGCGAGCGCTGGCTCTACAACGAGGTGGACGCGGGCGGCACCGCGCTGCCGGCCGACTACCGCTACGCCAGCGTGCTGTACCCGTCGCTGCGCGGCGAATACGTGGATGTCGACAACCGCATGGAGGCGCGCCGCGGCATCGGCGCCACCGCGATGGTGCGCAGCGCGATCGAGGGGCTCGGCTCGGATGCCAGCTTCGCCCAGCTGCACCTCACCGCGCGCTGGTTCCGCGGGCTGGACGCCGACAGCCGGCTGATCGTGCGCGGCGAGCTGGGGCACACGCTCAGCGATGCATTCACCGAGCTGCCGCCGACGCTGCGCTTCTACGCGGGCGGCGACCGCAGCATCCGCGGCTACGCGTTCCGCGAAGTCGGCCCGCGCGTGCGCACGCCGGCCGGCGAGTTCGCGGTCGGCGCGCAGAACGTGGTGACCGCGGGCATCGAGTACGAGCGCTACTTCAGCGCGAAGTGGGGCGCAGCGGTGTTCGTCGATGCCGGCAGCGCGTTCGACGACACGCCGGACGTGCGCACCGGCATCGGCGTGGGCGTGCGCTGGCGCTCACCGGTGGGGCCGTTGCGCGTGGACATCGCGCGCGGGCTGGACGATCCGGATTCGCCGTTCCAGCTGTACCTGACGCTGGGGGCGGACCTGTGAGCGCGGTGGCGCGGATGCGTTGGCCCGGTGCGCAGCACGCGTCGCGGCGGTGTAGACGGTGCTCTTTCTTGCTCGTCATCCCCGCGCAGGCGGGGATCCATGGACGTCGCCTTGGCGCTCGTGGTGTAGCGCCGAGCTTGCCCGACGGCTCTTTGCCTGTCGCTCGACACAGGCAAGACGAGAGGTTTTTCATCCTTCCGGACAAGAAAGAGCGCCGTCCCGGACCGATGTCTCGCTTGCAGAGGTTTGCGCGGGCATCTTCCATCGTGCCGGCCTGGGCCCCGCCAATCGGGGAACGAAAGCAAAGCCAACGTCCCTGGATCCCCGCCTGCGCGGGGATGACGGCCGTGGAGGCACGGGCTCAGTGCAGCATCGGCTTTTCGTGCGGGCGCGCTGCATGAGCGCGCGGACGCCTGGCCCAAGCGACACCGATGCGGACGCCATCGCCATCCGCCGAGCCGCCCGCCGCGCGCGCGCGAAGCGCTGGGCGCGGCGCTCGGCGATCGGCACCGCCGCGCTGGTGGTGCTCGCCGCGATCGCGGTGGTGTGGCTGGTGGAAACCGTCGGCGGGCGCGACCTGCTGCTGCGGCAGATCGTGGCGCGCCTGCCGCCGGAGGCCACGTTCACCTGGCAATCCGCCGAAGGCCCCGCGTCCGGCCCGCTCACCCTGCGCGGCGTGCGCTTCACGCTGCCGCGCCAGCGCGACCCCTCATGCACGCCCACGCCCGCGGCGAGCTGCGCGATGGGCACCGTGGTGTTCACCGCGCAGCGCATCACCGTGGACCCCGCGCTGCGCCCGCTGCTGGGCCGCCGGCTCAGGCTCGATGCACTGCACGTGCAGGGCGCGACGCTCGACCTGCCCGAGTCCGATGAACCCTTCGAGTTGCCGACCTGGCCCGAGGTGCTGCCTACGATCGAGCCGCCGCTCGCACTGCAGGCCTTGGAGGTGCGCATCGACCGCCTGCGCGTGACGCGCGCCGGCGCACCGCTCATCGACGTGACCCGCGCGCGCGGCGGGATCGATGCACGCAGCGGCCGGCTGCACGTCGAACGCGTGGTGGTCGACAGCGACCGCGGCCGCATCACCGCGCATGGCGACTACGCGCCCGCCGACGACTACGCGATGGACTTCGTCGCGACATGGGTGCAATCGGCGCAGGGCCTGCGCACGCCGGCGCGGCTGGGGCTCGTCGCACGGGGCGACCTGGCGCGCATGGACATCGCGCTGGCCGGCCGCGCGCCCGCGCCGTTGCGCGCCACGCTGGTCCTGCGCGCGCCACGGGATGCGGACGCCGCCCGCTGGCAACTCGATGCCGACACCCAGGGCTTCGACCCGGCGCTGTTCGCCGCCGGCGCGCCGCGCGCAGGCGCACCGTGGATCGCGGCGCTGCGCGCCTCCGGCACCGGTGGCAGCGCCGACCTGCGCGGGCGCGTCCGGCAGGGCGGGTTCGTCGCCGTCGTGCAGCCCTCGCGCGTGGTGCTGGCCGACCAGGTGCTCGACGTGCAGCGCCTCGTGGTCGACGCGTTCGGCGGCCGCGTCACCGCGCGCGGCCGCGCGGACCTGCGCGAGGACCCGGTGCGTGGCACCCCGCGCGGCGCCCTGCGCTTCGCGGTCAACGCGCGCGGCCTGCGCTGGGGCGATGCGAAGGACGGCACGCAGATCGCCGCCGATGCCGATCTCGGCGTGGCCGGCACCTTGCGCGACTGGGCGGCGATCGGCACCGGACGCATCGCGCGCGGCGGCGAGCGCGCCACGCTCGACGTCGACGCGCGCGGCGACACCACGCGCGCGACGGTGCGTCGTCTCGATGCACGCACGCGCGCCGGCGCGCTGGCCACGCGCGGCACCGTCACCTTCGCGCCGACGCTGGGTTGGGACCTGGCCGCGTCGCTGGCCGATTTCGACGCCGGCCTGTTCGCGCCCGGCTGGGACAGCGCGATCGACGCGACCGCGACCACGCGCGGCGCGACGCGCGCCGACGGGGGCCTGGACATCGACGTGGACGCACCGCGGCTGGGCGGCACGCTGCGTGGCAAGCCGCTGTCGGGGTCGCTGGATGCGCGCATCGCCACCGCACCGGCGGCGCGGCCCGCACGCGCGCTGGCGGTCGACGGCACCGTCGCGCTGCGCATCGGCGGTTCACGGCTCGACGCACGCGGGCGCATCGGCGACACGCTCGACATCGATGCGCGGTTCAGCCCGTTCGCGCTCGGCGACCTGCTGCCCGATGCGCGCGGCACGCTCGACGGCACCGCGCGCATCACCGGCGCGCGCACGGCGCCCGACCTCGACCTCGACCTGTCCGGGCGCGGGGTCGCGATCGCCGGCATCCGCGCGGACGCATTCGACGCGCGCGGCCGCCTGCCCTGGCGCGGCGCGGGCGGCGCGCTCGACGTGCGCGCGCGGGGCGTGCAGGCGGGCATCGCGCTGGACACGCTCGACATCGACGCGCGCGGCGCGGTGGAAAACCTTGCGCTGGATGCGCGCGCACGCGGGCCGATGGGCGGCATCACGCTGGCCGGCACCGCGCGCAAGGCCGGCGCGCGCTGGAGCGGCACGCTGGCGCGGCTGGACCTGGCCCCGCAGCGCGGCGCCCCGTGGTCGCTCACGCGCGGCGCGGCGTTCGCGTGGGACGGCCGCAACGGCACCCTGTCGCCGACCTGCCTGGCGGCGTCGGGCAGCGGCGGATCACTGTGCGCGAGCGCGGACTGGCCGCGGCGTGGGCTGGACGTCGATGGCACGCAGCTGCCGCTCGCGCTGGTCGTGCCGTACCTGCCCGCGCAGTCGCCGGGCGAGGGCCGCCGCTGGATCCTGCGCGGCGCGCTTGACCTCGATGCACGCGTGCGCTCGGCCGGCAACGCGTGGCGCGGCACCGCGACGGTCACCTCGGCCACCGGCGGCCTGCGCTTCTCGCCACGCGCGCGCCGCGAGACGGTGCGCTACTCCGGCCTGCGCGTGGTCGCCGACTTCGATCCACGCGGCATCGACGCGCGCCTGGACACCAGCCTGATGGACGACGGCCGCCTCGCCGCACGCATCGACACCGGCTGGGACGCGTATGCGCCGCTGTCCGGCGAGGTGGCGATGGATCTCGACGAGCTGACCTGGATGGAGCTCTTCAGCCCCGATATCGTCGATCCGCGCGGTCGCCTTGCGGGGCGCATCACGCTCGGCGGCACGCGCGGCGCGCCGGCGCTGGGCGGGCAGGCGCAGCTCACCGGGTTCACCACCGAGCTGCCGTCGCTCGGCATCACCCTGCGCGAAGGCAGCGCGACGCTGGCCGCGCAGGCCGACGGCTCCGCGCGCATCGACGGCCGCGTGCGCAGCAGCGACGGCACGCTGCTGGTCAACGGCACGCTCGACCTGCGCGGCACCGACGAGGCGCCGCTGCTGCTCGACCTGCGCGGCACCAACGTGCTGGTGTCCGACACGCGCGACCTGCGCGCCATCGCCAGCCCCGACGTGCAGGTGCGCGTGGCCGCGGGCGAGCCGATCCGCGTCACCGGCCGCGTCGACGTGCCGGAGGCCGACATCGACCTCGAACGCCTCGATCGCGGGGTCAAGGCGTCGCCTGACGTCGTGGTGCTCGATCCGGTCGATCCGGGCGACGACGCGCCCTCGACGCTCGACATGGACCTGCTGCTCGCGGTCGGCGACGACGTGCGGCTCGAAGGCTTCGGCCTCGACGGCCAGCTCGGCGGACAGCTGCGCGTGCGCGCGCGGCCCGGGCGCGAGACGCTCGCCACCGGCACACTCACCGTCGACGGCCAGTACCGCGCCTACGGCCAGCAGCTGCAGCTCGATGCCGGGCGGCTGTCGTGGTCCAACGATCCCATCGCCAACCCGGTGCTGCGCGTGCGCGCCGAACGCACGGTGGGCGACGTGGTGGCCTACGTCGACGTCTCCGGCCGCGCCACCGCGCCGAACGTGCGCGTGTCGACCAACACCGGCGCCGGCCAGTCGGAAGCCCTCAGCTACCTGGCGCTGGGCCGGCCGATCTCCGGTCTGTCCGGCAGCGAGCGCGGCCAGCTCAACGCCGCCAGCGCCGCGCTGTCGGCCGGTGGCAGCCTGCTGGCCTCGCAGATCGGCGCGCGCCTCGGCATCGACGCCTCGATCAGCGACTCGCGCAGCCTCGGCGGCAGCGTGCTCGGCATCGGCCGCTACCTCTCGCCGCGGCTGTACGTGGGCGTCGGCGTGTCGCTGCTGGGCACCGGCCAGGTGCTCACGCTGAAGTACCTGCTGCGCCGTGGCTTCGACATCGAACTGGAGACCAGCAGCGTGGAGAGCCGCGGGTCGGTCAACTACCGCAGGGAGCGCTAGGCCACGGCATCGGTATGCTTGCCGACATGGACCTGTCGAACTTCCTGCCTGCTGACATCCTCGCGAAGTACGAGGTTCACAACTTCAAGCATGCCGCCGAAGTGCTCTCAACGAGTTGCGCAGATGAGTTCGCTGAAGTGGTGAACGCTCTGCGAGCGTTCACGATCTCCACCGGCGACATAGTGCGCGGGGGCGGCAATCAGTCAGAGATTCCGAAGAAAGCAACCCAGCTTCTCCGACCCCTCGGTTGGCATGAGGCTCGGATCAGCGGCGACCTCATCGTCAAGGTTAGGACTAGCGTCTCGGCGAGTGAGAGCCGGCTCGACAACTATCTCGATGGCCACAAGATTGACTACGTCAAGAACCGAGTTGCCTTCGATCTTGAATGGAACAGCAAAGACCAGACGTTTGACCGAGATCTGTATGCGTTGCGGGCATTTCATGAGGCAGGGATCATCAGTGCCGGAATCCTGCTTACACGTAGCGAAGAGTTGAACGAGGTCTTTAGGCAACTAGGCGTGATGGGCAAGTACGGAGCAAGCACGACATGGATGGGAAAGCTTCTTTATCGGGTGACTGCCGGCCGGAGCGGAGGCTGTCCACTGCTGATCTTTGGAATCACCAAAAGAGTGATCGAGGACTGGAATGCATGAACGTCTCCAAAGACTTTGTTTCAAAGCTCCAGGGCAGGCGATTTTCAACGGTGCTGGCCGATCCGCCGTGGCAGTTCCAGAACCGGACTGGCAAGGTCGCACCAGAGCACCGGAGACTGTCGCGTTACGGCACGATGGACTTGGATGCCATCAAGGCGCTGCCAGTCTCCGGCGCCGTGAACCCAATGGCGCATCTGTACCTCTGGGTGCCCAACGCACTTCTTCCTGACGGGTTGGCAGTCATGGCCGCTTGGGGCTTTGAGTACAAGTCCAACTTGGTCTGGCACAAAGTTAGGAAAGATGGGGGTCCTGACGGCCGGGGCGTCGGCTTTTACTTTCGCAACACCACTGAGTTGTTGTTGTTCGGCACCCGGGGCAAGAACGCTCGCACGCTTGGTCCGGGGAGGAGCCAAGTCAACATCATTCGTTCAATGAAGCGCGAGCATTCACGTAAGCCTGATGAGCAGTACGAGCTCATTGAAGCGTGCAGTCCCGGTCCCTTCCTGGAGATGTTCGCGCGTGGTCCCCGTACGGGCTGGGTGGGCTGGGGCAACCAAGCAGACGACTACGTGCCTACTTGGCCAACCTACAGCAACCACTCTCAGGCGGAAGCTATCCCTGCGTAAGCTGCGCTAGCGAACAAGCGCGCCGTGTAATCGCGGCGCGCCCTCCACCACATCCGTCCACGCCACCCGCACGCCGTCGCCGTCGGGCGCGAGCTGCGGCACGCCGGTGCCACGCCCACGCCCGGTGAGCGTGGCGATGCGCGTGCCCTGTTCGACACGTGAGGCGGCACGGTCCACCCGCGCCAGGTGCAGCGACTGCACGCCGGCGTCCTCGCGCAGCCATGCCACCCACCATGCGTCGCGCGCGCGGGCCAGCGCGACGCGGCCGAGCACCGCGGGGCCGCCGTCGATCCGCAGCGGCGCGGCGAACGTGGCGCCTCCATCGCTGCTGCGCGCCAGCGACACCACCGGCGCGCCGCTGCCCTCGCTGTACCACGCCACCGCCACCTCGCCGCCATGCGCGGCCGCGGCCGGGCCGTTCACCGGGCACGCCGGCATCCGCCAGCCGTCCGCGTGCACCGCGCGCGGCGCGGACCAACCGTCGCCGGTGCGCCGCGTGATCAGGATGTCGCGCACCTCGTCCGCGGTGCGGTCGCGGTAGGCCAAGAGCGGCACGCCGGCGGCGACCACGACGTCGGTCTGGCAGCAGTCGCAGGTGGAGGCATCGAGCTCGGCTTCGTCGCGCCGCGTGCCATCGGCGGCGAACACCGCGCTGCGCAGCGTCATCGCGCCGCCGCCGCCGTGGTGCCCGTCATGCCCCGCATGCGCGTCGCCGCCGGTGTTGCGTCCATCGAGCCAGGCGATGCCCGCCGCATCGCGCGCGGCCGGCCACAGCGAGGCGAAGCCGTGCTCGGTCGGCGTGCCGTCGGTGTTGACCGTCCAAGGCGCGGACCAGCTCGCGCCGCCGTCGGCCGAACGCGCCAGCTGCACGTCGTAGGCGTAGGTCGCCGTGGCGGACTTGCGCAGCCATTGCGCCCACAGCGCGCCGTCGGCGGTGGCCATCACGTGCGGGGTGTCGGCCCAGTTGACGAACCAGTCGTCGCCGCGCGCGACGGTGCGCACCGGGCCGAAGCGCGCGCCGTGCCAGCGCGCCAGGCGCAACGCGTGGCCGCCGCCGTCGCGTTCGATCCACGACAGCAGCAGCGCGCCGTCGTGCGCGCGCACCAGGTCCGGTTGCGCGGCGTGGATGCCGCCTGGCAGCGGCCACGCGGTGACCACGATGGCCCGCGGCGCCGGCTGCGCGCGCGGCGCGGGGGCCAGCGGCGGCGGCGCATCGGAGCAGGCGGCGAGGAGGCCGACGGCGAGCAGGCAGGCAAGGCGCATGGCCGCAGGGTAGGCGCCCGCGGCGTGCATTTCACCGCCGCCCGACCCACCGCGATGCACCCTGCCGGTCCCCCGACCCGGAGCCGATGCCATGACCGTCCTGCGCCTGACCACCGCCGCCTGCGTCGTCGCATTGCTGGGCGCCTGCGCCAGCACCCCGCGCAGCGCGTCCGCGCCCGCGATGGCCGGCATGGCCACCGCGTCCACCGTCGCGCGCGCGGGCGTGGCGCTGGCCTCGGCCTCGGGCTCGCTGGCCAGCGGCCGGTTGACCGCGATGCCGATGGGGCGCGGCGTGCATTTCACCGGCGAGGTCGGCGGGCTCAAGCCCAACGGCACGCATGCCATCCACATCCACGCCAAGGGCGACTGCAGCGCCGCCGACGCGACCAGCGCGGGCGACCACTTCAACCCGTCGGTGCGCCCGCACGGCCGCGTGGGCAGCGCCGCGCACCACGGCGGCGACATGCTCAACATCGTGGCCGACGCGCGCGGCGTGGCGCGCGTGGACGTGCATGCCGAAGGCGTGGTGCTCGGCGGCGGCGCGGCTAACGACGTGCTGGGCAAGGCGGTGATCGTCCACGCGATGCCCGACGACTACACCACCCAGCCGGCCGGCAACGCGGGCGCACGGATCGCCTGCGGCGTCATCCGCTGACGCCGCGCATGCCGTGCCTGTAGAGGCGCGCCTGCGCGCCTGTCGTGACGTACGCACGTCCACGCAGGCGGGCAGGCCCGCCTCTACGGGTGGCGCCGTGCGCCGGTGATCGACGACGTCCGTCGAGGCGCGCGTGCGCGCCTGTCGTGATCCCTGGTCCCGGGCAACCCGGTCGAGTCCGTGCCAACCGCGCACAGCCCGCTCACGCTTGCTCGAACACCACCTCCACCCCGTGCGCCGCGAGCACCGCGGCGTACTGGCGCTGGCGCGCCTCGAAGGCCGCGTGCAGGCGCGACAGCCGCGCCTCGTCGCGCTCAGCCGGCGCGCAGCGGGCGCGCCAGGCGTCCGGGGCCTCCAGCGCGATGTGCGCGGTGCGTGCCTCGTAACGCACGCGCGGTTCCGGCGCGGCGTCCAACACGGCGGCCTCATCGGGTGCCAGCAGCGCGGTCTCCAGCAGCGGCCACAGCGGCGCCAGGCCCGCGTGCTCGTACTGCAGCGCGGTCATCGCCGCCAGGTCGTGCGCGGTCATGTAGCGCGCGTGCTCGACCTTCAGCCCGAAGGCCTCCTGCGCGGCCAGCGCGGTGTCGGCGCCGGCCATGCCGCGCTCGAGCAGCTCGCGCTCGCAGGCGTCCCCCACGCGCGCCACCACGCCGGCATCTCCGGACAGCACGAACGGCACCACCCGCATCGGCCCAGCGGCGTGCGCCTCGTCGGGCGCCAGCGCGCCGGGCAACGCGCCCGCGTGCGCGCCGAAGGCGATCACGCGGCCGGCCTCGATCCCGGCGCGCGGCGCGCGCGCGGCCAGCGCGTCGAGCTCGCGGTGCAGCGGCCAGCCCGGGCGCAGCACCTCCACCGGGTCGTAGTGCGCGCCGACGGTGACCAGGTCCAGTGCGGCGGCATCGGGCACCAGGCGCGCGAGGTCGCGCGCGACCAGCGCCGCCAGCGCGCCGGCCGCGGCCTGCGCGAGCGCGGGCGTGGCGGCGGGCGCGCTGGCGTCCCGTTCGAGGGCCAGCACACCGAGCACGTGCAACTGCTGCATGGGGATCGCCGCTGCGGGGGACACGCATTGTCGCGGCGCCCGCGTGTCGCCGCACGCAGCGTCCATACGCCGTGGTGCGGACGCGCCGCTACACTCGCGCGGCCCGCCCCGCGCGCGATGCGCACACGCCAAGGTCGATCCCATGCCGCAGGTCCGCCCCGTCGCCGTGTTCGGCGGCGTCCGCATCCCCTTCTGCCGCCAGAACACCGCCTACCGCGACGTCGGCAACCTCGGCATGTCGGTGCGCACGCTCGGCGCCCTGGTGGAGGCCTACGGCCTGCACGGCCAGCAGCTGGGCGAGGTGGCGATGGGCGCGGTCATCAAGCACTCCTCGGACTGGAACCTCGGCCGCGAGGCCGCGCTGTCGGCGGGGCTGTCGCCGCTGACCCCCGGCATCACCATGCAGCGCGCCTGCGGCACGTCGCTGGACACCATCGTGCACATCGCCAACAAGGTCGCCGTCGGGCAGATCGAGGCGGGCATCGGCGGCGGCTCGGACACCACCTCCGACGTACCGATCGTGTACGGCCAGGCGCTGCGCCGGCGCCTCTTGGCCGCCGCCGCCGCGAAGACGCCGCGCGACAAGCTGGCCACCTTCAAGGGCTTCCGCCTGCGCGAGCTCAAGCCCGATTTCCCCGGCGTGGCCGAGCCGCGCACCGGCAAGAGCATGGGCGAGCACTGCGAGGACATGGCCAGGGAGTGGGCGATCTCGCGTGATTCGCAGGACGCGCTTGCCGCGGCCTCGCACCACAAGCTGGCTGCGGCCTACGAGCGCGGGTTCTTCGACGGGCTGGTGGTGCCGTTCCGCGGGGTCGCGCGCGACAACATCCTGCGCGCGGACACCTCGATCGAGAAGCTCGCCACGCTCAAGCCCGCGTTCGACCGCCACAGCGGCAAGGGCACGCTGACCGCCGGCAACTCCACGCCGCTCACCGACGGCGCCTCGGCGTGCCTGCTCGGCAGCGAGGACTGGGGCCGCGGGCGCGGGCTCGAGCCGCTGGCGTTCCTGCGCGACGCGCACGTGGCGGCGGTCGACTTCGTCCACGGCGAGGGCCTGCTGATGGCGCCCACCGTGGCGGTGGCCGAGATGCTCGCCCGCAACAACCTCACCCTGCAGGACTTCGACACCTACGAGATCCACGAGGCGTTCGCCGCGCAGGTGCTGTGCACGCTGCGCGCATGGGAGAGCGAGGACTACTGCCGCACGCGGCTGGGCCTGGACGCGCCGCTGGGCCGCATCGACCCGGCGAAACTCAACCCCAACGGCTCGTCGCTGGCCACCGGGCATCCGTTCGCAGCGACCGGCGCGCGCATCGTCGCGGCCGCGGCCAAGGATCTCGCCCAGCGCGGTGGCGGGCGCTGCCTGGTGTCGATCTGCACCGCCGGCGGGATGGGCGTGGTGGCGATCCTCGAACGCTGACGCCGATCAGGCCGCGCAGGGCCGCGGGCCGGGCGTGGCGATGTCCGCGTGCACGGTGCCGCCGGTCTCGACCACCGGCATGGGCTCCAGCCCCAGCCGCGCGAACAGCGCCATGTCGCGTTCGGTGTCGGGGTTGCCGGTGGTGAGCAGCTTCTCGCCGTAGAAGATCGAATTGGCGCCGGCGAGGAAGCACAGCGCCTGCAGCTCGTCGGACATCGACTCGCGCCCGGCCGACAGCCGCACCATCGAGCGCGGCATCACGATGCGCGCGGCGGCGATCGTGCGCACGAACTCGAACGCGTCCAGCTCCAGCGTGCCCGCCAGCGGCGTGCCTTCCACCTGCACGAGCCGGTTGATCGGCACCGAATCCGGGTGCGCCGGCAGGTTGGCCAGCGCCTGCAGCAGGCCAGCGCGCTGGGCGCGCGTCTCGCCCATGCCGACGATGCCCCCGCAGCAGGTCTTCATGCCCGCCTCGCGCACGTGCGAGAGCGTGTCCAGGCGGTCCTGGTACTCGCGCGTGCGGATCACCTCGCCGTAGAACTCCGGCGCGGTGTCGAGGTTGTGGTTGTAGTAGTCCAGCCCCGCGTCGCGCAGCGCGCGCGCCTGCGGTTGGCTGAGCATGCCGAGCGTGGCGCAGGTCTCCAGGCCCAGCGCCTTCACCTCGGAGATCATCGCCGCCACCTTGGGGATGTCGCGGTCGCGCGGTGAGCGCCACGCCGCGCCCATGCAGAACCGCGACGCGCCGGCCGCCTTGGCCGCACGCGCCTTCTCCAGCACGGCATCGGTGGACATCAGCTTGGTGGCGTCCACGCCCGTGTGGTAGCGCTGGGCCTGCGGGCAGTAGCCGCAGTCCTCGGGGCAGCCGCCGGTCTTGATCGACAGCAGCGTGGAGACCTGCACCTGGGTGGGGTCGAAGTGCTGGCGGTGCACGCCGGCGGCGCGATGCAGCAACTCGGGCAGCGGCAGCGCCATCAGCGCCTCGATCTCCCCGCGCGTCCAGTCGTGGCGCAGGGCGGGGGCAAGTCCGACGGCATGCATGGCGGGAATCCGAATGACGCCGGCGTGGCGGCGCGGCAGTGTTTTCGCCATGCCCGGCCCTGTCAACCAACGCTGGCGCACGGTGGTCGACGGCGTGCGCCGCGCCGCCGACGCGCTGCTGCCGCGCCGCTGCCTGGCCTGCGATGCCGGCGCGGGCGCGCACGCCGACCTGTGCGCGGCGTGCCTGGCCGGGCTGCCGTGGATCGACGTCGCCTGCCTGCGCTGCGGCGTGCCGCTGCCGGCGCCGTCCGATGCATGCGGCGCGTGCCTGGCCCGCGCGCCACCGGTGGCGGCCACCCGCGCGTGCCTGCTTTACGCCGCGCCGGTGGACGGGCTGCTGCCGCGGCTGAAGTTCGCCGGCGACCTGGCCTGCGCGCGCACGCTGGGCACGCTGATGGCGCAGCGCCTGCGCGACGCGCCGCGCCCGGACGTGCTGGTGCCGGTGCCTTTGCATGCGGCGCGGCTGCGCAGCCGCGGCTTCGACCAGGCGCTGGAACTGGCCAGGCCGCTGGCGCGCGCGCTGGGCGTGCCGCTGGACGCCGGGCTGCTGCGGCGCACGCGCGCCACCGCGGCGCAATCGCGCCTGGACAAGCCCGCGCGCAGCCGCAACGTGCGCGGCGCGTTCGCGGTGGCGCGCACGCAGGCGTTGCCCGCCCGCGTGGCGCTGGTGGACGACGTCATGACCACCGGCGCCACGGTGCATGCCGCGGCGCGCGCGCTGCGCCGCGCGGGCGTGGGGCACGTGGAGGCCTGGGTCTGTGCGCGCGTGCCGTGACGTCCGCCGCGCGCGCGCCTGCGCGCCCGGCGTGATCGTCGAAACGACCGCAGGCGGGCAGGCCCGCCTCCACGGCATCGATGGCAACGGAGACCAGGCGCCCCGGCCCGTAGAGGCGCGCCCGCGCGCCTCCCGTGACGCACGCACGTGCACGCCCGTCTCTACATCGCCAGGTCGAGCGCGATCCCGGCGAACACCACCGCGCCGACCCAGCTGTTTTGCAGGAACGCGCGGAAACACCCGTCGCGCTCGCGCGCGCGCGCCATCCGGAACTGACAGGCGACCAGCGCTGCCGCGACCACGAGCGCGCCGGCGAACACCGCGCCCAGCCCGCCGCGCCAGCCCGCCACTGCAAGCAGTGCGAGCGCCAGCACGTACAGCACCGCCTGCGCGGCCAGGTCGAAGCGCCCGAACCAGATCGCGGTCGACTTCGACCCCATGCGCAGGTCGTCGTCGCGGTCGACCATCGCGTACCAGGTGTCGTAGCCGGTGGTCCAGGCGATGTTGGCCGCGTACAGCAGCCAGCCCTCGGCCGGCACGTGCCCGCGGATCGCCACGAACGCCATCGGGATGCCCCAGCCGAACGCGACGCCCAGGTACACCTGCGGGAAATGCGTGTGCCGCTTGAGGTACGGGTACGTCGCGGCCAACACCACGCCCACCGCGCTCATCGCCACCGTGCGCCAGTCCAGGGTGAGCACCAGCGCGAACGCCGCGAGCATCAGCGCGGCGAACAGCGCGAGCGCCTCGCGGCCACGCACCGCGCCGGTCGCCAGCGGCCGCAGCTTCGTGCGCTCGACGTGCGGGTCCAGCCAGCGGTCGGCGTAGTCGTTGACCACGCACCCCGCCGAGCGCGTGAGCCACACGCCGGCGGTGAACACCAGCAGCGTCCACGCCGGCGGCACGCCGCGCGCGGCCAGCCACAGGCCCCACCACGTCGGCCACAGCAGCAGCAGCCAGCCGATCGGCCGGTCGGCGCGCATCAGCCGCCAGTACAGCGCGAGGCGGGTGCGCAGGTCGGTGGCGGGCGCGTGGGCCATGGGCGGGTGGGTGGTGGAAGGCGCGGCGATGATGATCACGCAGACCGCGCCGGCCGACGCAGTGCACCGTGCGCGCCATCGCGGTGCACGCTGCAGCCCGTCCTGAACGCCGTGGGTTTGCGGCTACAATGCGCGCCCTGCGCGGCACCGCCGCCGCAGGTCCCGGGCGCCCGTAGCTCAGCCGGATAGAGTAGTGGCTTCCGAAGCCATTGGTCGGGGGTTCGAATCCCTCCGGGCGCGCCAACTACCCCGTGCCAGGGCCCTGCCGCTGCGTGATGCCATCAGGCGCATCGCGGAGCGCCCCCTCATCGCGAATGCTCATCCGTGCGCCATCCGTGCGCTCGCGGCGAGCATGTCGCGCAGCGTCTGATCCAGGCTGTAGTCCGGCCACTCGCCGACCGCTGCGCGCAGCCGGTCGTTGTTGCCCACCAGCCTGCGGATCTCGCGGGGGCGAACGAATTCAGGATTGACGGCCACCTCCATCCGGTGTCCCGTGATGTCCTCGAGCCTGGACACGATCGCGCGCAACGTCGTTCCACGACCTGAGCAGACGTTGAGCACTCCACTCTCGAGTTCCGCCGCCTCCAGCAGTTTCGAGTAGATCGCCGAGACGCTGCGGACATCCAGGAAGTCACGCTCGACATCCAGGTCGCCCAGCTCTATGCGATGTGCGCGGGCGGCGAAGTGGTCGACGATCTTCGGAACCAGGAAATCGGACGCCTGCCCGGGCCCGGTGTAATTGAATGGCCTGGTGATGACGCACGGGAACCGATCACTGAAGACGGAGGCGACCGCCTCCATCGCCAACTTGCTGGCGGCATAGTGGTTCAACGGTGCGGGTGGCACGTCCTCGTCGATGAACTCGGATGCGGCGCTCCCATAGACATTGGCGCTACTGGCCAGAAGCACCCGCCGCGGGCGGCGAGGCAAGGCTGCCAGTGATTCGAGCAGGTTCAACGTCCCGATGGTGTTGGTCTGGTAGATGGCCGGTGCGTCGGCATGCGGGACGAAGGTGATGGCCGCAAGGTGGATGACGTAATCCGGGTTGAGCTCCCTTGCGAGTTCGCGCATCGCCATCGCGCTGGTGATGTCGGCGCTGCGTTCATCGGCCCCGGCCTGGCCGTCATTGACCAGGCCGACGACGTCGTAGCCCCGAGCGGCCAGGCTCTCGCGGACGTAGCGCCCGGTGAAACCGCGGCTGCCCGTCAGCAGGACCCGCCTAGTAGGAGCTGCCATTCGCGACCCGGCGAAGATCCGCCTCCACCATCATGCGGCAGAGTTGTTCCAGCGACGTCTGCGGCGCCCAATCCAGCTCGCGCCGGGCCTTGTCGGCATTGCCTTGCAGTCTTTCAACCTCGGCGGGTCGGTAGTAACGCGGATTCACCCTCACCAACACCTCGCCGGTCGCGGCATCGCGCCCGAGCTCGTGTTCCGCCTGGCCTTCCCATGCCAACGTCCGGCCCACCACGCCAAACGCCATCGTCACGAAACCGCGCACCGTCTCCACGCCGCCGGTGGCCAGTACGTAGTCGTCCGGGTGCCCGGCCTGCAGCATGCGCCACATCCCATCCACGTAGTCACGCGCGAATCCCCAGTCACGTTCCGCGTCGAGGTTGCCCAGCTCCAGCACGGCCGGCGTGCCCAACTGGATGCGCGCCACCGCGTCGGTGATCTTGCGCGTCACGAACTCGAGGCCGCGCAGGGGAGATTCGTGATTGAACAGGATCCCGCTGGCGCAGAACATGTCGTAGGACTCCCGGTAATTCACGGTCATCCAGTGTGCATAGAGCTTCGCAGCGCCGTACGGACTGCGCGGATAGAACGGCGTCGATTCGTCTTGCGGGACAGCCTGCACCTTGCCGAACATCTCCGACGTGCTGGCCTGGTAGAAGCGGATCGACGGGTCCACCACCCGCACTGCCTCGAGCATGTTCACTGCCCCGAGGCCGGAAATCTGGCCCGTGTTGATCGGCTGGTCGAAGGACACGCCGACGAAGCTCTGTGCCGCGAGGTTGTAGACCTCATGGGGCCGATGGCGCTGCAGCAGCCGCTGGCACGAACCCGCATCGATCAGGTCATGCTCGACCAGTTCCAGCGCAGCGTGCGTCGCAACGCCCAGTTCCCGTAGACGCCAGAAATTCACCGAGCTGGTGCGTCGATAGGTGCCGACGACGCGATATCCCTTCTCCAGCAACAGTTGCGCCAGGTACGCACCATCCTGGCCTGTAATCCCGGTGACCACTGCCGTCTTCGCGGCGGACGCATCAGGGCGTGTGTTCACTGGGGGCACCGCAGCAGTTCATCGAAGTACGCGATCGTCTTGACCAGGCCTGCTTCCAGCTGCACGCAGGGCGTCCAGTCCAACTTGGCTTGCGCAAGGCCGATGTCCGGCTGGCGCTGCAGCGGGTCGTCCGAGGGCAGCGGCCTGAATTCGATCCTGGATCGCGAGCCGGTGAGCTCGATGATCTTTTCGGCCAGGTCGCGGATGGTGAACTCACCGGGATTGCCGAGGTTGACCGGGCCGGTGAAGCCGTCTTCGGTGTCCATCAATTTGAGGAACCCGTCGATCAGGTCGTCGACGTAGCAGAACGACCGGGTCTGCTGCCCCTCGCCGAACACGGTGATGGGCAGGCCCTGCAGTGCCTGCACGATGAAGTTCGACACCACGCGGCCATCGTTGGGATGCATCCGCGGTCCGTAGGTGTTGAAGATGCGCGCCACCTTGATCACCACGCCGTGCTGCCGCTGGTAGTCGAAGAACAGGGTCTCCGCGCAGCGCTTGCCCTCGTCGTAGCAGGAGCGGATGCCGATGGGGTTCACGTTGCCCCAATAAGCCTCGGGCTGCGGATGGACCGACGGGTCGCCATACACCTCGCTGGTCGACGCCTGGAAGATGGGGCAGCGCAGGCGCTTGGCCAGGCCCAGCATGTTGATCGCACCGTGCACCGACGTCTTCGTGGTCTGTACCGGATCGTGCTGGTAATGCACGGGCGATGCCGGGCAGGCGAGGTTGTAGATCTGGTCAACCTCCAGGTACAGCGGGAACGTCACGTCGTGCCGCATGAACTCGAAGCGCGGGTTGGCGTGCAGGTGTTCGATGTTGCGCTTGGTGCCGGTAAACAGGTTGTCGGCGCACACCACCTCGCTGCCGCGTTCCAGCAGGCGATCGCACAGGTGCGAGCCGAGGAACCCCGCACCCCCGGTCACCAAAATCCGCTTCCTGGCTTCGTAGTTTCTCATCGTGCCCGCGTTGGTTTGAGTGGAGCGCGTGGCCCTTGGGTGGGCAGCATGCCTGATCGATCAGTGTCCATGCGTTCGAACGACGGCGACTGCAACCACCCCGGGTTGCCGCGGACCGTCAGTAGGCGTTGTGGTGGGCGATCACGCGCAGCGTTCGCAGCAGGATGCGCAGGTCCAGCCCGAGTGACCAGTTGTCGATGTACTCAAGGTCGAGCCTGATGCGGCCGTTGATCTTGTCGGGCGTATCGGTCTCCCCGCGGAAGCCATGCACCTGTGCCCAGCCGGTGATGCCCGGCCTGACCTTGTGGCGCAGCATGTAGCGTTCGATCAGTTTGCGCTGCTGCTCGTTCATCGCCACCGGGTGCGGCCTGGGACCGACCAGCGCCATGTCGCCGCGCAGGACGTTGAACAGTTGCGGCAATTCGTCGAGGGAGCTCGCGCGCAGGAACGCACCGAAACGGGTGACGCGTGCGTCATTGCGCGTGGCTTGCCGGAATGCAGCACCATCTTCCGTGACGGTCATCGTCCTGAACTTCCAGATGTGGAAGACCCGCCCGTTCAATCCATAGCGCGGCTGGCGGAAGATGATCGGCCCCGGCGACGAGAGCCGCACGCCGGCTGCGATCGCCAGCATCGGCAACCCGAACAGCAGCAGCAGGGCCACCGATGCCGCCACGTCGGAACTGCGCTTGAGCGCGCCAGTGACGCCAGTGCCCGGCGCATCGACCACGTTGATCAACGGAATGGTGCCCAGGCGGGCCCAGCGTGCGTGCAGCAGGTCGAACGTGCTGAAGTCGAGGGCGAAGTAGATGGACACCGTCGTATCGCTCAGCAGGCTCATGAACTGCTTGATGCGCTGCTCGGCCGCCAATGGCAGCGCGATGTAGATGATGTCGACGCCACCTGCCTGTGCGAGCTTCACCAGGTCTTCGATCTTTCCGCTGGCTTCCAGCCCGTGCTCGAGGTCCACGCGGGTGGCGTCGGGCGCGCGATCGTCGAAACAGCCGATCACCTGCAACCGCATCCAATGCGCCTGCTCGAGATTCCGGGCGATGTTGGCACCCATGCGCGTGGCACCGACGATCGCCACGCGGCGCAATCCATGCTTGCCGATCGGCATCAGCCTCCAGCGTGCGCGCACCAGCAGGCGCACGCCAACCAGGAACACGATCGCCAGTCCGCACCAGACCGCCACCACCCTCACGGGTACGACCTGGAGGCGCTGGAACAGATAGATCGCCAGCACCAGGAACAAGGTGGTGCTGCCCCAGCTGCCGACCAGCTTGCGGATCTCCGACCACAACGTGGGGATGTGTCCGGGATGGTGGTAGACACCCCAGCGTGCTGCCGCGATCGGAAAGATGAGCAAGGCGAGCAGGCCGTATACCGTCAGCTCCGGCAGCATGGGAGTCGAGAGCACTGCGCACGCCAGCGGTATGGCGGCCACGATCGCGGCTGCATCCAGGAGGCGCGTCAACCCCGCGTCTCCCGAGTCGGGCGGCCGAATGTTCCCGCCTGGCGGTCTGATCACAGCAACCCCCTACATCCTTCATCCCATGAAGGCCGCGGAAAAGGAGGCCAAGGCCGTGCGGACGCGAATCGCGCCGACGCACCACTTGACCTGCCCCTCGACAGGTCGACCGATCCCCAGGATTTTCCCCCGAACGCCACGTCTCTCGAGACCCGCGCGACTTCCCCGACGCACGTTGACGCATGGGGTCCGATGCTAGACTCCCGGACGCTCAATGTCACGTCAAGCGCCTGTCTTCGACGTGCACGCGTGCCCCGCGATCCCCGCATGCGCAGCGCTGCCTTGTGACTACATCGACCCGGCCGCAAGGTTTCCGTGCCCGCCATGAAAATAGCGATCTATCACCCGTGGATCTACGTCAAGAGCGGGCTGGAGCGGACCATCATGGAGATCAAGTCGCGCAGCCGGCACGACTGGGTCATCTACACCAGCCATTACAGTCCCGACGACACCTATCCCGAACTCAAGTCGATGGGCGTGGTCGAGCTTGCGAAGGTGTCGATCCAGCGTCGCTATGGCGCGGTCCTGCAGGCAGCGTGGCGCATCGGACGGACCAGGCTCGATCCGGGCGCGCATGACGCGTTGCTGGTCTGCTGCGACGGCCTGGGCAGCTTCATCAACTTCCGCAACAGCGACAAGCCGCTGGCCTGCCTGTGCTTCACGCCGCTGCGCGCGGTTTACGACAGCGAATACAAGAAGCGCCACGTCGCCCGATACGGCTGGATGCGCCCCTTGCTGTGGGCGTTCGAGGCCGGCTACCGGCTGATCGACAAACTCGCGTGGCGGCGGTACCAGCATGCGTTCTGCATCACCGAAACCGTCAAGAAACGGGTCACCGATGGAGGCCTGTTCCCCGCCGCGCGCATCGAGATCGCCCATGCCGGCATCAACGGCGAGCGGATCGCACCCAGCAACGTGTTCGAGCCGTTCTTCTTCCTGCCGGGCCGGATCATGTGGACCAAGAACATCGAACTGGGGATCGCCGCGTTCAAGGCCCTGCACGCGCGCGGCGGGCGCGACATCGAACTGGTGGTGGCCGGAATGGTGGATCGAAAAAGCCGGCCCTACCTGGAAAAGCTCAAGGAACTGGCCCGCGGCGCGCCGATCCGCTTCGAGACCGACCTCACCGATGCGCAGATGCAGGATTACTACCGGCGTTGCCATGCGACGCTGTTCACTGCATTCAACGAGGACCAGGGCCTGACCCCGCTCGAGGCCGGCACCTACGGAAAGCCGGTGGTGGCGGTCAACCGCGGCGGCCCGACGGAAATGATCCGTGACGGTGTTTCCGGGTACCTGGTGGAGCCCGAGCCCGAGGCCTTCGCCGACGCGATGCAGAGCCTGCTCGATCACCCCGAACGTGCGCGCCAGCTGGGGCTGGCCGGCGCGGAACGCTGCCGGCAGTTCACCTGGGAGGCTTTCGTGGAAAAGATCGATGCCTACTTCGACGCCCTGCAGGCACGCTCGGCGAGCGCACCCCTTGCACATTCGCGCTGACACCAGCGTGCAGCCATCGTCCGGATGCCAGGCTCCGAATCCGATGCTTCACCACGGCAGCGCGGGGGTCGATCAGGGCGGAGACGCATCCGGCATCGCGCAGGTCACGGTCATCATCCCGACCTTCAACCGCGCTGCCGACGTGCAGCGCGCCTTGGATGCCCTGGCCCGGCAGACATGCCCGGGCGTGCGCGTGCTCGTCGTGGACAACAGCTCCACCGACGGCACCGGGGACCAGGTCACGGCACGCATCCCGCAGTCGCACGGCCGGCTGGGCTACATCCGCCGGGAACCCAACGGCCCTGCCAGTGCCCGCAACACCGGGCTGGCTGCCGCAACGACGCCCTACGTGCTGTTCCATGACAGCGACATCGAGTTGCCGCCGGACTGGATCGCGCGTGCATTGCTGCGCATGGAGCAGGCCCCCGAGCTGGGTGCGGTTGGCGGGCACATCCTCTATGCCTTCGACGAGAATCGCGTCAACGCCTATGGCGGCGACATGGGCCTGCTCGGGTTGGCCTGGGATGTCGACGAGGGCACCGCGCTCGACCACGACAAGCCGGCGGCCAGCCGGATCTGGATCAATTGCTCGGCGATGCTCGCGAACACGGAAGCGGTCCGCCGGGCGGGCGGTTTCGACGAGACGTACTTCTACGGATACGAGGATTCGGACCTGGGATGGCGCCTGTCCCTGACCGGCCGCCCGGTAGCGGTCTTCCCGGAACTCCACGCGCGCCACCATGTCGATGCCGATCCGGGCTTCGCGCATCCGGAGATCGTTTTCCACTACTGCAAGAACCGGCTGCGCACCCTGCTGAAGAACGCAGGTGGCTGGCACCTGCCGCTCATGCTTGGCGGCTATGCGCTGTACACCCTCGCCGATCTCGCGCTGCGCGCGCCGCGCGCGCCCAAGTGGCGCGCACTGGCGTGGAACCTGTCGAACCTGCGCGAGACGCTCGCGCTTCGACGGCAGGTGCAGGCGGGTCGGATCGTCCCGGATGCCGACGTGCTGTCGCGCGGCAGCCGGCGCTGGTGGCCGCCGAGCCGGCTCGCGGGACGGCGGCGTCGGTCTGCCACGCCGGATGTACGCGCGGCCTCGCCGGCGTCCGCCGGCACCATCAGCGATGACCGGCTCTGAGCATCCCGGGCGTGCGCATCGCGATCACCAACCCGTATGCGTGGCCCCATGTGCGGCGGGGTTCCGAGCGGCTGCTGGATAACCTTGCACGCGACCTCCGCGATCGCGGCCATGCGGTCACGGTCCACGCGATGGCCCCGCAAGCCGGCATCGAAGACCGCGATGGCGTGGAGTACCGATTCATGCGCCAGCGTGGTCGACACGCCCCGCGGCAGTTCAACCAGTTGCACCTGTTCGCGATGCGTCTGCAGGCGGCGCTCGCAGCCAGCGATGCGCAGGTCGTCTTCTGCCTGAACTACTTCGACGCCTACGCGGCGCTGCGGGCGCGGGCACGTTTCGGCAAGAGCTATCGAGTGGTCTTCATGTCGGTGGGGATCCCCACCCGGGCGTATTTCCGGGCAGTCCCGCTCGATGCGTGGTTCATGCGCACGGTGCTGCGCCACGCCGATGCGTTGCTGGTCCTGAGCACGTTCGCCCGTGACTGCCTGCAGCGGGACTGGCATGCGGACGCGGACGTGCTGCCGCCACCGGTCGAAACGGCCCGCTTCGCAGCCGGCCCGGATGCGGCCAGCTCGCCGGCACCGCAGCGGCCATGCCTGCTGTTCGTCGGCGACGTCGACGAGGCGCGCAAGGGGGCCGCGCTGCTGTGCCGTGCGTTCGCGCGGATCCGGCAGGCATACCCGGATGCGATCCTGGTCTTCGCCGGCCGGGTGAGCGACGCGAGGCGTGTGGCCTTGCTCGCCATGGCCGGCGATGCAGCGACGCAGGCGGCCATCACCTTCAACGGACTGGGACAACTCGATGAGCTGCCTGCACTGTTCCGATCCGCTTCGGTGACCGTGTTGCCCTCGGTGTGGGAAGCGTTCGGACTGGTGCTGGTGGAATCGCTGGCGGCCGGCACGCCGGTCGTTGGCGCGCGGCACGGCGGCATCCCGGACATCATCGACAACGACCTGGTGGGCGAGTGCTTCGACCCGGCGCCCTTCGACCGGGAATCCCACAACGTCGATGGGCTGGTCGCCGCACTGCTCTCGGTCCTGGCGCGCGGGAAATGCGCGAGCGTCCGCGCGGCATGCCGCGCACGCGCCGACGATTTCAGCTGGGCCCGTCTCGGCGACAGCTATGAGCGGCGCCTGCTCGCCTTGGTCGCGCGAACGCCGGGCAGCACGCCATGAACGGCGCGAGCCCGCCGATGATCAGCGTGATCATCCCCACGCATGGCCGCCAGCACCTGCTTGCACGCCTGCTGGGTTCGCTCGCACGGCAGACACTCGACCCTGCGCGGTTCGAGGTGATCATCGTGCACAACCACACCCCCGACGGCACCGAGGAGATGGCGACGCGGTGGTGCGCCGGCCAGCCGTTCGATGCCGTCTACTTCAGGAAGAATTACCCGGGCCCCACCCGATCGCGGCAGTTCGGGGCATCCGTCGCGCGAGGCGAGTTCCTGGCCTTCATCGACGATGACTGCATGGCCACGCCGGGATGGCTTGCTGCCGGACTGGGCGCATTCGAGCAGCCAGCCGCTCCGGGGACCAGTCCCGTGGGGTTGGTCCAGGGCCCGACCTTGCCGATGCCGGACCAGCCGCAACGCTTCCCCTGCAAGACCGTCAACGTGTGCGGACCGACGATCTTCTTCGAGACCTGCAACATCTTCTACCGCCGCGAGGCATTCGATTCGGTCGGCGGGTTCTCCGCCGATTTCCTCGACCTGTTCTACGGCGAGGATTCCGACCTGGGCTGGAAGGTCACGCAGGGCGGCTACCGGAGCGCGTTCGCGGCCGATGCACTCGTCCACCACGAAGTGTTCCGGGTGAGCTTCCGGAAGTGGCTTGCCGAGCCGCTGTACTTCCGCAACCTGCCCCGGCTGGTCCGCAAGCACCCCGGCCTGCGCCGGCACATGTTCGTGCGTTACTTCCTGACCCGGGAGACGTTCCTGTTCAATCTCGCGTTGCTGTCGCTGCCGCTGGTGGCCGCCGGGCGTCCGCTGCCCGCCGTGCTGCTCGTCGCGCCGTACGTGGCTGCGCGGTTCCTGAGCGGTGGCCACGTCGGTGGCGTGCCGCAACGACTCGCACGCGTCGTCCTGGGCGTGCCGCGGAGTTTCTGCACGTGGTACGCGCTGGTCTCGGGCTCCATCCGCGCGCGTTGCGTGCTGCTGTGACCTGCGCCCGGCCCCTGCGCATCCTGCTCGTGCACGAGCGCTTCCCACCCGACTATGCCGGTGGCGGCGAATACGTGGTGCTGGAGACGGCGCGGCACCTGCAGGCCCGTGGCCACGTCGTGCGCGTGCTCGCGGCAGGCGACCCGGCGATCGAGTCCTTCGAGGGCATCGCGACCCGTCGCATTCGCATGTCCCGCTACCGGTTCAACGGGGCCTGGCGCGAGGTGGCGGCCATGGCCGGCGACGCCGACCTCATCCACTGCTTCACGTATCACTCGGTCTGGCCCGCCCACAAGGCGGGACGGGCACTCGACACGCCCGTGGTCCTGGAAGTACTCGCCCTGTTCGACGACGTCTGGCTGGAAATGCGCGGGCCGGTGCTCGGTCGCGCGTTCCGGGCAATGGAGACGCGCCTGCTGCGCCTGCCCATGGCCGGTCGAGTATTCCTGAGCGACACGTCGCTGGCCCTGGCGCGCAGCCTCGGATTGGGGCGGCCCGACGATCTGGTGATCGCGCCGGGCATCAGCCTGGCCGACTACCACGCCGCGGTGGACAAGCCCTACGTGCTGTTCGCGGGAAAACTCGATGTCCGCAAGGGCATCGAGGTCGTGCTCCAGGTGGCGGCGAAGATGCCCGACGTTCCGTTCCGGATCGTCGGCTGGGGCGAACGCTATGACGAGGTCGCGGCGCGCTGTCCGCCGAACGTGACGATCGAACGGTTCAAGGATCGACACCACCTTGCGGAGGTGTTGTCTGCCGCGCGCGTTTTCCTGTTCCCGACCAAGGCGGAAACCTTCGGCCTGATCGTGGCGGAGGCGATGGCGTCGGGCTGTGCCGTGGTCTCGACCTCGCCACTTCCTTTCGCCGGCGAGAGGATCGTCGCCGACGACGCCGACGCAACGGCCCATGCAGTTCGCGCGTTGTGGACGGACCCGGCGCGCTGCGCCGAGGCCGGACGGCGGAACCTGGAGGCGGCGCGACAGTTCAGTTGGGATGCGCACGTGGATGCGCTGGAACAGCTCTACGCACGCATTGTGGCTCGCCCATGAAACTCCTCGCGATCGTGTCGCGCGACTACGGTGAGCTGGGCAACGCCATGAATTTCCTGGAGCGTACGCCGTTGGCGAGCGCACCCGTGCTGATGTTGCCCGTCGGCATGCAGGAGCCGGGCCTGGCCGCAGGCGCTTTCGACATCCGGCGCTACGACTCGTTGAAGGAGATCGAGGCGTCGGTGCGCGAAACGCGGCCCGACGCCGTGCTGCTGTTCTCGGGTTACCTGTTGGCGATCGGCCGTCGCTTCTCGCTGCTGCATGCCTTGCAGCTGTTGCGGTTCCTGCGGCGGCGCGGAATCCCGGTGCTCACCAGCGACCCATTCATCGGCATGATCCGCAGCCCCTGGAGCCTCGATTTCTCGATGGTGCTCGCCAGCCGGCCGGGCATGGGGCACGGCCCCAGGCGGGCCTTCATCGCCCTGTTGTCGAAGGCGCTGTCACTGCGCATCTACCTGATGAGCCGTGCGCTGCGGAATGCCTGCCATGTGTATCCGGCACCCATCGAGGCGGCGGCAGGGGGCCGTACGCTGCAGTTGAACTACTTCAATCCGGATCTTGCGCAGGCATCGCAATCGCAGGCGGAACCTCCACCCGGCAAGCCCGTCTGGGTCTTCACCCTGTCGCGTGTCGATTGCCTGATCCAGACCCGGCGCCATGGCAGCGCGTTCGTCGAACACCTGGCGGCGCGGCTTTCCGAGGTCGCCGCCTCGGGGCGACGCGCGGTGCTGGTGGCGACGCCGGAGCTCGCGGCGCAACTGGAGCCCATGCTTGCCGAGGGGGCGGACGTCAGCCTGCGCGGCGAGGAATCGTATTCGCGCTACATGGCGACCTTGATGACCGCCGAGTACGCGTTCTTCTGGAACTTCTTTTCCTTCTCCATCATCCACCGGGTGCTCGCGGCGCGCCCCGTTTTCTTCTTCGACGAGGGCCACATGGTGGAGATCCTCCCGGCCCTGTCGCAGGAAGGCATCCGCAGTTTCTATGGGGGGTGGCAGCCTCCGCTGCGGCGCCTCTCCGACCCGCTCCAGCCCGCCAGCCTTGCCGCCGACGCGCTGGACGTGCGCCGGCAGTTCGCCGCCATCACCGCGCGTCTGGGGACGGGACTGGCGCCCGTCGCGCTGGTGCAGCGGGTGCGGGAGCGGCAGGGCGCTAGTGGATGAGGGAAAGATCGCGCACGCGCAGGCTGGAGACCTTGGAAGGCACGCTGCGCGGCCCGCGGTAGATCTGGTAGTCCTCGGTGTCGCGGGTGATGACCGCGCCCGTCCCGATGAGGTTGTGGCTGCCGACGTTGACGAACGGCGCGATGGTCGCGTTGAGCCCGATGAAGCTGTAGTCGCCGATGGTCGAGGAATCGCCGATCACGGCGCTGGTGATCCACGCATGGTTGCCGATGCGCACCTTGAGGGCGATGCCGCAATTGCTCCACAGCACCGTGTTGGCGCCGATGCTGACCCCGGGGTGGATCATCACGTGGTCCATCACCATGGTATTCGGGCGCAATACCAGGTCCCGGTGCACGTGCGCGCGCGTGCTCAGGAACGAGGCGAGCGCGTACCCGTCTGCCTGCACGCGGGCCACGCATTCGGCCCTCGCGGTGTTGATCCTGGCGACGCCGATGGCGACGAAGATGTCCGCATCGCCCGGGGGCACCGTCTTGCGCAGTTCTTCGTAGGCGATCACCGGCAGGCCGCAGAAACTGGTTTCGACCAGGTATTCGGCGTCGACCGTGAAGCCGGCCACCTCGTATCCGCTGTCCTCCGTGAAGAAGTAGTGGCACATCTCCGCGAAGTTCTGCGATCCGAAGATGTAGAGCTTGCGTGCCATGCTCACGTCCCTCCCGACTGCGCCCGCATGCAGGCGCTGGTGATGTGCTGGCAGGCCGCGAGCAACGCCTCTGCCTCGATGTTCGCCGCGGGCAGCAGGCGGATGAAGCGCCCTTGGGCCGTCACCAGCACGCGTTGGTGGATCTCCTGCAGCAGTGGCTGCATCTCGACGTGGGATCCGAGTTCCAGCGCCCACAATGCGCCGCTGCCGCGCACGCCGATGCCTGCCAGCCGGCAGCGTTCCAATGCCTGCTGCAGCCCCCGTTCGATGTCGGCGACGAGCTCCCGCATCGGTAGGCGCTGCATCACCTGCAGGGTCGCCACGACCGCCGCCGCCGCCAGCGAGTTGCTTGCGAAGGTGCTTCCCGGCAACGCCCCGGGCAGCAGCGGGATGTGGTCGAGGACGGCCACGCTCGATGCCGGGAACCCGTTGCCGATGCACTTGGCGAAGATCAATACATCGGGGGACGCATGCAGCGTCTCAGCGCGGAACCGCGGGCCGCTGCGGTAGAGGCCGGTCAGGATCTCGTCGAAGATCGTGAGCACCCCGTGCTCGCGACAGAGTTCGACGAGCTGCTGGTAGAACCCCGCGCTGGCGCGCAGGCAGCCGTTGGATCCCTGGACCGGTTCCACCAGAACCGCGGCGATCATGCCCGTCGCCAGATGCGTCGCAACGCGGTCGAGGATGTCCGCCTCCGGCAGCGTGTCGATGAACGGCACCATGTGCGCGCGATTGCTGCCGATCGACGCGTTGTCCCAGCACAGGCCCGCGGTGAGGCTCGACTTGCCGTGCATGCTGCGGGCGAAGCCCACGAACTGGTTGCGTCCGGTATGGCTGGCGGCGACGCGGAGCGCGAATTCCACTGCCTCCATGCCCGTGGAATACAGTCCACACGGCCTGAAGCCCGTCGGCAGCAGCTCCGCAATCAAACCTTTCGCTTGCTCCTGGATGGCGGTGGGATAACTGCCGCCGCTCCACATGAGCCCCACCTGGCGTTGCACGGGCGCCACGATGTCCGGGTGGGCATGCCCGAGGAAAACCGCGCCGAAGCCGCACGCCAGGTCCGTCAATGCGCGGCCATCACGGGTGTGGACGGTACTGCCGTCGCCACGCACGATGTCCGAAGCACCCGCGGCAATGGATGGACGTGTGCTCATGCTAGGTCCCGCGCTCACGGCGGGTCGTTCGCGAGGGACATCGCGGATGGGTGGATGCCCAGCCTGCGCTTTTTCTGCGATGGGATCATCCACATGGCAAGCACGGACACCGATCCGACCAGGACTGCCATCGGCAGGCGCAGGTGCGGATGCGGCGCAAGCGCCAGCAACGCCACGGCAAGCAGGCCCGCCGGCAGCAGATGGGCCGCGAGGCGGGGCGATAGTCGCCAGTCACCCGTCAAGTGCAGACGCGCCAGCAGGCCGGTCAGGATGGACGCTTCCGTGGCGAAGGTCGCCATCCCGGCGCCCGCCGCGCCGTACCTGGGAATGGCCCATGCACACACGATCACGTTCAGGCCCAGACCGACCGCGCTGATCCACAAGAGCTCCTTTTCCCGGTGTTGCGCGAGCATGGCGATGACCGGCACGGGCGTGATCAGTGACAGCGCGGTGGCCGCGCTGAACCACTGGAACGTCAGCACCGAAGACAGCGCGCCGAGCACGTAGCGGTCGCCGTAAAGCATCCACAGGAGCGTCGGGGCAAGGATGTAACCACAGACCGCGAGCAACCCGGCCACGCCCAGCAGCAGGCACACGTAGGCCGCCAGCTGTTCGCGGAACACCGCCAGGTCGCTGCGTGCCGCCACGCTCATCCCCACGATCAGGGGTGTGACGAACAGCCAGGCGGTGTCGATCACCGGGCTGAACAGGCGCAGCGTCGCGCTGAGCGTGCCCAGTGCGTCGGGAGGTTCGAGCGCCCAGACGAAGAACGTGCCGCCATGGAAGGCGAGCTTGTAGATCACAGCACAAAGCCCGAAGGCCCACGCGGTGCGCAGCAGGGCGCGCAGTGCCGGCGAGCGAAGCCGGGGCCGAAGCCGGTATCCGAGCGCGCGGATCGCGATCAGCCGGCTGCCCCACACCTGCACGATTTCCCGGACCACCACCAGCAACGCTACGACGACGCCCGCAACGTGCATCCACAACAGCAGCAGGCTCGCCAGCAGGAACCCCACCTGCGAGCCCAGGCCCAACAGCAGGGGCTTGCCGAATTCCTGGCGCAGCTGGAACACGACGTAATAGGTGCTGTGGTGGAGCAGGAGAAACCCGATCGCGGCCACGGCCAGCACCGCGCGTTCGTATCGATCCTGTGCCGGCCCGAACAAGGCGAGCAGCAGGCAGCCAAGCGCCATCAGCGCGCCAAGCAGCAGGCGCCAGCCCAGCAGGGCCTCCAGCAGCTCGCGCTGGATCCCGGGCTGCTGGCCGATCTGCCGCGTGGCCACCGCCGTGGAGCCCATGTCCATCACCTGCAGCGCGAGCGCGAACAGGGTGGACACCAGCGCGAAGAATCCGAAGTCGGCCGCATCCATGGCCCTGCCGAGCTGGCGCGTGACCAGCAGGAACAGCACCACCCGCGCGACCTGGGCCAGCAGCAGATAGGCCTGGCTGCGCGCGACCTTCGGCCGCGGGTCCGGGATCGGTTCCTGGATGACGCCGGTCCCTGGGCTCGCCACGCTAGTCATCGCCAGGCGCGGCCGGCTCGAACGTGATGCTGGTGATGCTGAGCGGCTGGAAATCGAAGGCCACGCGGGTGACACCATCCGATCCCGCCGGTGGGACCGGCAGCTCCGCCTGGAACCTCCGGATCTCGCTCTGCGCGCCGAGTGCGAACCGTCCCAGGCTCACCTGGGGCGCCCACTCGATGCCCGGGATCCTGGGAAGCGTCGTGCCTGTATTGGAATCGAAACTGGCGGCCTGGATGCCTTCGACCGTGCCCTTGCCGAAACCCGTCCTGCCCGCCAGGTTCAGGGCGGTGCGGACGGTGCGGCTGTCGCTGCGATTCACCACCAGAACGACGAGCCTGCCGCCGTCGAACGTCGCCACCGCATCCAGCACGGGCACGTCGGAGGTGGCGGCGACGACACCCACGGCGTCGGCATCGAACGTCGGGCCGGTGCTGCTGTCCACATGGACCAGGTTGGTGCCCAGCTTGCGCCGGTACAACTCGAATGCCATGGCCGGCGCGGTCGTGGTGGCTTTGCCGCCGCGCCGGCCGATCCAGCCCATGAAACCGTGATCGGCCAGCTTGAAGAAATTGGCGATCTCCACGCGCGGCGTGCGCAGGAACGCGTTCATGGTCGACGCGACGAACAGTGCCGATCCCATCGTCTTGACGTGGTCGACCCAGGGGCTCGAAGGGAGCACGTGGAAGAACGGCCCCCACTCGGTCACGGCGATGGCGATGGGCCGGGCCTTGGTTTCCTTCTGCGTCAGCAGCGCGGACACCTCGCGGAGATTGGCTTCGATCCCGACCGGTGCAGCCATCATCGCCAGGTAGACATCGCGGACAGAGCCCGATGCCGATGGGCCCATGACGACGGGTGCATAGGCGTTGTGGATGGCGAGGAAATCGACCTGGCTGGCCGTGCGGGCCAGCACCTTGCTCGTCCATTGGGGATCGTCGATGAAGCTGAAGGGTCCGTAGTTCAGGCCGCCGATCGCGCCGATCCTGATCGAAGGATCCGCGTCGCGCATCGCGTTCGCGAAGAGCATGAAGCGCCTCGCGTATTCGTCGGCGCTCATGGACGCACCGGACAGGTCGTCCTTCATGTACAGCTCGTTGCCAACTTCCCAGTAGCGCACGGGCGCACTTCCCGGACGCTTCATGTGACGGACCCAGTCGGCGGCCTCTGTTGCCGTGCCCGTCCCTGCGTTGACGGTCAGCAGCAATTGCGCGCCAACCGCGTTGGACAGCTCGACCAGTTCCGGAATGCCGAAGCTGTGGCGCGATCGCGGCCCACCGGGGTAGTGCTGCGTCACCGGACGCTGGTCCTGCGGCCCGATGCCATCGCGCCAATGGTAGGTATCCGAGAAGACACCGCCTGGAAAGCGGATGAGGGTGGGCGACAGCTGCCTGGCCAATGCCACGGCGCCGGCGTCGAGCTTGCCGTCCTTGGCGGACCACAACCCCTGGCCGTCGAAGATCCACTCGACATTGGTCCCGAAAATTGTCGCCGGCACCTGGCGCAGGCTGCGGCTGGTATCGATCAGGATCTCCGCGTTCCCGCCGGTCGCGCCGCCCGAGGCCTGCGCATTCGCCGACCCCGTCGCGCCGGCGTCGGGGCGCACCACGGCGCTGACCTGGACCGAATCGAAGACCGCCTTGCCGCCCGTGCCGACGCTCACCGCGTACACGATGAGGTTGCGCGCCCCCGGCTTGACCTTCAGGGTCGCGACCTGTCGCTCGAGGACGCCACGCGAATCGCCCTGCCGGAGCTGGACGAAGCCCGCGTCGCCGCGCTCGCCGATCGCGTGCACCCCCACCACCGCGGTGGCGCCCCCGGTCGCGGCCGCCATCATTTCCACCATCACGGTGCGGTTGCCGAGCGTGCTCGCGTCCAGCATCTGGCCGACCCCGAGCGGTTGTTCGCCGCCGTTGTTCGCATTCGGGCTGAGCACCAGCGCGCGACCGTTGGCGCCGGGCCAGGCATCGGCCACGGTCACCGAGCCCTTGCCGGCGACCGCCTTGTCCAGGACCCACGCTTCGGGCATTCCGTCGCGAACCGATTCGAAGCCCTCGTTGACCACCACCGGGGACAGATCCCCACGCGCGGCGTGGTTGAGGAGCAACGCCCAGGCAAGTCCAGCGAGCACGAGCAGGCCGGCAGCGATACCCCAGGCCTTGCGGCGCTTCATAGCACCAGCGTCCGCGAACGCAGGCTTCCGCCGATCAACGCAAACGACATCACGTAGATGCGCATCGCGTTCAACACGATCTGCCCGGCGCGGGTAAGCACGTCGTTCGGCCGCAGCGAACGCGCCTTGACGGCCGCGATCGCGATCAGCAGGACCGGCAGCACCAGCAGCAGGGAGGGCCGCAGGACGGCAAGGGCGATGGCCGCCAGCAAGGCGATGTAGTAGCCGATGCTGCCGCGATAGAAGAACAGCCCATGGGCCAGCAGCGTCCCGCGCAGTCCCGGATGCAGCTTCACCAGCGCCGGGACGAGGAACAGCCGCAGCGGTTCCAGCAGCCAGTTCCGGGGCGACACGACCTGCACTTCGTGGTGGACGATCGCGTCGGCGACGAACGCGTTGCGGTGGCCGGCTTCCTTGATCCGCCAGGCCAGATCCGTGTCGGCGGCCTCCATGGCCACCCCAAGAAGGCTCGGAAACGACAGCAGCTCGTCGAAGCCCCCGAACTGCACGAACACATCCTTGCGGTAGAACGCATTCGCGGTGGGATACGTCGGGTGTTCGAAGCCGGACACCACGGTATGCCGGGCGAAGAAGCCCAGCCGGTTGATCTGCTCGGGCTTGAAATCCACGACGCCGGTGGCGAACGCCAGCGCCGGGTCGTCGAATGCGGCCAGGCCTGCCTGCAGCCAGCGCGGCTCCGGGCGGCAATCACTGTCGGTGAAGGCGATGACCTCGCCCAGCGCGAGCCCGACGCCGAAATTCCGCGCAGGCGCCGGCCCCCGGTTTTCGCCTGGGATCCGATGCACGCGCAGCGGATACGGCATCGCCGGCGCCATGGACCGGACATGCTCCAGCGTGCCATCGGTGGAGGCGTTGTCGATCACCAGCACTTCGAAGCACTCCGCCGGGAGACTCTGGGCGGCCAACCCGTGCAACGCATCGCAGAGCGAGTCCAGGCGGTTGTAGCTCGGTATCACCACCGAGATTCGCGGCCGCCCCGGGGTCGGACGCTCGCTCATCGGCCTCATGCCGCCTGGAGATTGCCGAAGTAGGCGCGATACCAGTCGATGGTTTCGGTGAGTCCATCCTCGATGGAGAACCGCGGCGTCCACTTCAGCATCTCGCGGGCCTTGGTGGCGCTCAGATACTGGTGCGGGATCTCGCCACGGACCTCGTTGAGGATCACCGGCTCCAGGTCGGCGCGATCCATCAGGCGAAGGACCATCCGGGTGATGTCGAGCACGCTGAGCTGGCTCTCCGTACTGTAGTTGAAGGCGTGCCCGTGCAGGCTGCTGTCCTCCATGGCTTCCGCCAGGTGCAGGTAGAACTGCGCGACGTCGCGGACGTAGACATAGTCGCGGATCATCGAACCGTCGCTGCGGATCACCGGGCGTTCGCCGTCCAGCGCGGAGCGGATGAGGCTGGGGACGATGCGGCTGAAGTTGAGGTCGCCGCCGCCGAAGAAATTGCCGCAACGGGTCACGCACACCGGCGTGCCGTAGGTGTGGTGGTAGGTCTGCGAAATCAGGTCGGTGCAACTCTTGGAGACATCGTAGGGATGCTTGCCCTGCAGCGGCATCGACTCGTCGTACGGCAGGGTGGGCTGTTCGCCGTAGGCCTTGTCGCTCGAGGCGACGAGCACGCGCTTGACGGTGGACACCTGCCTGCAGGCTTCCAGCAGGTTCCAGGTGCCGCGGATGTTCGCCTCGAAGGTCGACAGCGGGTTGCGGTTGGCGATGCCGACGATCGGCTGTGCGCCCAGGTGCATCACCGTGTCGATCTCGTACTCGTTGATCGCGCGCACCAGCACGTCGTAGTCCTCGAGCTTGCCGAACACCACCGACGCGGGGGCGGACTTTTCGATCAGCCCGCCCTTGCCGGTGGCGGAGACATCACGTACCAGCCCGACGACATGGGCGCCACGGCGATTGAGCTCGGAGATCATCCAGCTGCCCAGGAAGCCGTTGGAGCCCGTGACGAAGACATTCCTGTTCTGCCAGAAGTTGCTGGTGTTCATCACTTTCCGTCCGTTGCGTTCGATGCAATGAAGTGGTGCCACGTCCCGCCGCGCGTCCCCGGGTTGGGGCGTCATCCGGGGATCGCGCTGGCCTCGACGTACTTGAACCGGTCGTTGGTCTGGATGTGCGCGGGACCCTGGGCGATGTCGCCGCGGGCGAGCATCTCCTCCATCTCCTGCTGGTCCTTGTACGTATCCATCGACTTGAAGAATCCGTCGTGCCGGTAGGTGTGGAGCAGGCCCTTGTCCTGCAGGACGGGGAACACCTCGCGCTCGAGGTTGCTGCCGTCCCAGTGCTGGAAGACCTTGCTGTCCATGACGAAGAAACCGGCATTGATCCAGTGGCTCATCAGCCTGGGCTTTTCCCTGAACCCCGTGACGCGGTTGTGCGCGTCGAACTCCACGGTGCCGTATTGCGACGGCAGCGGGACGCTGGTCAGGGTGACCAGGCCGTCGTGCCCGTTGTGGAAATCGATCAGCTTGTCGATCGGAACGTCGGACAGGCCATCGCCGTAGGTGGCCATGAACTGGTTGCCGAGCAGGTGTCGGCAGCGATGGATGCGACCGGCGGTGTCGGTCTCCTCGCCGGTGTCGACGATCGTGATGTCGAGGTCGTAGGACTTGTGCGAGAAGTAATCGAGGATGACTTCCTTGCGGTGCCCGACCGAGATGACGAACTCCCGGTGCCCCTGCGCCGCGAACAACTGCATGATCTGGACGAGGATCGGCTTGCCGCCCACCGGCATCATGGGCTTGGGCAGGTATTCGGTGAACGGATAGGCGCGGGTTCCCTTGCCACCGGCGAGAATTACGACCTGCATCTGTACCTCCCTTACTTGGGGCCGACGGGTGCCGGCAATGCTCCACTAGCGGATCGGCCGACGTTTCGACCGGTGACCTTCGCCAACACTGGCGCGACTGCCAGCATGCCCGGCCGGGGTTGGACAGCCGCGTTGCGTTCGTTCCAGTACCTGGCGGCCACGATGAGGCCCGCCACGATCCAGAACACCCGCCCCGACGCCGGGACGCGCGTGAAAAAACTCGCGAAGCCATCCAGCATGAGCGCCGCGACCCCGCATGCAGCGCCGATGCTGATCATGAAGACCTTATCGCTGAGCACGCGCCGCGAGTTCTGGAACGCGATCCACAACAGGTTCACGTGGAGCCCGAGGAAAAGCAACAGACCCACGGTTCCCTGCTCGGCCCAGGTGAGCATGTAGATGTTGTGGACCACCGGCCAGACCTCGCCGAAGCGATCGACGAGCGTGCTGACGCTGTCCTGCGTGTAGCCGACGATGTGGTACGAGAAGGTGTTCAATCCGAAGCCGAGGATCGGCCTGTCCTGGACCATGGTCCACGCGATGTGCACCCACTCGGAGCGGAAGTCGAGCGCACCGGGGTCGCTGGAGGTGACGCGTCGGATGATCGGGCCGGCGGCAACCAGGGCGCCCACGCCGATGCCCGACACCATCGCCAGCTTCAGCGCGGCGAACCGGGTGCGCAACGCGGGGTGGATGAACACGATGACGATCAGCAGCAGCAAGGCCAGGGCGAATGCCGCCCAGCCGGAACGCGAGAGCGTCAACACCAGCGCCGCTGCGCCACCCAGTGAAACGAGCGAGAAAAGAACCTTGTTCACGCCCTTGTAGCTGGTGTAGAGCAGGCCGATGAAGATCGGCAGCAGCAGCGCAAGATAGGCCGCGAACAGGTTCGGGTGCCCCATGAGCGCACCGACGCGATAGGTTCCGCCGCCCAGGTAAACGCCGTAGTTGGCGCCCAGCGTCGCCTCCGGGGACGGCTCCCCCAGGGCCTGCAACCCCAGGTCGCGCCGCAGCATGAACTGCGTGAGCGCGACCAGCACGTTGAGCGCGACGCCCGCCGCCAGCCCACCGGCCACGTGGCGGAAATGCGTCTCGCGCACGCATTCGTTGACGATGACGAGGAACAGCAGCCAGCACTTCAGCATCCGCACGACTTCGAAGGCCGGGAACTGGCGATAGGGCCCGAGGATCACGGACACGATCCCGAGTGCGATCAACCCGCCCCACCAGACCGAAATCGACGAGAAACGCAAATCACGCCGGTACCCCTTGGCGAAGTCCCTGATCAGGAACACCACCAGGGGCGCGAGGAACAGGTCCATCACGTCCACGCTGTAGGACGGCGCGCCTCCGATATGGGTGACGCGCATGAAGTTGATGGACAGCCCGAGCCCGGCGGTGAAGACCGTGCCGACGAGGAAGAACAGGCGCGGGTTGCTGCTGGTGTAGAGCGCCAGCGGCGACACCGTGGCCGCGATCATCGTCAGCGCGTAGAGCCTGTTCCCGCTGAACAGCACGATCACCAGCGCCGCGGCCCAGATCGAGCCCAGCACCACCAGCAGGACCCGGATCACCGCGGAGCGATCCGCGGTGATCATCCGGACCACGCAGGGGGCGAGGTCACGGGAGCCTCACTGCCCGGGCGTCGAAAGGACGACGCGCAGGCCCTCGACACCGTTGCCCAGCAGCACGTTCCTGATGTCCGCCACGGTGCTCATCAGGCTGAGGTTTTCCTGGACGACGAGGAACACCGCATCGGTGTGCGCCACCGCCAGCAGGCTGCGGGTATCGGCCAGGACGGAACTGGTCTGGATCAGGACGTGGCGATAGCGACCCGCCGCGGATGCCAGAAACTGCGTCCAGCGTTCGCGGTCGAGGCCGAGGCTGTCCCCAGGGCCAAGTCGACCGGCAGGAAGGAACTCCACGCGATCGAGCGCGGTCTTGCGGACCAAGTCGAACCAGCCATCAACATCCCCGCGCATGACGTCGGCAAAGCCGGGCGCGGACAGCATGCCCAGCCGGCCGGTCAGCCCCGCCGCAGCATCACGGAAACGCGCATCGACCAACAGGACGCTGCTGCCCAGTTCCCCCTGCAGGCTGTTCGCCAGCATGAGCAGGACGTCCGCCGTGGCGCTGTCGCCGTCGGCGGAGAAGAACGACAGGCAGACGCCGCCTTCGCCTGCCGGCAGTTCCTGCTCGATGAGCCTGGACATGAACCGGTACGTGCGTGACGCCGGTTCCCGCCTTCTGCCGACGAGCGAGCGCACCCGCCCGTAGATCGCTCCCAGGAGTTGCTCCTGGCGCCTCATCAGTGAGCCTTCCCTGGTTGCGGGAACAGGCGCGACAGGAAGGCGGTGTCGTTGCCGACGACGGCGAACAGCCGGTAGTCGCCGGCCTGCGCCAGCAACCGGTGACGGTTCACCCGCGGCAGCAGCAGGTCGAACAGCAGCGCCGCGACGACACCAATCAGCAGGCCTGAAAGCATCCCCACCAGCACCAGCAGTTTGCTGTTGGGCCAGCGTGGTTTCTCCGGAGGGCTGGCGGGCTCGATCACCCGCATCGACGATGGCGCCGACTTGGCGGTCGCCATCGAGACTTCCGCCATCGTCAGCTTCTCGTTGAGGCTGCGATACGTGCTCTCGTGCTTGAGCTGGCGTCGCTCCAGCTCGCGATTGACCTGCGTCTGCCGCGGCAGGCTGTTCAACATGGCCTGCAGCTCGGCGTACTCGGCACGCTTGACCCGGAGCGTCGCCATGTCGCCCTGCAGCTTGGCGTTCAATTCCAGTTTCTTGCGCCGTGCCACCTCGTATGCCTCGCTGATGCTCAGCATGTTGCGCATCACTGGCTGGCCGGCGCCGCCTCCGAGGCCGGCCTTGGCGAGGGCGATCTGCTCCTCGAGGTCGCGGACTTCGGGCGAATTGGGCTGGTAGAGCTGGTTCGCATCGGCCAGCTGGATTTCCAGGCGCACGAGGCGGTCCTTGTTCGCGTTGTCCCGGTAGACGCGGTTGGCCCCGAGCTGCACGCCCTCGGACGAAAGCTCCCTGTCGATGACGGCCATTTCGTTCCGGCTCGCGGCGACCTGGGCTTCGAGATCGGTCACCTGGCTGTCCAGTTCGAGCAACTGGCCGATCTGGGAGCGTTCCTTCTCGAACAGCAGGAGCATGCCGTTGTCGGCATAGAACTGCTTGATGTCGGCCTCGGCCTGGCGCAACTGCTCAAGGGCCTTGTCGGTTTCCTGCTGCAGGCTCTTGTAGGCGTCCTGCGCCTCGCCCACGAAGCGTGCACGCCGCTGCTCCAGGTAGACCGCCACGATCGTGTTGGCGATCTCGGACACGCGCTGCGTGGACCCCTTCACCATCAGCACGCCGATGCTTGCTTCGCCGACCTGCTGCACCCTGACGCCTTCCTTGAGGTCCTTGAGCACCTTGGCGTACTCGAGTTCCTTGGCGGACGGAGCGTAGGGGCTGACCGCGGGCGGGAAGATCGTGTGCTTCACCGAACGATATGCCCGGCCCACCCAGGACTCGCCCCACAGGTGGACCGCGTAGCTGGTGAACGGGTGGTAGACCTCGTCGTAGCGCAGGTCCATGCGCCTGATCACTTCCTTCAGGACGGGCGGGGCCGTCATGAGGGTGGCCTCGTCGATCAGCGTGTCCTTCCGGAAGATGTTCCAGCCCTGGTAGAACGCGTTGCGTTGCGGATCTTCCCCGGCGTCCGCCGAGACCAGCACTTCCGCTTCGAACGTCGGTGGCCAGATGGCCATGTAGGCGATGACCAGGGACGTCGTGAGCACCACGCATGCCAGCACCAGCCAGCGGTGCAGTTTCAGCGACTGGACGATCGCTTCCAGCGAGGCCCGGATCTGGAAGCTATCCGCTTCGGGGACATGCGGCACTGCTTCATTGGTGCTCATGGCCCGCTCAGAATCCAAAGCCGACTTGCTGGTCGAGGACCCGCAACTGGAAGTAGGGGGACAGGACGGTGACCATGTCCTGGAACACGCGCACCACCTGGCCGCGGTAGGTCTCGGGAACCACGATCAGGTCGTTCGGCTTCAGTGCCATCGCATTGAGCGCCATGAATTGCGCCGTGCGGCCAAGGCCCCGGGCCTGCAGTCCGTACGACTCCATTTCACCGTCCTCGTTCAAGCGGATCACGGTGATGCGTGAGATCGCCGCAGACCTGGGCAGTGCACCGGCCTGCGCCAGCGCCTGCGCGACGTTGCCCGCCTGCCGCAGCGGCAACGCGCGGGTGACACCGACTTCGCCGAGGATGAACACCACCGGTTCCGGCGGATTCTCGACGGCAACCGTGACTTCCGGGTTGCGGATCCGCACTTCGTATCGACGCGTCAGCAAGCTGGCCAGTTCACTGGGCGACATCCCGGCCGCCTGCACGTCGCCCAGCAGTGGCAGGGTCACTGCGCCATCGGGTCGCAAGGTGAGTTTGCGGGACAGTTCCGGATGCCGGTAGACGGCGACATCGATAAGATCGCCCGGCCGCAGCACGTAGACGAACGCGAATCTCCGGTCGGGTTCGACCCTCTCGGCCACGATGCCGGCATCGGATCCGGCCCATGCCGGCGGCACGCAGGCCAGCAGCAACAGCAGGGGAACCAGGAGAACCCCAAGCCGTCGCGGCGCACAGGCCCGCCCGGCTGCTGTCCCGCGGCTCTCCAGGCGAGGTTCGACGACACGCATGCGATTGTTTCCCCGGGAACACGCAGGCAGGTCGCGAATGCGCCAGCCATGAATCCATCCCGGCGCATCGACATCCCCTGCCCGCGCCCGGAGCAGCCGCGAGTCTACAACACGGCGAACCGCGCCAAAGGCGCGCGGCCAGGGTCCGCGGGCCAGGCACGTGCACGCGGGCGACAATTCCGGGCCCCGCATCCCCGGCCGCAGCGGAGTCCCGTTGCGCCGATCGCCGCTACCTCGCCGGAACCCGAATGATCGGCTCGCAAGCCCGCAGCGCGTGGTTGAACACGGCACTCAAGCTCGGGTCGACGGGCCTGTCGTTCCTGTTGTTCCTCGTGCTGGCACGCACCATGGCGCCGGAGGAATTCGCCCGGGTCGCACTCGCCCTGGTCTGGGTGGCGCTCGGCAGTTCGGTGGTCGGCATGAGCATGCCGGCGGTGCTGGTGCGATTCCTGCCCGCGCAGTGGGCACGGGGCCACGTGGCCCAGGCCAATGGCCTCGTGATTTTCGCGCTCGTCGCCACCGCATTGCTGGCCACCCTGGTGGCGTTGTCGCTACTGGGCTTTGTCTGGGCGGGATTGCCGGGGCTGGCAACCGGGCAACGGCATTACTACCAGGCGACGATCCTGCTGCTGTTGCCAAGCGTCCTGCTGCTGGTCCTGACCGGACTGCTGCAGGGATTGAACCGGGTGCTTGCGGCCGAGGTGCTGGCGAACCTGCTGCGCTCGGTCCTGATGCTGGCCCTGCTGGCCGGCCTGTGGTGGACGCACCGGTCGAACCTGTCCGCCTCCTGGGTCCTGGCGGCCTATCTCGTGGCGAACGGCGTCGCCCTCGTCGCGTGCGCTGCCTACGCATGGCGGGTGTTGCCGCCTGCCATCCGCACCGCGACGCCTGCGTTCGAGATCCGGGCATGGAGCCAGGCGGCACTCGGATTCTGCGGCGTGATGGTCGCGGCCGCAGTCAACGAACGCCTCGACCTGGTGCTGATGGGTTTCATGGCCACCAAACCCGAAGTCGCCGTCTACGCGGTCGCCACGCGCTTCCTCCAGCCGGTGCTGGTCGCCGTCACCGCGGCCACGGCCGTGCTGATTCCGGGGCTGCTGGAGAAGCTCGCATCAGGCACGGACAGCGTCGGCGTGCAGCAGATGTTGCGCGGCTGCGCGCGCACCATGCTTTCGGTCGCCGTGCTCGCCCTGCTTGGCCTGTGGCTGGTGGCGCCCTGGTTCCTGAGCCTGTTCGGCCCGCACTACGAGCCTGCATTGCGGCCGTTGCTCATCCTGGTCTGCGGCCAGGTCGTGGCTGCGTTTTTCGGGCCGGCCGTGGCAGTGGCGGCCTTTACCGGGCGGCCGCACGTCGCCGTGCTGAGCCTGTGCGTGGGCATCGTCGTCAACGGGGCGCTGAACCTGGTTCTCGTGCCGCAACTGGGCGCGTCCGGCGCGGCCCTTGCCACGGCCGTCGCCACCGTCGCGACAGCGCTGTTCGCGTGGCACTGGCTCAAACGCGCCACCCGACTCGATGCGTCGGTGATTGCGCGGGTTCCGGCGTGACGCCATGATCGTGCCGGTCCGCCGGGAACGCATGGCTTGAACGCCGCCTGCACTGCCGTCATCGCCGCGATGAAGTCCGGCGGGTACTACGACAACATTTCGTCCGCCGGACCCGGCCTGGACCGCGTCAAGGCGTGGCTGCGTGCGTTCGCCGGCGATGCTCCGGCCGCCGAACAGCGGTCGATGCAGCATCCCACCTACCCCTGCTTTCCCGGGCTCGCCAACCGGCCGTTCCCACCCGTCGAAACCGCGCCGGGCGCACTCCTGCTGGAGCGTTCGATCGACGTGATCCGCGAGGAATACCTGGCGCTGCGCGACGAGGACCTGCTGCGCTACACCCCGCCGTCGATGGACAAATACTGGGGTGTCTACCTGTTCGCCCACATGGGGGTCGACACGGAAGCGCTCACCCGGCGGTGCCCACGCACCAGTCAGCTCATCCGGAGTCTGCCGCGGGTGTGCCTTGACTATCCCTGGGGCGATGCCCTGTTCTCGATCCACGCATCGCGGTCCCACCTGGCGGCCCACTGCAGCATCGACAACCTGCGCGTGCGCTGCCACCTCGGCATCCGCATTCCCGAAGGCTGCCGTATCCGCGTGGGAAGCCAGACGCGGCAGTGGCAGGAAGGTCGCAGCCTGCTGTTCGAGGATTCGTTCGAACACGAGGTCTGGAACGAGGGAAGCGAGCGCCGGGCGATCCTGATCGTCGATTTCTGGCATCCGGACCTGACCGACCTCGAGATCGAGGCGATCAGTGCGGGCTTTCGCAAGAAGGAGGTGCGGAGCCTGTTCCTGCTGGAGCGCCTGGCGATGCTGGAGCGTCCGCCCGAACCGCACATCCGCCATATCCAGGCGCAGGTGCTCGCGCAGCAACACGATCCACGGGTGCAGGAATACTGGCGGTAGCGTTGTCCACCCGTGGAGGCATGTCCCGGGTAGCGCCTGCAGGGGACGTCGCATAAGATGCGACCCCATTGCCTGTCATGCAGTCGCCGCGTTTCCCCCGAATCGCCCCGAAGCGGTCAAACGTCGGGATGGCTCGAGGTTGAACCTTCAGCGACTGCATAGCCCCTAGGGTGGATCGTGCGCAACTACGACCTTGAGTTCCTCAAGAAATTCTCGATGGTCATCGGCTTCCTGATGCTGGTGACCGTGGGCCTGATCATCGGCGCGGTGATGCTGCATGGCCGCGTGCCGCGCGACGCGCACCCGGACCTGGCCAAGCAGCGCGAGGCGCGCATCGCCCCGGTCGGCGCGGTGTACGCCGGCAGCACCGGTGCGGCCGCGCAGGCCGCCGCCGCTGCGGCGGCCGCGGCTGCCGCTGCCTCGCAGGTGGCCTACGGCGGCACGCTCGACGGCGCGGTGATCTACCAGAACCTCTGCGCCGGCTGCCATGCCAGCGGTGCCGGCGGCGCGCCGCGCTCGACCCGCGCCGACTGGGCGCCGCGCATCGCGCAGGGCCCCGACGTGCTGAACCGCCACGCCATCGAGGGCTTCACGGGCGCGTCCGGGGTGATGCCCGCGCGCGGTGGCAACCCCGCGCTCACCGACGAGCAGGTCATCGCCACCGTCGAGTGGATGGTCGCCAACCTCAAGTAACGCGCGCCGCGCGCGCCGCGCGCGCGCCGCCGCGAACGACGCCGCCCCCGGGCGGCGTTTTCGCATCCGCGCCGTGCACGCGGCTGACGCCGCGCACGCGGATACTCGTCGACCCCGCCACCGCAACCGCCGGCACGCCGCGATGACCCGATCCCCGCTCCTCCTGCTGGCCTGCCTCGCCGCACTGTCCGCGTGCACGCCGCGCACGCCCCCGCACGCCGCCGCCGCGGGGCCGGGCGCCGGCGACGTGCTGCCGGTCGGCGCGGTGCAGGGCCGCGGCGACGCGAGCCCGCGCGTGGGCGAGGCGGTCACCGTCGAGGGCGTGGTGACCCTGCGCCTGCGCGAGGCCGCCGGGCACGCGGTCTTCCTGCAGGACGCCGGCGACGGCGACGCGGCGACGTCCGATGCGCTTTTGCTGGCCGGCCCGGGCGCCGACGCGCTCGACCCCGGCCAGGCGGTGCGCGCGCGCGGGCGCGTGGTCGAACTGGACACCGGCGGCGGCGCGACGCTGACCGCGCTGGTGCTCGAGGATGCGACGGTGCTGCCGCGGCGCGCGCAGCCCGATGCCCTGCGCCTGCCGCCGGCGCAGCTGGGCGAGGCCCACGAGGGCATGCGGGTGGTGTTCGAGTCGCTGCTGCTGGCCGGCCATGCGCGCATGCAGGACGACGGCGTGCTGCTGGCCAGCGCCGGCGCGCTGCCGTTCACGCCCACCGAGCTGGCGCGCCCGGGATCGGACGAAGCGCGCGCGATCGCCGCGCGCAACGCTGCCACCCGCGTGCTGCTCGACGACGCGGTCACCGGCGGCCCGCCGGAGGCCGACGCGCCGTGGCCGGCGCTGCTGCACGTCGCGCGCACCGGCAGCACGCTCGGCCACGTCGAGGGCGTACTCGACCACCGCGAGGGTGGCTGGCGCGTGCAGCTGGCCCGCATCGGCCTGGTCGAACCGGCGCCGCGCCCGGATCCGCCGCGCGTGGCCGGCGACGTGCGGGTGGTCGCCTACAACCTGCAGAACCTGTTCAACGGCGACGGCGCCGGTGGCGGCTTCCCGACCTCGCGCGGCGCGCGCACCCAGGCCGAGTTCGACGCGCAGCTGGCGCGCCACGTCGCCACGCTGCGCGCGCTGGATGCCGACGTGCTGGCGCTGATGGAGCTGGAGAACGACGGCCACGGCCCGCGTTCGGCCGAAGGCCGGCTGGTCGCCGCGCTCGGCGCGCCGTGGCGCGCGGTCGCGGTGCCCGGCCGGCTGGGCGACGACGAGATCCGCGTGGGGATCCTCTACCGCGGCGACCGCGTGCGCCCGGTGGGCCGCGTGGCGACGCTGGCCGACGGCCCGTTCGCCGAGCGCAGCCGCGTGCCGCTGGCGCGCGCGTTCGTGCCGCTCGACGCGCGCGGCGCGGTCGCCGGCCCGGCGTTCGCGGTGGTGTCCAACCACTTCAAGAGCAAGGGCTGCGGCGGCGCGCAGGGCGCGGACGCCGACCAGCGCGACGGCCAGTCGTGCTTCAACGCCACCCGCGTGGACAGCGCGCGCCGCCTGCACGCGTGGCTGGCGACCGACCCCACCGGCGCCGCGCGCGGGCGAACGCTGATCGCCGGCGACCTCAACGCGCACGCGCAGGAGGATCCGCTGGTGCTGCTGCACGAGGCCGGCTGGCGCGACGTGTTCGCGCTGGCGCGCGTGGCCGACACCTATTCGTACGTGTTCCGCGGCGAGCGCGGCCGGCTCGACCACGCGCTGGCCAGCCCCGCGCTCGCCCCGCACGTGGCCGGCGCGGCCAAGTGGCACGCCAATGCCGACGAGCCCGAATCGCAGGGCTACCGCGACGCGCCGGGGCGCGAGGGCCCCTGGCGCGGCTCGGACCACGATCCGCTGGTCGTCGGCCTCGTCCTGCGCGGCGCGCCATGACCGCGCCGGCGTTCCCCGCGTCCGGCACGCACGCGCTGGTGCTCGACGGGCCGGCGGGTGCGCTCGACGTGGTGGTCGACGCCGTCGACGCGGCGCGCGCGGTCGCCATCGTCTGCCATCCGCTGTCGACCGAGGGCGGCTCGCTGCATAACAAGGTGGTGACCATGACCGCGCGCGCGCTGCGCGAATGCGGCGCCACCACCGTGCGCTTCAACTTCCGCGGCGTCGGCCGCTCCGCCGGCGCGTTCGACGCGGGCGCCGGCGAGGCCGACGACCTGCGCGCGGTGGCCGCGTGGGTGCGCGCGGCGCACCCGGCGCTGCCGTTGTGGCTGGGCGGTTTCAGCTTCGGCGCGTACGTGTCGCTGGCGGCCGCCGCGGGCCTGTCGCCCGCGCTGCTGGTATCGATCGCGCCGCCGCTGGAGCGCAGCTGGGACTTCGCGGCGATTGAGGTGCCCGACGTGCCGTGGGTGGTCGTGCAGGGCGAGGCCGACGAGGTGGTCGACGCGCGTGACGTGCATGCGTGGATCGACGCGCTGCCCGCGCGCACGTGGCCGCCGCGCGTGGTGCGCATGGACGGCGCGACGCACTTCTTCCACGGCCGCCTGGTCGACCTGCGCGGCGCGGTGCGCGCGGAGGTCGAGGCGCTGGCGGGGGCGCGGTGACGCGTCCCGGCGCGGCGTATGCCGCGGGCGTGGCGCGCGGCGCGTGGACGCACGACCCCGCCCAGCAGGCGGCGCTGGCCGAACTGGACCGCATCCACGACGCGCTCGTCGACGCGCCCGGGCCCGGCCTGCTGGGGCGCCTGTTCGGCACCGCCCCGCAGGGCGTGCGCGGGCTGTACCTGTGGGGCGGCGTGGGACGCGGCAAGACGTTCCTGATCGACCTGTTCTTCGACGGCCTCCCCCTGGTGGACGTGGCGCCGGCGTCACGCGGGAGCGTCACGCACGCGGCGGTGCCCGGCCCCGCGCGCAGCGGCGGCGGGCAGGGCAAGCGCCGCACGCACTTCCACCGTTTCATGCGCGAGGTGCACGGCGCGCTGCGCGAGCACGCCGGCGCGCGCGACCCGCTCGCGGCGATCGCGCGCCAGTGGCGGCAGTCGCTGCGCGTGCTGGTGCTCGACGAGTTCGTCGTCTCCGACATCGGCGACGCAATGCTGCTGGCGCGCCTGCTGCAGGCGCTGGTCGACACCGGGGTGACCCTGGTGACCAGTTCCAACACGCCGCCGCCGCGGCTGTACGAGCACGGACTGCAGCGCGAGTCGTTCCTGCCGGCGATCGCGCTGATCCAGGCGCACTGCGCGGTGGTGCACCTGGACAGCCCCACCGACTACCGCCTGCGCGCGCTGACCCGCTCGCCGGTGTACCGCGCGCCGCTGGATGGCGGCAGCGACGCGTGGCTCGAGTCGCGCTGGGACGAGCTCACCGCGGCCGCGCCGCACGAGGACGGCCCGCTGGTGATCGAGGGGCGGCCGATCCCGGTGCGCGCGCTGGCCGAGGGCCACGCCTGGTTCGACTTCGCCGCGCTGTGCGAGGGCCCGCGCGCGGCGGCCGACTACATCGAGATCGCGCGCGAGCACCACACCGTGCTGGTGGGCGGCATCCCGCGGTTCGACGGCGGTAACGACGACGCCGGGCGCCGCTTCGTGCACCTGGTCGACGAGTTCTACGACCGCCACGTCAACCTGGTGGCGACCGCCGCCGACGCCCCGCACGCGCTGTGCACCAGCGCGAAGCTGGCGCCGGCGTTCGAGCGGACGGCCTCGCGGCTGGTGGAGATGCAGGCCGCCGAGTACCTGGCGCTCGAGCATCGCGGCTGAGCCGCGCCGCGCCCGGCGCCGCACGCGCACCGATGCACGCGCACTCGCGGTAGAGGCGTGCCTGCACGCCTGCGCGATGGGCGATCGACGATGGAAACGCAGGCGCGCGGGCGCGCCTCTACGGGTCAAGCAGCATGTGCGCGTCGGCCCGCACGTCATCAGCCGCGCGCGCGCGCTGCGGGCTCACGCGGCCAGCGACCGCCAGCGCGCCTTGAGCGCGCGGCCGTTGGCCTGCAGCCACGCGCGCTGGTGGCGCCAGTGCGGGCAGCGCAGCGTCACCTCGCGCCAGAAGCTGCGCGAATGGTCGGCGTGCAGCAGGTGGCAGAGCTCGTGGACGACGACGTACTCGAACACCGCGACCGGCGCGATCACCAGCGACCGATCCAGCGCCATCGCCGCGTCGGGTGCCAGCGAGCCCCACTGCGAGGCCATTGCCTTGAAGCGCACCGCCGACGGCGGGCGCGGCAACCCGGCCAGGTGCATCGCGGTCCAGCGCGCGACGTCGATGCGCGCCTGCGCCTCGTAGAAGTCGCGCAGCGCGCGGGCGAGCGCCGCGGGTGTGGGGTGCGCGGGAGCGTGCGCATGCACGGCACCCTCGAACAGGTCGAACCGGCAGGTGCGCCCGATTTGCCACTGCGCGGGGACGTCGACTCCACGCAATGGAAGCGAGTTGGTGGCATGCGCGACGAGTGCGGGCGTGGCGTGGCGGGCGATGTCCGCCAGCTGCGCGCGCAGCCATTCGCGATGTTCGGCAAGAAAGCGCTCGCCGGCCACCGCGCTCGCCCGCGACGGCACGGTCAGCCGCGCGCCGCGTTCATCGACGCTGAGCCTGAAGCGCCGCGCGCGCGCATCGCGCACGCGCACGACCTCGATGCCGGTGCCGTCGTCGAACGCCACCGCCACCACGTCGCGGGTGATGCGCCTGGGTGCGGGCGCGAGCAGGCGCGAGAACAGGGACATGGCGCGAGTGTACGGAGCGGCGCCGCGCGTGCGCGCTGCACGAAGTGATGCAGCGCTCCGAAGCGCCGTGATCGCCCGGCGCCGCGCCCCGGTTCATCGCGGCTGCGCAGGCCGGCACTGCGGGGGTCTATTCCCGCAGCGGCTTTGCACCCGTCACGTTGCAGCGCGGCCGCGGCGCCCCCCGCATCACGCCTCGACGCGGCTGAGCTTGAGCGCCCTCTCAAGCACGTTGAACAGGCGCTTCGTTTCGCCGGCCATCAGCACGAAGCGCGCGTCGAGTTCGGCGGCCAGGTCCTCGCGCTCGGTGGATTCCAGCGTGTCCACCGCGCCCTCGAGCAGCTTGAACTTGCGCACCACCAGGTCCTCGCCGAGCACGAAGCCGACGTGGTCGTCGAGCGTCAACGCCACGCGCGTGGCCTGCTTGCCGCTGTCGAGGTGCTTGTCGATCTCGTCGCTGCGCAGCTCCTGGCGCTGGCACTTGACGATCGCGCCCTGGTCGACCGGATCGCGCAGCTCGCATTCATCGCCCAGCACCAGGCCTTCGGGCAGCGCGTCGCCGGCGACCCAGCCGGTCAGCACCGCGCGCGGGGCGACCTCGGCGTTGAGCGGCAGCGCGGGAAAGCTGCCCAGCGAACGGCGGATCTCGCCGACCACCATCTCGCCGGTCTTGCGGCTGGACGTGTCGATGGCGAGGACGCCGTGCTCCAGGTCGATCAGCGCATCGGTGCGGCTCGGCTTGACGAACGCGCGCGGCAACAGCTCGGTCACCAGCTCGTCCTTGACCCGCTTGCGCGTGCGCCCGCCCGGGCGGCGGCCTTCCTTCTGCTCGATCTCCTCGAGCTTGCGGGCCAGCATGTCGTTGACCACCGCGCCCGGCAGCAGCCGGTCCTCGCCGCCGACGCTGATCCAGATCGCGTCGCCACGGCGGTGGCTGAGCACCTGAGAGTCGCGGCCGAACGGGCTGATGAAGCCGCGGCTGGACAGTTCCAGCGGGCCGACGGGCTTGAGCGTGGCGCCGGCCAGCGCGTCCTCGATGGCATCGAAGGAGAGCGTGGTGGGGAAGCGCAAGAAGGTCAGGTTGCGGAAGAACATTCGAGAGCCGGGATTCGTGATTGGGGATTCGGAATTCGTTGGAAGCGCCGATGATCGGACGGTCTTCGCTTCTGCTCGTCATCCCCGCGAAAGCGGGGATCCAGCGACCTTCGTGCGAAGTCAGCGGGTCGCGTTGCTATGCAAACGCACGAAAGGCGCTGGGTCCCTGCGTGCGCGGGGACGACGGCGTGGTTGTCATCGCATCAGGCGCGGCCGTCGATCTGCGCGTCGAGCCAGTCGCTGGCCTCGGGCACCGCGTCGCTGGACGACGGCGAACCTTCGCCCGCATCCGTCGCAGCGGCTGCGCCATCTGGCATCACCGCGCGCAGCCCCGCGAAATCGAACAGCGACGGGTCGCCCAGCTGCGAGGGCCGCACGTCGCCCAGCGCACGCGCGATGGTCGACAGGCGGCCCGGGTGCTCGGCCTCCCATGCATCCATCATCCGCCGCACCTGCTTGCGCTGCAGGTTCTCCTGGCTGCCGCACAGGTTGCACGGAATGATCGGGAACCCGCGCAGGCGCGCGTAGTCGGCGATGTCGCGCTCGGCCACGTACGCCAGCGGGCGGATCACCACGTCGCGGCCGTCGTCGCTGCGCAGCTTGGGCGGCATCGCGCTCAACTTGGCGTGGAAGAACAGGTTGAGGAAGAACGTGGCCACGCTGTCATCGCGGTGGTGGCCCAGCGCGATCTTCGTGAAGCCCTGCTGCCGCGCGAACGAATACAACGCGCCGCGGCGCAGCCGCGAGCACAGCGAGCACAGTGTCTTGCCCGCCGGCACCACGCGGGTGACCACCGAGTAGGTGTCCTGCTCGAGGATCGTGTACGGCACGCCGATCGCTTCGAGGTACGCCGGCAGCACGTGCCCGGGGAAGCCCGGCTGCTTCTGGTCGAGGTTCACGGCATGCAGCTCGAACGGCACGGGCGCGGCGCGCTGCAGCTGCAGGAGCACGTCGAGCATCGTGTAGCTGTCCTTGCCGCCGGACAGGCACACCATCACCTTGTCGCCAGCCTCGATGAGGTTGAAGTCGGCGATGGCGCGGCCCACCTCGCCGCGCAGCTTCGTCGTCAGGCGCGCGAGCGCGGCGGCGTCGTCGCGCGGGGCGGGATCGGCCAGGGCAAGCGGAAGGGGAAGGAGGGCGGACATGGACCGGCGATTTTACGCCGCGCCCGGCGCGCGGGCCGCGCGCGTCCACGCGCTAGGCTTGCGCGCATGAGCGCCGTCGACGACCTGCCCGCCATCGCCCACCGCCTGGCCGGCCTGCGGCTCGAGCACCGCGACCTCGACGCGGCGATCGAACGGCTCGTGCGGCTGGGGGATGCCGACGACCTGGGCCTGAAGCGCCTCAAGAAGCGCAAGCTGCTGCTCAAGGACGCGATCGCGCGTCTGGAATCCAAGCTGATCCCCGACGAACCCGCATAGGGTGGGCCCTGGCCCACCGATGCCGACCCACTGGTGGATTGACCCTGCATAGGGGGGGCCTCGGCCCACCGGCATCCGCTCCCTCGGGGCGTTCAATGCCATCCGCGAATCGTGCAGCGGTGGGCCACGCCCACCCTATGCCGGCGCGGGCTCGCGTTCGGCGAGGTCGGGGCTGACCTTCTCGATCGTGTGGCGCAGCTCGCGCCCGAGGATGAAGCGCGCGTCGCGCGCCCAGGCGTCCAGGCGTTCGTCGAAGGCGAGCTTGCCGTTGGCGTCCGGCCACACCAGCCCCAGCGCGCGCAGCTGCTGGATGAAGCCGCGGAAGAGCGTCTTGTCGAAGAACTCCGGCGCGGCCGGCGCGTAGAGCAGCGACAGCCGCTGCGCGGCCAGCTGGCAGAGCGATTCGAGCTCGCCGGCGCCGAGCGTGCCGGATCCGTTCTTCGCCAGCACCGAGGTGGCGATGGTGTAGCGCTCGAAGGCCTGCTGCAGCGGATGGCCGATCGCGCGCAGGCGGAACACCTCGTCGGTCTGGCCGACGTTGCGCGCCAGGATGTCGGTCTCGTCGAGCTCCGGGTCGTCGGCCACGCGTTCGAGCAGCCCCTCGCGGATGAAGATCTCGACGGTGCGCGCCAGGCGCGTGCCGAATTCGTCGGCGTCCCACGGCAGGAACAGCTCGGATTTCAGGAACGGATACACCGCGCGCCCCAGCCGCAGCACCGCGTCCTGGCTCATGCGCCGGTTGCGCTGGAAGCAGCAGGCGATCCAGCTCGCCGCGGTGAACAGGTGCAGCACGTTGTTGCGGAAGTAGGAGAGCAGCACCGCGGTGTCGTCGTCCACGCCCAGCACGTCGCCCAGCGGATGCGCGGTGCGCACCAACAGGCCGATCTCCTCGCCGTGCGCCACGATCTCTTCGGGCGCGTGCGGGGTGACGGTGACGCGGTCCGAGTACGGGAGCTCGGCAAGCAGCGTCTTGGACAGCGCGATCTGCGCCAGCAGGTCGGCCTCGCTCATGGCGTGCTTGGGCGTGGACAGCAGCGCGAGCGCGAGCAGGTTGACCGGGTTGACGTCGGCGGCGCGGTTGACGTTGACCTGGATGCGCATCGCCAGCGCATCGACGGTGTCGGCCAGCCACGCGGGCTTCTCGTCCCCGGGCACCGGAGTGCCGTCCCAGCCGGGCGCATGCTCGGCGAGGATCTGCGACAGCCGGATCGGCTCGCCGAAGTTCACCACCACCTGCCCGTAGTTCTGCCGCAGCACGCGCGGGATGCCGGCGAGCAGTGCCCACACCGATTCCTTCTCCTTGGGCTTGCCGGAGAGCTCGTCGAGGTAGCTGGTGCCTTCCATCAGCTTCTCGTAGCCGACGTAGATCGGCTGGAACAGCACCGGGCGCGTGGGCTGGCGCAGGAACGCGCGCACCGTCATCGACACCATCCCGCCCTTGGGCGGCAAGAGCCGCCCGGTGCGCGAGCGCCCGCCCTCGACGAAGTACTCGATCGAATGCCCGCCGGCGACGAGTTGCGCGACGTATTCGCTGAGCACCGCCGAATACAGCGCGTTGCCGCGGATCGAGCGGCGGATGAAGAACGCGCCGCCCTTGCGCAGGATGGTCCCGATGATCGGCAGGTTGAGGTTGATGCCGGCCACGATGTGCGGCGGGACGATGCCGCGCGCGTACAAGAGGTAGCTCAGCAGCAGGTAGTCCATGTGGCTGCGGTGGCTGGGCACGTACACCACCTCGTGGCCCGGCGCGTCGGCCTTGAGCTGGTCGAGGTGGTGCACCAGCACGCCGCGGTAGATGCGGTTCCAGACCGGCGTGAGGATGAACGACAGCGAGCGCACCACCGGGTGCGAGTAGTCGGCGGCCAGCTCGTAGGCGTAGGCGTGCGCCTTGCGCCAGGCGTCCAGCGCGCTGCTGTTGTCGCGGCGCGCCTGGTCGGCGATCGCGTCCTTGACCGGTTGCGAGGACAGCACGCGGTCCACCAGCAGGCGCCGCGTGGAGAGGTCCGGGCCGATCACCGCCGCGCGGATGCGCCGGAAGTGCGCGCGCAGCACGCGCTGCAGCTTGCGCACGGTGCGCTCCGGCGGCAGCCCCTCGTCGATGACGCCACGCAGCCCCACCGGCGGCGCGAAGCGCACCAGCGTGTTGCGGCCGTTGAGCAGGATCGACAGCAGCCGGCGGAAGCGGCCCACGAGAGTCCAGTTCTCGGAGAACAGAACCGAGAACCAGCCGCTCGACTTGTCCGGCGCGCGCCCCACGAAGATCGACACCGGCACCAGCTGCACGTCGAGCGACGCATCGTCGCGATGCGCGGCCAGCAGGCGCGCGAGCGAACCGGAATGGGTCTTCGGTGATTCGGGCTGGTCGGACAGGCCGCTGATGCGCAGCACGTCCAGCGAGGGCGGCAGCGCGTTGAGGTTGCGGCGCGAGAGCGCCACGTACGCGCGCTTGCGGCCCAGCGGGTCGCCGGGCAGCGGCTGCAGCGGCGAGGGCAGCCCGGCCTCGCGGCAGGCGCGCTCGAGGATCAGCGCGTTCGACAGGCCGTAGTCCTCCAGCACGTAGCACACCGGCTTGCCGCGCCACGCCTGCGGGACCTCGGCGGCCGGCGCGGCGGGCTCAATGGTGAGCGACACCCACGGCGCCATCAGCCGCCCCATCAGCCGCGACCACAGCGGCCGCCGGGTGGACTTCAGGCGCGCGGGGGCGGACGCGGGTGCAGGCGGGACGGTGATCGGCAGTTCGGCCTGCGCGGGGTCGCGCGCGGGGGTCGGGTCGATGGCATCGCCTTCGGCATCGTCGACGCGGGACACGGCGGCATCGGCGTCGACCAGCGCGGCGTCGGTGGGGTGGATGTCGGTGTCGACGCGGGCAGCGGCATCGGCGCGGGCATCGGCATCGGCATCGATATCGACACCGACGGCGCGGTCGGCGCGGGCGTCGTCATCAGGGTGGATCGGATCGGCCCCGCGCGCCTGGGCATGCGTTGCGCACGGCGCCGATGGCGTGGCGGCATGCCCCTGCGTGGACGCGTCCACCGCTGGGTCGCACTCGTGCGGCACGCCTTGATCCGGAGCGCGGGCCGCGGCGGCCGCGCGCGCAGGCGCCGCGGGGCCGGTGTCGGCGGTGTCGGGCGTGGCATCGCCCGCGGCGGCTTCGGGATCCGGGAATGGCAGGGGCGTCTGGCGCGGCATCGGGCGATTATGCCCGCCGCTCCGGGCGCCCCCGGCGCGCCGGGCCGCTCAGCGCGCCCGCGCGGGAGGCGCCGGCGCCGCCTGCGGCGCCGTGCGCGCGGCCTCGCGCGTGGCCACGCGCAGCACGTCGTCGAGGTACCACGCGCCGTCGATGCGGGTCAGCGGCACGCGCGCGTCGATCGGCTGGCCGGCCACCGCATAGCGCACGCGCACCACCGCGCGCGCCGCGTCGCGCTGCACGGTGTCCACGCGCGCGCCGGCGAGCGCGGCGTGCACGTCCATCCCGTAGTCGCGCAGCGACAGCCGCGTGGCGCGCAGCAGCGGCCGCAGGCGGGCCAGCCCGGCGTCGAGGCCTTCGGCCTGCCAGCGGGCGGCATCGCCCAACCCGCTGGACTGCACGGCCTGCACCAGGCGTTCGATCGTGCGGTGCCCGCGCGCGCGGTCGCCCAACGGCGCGGACTGCCCCCAGCGGCCGAACGCGGCGACCAGTTCGGCGTAGTGGTCGCGCTGCGCGTCGCCGTGGTCGCCCTCGGTGCGCACCGCCTGCGCCGCGAACAGCCCGAGCGTGGCGGCCGCGGCCTGCAACTCGCGCGTGTTGCCGGCGAACTGGCGGTCGAACTGGCGGGTCAGGCGTTGCCTGGCGCCCGGCGCGGCCAGCGCCGCCAGCGCGGCGGGGATCCGGTCATGCAGCGGCAGCTCGACCAGCGGCCAGCGCGTGCGCCCGGCGCGCCACGCCACGTCCACGCGCGCATGCAGCGCCGGCGGCAACGCATGCCGCGCGTACGCGGCAAGGTCGTCGGCGCGCAGGTCTGCGATCAGCCGCGCGACGGCGGCATCGGGCGCCTGCGGCGGCGGCGCCTCGCGGTCCGGCGCGGGCGTGCGGGCGCAGCCGGCCAGCAGCGCCGCGCAGGTCAACATCGCCGCGATCCGCAGCATCACGCCTCCCGGGCCGAACGCTCGGGCATCTTGGCCAGCGTGGACGCGGCAGGGCAAGTCCATCCTGCGTCCCGCCGCGTCCGCAGGCGCCGGATGCGGCCCGCCACCGCGCCAACGAACTGCGGACGACCGGCGGAACGGCGCGCATGCCGGGGCGGCATGGCGTACGGCCTGCGGCCGCGGGCGCAGGCTCAGCCGTCCAGCAGCGCGCGGATCGCGGCGAAGCCGGCCGTCGCGCGCTCGGCCTTACGGGCGGCGTCGGCCACCGGGTCGGCGCCGTCGCGCTGGAGTTCGGCGGCCGGCAATTCGTCGAGGAAGCGGCTGGGCTTGAGGCGGTGCACGTCGCCCCACTTGGTCGCGGTGCGCGAGTGGGACAGCCAGAGCTGCTCCTTGGCGCGGGTGATGCCGACGTAGAACAGCCGGCGTTCCTCGTCGACGCGGCCTTCGTCGAGGCTGGCGTCGTGCGGCAGGGTGCCGTCCTCGACGCCGACGATGAACACGTAGCGGAACTCCAGGCCCTTGGCCGCGTGCAGGCTCATCAGCCGCACCTGGTTGCCGGCCTCGCCCTTGTCGGCGTGGCTGAGCAGCGCGAGCGCGGCGGCGAGTTCGCCCGGGCCGGCATTGCGGGCACCATCGAACCATTCGGCGAGTTCGTCGAGATTCTGCTTGCGGCGATTGAAGCTGGCCTCGTCCTTGCACTCGCGGCGGATCGCGGCGAGCAGGCCGCTGGATTCGGCGATCGCGCGCACGAGTTCGGCGGGCGGCAGCCGGCGCGCCTGATCGCGCAGCGAACGCAGCAGCGCCGCGAACGTTTCCAGCGCGTTGGCCGCGCGCGGCGGCAGCTGCTTGAGCGCGCCGACCGATTCGATCGCCCGCGCCATCGGCATGTGCTGCTGCTGCGCCAGCGCGGCGAGCTTCTCCAGCGTGGTCGCGCCCACCTCGCGCCTGGGCGCCTGCACCGCGCGCAGGAACGCCGCGTCGTCATCGGGGTTGGCGACCAGCCGCAGCCACGCCAGCACGTCCTTGACCTCGCCGCGCTCCAGGAACGCGGTGCCGCCGGACAGGTGGTACGGGATGCGCAGCAGCTGCAGCGCCTTTTCCAACGCGCGGCTCTGGAAATTGCCGCGGAACAGGATGCAGAAATCGCTCCACAGCGCCTGTCGCTGGGTTGCAGTGAACTGGATCTCGGCGGCGACCTTCTCGGCCTCGTGCCCGGCGTCCTTGCACTCCCACACGCGGATGCGCTCGCCGTCGGCCTGGTCGGACCACAGCGTCTTCGGGTGTTCGTGCGGGTTGTGCGCGATCAAGGCGTTGGCCGCGCGCAGCACGCGGTTGCTGCAGCGGTAGTTCTGCTCCAGCTTGACGATGCGCAAGCTTGGGTAATCCTTGCCCAGCTGCAGCAGGTTGTCCGGGTTGGCGCCGCGCCAGGCGTAGATCGACTGGTCGTCGTCGCCCACGCAGGTGAACAGGCCGCGCTCGCCGGCCAGCGCGCGCAGCAGGCGGTACTGCGCATCGTTGGTGTCCTGGTACTCGTCCACCAGCAGGTAGCCGATGCGCTCGCGCCAGCCCAGCCGCGCGTCCGCGTCGGATTCCAGCAGCTGCACCGGCAGGCGGATCAGGTCGTCGAAGTCCACCGCGTTGAACGACTGCAGGCGCGCCTGGTACAGCGCGTACACGGTGGCCGCCTCGATCTCGCGCGCGCTGCGCGCCTCGGCCATCGCCTGCTCGGGCGACAGGCCGGCGTTCTTGGCCTTCGAGATCAGGCTGCGCACGCCATCGACGACATCCGGCTTGCCGCCGGCGGGCAGCAGGTCCTTGACCTGCGCGTGGGTGTCGTCGCTGTCGAACACCGAGAAGCCGCGGCGCAATCCGACCTTCGCGTGCTCGATCTGCAGCAGGCGCAGACCCAATGCATGGAACGTGCACACCGTCAGCCCCTCGGCCGCATCGCCCTTGATCCGCCGCGCCACGCGCTCGCGCATCTCGCGCGCGGACTTGTTGGTGAAGGTGATCGCCGCGATGCGTCTCGCCGGCATCGCCCCGGACGCGACCAGGTGCGCGATCTTCTCCACGATCACCCGCGTCTTGCCGCTGCCCGCGCCGGCGAGCACGAGCAGGGGGCCGTCGACGTGCAGGACGGCGTCGCGTTGGGGGGGATTGAGGCCGTGCAAAGGTAAGGGGCTAGGGGCTAGGGGTGAGGGGCTAGGGAAAAGCAACGGTTCCGCGATCGGGCCATGCGCGTTGCGCTGCGATTTTACAATCGGTGTCCGATGCCATCGCCGCATCGATGTATCGCTGTTGCTTATCCCTAGCCCCTAGCCCCTCATCTCTAGCCCCTGCCCCCCAATGGCCAAGCTCTACTTCTACTACTCGGCCATGAACGCCGGGAAGACCACCACGCTGCTGCAGAGCGCGCACAACTACCGCGAGCGCGGGATGCGGGTGCTGATCCTGGCGCCGCGCTGGGACGACCGCGCCGGGGTTGGCACGGTGGCCTCGCGCATCGGGCTGGAAGCGGCCGCGCATGCGTTCGGGCGCGACGAGGACCTCGAGCGCAGCGTGCGCGCGGACATCGCCGCGCACGGGCCGCTGCACTGCGTGCTCGTCGACGAGGCGCAGTTCCTCTCGCGCGCGCAGGCGTGGCAGTTGTCGGAGGTCGTCGACGCGCTGCGCATCCCGGTGCTGTGCTACGGGCTGCGCACGGATTTCCGCGGCGAGCTGTTCGAGGGCAGCGCGGCGCTGCTGGCGTGGGCCGACGAACTCGAGGAGATCAAGACGATCTGCCACAGCGGCAAGAAGGCGACGATGACCGTGCGCGTGGATGAGGCCGGGCGGGCGGTGCAGGACGGTCCGCAGGTGGAGATCGGCGGCAACGAGCGCTACGTGTCGGTCAGCCGTGCGGAGTTCAAGAAGGTGATGCGCGGCGAGGGCGCTATCGCCCCCATGCAGGTGCCCTTGCCCCTGTAGAGGCACGCCTGCGCGCATGTCGATCGATGGATCGCGCGTGCGGCGTCGTGCGCGAACGGCAGGCGCGCGGGCGCGCCTCTACGGGGCGGCGTCCTGGTCCAGGGCGTCGCGCTCGGCGCGGATGCGGGCGGCGGTGGCCGGATCGCCGGCCAGCAGGTGGCGCGCCGCGGCGCGCTCGAACAGGCGCGCGGCGCGCACGTCGCCACGCGGCAGGCAGCGCGCGTGCTGCGCGTCGACCGCGCCGGCCAGCGAGGGCGCGACGGCCGCAAGCGCGCGCGCATCGGCCAATCCCGCGCGCAGGCGGCGCAGGCAGGCCTCGCGGTCGCCTTCCACCCAGTCCAGCTGCGCGGCGAGCAGGCGCAGTTCGAGCGCCTCGGCGGCGGTGGTCGCATGGCCCGGCGCGGACACCCGCGCCAGCATCGCGCGCGCCGCGGCCGCGTCGCCGCGCTGCAGGTGCAGCTCGACCAGCAGCCGCTGCACCGCGCGGCGCTGCGCGGGCGAGGGCCAGGCCGCGGCATGCGCGGTGGCGGCGTCCAGGAAGGCGGGCAGGTCCGCGCCCGGCATCGCGGTGGCCTGCCGCGCCGCGGCGGCCAGCACCCCGGCCTGCGCGCGCTGCGCGGCGCGTGCGCGGGCGGCCTCGCGCTGGGCCTGCCAGGCCTGCCAGCCCAGCAGGCCAAACGCCAGCACCACCGTGGCCAGCACCGCGGCCACGCCCAGCACGGAGCTGCGCCGGCGCCGCCACAGCGTGCTGATGCGCCGCGCCAGGCCGGTGCCGCGCGCGGACACGGGCTTGCCGGCGAGGTAGCGCTGCAGATCCAGGCCCAGTGCCTCGGCGGACGGATAGCGCGCCTCGGGGCTCTTGGCGAGCGCCTTGAGCAGGATGTTGTCGAGGTCGCCGGCCAGTGCCGCGGCGCGCGTGCGCGCGCCGGGCGGCAGCACGCCGGTGTGCTCGGGCGGCACCAGCACCTGCGCGCTTGCGCGCAGCGGCGGCGTGGAGAGGATCGCCTCTTCCCACGCCGCGTCGCTGGGACGCTTGGGCCGGTAGGGCTTGTGGTCGGTGAGCAGTTCGTAGAGCACCACGCCGAGCGCGTACACGTCGGTCATGGTGGTCACCGGCTCGCCGAGGATCTGCTCGGGCGCGGCGTAGTGCAGGGTGAACGCGCGCATGCCGGTGCGGGTGGCGTCCGGCCCGGGCCCGCCGTCGAGCAGCTTGGCGATGCCGAAATCCAGCAGGCGCACCTCGCCGGCCGGCGTGACCAGGATGTTGGAGGGCTTGAGGTCGCGGTGCACGACCAGGTTGGCGTGCGCGTGGCTCACCGCGTCGCAGACCTGCGCGAGCATCGCCACCCGCTGCCCGAGCGGCGCGGCCTGCGCGCGGCACCAGTCGGTCAGCGGGATGCCGTCGATGTACTCCAGCGCGAGGTAGGGCACCCCGTCGCGGCTGGAGCCGGCGTCGAGCAGGCGCGCGATGTGCTGGTGCGCCAGCCGCACCAGGATCTGCCGCTCGCGGGCGAAGCGCGCGCGCAGGTCGCTCTCCACCAGCCCGGGGCGCAGCAGCTTGAGCGCCACGCGCCGCTGCAGCAGGCCGTCGTTGCGCTCGGCCAGCCACACCTGGCCCATCCCGCCCTCGCCGAGCAGCCGTTCCAGCCGGTAGGGGCCGATGTCGATGCCCGGGCGCATCGGCGCCTGCGGGGACACCCACGGTTCGGAGAGGAAATCGCCGTGGTCGTCCTCCAGCGCGATCAGCCGCTCGAGGTCGTCGGCCAGCCCCGCGTCCTGCGTGCGCAGGCTCGCCAGCCGGGCGTTGCGCGCGTCGGTGGGCGCGTCGAGCAGTTCATCGAGCCACGGCGCCAGGCGCTGCCAGCGGTCGGCGTCCATGCGGCGCGGTCAGCCGGCCTTGGCCTCGCCCAGCGCGGCCAGCAGGTACAGGCGTGCCTTCTGCCAGTCGCGGCGGATGCTGCGCTCGGAGCGCTGCAGCAGCGCGGCGATCTCCAGCTCCGAGAGCCCCGCGAAGTAGCGCAGCTCGACGACGTGCGCCAGCCGCGCGTCCACCTGCGCCAGCTGGTTGAGCGCGGTGTCCAGCCCGAGCATGTCCTCGTCGACGCGGATGCCGCCCTCGAGGTCCTCGGGCAGGTCGGTGACGCGGTGCAGGTCGCCGCCGCGCTTCTGGGCAAGCCGCTGGCGGGCATGGTCGACGACGACGCTGCGCATCGCGCTGGCGGCGTACGCGAAGAAGTGCGCGCGGTCCTCGAACTTCGCCTCGCGGCGGCCGCACAGCTTGAGGTAGGCCTCGTGGACCAGCGCGGTGGCATCCAGCGTCTGCCCGTGCTGGCCGGCGAGCTGGCGGCGGGCCATCTGGTGCAGCTCGGTGTAGAGCGTGGACAGCACCTGGTCCAGCGCTCCGCGGTCGCCCTCGCGGGCGGCGTACAGCAACTGGGTGATGTCGGCGCGCTCGCTCATCGTCGCTCCCCGGGGACGGCCGGATCATACGCCGCGGTCTGACCCGTTCAGCGTTGGCAGGCCGGGCACCACACCGAGGCGCGCTGGCCGATGGTCGATGCCCGCAACACGCGCCCGCACGCGCGGCACGGCCCGCCGCCGCGGCCATACACCGCCAGTTCCTGCTCGAAGTAGCCCGGGGCGCCGTCGGGGGCCAGGAAGTCGCGCAGGGTGGTGCCGCCGCGCTCGATGGCGTGGACGAGGATCGCGCGCACCGCGCCGGCCAGCCGCGCGTAGCGCGCGCGCGACACCCGCCCGGCCGCGCGCAGCGGGTGGATGCCGGCGGCGAACAGGGCCTCGGCGGCGTAGATGTTGCCGACTCCCACCACCACCGCCTGGTCCATCAGGAACGCCTTGACCGGCACCCGCCGCCCGCGGCTGGCGGCGAACAGGTGGTCGCCGTCGAAGCCGTCGTCGAGCGGCTCGGGCCCCAGGCCCGCCAGCAGCGCATGGGTCGCCCCCGGTGGCTGCCACAGCGCGCAGCCGAAGCGCCGCGGGTCGTTGAAGCGCAGCACGCGGCCATCGTCCAGCGCCACGTCGAGGTGGTCGTGCGGGCGCACCGGCGCGTCGCCCGGCAGCACCCGCAGGCTGCCCGACATGCCCAGGTGCAGCAGGGCGCTGCCGGCGGCGGTGTCCACGAGCAGGTACTTGGCGCGGCGGCGGACCGCGTCGATGCGCTGCCCCGGCAGCACCGCGGCGATCTCCGGGGCGATCGGCCAGCGCAGGTCGGCGCGGCGCAGGGTGGCGCCGGTAACGCGGCGCCCGGCCAGGTGCGGGGCCAGGCCGCGGCGGGTCGTCTCGACTTCGGGCAGCTCGGGCATGGGCGGGAACGCAGTGGATGGTTGCGGGCGGCGCGTGCACGGACGGGCAGGCACCCGCGCCGGGGTGGGCGCGATGCGCGACACCCGCCGGCCCAGCATGGGGACGATGCATGCCGCCGGCCAGCGTCGCGTGGCAGCGCGCGAACCGTGGCCGCGCGCACGCCGCGCGTGCACGGTGCTGAACGGATCGCGTGGCCGCGCGCCGCGCACCCCCGCCGTACCGGCGCGAACGGTGCGGGGCGGGTGCGATGATCCGCGCCCGCTGCAACCCTTTGCGTCTTTTGGAGCCACGATGTCCGCGTCCCTGCCCGAGTTCCTCGCCGGTGGCCTGCTGCAGGCCCCGTGGTGGGCGCTGGTGCTGTACTTCCTGGCCGCCACCCAGCTGACCATCTTCGCGGTCACGCTGTACCTGCACCGCAGCGCCGCGCACCGCGCGGTGGACTTCCATCCGGCGGTCGCCCACGTGTTCCGCTTCTGGACGTGGCTGACCACCTCGATGATCACGCGCGAGTGGGCGGCCATCCACCGCAAGCACCACGCCAAGTGCGAGACCGAGGAAGACCCGCACAGCCCGCAGGTCAAGGGCATCAGGACCGTGTTCTGGCGCGGCGTCGAGCTCTATCGCGAGGCGCGCAGCGACCGCGCGTCGATCGAGCAGTACGGCAAGGGCTGCGTCGACGACTGGATCGAGCGCAAGGTCTACACCCCGCACGCGACGATGGGCCCGACCCTGCTGCTGTTCGCCAGCTTCGCGCTGTTCGGGTTCTGGGGCGTGGCGATCTGGGCGATCCAGATGGCGTGGATCCCGTTCTGGGCCGCCGGCGTGGTCAACGGCCTGGGCCACTGGTGGGGCTACCGCAACTTCGAGACCGCCGACACCGCCACCAACCTGGTGCCGTGGGGCGTGTGGATCGGCGGCGAGGAGCTGCACAACAACCACCACGCGTTCCCGTCGTCGGCGAAGTTCGCCCTGCGCAGGTTCGAGTTCGACATCGGCTGGGCGGCGATCCGCATGTTCGAGTCGGTGGGCCTGGCGAAGGTGCTGCGCGTGGCGCCCACGCTCGACGTGCGCCCGAACATCCACGTGCCCGATGCCGAGACGCTCAAGGCGCTGCTGGCGATCCGCTTCCAGGCGATGACCGACTTCTACCGCGGCGTCACCCTGCCGGCGCTGCGCGAGGAGAAGCGCACGCTGGGCATGAAGATGCCGCGGAGCCTGCGCAAGGCGCTGGCCGATGGCGGCCGCTGGCTCGACGCGTCCAAGCAGGCGCGCCTGCAGGCCTGGATGGCGCAGAGCCCGCGCATGCAGCAGCTGGCCGAGTTCCGCGCCAAGCTCGCGCACGTGCTCGACGACCGCTCGCACGACGCCCAGGCCACGCTCGCCCGCCTGCACGCCTGGTGCGCCGAGGCCGAGGCCAGCGGCGTGGCGGCGTTGCAGCAGTTCAGCCAGCGCATGAAGGGCTACGCACTGGCGCCGGCGCGGGTGTGATGCACGCGACGGTGTCGAACACCATGACGGCCCGCGCAGCGATGCGTGGGCCGTCTGCGTTGGAGCAGGCGATGCGCATGTCCTGCGCTGCCGTGATGGCGACCGTGCTGGCGGTCGCGGCGGCGCTGGCGGTGGGGATCGCCCCCGCACACGCGCAGGGCGTGCAGCGCGCCGGCGACTACCTCTCGCGGATGGACACCGACCACAGCGGGCGGGTGTCACTGCCCGAGTTCCAGGCCTGGATGGGCTACGCGTTCGAGCGCATGGACCGCGACCGCGACGGCGTGCTGCGCGCAGGTGAACTGCCCGGCTCGCGTGGCGCACCGATCAGCCTGGCCGCGCATCGCGAATCGCTTGCGCAGACGTTCCGCAGGCAGGACCGCAACGGCGACGGCCAGCTGGACGCGAAGGAGCTGGCGGCGCCGCCGCGGTAGATCCTCATGGGGTGGCCTTGGCCCGCCGATCGGCGGTACGGTCGATCGACGCCCTTCGCGGTGCGGTGGTTGCGCGCCGCACAGGTGGGCAAGGCCCACCCGATGCGACCGCTTGGTTGCCGAGGTTCTCCTGAGGCCGTCGCCCCTGCGAACGCAGGGGCCCAGTGACTTGGACCCGCGACACGCGGTCGCGTGTCGCTCGCCGGCGTTGGCATCTTCGGGTGAGCGCGAAGCGAAAGTCGCTGGGCCCCTGCGTTCGCAGGGGCGACGAAGTGGTTGATCGGCTGGCGACGCGATGCACGCACCACCGCGTCGCCGGCCATCGGCGCAACCAGCCCGCGTCACACGACGAACGCACTCTCCTTCGCGGAGTGCAGCAAGGCACGCCGCGCCGCCTGCGCGTCGGCCTCGTCGAGCGAGGCGTCGAGCTGAAACTCGCCCGCGGCCACCGTGCCCAGCGCGATGCCGTCGCGCAGCACGAAGCGCACGCCTGGCTGCCGCGGGATGCGCGCGCCGGGCAGCACGCTGCCCACCAGGTTGAGCGGGTCGAACGCCGACAGCGCGATCCACGCCCCATCGCCGGCGCGGTTGCGCACCGCGCGCAGCGCGGCCACCGCATCGGGCAGCGCGAACTGCTCGCCGGCGAGCCCGGCGATGAAGCGCCCGCCACGGATCTCGCCGCGTGCTTCCAGCCGGTGCAGTACGCGCAGCAGTTCGCGCCACGGCGGCAGCCACGCCGCCTCGCGTTCGACGATGCGCCAGCACACCACGCCGTAGCGCCGCAGCAGCGCGCGGGCGACGTGCTCGGTGTCGTCCGCCGCCTGGCGCGCGCGCGTGGCGACGGCTTCAACGTCACGCGACGGGCCAGCGCCCTCGTCTTCGCTCTTGCCTTCCGCGTCGCGGCGCAACAGTGTCCAGCGCCCGGCATCGGCCACGCCGAGCGAGAACTGGCGGCGGCGGTTGCGGCTCAGCGCCGAGGGCCGCTTCGATGGCGGCACCAGCAGCGCACGCAGGCCGGCGAAGCTGTCGCTGTGGGCGCGGCCGCGCGCAACCAGTTCGCCCAGCGCGTCCTCCAGTTCGGTGCGCAGCAGGTGGGCGTCCTGCTGCAGGTCGTCGAAGAACGTCGCCCCGTGGCGTGCGAGCAGCCCCTCCACGCGCTGGCCGCGCGACGACAGCGGCGCGGCGTCGCGATGGGGTTCCGCGCTGATGCGCAGCCACAGGGGCAGCTGCCGGCGCGGCACCAGCACGATGGGTGTCGCGCGCAGCGTGTTGGCGCGGCCCGACACACCCCCGGGCGCCGAAGCGCGCAGGCGCGCCCAGGCGATGCGCCCGGCGCTGCACAGCTCGTCCAGCCAGCCGACCTGGTAGTCGGCCACGCGCGCGGGGAGCACCTCGGCTTCCCATGCGTGCGCGGGCACTTCGACGCCTTCGAGCTGCGACAGCACGCCGCCCAGCGCCTCGCTGCCGCGCACGCGCGCACCCGGCGCCACTCGCTGCCACTCGCACAGGAAGCGCATGAAGTCCTGCGGCGATAACGGCTCGATCTCGCGCCGCAGCCGTCCCAGCGTGTAGCGGTGGATGCGCGCGAGCAGGTGGCGGTTGCACCACTGCTCGCCGGCCAGGCGCACGTCGAACGCGCCGCGCATGGCGATGCCGTCGGTTTCCAGCGCGATCAACGCAGCGTCGATCGTCGCCGGCGTGGTCGCGAAGTCGTGTGCGATCGCCGCCGGCGTGGTCGGCCCCGCGCCGGTCAGGCGGCCACGCAGCAGGTCGATGCGCGCGGAGTCCTCGCTCCACTGCGTGTCGTGCGCATCGGTGCGCGCCGCGATCACCGGCTGCATCGGCGCCTCGGGCCAGAGCGCGCGCGCCTGCAGCAGGCGTTCGGCGGCGACCCAGACGTGGTGCGTCGGCGCCACCTGCAGGCGCGTCGCGCGCGCATCCCCGGCCAGCGCCGCCATGAAGGCGGGCCACGCCGGGTCGCGCTGTAGTTCGGCGTCGGTGATGAAGCCCAAGCCGACCAGTGCCTCGTGCAGCTCGTGCACGTTGCGCGCCTGCGGCCATGCCTCCTCGCGCACGGCGTCGATGGCCTCCACGTCCAGCCGACCTAAATCGTCGGTGGCCTTCAACTCGCCATCGATGCGGCGCGCCACCGCCTGCGTGCGGCGCTCCTCTAGCGGTGCGTCGTCGAGGAATGCGTACGGGCGCGCGTTGATGGCTTCGGTCGCGAACGGCGAGGGCCCGGTGGTGTCGCGCGCGCTCACCGAAATGCTGCCGGCCTCCATCGCGCGCAGCACCGCGAGCCAGCCCTGCGCGTCCATCGCCTCGTGCAGGCAGTCGTCCAGCGTCTGCGCCACCAGCGGATGCTCGGGCACCTCGCGCTCGCCGACGAGGTTTTCCGCGCACGCGACCTGGTCGGGGAACACGGTGGCCAACAGGTCCTCGCTGCGCATGCGCTGCAGCTGCGGCGCGACCTTGGTGCCGCCCGTGTAGCGCGCCAGCGCCATCGCGGTGGTCGCGTTCCATCGCCAGCGCGTGGCGAACAGCGGCGCGTCCAGCAGCGCCTGCACCAGCACGTGTTCGGCACTGGCGCTGTGCAGGAATTTGGCGACGTCGATCAACGGGAAGCTGTGCGAGGTTGACAGCGACAGCACGATCGCGTCCTCGGTCGCCGCGGCCTGCAGCTCGAAGTTGAAGGTGCGGCAGAACCGCTTGCGCAGCGCCAGCCCCCACGCCCGGTTGATGCGGCTGCCGAACGGCGCATGGATGACCAGTTGCGTGCCACCGGAGGCATCGAAGAATCGCTCGAGCACCACATGCGACTGCGTCGGCACCACGCCGAGCGCGAGGTGCTGGCGGCAGACGTATTCGGCGAGTTGCGTCGCGGGGTTCTGGTCGAGGCCGAGGTTGGATTGCAGCCAGGCGATGGCGGGGGTGGTGTCGCAGTCGTCCGGAGCGCGCGCGCTTTCACGATTGCCGTCGCTCCCGCTGTTGCCCTTGCTGTTGCCCCCTCTCCCTCCGGGAGAGGGCTGGGGTGAGGGGCGGGTATTGCCTTGATGTTCGTCATCGCGATGTCCCTCGAGCGTTCCGAGGTCATCGCGGTTAGCACCAATCTCGTCGTCCCACCCCTCTCCCCCACCCACGCCCCGGCCCTGCCGCTCTGCGGCAGGGCGTTCATCGCCGCGCGAGCCAATGGCTCGCGAGCGCGGCACCTCACCCCGATGGGAGAGGGGCTTGGACACGCGCGCCGCGATCTCGCTCCGCAGCCGCGACACCGCCGAGGACAACTCATCGGTCCGCCCCGGCGCCTCGCCCAGCCAGAACGGGATGTTCGGCGGCTGCCCTTTCGCGTCCTCGACGCGCACGCGCCCCGGTTCGATCTTGAGGATCTTGTAACTCGCGTTGCCGAGCTGGAACACGTCGCCGGCAAGGCTTTCGATCGCGAAGTCCTCGTTGACGCTGCCGATCAGCGTGCTGGCCGGTTCCAGCACCACGGTGTAGTCGCCGACGTCGGGGATGGTGCCGCCGCTGGTCACCGCGGTGAGGCGACTGCCGGCGCGCGCATGCAGCCGCCTGTGCACGGCGTCGCGATGCACGAGCCCCGCGCGCGGACCGCGGCGGGTGCTGAAGCCTTCGGCGAGCATCCGCACCACTTCGTCGAACGCCGCGCGCGAGAGGTCGCGGTACGGCCACGCGCGCCGCGCCAGTGCGAACAGCTCGTCCTCGTCGCGGTCGCGCATGGCGACCTCGGCGACGATCTGCTGGCTCAGCACGTCCAGCGGCGCGTGCGGCATGCGCAGGGCATCGAGTTCGCTGCGCCGCACGGCGTCGAGCAGCGCGGCGCATTCGACCAGGTCGTCGCGCGTCGCCGGGAACAGCCGGCCCTTGGGCATGCCGCCGACGTGGTGCCCGGAACGCCCGACACGCTGCAGGAAGGCGGCGATCGAACGCGGCGAGCCGAGCTGGCAGACCAGATCCACGTCGCCGATGTCGATGCCCAATTCCAGCGACGCGGTCGCCACCAGCACGCGCAGGGCGCCGCGCTTCAGCCGCTGCTCGGCATCCAGGCGCAGCTCGCGCGACAGGCTGCCGTGATGCGCGGCCACGGCGTCGCTGCCGACCAGCTCGCCAAGGTGCCGCGCCGCGCGCTCGGCCATGCGCCGCGTGTTGACGAAGACCAGCGTGGTGCGGTGCGCGCGCGCCAAGGTCGCGATGCGCGTGTACACCTGCTGCCATTGGCCGCCGGTGGCGACCGTGCCCAGCGGCTCGTCGGGCAACTCCAGCGCGAGATCGCGTTCGCGGTCGTAGCCGATGTCGACGATCGCGCAGTCCGGCGTGCCGTCGGCCGCGACGCGTGACGCACCGGCGAGGAAGCGCGCGACCTCGTCGATGGGTTTCTGCGTCGCCGACACGCCGACGCGCACCAGCCGTTGCCCGCACAGCGCATCCAGGCGCTCGAGCGACAGCGCCAGGTGCGTGCCGCGCTTGCTCGCGGCCACCGCGTGGATCTCGTCGACCAGCACGCTGCGCGCCTGGCCCAGCATCGTGCGGCCGGACTCGCTGCCCAGCAGCACGTACAGCGATTCGGGCGTGGTCACCAGGATGTGCGGCGGCTTCTTGCGCATGCGCCCGCGCTCGGCCGCCGGCGTGTCGCCGGTGCGCACCGCGGTGCGGATCTCGATCTCGGGCAATCCTTGCACCGCGAGTTCGGCGCGGATGCCGGCCAGCGGCGCGTCGAGGTTGGCGTGGATGTCGTTGGACAGCGCCTTCAGCGGCGAGACGTAGACCACCAGCGTGGCGTCCGGCAGCGGCGCGACCAGCGCCTCGCGCACCAGTGCGTCGATGGCGGCGAGGAACGCGGTGAGCGTCTTGCCCGAGCCGGTCGGCGCGGCCACCAGCGTGTCGCGGCCCGCGGCGATCGCCGGCCACGCGCGCGCCTGCGCCGGCGTGGGCGCGGCGAACGTGCGCGCGAACCACGCGGCGGTGGCGGGGTGGAAGGCGGCGAGGGCGGGGTGATCGGCCACGTGGCGCGCAGTGTGCGCAGCGCGCGTCGCAACCGGCGCGACGACGCGCGGCCAGCGCCTAGACTGGCCCGATGAAGATCGCGAGCTGGAACGTCAACTCCCTGGCGGTGCGGATGCCGCACCTGCTCGACTGGCTGGAGGCCGCAGAGCCCGACGTGGTGGGCCTGCAGGAAACCAAGTGCGAGGACGCGAAGTTCCCCGACGGCGCGCTGGCCGAGCGCGGCTGGCGCAGCGTGTTCGCCGGGCAGAAGACCTACAACGGCGTCGCGCTGCTCGCGCGCGGGCGCCTGGAGGACGCGTGCATCGGCGTGCGCGGCTTCGAGGACAGCCAGCAGCGGGCGATCGCCGCGACCGTGGGCGGGGTGCGCATCGTCAACCTCTACGTGGTCAACGGCCAGAGCGTCGGCAGCGACAAGTACGCCTACAAGCTGGCGTGGCTGGCGGCGGTGCGCGACTGGCTGGCCCACGAGCTGGCCGCGCACCCGAAGCTGGTGGTGCTGGGCGACTTCAACATCGCGCCGGACGCGCGCGACGTGCACGACCCGGAGCTCTGGCACGACGGGCACATCCTGTCCTCCACCGCCGAGCGCGACGCGCTGCGCGCGCTGCTCGACCTCGGCCTGCACGACGCGTTCCGCCTGCACGACGACGCCGGCGGCACCTTCAGCTGGTGGGATTACCGGCAGGCCGCGTACCGCCGCGGGATGGGCCTGCGCATCGACCTGACCCTGGTGTCCGACGCGTTGCGCGGGGCGTGCGTGGAGGCCGGCATCGACCGCACCCCGCGCACCTGGGAGCGGCCCAGCGACCACGCGCCGGCGTGGGTGCGGCTGGACCCTGCGGCGCTCGGCTGACTGGAGCGCGTCCCGCGGGTGCGCTGCAGCGGATCGACCCATGGCCGCGACGCGCCTGCGTTGCCTCGCGCGGTGGCGGGGCGAAAAAAAACCCGGCGCAAGGCCGGGTCTTTTCGTTGCATCGAAGCCGGTGCTCAGCGCACGCGGCCGCGACGGAACAGGTTGACGATGGCCAGCAGCACCACCGCGCCGACCAGCGACATCAGCAGGCTCATGATGTTGAACGCGCCGTCGTTGATGTCGCCGCCGCCCAGCCCCAGCATGCCGCCGATCCAGCCACCCAGGAACGCGCCGACGATGCCGACGATGATGTTGAGGAACACGCCCTGCTGCGCGTCGGTGCGCATGATCTTGCTGGCGATCCAGCCGATGACGCCGCCGACAACCAACCAGATAATCAAGCCGATGGGATCCATCGCATGTCTCCTGAGGAATTCGTTGGGAAGTGATGCTCCCCAAAGCATCGGGGGCACGGCGAGTCTGTGCACGCACGCGTGACGGGCCTGTCAGGGGTTGCAGCGGGTTTTTGCCGCGTTGCCGCATGGTTCAACGGCGTGTTCGCCGCGTGCAGCGGGCGCCGATGAAGGCGCCTTCACGCCGCGCGCGGTGATCGCCTAGCCGCGCAGCGCGGCCAGCACCGCCTCGCGCGGCAGCTTGCCGGTGGCGTTGCGCGGCAGCGCCGGGACCCGGCGCAGCAGCCTCGGCAGGAACGCCGGGTCCACGCTGGCGCGCAGCGCGTTGACGATCGCCGCCTCCGAGGTGTCCGGCGCCACCGCCAGCGCGGCGATGCGCCGCACGCCCTGCGCGTTGGGCTCGAGCTGCACCACCACGCCGTCGTGCACGCCCGGCACCGCCAGCAGCTTGCGGGTGAGGTCCCCCAGCGAGGCGCGCTTGCCGGCGATCTCCAGCAGGTCCGCGCTGCGCCCACGCAGTTCGAACCGTCCGTCGGCATGCAGTTCGACGAGGTCGGCCAGCAGCACCGGCGCGGGCAAATGCGCGGCCTCGACCCGCGTGCCGTCGCCCGCCGGCGTGATGCGCACGCCCGGCAGCGGCGTCCAAGCGGCGTCGATCGCGGTGCGCCGGCGCGCGACGATGCAGGTCTCGGTCGACCCGAACAGCTCGCGCACCTCGCAGCCGAACATGGCCTCGGCCGCGCGCGCGACATCCACCGGCAGCGGCGCGGTCGCCGAGACGATGCCGGCCAGCGGCGGCATCGCGGGCGCGGCCTGCACCAGCGCGCGCAGGTGCACGGGCGTGGTGACCAGCAGCGCCGGCGCGAACGCCTCGGCGCACGCGCGTGCGACGTCGTGCGGGAAGAACGGCCGCGCCGCGTGCACCGCGACGTCGGCGATCAGCGGCAGCAGCACCGAGAGCTCCATGCCGTACATGTGCTGCGGCGGCACCGTGGCGACCAGCGGCGTGGTGCGCCGCGCGTCCAGCAATCCCTCGAGCGCGGCGACGTTCTGCGCGGTGCTGGTCGCGAACGCGCCCCAGGTCTTCGGGTTCGACGACGGCGTGCCGGTGCTGCCGGAGGTGAAGCCGATCGCGACCAGCGCGTCGGCGGCGATGCGCGGCGCCGCGCCGCCTGCGCGCGGCAGCACGTCTGGCAGGCGCAGCAGGCCCGGCGGCGCGGGCACGATGTCGGCGTCGCCGATGCAGTACGCGCCCGGATGCGCGGCGCGCACCGCGTCGATCACCGCCGGCGCGCGGGTGGGCGGCAGCAGCGTGGCCTGCCCGCGCAACGCCGCCGCGCAGAACGCCACCAGGAAGCGGTGGCGGTCCTCGCACAGGTTGATGGCGAACGGCGCGGCCGGCAGCAGCGCGGCGACGCCGCGCACCGCGTCGGCGAACTGCGCGCAGGTGTGGATGCCGGCGCCGTCGAAGGCCAGCGGACGGTCGGGCGGTCCGGCCGGCACCGGGGGCGGCGCCGCGTGTGGTGCGTGCATGCGGTGGGCGGTGCGTGGGGCCGTGTGCGTCGCGGCTAGCTTACGCTGGCGCCTGCAGCCCGCGGATGCCGCATGCCTTCCGACGCCGACCACGACGCGCATCGCGCGCGGCCCCCCGCCGCGCGCGCCACGACGCCCGCGACGATGCCCGCGCTGGGCTGGATGCCGCTGCCGCGCGGCGCGCGCGCCGAGCCACTGGCGCGCGCGTGGCTGGCCGAACGCGTGGGCATCGCGGCCGACGCGCTGCCGCTGGCGCGCGACGCACGCAACCGCCCGCGCCTGCACGGCGAACTGGGCGGGCTGGACGTCAACTGGAGCCACTCGGGCGGCTGGCTGCTGCTGGCGTACGCGCGCGGCGTGCGCGTGGGCGTGGACGTCGAATCATTGGCGCGTGCGCGACCGCGCGTGCTGGAGCTCGCGGCGCGCTGGTTCCATGCCGACGAACACGCGGCGCTCGCTGCGTTGCCGCCCGACGCGCGCCAGCATGCATTCCTGCGCCTGTGGTGCGCCAAGGAAGCCGTGCTCAAGGCGCACGGCGCGGGGCTCGCGTTCGGGCTGCACCGGCTGCGTTTCGACGGCGCGTCGCGGCTGGTGGCCTGCGATGCCGCGCTGGGGGACGCCGCTTCCTGGCGCGTCGACGCGTTCGAGCCCGCGCCGGGCTTCGTTGCCGCGTGCGCGGTGCAGGCGCGCGCGACGGCGGCGGTGTTCGACGACGCGGCGCGCTGACGCCCGTCGACACAGGCAGCCATCGCCCCAGGCAGCCCCTCGTCCCAAGCAGTCCGTCGCACCAAACAGTCCGTCGCCCCAAACAGTCCGTCGCCCCTGCGAACGCAGGGGCCCAGCGCCTTTCGCGGCTGCACGATCGCGCGCAAACAACGGGCCAGCGGCAGCCATCGCCACCACCACCGCGAACCGCAGCCGCTTCCCGCCGCGCACATCGCTTCAAGTGCAGCACAGCGCAGGCGCGCAGGCGCGCCTCTACACTCACATCGCATGAAGCCGGTGCCCGACGACCTCGCCCCCACGCTCGACGCCGGCCTGCGCGCGCTTGGCCTCGCGCCCGCGCTGGCCGCGCCGCTGCTCGCCTATCTGGCGCTGCTGGTGCGCTGGAACGCGACCTACAACCTCACCGCCGTGCGTGACCCGCGCGCGATGGTCGAGCGGCACCTGCTCGACTCGCTGTCGATGCACCAGCATGTCGCCGACATCGCCGCGCGCGGCGGCGGGCTCGCCGACCTCGGCACCGGCGCGGGATTGCCTGGCATCCCGCTGGCGATCGCGTATCCGGCCCTGCAGGTCACCCTGGTGGAGAGCGCCGGCAAGAAGGCGCGCTTCATGCGCGAGGCGGTGCGCACCCTCGGACTTGCCAACGCGCGGGTGGTCGAGGGGCGCATCGAGGCGGTCGACAGCCACGGCGGGTTCGACGCCATCACCGCGCGCGCGCTGGCCACGCTGCCGCTGCTCGTCGAGCTCGGCGGGCGGCTGCTCAAGCCCGACGGCGTGCTGCTGGCGATGAAGGGCGTGGACCCCGCCGCGGAGATCGCCGCGCTGCCCGCGGGCTGGCGGTGGCTGGCCACGCACCGCCTGGCGGTGCCCGGCCTCGACGCCGAGCGCCACCTGGTGGTGGTCGGGCGCGCGCCCGCCTGACGGCCCGGCGCGCCGGGCGCGAGGCGGCATAATCGCTGCCCGGTCGGCCGCGCTGCCCGGGTCCCCAGTCCCGGAATGCGCCGCATGGCCCGCATCATGGCTGTCGCCAACCAGAAGGGTGGCGTCGGCAAGACCACCACCGCCGTCAACCTCGCCGCCGCCCTGGCGCGCAGCGCGCAGCGCGTGCTGCTGGTGGACCTCGACCCGCAGGGCAACGCGACGATGGGCGCGGGCATCGACAAGCGCGAGCTGGCGACGTCGATCACCGACGTGCTGCTCGGCGAGGCACGGGCCGGCGACGCCCGCGTGCGCACGGCCGAGGGCTTCGACCTGCTGCCCGGCAACATCGACCTCACCGCCGCCGAGCTCGAGCTGCTCGACACCCCCGAGCGCGAGCAGCACCTGCGCCGCGCGCTGGCGCCGATCGCCGGCGACTACGACTTCATCGTCATCGACTGCCCGCCCGCGCTGAGCCTGCTCACGCTCAACGCGCTGACCGCGGCCGACTCGATCATCGTGCCGATGCAGTGCGAGTACTACGCGCTGGAAGGGCTCTCGGCGCTGGTGGACACCATCGAGGCGATCCGCGGGCGGCTCAACCCGCGGCTGGAGATCGAGGGCGTGCTGCGCACCATGTTCGACGTGCGCAACAACCTCGCCAACGCGGTGTCTGCGGAACTCACCACCCACTTCGGCGACAAGGTGTTCCGCACCATCGTGCCGCGCAACGTGCGCCTGGCCGAGGCGCCCAGCCACGGCCAGAGCATCGTCGGCTACGACCGCGCCAGCCGCGGCGGCGTGGCCTACCTGGGCCTGGCCGGCGAAGTCCTGCGCCGCGCGCGCGAGCGCGACGCCAGCGCGCAGCGTGACACCACCACGGAGAGCGCCTGATGCCCACGGCCAAGAAGCGCGGCCTGGGCCGCGGACTGGAAGCACTGCTGGGCCCGCGCGCCGCCGCCGAGGCGCCGGCGCTGGAGGCCCGCCCGGGCGACACCCTGCGCACGCTGCCCGTCGACGCGCTGGCCGCCGGCCGGTACCAGCCGCGCAAGCACTGGGACGAGGCCAAGCTCGACGAGCTGGCCGAGTCGATCAAGGCGCAGGGCGTGATCCAGCCGATCGTGGTGCGCGAGGTGTCCGCGCGCGGCGGCAAGACCTTCGAGATCATCGCCGGCGAGCGCCGCTGGCGCGCCAGCCAGCGCGCGGGGCTCGCCGAGATCCCGGTGGTGGTGCGCAGCGTCGACGACCGCACCGTGGTGGCGATGGCCCTGATCGAGAACATCCAGCGCGAGGACCTGAACCCGCTGGAGGAAGCCACCGCGCTGCAGCGGCTGATCGACGAATTCGACCTGACCCACGCGCAGGCCGCCGACGCGGTGGGCCGCTCGCGCGCGGCGGTGTCCAACCTGCTGCGGCTCCTGGAACTGCCGCCCGAGATCCGCGCGCTGGTGGAAACCCGCGCGATCGAGATGGGCCACGCGCGCGCGCTGCTCTCGCTCGGCGCGCAGGCGGCGATCGCGATGGCCCGGCAGGCGGCCGAGCACGGCTGGTCGGTGCGCGACGTCGAGCACCGCGTGCAGCAGCTCGCGGCCGGCCAGGTGCCGTCGACCGCCAGTGGCAAGGCCCGCAAGCCCGCGGCCCGCGTGCAGGCCGACATCGCCGCGCTCGAGCGCGAGCTGGGCGAGGCGCTCGGCACCCAGGTCGCGGTGCAGCACGGCCGCAACGGGCGTGGCCGGCTGGTGATCCATTACGCGAACCTCGACGCCCTCGATGGCGTGCTCGACCGGCTGCGCGCGCCGCGCGGGTAAGCCGCGCGACGCGTGCCGCGCATCGCCGCGGCTGGTTGCCCATCATCCCGTCGAGCCGTGCCTGCACGCCTGCATCTCCGCACGCCGCATGTCCGCATGCCGCATGCGCGGGCATCCGCATGGACCGGATTCACGCACCAGGCGCGCAGGCACGCCTCTACGCGGCGCGGTTGCGCAGCGCGCGCACGGCCGCGTACACCAGCACCAGCACCACCAGCGCGATGCCGATCGCCTGCCACTCCTCGGGTTTGAGGGTCAGCACGATCGCGCCCATCGCCAGCACCGACAGCGCCGGGATCGCCGCGCCGCCCGGAAGCACGAACGGCGTGCCGCGCTCGCGGATGTCCAGCCGCTGCGCGCGCCACGCGGCCAGGCACACGGTGATGTAGACCAGGCAGATCGCGCCGCCGGACACCAGCGCCAGGGTGTCGAAATCGCCGGCCAGCGCCAGCGCCAGCGCGATGCCGGCGTGCATGACCAGCGCCGCGATGGGCACGCGCGTGCGCGCGTTGACGTTGCCGATCGCGCGCGGCAGGTAGCCGTCGCGGCCCAGCGCGTACAGCAGCCGCGAGCTGCCCAAGAGGTTGCCCATCATGAAGCCGACCATCGAGACGCACGCGGTCAGCAGCAGCAGCGTGCGCGCCGGGTCCCACAGCGTGCCGGCGGCATCGGCGAGCGGCACGCGCGAGTCGGCCAGGCGCGCGCCGAGCGTGCCCTGCGCGACCACCTGCACGCCGATGTAGAGCAGCACGCACAGCAGGATCGCCGCCATCGTCGCGCGCGGCACGTCGCGCGCCGGGTCGCGCACCTCGCCGGAGGGCACCAGCGCGGTCTCCATGCCAGAGTAGGCGAACATCACCAGCACCATCGACGCGCCCAGCGCCGACAGCGACGGGATCGCGGCCGGCGCGAACGTCACCTGCGACCAGTCGACGAAGAACACGCCGATCGCCGCCAGCAGGAACAGCGGGGTGAGCTTGAGCGTGGCCAGCGCGGCGATCGCGCGCGAGCCCAGCTTCACGCCGAACGCGTTGAGCGCGAACAGCACGCCGTAGGTGCCGACCAGCAGCGCCGCGCGCGCGCCCGGCGTGGCCATGCCTGGCGCAAGCGCCGCGACCTGCTCGGTCAACGCGCTGGCGACGCCGGCGCTGGAGGTCACGTTGCCGATCCACATCAGCGCCCCGGCGATGAACCCGGCGAACGCGCCGAACGTCGCCGACACGTAGGTGTACGGCCCGCCGGTCGCATGCGTGCGGCTGCCGACCGCGGCGAAGCACAGCGCGATCGGGATGATCGCCAGCGCGCCGGCCACCAGCGCCAGCGGCGCGGCCGGGCCCATCTCGTTCCACAGCGTGGTCGGCATGCGGAACACGCCGCCGCCTACGATCACGTTGATGACCGCCGCGGTCAGCGCCAGCGCACCGACGGCACGCAGCAGCGATGCCTCGCCGTGGACGGTGCGGTCGGGCTCGGACGGATGGGTCATGGGCGCGTGTCGATGGGAAAGGCGCACCGAGCGTGGCACGGCGATGCGCCGGACGCGAGCGCCGATGCCGGGACGCATCGAAAGCGGTGCTGCAACCTGCGTTCGGCTCTCGGGTGCCGGGCTTGGGCTGCCTGCAACACACGGCACGTCGCCCCTGCGCACGCAGGGGCCCAGCGCCTTTGTTCCCGACTGTGCGTGACATGCCTGAGCAAAAGTGGGCCCCTGCGTGCGCAGGGGTGACGGCTTGTTTTCGTCGCCGGCTGGCATGGGGGTGGCGCGGGTTCGCATGCAGCGATGCCGGAGCATCGCGTCCGGCGCATGGCCGCTGGCACGGTGCTGCCTCGGCGACGGGCAGCAGGCGCCGGATCGAATCTGCGGGCGTGCAACCACGATTCGTCGCCCCTGCGCACGCAGGGGCCCAGCGCCTTTGCTCTGTTGCCCGGCCAGTGACGCGCAGACCGCACCGCGGTGCGCCGTAGTTGCAGGCGCGCGGGCGCGCCGCTACTTGCTGCTGACGTACTTCTCGCGGCGGATGTGCGGGATCGGCAGGCCGTGGGCCTTCAAGGCCTCGAAGCAGGCGTCGACCATGTTCGGGTTGCCGCACAGGTAGGCGATGTCGCCGTCGGCCTGCGGCGCGAATTCCTCGAGGAACTGCTGCACGTAGCCGTGCCGCACGTCGGCGTGCGCATGCGGCGAACCGGCCGCGGGCAGCTCGCGCGAGAAGCACGGCACGAAGCGGAAGTTGGCGTGCGCCTCGGCGAAGGCGCGGAACTCGTCGCCGTACAGCAGTTCGCCGGGATTGCGCGCGCCGAACAGCAGCACCACCTCGACGCCGCGCGTGGCCATCTGCCGGGCGAGCTCGGGAAGCATCGCGCGGTAGGGCGTCACGCCGGTGCCGGTGGCGACCAGCAGGTAGCGCCGGTTGGCATCGGCCGGCATCAGGCAGAAGCGCCCGAACGGACCACTGGCCTGCAGCGTGCCGCCGATCTCCAGGCCCTCGAACAGCGCGGTGGCCGCGCCGCCGGGCACGTAGCTCACCGCGATCTCCACCGCCTCGCCCGGCCCCAGCGCGTGGTCGTGCACCGTGGCCAGCGAGTAGCTGCGCTTGGTGGCGGTGCCGTCGGCGTACTGGAAGTGGACCTGGATGAACTGGCCGGGGATGTAGTCCAGCGGCGCGCCGTCGTCGCGCACGAACACGTAGTGGCCGACGGTGGGCGCCAGCATGCGGCGCGAGGACAGGCGCAACGGGAAGAACTTCAACGCACACCTGCAACGGTGCGTGGCGCGGGGCGCGCCGACGGGCTGCCTATACTACCGGCCCGCGGCGCGGCGACCCCGCGGCCCGCGCCTCCACGCACGCCGGCGATGACCGACCCCACGCTCCCCGACCCCACCGCCGCGCTGTCCGTGCGCGCGCTGCGCAAGACCTACGACAACAAGGTCGAGGCGCTGCGCGGCGTGTCGCTGGACGTCGCCCCCGGCGACTTCTTCGCGCTGCTCGGACCCAACGGCGCGGGCAAGTCGACCCTGATCGGCATCGTGAGCTCGCTGGTCAACAAGACCGCCGGCGAGGTGCGGGTGTTCGGCACGGATCTCGCGCGCGAGCGTGGCGCGGCGATGCGCCACGTGGGCCTGGTGCCGCAGGAACTGAACTTCAACATGTTCGAGCAGCCGCTCGACATCCTGGTCAACTACGCGGGCTTCTACGGCGTGCCGCGCGCGGTGGCGCTGCCGCGCGCGCACGAGGAGCTCGAGCGCGCGCAGCTGGGCGCCAAGGCCACGATGATGAGCCGCACGCTGTCGGGCGGCATGAAACGGCGGCTGATGATCGCCCGCGCGATGATGACCCGGCCGCGCCTGCTGATCCTCGACGAGCCCACCGCCGGCGTGGACATCGAGATCCGCCGCGGCATGTGGAAGACCCTGCGCGAGATCAACGCCGCCGGCACCACGATCATCCTCACCACGCATTACCTGGAGGAGGCCGAGAGCCTGTGCCGGAACCTGGCGATCATCGACGCCGGGCGCATCGTCGAGTCCGGGCCGATGAAGGCGCTGCTGGCCAAGCTCGACGTCGAGGGCTTCCTGCTCGACATCGACGGCACGCTGCCGCAGGTGCTGCCGGCGATCGAGGGCGCCACGCTGGTGGCCGCCGACGACCACACGCTCGACGTCGAGATGCCGCGCGCGATGGACCTCAACCGCGTGTTCGCCGCGCTCGGCGAGGCCGGCATCCGCGTGCGCTCGATGCGCACCAAGTCCAACCGGCTCGAGGAGCTGTTCGTGCGGCTGACCGGCGCCAGCGCGCACGACGCCACCGCGCAGGCCGCGCCGGAGCCGGTGGCATGACCGCGCAGGCCGCGACCGCTGGCGACGCCACCCCCGCGCGCCGCAACCTCGTCGCGCTGGGCACCATCGTGCGCCGCGAGGTGCGCCGCATCCTGCGCATCTGGGGGCAGACGCTGGTGCCGCCGGCGATCACGATGACGCTGTACTTCCTGATCTTCGGCGGGCTGATCGGCTCGCGCGTGGGGACCATGGACGGCATCGCCTACATGGACTTCATCGTGCCGGGGCTGGTGATGATGGGCGTGATCCAGAACGCCTACGGCAACATCTCCTCGAGCTTCTTCGGCGCCAAGTTCGGCCGCCACGTCGAGGAGCTCCTGGTCTCGCCGATGCCCAACTGGGTGATCCTCGCCGGCTACGTCGCCGGCGCGGTGCTGCGCGGGCTGATGGTCGGCGCGATCGTGCTGGCCATCGCGATGCTGTTCACGCGCGTGCGCATCCCGCACCCGTGGGTGATGCTCTCCACCGTGCTGCTGGGCGCGACGATCTTCGCGCTGGCCGGCTTCGTCAACGCGGTGTACGCCAAGAAGTTCGACGACATCGCGATCGTGCCGACCTTCATCCTCACGCCGCTGACCTACCTGGGCGGGGTGTTCTATTCGGTCAAGCTGCTGCCGGGCTGGGCCGAGGCGGCCACCCACCTCAACCCGGTGTTCTACATGGTCAACGCGTTCCGCTACGGCCTGCTGGACACCTCCGACGTGCCGCTGTGGCTGGCCTACGCGCTGATGCTGGGGTTCGTCGCGGCGCTCACCGCGTTCGCGCTGTGGCTGCTCAGGCGCGGGGTCGGCCTGCGCAGCTGACGGCGTTGGCGGCGCGCCCGTCGGGACGCGCCGCCGCCACGCAGCTTTCGTCAGGGCTTCGGCACCGGCGCGGGTGCCGGGGCGGTCGCCGGGGCTGCCGGCGTCGCGGCACGCGTGGCCGGCTGGCCATCGGCGTCCACCACCCGCACCTCGCCGATCGCCAGCGCGCGCACGCCCGGCTCGATCTTGGCCAAGTCGCCCACCACCACCCAGGTCGCCGCGCGCGGGTCGATGGCGCGCGCCGCGCGGGTCACGTCGGCCACCGTCATCGCCTCGTTGCGCGCCTGGTAGCGCACGATGTAGTCGGCCGGCCGCCCGAAGCGCAGGTCGGCGGCGACCTGGCCCAGCACCGCCGCGCCGGTCTCGAACGCGCCGGGCAGGCTGCGGGTGTTGCTGGCGCGGATGCGCGCGACCTCGGCCTCGGTGACCGGGCGCGTGCCGCCGGCGAACGCGGCGATCTCGCGGCCGAGCTCGGCGATCGACTCGGAGGTCTTGTCGGCCTGCACCGCCGCCGAGGCGATCCACGGCCGCGGGCCGACCGCGCTGGTGGCGCCGCTGTAGCTGCCGTACGCCCAGTGCTTGTCCTCGCGCAGGTTCATGTTGAGCCGCGAGGAGAACTCGCCGCCCAGCACGCCGTTGGCGAAGTCGAAGTCGATGGTGCCGGCGTCGCCGGTCGGCGCGACCACCTGGCCGACGTACACGTTCGACTGGATCGCGCCGGGGTTGTCGACCAGGAACACGCGCGGCGCCGCGGGCCGCGCGACGTCCGCGACCGCCGGCAGCGTGGGCGCGCCGGCCGGGGTCTTCCAGTCGCCGAAGCGCTCCTCCAGCTCCGGGACGATCCGCGCCAGCGTGGTGTCGCCGACCACGACCACGCGCGCCTTGCCCGGCTGCAGCCAGTCGCGGTGGAACGCGACGAGGTCCTCGCGGGTGAGCGAGGCGATCGAGGCCTCGGTGCCCGAGCCGGTGAACGGGATCGCGTAAGGGTGGCCGGCGCCGTACAGCAGCGGCGGCAGCACGCGCAGCGCGGCGGTCTGCGGGCGCGCCTTCTCCTGCTGGATGCCAGCCAGCCATGTCGCGCGCACGCGCTCGATCTCGCTGGCCTCGAAGCGCGGGCGACGGATGACGTCGGCGTAGAGGTCCAGCGATTCGTCCAGCTTATCGGTCAGCGCCGACAGGCCGACGGTGGCCTGGTCGAGCCCCGCGCCGGCGCCGATCGACGCGCCGAGGGCTTCCTGGCGCGCCTTGAGCGCCAGCGCGCCGCGCTCGCCGGCGCCCTCGTCGAGCATCTGCATGGTGAAGTTGGCGGTGCCGAGCTTGCGGCCGAGGTCGGCGCTGAAGCCGCCCGGGAACTCCATGCTCACCTGCACCACCGGGATGCCCGGGCGCTCGACCAGCGCCACGGTCATGCCGTTGGACAGCGTGGCCATCTGCGGCGCGGGGAAGCTCAGCTCCGGGAAGCTCTCGGTCTTCGGCACGCCGGCGCCGCGGTCGACGTCCGAGGCCACCGTGCGGTACTTCGGGTCAGGCTTGGGCAGCGGCGCGGGCGCGGCGGCCGGCGTGGCGAGCACGCGCTCGGGCAGCGCCGAGGCCGGGGTCTCGCCGGGCTGCACGATGATCGTGTGCGAGCCGTTTGCGAACCAGCGGCGCGCCGCGTCGCGCATCTGCGCGGGGGTGGCGGCCATGATCGTCTCGAGCTGCTCGCGGTAGCAGTCCGGGCGGCCGGCGTACACCGCGCACTCGGCCAGCACGTCGGACTTGCCGCCGAAGCCGCCGATGCGCTCGATGCCGCGCACGAAACTGGCGCGCACCAGCGTCTTGGCCTGCTCCATTTCCGTGGCGGTCGGGCCCTCGGCGACCAGGCGCTCGAGCTCCTCGTCGATGATCGCCTCGACCTTCGCCGGGTCCACGCCCTGCTTGACGTCGGCCTGCAGCGTGAACGAGCCGGCGATCTCCTTCTCCCACAGCCCGGCGCTGACGCTGTCGGCGAGCCGGTCGTTGAACACCAGGCGGGTGTCCAGGCGCGAGGTGGCGCTGCCGCCGAACACCTGGCCGAACAGCGACAGCAGCGTGGCGTCCCTGGTGCCCCATTCGGCCACCGGCCAGGCGCGCAGGATGCGCACCTGCGGCACGCGGTCGGGCAGCACCTCGCGGGTGTCGGCCGGGCGCCGCGGGATGTCGGTCTTCATGTCCGGCAGGGTGGCGGTGGCCGGGATGTCGCCGAAGTAGCGGGTGACCTTGCGCCTGGCGGTGGCCACGTCGATGTCGCCGGCCAGCACCAGCACGGCGTTGTTCGGGCCGTACCAGCTCTTGAACCAGGTCTTGACGTCCTCGAGGGTGGCCGCGTCGAGGTCGGCCATCGAGCCGATCGTCGACCAGCCGTACGGGTGGCCGGCCGGGTACAGCGCCTCGAACAGGCGCGTGGTGATGCGGCGGCCGTAGGGCTGGTTGTCGCCCTGGCGCTTCTCGTTCTGCACCACGCCGCGCTGCTCGTCGAGGGTCTTCTGGTCGATCGCGCCGAGCAGGTGGCCCATGCGGTCCGATTCCATCCACAGCGCCATGTCCAGCGCAGTGGTCGGCACGTTCTGGAAGTAGTTGGTGCGGTCGACGTTGGTGGTGCCGTTCTGGTCGGTGGCGCCGACCAGCTCGAACGGCGCGAAGAACTCGCCGTCGTGGTTCTCGCTGCCCTGGAACATCAGGTGCTCGAACAGGTGCGCGAAGCCGGTGCGGCCGGGCGTCTCGTTCTTGCTGCCCACGTGGTACCAGAGGTTCACCGCCACGATCGGCGCCTTGCGGTCGGTGTGCACCACCACGCGCAGGCCGTTGGGCAGGGTGAACTCTTCGTACGGGATGGTGACGTCGGCCGACGCGTCGCGCGCCTGGGCGAGCACGGGCGGAGCGCCGCCGAGCGCGGTGGCGAGGGCGGCGGCGAGCAGCGCGCGCTGCAGCGGGCGGCGAGACGGCTGGGACATCGGTGCACTCCTGTGGCGGGACCCGTCGTGGGCAAGCCGCGCATCCTAGCGGCGCGCCGCGCCGTCCGACCGGGCCGAAGGTTGGGCACGATGAACCGTTGCCCGCCCGCACCGGTCCCGCCATGTTCCACGTCGTCCTGCACCAGCCCGAGATCCCGCCCAACACCGGCAACGCGATCCGCCTGTGCGCCAACACCGGGGCGACGCTGCACCTGGTGCGCCCGCTGGGGTTCGACATCGACGACCGCCAGCTGCGCCGCGCCGGGCTCGACTACCACGAGTACGCGCCGATGCAGGTCCACGACGCGCTCGACGACGCGCTCGCGGCGATCGCCCGCACGCGCGGCGCGCCGCCGCGGGTGTTCGCGCTGTCCACGCGCAACGCGGTGCGCTTCGACACGGTGGCGTTCGCGCCGGGGGATGCGTTCGTGTTCGGCAGCGAAACCCGCGGCCTGCCGCAGGAGATGCTCGACGCGCTGCCCGGCGGCCAGCGGCTGCGCCTGCCGATGGTGGCCGGCAACCGCAGCCTGAACCTCTCCAACGCGGTGGCGGTGGTCGTCTACGAGGCCTGGCGCCAGCAGGGCTTCGCCGGCGGGGCGTGAGCCGCAAAAGAAAACGCGCGGCCCCGGGAGGCCGCGCGTCGTCTTGCTTCACATCGACTCCGCTCAGGTGTTCGAGCCGGTGCCCTTGCCGGTCGACGTCGTCGACTTCGTGCCCTTGTCGATGCCGGTGTCGCTGCCACCCAGCGAGCTGCCCGACTGCCCCGCGCTGCCCGAGGACAGCGACGACGACGTCGACGAACCGCTGGAACCACCACCCATCGACGACTTCACGCGCAGGTTGTTGGTGACGTCCTTGACGCCGCTGCACGACTCGACCAGGTCCTCGATGCGGTACTTCATGCGACGCTCGTCGACCGTGCCGGTCAGCGTGACCACGCCGTCGCGCACGTTGAGCTCGATGTCGGAGGCGTCGATCTCGTCGTCGTGGTACAGCCGCTCGTTGAGGTCTTCCCTGATGCGATCGTCCGAGCGCGTGTAGCCCTTCGGGCCCTTGCCGCGGTGCAGCCCCTGCGACTGGCCGTAGGTGCCGAACGCGGACGCGCCACCGAGGTTGCCGCGCACGTCCTGCTGGCGGTCCTGCCCGTAGCCCATCGACGGGTTCGACTGGCCGAACTGCTGGCCCTGGCCGTAGCGCTGCTCGCCGTAGCCCATCGACTGGCCGTAGCCGGACGACTGCCCGTAGCCCTGGCCCTGCAGGCGGTCGCCGGTGCCGGTCATGCCGTAGGACTGCCCGTACTGGCTGCCGGAAGACGGCGCGTAGCCCTGCGAGGCGCCCGACGCATTCGAGCCGCCGTAGCCGTAGCTGTCGGAGGCGCCGAACTGCTGCTGGCGGCCCTCGCCCTGCCCACGCTGCGCACCCTGCTGGCCGTACGCACTGGACTGCTGCGAGCCGAACGGCTGCGAGCCGAACTGCTGGGAACCGAACTGCTGCGAGCCGAACTGCTGCAGGCCGAACTGCTGCGGGCCGTAGCCCTGCGCCTGCTGGCCGTAGCCCTGCGACGCGCTCGACGACCGCGAGCCGTAGCCCTGCGCGCCGTAGCTGCCGTAGTTCTGCGAGGCATCGTCTCCCGAGCCGTAGCCCTGGCGCTGGCCGTACTGCTGCGGCGCCTGGCCCTGCGCGCCGGATTGGCGGTCGCTCATCTGCGGCTGGCCGTACGACTGGCGCTCGTCGCGCCACTGGCTGCCGGTGCTGCGTTCGCGGTTGGCGAACTCGTTCTCGTCGCGTGCATGCACGCCGTAGGAGCCCTGCGCGCCCTGCATGCGGTAGGACGATTCGTCCGACTGCTGCGACTGCGGGCCGAAGCCGGCGTTCATGCGGCTGCCCTGCTCGCGGCCGGACTGCTGGAAGGACTGCTGGGCGTAGTGGTTGCGATCGCCCTGGTTGCGCTCGCTGCGGTCGAAATCGTTGCGCTCGTCGCGCTCGTTGCGGTTGGCCATGTCCTGCTTCCTCTCGTTGATCCATTGACGCGCCGCCTGTGCGGCGTGGGAACCCAATTGCCTGACGTTGCGCACCAGTTCGCGCGCCTCGTTCTTCATTGCCTGCGTGTCCGAACGGGACCGGTCCACCGGATGTGCCTCCATCTGTTGCGGGAAACGAAACGCCGGCGGACCGGCGGGGAGCGTCCGCGCGGCGTGCATGCGAGGGGGTTGGGGAGGGGCGTGTGGTGCGCCCTCCGCGTCGATGCATGCAGGCCGCGTGGTCCATCGACGTTGCCGCGCATCCGATTCGGCGGCGGTGAAGAACCCGTGCCGTTTGCGTTGCGCGCACGCGGTTCTTGAACGGCCGCTCAGCGAGGTGAGAGGCGCGTCGAGACACGCTTGCATGTGCGTGACAGGCATACGGCGAACGGTGAGATGCACCACGCACTGTCCAGGGACGGCGCGGCGCGCGAACGAAGTTCCGCGCGCGTCGCCACGACTTCAGCGTGCATTGCGACAGCGTGCGGATACTGCCGCCCACTCCGCGGAGGGCTGGTTTTCCGCGGGCTCCCGATCCACAACGAGAACTCCTCCATGACGATCCGTACCCTGCTCGCCGTCGGCCTGCTGTCCGCCCTTCCGTTCGCGGCCTCCGCCGCCGAGGGCGTTTCCTACTCCTACGTCGAAGGCGGTTACGCGGCGACCAACACCGATGCCGGCGACGCCGACGGCTTCGCGATCGGCGGCTCCGGCGCGATCGCGCCGAACTTCCACGTGTTCGGCAACTACTCCAAGCAGGAGATCGAGGACACCAACTTCGACTTCGACCAGTGGCGCGTCGGCGTGGGCTACAACCACGAGATCAACCCGCAGGTCGACCTGGTCACGCGCGTGGCGTACGAGCGCTTCGAGGCCGGCGAGGACCTGTTCGGCAATGACCTGGAGGCCGACGGCTACAGCGTCGAGGCCGGCGTGCGTGGCGCGCTGACCCCGAACTTCGAGGGCTACGCGCTGGCGGGCTTCGAGGACGGCGACGACTTCGGTGGCGGCAGCCGGGAAGGCGAGTTCTACGGCCGTGTTGGCGCGCAGGTGAAGTTCAACCCGACCTGGGGCGTGGCCGGCGACGTCAAGTTCATCGACGGCGACACCCAGGTCTTCGTGGGCCCGCGCATCAGCTTCTGATCGCACGCCCCTGCGGTGATCGCCACCCAGGTGGCACCGACGCCCGGCCCGAGAGCCGGGCGTCGCGTTTTTCCGCGTAGGCCGTGGGCATGCCCGCGGCCGGTACCATGCGCGCCCCCGCCACGCACCCGCGTGGCGGTTTTTTGTCCACATGCAGCAACAGGGGATTTCATGAAGAACGCATGGGTGCTGGCGCTTGCGCTGGCCACGACGCCGCTGGCCGCGAACGCCGGCGAGCTGGGCTATACGTACGCCGAACTGGGCTGGCAACAGACCGACATCGACGGCTTCGACACCGCCGACGGCCCGGCCCTCAACGCCTCGGTGGCGCTGGGCGAGCGCTTCCACCTGTTCGGCGGCTACGCGCGCCAGGACGCGCAGGCGGACCTGTTCGTCCCCGAGCTGGGCGAGGCCGTCGAGCTCCAGCTCGACACCGACGTCTACCGCATCGGCCTGGGCTGGAACCACGCGCTGACCGAGCGCGCCGACCTGGTGCTGCGCGGTGCCTACGAGCGCACGCACCTGGACCTCGGCGTGGCCGGCTTCGACGAGGTGGTCGACGGCAAGGGCGACGGCTGGTCGGCCGAGGCCGGCGTGCGCGGTCTGCTGGCCGAGCGCTTCGAGGGCTGGGCGGCGCTGGGCTATGCCGACGCCACCTCGTTCAACGTGGCCGGCGAGACGGTCGGCACCGACGAAGGCCAGGACGACGAGGTGTACGGTCGCCTGGGCGCGCAGTTCATGTGGAACGCCAACTGGGGCGTGGTGGGCGAGGCACGCCTGGCCGACGACGCCCACCAGCTGTTCCTGGGCGTGCGCGGCACGTTCGACGACTGGAACTGACCCTGCGCCGAGCGCTGGAAACGACGCCCGGCGCTGCCGGGCGTCGTCCGTTCATGCGCCTAACGCAGCGCGCGCGACGCATCGCCCGCACGCCCGCACCTGTCGCCAACGCACCCGTAGAGGCGCGCCTGCGCGCCTGTCCCCTGCGCCGAAGCATCCGTGACGCACGCATCGCGCGTAGCGAAGCATCAACGGCGCCAGCGCCGCTTCAGCCCACGAACAGGTCGTGCGGGTACTCAGGCTTCTGCTCGCGCGCCAGCAGCATGCGCAGGCCATCGCTGGGGGTGATGCGGCCGTGCAGCACCGCCTGCACCGCGCTGGCGATCGGCAGTTCGATGCCGCGGGCGTCGGCCAGGCGCATCACCTCGTCGGCGGTCTGCACCGATTCGACCACCTGCCCGATCGCCCGCACCGCCTCGTCGATCGACTGGCCGCGGCCCAGCGCAAGCCCGAGCCGGCGGTTGCGCGAAAGGTCGCCGGTGCAGGTCAGCACCAAGTCGCCCAGGCCGGCCAGGCCCATCAGCGTCTCGGCCTGCCCGCCCAGCGCGTGGTTGAGCCGCAGCATCTCGTTGAGCCCGCGGGTGATCAGCCCCGCGCGCGCGTTGAGGCCCAGCTGCATGCCGTCGGCCACGCCGGTGGCCACCGCCAGCACGTTCTTCATCGCCCCGCCGAGCTCGGCGCCGACCATGTCGTCGCCGGTGTAGGCGCGGAAGGCCGGGCCGTGCAGGGTGGCGGCGACGTCGCGGGCGAAGCGCCCGTCGTCCGAATGCACGGTCAGCGCGGTGGGCAGGCCCTGCGCGACTTCCTTGGCGAAGGACGGCCCGGTGACCACCGCGAGCGGCACGCCCGGGCCCAGCACCTCGCCGGCGACCTCGTGCAGGAAGCGCCCGGAGCCGGGCTCGAAACCCTTGGTCGCCCACGCCACGCCGGCCTGCGCCTGGCGCAGCGGCGCCAGTGCGCGCAGGGTTTCGGCGAAGGCGTGCGAGGGCACGACCACCAGCACGAGTCCGGCGCCCGACAGCGCGGCGGCGAGGTCGGGGGTCGCGCGCAGCGTGTCGGGCAGGGCGCAGCCGGGCAGGTAGCGCGGGTTCTCGAGGGTGGAGTCGATGGCCGCGACCACCTGCGAGTCGCGGCCCCACAGCGTGGTGGGGTGGCCGTTGCGCGCGGCCAGCGCGGCCAGCGCGGTGCCCCACGACCCCGCGCCCAGCACCGCGAGCGCGGGCCGGGCGGAGTGCGGCGGGGCGTCGGCCTGCGCCACCCGGGACGTCAGGCGTTGCCGGCGGTTTCGGCGTTGGCCAGCCCGTCGCCCTGCTGCTGGGCGGCGCGCTGGCGCAGGCCCTCGGCGTACAGCGCGTCGAAGTTGATCGGCTGCAGCAGGAACGGCGGGAAGCCGCCGGACTGGATCAGGTCGCTGACCAGCTGGCGCGCGTACGGATACAGCACGTTCGGGCAGTGGGTGCCGAGCATCGCGTCGAGGGTCTGCTCGTCGAAGCCGGCGAGGCCGAACACGCCGGCCTGCTTGACCTCGGCCAGGTAGAGCGGGCGCTCGTTGGCGTTGCAGGTCAGGGTCACGCCGAGGACCACCTCGTAGGCGTTCTCGCCCAGGCGCTGCACGGACTGGGTCAGGTTCATCTGCAGCTGCGGCTGGGCCGCCTCGTTGAACGTGGCCGGCGCGCCGGGCACTTCGAACGAGACGTCCTTGGCGTAGATCTTCTCGACGGTGAAGGCAGGCCCCGTGGCCTCGGCGTCGGCCGGGGCGGCACCGTTGAGGATTTCGTCGGACATCGTGGAACTCCAGGCGCAGCGCGCGTCGCGGAAAAAGTGGGGGGCGAAGTATAGGGCGCGGCCGTATTGCGGCCATGCGGGGCGAGGGGCCAAAGGCCAGGGGCTAGGGGCTAGGGACCAAGCACTAGGGCGACGCGGGCTGTCGCGGCAGCACTGGATGCCGGCCTTCGCGACAAACCGCTTCCCCTAGCCCCTAGCCCCCAGTCCCTGGCCCCTATGCCCGACGCCCTATCCCCGCCCCTTCACCAGCGGCAACCCCGCCTGCTGCCACGCGGCGACGCCGCCGTCGAGCCAGTGCACCTGCTCGTAGCCGCCCTTCTTCAGCTGCGCGGCGACCTTCGCCGAGGCCATGCCGGTCCGGCAGGTCAGCACCACCGGGGTGGTCTTCGAGGCCGGCAGTCGCTTGTGGTCGGGCTTGAAGTCCACCGACGGCAGCGAGCGGGCGCCGGCGATGTGGCCCTTCTCGAAATCGCCCGACGCCGACACGTCGATCACCACCGCGTCCTCGCGGTTGACCAGCGCGGTCAGCCCCGCCGGGGCCAGCGTGCGGTAGCCGCGGGTCAGCCGGCCGAACTCGGTGACGATGATCGCCAGGGTCAGGCCCGCCAGGGCCATCGACAGGAACATGTTGCGGCCGGCGAAGGCCACGAGCTCATCGAACGTCACGGACGCGGTCCAGCGTGAGGGGGCGCGATTGTCGCACCGCGCCCGCCCGCGCGCCGGCGCGGGGACCGGCTACTGCCCGTTCCAGAGGTCCGGCAGGCCGCTGGTGTTCCACCAGCGCTTGGCGACGGGGTCGAAGCGCCAGGTCTCGCGGTAGCCGACGATCCGCTCGGCCTGGGTGTGCACGTTGATGACGCCGATCTGCACCTCGCGCGCGGCGGTGCCGGCCTCGAGATCGACGGTGGCGCCGGCGTCGCGGTAGCTGGAGATGCGCACCTGCTGGTAGCGCTGCACCTGCAGCTCCGACAGCGGGTTGGCGCGCAGCACCTCGGGGTCCACCAGCCGCTGCGCGCCGGCGAACTGGCCCCAGCGGATCGCCGCCGACCATTCGTACTGCGCCTTGTCGAGCGCATCGGTGCGCGGGCCGACGCTGGCGCAGGCGGCCAGCAGCGCGAGGGCGGATGCAAGCAGCAACGAGCGGATCGTTCGCATTGGCACGGACCCCGGCGGTGGTGCGGCCGATCGTACCCGGCGGCCCGTCGGCGCGCGGCGCGGGGCGTCCGCGCATCGTCGGCGGCGCGCGCATGCGTGCAGGCATCGCCCTCGCTGCGTCAGGCGCGGGCGATCGCGACGAACCGCGCGGTCGAGTCGGTTGCCAGCGTGCCGTCGGCCAGGCGGGCCTCGGCACGCACGACGATGCGCGCGCGGCCGCGCGTGCGCAGCGACTCGAGGAACGCGTCCCAGCCGCCCGGTTCGTCCGGATCGCGCATTGCCACCGCCTCGAGGTCCTCGAACACCGGCGCGCGGTAGCGCACCTGGCTGTCGGCGACGAACACGTCGGCCTGCAGCCCCGCGGCCTCGACGTGCAGGGTCACCACGCCCCAGCCGGCCAGCGTCATCAGCGACGCCAGGCTTCCGCCGAACGCGCAGCCCTTGTCGTTGACGTTGGCCGCCAGCGGCGCGCGCAGGCGCAGGGTGGCGCCGTCGAACCCGGCCACCGACACCCCCAGCGCGGCCACCGGCGGCATCGCCTGCAGGTGCGCGGCGAGCGCGGCCAGGCGCGGCGCGTGCGACGGCATCGATGACGACGCGGCATGGAGCGGATCCGGGGCGGTGGTCGTGGCGTCGGGCATGTGGGTGCGTGTGGCAGGCTGGCGCGATGGACGACGCGCGAAGGCCGCGATGGTATGTGCTCTCGCTGCGCCCGCGCGGTGGGCACGCCGGCGTGCACGCGGCCGCGGCGCGCGTGGGCGCGGGGGTGATCGAGCTGTCGCCCTGGGACGTCGTCGCGCGCACCGACGCGGCGACCGCGCGCGCGCTCGACGCCGCGCTGGCCTGCGCGCGCATCGCCGTGACCAGCCCGTCGGCGGTGCGCGCGGCGCACGCCCTCCGCGCGCTGCGCCCCGACCCGGCGCGCACGTGGATCGCGGTCGGCGCGGGCACCGCACGGGCGCTGCGCGACGCGGGCATCGACGAGGTGCAGGCGCCGGCGCGCATGGACAGCGAGGGCCTGCTGGCGCTCGATGCGCTCCGGGCGCCGGGCGAGGTGGGCCTGGTCACCGCGCCGGGTGGCCGCGACCTGCTGGCGCAGGCGCTGGAGGCGCGCGGGGTCGCGGTGCGGCGGGCCGATGTGTACGAGCGCGTGGACATCGAGCTGGATCCGGCCGCGCTGGCCACGCTGCGCGCGTTGGACGCGCCGTTCACCACGCTGGCCTCCAGCAGCGGCGCGCTCGCGCGCGTGCTCGACGGCGTGGACGTGGCGACCGCACGCCGGCTGCGCGCGGCGCCGCTGGTGGTGGCCAGCGCGCGCATGGCCGTGGATGCGCGCACGCGCGGCTTCGCGCGCATCCGGGTGGCGGCCGGGCCGCTGCCGGAGATGCTGGTGACGTGCGCGGCCGCGCCGGGCTGAACGGCGCCGGGCCGCGTTCACCGGCGCATTCGCGCGCGGCCGGCTAAGGTCGGCGCATCGTCCCGGTGGGTTCAGATCGATGAAGGCTCTCGGAGTGCTGCTGGCCGTGGTCGCGCTGCTGCTGCTCGGCGCGCTGGGCATGCAGGTGTTGCAGAACGTCGACGACCCGGTGCTGCTGCGCGTGCGCGGGGTCGATTACGCCACCACCACCGCCAACGCCGCGCTGATGGTGCTCGGCGCGATCGCCGCGGTGGTGCTGCTGTGGTCGCTGGTGCGCGCGCCGTTCCATGCGCTGCGCATGCGCCGGCTGCGGCAGTCGCGCGACCGCCTGCTCGACGGGCTCGAGGCCCTGCACCGCGGCGAGTGGACGCGCGCGGAAGCCGCGCTGGTACGCGCGGCCGACGCGCCGGAGGCGGCCGTGGTGGCGCGCGTGCATGCCGCGTACGCGGCGGCCTCGCGCGGCGACGCGCAGGCGGCGTTGCAGCACCTCGACGCGCTTACCGGCGCGCAGTCGTCCAGCCGCGCGGTGGCGCAGGGCGAACTGGCGCTGTCGCACGGGCGCGCCGAGGAGGCGTTGCGCGCCCTCGATGCCGTCGATGCGCAACCGCTGCCGCCACGCGGCCAGGCGCTGCGCGCCGAGGCGCTCGCGCTGCTGGGCCGCCACGGCGAGGCCTACGGCATGACCGGCGCGCTGCGCCAGCACAAGGTCTGGCCGGACGCGCGCATCGCCCGCAACGAAACCGTGTGGGCGGAAGCCGCGCTGGCCGAGGCGCCCGAAGGCAACGCGCTGGCCGCGCAATGGGACGCGCTGCCCAAGGCGCTGCGCACCCATCCGCGGGTGGCTGGCGCCTACGCCGAACGCGCGCACGCGCTGGGCTGGCACGACGCCGCCGGCGACGCGCTGGAGGCGGCGATCGACGCGCAGGACGACGGCACCCGCATCGACGACACGCTCGCCACCCGCTACGCGCAGCTGCCCGGCGAACGCGCCGCGCAGCGCGCGCAGCACATCGACCGCTGGATCGCGCGCCACCCCGACGTGCCCGGCCTGCACCTCGCGCGTGCGCACGCGCTGGCCGCGCGCGGCGACGACGTCGGCGCCGAGCTCTCGCTGCGCCGCGCGCTCGAGCGCGGTGGCGGCAGCGACGCATGGGAGGCGATGGCCGAGCGCCACGCGGCCGCCGGCAACCACGCCGCCGCGCAGGAGGCCTACGCCAACGCGCTGCGTGCCTCGCGCGGGCAGGCGGTGCGCTTCGGCGAGCCGTAGCGGCTCGCGGGCCTGCGATGCGTGGGTCTGCAATGCGCGGGGCTGCGATGCATGGGGCTGAGATGCATGACGCCGTGATGCGTGGGTCTGCAATGCATGGGGGTGCGATGCGTGCGGCGGGTCAGCGTCATCGATCCGCAGGTCCCGACCACCGCGGCGCCATGGTGGCGGCCAATGTCGGCGAGCCGGCTACTGCATCCCGCCGTTGAGCCACGCGAACACCATCACCGCCAGCAGCGCCGCGATCGCCGCCAGCGTGATCTTGATCCAGCTGTACGGGCGTTCCCCGGCGATCGCGCCGGTGGCGCCGTTGACCACCACCTGGAACGTGCGCGAGCCGTAGGTGTAGGCGACCAGCCACGCCGGCACCAGCACGTGCTTGAAGGTGCGCCCGCGCCAGCGCGCGTCGACTTGCAGGTTGCGGTGGGTGTCGCCAGGCACCTGCGCGGCGCACAGCTCGCGCAGGCGCGCCTGCATGTCGGCCATGTTGAGCTCGCTGGCAAGCCGCAGGTCCACCTGGTAGCGCTCCACCGTCCAGCCGCGCACGAATTCCGGCGCATAGGCCTTGAGCGCATCGGAGGTGGTCGGGAACGGCTCGACCTTCGCCAGCAGCGGCGCGTGCACGCCCTTGGTGCCGGCCACCAGCGCGTCGTCGAAGAAATGCGCCAGCGAGCCGGACGCCGGCACCCAGCGCACGTGCCGCACCTGGCGCGTGCGCAGCTGCCCGTTCTGCGTGTAGGTCTGCGTCGTGTAGTAGTAGTGGCCGGCCTCGGCGGTCCAGTCGGCCTCCACGTGCGCGTCGAAGGTCCAGTACGGCAGGTACACGCCGTGCAGGGTGTCGGTGAGCGCGGCCTTCTTCAGCCGGTTCGGCGCGAACCAGCGCGTGGAGTACCAGCGGCGGATCGCGTCGCGCACCTGCCCGTCCGACCAGGTGAAGGGCAGCACGCTCTGCGGGGTGATCGCGTCGCGCAGCGCCTCGTGCGGGACGATCGCCGGCGAGCCGCAGAACTCGCAGCGCTGCGCCACGCGGCCGTCGACGAACACGCTGATCGCCTGGCAGCTCTGGCACTGCACCTCGCGCTTGGCGTCGCCGTAGCCGCGCGCGTCCTCGCCCGTCTCGCGCAATGCGCGTACCAGGTCGAGCTCGGCGATCGCGCCGGGCTCCACGGCGTCGGTCCACGCCGCCTTCGTGCCGCAGTACGGGCACTGCAGCGCCTGCGACGCCGCGTTCCAGGCGAGGTCGCCGCCGCACTCCGGGCACGGGCGCTTGCCGAGCGTGGCGCGCGCCGACGCGAGCTGCTCGTGCGACTCATGGGGCGCGGCGGGTTCGACAGGCGCGGTCGGCGTGGCGGGCATCGCGCGGTCAGCCGCGCAGGTACTCGTCGAGCGCGGCGCGGCTGATGCGGTAGGCGCTGCCGATGCGCCGGCCCTTGAGCTCGCCGGCCTCGATCGCGGCGATGACGTCCTCGGTCGACACGCTCAGCACCTGCGCGGCCTGCTCGGGGGTCAGCACCTCCGGCGCCGCGCCCGCGGGCACGGGCGCGCCCGCGGCCGGTGGAGTCGCGCCCGCCTGCTGCTGCATCGAGCGCATCAGCTCCTGCGCCATGCCGAAGCCCACCGCCATCTGCGCGGCCGACCCCGCGGCGCTGTCGCCGCTGCCGGTGCCCATCGCGGTGCCCATCTGGAACTTGACGTAGTCGTTGAGGTTGCCGACCGCCGCCATGCCCGAACGCTTGTCGATGGCGGCCTCGACTTCCGGCGGCACCGACACGTTCTCCAGCACGAACGCGGTGATCTCGATGCCGTACTTGTCGCGCATCGCCGGGTTGATCACCGGCAGCAGCGCCTCGCCCAGTTCGGCATAGCGCGAGGCGACGTCCAGCGCCGGCACCTTGGCGGTGGCCAGCGCATCGGTGAACACGCTGACGATCCTCGACCGCATGGTGTCGGCGAACTCGTCGAGGCGGAAGTTCTGGTCGGTGCCGGCGACCTCGCGCAGGAACTTCGGTGCATCGACGATGCGGAAGTCGTAGGTGCCGAACGCACGCAACCGCACGATGCCGAAGTCGGCGTCGCGCATCATCACCGGGTTGGCCGTGCCCCACTTGTTGCCGGTGAACAGCCGCGTGTTGAGGAAGTAGACGTCGCACTTGAAGGGCGATTCGAAGCCGTACTTCCAGCCGAGGATGCGCGACAGGATCGGGATGTTCTCGGTCTTGAGCGTGTGCTTGCCCGGCCCGAACAGGTCGGCGTACTGCCCGGCGGCGACGAACTGCACCACCTGCGACTCGCGCACGATGAGCTGCGCGCCGTTCTTGATCTCCATGTCGTCGTCGGGGAAGCGGTACGACAGCGTGTCGCGCGAGTCGTCGTTCCACTCGATGATCTCGAGGACCTGGCCACGGATGAAGCCGAGGATGCTCATGCGTGCGTGCTCCGGACGGGCGTTGCGAGGCGGGTGGCCGATTCTATGCAGGTGCGGCGGCGGCCGATGCCGGCCGCGGGCGGTGCATGCCGGGACGTGCGCGCGGGCCGGCCCGTGCAGGCACGGGCCCGAACCGCGCGCGGCGGGGAACCACACGCGTTTATGCATGCCCGGCGGGGATGACGTCCGGCCTGCGACCGGGCGGCCCCGCGTCTGTCATCCTTCGGCCGGGGTCAATGCGGGCAACGGGGACGACGGCATGCAGGTCACGGGCGGGCGGCGCAGGGCCGCATCGGCATTCGCAATCGCGTGCGCGGGGCTGGTGGCCGCGTGCACGCCCGGCCAGGCGCCCGCGCCGGCCGGTACATCCGCATCGGCCACGCGCACGTGGGGAACGCTGGCCTTCAAGCCGTGCTCGCTGACCAGCCCGTTCGCCACCACCAGCATCGAGGCGCAGTGCACGACGCTGCAGGTGCCCGAGGACGCCGCGCGCGCGGACGGCCGGCGCATCGGCCTCAACATCGCCTGGCTGCCGGCCACCAGCGAGACCGCCAGCGCGGCCGATCCGGTGGTGTTCCTCGCCGGCGGGCCGGGGCAGGCGGCCACCGAGGCGTGGCCGGCGGTCGACGCGGCGTTCGCCGAAGTGCGCAAGCACCGCGGCGTGCTGCTGGTCGACCAGCGCGGCACCGGCCGCTCGCATCCGCTGCGCTGCAAGGATGCCGAGGGCAACAACGCCTTCACCGCGGACCCCGACGACCTCAGCGCCGCCTCGGCACGCACGTTCGCCCAGGCCTGCGCGGCCGCGCTCGACGCCGACCCGCGCCACTACACCACCACCGACGCGGTGCGCGACCTCGAGCGCGTGCGCGTTGCGGTCGGCGCGCCGCAGCTGAACCTGGTCGGCGGCTCGTACGGCACGCGCGTGGCCCAGCAGTACGCGGCCACCCATCCGTCACGCGTGCGCACCGTGGTGCTCGACGGCGTGGTGCCCAACACGCTGGTGCTGGGCAGCGAGCACGCCAGGAACCTCGATGCCGCGCTCGCCGCGCAGTTCGACCGCTGCCAGCGCCTGCCGGCGTGCCGCGCGCGCTTCGGCAGCGACATCCGCGCGCAGTTGCGCACGCTGATGCAGCGGCTGGAGGCGGCGCCGGTGGAGGTCGCGTTCACCGACCCGATGACCGGCGCGGCGCGCACCGACACCGCCACGTCCGGCCACGTCGCCGCGCTGACCCGGATGTTCGCCTACACCCCGCAGGCCGCCGCGCTGCTGCCTCTGGTGCTCGACGAGGCGCAGGCCGGCCGCTACGCGCCGCTGATGGCGCTGTCCGACCTCGTCACCCGGCAGGTCGGCGGGCAGATCAACCACGGCATGCAGCTGTCGGTGATCTGCGCCGAGGACGCCGGCGAGCTCGGCACGCGCGCGGTCGCCGACGCCGACACCGTGCTGGGCGCGGCGATGTCCGACGTGCTGGTCGCGCAGTGCGCCGCATGGCCCACCGGCACGCGCCCGGCCGCGTTCCGCGCGCCGCTGAAGACCGACGCGCCGGTGCTGCTGCTGTCCGGCGAGTTCGACCCGGTGACCCCGCCGCGCTACGGCGAGGAGGTGGCGCGCCACCTGCCCAACGGCCGCCACCTCGTCCTGCGCGGCCAGGGCCACGGCACCTTCGCGGTGGGCTGCACGCCCAAGCTGCTGGCACGCTTCATCGACACCGCCGATGCGAAGGCGCTGGATGCCAAGTGCCTGGATTCGCTCGACTACGTGCCGCCGTTCACGGGGTTCAACGGGTGGGAGCCATGAGAAGCGAAAGCGGGAACGGGGAACGGGGAACAGGGAAGCGAAGATGCGAAGTGATTGATGTGATCCGACCGAATCATGAGTTCACGGGGGAAAGCGCGCTGCGCGATGCCGTTGCTTCCCCGTTCCCCGTTCCCCGTTCCCGGCTTCTCGCATGATTTCCGCCCTCGACCTCCGCAAGACCTTCGCCACCAAGGCCGGGCCGGTGCATGCCGTCGACGGCGTGAGCTTCACCGCGGCCGACGGGCAGATCACCGGGCTGCTCGGGCCCAACGGCGCGGGCAAGACCACCACGCTGCGCATGCTCTACACGCTGATGAAGCCCGACGCCGGGCGCGTGGAGGTGGACGGGATCGACGCGGCGAAGGATCCGGCCGCGGTGCGCCGCGCGCTGGGGGTGCTGCCGGACGCGCGCGGCGTCTACAAGCGGCTGACCGCGCGCGAGAACATCGCCTACTTCGGCGAGCTGCACGGGATGTCGAGGGCGCTCATCGACCAGCGCACCCAGGCGCTGTCGGCCGCGCTGGACATGGGCGAGATCCTCGACCGCCAGACCGAAGGCTTCAGCCAGGGCCAGCGCACCAAGACCGCGATCGCCCGCGCGCTGGTGCACGACCCGCGCAACGTGATCCTCGACGAGCCCACCAACGGCCTGGACGTGATGACCACCCGCGCGATGCGCGGCTTCCTGCAGCAGCTGAAATCGGAAGGACGCTGCGTGATCTTCTCCAGCCACATCATGCAGGAGGTCGCCGCGTTGTGTGACCGCATCGTCATCATCGCCAAGGGCCGCGTGGTCGCCGCCGGCACCGCCGACGAACTGCGCGCATCGACCGGGCAATCCAACCTCGAGGACGCGTTCGTGCGCGCGATCGGCAGCGACGAGGGGCTGGTGGCATGAGGACCGCACTGCATGCCGTGTGGGCGGTGATGCGCAAGGAACTGCGCGACATCGGCCGCGACCGCCGCACGCTGGCGCTGGCGCTGCTGCTGGGCCCGCTGCTGTATCCGCTGATCATGATCGGCATGGGCACGCTGGCCGAGCAGCGCGCGCGCACGCAGCTGGAGAAGGTGCTGGAGGTGCCGGTGGTGGGCGCCGAGCGCGCGCCCAACCTGGTCGCCGCGCTCGAGGCGCAGGGCATCAAGGCGGTCAAGCCGCCCGCGGACCTCGACGCGGCCATCGCGCGGCAGGAGGTCGACGTCGCCCTGCGCATCGACCCGGGCTTCGCCGAGGCGTGGCGCGGCGGCACGCCGGCGCTGGTGGAGATCGTGCAGGACTCCACGCGCCGCGATGCCGAGATCCCCGCGCGCCGGCTCGAGCGCGCGCTGGCGAACTACTCCAGCCAGGTTTCGGCGATGCGCCTGCTCGCGCGCGGGGTGGCGCCGACGGTGGCCAAGCCGGTGGCGATCGGCAGCCGCGACCTCGCCACGCCGGAGGCCAGGCGCGGGCAGCTCCTGAGCTTCCTGCTGCCGTACCTGCTCATCCTCACCTCGTTCATCGGCGGCGCGTACCTGATCCTCGACGCGACCGCCGGCGAGCGCGAACGCCAGTCGCTCGAACCCCTGCTTGCAACGCCGGCGCCGCGCGGCGCGGTGGTGTCCGGCAAGATCGCTGCGGCGTGCGCGCTGGGCCTGGCCTCGCTGCTGCTGACCCTGCTGGCCTTCAAGCTGTCGGCGCAGCTGGCCGGCACGACCGGCCAGATGATGGACGTGCGCTTCGTGGCGATCGCCAAGATGCTGCTGGTGCTGCTGCCGATGCTGCTGTTCGGCACCGCGCTGCTCACCCTGCTGGCGGCATCGGCCAAGAGCATGAAGGAGGCGCAGAGCCACATGACGTGGCTGATGCTGATGCCGATGATCCCGACCTTCGTGCTGATGGTTAACCCGCTCAAGACCGAGCTGTGGCAGTTCGTGGTGCCGTTCCTGGCGCAGAACCAGTTGCTGCTGAAGGTGATCCGCGGCGAGCCGATCGCGCCCGTGGTGTGGGCGGTGTACCTGGGCGCGGGCCTGGCGATCGCGGCGGTGGTGTGGTTCGCCGCGGTGCTGCGCTACCGCAACGAGAAGCTCGCGGTCAGCACCTGACGTGCACGCGCCGCTGCCGCCGCTGGCGCGGCGCTGCCTGTGGGCGCTGGCGCTGCTGGCGTGCGCCTGCTGGATCGGCGGCGCGCTGCTGGGCATCGACCCGCACGCGCCGCACTGGGACGCGCTGTCGGCGCCGCCGGGCACCGCGGGGCACTGGCTGGGCACCGATGCGATCGGCCGCGACGTGCTGGCCCGCACGCTGGCCGGCGGGCGGCTGTCGCTGACCATCGGCGTGCTGGGCAGCCTGGTGGCGCTGGTGATCGGGCTGGGCGTGGGCGCGGTCGCGGGGCTGGCCGGCGGCGGCGTGGAGCGCGCGCTGGTGCGCATGCTCGATGTCGCGAGCGCCTTGCCGTTCCTGCTGGTCGTGATCCTGCTGCTGACGCTGTTCGAGCGCTCGATGGCGCTGCTGCTGCTGGCGATCGGCGGCTACGTCTGGCTGGACCTCGCCCGGGTGATGCGCGCGGAGGCCGCGCGGCTGCGCGAGGCACCGTTCATGCTCGCCGCGCAGGCCGCGGGCGCCAGCTTCGGCCAGCGGCTGCGCTGGCATGCATTGCCGCACCTGCTGCCGCTGGCGTGCGTGTACCTGGGGCTGATCCTGCCGCAGGCGATCCTGGTCGAAAGCTTCCTGGGCTTCCTGGGCCTCTCCGTCGACGAGCCATCGGCGAGCTGGGGCACGCTGCTGGCCGAGGGCGTGCAGGAACTCGACGCCGCGCCGTGGACGCTGCTGGTGCCGGCGACCACGCTGGTGCTGACCCTGCTCGCGTTCCAGCTGCTGGGCGATGCGCTGCGTGACTGGCTCGAGGCGCGCGGCCAGGCGCACGCCGCGCCGAGGCCGGCGGCATGAGCGCCGGTGGCACGGGCGTGGTGTCGCTGCGCGGCCTCACCGTGCATGCCGGCGATACCGCGCTGCTGCACGGCCTGGACCTCGACCTCGCCGCCGAGTCGTGCACCGCGCTGGTCGGCGAGAGCGGCAGCGGCAAGAGCCTGACCACGCTGGCGCTGCTGGATGCGCTGCCGCGGGGGCTGCGCATGTCGGGTGCGTTGCGCGTGGACGACGTGGACATCGCGCTGGGCAGCGACGCGCACCGGCGCCTGCGCGGGCGCGGCATCGCGTGGGTGCCGCAGGATCCGCTGGCGAGCCTGCATCCGCTGCGCAGCGTGCAGTCGCAACTGGACGAAACCCTGCGCGTGGTGCGCGGCCTCGGCCGCGTCGATGCCACGCGTGAAGCGCGCGCGCTCATGGACCGCGTGCAGCTGCCGGCCGCGCTGCTCGCGCGCCACCCGCACCGACTTTCCGGCGGCCAGCGCCAGCGCGTGGCCATCGCGCTGGCGCTGGCCGCGGGCCCGCGCGTGCTGCTGGCCGACGAGCCCACCTCCGCGCTGGACGCGCGCATCGCCCGCGACGTGCTCGACCTGCTCGACGGGCTGCGCCGCGAGGGCCTGGCGCTGCTGCTGGTCAGCCACGACCTGCCGCTGGTGGGTGCGTACGCGCAGCACGTGGTGGTGCTGCAGCGCGGGCGCGTGGTCGAGGCCGGGCCGTGCGCGCGCGTGTTCGCGGCGCCCGCGCATGCGTACACGCGCGAGCTGCTGGCCGCCGATGCGGTGACGCATGCAGCGATCGCTGCCGCGCCCGTTGGCGCCGTGGCGATCGACACGGCACCTGTCGATGCACCGGTGCTCGAAGCACGCGACATGACCGTGCACTACCGCCGCGCGCCGCGGCCCGCGCTCGACGGCGTGGCGCTCACCCTGCATCGCGGCCAGGCGCTGGCGCTGGTCGGCGAGAGCGGCAGCGGCAAGAGCACGCTGGGCCGCGCGGTGCTGCGGCTGCTGCGCGCGCGCGGCAGCGTGCTGCTGCACGGCAATGACGGCACCACGCTCGAGCTGCTGGGCGCCGGCCGCGCCGCGCTGCGCGCGGCGCGCCGGCGCATCGGCGTGGTGTTCCAGGACCCGTCGGCATCGCTCGATCCGCGCCTGGCCGTCGCCGATCTCGTCACCGAACCGCTGCGCATCCACGGCATCGGCGACGCCGACTCGCGCCGCGCGCGTGCCGCCGCGCTGCTCGGCGACGTCGGGCTCGATGCGGCGCTCCTCGATCGCAAGCCGCATGCGCTCTCGGGCGGGCAGAAGCAGCGCGTGGCGATCGCGCGCGCGCTGGCGTGCGATCCCGACGTGCTGGTGTGCGACGAGGCGGTCTCCGCGCTGGATGCGCACCACCGCGCCGCGGTGCTGGCGCTGCTGGCGCGCCTGAAACGCGAGCGCGCGCTGGCGCTGCTGTTCGTCACCCACGACCTCGACGCCGCGGCCGCCTTGTGCGAACGCATCGCGGTGCTCGAGGCCGGACGCATCGTCGAGGAAGGCCCGACCCGCGCGGTGCTCGCGGCGCCGTCGCACCCGCACACCCGGGCACTGGCCGCCGCGCGCCCGCGGCGGCTGGCGGCGGTGTAACCGCTGCCGCGCGTCGCGCGGGTGGGTCGGCGTCGCGTGTGCCAGCGGCGCTGCAGCGCCGAGCCAGGTCGGCGGGAGGCACGCACGTCATGACGCGCGATGGGCTGACCGAGTCGCAGGTGTGGATGCGGCGCGACTTCAGCGCGCGGAATTGCTCAGAGGATCCCGCCGCCCATCCCCAGCCGCACGATCGCGACCACGATCACCACGCAGTTCAGCAGCAGCCCCGCCTTTGCGCGCCCGCGGTTGCCGGCGCGGGTCGTGGCGACGGCGATCGCGCCGATCAGCGCGCCGACGGCGGCGAACGGGATCAGGAACCAGTTGCCCCAGCCCAGCAGCGGGATCAGCGCGACCACCATCCACGCCAGCGCGACGATGCCCCAGAGCAGGCTGAGCAGTCCCATGCGGATCCCTCGATGCATTCCGGCCGCGAGGGTTGGCCGGCGCGGGTGAAGCCGATGTCGTAACGGTTCAGGTGCGGCTCCCGCATCGGGGCGCGCAACCGGGTGCAGCGAGCGACTGGATCCGACTCCGGACTCCCTACCCGTGCACCCCGTCGATCTCCACCCGCAGCTCGCGCCGGCAGATCGCGGCGTGCAGCAGCAGGCGGGGCACGTCCGGGCCCAGGCGGGCGTCGAGGTGCGCGGCCACGCGGGGCAGGTCGGCGGCGTCGCGCACGTAGACCTTCAGGCGCGAGCACGGCCCTAGCGAACGCGGCAGTTCGGGCCGGCGCGCGTGGGCGGCCGCGAGCAGGGCATCGATGTTCGACAAGGTCTCGTCGACCTGGCATTCGACGCTGTCGGCGTGCTGCGAGGCGTGGCCGACGATCGCCGCGGTGCCCGACAGCAGCAGCGGCACGCCGCACGCGGCATCCGGCAGCATCGCGCGGGCGAAGCTCGGCGGCTGCGGGCCGTACTGGCGCGGGTAGCGGTACGCGCTGACCTGCCGGGGGTTCTCCAGCGGCGTGCCCGGCGCGCGCGCGGCGAGCCAGTAGACCTGCAGCGCGCGCACGCCGTCGCGCCGGCCGATCGCGGTGGCCGCGGGCAGCACGGTGGCGTCGTCGAGCGCCAGCCCGCGCGCGCGGCCCACGCAGAAGCGGCGGTAGCGCTCGGCGTCGCCCTCGCCGGCGGTGATGCCGTCCAGGTAGTTCCACATCCGCAGCAGGTGCCAGCCGCCGCGGCGCGCCAGCGCCGACAGCACGGTCGCGTAGACGGCGGTGGCGCACGCCTCCAGGCCGTCCTCGCCCGGCGGCTCGGCCACCTCGAGCGCGCCGAACGCCAGCGTGCCGTCGTCCGCCCAGCGCACGCCGTCGGCGTCCACGCCGCGGGCCACGCGGCCGTTGGGGGTGCGCCAGACCTCCAGCGGCGCGGCGCCGTGCGGTTCGAGGCCGACGCGCAGCCAGCGCGGGTCCCCGGGCGCGGGCGCGGCGCGGCCGAAGCCGAACACCGCCAGCACGTCGTCGCCGGCCAGCAGCTCGCGCGGGTCGGCATGCACGTAGTCGATGGCCAGCCCGGCGGCCCGTGGCAGCGGCAGCGCGGCGCTCATCGCGCGGGCCCGCAGGCGGTGGACGGCACGGGGTGGCAAGGACGCGGCGGGACAGGCATGGCGGCGATGATACGGGCCGCCCCCGCACGGCCCGGTGGCCGCGCGCGGCTTGCGCGCGCGCCGGCGCATCGTCAAGGTGGCGCCCCCTCGCCCCGCACCGCCGTCGCCATGTCCGAACAGACCCCCGCCGAACTCCAGCTCGCCCGCCTGCTGGTGGAGAGCCTCAACCTGGAAGGCGTGGACCCCGCCGGGATCGATCCCGAGGCGCCACTGTTCGGCGACGGACTGGGGCTCGATTCGATCGACGCGCTCGAGCTCGCGCTGGCCATCGGCAAGCAGTACGGCTTCCAGCTGCGCAGCGACAGCGACGAGAACCGCCGCATCTTCGCCTCGCTGCGCGCATTGAGCGCGCACGTCGAGCAGCACAAGACCACGGGTTGAGCCGCGCCGCGCTGGCCGCCGCGCGCGGGCCAGCCCGTATCCTTGCGCGACGCGCCGCGTGACCGGCGTCCTCGCCGACGAGCGCCGTGATCTTCGCCATCGACCCCGACCACGCGAGCCTCCCCGGGCACTTCCCGGGCGACCCGATCGTGCCCGGCGTGCTGCTGCTCGAGCGCGTGCTGGAGGCGATCGCGGCGCGCGATGGCGCGCTGGCCGCGCCGATCCGCTGGCCGCAGGTGAAGTTCGTGGCGCCGCTGCGCCCGGCGCAGTCGGCCGAGGTGGTGCTCGAGCGCGTGGGCGATGGCCGGCACTGGCGCTGGCAGGTGCTGCACGCCGGCCGGGTGTTCGCCAGCGGCGAGGTGCTGGGCGCATGACCTGGACCGCGCGCCCGGAAGCCGGGGCGGCGCTGGGGCTGCGGCTGTTCCGGGCGCTGGCCCGGCGCGGCGGGCGGGGCGTGGCGCGCCTGTTCCTGTGGCCGGTCACGCTTTATTACCTGCTGGTGCGCGGCCCCGAGCGCGCGGCCTCGCGCGCGTTCCTGGCGCGCGTGCACGGGCGCCCCGCGCGGCTGGCGGAGGTGGCGCGGCACATCCATACCTTCGCCTCGACCATCCTCGACCGCGTGTTCATGCTGGGCGGGCAGTTCGACCGCTTCGAGATCGACGTCACCGGGCTGGACGCGCTGCACGCCGCGCTCGACCAGCGCCGCGGACTCCTGCTGTTCGGCTCGCATCTGGGCAGCTTCGAGGTGCTGCGCGTGCTGGCGCGGCGGCGCCCGGACGTGCAGGTGCGGGTGGTGCTGGACGTCGCCCACAACCGCGCGCTGACCCAGGCGCTGGACGCCATCGACCCGCAGATCGCGCGCACGGTCATCGACGCCGGCCAGGACGGCCCGTCGATCGTGCTGGCGATCAAGCAGGCCACCGACGCCGGCGCGCTGGTGGCGCTGCTGGTGGACCGCGCGCGGCCCGGCGAGGGAGTGCGCCACGCGCCGCTGCTGGGCGCGCCGGCGCCGTTCCCGGTGGCGCCGTGGCTGATCGCCTCCGCGCTCGGCGTGCCGGTGGTGCTGGCCTTCGGGCTGTACCGCGGCGGGCGGCGCTACGAGCTGGCGTTCGAGGCCTTCAGCGACGGCATCCTCATCGCCCGCCACGAGCGCGCGCAGGCCCTGGACGCGCTGGTGGCGCGGTATGCAGCGCGGCTTCAGGCCCGGGTGGCCAGCGCGCCGTACAACTGGTTCAACTTCTACGACTTCTGGCAGGCCGATGCTGCGAGCACTCCTGGTCCCGATGCTGCTGGCGCTGGCCGCCGCGCCGTCGAACGCCGCGCCGCCTGAGCCGGCGCCCACGCCCGAGTGGATCGTGTCGCGGCTGGCGCAGCCGCCGCCGATGCGCACCGCGTTCGTCGAGCTGCGTTCCTCGCGCGTGCTCAAGGCGCCGCTGCGGGTGGCCGGCGAGTACCGCCGCCCGCGGGCCTCCACGCTGGTGCGCGAGGTGCGCACGCCCTACGCCGAGACCGTGACCCTGGAACTGGCCGACCCGGCGCGCGCCACCGCGCGCATCGAGCGCGGCGGGCGGGTGCGCACCGTGCCGCTGTCGCGCGCACCGGAACTGGCGGTGCTGCAGGCCGGCGTCGGCGCGCTGCTGACCGGCGACGTGGCCACCCTGCGCCGCCACTACGCCTTGGCCAGCAGCGGCACCCGCCGCGCGTGGACGCTGCAGCTGGCCCCGCGCGAGGCGCACCGCCTGCCGGCGATGACGCTGCACGGGCGCGGCGCGGAATTGCGCTGCATCGAGACGCGCGACACACGCGATGCGGCCGTGCCGGTGCAGCGCACCCTGCTGGCCGGCGCGGCGCGCGACGCCGGCACCGGCGCGCTCGACGCCGCCGGGCTGGCCGCGCTCTGCCGCGTGCCGGCCTGACCGATGCGCGCACTGGGCCCGGTGGCGCAGTGGTCGGTGGCGCTGGCGTGGGCCGCGCTGCTGGTGCTGGTGTCGCTGTGGGCCGCGCCGCGGCTGGCGCTGTCCGGCGACCTGCGCCTGTTCATGCCCGAGGCGCGCACCGCCGAGCAGCGCCTGCTGCTCGACGAGCTCGGCGAGGGGCCGGGCTCGCGGCTGCTGCTGGTCGCGCTGTCCGGCGCCGACCCCGGCACGCTGGCCGCGCAGTCGCGCGCGCTGCGCGACGCACTGTCGGCGCACCCGGCGTTCGCGTCGGTGGGCAACGGCGACGCGGACCTGGGGGCGATCCCCGCGCGCCTGCATCCCTACCGCTACCTGCTGACCGAACCGCCGCGCCTGGACGCCGTCGCGCTGCGCGCCGCGCTCGACGAACGCCTGGCCGACCTCGGCTCGCCGATGGCCGCCCGGGTCGAGGCGCTGCTGCCTTCCGATCCCACCCTGCAGGCGCTGGCGGTGGCGCAGGCGTGGATGCCGCGCGACGCACCGCAACTGGTCGAGGGCGTGTGGTTCGACCGCGCGGGACGGCGCGCGCTGCTGGCGCTGCAGACCCGCGCGGCCGGCTTCGACCCGACCGGGCAGGCGGTCGCGGTGGCGGCGGTGCAGGCGGCCTTCGAGGACGCCTCCCGCGGCACGCCCACGCGCCTGGCGATGAGCGGGCCGGGCGCGTTCTCGGTGGAGATCGGCGAGCGCACGCGCCGCGAGGCGACCCGCATCGGCACCATCGACGGCATCGCGTTCGCGCTGCTGCTGCTCTTGGCCTACCGCAGCATGCGCGCGCCGCTGCTGGGCGCGCTGCCGCTGGCCACCGGCGGGGTGGCCGGGCTGGCCGCGGTGGCGCTGGCCTTCGATGGCGTGCACGGGATCACCGTGGCGTTCGGGTTCACCCTGGTCGGGGTGGCGCAGGACTATCCGATCCACCTGTTCAGCCACCACCGCGCCGGCCTGTCGCCGTGGGCCAACGCGCGCGCGCTGTGGCCGACGCTGGGCACCGGCGTGGCGTCCACCTGCATCGCGTACCTGACGTTCCTGCTGTCGGGCGTGGAAGGCCTGCAGCAGCTGGCGGTGTTCACCGTCGTCGGCCTGGGCACCGCCGCGCTGGCCACGCGCTTCGTGCTGCCGGCGCTGGTGGACCCGGGCGCGCGCGACGTCGCCGCCACGCCGTGGGTGCGCCGCCTCGGCGCCGCGCTGGCGCGCATGCCGCGGATGCCGGCGGCCGCGGGGCTCGCGCTCGGCGCCGCGGCGCTGGCGGTGGCGCTGCTGGCCCCCGGCGCGTTCTGGCAGAACGACCTGGCGCGCCTGACGCCGGTGCCGCCCGAGGCAATGGCCCGCGACGCCGACCTGCGCGGCGAGCTCGGCGCGCCGGATGTGCGCTACCTGGTGGCTGTGGACGCGCGCGACGTCGACGGCGCGCTGCTGGCGGTCGAGCGCATGCAGCCCGCGCTCGAGCGCCTGCGCGCGCGCGGCGTGGTGGACGGCTGGCGCCATGCCGCCCAGCTGGTCCCCAGCAGCACCACGCAGGCCACGCGTGCCGCGCGGCTGCCGGAACCGGCGATCCTGCGCGCCGCGCTTGCCGACGCGACCGCCGGAAGCGCGTTCGACCCGGCTGCGTTCGAGCCGTTCCTGCGCGACGTCGAGACCGCGCGCACCGCCGCGCCGCTGCGTCCGTCGTCGCTGGCCGGCACCCCGCTGGGCGATGCGGTCAACGCCCAGCTGGTCGACCGCGGCCACAGCGCCACCGCGCTGGTGGCGGTCAGCGGGCTCACCGATGCCGCCGCGCTCGACCGCATGGCGCGCGCGAACGGCGCGCGGCTGCTCGACCTGAAGGCCGCCAGCGAATCGCTGGTGGCCGGCTACCGCCAGCGCGTGCTGCAGGCGCTGGCGCTGGCGGCCGTGCTGCTGGCGGCGACGGTGTGGATAGCGCTGCGCGCGCCGGGCCGGGTGGCGCGGGTGCTGGCGCCGATGGCGCTGACCACGCTGCTGCTGCTGGCGGTGCTGCGCGCGGCCGGCGTCGAGCTCAACCTGTTCCACCTGGTCGCGCTGATCCTGGCCGCGGGGCTCGGCCTCGATTACGCGTTGTTCTTCGACCACGCCGGGGATGCCCCCGACGCGCAGGCGCGCGCGCTGCATGCGATCGTGGTGTGCGCCGCGATCACCCTGCTGGTGTTCGCGCTGCTGGCCACGTCCAGCATCCCCGTGCTGCGCGCGATCGGCACCACCGTCGCGCTCGGCGTGGCATTCAATTTCCTGCTGGCCACGTGGATCGTGCGCCGGCCCGCGCGGAGCGAGGCGGCATGAACGAGGTCATCGACCGCGCGACGATCCAGTCGCTGGTGCCGCACGGCGGCGCGATGTGCCTGTGGGACAGCGTGCTGCACTGGGACGAGGCCGGCATCCGGCTGGCGTCCGAGGGCCACCGCGACCCGGCCCACCCGCTGCGCGCGCACGGCCGCCTGCACGCGGTGCACCTGTGCGAATACGGCGCCCAGTCGATGGCCGTGCACGGCGGCCTGCGCGCGCGGGCCGCCGGCGGCGTCGCGCGGCCGGGGCTGCTGGTCGCGCTGCGCGGGGTGACACTGGCGGTGGACCGCATCGACACCCTGCGCGGCGCGATCGTATGCGAGGCATCGGTGCTGGTGGATGCGCCGGCCGGCTGGCAGTACGGCTTCCGCATCGCCCACGAAGGCCTGCTGCTGGCCGAAGGCCGCGCCTCGGTGGTGGTCCGCCCGTAGAGGCGCGCCCGCGCGCCTGCATGCATGCGCGCCCGCGTGCCGAATCCACATATCGCCGCATCGCACATCGCCGGCCCGTGACCCGCTTGGCCCCGCTGCGCCCCGCCACTACCCTGCGCGCCCCTCCCGCGCGCGACCGCCGATGACCACACCCACCCCCCGTCGCGCCCTGGTCACCGGCGGCAGCGGCGACATCGGCGGCGCCATCGCGCAGGCCCTCGCGCGGGATGGCCACGAGGTCATCGTCCACGCCAACGCCAACCTCGCCCGCGCGCAGTCGGTGGCCGATGCGATCACCGCCGCCGGCGGCCACGCGCGCGCGGTCGCCTTCGACGTCGCCGACGCCGAGGCCACCCGCGCGGCGCTCGACGCGCTGCTGGCCGGCAGCCCCATCCAGGTGCTCGTCAACAACGCCGGCATCCACGACGACGCGCCCATGGCCGGCATGACCGACGCACAGTGGCACCGCGTCATCGACGTCTCGCTGCACGGCTTCTTCCACGTGACCCAGCCGCTGCTGCTGCCGATGGCGCGCGCGCGCTTCGGCCGCATCGTCAGCGTGTCGAGCGTGGCGGCGGTGCTGGGCAACCGCGGCCAGGCCAACTACGCCGCGGCCAAGGCCGCGCTGCACGGCGCGTCCAAGTCGTTGGCGCGCGAGATGGCCAGCCGCGGCATCACCGTCAATGTCGTCGCCCCCGGCGTGATCGCCGGGCGCATGGCGGACGACGCGTTCGACCCCGCGTGGATCAAGCAGGCCGTGCCTGCCGCCCGCGCCGGCACGCCCGAAGAAGTCGCCGCGCTGGTGGCGTTCCTGTGCAGCGACGCCGCCGGCTACGTCAACGGCCAGGTGATCGGCGTCAACGGCGGGATGGCGTGAACAACGCATAGGGTGGGCCTTGGCCCACCGCCGATCGAGTTTCGATGCGATGCACGGTGGGCCAAGGCTCACCCTATGACGTGATGAGGCTTCGCCAGCCGTCAGGTGACCGGCGTGGACGGCGGCATGGCGTGGAGTCCGCGATCAGCCGATCGCATACCACGCGTCGTCGAGCTGCGGAGCGCGCACGGCGGCGCGGTCGACATCCAGCAGCGCCTCCAGCCCGTGGTCGTCGATGTCCGCGTGCACGCCACGCGCGCGCTGCAGGGTCTCGGCGGCCAGCCAGCGCATCCGCGCCAGGTGGCTGGCCACGCGCGCGACGAACGCGTCGTCGTCGAGCTCGTCGCCCAGCGCGCGGTTCATCTCGGCGAACCAGTCGATCAGCGACTGGTCGAGCATGCGCGAATCCAGCGGGCCGCGGGTGTCGGGCTGCAGCGCGCGGTTGCGCATCCCCCAGTCGCGCAGCAGCGCCTGCATCGCGCGGTTGAGCGCGCTGCCGGCGAGCATGTCGGCGCGCAGGCGGCCCAGCAGCGCGACGTCGGTCAGCCGCCTGCCGAAGCACAGCGGCGCCAGCAGCGCCCAGTAGAACGTGTAGTCCCAGATCACCTTGACCGGCATCACCTGCGCGTCGCCGAACAGCGGGTACTGGTCCTGGTAGAGGGTCAGCGTGTTCTCGTAGAACGAGAAGTACAGCTGCTGGTAGATGTCGGCGAACGGCGCGAACGAGCGCCCGGCCATGTCCTTGCCGACGAGGTCGCAGATGTAGGTGTTGCTGATCGCGATGAAGTCGCTGCCGGGCGAATAGAACGGGTCCAGGAACACCCCGGCCTCGCCGGTGATCGCCCAGCGGTCGGCGCTGAACACCTGCCTGCAGCCGTGCGAGAAGTGGCGCAGGAACATGAAGTCCTGCAGCGTCGCGTCCGCTGCATCCAGCGCCTTCGCGACGCCCGGCTGGTGCGTACGCAGCCAGTCCATCGCCTTGGCGTGCGTGTTCATCGTTTCGAGCGGGTGCATGTCGCCGTCGCACACGATGCCCAGCGAGTGCGAGCCCGATGCCAGCGGGATCAGCCAGAACCAGTAGCCCGGCCCGCACATGTGGTTGGTCGAGCGCCAGCGGTCCGGCGGGTCGCAGCGCGACAGCCAGGCCGGGTCGCGGCCCCATGCGTTGGGGTCGATGATTCCTTCCACTCGCCACCACGCCGCGTTGGCGTTGTGCGCGTTGGCCTGCGCCAGGCCGAGCTTTTTCTTGATCAGCGCCGCGCGGCCCGACGCATCCACGACCCAGCGCGCGCGCAGCACCGCCGCGGCGCCCTCGCGCTCGAAGCGCACCACGTGCGGCGTGTCGTCGCCCGACAACTCCAGCCCGCGCACCACCGCGCCGTCGAGGAACTCGATGCCGCGCACGCGTGCCACGTCGCCCAGGTGGTTCTCGAAGCGGCCGCGGTCGATCTGCCAGGTGGGCGTCGCGAGGATCCGGCTCACCCCCAGCTCGGTGCAGGCCTCGATGTCCTCGCGCCCCTCGCTGAAGAAGAAGCGGAAGCCGAACTTGCGCACCTGCTCGGTGTCCAGGTGCTCGCGCAGGCCCAGCACGTCGGCGAAGTAGTGCGCGCCGATCTCCACGCTCGACTCGCCGACCTTGAACGCCGCCTCGCGCACCGGGTGCGTGTTGCGCTCGATGACGGTGATGCGCAGGCCCTCGTCCTGCTGGCGCAGCTGCAGCGCCAGGGTCAGCCCCGCGAGGCCGCCGCCGAGGATGGCGACGTCGGTGTCGGTGGCGGTGTCGGGCAAGGCGTGGCTCATCGCGCGTGGCTCAGCCCGTCGGGCACAGTGGCGAATTCGCCGGTGGGGTCGAATACGACCGGCGGGTTGGCGCGGATGCGACGCCAGGTGGCCAGCATGTCGCCGCGCGCCAGCACCGTGCGCGCCACGTGCGCGGTGATGCGGGTGAAGTCGCGCACCGGCTTGAAGTGGCTGGGGCGGAACTGCTCGTCCGAATGCACGCACAGGTAGCGCGATTCGATCGGTACCGACACGCAGCGCGTGCCGAGCCGCTGCGCGGCGGAGATCAGGATCTGCGCCTCGAACACGAAGTCCTCGCCGGGCACCTCGAGCGCCGCCACCGCGGCCGGGTACAGGCGCTGGCCGCTCTGCGTGTCGGCGATCCGGTAGCCGGTGCCCCAGGCGATGCCCCAGTCGCCGAAGTGGTTGGCGAGCTTGCGGTAGGTCGGCTGCAGCGCGCGCTTGCGCAGGCGTGCGCCGATCACGATGTGCCCGGGATGGTGGTTGGCCGCCTCGACCAGGCGCGGGATGTCGGCGGCGCTGTGCTGGCCGTCGCCGTCCATCGTCACGACGGCCTCCACGCCGAGGGTGCGCGCATGCGCGAAGCCGTCACGCAGCGAGTGGCCCTTGCCCATGCGCGTGGCATGCCGCAGCACGGTGACGGGGAGGTCGGCGATGGCCGCGTGGGTGCCGTCGTCCGAGCCGTCGTCGACCACGATGACGTGCGGGCATTCGGCCAGCGCGCCCTCGACCACGCCGCGGATGCGCAGCGCCTCGTTGAGCGCGGGGATCACCACCGCGATGCGGCTGCGGTCAAGCATCGAGCGCCTCCGCCTGCGCCAGGCCCGCGAGCGCGGATGCGGCGGCGGGGATGAGCTCGAGTTCGAGCACGCGGCCGGCGCCGGCGCCCAGCGCGACGCGTGCATCACCGCGGGCGAGCGCGTCGAACAGCGCCAGCATCGGCGCCATCGCGTTGCCCGCGGCGTGCGCGGAGAGCGGGCCGTGCGCGGCGTCCGCCACGCCGTCGCGCAGGCGCGCGGTGATGCGCAGCGCGCCGGGGGTGTCGCCGCGCGCCAGCACCAGCGCGGCACCCAGCACGCCGGTGCTGCGCGTCACCCCGGCCAGCGGGCCGGTCGCGGGGCCGTCGTAGCCCACCAGCAGCACCGCGTCGCTGCCGCATGCCAGCTGCACGAGCGCCTCGAGCAGGCCCTGCGCGAAGGTGGCGTCGTACGCGCTGATCGCGGTGGCCGGCGCCATGCAGCCGGTGCCGATGGTCCAGTAGCCGGCCGCCGCGTTGTGCACCGAGTTGTGGAACCTGGTCGGCGAGACCGTCGCCGGCGCATCGCGCAGGGTCGCGCACATGAAATCGGTGATCGCCAGTTCGCCGTGCGTGCTGGCGAACACGCTGGGCAGGGTGGAGGCGTCGCGCCCCGCGGCCGTGCACGCCGCCTGCGCGACGTCGAGCGCGACCGCCACCGTGTCCGGCGCGCGGCGGCGCTCGTTGGGCGCCAGCACCTGCGGCGAGGGCCGCGCCGGTGCGCCGTCGGCCAGCGCGCCGGTTCGCGCGAACGCGCGCGCGGCGTCCCACGTGGGCAGGCCCGGTGCCCAGAAGCCGATGCCTTCGATCGATGCGTGCAGCGTCGTCATGCCGTTCCCCGCGCGCGCGCGAACAGCAGCGAGCAGTTGTTGCCGCCGAAGCCGAACGAATTGTTCATCGCGTAGCGGATGCCGTGTTGCGCGGCGTCGAAGCGGATCTGCGGGCCGCACGCGGGATCGGGCTGGCTGCTGCCGAGGGTGCCCGGCAGGAACCCGTGCTCGAGCGCCAGCAGCGCGACCACCGATTCGACGATGCCCGCCGCGCCCAGCGTGTGCCCGGTCCAGCCTTTCGTGGAGCTGGCGTGCAGCGTGCCGGGGAACAGCGCGGCCACCGCCGCGGCCTCGACGCTGTCGTTGGCCGGCGTGGAGGTGCCGTGCAGGTTGAGGTAGCCGACCTCGCCGGCGTCGATGCCGCCGCGCGCGAGCGCATCGGCCATCGAGCGCTGCGCGCCCAGTCCCTGCGGGTGCGGCGCGGACATGTGGTGGGCATCGGAGGATTCGCCGTAGCCGGCCAGCTGCAGCACGTCGCCCGGCTGCGCGCGCCGCAGCAGCGCGAACCCGCCGGCCTCGCCGAGCGAGAGCCCCACGCGGCGCACGTCGAACGGCATGCACCGCTCGCGCGAGACCAGCTGCAGCGCGTTGAAGCCGTACAGCACGCTGCCGCACAGGGTGTCCACGCCGCCGACCAGCACCGCATCGGCCAAGCCCGCCTCGATCAGCCGCGCGCCCTGCGCGAACACCTTCGCGCTCGACGAACAGGCGGTCGCCACCGTGATGCACGGCCCGCGCGCGCCGGTGGCATGCGCGAGGAAATCGCCCAGCGAATGCACCGTGTGCACGATTGGCCGCGCGAGGTCGTCGGGGAAGCGCGCCTCGTCACCATCGCCATCGAGGCGCGCATACGCCTCCTCGCTGGCGCCAATGCTCGAGGTCGAGGTGCCGACCACCACCGCCACGCGCTCGGCGCCATGCAGCGCGATCGCATCGGCCACGGCCTGCGCCATGCCATCGGTGTCCAGCGCCATCCACGCCAGCCGGTTGTTGCGGCATTCCCACTGCGCGAACTCGGCGGGCAACGCCGCGTCTTCGAGCCCGTCGACGCGCCCGATGAAGCACGGCAGCGGCGCGCCATCGACGTGTGGGCCGAAATCGTTCGCGCGCAGGCCGCTGCGCTGCGCCTGCAGCGCCTCGAGCTGCGCGGCCACGCCGCGGCCGAGCGCGCTGGTGGCGGTGTAGGCGGCCACCGCCACCGGCGGCATCGGCGCGGGGCGACGCGGGGCGGGAGGCGGTGGGAGTTGCGTCGCGTCGTGCATCGGGTGGTGCATCAGGTCGTGCATCAGCGGGTGGTGGCCTCGGTGCGACGGCGGCCGTGGCGGCACGCGGGGCGCGGCGTGGATCGGATCGCGTCGCCGGACCGCGGGTCCGTGCACGCGGGGCGGCGCGCACCGGCCGGGCGCTGCAACGCGGCGCGAGTCTAGCAACGCGCCCCGTGGGGCCCGCGCGAAACACTGAACGCCGCCGCACGCGCGCGCTTGCGCGCGTCGCGCACGCCACCGCCCTGCACACCCGCGGCCGGCGATTTCCGCGACCATGGCACCCCCGCCGCGTGCACCCGTCGATGACCACCCGCATCCGCCACCGCCTGCGCCTGTTCGGCGACCGCGACGTGCTGCACGCCGGCGTGGTCGCGCTGTCGGCGTGCGTGCTGACCGCGGGGCTGGTCTACGTGGGCTACTTCGTCCACGTGCTGCGCATCGCGCGCAAGGCGGGCTGCGTGCCGGCCTCCGGACAGTGCGTGCTGCTGTTCGGCAAGCACGCGCCCGACGGCCGGCTCGACGCCGATTTCGAGGCGCGCGTGGACCGCGCCGTCTCGCTGTGGCGGCTGCGCCCCGCGCAGGCCGTGGTGCTGCTGGGCGGCGGCCCCGACGGCGCGCCGACCGAGGCCGAGCTGGCCCGCGATGCCCTGCACGCCCGCGGCCTGCCGGCCGACGGCCCGTTGCACATGGAAAGCGCCTCGCGCGACACCCTGCAGAACCTGCGCAACGCCCGCGCCCTGCTCGGCGAATCCGCGCGTGCGCGGGTCGTGCTGCTCACCAGCCGCTACCACCTCGCCCGCTGCGCCCTGTTCGCCCGCAACCTCGGCTTCGACGCCGAACTGTGCGCCGCCGAACCCCGCCTGGCGTGGGACGCCCGCACCCTCTGGCGCATCGCGGGGGAGGCGGGCTATGTGTGCCTGAGCGACATCGGGACGCGCTGGGCGCGGTTGATCGGGTCGCGGCGGATGCTGGACCGGGTGACCTGAGCCTTCGGAACAGGTTCGGGTAAGCCCCTTCACATGGCGCTCGGTAGCCAGAAACCCGGGGTCCTGCGATGACAGGAAGCTTTCGCCGACGAGACCTCGTCTATGGATTCAAAGTGGGAACTCCACTCTGCCTGTGATTTTCTGCTCTTCGAATCCCTTTTTTGGACTCGGGTCAAACCAACGAATTGCATCGGTGAGTAAGTGGACCTGACCCCGATACTTGACCCTACCTGACCCCGATACCTACCTACCTACCGATACCGATCATTTGCCAAGATCGTCGACGTCAACTCTGATGTCCTTCCAACTCTCTCGACTAGTCTGCTCCTCGATGCCCACGGCGCTGCCATCAGAATACAGGGCGCCCACAAGGTCCTCATTCCTCGCTGCATTGGTCTGAACCTTGTAAACACCGCTGAGCCAAACGTATGAGTATCCGTGCTGCTGAAACATGGCCTTTTGGGCGGCCTCCTTAGCTCTCACCTTCAGTGCATTGTGTGTGAGCCCCAGCCTGTAGTCCAGTTCGGTTTGAAACAAGAGGAGTGATCCGTGATGGATGGCTAAGTAGCCGGCAACGCTCACTTTCTTGCGATCGAATTGCGCTGACTGCAGTTGCAGTAGAACGAACGGCGGATTGCAGTACCTGTTCCCGCATGCACGGTTCAGGCTGTTCGCTTCCGTTGTCATCGCAGTATTCCGGCCGCCATCGCCCGGTCCAGAGACCGACTTCTCTCTCCAAAACAGACCGATAGCTAACGCTTGCAAAACCACAAGAACGATTAGAATCGTGGTTAGTAGGCGGCCTTTCACCACACACTCCTTATCGGCTTGCCATCGTCGAATCGATACAAGCCGCCGTTCGGAAGCGAAACATAAGCCGAGAATTGCCCCTGTCGCGCGCGATCCATATCACTTGAGCTGAACGGACTATACCAATTTCCGTCAGTGCGGTTGTCGGGGTGCGTATGAATGTACGTCAGGCGATCCGGATTGGAAAAGACGGCCGTTGTATACCCGATTCCGTTCTGATCGAATTCCCTGCCCACGGCGATTCCGGTGAGGCGGAAACCGCCGCTAGTGGCCTCAATGAACGCGTCAATCTCCACGCCATACCTAGTTGAAATCGGCTGGGCAAGGGCTTGGAAGTAGGCAGCAGCGCCATCCTCAGACCCGGTAACTTTGCTGTCGATCGCACGTCGATGGCGCGCAATCTCTTTTACGGCTGCCTTGTAGCGGGCTGTGGTGTTGTACCTATTGATAGGATGCAACTCCGCGTTGAATGCGCGTGAGAATGCGGCAGTAATTGCTCCGTTGGCAAACTTACCGCCCGTGAGAGCGGAAGCCGTGCCCCCAACGACCGCGGTGACCGCGATGCGAAGTGCCGCTGATGACATTCCTCCGCCTCCGACACCATCGATGTAGGGAGCTGTAAGTTGCGCAACGCCGGCACTAATGAACCCATGGCCGAACTTGCCCCCTTGCATCTGGGCCATCACACCGCCAGTCATCGCATGACTTAAGGCTTTGGCAGCAACCTGACCCGCGGTCAGTCCAGAGTTCCCAACAAGATCCAGTGTGTGACCGCCTTCGATAGCTGCTGAGTTGGCCGCCTGCGCGCCTTCGAAGATTGAGCCGATCCCGTGGAACACAGCGGCTGAGAAGGCACCTTGAAGCGCGCCTTTCCAAGAAGCGGTCGCGACACCGCCGGCTGCACTACCGACTGCGACTGCGAACCCAAACTTGGTCAGATAAGGCGTGGCATAGGGTGCGACGAAGTAAGAGGCGATGATAAGGGCTGTCGCCGCCCATCGCCTCTCCTCCAACCCCAGCATCCCCGTCGGATCCGTATACCGCAGCGGGTTGTTCAAGACGTAGCTGTACGCATTCCACCCGTTCGCCCCACTCGGGTCCTGCACCATCGGGTCGGGCTGCAGGAACCGGCCCAGGACGGGATCGAACAGTCGGGCGTTCATGTGGATCAGGCCACCGGCGTCGACATGCTCGTGGCCGGTGTAGCCGCGCGTGGTGACCGGGCTGCCCGTGCCGCTTCCACTTGGGTTGGCCGGGTCGCGGCGCGTACCGAACGCGGAGTAGTCGAGATCCTTCTGCTTGACGCCGGCGGCATCGGTGATCGCCACCACGCTGCCCTGGTGGTCGTGGAACAGGTAGTGGGTGGTGATCGCCTGCCCGACGATGGTCTGCTGCATGACGCCGCCCACCGTGCGCTTCATGGTGCGCACGCCGTGTTCGATGACCAGCTCGACGTTGCCCAGGTAGTAGGTGCGCTTGGTGCCGTCCTCCCGCAGGTAGCGCGAGCCGTCCACGCCGTAGCGGAAACGCGTCAGCGCACCACCTGCGTCGATCTCGTACGCGCGGCTGTAGGACGTGTAGTGCACGCTGCGATCGTTGTTCGCCCCGTCCGCGTTCCTGAGCGTCTGGTTGCCACGGGCGTCGTAACCGTAGGCCACCAGGGATTGCCCGGAGGTCTGCGTCACCGCATGCGGGCCGTGACGCATCGCCGACAGGGCGCCCTGCGTCGACGAAGCGGGCACCGTGCCAGCGGGCCCCGCAGGCGCCTCGGGTCGCGGGCCGGAAGGCGCGGGCCACGCGGCCCCATCGCCCTGCGTCGGCGTCGCGCGAACCAGCGGCGGTGCGTTTCCCACGATTTGCGTTGGTCAGTAAGTGAACCTGGATTGGCCCGCCTTTCATAGACACCTGACCCCGATACCGACCCCGATACCCGGGTCAAACCCACGCGTTTCGTCGGTCAGTAAGTGAACCTGACCTCGGTACTCGTTAGTAAGTGAACCTGACCCCGATACCCTACCCTACCTACCCTACCGATACCCTAATCTTCGTCCTCCGAAAAAATTTTGAGGTATCTAGTTTTCTGCACGACTTCGTTCATTTCAGGCAGCCGAGCGTCGACCTCTTTGCGAACGTCTTTATCCGCGACATACAAGGCATCGTAAATGTCGATCAGCGGGTATCCCTTATTAGTCAGGCACTCCACAATCTGTTCTAGGTTCGATGGAGCGCAATTGATTGCGCGAACGCCATCTCCCTCTTTTTCGCTTGCCACAAACAAGCCGTCGCTGTTTCTAATGAGGATTAACACGACTAGGCTGCCTATCAGGTCGAAGGAATTCATAAGGCGCACCACTATTTCTTGTCCATACATGAACCACCTCAGCCATGTACCACGGGGACGTGGGAAGGGGGTAATTCGTTCGCCCCTGCTGAGGCCCGATGTCAATAATCGTGTAACCTTGATTCATCTTTTCGACGACGAACCCGATGTTCTCGTCGATGGACACCGCCATCTGCTTCGCTGTATGGCCCAATGGCAATTCTGTCTTCGGTCCATACCAATCATGCCCATGCTTTCTCGCGTACGGAATGACGCGAAATTGCATGTCTTCTCCAATCACCAAGACGTCTTCCTTTCCAAAGGGCCGTAAAACAGCGTTCTTCGCTCGAATAACTGCGTTTCGTACAGCATTGCTACGTTCAAGATGAATCTCATCGTTGAATGCTCGGGAGAAGGCCGCTGTTATCGCCCCGTTAGCGAACTTGCCACCGGTGAGAGCAGATACAGTTCCGCCGACAATGGCGGTGACCGCAATGCGAAGTGGCGCTGATGACGCTCCTCCGCCCCCGAGACCGTCGATGTATGGAGCTGCGAGTTGTGCAACGCCGGCGCTAACAAATCCGTGGCCGAATTTGCCCCCTTGGACCTGCGCCATCACTCCGCCACCTATCGCATGACTCAGCGCTTTGGCAGCGACTTGCCCTCCCGTTAGTCCTGAGTTCCCAACAAGATCGAGCGTCTGACCACCTTCTATTGCGGCTGAGTTGGCCGCCTGCGCACCTTCGAAGATTGAGCCGATACCGTAGAACAAAGCGGCGGAGAAGGCACCTTGAAGTGCGCCTTTCCACGAACCGGTTGCGACACCGCCGGCAGCGCTGCCTACCGCAACTGCAAACCCAAACTTAGTCAGATAAGGCGTGACATAGGGCGCGACGAAGTAGGAGGCGATGATGAGAGCCGTCGCAGCCCATCGGCGCTCCTCCACCCCCAGCATCCCCGTCGGATCGGTATACCGCAGCGGGTTGTTCAAGACGTAGCTGTACGCATTCCACCCATTCGCCCCGCTCGTGTCCTGCACCATCGGATCCGGCTGCAGAAACCGGCCCAGGACGGGATCGAACAGCCGGGCGTTCATGTGGATCAGGCCACCGGCGTCGACATGCTCGTGGCCGGTGTAGCCGCGCGTGGTGACCGGGCTGCCCGTGCCGCTTCCACTTGGGTTGGCCGGGTCGCGGCGCGTACCGAACGCGGAGTAGTCGAGATCCTTCTGCTTGACGCCGGCGGCATCGGTGATCGCCACCACGCTGCCCTGGTGGTCGTGGAACAGGTAGTGGGTGGTGATCGCCTGCCCGACGATGGTCTGCTGCATGACGCCGCCCACCGTGCGCTTCATGGTGCGCACGCCGTGTTCGATGACCAGCTCGACGTTGCCCAGGTAGTAGGTGCGCTTGGTGCCGTCCTCCCGCAGGTAGCGCGAGCCGTCCACGCCGTAGCGGAAACGCGTCAGCGCACCACCTGCGTCGATCTCGTACGCGCGGCTGTAGGACGTGTAGTGCACGCTGCGATCGTTGTTCGCCCCGTCCGCGTTCCTGAGCGTCTGGTTGCCACGGGCGTCGTAACCGTAGGCCACCAGGGATTGCCCGGAGGTCTGCGTTACCGCATGCGGGCCATGACGCATCGCCGACAGGGCGACCTGAGTCGACGAAGTGGGCACCGTGCCAGCGGGCCCCGCAGGCGCCTCGGGTCGCGGGCTGGAAGGCACGGGCCACGCGGCCCCACCGCCCTGCGCCGGCGTCGCGCGAGCCAGCGACGGTTGCTCCGGTGGAGCGCTCGCGCCAGCGGGCACCCCGCACGGGCTGCCGGCGTCGTAGCGGAACTGCACGCCATTGTTGACGCAGATGTTGCCCAGCCCGTCGTACGCAAAAGCCTGGATCACCCGGCCCGTCGCCACGCCGTTCTCGACGAGGGCGCGGCTTTCGACCAGGCGGTCCAGCACGTCGTAGGTGAAGCCCTCCAGGTAGCGCTGGCCCTTGCGCTTGGTCGCGAGGTTGCCGTTGAAGTCCCACTCGTACGCCTCGTCCACCAGCGCGCAGGCGACGCCCGCGCACAGCGTGCGCAGCCTCCCGTTGACGGGATTGAACCGCCGCAGCACCTGCATCTGGCCATTGCTGCCGCGCGCCTCGTCCACCGCGTTGCCGAACGCATCCGTGGCGCGGGTGCGCGAGATCGCATCGCTGCAGGTCGGCGAGGCGTCGAACGCTGCGCTCTCGCACATGGCGCCTGCGAAGCCGCGCGCGCTGTACTCCGTCTTGGCCCAGCGACCGGTGGCGTCGCGCACTGCATGCGTCCGGGACAACGCGTCGTAGACGACTTCGGCCCGGAACACCTCGCCCGCGACATGCGTCTCCGTGACGGTGGGGCGCCCCATGGCGTCGTAGGCGTACTGGAGCGTCTGGGACGTTTCCCGCCCGGCCTGCCCGCGCCATCCGGCGTACGTGCCGCCGATGGACGCCCGGTCGGGCTTGCCCAAGCCGCCGGGTGCGCTGTCGTACGTGACGGTCGATTGGGTCTCGACCGTGCCGTCCGGCGTCCGGGTCGTGGTGCGCCAGACGCGCCCACGGCCATCGTGTTCGTACTCGATGCGGTGGCCGCCGGCGTCGTGCTGCGCCTGCAGCTCCCCCAGTGCGTTGTAGGTGTAGGCCGTGCGCCCAGTGTCGGGGTCGAACTGCTCGACCTTGCGCCCGAGGGCGTCATAGAAGAACGAATTGACGATATCGCCGGCACCCGCGTTGCGGCGGACGCTTGCCACGCGACCGGCCGCATCGTAGCGCTGGAAGAGGTCGAGACCTGCAGAGTCGCGCTGGCGGACGACTTCGCCATACCCGTTGCGTTCCTGCGAGGAAGTGGCGCTGCGCGGGTTGGTGATGGTCGTCGTCAGCCCGCTGTAGGCCGTCTGGACCCGTGTCTGGTTCGGGGCAGTCACCTGCCGCACCCGTCCGACGCTGTCGAAATCCGTCACTGTCCAGTTGGCGGCGTTGAGGCAGACCCGGGCATCCAGGCCGGCGAGGTCGCCGGCGGTCCCGGGCAGGAAGAAGGGATTGCTGGTGCCCACCGCATTGCCGGCCGCGTCGTAGCGGGTGCAGACGGCGCTGACGTCCTTGCCGTCGACATGGGCATTGAAGGTTTCGGCAGCCTCCATCATCGGCCTGCCGAGCGCATCGAAGTAGGTCCACTTCGTTGGCGCAGCGGTGGCCATGACCCGTTGCCTGTACCGCGCGCCCGTCGGGCAGGGCACGTCGCTCCCGCACCAGCGGTACTGCGTCCTCTGCTCGACGCCGCCCTGCCCCGGCGTTGCCGACGGCGAGGATTGCGTCCATGCATACGCGGGCCGGCCCAGGGCACCGGCGAGCGAGATCGTCCTGACGTTGTTGGGATCGAGTGCCGTCTCGACGTTGCCGAACATGTCGCGCGCGAGCACCCGCTGCACGGGATGTTCGTTGACCTGGTCGTGGGCGAGGAACGGTTCGCGCGTTCCGATCACGAAGCGTCCACGGCTGTCGAATTCGGTTCGCTCATACCGGTTGACGCGGCCGGCCGAAGGCTTCGCCTGGAACCCGGAAGGGTCGCAGACGACGCCCACGCTGCAGGTCGTGGCCGACGTACGGTTGCCGTACTCATCCAGCGTGTACACGGTGCGTTTGTTGACGTCCGCGCCACCTTCCGGCTCGACGTGTTCGGCGGTGAGCAGGCCCGTCGCGGCGCCGGACATCGCATAGGCGAAATTGGTGGTCCGCACGATGTTTGGCACGCCCGGGCGCGTGTGCGTGACTACGCTCCTGCTGAGGCGGCCGAGGCGCCACCGCGCGGGCTGGTCCGCGTAGAGATTCGTCGTCACGACGCTGCCGACGAGCGCTGCTTCGCCTGTGTAGGTGTCGACGGCCGTATGCGACACGTTGCCGTGCCCGGCATAACTCAACGTCGTCCGCACACGGCTGTTGACGGCGCCCGTGAGCGGGTCGAGGTGGCGCTCGTCGGAACCGGAGGTGCGCGGGTAGGTGGGCACCTGCATCCCGGGATTCCAAGCGGGTGCGGTTTCCCAGACGTGCCGGTTGTTGCTGAAGACGACGCCTGCGAAGCCCGGCAGGGCCGAACCTGCAGGCGAATAGCAGGCATCCACCGGTGCCGCCGCCAGGCAGCCGGGAAGTGCGAAGGCGCCGCCGACCACTGTCTTGGTGGTCTGGATCGGCAATCCGGTCAGCGGGAACGCCTGGTGATAGGTCGTGGAGGTCGCGACGTGGGCGCCCGGGCGATTGGCATCGACCGTATCGATCCGCGCGAAGCCCAGGAAGCCGCGGCCGCCGGCCTGCATGCGCGCGCCGTGGTAGCGGTAGTGGACCGTGGCCTTCGCTTCGGGCGCATTGAATTGCGGCGAGGTACTCGCCGCTTTCGAGACCACGTACATCGGCGCAAGGACGTCCTGCACCGGTGAGCCGCGACCCCACGCCAGCCCGTTGCGCGACCCGGTACCCGGGCGATAGACCGCGTTGTTGGTCAACGGGGCGTAGCTGATGTCGGTTTCCGCACCGAGCCCGTTCGTGATCCGGACGATGACATCGCGGGGAATGAAGCGGTTGCGTGCCGAGGGCCGCGAGAAGCCGATGGGGTTCGACCCGTCGCCATCCCACTTGATGCGCATGAAATCGATGTTCCCGTCGGCGTCGATGTCCGTGAACATCATCGTGCGCTGGTCGATGCATTCCGCCTGCGTGCAGTACGTCCATGCATTGGGAAGATCCACGGGGTCGGAGATCCCCCCGTTCGGCATCCCGAGACGCGCCTGCAAGAGCTTCCAGTCGCCGCGCGCATGCACGATGTCGGCCCGCCCGTCGCCGTTCACGTCGGCGACCTGGACCGCCTTGTTGATGATCGGCGCGGGCGCCGGCCATCCGCCCCTGACGGGCGCCTGCCCACCCCAATTGACGCCGGTGTTGATGCCATAGCCAACGCCATAGGCCGGATCGACGCTCACGTAGTCCGAGAGGCCGTCGCCGTTGATGTCGGCGAAGTTCATCTGGGTGGACTGCGAGAAGCCGCCATTGGAAAACCGTCGAAGCGTGACCGCTGCGGCGTCGATCGATTCCACCACGAACGGATACGCCAGCAGGCAGCCAGTGTTTTGCGTCGAACTCGTGCCTTCTATCACCACTGGCGGGCCGGGATCCGGCGGGCCGGGCGGCGGCGGCCCGCCACCGCATGTGGCCGGTGCAAGAATCAGCGCATCCGATCGCGCATCGCCATTGAAATCGTTGAGCTGCTGGTAGTTTGCCTTGCGGTAAAGGCCCGAGAAGACGATGCATCCACCGGCCGGGCAGTCATCGGAGGTCAGGCGCACCACCCGCTCATGCCCCCAGCGGAACCCATGGCTGCCGCCACGCTCCATCAGCCTCGCCACGAGCTGCTGTCCACGCGGGTACAGCAGGTCGATCAGGCCGTCGCCGTTGAGATCGGCATGCTGGGGTTCGGACTCCTTCGACGATCCGGACGGCACTTCTTGCGCGAGCTCGGCAAGCAGGTTGGTCCTGGTGTCGAATGGAGCCTGGTAGTCGCCGGTGGCCCGGTAGCCGATCCACGACGCGTGTCCACGGAAGAACAGGTCGTCGCGCCCGTCGCCGGTGTAGTCGACCATGAACCAGCTCGCGTCCTGCGGGTTGTGCATGATCTCGACCGGGAAACAGATCGCCCAGTTGTTCTCTGTCAGGTAGGGACTGCCCGATCCGTTCAACCGGTTGAACATCACGTACAGCACGTCCGTCGTGCAGCCCGGATCGCCGTTGTCGTGGTCCTTGATCCAGGCGAAATCCTGGCGGCCATCGCCGTCGAAGTCACCGAACTTGAAGCCCTTGAACTTGCTTTGGCTGCCGCTGTTGAGGCGCGCGGTGTCTTCGACCGTTTCGAAGAACCCCCGGTCGGTGAATGGTTGCCCGGCCGCCTGGCCTTGGCTCCACTTGAACCGTGTTGGCGCGGCGCAGGTCGAATCCACCGCTTCGTCCCGGCACTCGGTCAAGGCGGTCAGGACGGTGAACGCGCTGCCGAAGTCGTAGCCGAGCCTGTAATGGCGCACCGTACGGTACTGGCCGTTGTACGCCGCATCGACGCTGGAGGTGATCGTCTCGAGCCGGTGCACGCTGCGCGTGCGACCTCCTGCGACGTAGGCATCGTTGTCGAACAACTGGGCGTAGTTGAAGGTGAGCTCGGCGTACGGTGCATGCGATTGGCCGGACTGTCCCGGCAGTGCGGTCTTGCCGGTCCACCGCACCTTGTGGATGAGCTGTTCGCCGATCGATTGCCCTGCACTTTCGAGATACACGTAATCGATGTAATTGCCCGTTGAATCCTGAACGCGGGTCTGGGCCCACGCGAGGGCGACATCTGCCTTGTTCTCAGCGGTGCTGTTGAGATAGGCGTCAGGACGGTTCGCGAACTGACTGTTGTCGCGATCGCCGTACCACGAGATCGAGCCGTCCTTACGTTCCCGACTCATTGACCCGAAATTCCGCCGCGATTGCCGCAACCCGGTCTGAAAGCGGGTCGGGTGCGAACGGTGTCGTCGACGAAGAAGAAACGCTCGTCGATGTTGACCCGGCCATTACGTAGGCAATGACGAGACCGAACTGAAGCGCGAAGGCGCTCCCAACGAGGGTGAGCAGCGGAAGCGCGCCCTTCGGCGCGCGCTGGGCGGTGTAGTTCGTCATCAGCGGTCGGTCCCTGTCCGCCGCGCGACTCCCCAGTCGCTGAGAAACGGCGTCCCTTGCCATCGCGGTCACGCCCCGGCGGGCGCCGCAGAGCCGAGCTTACGCCATCGCAGACGAGTCTGGACGCCGCCCGTCTGAAGGGTGAATCAGACACCGCGACCGTGGCACCACTCTCGCCTGACGAGATTCGATCGCATTAGGTAATCGTCGAATCGACCGTTAATTGAGCGCGGCCACGTGCCGCCCTGTGCCCACGTGACGGTTGATCAGCCTCTCAGTCGGTGGATGTCCACCGCCTTTCGGTGGCTCTCGATGCACACAGGCTGCCAGCGACCACCACGCAGGTACCATCGAGCGGCACACCGACGCTGTGCCGCCGCGATCCACGGACAGGACCCGCCATGACCGCTCCCCACTCGACCTCCCTCGCCGCCGGCGCCCTGCTGGCGCTCGCGACGACCGCCTGTGGAACCTCCGCCATGCAGACCGATGCCCCGCCGCAGGGCGGTTACGAAGAGCGGCCGAACGAGACGCAGCGTGGTGCGAAGCCGCCGGTGCCGAGGCGCAATCCGCATGCGGTGCCGTACGAAGTGACGATGACGATCGAGGATGCGCCCGGGCCGTTCGCGGTCGTGAAGGCCGCCATGCAGTACGAGGTCCTCAATGAGCGCTGCCTGCCTCGCCTTGGAGGCATGGCCGGCACGCGCGTGTCCGCGGTCGAATGGGTTGAGATCGAACTTGCGCAGATCGCTCCCCAGACCTATCGCGGTCGCTTCTACGACGACCTCATGGTCGACGAGGACTACTTCGGGCTGGGCGTATGCCACTGGTCGCTGGTCACGACGGTGTTCCAGTTGCGGGCCACGGGTGCGGAGGGCGAGACCAAGTTCTCCGAGCACCTGTTCTACAAGGACCTGATGGGGAACGATCCGATCCGCACCTACTACTGGAAGGGTTACTACCCGCGCGCCTCCCTGGATGATTTTCCGGAAGGCGGTGAGCGGGATGCCAGCAAGTTCAAGCCCGAGTTGCGTGATGAGCTGTTCGTGCTCGACTTCAGCATCCGGAAGGTTGCCCCGTGAGCCCGTCCACCGACCATCTCGCCGCGCTCGCCGTGGACGCATACCGCACCCATCCGCGTGAAGCGTGGCCCGAGGGGGTCGAGATCGACGGCTCCACGTACGAGGTGCTCCACCAGGAATCGAACGGTCCCGCCGGCTACCAGGGCACCATCTACCAGCGCAAGGACACGGGCGAGATCATCGTCGCGCACCGTGGGACTGAGTTCGACCGTGAACTCATCAAGGATGGAGTGATCACTGACGGGGGAATGGTGGTCGCCGGAGTCAACGCCCAAGAACGCGCTGCCATGGCGTTGACCGAACGCGCTATCGAGATCGCGCGCACGCAGAACGAATCCCGCTGCCAGGTCCCCTCCATCACCGCCACCGGTCACTCCCTCGGCGGCACACTGGCGCAGGTGACCGGGCACCGGTTCGGGCTGCGGGCGGAGACGTTCAATGCGTACGGCGCCGCGGGGCTCGCGGCGGACCTGCCGCGCAGCGACCCTGACATCGTCAACCACGTCCGCGCGACCGACATGGTGAGCGCCGCCAGCGCGCACGTGGGCGAGGTGCGGATCTACGCGGTGCAGGCGGACATCGACGCGCTGGAGCGGCGCGGGTACCAGAACGGCGCGCGGTTCCCGGACCTGCGCAACCCGCTGGGCGTGGCGCTCGGCGACGGGTTCGGCGCGCATTACGGCGACAACTTCCTCGCCAGCGGGCCGCACGGCCGTTCGATCATCAACGCTGACGACCGCGCGCGTGCCGAGGGCAACGCCGACATGGTCGCCGACTACCGGCGCGACGTGGCGCGCCTGCACGGCGTGCTCGCGTTGCCGCGCAACGTGGTCGATGGCGTGGGCGATGCCGGTGGCCGCCTGCTGGGCCGCGCGCGGCCCGATCCTGCGCCAGCGCCTGCGTTCGATGCCGGCAGCTGCGCGGTGCCGCGCGCGCCGGCCGTCGATCCGCGTGATCGCGCGCATCCGGACCATGCGTTGCACGAACAGGTGCGGCGCGGCGTGCATGCGATCGACGCGCGCCTGGGCCGTGCGCCCGACGACGCCAGCGAGCGCCTCGCGGCCGGACTGACGGTGGCCGCGCGTGCCAACGGGCTCACCCGCGTGGACCATGTCGTGCTCAGCGATGCCACGCCACACGCGCCGGCCGGCGCGAACGCGTTCGCCGTGCAGGGCCAACCCGGCGACGCCGGGCATCGCCGCGCCGCGATCGCGACGCAGGCGGCGCTGGACACGCCGGTCGAGCAGTCGTTCGCCGCGTTGCAGGCGCAGCGCGACGCTGTCGTGATGTCACCCGCCGCGGTGGTGCAGCAGGCGCCTGCGTTCGTGCCGGGACGCTGAACCCGCGCCTGGATGGGGAACCGCGGTCAGTGCGGAGTCCCGCCCGCCGCCGCCTTCGGCAGCGCGCGCCGCAGCACCCACCACGCGAACAGGCCGCCGGTGACGTACATCAGCAGCGAGTAGATCGCCGGCACGACCGCGGCGCCGGCCATCTGCAGCGCGTGCAGGGCCACGAAGATCGCCAGCGTGCCGTTGTGGATGCCGATCTCGAACGCAATCGCGGTGGCCTGCGGCACGCCGAGCCGGGCGGCGCGCGCGGCGGCGTAGCCGGCCACGAGGCTCGCGAGGTTGAAGGCCAGCGCGGCGAGGCCGACGACGGTGGCGTACCTGGCCAGCGTCTCGCGTTCGATCACCACCGCGGCGGCGATCAGCGCGACCAGCACCACCGTCGAGGCCAGCCGCACCGGCTTGTCGAGCCGTTGCGCCAGCGCGGGGTTCCACGCGCGCAGCGCCATGCCGATCACCACCGGCACCACCACGATCAGCCCCACCTCGATGATCTTGCGCGTCGGCGGCGGCACCGCCTGCGTGCTGTCCATCAGCAGCGACAGCCCCAGCGCGGTCCACAGCGGCAGCGTCACCAGCGCCAGCGCGCTGTTGATCGCGGTCAGCGAGACGTTCAGCGCCACGTCGCCGCGCGCCAGGTGCGAGAACAGGTTCGCGGTGACCCCGCCCGGCGAGGCGGCGAGCAGCACCAGTCCCAGCCCGAGCTCCGGCGGCAGGTCGAACGCCCAGGCCAGTGCGAACGCGACCGGCGGCAGCAGCACGCTCTGCACGACCAGCGCGACCAGCACCGCCTTCGGCGCGGTCACGACGCGCCGGAAGTCGGCCAGCGTGAGGTGCAGGCCAAGCCCGATCATCACGATGCCCAGCGCCAGGGGCAGGAACAGGCTGAAGATCGGGTTGTCGGCCATGGCGTGGGTCCGCGGGCGAAAGGAAGGTCAGGGTCGGCGTGCAGGCATGCCGACGCACGTCGGGATCAACGTCGCGGCGGCCGCATGCCGGCAACGGCGGGCGTCGCTGCACGCGCGGTGGTGCGGCACCGCGCACGCACGCAGCCGACGACGCGCGGCGCCCGCGACTGGCCGATCCGAGCCACGCGCGCTCAGCGCGCGGCCGATGACCCGGATCCCGCGCGCTGCGAAGGGATGAAGCTCTCGCGCACCGCCTTGGCGAGCAGGTCCGGCGGCAGCAGGCCCTGGTCGAGCAGGAAGTCGTTGAACCTGCGGCGATCGAAGCGATCGCCCAACGCCAGTTCGGTTTCCGCGCGCAGCTGCAGGATGCGGCTGTAGCCGTAGAAGTACGCGCCGGCCTGGGCGGGCATGCGCACGGTGTAGCGGTCGATCTCCTGCGTGGCCATGGCGTTCGACAGGCCCACCTCGTCCATCAGCACGCGCTTGGCGGTGTCGCGGTCGGTGAGGCCGAGGTTGAGCATCGGGTCGAGCATCGCGCGCGCGGCGCGCAGCAGGCGGAACTGCAGGGCGAAGAACTGCCCCTCGGTGGGCAGGTACGGAACCATCTCGGCCTCGGCGTACAGCGCCCAGCCTTCGACGTTGACGGAGTTGAACGCGTACAGCGTGCGCGCCAGCGAGATGCCGCGCTCGACCATCGCGGTGAACTGCAGCTCGTGCCCCGGGCGGCCCTCGTGCGCGGTCAGCGTCCACGACACGCCGGGGAAGTTGAAGTCGTCGTACTGCGCGTCCTTGCCGGCGGCCGGATTGCCGAGCGGCAGCACGAACGTGCCCTGCTGGCCGGTGTTGCCCACCAGCGGCGCGGGCAGGAAGTGCGGCGCGGGCTGCGCGGCGCTCTCGGCCGGCGTGCCCAGCCGCATCTGCATCGGGCGGTTCGGCAGCGCGACGACGTCGTGCTGGGCGATCCAGCGGTCCAGCGCGGGCATCACCACGTTGCGGTAGTGCGGTTCGATCTCGTGGGTCTCGAACTGGTCCTTCTTCAGCGCGCGCAGGACCTCCATGTAGTCGGTGGACGCGATCTTCTTCTCGGCGGCAAGCCGCGGCGCGAGCTGCTGCATCGCCGCGCGCGTCTCCATGTAGCCGACCTGCGCGCGCTCGATGAGCAGGCGCGGGTCGATGTCGATGCCGACGTTCTTCAACGCCAGCGCGTACATCTCGGGAGGCAGCACGTAGGTGGTGCGCGCGGTGGGCAGCACGGTGGCGCGCGTCCACTTCGCGTAGTCAGCGAGCTGTTCGTCCAGCGCGGCCAGCGCGGCGTCGCTGCCGGCGATCTTGTACTTGGCGAACAGGTCGCGGATGCCCTTGCGATACGTGTCGATGTTCTGCAGCGACTGCTCGACCTCGATCCGGGTCGGTTGCAGCAGGCCGGCCTCGGCGCGCTCCTCGTAGCGCTGGCGCGCGAGCGTGGCCAGCGGCGGGGTGCCGTCGACCTGGCCGGTGTAGCGCTTGAGGCGGTCGAGTGCCTTCGCGCGACGCTCGGGCGCGGTCTGGTCCGACAGCAGGCCCTGCAGCCCGCCGAACACGGTCTGGCCGACATCCAGCCACGGCCGGGCGAGGCGCTCGTTGAGCGCGCTGGCGGCGATCTGGTCGTCGGCCGCGTCGACGAGGATGGCCAGGTCCTGGCGGACGTCGGGGTCGGCCTCGGTCGCGGCGCTGGCCTTGAGCGCGTCGCGCGCCTTCGCCGTGGCCTCGCGGAAGCGCCGGCCGTTCTCGGGGCCGAAGTCGAACGTCTGGTCGTCGTAACCGGGGATGCCGAAGAACGACAGCTGCTCGGGATTGAACGGCGCCTGGGCGAGGATCAGCTGCTGCGTGTAGGCATTGCTTTTCGCAACCCATGCCGGCGGCGCCTTGGGCGCTGGCTTGGCCGCTTGGGTGGCGGGCGCGCCGGGCTGTTGCGCGGGGGCGGGCAGGGGCGCGCACAGCACGAGCGCGATGGCGAGGGTCAGCGTGCGGGTCATGCGGGCGGCCTCGTGCGGGGTGCGCGGAGCATCGATCGCATGGGGATGCAGCGCAACGGGCCGGAGGTCATGCGGATGCAGCACCCGCGGTGATCGCGGGATCGGGGGATGGCGGGTGGAATGGCGTGCGCCGGCCGCGTCGGTTGAGTGCGGAAGGCGCTGGGCCCCTGCGTTCGCAGGGGCGACGGGTTGCGTGGGGATCGCTGCCGCCCCCTGCACGGTGCGAGCAGCGGGCCGCGGCCTGCGTGGAGACGGCGCGCGGGTCGGCGATCCCGCTACGGCTTCAAGCAGCGCGCGAAGAAGTCCTCGGTGACCTTGAGCCGGTGCAGCTGGTTCGTTCCGGACAGGCCGTGGCGGGCGCCGGGGTAGGTCATCAGCTCGAACGGGCGCCCGCGCTGCTGCAGGGCGGACATCAGCGCGGTGGAATGGGTGAACAGCACGTTGTCGTCGGCCATGCCGTGGATGAGCAGCAGCCGCGATTGCAGTCCGTCGACATGCTCGAGCACGCGCGCCTCGCGGTAGCCGTCCACGTTGGTGGCCGGCAGGTCCATGTAGCGCTCGGTGTAGTGGGTGTCGTAGAGCGCCCAGTCGGTCACCGGCGCGCCGGCGGCGCCGCAGGCGTACGCATCGGAATGGCGCGCCAGCAGCAGCAGGGTGATGTAGCCGCCGTTGCTCCAGCCGTGCACGCCGATGCGCGCCGGGTCCACCCACGGCTGCGCGCGCAGCCACTCGATGCCGCGCAGCTGGTCGGCCAGCTCCACCGTGCCCTGGCGGCGGTGCAGCGCGCCGACGAATGCCGCGCCGCGCCGCGGCGTGCCGCGGTTGTCCAGCGAGAACACCACGTAGCCTTGCTGCGCGAGGTACTGGTTGAACCACGCGTCGCCGCGCGCCGGCCAGGCCTGCGTCACCGTCTGCGCGGCAGGGCCGCCGTACACGTACACGACCACCGGATGGCGCCTGCCCGGAACGAATCCCGCCGGCTTGACCAGGCTGTAGTGCAGCGGCGTGGCGCCGTCGGCGGCGGTGAGCGTGCCGTACTCGGTGGGCAGGTGCGCGGCGCGGTACGGCGCGTAGGGGTGCGCGGGGTCGCTGGGGTCGTTGTCCACCAGCGTGGCGATGCGGGTGCCGTCGTTGCGGTGCAGGGTGAGCTGCGGCGGCGTGTCCGGGGTGGACCACGCATCGACGAACACCGACGCGTTCTTGGCGAACGTCGCCGCATGCATGCCCGGCTCGCGGGTCAGCGCCTCGACCGGCCCGCCGGCCAGCGGCACGCGGTGCACGTGCGACTGCGTGGGCGTGCCCCTGTGCGAGGCGAAGTAGGCGTGGGTAGCATCGACCCCCAGCACGCCGTCCACCGGCCACGCGCCGGAGGTCAGCGCACGCGGATTGCGGCCGTCGGCGTCCAGCACGTACAGGTGCGCGAAGCCCGTGCGCTCGCTGGACCACAGGATGCGGCCGTCGGGCAGGAAGCGCAGGTCGTCGTGCAGCGGCACCCAGGTGCCCGAGGTCTCGGTCGCCAGCGTGCGCTGCGCGCCGCTTGCCAGGTCGTGCTCGACGAGCTCCAGCGTGCGCTGGTCGCGCGACTGGCGCTGGAACGTGACGCGGCCGGCATCGCGCCAGTCGACGCGGGCCAGGTAGATGTCCGGGTTGGCGCCGAGGTCCACCGCGCGCGGCCTGGCACCCGCCACCGGCGCGACCACGTTGAGCGCGATGCGCACGTTGGGGTCGCCGGCGGCCGGATAGCGCTGCTCGACGATCGTGGCGCGGTCGGCGTGCACTTCGAAGCGCTTGACCAGCGGCACCGGCGACTCGTCGATGCGCGCGTACGCAATCGCACTGTCGTCGGGCGCCCACCAGTAGCCGGTGTGGCGGCCCATCTCCTCGTCGGCGACGAACTCGGCCACGCCGTTGCCGATGGTCTCGCTGCCATCGAAGGTGAGCTGGATCGAACGGCCGGTGGCCAGTTCGATCACCCACAGGTTGCGCGCGCGCACGAAGCTCACGAAGCCGCCCTTCGGGCTGATCTTCGGGTCGGTGGCGAAGCCCTCGCCGTTGGTGAGCCTGCGCACGGCCTTCGTCGCAAGTTCGTAGAGGTAAAGCTCGCCGCCGAGCGGGAACAGCAGCCGCCGTGAGTCGGGGGCCCACTGGTACTCGACGATCCCGGTCAGCGCGGCGATGCGCTGGCGTTCTCGGCGCGCCTTCTCCTCGTCGCTGAGCACCTCCGCGCCCGGCAGCACGTCGTCGGCGCGCACCAGCACGCGGGTGGCGCCGGTGGCGATGTCGTATTCCCACAGGTCCAGGCGGTTGTGGTCGGTCGCGGTGCCGCGCAGGAACGTCACCCGCGAACCGTCCGGCGCGATGCGCGGCTTGGCCAGGCTGGGGCCCGACAGCGCCACGTCGCCGGAGATCGCCTCCAGCGTGAGCGCGCGCGAGGGGGCGGCGGCGGTGCTCACCGGCGATTGCGCGAGTGCAGGCGCGGCCGCGAACGCGAGCAGCAGGGTGGCGAGGCGGACGGGGGCGATGCGCATGCGGACGGGTCCATGGCGTGCAGGAAAGTGAACGGCGGCGGTCGCCGCGCAGGGTAAGGTGTGGGGCCGCATCCACGGCGATGGACCCGTGCATTCTGCGCTCCGCGAGGCAACCTCCGACCTGCACGCTTGCCTGGACGCCCAGCTCGGCGGCGGCTTCTCCCTGCGCGGCGACTACGCGCGCTACCTGCGCGGCATGCACGCGTTCCTCGGCACCGCACGCGATGCGCGCCCTGCGCGCCGCGACTGGGCCGACGCGCATGCCCACCTGGCCGCCGACCTCGATGCGATGGCGCTGACCGCGCTGCGCGCGCGCCCGGTGGCGCGCGTGGACGACGAGGCCGCCGGGATCGGCTGGGACTACGTGGTCGACGGCGCGTCGCTCGGCGCGCGCATGCTCTTGCGCGATGCCGGCGCGCTGGGCATCGATGCCGCGCACGGCGGCGCGTTCCTGGCCCACCACGCCGCGGCGGGCAGCCAGTGGCCGCGGCGGCTGGCCGGCTGGGCCGCGCACCCGCGCCGCGACGAGGCCGGGTTCGTCGAACGCGCCTGCGCCGCCGCGCGCGAGGCCTTCGCGCATGCCGTCGACGCGATGGCCGCTGCCGGGGCGCTGCGCGCATGACGGTGACGCCCGAGGACCTCTGCGCCCGCGAGGCCATCCATCACGTCGGCGCGATCCAGCCGCACGGCGTGCTGGTCAGCGTGGCCATGCCTGACTGGACCGTGCGCCACGCCTCGGCCAACGCCGGCGAACTGTTCGAGGTGGACACCGCCGCGCTGATCGGCGAATCGCTGCGCGACTACGTGGACGACCACGTGCTCGCGCAGGTCTCCGACGCGGTGGCCGGCACGCACCCCGGCGCGCCGGTGGTGCGCGCCGGGCGCGGCAACGTCGGGGCGATGGCGCGGCTGTGCGAGGTCAGCACGCACGTGGCCGATTCGCTGGTGCACATCGAGATCGAGCCGCAGGCCGACCGCGCGATGCCGGTGCTCACCGCGCAGGCGATGATCGCGCGGCTGTCCACCTGCGACGGCGCGGACGCCTTCGACCGCTGCGTCGTCGAACAGGTGCGCCAGCTCACCGGCTTCGACCGGGTGATGCTCTACCGCTTCCGCCGCGATGGCGCCGGCGAGGTGGTGGCCGAGGACGCCGACCCCGCGATGGAGCCGTACCTGGGCCTGCGCTACCCGGCCAGCGACATCCCGCCGCAGGCGCGCGAGCTGTACTTGCGCAACCGCATCCGCCTGATCGCCGACGTGGCCGCCGCGCCGGTGCCGGTGGTGCCGGCGCTGCAGGCCGACGGCACGCCGCTGGACATGGGCCAGCACGCGCTGCGCAGCGTCTCCCCGGTGCACCTGGAATACCTGCGCAACATGGGCGTGGGCGCGTCGCTGTCGGTGTCGATCATCGCCGGCGGTCGGCTGTGGGGGCTCGTCGCCTGCCACCACCGCGTGGCCCGCGTGCTGCCGCCGGCGGTGCGCGAGCAGGCGGAGATGTTCGGGCTGTTCGTGTCGATGCGCATCGCCGCGCGCGAGCAGGACGAGGCGCTGGCGCGGGTCGAGCACGCCCAGCAGGTGCGCGACGCGATCGCCGCGCGCCTGGACCACGCCGACGACGTCGATCCGGTGCTGGCGCAGGCGCTGGGCGAGGTCGCCGCGCTGTTCGAGGGCGACGGCGCGCTGCTGGCCGCGCCGTCGGGCACCCACGCACATGGCCGCGTGCCGGTCGACGCCCGCGCGCTGCAGGCCTGGCTCGACGACAGCGGCCCGGTGGGCCTGGCGGCCACCGATGCCGCGGAGGACTGGGGCGGCACCGCGGGCCTGGCCGGCGTCATCGCCATGCGCATCGGCGCCGACGGCGCGCGGCTGTTCGTGTTCCGCCGAGAGCAGGTCGAGGACGTGCGCTGGGCCGGGGACCCGTCCAAGACGGTGTCCACCGACGACGGCGCGCGGATCGCGCCGCGGCGCAGCTTCGCCGAATGGGCGCAGACCGTGCGCGGGCGCAGCGTGCCGTTCACCGATGCCGACATGCGCGGCGCCGACCGCCTCGCGCGGCTGCTGCGCGAGATGCGCCGCGCGCGCGCCGGCAACGGCGCGCCGCCGGAGGGCGCGCAGGTCGCCATCGAACAGCACCGCCGCCAGCTCGACGCCCTCTCGGGCCTGCTGCCCGGCCTGGTCCACCTCGACGATGCTCAGGCGCGCGCGCTGGGCGAGCAGATCGCCGCGTTGCAGGCGCAGGTGCAGGCGCTGATGCGGGCGCCGGCCGGCGACGGGGAACGCGGCGCCTGACCGCGCCGCGGCAGGGGCGTTCACGGCGTTTTGCGGACGTGCGTCAATGCTCCCCGCACCGGTGCGCGACGGCGCGACCGCGCGCGGTGGAACCGAGGGGGCATGCAGCACGATGAGCGGTCGCAGCAGCGGCGCGGACGCAACGCATGCGCCGGCGGGTGGCCCCACGGCGATCCTCGCGCTTGGGCTGGTGCTGGTGGTCGGCGCCGCGATCGGCCTGGCGGCGCTGCTCCGCCACGACTACACGTCCCGGCTCGAGGCCGGCTACCGCGAGCTGGATGCGCAGGTGCTGGGCATGCAGCGCGCGCTGGTACGCGAGTTCGGCAACGTCGAGCGGATCCTCCAGGGCATCGGGACCGACAGCGCGCAGTACGCGTCGCTGGCACCCGCCCGCGCGCAGGCGCTGCTGGCGGGCCGGGTGCAGGGCGTGGGCGCGCGCCACCCGCAATTGCGCAACCTCGCAGTGGTGGACGCCGCCGCGGTGCCCGCGTGGCTGCGCGATCCCGCGCTGGCGGGGCGCGACGGCACCGGCGTGCGCATCGCGCCGCCGCGGCGCGCGCCCGACGGTGAATGGGTGCTGCCGCTCGCGCTGCCCGTGCGCGCCGCCGACGGCGGTGAGCGCTGGGTGCTGGGCGAGTACCGGGTCATGCACCTGTCGTGGCTCTCCGACGGGCTGGACCTCGGCAGCGCCGGCGTCGGCAACCTCATCCACGCCGACGGCACGATGGTGCTGCGCAGCGTCGATCCGCTGCGCCATGTCGGCCGCGACGTCGCCCACACGCCGCTGATGCGCCGCGTCGCGCGCGACGGCAATGGCTACTTCGACGAACCCAGCCCGATCGACGGCGGCCAGCGCCTGATCGCCTACCGCGCGCTCGACAAGGTGCCGCTGGTGGTCGCCCTCGGGCGCGCGCGGGTGGACGCCACCGGCGACTGGCGCAGGTTCGCCGGCATCGTCGCCGGCCTCGCCGGGCTGCTGGGCGCGCTGTGGCTGCTGGCGCTGTGGGTCGCGGTGCGCTCGCGCGCGCGGCAGGCCGCGCTGACGGCGTCGCTGGCCGAGACGCGCCGCATCGCCGGCATCGGCGACTGGACGTGGTGGCCCGACCGGCGCGAGACCCTCTTGTCGCCGGAGGTGTGGCGCATGTTCGGCCTCGCGCCGCGCGACGCCCCGATGAGCGACCAGGAGCTGCTCGAGCACGTGCACCCCGACGACCGCGAGCGGTTGAGCGGCGTGACCACGGCCAGCGCCGCCGGCGGCGTGGGTGGCGATCTGCAGTACCGCATCGTCCGCCCCGACGGCGAGGTGCGCACCGTCTACTCGCGCGGGGAGTGGCAGCAGGGGCGCGGCGGCGCGCGGGTGATGCGCGGTACCCAGCAGGACGTCACCGAGCTGGCCACCGCCCGCGCGCGCCTGCGCGCGGCCGAGCGCCAGTACCACGCGCTGTTCGACGAGAACCCGCTGCCGGCCTACGTGTTCGACCGCGACACGCTGCGCTTCCTCGCCGTCAACGACGCGATGGTGCGCACCTACGGCTACAGCCGCGACGAACTGCTCGCGATGACGATCTTCGCCATCCGCCCGGACAGCGAGCACCCCGGCCTGCGCGCCCTGCTCGATGCCGACGACATCGAGGCCGTGCAGGGCCGCGTGATGACGCACCGGCGCCGCGACGGCACCCGGCTGCGGGTGTCCGTGCACGTGCGCAACATCGAGTTCGAGGGCCGCCCGGCCCGCCTGACCCTCGCCCAGGACGTCACCGAGGCCGAGCGGCTGTCCGAGCGGATGGCGCTGGTCGCGCGCGGCACCTCGGATGCGATCTACGACTACGACATCGCCGCCGGCCTCCTGTGGTGGAGCGAGACGCTGCAGAGCGTGTTCGGCGACGTCGAGGGCCTGGACATGCGCACGCTGGAGGGCTGGTCCGGCCGCGTGCACCCGGCCGACCTCGCGCGCGTCACCGCCAGCATGGACGCGGCGCTGGCCAGCGATGCAAGCGAGTGGGAGAGCAGCTATCGCTTCCTGCGCGCCGACGGCAGCCATGCCGACGTGATCGACAAGGCGCTGGTGGTGCGCGACGCGGACGGCACCGCGGTGCGCATGGTCGGCGGCATGCTCGACATCAGCGAGCGCATGCGTTCGCGCAACGACCTGCGGCTGCTGCAGCGCGCGATCGAGGCCGCCGACAACGGCATCCTGATCGCCGACGCGCGCGTGCCCAACCTGCCGATCGTGTACGCCAACCCGGCCTTCGAGGCGATGACCGGCTACTCGATCGCGGAAGTCACCGGCACCAACTGCCGGATGCTGCAGCGCGACGACCGCGACCAGGCCGGGATCGCCAGCATCCGCAACGCCATCGCCGACGGGCGCGAGACGCGCGTGCTGCTGCGCAACTACCGCAAGGACGGCACCCTGTTCTGGAACGACTTCTACCTCGCGCCGGTGCGCGACGACGACGGCACGCTCACCCATTTCGTGGGCATCCAGAACGATGTCACCGAGCGCCAGCACTACGAGGAGCAGCTCGCCTACCGCGCGACCCACGACGAGCTCACCGGCCTGCCGAACCGGCAGCTGCTGCTGGACCGCCTCGAGCAGGGCCTGCTCAACGCCGAGCGCTACGGGCGCGGGGTGGGCGTGGTGTTCATCGACCTGGACGACTTCAAGCTGGTCAACGACAGCCTCGGCCACACCGCGGGCGACGCGGCGCTGGTCGCGGTGGCCCAGCGGCTGCGCCAGGCGGTGCGCGACACCGACACCGTGGGCCGTTTCGGCGGCGACGAGTTCGTGATCGTGCTGACCGAGCAGACCGAGGCCGAGGAGGCCGGCATCCGCCACGTGGTCGATCGCATCACCGCGGCGCTGGCCGCGCCGGTGTCGATCGCCGGCGTCGAGCACGTGCTCACCCCGTCGATCGGCTACGGCCGCTATCCCGACGCCGGCCGCACCGCCGAGCAGCTGCTGATGCACGCCGACGTGGCGATGTACGAGGCCAAGCGGCAGGGCCGCAACCGCGCGGTGGCCTACCGCACCGAGTTCGAGGACGCCGCCAGCCAGCGCCTGCGCCAGGTCGCGCGCCTGCGCGAGGCGCTGGAGCGGCGCGAGTTCGGGCTGGCGTTCCAGCCGGTGTTCGACGTCGCCGGGGCGGTGGTGGGCGTGGAGGCACTGGCCCGCTGGCACCACCCCGAGCGCGGCGTGCTGCCGCCCGCGGAGTTCATCGCCACCTGCGAGGACAGCGGCCTGATCCTCGACCTCGGCCGGCAGGTGCTGGAGATGGCCGCGGTCCACCATGGCCGCCTGCGCGAGGCGGGGTTCGGGCACCTGCGCGTCGCCATCAACGTCTCCGCGGCGCAGTTCACCACCGACTTCGACGCCGACGTCGCCGCGGCCATCGAGGCCCACGCCCTGCCACCGTCCGCGCTGGAGGTGGAGATCACCGAGAGCGTGGTGATGGACAACCCCGAGGCGGCGATCGCCGCGATGCAGCGGCTGGCGCGGCGCGGCGTGTGCATCGCGCTGGACGACTTCGGCACCGGCTATTCGTCGCTGGCCTACCTCAAGCGGCTGCCCATCCACCGGCTCAAGATCGACCGCTCGTTCGTGCGCGACCTCCCCGCCGACGCCGACGACGCGGCGATCTGCAAGCTGGTGATCGGCATCGCCCACACGCTGCAGCTGACCACCGTGGCCGAAGGCGTGGAAACCGCCGCCCAGGCCGACTGGCTGCGCGCGCACGGCTGCGACGAACTGCAGGGCCACCACCTGGCGATGCCGATGCCGTTCGACGAACTGCTGGCGATGCTGCGCAGCGCCACCGCAATGGCCTGACGAACATCGGTGTGGCCCATCGGGTGGGCCCTGGCCCACCGCGCATGAGCGACGGTGGGCCAGTACCCACCCATGACGCGCACCGCCGCGCCATCTCATCGCCCGCAACCCGCCCCCGTAAAATCCCGCGCATGGATGTCTCCCACCTGCTCGACGGCCTCAACGCGGCCCAGCGCGAGGCCGTCAGCGCCGCGCCCGGCCATTACCTCGTGCTGGCCGGCGCCGGCTCCGGCAAGACCCGCGTGCTCACCCACCGCATCGCCTGGCTGCACGAGGTGGTGGGCGTGCCGATGCACGGCATCCTCGCGGTGACCTTCACCAACAAGGCCGCCGGCGAGATGCGTCACCGCATCGCCGCGCAGTTGCCGCACGGCGCGCGCGGGGCGTGGATCGGCACCTTCCACGGCATCGCCCACCGACTGCTGCGCCTGCACTGGAACGAGGCGAAGCTGCCGGAAGGCTTCCAGGTGCTCGATTCCGACGACCAGCTGCGCCTGGTCAAGCGCGTGGTGCAGGCGCTGGAGATCGACGACACCCGCTTCCCGCCGCGGCAGATCGCCTGGTGGATCAACGCGCAGAAGGACGAGGGCCTGCGCCCGCAGCACATCCACGCCGACGCCGGCGACGTCTGGACGACCACCCTGCGCAGCGCCTACGCCGCCTACCAGGAGCGCTGCGACCGCGCGGGCCTGGTCGACTTCGCCGAACTGCTGCTGCGCGCGCACGAACTGCTGCGCGACAACGCCGGGCTGCTCGCGCACTACCGCCAGCGCTTCGGCGAGATCCTGGTCGACGAGTTCCAGGACACCAACGCCATCCAGTACGCGTTCGTGCGCGTGCTGGCCGGCGACAGTGGCCACGTGTTCGTGGTCGGCGACGACGACCAGGCCATCTACGGCTGGCGTGGCGCCAAGGTCGAGAACGTGCAGGCGTTCCTGCGCGATTTTTCCGGTGCGCGGACGATCCGCCTGGAACAGAACTACCGCTCCACCGGCACGATTTTGCAGGCCGCCAACGCGGTGATCGCGCACAACCCGGACCGGCTCGGCAAGAAGCTGTGGACCGAAGTCGGCGAGGGCGAGGCGATCGACCTGTTCGCCGCCTACAACGAGATGGACGAGGCGCGCCACGTCGTCGAGCGCGCGCAGGCGTGGGTGGCCGGCGGTGGCAGCCATGGCGAGGTCGCGGTGCTCTACCGCAGCAACGCGCAGTCGCGCGCGCTGGAAGAGGCGCTGATCTCCGAGCAGGTGCCGTACCGCGTGTACGGCGGCGTGCGCTTCTTCGAGCGCGCGGAAATCAAGGACACGCTGGCCTACCTGCGGCTGGTCGCCAATCGCGTGGACGACGCCGCCTTCGAGCGCGCGGTCAACACGCCCGCGCGCGGCATCGGCGAGCGCACGCTGGACGAAGTGCGCCGGCATGCGCGCGCCGAGGGCATCGCGCTGTGGCACGCCGCGCGCGCGCTGGGCCGCGCGGGCCCGCTGGCCGCGCGGGCGCGCAATGCGCTCGACGGGTTCTGCGACCTCATCGACCTGCTCGAGATCGAACTGGCCTCGATGACGCTGCCCGAGAAGATCGACCACGTGCTCATGCGCAGCGGCCTGCGCGAGCACTGGGCGCGCGAGAGTCGCGGCGGCCTGGATTCCGAATCGCGCACCGACAACCTCGACGAACTGGTGTCGGTGGCCTCGCGCTTCGCGCGCAGCGACGACGACGAGGACGCCGACTCGATGCCCGAGCTGATCGCCTTCCTCGCCTACGCCGCGCTCGAGGCCGGCGAGGGCCAGGCGCAGGCCGGCGAGGACGGCGTGCAGCTGATGACCCTGCACAGCGCCAAGGGCCTGGAGTTCCCGCTGGTGCTGCTGTGCGGGCTGGAGGACGGCCTGTTCCCCAGCGCGAAATCAGCCGAGGAGGCCGGGCGGCTGGAGGAGGAGCGACGGCTGGCCTACGTCGGCATCACCCGCGCGCGGCAGAAGCTGGTGCTGACCTATGCCGAGTCGCGCCGCCTGCACGGGCAGGACCATTTCGGCGTGCCCAGCCGCTTCCTGCGCGAGATCCCGCGCGAACTGGTCAACGAGATCCGCCCCAAGGTGCAGGTCAGCCGCCCCGCGTTCGCCGGCATGCGTTACGCCGCGCGCGGCCATGCGCCGATCGAGACCCCCGCCGTGGCCCTCGGCAGCACCGTGCGCCACGCCAGCTTCGGCACCGGCACCGTCACCGACGTCGAAGGCAGCGGCGCCCACGCCCGCGTGCAGGTGAATTTCGACGACGCGGGGAGCAAGTGGCTGGTGCTGGCATACGCGAACCTGCAACCTGCCTAGGGGCTAGGGGCTAGGGGCTAGGGGCTAGGAGCTAGGAGCTAGGAGCTAGGAGCTAGGGGCTAGGGGCTAGGGGCTAGGGGCTAGGGGCTAGGGGCTAGGGGCTAGGGGCTAGGGCTCGCGACCGCCCCGTAGAGGCGCGCCTGCGCGCCTGTCGTGACCCTCGCATCGAAGGTCCGCCGGACGCGGAGCCCGCCAACAGGCACGCGGGCGCGCCTCCATGCGAAGACGCACGCCTCCACATCACTGAACCCTCGCCGTCATGCGCCACCGGCCGGCACGCACCCTGCGCCGCGTTCGTTAACCTGCATCCACGCCGCTGCGTGCGGCGTTGTCTCGGGGAAGACTGGTGTCCTTTCGTGCCGTGATGCGCCCTGCCCACCTGCTGCTGCCGTTGATCGCGTTGCTGCTCGCCGCCTGCTCGGCCCACCCCGAGCCGCCCGCGCCCGCGCGCGTGCAGACGCTCGGCGAGCGCACCGAGGACGCCGAGCCGGTCGACCTGGGCCCCGACATGCAGGCGATGTACTGGCCGCCGGTCGCGGTCGACGCCGGCCACGCCTCGATCAGCTGCGAGCACGACTACGCCGCGCACGGCGACGGCGCGCCGATCCCGTCGGTCGAATTCTTCAACCTCGCCGAGGCGCTCGACGCCTGCCGCGAGCCCGGCACGCTGCGGGTGCGCTACACCGGCCGCATCGATGCCGGCTTCACCGCGCTGGCCACCCGCGTGGAGGAGATGGCCGACCGCATGGGCATCGCCACCCGCATCCTGGATCTCGATTCGGCCGGCGGCATCGTCGAGGAGGCGATCGCCGCCGGCGACGCGCTGGCCGACAACGGCTGGACCATGTGGGTGCGCGAGGGCTCGGTGTGCCACAGCGCCTGCGTGCTGGTGCTGGCCGCCGGCGATACCCGCTCGATCGCCGGCAACGTCGGCATCCACCGCATCCTGCGCAGCAACTCGACGGCCACTACCCGCGAGGAACTGCGCCGCGAGCTGCGCGAGGTCAACGGCCAGGTGCGCGACTACCTCGAGCGCAACGGCGTGGCCGTCGCCGTCGGCGACCTGATGATGAGCGTGGCCAACCGCAACCTGCGCATGCTCAGCAGCCAGGAGCTCGTCGCCTACGGGCTGAACGGCCGCAACCCGGCGCAGGAGGACCTGGTGCGCATCCGCGACACCCGCGCCTGCGGCGAGGACTTCGCGCGCCGCAAGGCTGCCTTCGCGCGCGCCTTCGACAGCCGCTGCATGGCCCCGGGCCGCGCGTTCGATGACCTGTCCGAATGCGGCCTCGCGCTGCGGCCGCGCTTCGGCTTCCCCGACGCCGACTGCCCGCAGCGCAGCCCGATGGCGCAGTACGACCGCGCCCCCGCCACCGTCGCGCGGCGCTGACCCGCGCGCGTCGCTCTGCGCGCGCGCGCCAACGACGCGTGCGGCGGCCGGACGACGCGGTGTCGGCAACTAGAACAGCGACCCCTGCGGCGATGCCGGCGGCACGCTGGCCTGCGTGACGGTGGCCGGCGATGGCCGTGCGGGCCGGGGCCTTGCGCGCGCCTCGCGCGCCGGAAGCGCGGGGCGCACGAACCGCTCGGTCGCCAGCGCCGGCATCCGCGCGTAGTCCAGCCGCGCATACGCCTTGTCGAAGCGCTGCGCGATCAGCTGCGCGAACGGCCCGGTGCCGGTCATGCGGGTGCCGAAGGTGGCGTCGTAGTCCTTGCCGCCACGCATCTGCCTCACCAGGCTCATCACGTGGTTGGCGCGCTCGGGCACGTGCAGGTCCAGCCATTCGCGCCACACCGCCTTGAGCTCGTGCGGCAGCCGCAGCAGCACGTAGCCGGCCGAGCGCGCACCGGCCTCGCGCGCGGCCTCCAGGATCGCCTCCATCTCCGCGTCGGTGACCATCGGGATCACCGGCGCCACCATCACCCCCACCGGCACGCCGGCCGCGTGCAGCGCGCGCATCGCCCGCAGCTTGGCGTGCGGCGCCGACGCGCGCGGCTCGAGCTTCGATGCAAGCTGGTTGTCGAGCGTGGTGATCGAGAAATGCACGCTCACCAGCCCGTCGCGCGCCATCGGCGCGAGCAGGTCGAGGTCGCGCTCGATCAGCGCGCCCTTGGTCACGAAGCTCACCGGGTGCCGCGCATCGGCCAGCACCTCCAGGCACGCGCGGGTGATCCGCCGCGTGCGCTCGATCGGCTGGTAGCCGTCGGTGTTGATGCCCAGGGTGATCGTGCGCGGCCGGTACGAGGGCCGGGCGATTTCCGCGCGCAGCAGTTCGGCGGCGTTGGTCTTCGCGAACAGCTTCGTCTCGAAATCCAGCCCCGGCGACAGGTCCAGGTACGCGTGCGACGGCCGCGCGAAGCAGTACACACAGCCGTGCTCGCAGCCGCGGTACGGGTTGACCGACTGGGTGAAGCCGATGTCCGGCGAATCGTTGCGACTGATGATGCTGCGCGCGCTTTCCTCGGTGACGATGGTGGCCGGGCGCGGCGCCTCGAGCATGTCCTCGTACACCGAGCCCCAGCCGTCGTCCTCGCCGTGCGCATGGGTCGCCTCGAAGCGCCCGGCCACGCGCGAGGCCGCGCCGCGGCCCTTGATCGGCACGGTGGGGGTGCGCGCATCGGTCATGGCGTGCTCGCCGTCATCGCGGGCGGCTAGGCTACGGCGCCCGCGTCGCATCCCCCGCGACGCCCTTTCGTGGACCGATGCCCGAACTCATCGCCACCGCCTGGAACGAACTGGTCGCCGACGACCTGCTGCCGGTGTACCTGACCGGCCTGTACCTGGCGTACCTGGTGCCGCTGAGCATCTGGATCGTGCTGCAGAAGCGCGAGCCGGCCGCGACGATCAGCTGGCTGGTCAGCCTGGCGACGCTCCCGTACCTGGGCTTCCTCATCTATTACTTCCTGGGTCCGCAGCGCATCCACCGGCAGAACCGCCGCCGCAGCCGCGCGCGCCGCGCCCTGCCCAAGCCGCCCGGTGGCGCGACCCCGACCCCCGAGGCCATCGAACTGGCGCGCCTGGGCCAGGCCAGCACCGCGCTGCCGGCGACCACCGCGACCACCGCGGTGCTGCTGGTCGACGGCGCCGCCAAGTACGCGCGCCTGCTCGCCGACGTGGCCGGCGCGCGCGACCACGTGCACCTGGAGTACTACATCTACGACCCCGACCGTACCGGCACCGCGCTGCGCGACGCGCTGGCCGAGCGCGCGCGCGCGGGCGTGACCGTGCGCCTGCTGGTCGACGCGGTGGGATCGAGCAAGCTCGACGAACGCTGGCTGCGCCCGCTGCGCGAGGCCGGCGCCCGCGTCTGCTACTTCCACCCGATGCGCTGGACGCGCCCGTGGCAGCGCCCGTGGCTCAACCTGCGCACGCACCGCAAGATCGTGGTGATCGACGGGACCGTCGCCTACACCGGCGGCATGAACATCACCGACGACCAGGACGAGACCCTGCGCGCCGACGCCTACCGCGACCTGCACCTGCGCCTGGAAGGCGACGTGGTGGCGCAGCTGCAGCGCGTGTTCGTGGAGGACTGGGCGTACGCGACCGGCGAGCCGCCGCTGTCGGTGCCCGACGCGATCCCGTGCACCGGCGCGATCGTCGCGCAGGTGCTGACCAGCGGCCCGGACAACGTGCTCGAGCCGATCCACCGGCTGCACGTCAGCGCCATCCACGCCGCCACCCGGCGCGCATGGCTGGTCACCCCGTACTTCGTGCCGGGCGAGGCCGCGCGCATGGCGCTGACCAGCGCCGCGCTCGGCGGGCTGGACGTGCGCCTGCTGGTGCCGAAGATGAGCGACAGCCGGCTGGTCACCTTCGCCGCACGCAGCTACTACGACGAACTGCTCGAGGCCGGCGTCAAGCTCTACGAATACGGCCCGCGCCTGCTGCATTCCAAGGCGCTGCTGTGCGACGACGACCTGGCGATGGTCGGCAGCGCCAACTTCGACCACCGCAGCTTCCGCCTGAACTTCGAGGTGCAGGTGCTGTTCCGCGACCGCGGCATGGCCGACGCGCTGGCCGCGCACATCGAGGCCGAATGCCAGGCCTGCACGCGCGTGCGCCACGACCGCAACCGCTCGCTGTGGCGCTCGCGCCTGCCCGAGGGCCTGGCCCGGCTGGTGTCCCCGGTGCTGTAGCCGCGCGGCTGGCGTTCACGCATGCCGCCCGATCCTCCGTCCCGCAACTTCGTCCGCAGGCCTGCACCGATGACCCTCCGCCTTCCGCTCGCCGCCGTGCTGCTGCTGTCCACCACCGCCTGCACCTGGGTGCACATGGCACCCGGCGCCCAGGCCGTGCGCGTACTCGGCGCCGGCGCCGCCCCGGCCGGCTGCACCGCGCGTGGCGACGTCACCGTTTCGGTGCGCGCCACCGTCGCCCTGTACGAGCGCAACCCGCTGCGGGTGCGCGAGGAGCTGGAGACGCTGGCCCGCAACGAGGCCCCGGGCCTGGGCGCCAACGCCGTGCAGCCGCTGGGCGAGCCGCGCGAGGGCGAACAGGTCTTCCGCGCCTACGCCTGCCCATAAACGCGCGCCCGCGATGCTCTTAAAGGTGCGCCCGCGCGCCTGCTCGTCTCGCAGAGGCGCGCCCGCGCGCCTGCCCGTTCCTCGTAGAGGCGCGCCCGCGCGCCTGCGCTTTTCCGCCGATGCGCACCTGCGTTCGACCGATCGGCGCTGCATGCAGGCGGGGAGGCCCGCCCTACGGTGAGTGCCCGGGTGGCGGGTTTTCGCCGCGCGCTGGCGGCGGATCACCGCACGCATGGCTCCCAAGCCCCGTCGCCCCTGCGCACGCAGGGGCCCAGCGCCTTTCGCCCCATGGCCCGTCGCACACCGGCTGCCGCAGGTTCCTGAACCCCGCGGTCTTCGCCCGGTCGCCGCGACCCGGGTCGCAGGTTCCGTCCATCCCCCTTTGCTACCCTGTCGCGCTTTTTTTTCCCGCAGGTCCCGCGTCCATGCTGTTCCAACACGTCGCCATCGCCGGCCTGGCCCACATCGACGCCCCGCGCCGGGTGAGCTCGGACGCCATCAACGCCCGCCTGCAGCCGACGATGGACCGCCTGGGCATCACCACCGACGTCCTCAACGACGTCGCCGGCATCCACGCCCGCCGCCTGTGGGACGGCGACATGCTCGCCTCGGATGCCGCGACGCTTGCAGCGCGCAAGGCGCTCGAGGATGCCGGCATCTCCAGCGACAAGGTCGGCCTGCTGGTCAACACCTCGGTCAGCCGCGACTTCCTCGAGCCGTCCACCGCCAGCATCGTCAGCGGCAACCTCGGCCTGACCGAGCACTGCCAGAACTTCGACGTCGCCAACGCGTGCCTGGCCTTCATCAACGGCATGGACATCGCCAGCCGCATGATCGAGCGCGGCGAGATCGACTACGCGCTGGTGGTCGACGGCGAGACCGCCGACCTCGCCTACGAGAAGACCCTCGAGCGGCTGTCCTCGCCGCACGCCACCGAAGAGCAGTTCCGCAACGAACTGGCCACGCTGACCCTGGGCTGCGGCGCCGCCGCCATGGTGCTGGCGCGCGCCGAGCTCGTGCCCGACGCGCCGCGCTACAAGGGCGGCGTGACCCGCGCGGCCACCGAGTGGAACACCCTGTGCCGCGGCAACCTCGACCGCATGGTCACCGACACCCGGATGCTGCTGACCGAGGGCCTGAAGCTCGCGCAGAAGACCTTCAACGCCGCGCGCCAGGCGCTGGGCTGGGTGGTCGAGGAGCTCGACGAGTTCGTCATCCACCAGGTCAGCCAGGTGCACACCGCCGCCTTCGTCAAGGCGTTCAACATCGACCCGCGCAAGGTCCTGACCATCTTCGCCGAGCACGGCAACATCGGCCCGGCCTCGGTGCCGATCGTGCTGTCCAAGCTGCGCGAGATGGGCCGCCTGAAGAAGGGCGACCGCGTGGCGCTGCTGGGCATCGGCTCGGGGCTGAACTGCTCGATGGCCGAAGTGGTGTGGTGAGTCCCGCCACCCGCTGATCGAAGGGCCGGCATGCGTCGGCCCTTTTCATTTGGACCGATGCCGATGCGCCTTGCGTTCCCCGACTACCCGTTCGACCCGCAACGCTTCGAGGTGCGGCCCGGCATCGCGATGTCGTACCTCGACGAGGGCCCGCGCGACGGGGAGGTCGTGGTGATGCTGCACGGCAATCCGTCGTGGAGCTTCTACTGGCGGCACCTGGTGGCCGGCCTGCGCGACCGCTATCGCTGCATCGTGCCGGACCACGTGGGCATGGGCTTGAGCGACCGGCCGGACGACGGTGGCGGCACGTCGCCGCCATCGACGCCGCCGACCGCGCGCGGCACGTACGACCACACGCTGGCCTCGCGCATCGACGATCTCGACGCGCTGCTGCGCCACCTCGGCATCACCGGCCCGGTGACGCTGGCGGTGCACGACTGGGGCGGGATGATCGGGTTCGGCTGGGCGCTGCGCGATCCGTCGCGCATCAAACGGCTGGTCATCACCAACACCGCGGCGTTCCCGCTGCCGGCGGCCAAGCCGATGCCATGGCAGATCGCGATGGGCCGGCACTCGCGCATCGGCGGCTGGCTGATCCGCCGCTTCAACCTGTTCGCGCGTGGCGCGGCGTGGTTCGGCACCACGCGGTCGCTGCCACGCGACGTGCGCACCGCGTATGCCGGCGTGTACGACGGCTGGCGCGACGCGATCTCGACCCTGCGCTTCATGCAGGACATTCCGCTGGATGCACGCGATCGCGGCTGGGCGCTGCTCGAAGCCAGCGCGCGCCAGCTGCCCGCGTATGCGGACCGCCCGGTGTTCATCGGCTGGGGACTGCGCGACTTCGTGTTCGACAGGCACTTCCTCGACGGCTTCCAAGCCGCATTGCCGCATGCCGAAGTGCATGCCTTCGAGGATGCCGCGCATTACGTGCTCGAGGACAAGCACGCCGTGCTGGTGCCGGCGATCCGCGCGTTCCTGGACGCGCATCCGCTGGGTTGATGGAGCCAACCCAGCCGACGGAGGTTGTCCGTCGCCCCTGCGCACGCAGCCCGTAGGCTGGGTTGGCTCCATCAACCCAGCACCCACTGACCCGGACAGTTGAGCCTGGATCCTGCACGTAGGCTGGGTTGGCTCCATCAACCCAGCACCCACGGCGTTCGATTGCTGGGTTGACGAAGCCAACCCAGCCTACGGATGCGATTCCGGGCCGTTCGCCACCAGGCAGGTAGGCTGGGTTGGCCCCACCAACCCAGCTGCGACGGGGCTCATTTGCTGGGTTGATGAAGCCAACCCAGCCTACGGATGCGATTCCGGGCCGTTCGCCCCCAGGGCCGAAGCGAGCACATCACAGCGTCGGCACCGGATTGCGATCCGCATCGCGCACGCCCTCCCAGTCGTGCGGCGTCAGCACCGGCAAGCCGTGCGCCACGCGCGCCTTGTCGCACTGCGCGCTGGCCGCGCCGAACTCCCAGCTCGCCGGCACCAGCGCGCATACGCTGGGGCGGCGGTCGTGGATGGTGCAGCGCGAATACGTACCGATCCGAGCATCCAGTGCCACGCAGCGCGGCTGCGCCTGCGAGGTGCCGCGCATCGCGCGTTCGTGCGTGCGCAGCGGCTCGGTGAGTTCGACCGGCACCGTCCCGCCCAGCGCAGGATCGCATTCCGACCAGTGGAAGCTCACGCGGAAGAACGCGCAGCACGCGCCGCAGGTCAGGCAGGGATGGAGGGAGGCGCCGGGCATGGCGCGCATTCTCGCGCGGCGCACGCACCGGGCGGCGACAATGCGGCTCCGCCCGCGTCGACGCCCGCATGACCGCCATCGCGCCCGAGCCTGATCCCGGTCCCCGGTCCCCGGCCCCCGGTCCCGCGGTGTCCAACATCGCCGCCGCGCTCCCGGAGCACGCGCGCGTGCAGCCGGACGCCATCGCGCTGCGTTGCCCCGGCACGCGCGGTCGCGACGGATCCGCGCGCTACGACGAGGCCCTGACCTACCGCGAACTGGACGCGCGCAGCGATGCCATCGCCGCCGGCCTGCAGGCGTACGACATCGGCCGCGGCGCGCGCGTGGTGGTGATGGTGCGGCCCTCGCCGGAGTTCTTCCTGCTGATGTTCGCGCTGTTCAAGGCCGGCGTGGTGCCGGTGCTGGTCGACCCCGGCATCGACCGCCGCGCCCTCAGGCAGTGCCTCGACGAAGCCGATCCGCATGCCTTCATCGGCATCCCGCTGGCCCACGCCGCGCGCGCGCTGCTGGGCTGGGCGAAGAACGCGCGCGTGCGCATCACCACCGGCGCGCGCGCACGCCTGAGCGATGCGACGCTGGCACAGGTCGAACGCAAGGGAACCGGCGCCGGCGCGCAGCTGGCCGACACGCAGCCCGATGACGTGGCCGCGATCCTGTTCACCAGCGGCTCGACCGGCGTGCCCAAGGGCGTGGTGTACCGGCACCGGCATTTCGTCGCCCAGGTCGCGCTGCTGCGCGAGGCGTTCGGCATCGAGGCCGGCGGCGTCGACCTGCCGACGTTCCCGCCGTTCGCGCTGTTCGATCCGGCGCTGGGGCTGACATCGGTGATCCCCGACATGGATGCCACGCGCCCGGCGCGCGCCGATCCGCGCAGGCTGCATGACGCCATCGCGCGCTTCGGCGTCGACCAGCTGTTCGGCTCGCCGGCGCTGATGGCGGTGCTGGCACGCCATGGCGCGAAGCTGCCGACGCTGCGCCGCGTCACCAGCGCAGGCGCACCCGTGCCAAGCGACGTGGTCGCCGCGATGCGCGCGCTGCTGCCCGACGACGCGAAGTTCTGGACGCCGTACGGCGCCACCGAATGCCTGCCGGTGGCGGTGATCGAGGGGCGCGAGCTGCAGGCCACGCATGTCGGGACCGCGCGCGGCGCCGGCACCTGCGTCGGCCGCCCGCTGGCCGCCAACACCGTGCGCATCATCGCCATCGACGACGCCCCGATCGCGCAGTGGAGCGACGTGCGCGAACTGGGCGCGGGCGAGGTGGGCGAGATCACCGTGGCCGGCCCCACCGCGACGGATGCGTACTTCAACCGCGACGCCGCGACGCGCGCGGCGAAAATCACCGAAGCGTTGGCCGATGGCAGCACCCGCGTGGTGCACCGCATGGGCGACGTGGGCTACCTCGACGGCGACGGGCGGCTGTGGTTCTGCGGCCGCAAGGGTCATCGCGTGTGTACGCGCGATGGCGTGCTGTTCACCGAGCAGGTCGAACCCATCTTCAACACCGTCGAGCGCGTGCAGCGCACCGCGCTGGTCGGCGTCGGCGCGGCCGGCGCGCAGCGGCCGGTGCTGTGCGTGGAGCTGGCCGCGGGGGTGTCGCCGCGCGCGTGGGGCGAGGTCGAGCGCGCGCTGCGGCAGGTCGCCGCCCGGCATCCGGCGCTCGTGGGCATCGACGTCTTCCTGCGCCATCCACGCTTCCCGGTCGACATCCGCCACAACGCGAAGATCGGCCGCGAGGCGCTGGCGGCGTGGGCGGCACGGAGGATCCGCGCGTGACCCTGCTCGTCACCGGCGGCGGCGGGTTCCTCGGCCAGGCACTGTGCCGGGCGTTGCGCGCGCGCGGGCAGGCGGTGCGGAGCTTCAGCCGTTCGCACTACCGCGAGTTGGACGCACTCGGCGTCGAACAGGTGCATGGCGACCTCGCCGACCGAGACGCCGTCATCGAGGCCGCGCGCGGCTGCACGGCGGTGCTGCACAACGCCGCCAAGGCCGGCGCGTGGGGCTCGTACGCGAGTTACTTCGAGGCCAACGTGGTCGGCACGCGCCATGTCGTCGAGGCCTGCCGCGCGCACGGGATCGCGCGCCTCGTGCACACGTCGACGCCCAGCGTCACCCATCGCGCCACCCATCCGGTGGCGGGCGGAACCGCCGACGACGTTCCGTACGGGACGCACCTCAAGGCGCCGTACGCGGCGACCAAGCTGATCGCAGAGCGCGAGGCGCTGGCCGCCAACGATGCGTCGCTCGCGGTGGTCGCGCTGCGCCCGCGACTGATCTGGGGCGTGGGCGACACGCAGATCCTGCCGCGCTTGGTCGCGCGCGCCCGCGCCGGGCGCCTGCGGCTGGTGGGCGATGGCGGCAACGTCATCGACTCGACCTACGTCGACAACGCCGCGCAGGCGCACGTCGACGCGCTCGACGCGCTCGCCCCCGGCAGCGCGTGCGCGGGGCGTGCGTACTTCATCAGCAACGGCGAGCCGCGCAGCATGCGCGACACCGTCAACGCGCTGCTTGCCGCGGCCGGCGCACCGGTCGTGGACAAGTCGCTGCCGTTCCCGCTGGCCTATGCCATCGGCGCGGCGTGCGAGGGCCTGTGGCATGCGCTGCCGCTGAAGGGCGAGCCGCCACTGACGCGGTTCCTCGCCGAGCAGCTCTCGACCACGCACTGGTACGACATGGGCCCTGCGCGCCGCGACTTCGGCTACGTGCCGCGGGTGTCGTTCGACGAAGGGCTCGCGCGGCTGCGCGCGTGGCACCAGGCGACGGCGTAACGCCGGCCACACGGTGCGCCGTCCCCGATCCAGGCACCGGGCGAACTCGGCACTCCAGACGGTCGCCCCTGCGCACGCAGGGGCCCAGTGCGTTCGCTGGTTCCTTGCGTTCGAGTTGAAAGGCGGAAGTCACTGGGCCCCTGCGTCCGCAGGGGCGACGGACTGGGGTTGGTTGCGGGATCGATCGTGCATCCCGCTCATCCCATTTCCCACGCATCCCACTGAACCGGGCATTCCGCGTCTCCACGCACATCCCGCGAACCCCGCCATTCGCATCCAGCCAACGACCCCCACCTACAATCGCCGCATGAACGACGCCGACCGCGCCACGCCCGACCTGCTGTCCGGCCTCAAGCCGCTCGCGGGGCGTGCGCTGGAAGCCGCGCTCAACCGCGCACTCGCGCTCGATCCCGACACGCGCGACGCGCTGGCCGGGCTCGATGGGCGCAGCGTCGCGCTGCACCTGGCCAGCCCGCCGCTGGCCCTGCAGGTGCGCGTGGCCGGCTCGCGGCTGGAAGTGGGGCCGGTGCCCGACGGCGATGCGCCCGACCTCGCCGTGCGCAGCACGCTCGGCGGCCTGCTGTCGCAGCTGCCGGACCTGCTGGGCCTGGGCGCGCCACGCGCGGGCACGCCGGTGGGCGGGTTGCGCATCGAGGGCGATGCCGACCTCGCGCGGCGCCTGCAGCGGCTGGCCGAGGGCTTCGATCCCGACTGGCAGCGCCCGTTCGCCGCGGTGTTCGGCGACGTCGTCGGCGTGCAGGTGGCCAACGCGGTCGGCGGTGCGCTGCGCCATGCGCGCGGCGCGGCCGGCGCGCTGGCCACCAACGCGGCCGAGTACGTCACCGAGGAATCGCGCGACGTGGTGCCGCGCGCCGAGCTCGATGCGTTCCACGACGACGTCGACACCCTGCGCGATGACGTCGAGCGCCTCGCGGCGCGCGTGGCACGCCTCAAGGACTCCCGCGCGTGAGGTCGCTGTTGCGCGCGTGGCGCATCGGCCGCGTGCTGCTGCGCTACCGGCTCGACGCGCTGCTCGACGACACCCCGGTCGAGCGCTGGCTCAAGCTCGCGCGCCCGTTCGTGCCGCGGGCATCGCCGCACGTGCAGGCGCTCTCGCGCGGCGCGCGGCTGCGCATGGCGCTGCAGGAACTCGGGCCGATCTTCGTCAAGTTCGGGCAGATCCTCTCCACGCGCCGCGACCTGGTCCCGCCCGACGTCGCGGTGGAGCTGGCGCTGCTGCAGGACCGCGTCGCGCCGTTCGACGGCCAGGCAGCGCGCGCCATCGTCGAGGCCGCGCTCGACCGCCCGGTCGCCGGCGCGTTCGCCAGCTTCGACACCACGCCGCTGGCGTCGGCGTCGATCGCGCAGGTGCACGCGGCCACGCTGCCCGCCGAGGGCGACGGCGCGCCGCGCGAGGTGGTGGTCAAGGTGCTGCGGCCCGGCATCGAGGCGCAGATCGCCGGCGACATCGCGCTGCTCAAGGCGGTGGCGGGCGTGGTGGAGGCCGCGCATCCGAACGCCGACAAGATCCGCCCGCGCGCGATCGTCGACGAGATCGAGAACACGCTGGCCGCCGAGCTCGACCTGCAGCGCGAGGGCGCCAACGCCAGCGTGCTGCGGCGCAACTGGGCCGGCAGCGACGACCTCTACGTGCCCGAGGTGATCTGGAGCCACACCGCCGAGCGCGCGTTGACGCTAGAGCGCGTGCGCGGCATCCCGTCGGACGACATCGCCGCGCTGGATGCTGCCGGCATCGACCGCAAGGCGCTGGCGGCCAAGGGCGTGCGCGTGTTCTACACGCAGGTGTTCCGCGACAACTTCTTCCACGCCGACGCGCACGCCGGCAACATCTGGGTCGACACCGACCCCGCGCGCCGCGCGAACCCGCGCTTCATCGCGCTGGATTTCGGGATCATGGGCCAGCTCTCCGACGAGGACCAGTACTACCTCGCCGAGAACTTCATGGCGATCTTCAACCGCGACTACCGCCGCATCGCCGAGCTGCACGTGCGCGCGGGCTGGATGCCGTCGACGATCCGCATCGACGAGCTGGAGGCCGCCGCGCGCGCGGTGTGCGAGCCGTACTTCACCCGGCCGCTCTCCGAGATCTCGCTTGCCGAGGTGCTGGTGAAACTCTTCCGCACCGCGCAGCGCTACGAGCTCACGCTGCAGCCGCAGCTGATCCTGCTGCAGAAGACCCTGCTCAACATCGAGGGCGTGGGCCGGCTGATGGATCCCGAGCTCGACATCTGGGCGGTGGCGCGCCCGGTCCTGCAGCGCATCCTGGTCGAGCGCTACAGCCCGCAGCGCCTCGGCGCGGAATTCCGCAAGCGGCTGCCGGAACTGGTCACGCGCGCGCCGGACATGCCGCGGCTGCTGCACGCGTGGCTCGAGCAGCAGGTGGAAGGCCGCCATGCGCTGCACATGCAGTCGGTGGACCTCGCCGAGCTCACCCGCACGGTCAAGGACGCGCAGAAGCGCACCGTGGCCGCGATCCTCGGCACCGGCCTGCTGATCGTGGCGGCGGTGCTGTACGCGCTGGAGGCCGGCGGGCCGCGCATCGCGTCGGTGCCGGCGTCGGCATGGCTGGCGGGCCTGGGTGGGGTGTGGGCGCTGCTGGCGGCGTGGCCGCGACGGCGTTGAGCGCGGCGTCGCCGGCCGGGATGGCCGCGAGCGCGTCCGCCCTGGGCAGCGCACGCGTCGCCGCTGCGATCGATAGCGATGCACCTGCGCCCGCGCCACTGCCCGTGCTGCATGCCGACGACGCGCTGGCCATCGTCGACAAGCCCGCGGGCCTGATGGTCCACGACAGCGCGCTGGCGCGCGGCGAGACCGACTTCGCGGCCGACCGCCTGCGCGAACAGTTCGGGCGTCCGGTATTCCTGGTGCACCGCCTGGACCGCGCGACCAGCGGCTGCCTGCTGCTGGCCTTCGACCGCGACACGGCCTCCGCGCTCGGCACGCTGGTGATGTCGCGCGACGTCGACAAGACGTACTGGGCGATCTGCCGCGGCTGGCCGGCCGAGGTGGAGTTCACGATCGACCATCCGCTCGATGGTGGGCCGGGCAAGCCGGTGAAGAAACCGGCGATCACGCGATTCACGCGGCTGGCGACCACCGAGATCGACGCGCCGTCGACGGGGTTTGCGACCTCGCGCTACGCGTGGCTGCAGGCGCGACCGGAGACCGGCCGCTTCCGGCAGATCCGCCGCCACCTCAAGCACGCCTGCCACCACCTCATCGGCGACACCAGCCACGGCGACGGGCGCCACAACCGCACGTTCCGGATGCTCGGCATCCACCGCATGCTGCTGCACGCGCGCGCGCTGGCGTTCGTGCATCCGCGCACCGGGGCGCGCATCGAGGCATGCGCGCCGCCCGATGCCGAATTCGCGCGCGCGCTCGCGCTGTTCGACGGCGCACCTCCGCCGCCCCCGTAGAGGCGCGCCCGCGCGCCTGCCCCGACCCACGCCCCGCACCCAACCCCGTCTTCGAACGCTCGCGCTCGCCACACCGTGCGCACGTCCACGTGTCGCGGGCTGGCGGTCGCGACGCCCCCGCCCGTAGCATCGCGACCGCATGACCGATGTCCCCGCCCCGTCGATCCCCGAGTCCGAACTGGTCGAACGCTTCGTGCGCGCCGGCGGGCCGGGCGGGCAGAACGTCAACAAGGTCGCCACCGCGGTCGAACTGCGCTTCGACATCGCCAACTCGCCCTCGCTGGCCGAGCCCGTCCGCGCGCGCCTCTTGGCCCGGCGCGACCGCCGCGTCACCGACGCGGGCGTGCTGGTGATCAGCGCGCAGCGCTTCCGCACCCAGGACCGCAACCGCCAGGACGCCCGCGAGCGGCTCGCCGCGTTCATCGCCACCGGGCTCACCGCGCCCAAGCGGCGCATCGCCACCCGGCCCGGGCGCGGTGCGGTCGAACGCCGGCTCGGCGCGAAGCGCGAACGCAGCGCCGTGAAGAAGGACCGGGGCACGCGCACGTGGGACTGAACCGGCCGTCGCTGCATCCCGATGCCCCGCCGCCCGGCACGCTCGCGCACATGCCGCCGCGGGTGCCGCGGGTGCGGCCGCACCGGCTGGTGCGCTGGATCGGCCGCACCGCGCTGCGGCTGGGCGGCTGGCGGATGGTCGGCACGTTCCCCGACCTCGAGCGCGCGGTGCTGATCGGCGCGCCGCATTCGTCCAACTGGGACGGCGTGTGGGGCTTCGCCGCCAAGATGGCGCTGGGCCTGGACATCAAGGTGCTGGGCAAGGACACCCTGCTGCGCGTGCCGGTGATGGGCCCGGTGCTGCGCAGGCTGGGCGTGATCGGCGTGGACCGCAGCGCGCCGGCGGGCGTCGTCGAGCAGGCCGCCGCGCTGCTGCGCCCACCGGCGCGGGTGTGGTTCGGGCTGGCGCCGGAGGGCACCCGCCGGCGCGTGGAGCGCTGGAAGAGCGGGTTCTGGAAGATCGCGCGCGCCGCGCAGGTGCCGGTGGTGCCGGTGTACTTCCACTACCCGGACCGGGTGATCGGCGTGGGCCCGCCGTTCGAGACCAGCGACGACCTCGACGCCGACATGGCGCGCCTGCGCGCGTGGTACGCGCCGTGGCAGGGCAGGCACCGCGGCATCACCTGACCCGCCGCGTCGGCCCATGCGGGCCGCGCATCGCAAGTGGTTGATTGCGCGGCGCGAGGCCGTGGCATGTGACTTGCGTCACCTGACGGGCGGGCCATGGGCCCGTCCGGACAGGGGCGGCAGGTGAAGGCAGGACTCGGCCAAAGCGGGCATCGGCCGCGCGCGCGCGTTGCGTGCGTGGGCCCGTGAGCGCGGCCATGTGGTTCCTGCTCGGTCCGCGCGCGATCACCAGTGCGGTGGACCGCTGGCGCGGGCCGCAGGCGGTGGTGCCCACGCCCACCCAGGACTGGCGTCGCGCGCGCGTGGACGTGGTGGTGTGCGCGCGCAACCAGCAGCGCTGCATCGTCCACTGCCTGGCCGCGCTGGCGCGGCAGACGGTGAAGCCCGAGCGCCTGCTGCTGGTCGACGACGGCGGCGCCGAACGCGACCACACCGCGCAGCTGGCGCGCGAGTTCGCCGACGCCAACGGGATCGACCTGGAGATCGTGCAGCGCAAGTGGTCGCTGGGCCGCTCGGTGACGCTGCGCCGGCAGTCGCGCGAGTTCCGCGGCGACGTGCTGTTCGCCCTCGACGGCGACACCGTGCTCGAGTCGCCGGACTACATCGAGCGCTGCGTGCGCGAGCTGTTCCAGGGCGCGGGCATCGCCAGCGCGTGCGGGCAGCTGCGCACGCTCGGCGCCCCGCACCGCCGCGCGATCGCCGACAGCGCGCCGTTCCGCGCGTGGCTGGCCGGCGACCACTGGGTGGACCCGCATGCGCGCGACGACCGGCTCGAGCGCGTGCTGCGCTGGATCGGCGACGCCCATCGCGACACCATCGCGCTCTACGAGCAGCGCCTCGTCAACCGCGGCCAGATGGACCGCGCCGGCGGCATCGCCCGCCCGGTCGGCCCGGTGGCCTACCGGCGCCGCTACCTCAAGGACCTGTTCGACCGCTGGGATCCGGTGCGGGGAGAGGACGTCACCGACGACGCCGAGCAGTTCATCGGCATGGCGCTGGCCCACGAGGGCTACCGCAACATCCAGCTGCCCGACGTGGTGGCGCGCCGCTGCGGCGAGCGCGTCGGGCGCCTGCCGGCGCTCGCGCACCGCGAGTCGGTGGCGTTCCTCGAGGGCGCGCGCGCGTTCGACGCACTGCTGCGCAGCCCGATCACCCGCGTGCGCCGGCTGCTGGCCGGACGCGCCCGCGGCGACCAGGGCCACGAGCAGCGCCGCGTCGTCGAGGCCTACCGGCAACCGTTCGGCGAACGCCTGACCCGCCTGCACGGCCGGCCGATCGGCACCGCGCTGCACCTGTCCGCGCTCGAGCGCGTCGGCCTGCCCGCCATCGCGCTGGGCGCGCTGCTGCTGGGGCACGGCGACGTGCTGGCGGTCGTGCTGGCCATCGAGGCACTGGTGGTGGCTGCCCTGCTGGCCGTGCTGGCACCCGAAGGCCGCCTGGCCGCCGCCTTCCGCGGCCTGCTCACCGCGCCGCTGCGGCATGCGCTGATGTTCGTGGAATGGGCGGCATTGCTACGCTTCGGTGCGATGCGGCTGGCCCGTCGCTGACCAGGAGCGTCGGCGCCAACGACGCCCTGACGATCGTCCACGACCTGCCGGAACTGCCCGCCCCCGCCGCCAAGGCGCTGCCCGTGCCGCCTACCGGCTACCGCTCCGACGCCCCGGTGGCGTCATAGCCGCCGCGCACGAACAGGTCGGGCTTGATGAGTTCGGTGAACGCGCGCGCGGCCGGCGAGAGGTACTTGCCGCGCCGCACCACCACGCCGTAGCTGCGCGCGGGGAAGTACGCGGCCAGCGAACGCGCCGACAGGCGCGCGCGGTCGGCGTCGGTCAGGCACACCGCGGTGACGATGCTGATTCCCAGGCCCATCGCCACGTACTGCTTGATCACCTCCCAGCCGCCGACTTCCAGCGCCACCGTGTACGGCACGCGCGCGCGCTGGAAGACGAGGTCGACCATCCGGTACGTCGTCAGCCGCTGCGGCGGCAGGATCAGGCCGTAGGGCGAGAGGTCCTCGAGCGCGATGTCGCGCTTGCCGGCCAGAGGGTGGTCGGGCGGGGTGATCAGCATCGGGTCGAAGCGGTAGACCGGCGCGTAGGCCAGGTCCCCCGGGACGTCGAGCATCGACCCCACCGCCAGGTCGACGCCGTCGCTGCGCAGCAGGTCCAGGCCGCCGGCGCCGGTGACGTTGTGCAGGGTGAGGCGCACGTCCGGGTGCGCGGCCTTGAAGGCCGCCACGATCGCCGGGAGCAGGTAGAGGATGGTCGAGGCGCCGGCGGCCACGTGCAGCTCGCCGCCGTCGAGCCCGCGCACGCGCTCGCGGAACGCGCCGTCGAGGCCGTCGATGCCCTCCACCAGCGGCCGCGCCAGCTCGTACAGCGCCTGGCCCTCGCGCGTGAGCGTGAGCCGCCGGCCGCTGCGCTCCAGCAGGCGCACCCCCATCTCGCGCTCAAGCGCCTGCAGCTGCAGGGTCACCGCGGGCTGGCTGACGAACATCGCCTCGGCCGCCCGGGACACCGACCCCAGCCGCGCGGTCTGGCAGAAGGCGCGCAGGGGCTTGAGGCGATCGGCCTTGTAGGCAAAGCGCGGCGCGGTATCAGTCGTTCGCATGTGAGCCTCGCGTGTATTTGACGAGCTTATAACCAACATTGCGAAAACTCGTTTGCGGCCCACCACACGCCGGCGCATGGTCGCCCTCCATCCAACGGAGGCGGGGCAATGGCGGCAGTGCTGGCGGACGACATCGCGCAGGACCTGCGCACCGGCGTGGACCTGCGCGGCCATGCCGTGGGGCAGGACGCGCTGCTGACCCCCGCCGCGCTGGCGCTGATGGCCGAGCTGCACCGTCGCTTCGAGCCGGTCCGCCAGGCCCGCCTCGCCGATCGCCGCATCCGCCAGGCCGCGTTCGATGCCGGGGCGCTGCCGGGCTTCCGCGTCGACACCGCCGAACTGCGCCACGGCCACTGGCACGTCGCGCCGCTGCCGGCCGCGCTGCTGGACCGCCGTGTCGAGATCACCGGCCCGGTCGACCCGAAGATGGTCATCAACGCGCTCAACTCCGGCGCGAACTGCTACATGGCCGACTTCGAGGACTCGACCTCGCCGACCTGGCCCAACCTCGTGACCGGCCAGCGCGCGCTGGTCGACGCGGTCGCCGGCACCCTCACCCACACCGCGCCCGGCACCGGCAAGACCTACGCGCTCAAACCGCGCGACGAACAGGCGGTGCTGATCGTGCGCCCGCGCGGCTGGCACCTCGACGAGAAGCACGTGGTCATCGACGGCGCGCCGCTGTCGGCCAGCCTGTTCGACGCCGCGCTGTTCCTGTTCCACAACGCCACCACGCTCGCCGCGCGCGACCGCGGCCCCTACCTCTACCTGCCCAAGCTAGAGTCGATGGAGGAGGCGCGGTTGTGGGACGAGGTGCTGGTGCACGTCGAGCGCGCGCTGGGCCTGGCGTGCGGGCAGGTCAAGGTCACCGTGCTGATCGAGACGCTGCCGGCGGCGTTCCAGATGCACGAGATCCTGCACGCATTGGGCGGACGCATCGCCGGGCTCAACTGCGGCCGCTGGGACTACGTGTTCTCGACCATCAAAACGCTGCGCGCGCATCGCGACAAGGTGTTGCCGGAACGCGCGCAGGTGACGATGACGCAGCCCTTCCTGCGCACGTATTCGGAACTGCTCATCGCCACCTGCCACGCGCGCGGCGCGCATGCGATGGGCGGCATGGCCGCGCAGATCCCGATCGCGACCGACGCGGCCGCCAACACCATCGCGCTCGACAAGGTGCGCGCCGACAAGCAGCGCGAAGCGGGCGCGGGGCATGACGGCACGTGGGTCGCGCATCCCGCGCTGATCCCGCTGGCGCGCGAGGTGTTCGACGCCGCGATGCCGGACGCGCACCAGCAGCACGTGCTGCGCGAGGACATCGCCGCGCTGCCCGAAGCCGAACTCGCGCAACGGCTGCTCACGATGCCGCTGGGCACCATCACCCGCGCCGGGTTCGACAACAACGTCGAGGTCTGCGTGCGCTACCTCGCCGCGTGGCTCGATGGCAATGGCTGCGTGCCGATCCACTGGCTGATGGAGGACGCCGCCACCGCCGAGATCGCCCGCGCGCAGCTGTGGCAGTGGCTGCACCACGCCGACCAGCGCAACGACGGCGCCGCCTGCGAACCGCTGCACCTCGACGACGGCACGCCGGTCGACTTCGCCCTGCTCGAACGCGCGCTGCTCGGTTTGCCGAGCCGGCTGGCCGCGACCGAGGACCTTCCAGGGCGCAGCCGCGTCGCCGAGGCCATCGGCCTGCTCGACCGCATGACGCAATCCGAGGTGCTGGAGGACTTCCTGACGTTGCCGGCGTATCGGCGACTTGAATGACCCGCGTCCGACTCCCTCCCCTTCGAGGGGAGGGCCGGGGTGGGGATGGTGGTCCTCTCCGGTTGCGATGGACTCCACCTTGACGTTACCGAACACCATCCCCACCCAACCCTCCCCTTGTAGGGGAGGGCTCACACAAAGGCCCCGCCATGACCCTCCCCACCGCCGACCAGCTCCGCCACCAGTGGTCCACCGATCCGCGCTGGGCCGGCATCGAGCGCCCGTATTCCGCCGAGGACGTCGTGCGCCTGCGCGGCACCGTGCATGTCGAGCACTCCATTGCGCGCCTGGGCGCGACCAAGCTGTGGAACTCGCTGCACAGCGAGGACTTCGTCAACGCACTCGGCGCGCTCACCGGCAACCAGGCCATGCAGCAGGTCAAGGCCGGCCTCAAGGCGATCTATCTCTCCGGCTGGCAGGTCGCGGCCGATGCCAACCTCGCCGGCGAGATGTACCCCGACCAGTCGCTGTACCCGGCCAACTCGGTGCCGCAGGTGGTCAAGCGCATCAACAACACGCTGCTGCGCGCCGACCAGCTGCACAACGCGGAAGGCGACACAACCATCGACTTCCTGCAGCCGATCGTCGCCGACGCCGAGGCCGGCTTCGGCGGCGTGCTCAACGCCTTCGAGCTGATGAAGGCGATGATCGAAGCGGGCGCGGCCGGCGTGCACTTCGAGGACCAGCTGGCATCGGTCAAGAAGTGCGGCCACATGGGCGGCAAGGTGCTGGTGCCCACGCGCGAGGCCATCGAGAAGCTGGTTGCCGCGCGCCTGGCCGCCGACGTCATGGGCGTGCCGACCCTGATCGTCGCGCGCACCGACGCCGAGGCCGCGGACCTGTTGACCAGCGACATCGACACAAACGACGTGCCCTTCGTCACCGGCGAGCGCACCGTCGAGGGCTTCTTCAAGACGCGCAACGGCATCGACCAGGCCATCAGCCGCGGCCTCGCCTACGCGCCCTACGCGGACCTGGTGTGGTGCGAGACCGGCAAGCCCGACCTCGAGTTCGCAAGGAAGTTCGCCGAAGCCATCCACGCCAAGTTCCCCGGCAAGCTGCTCGCCTACAACTGCAGCCCCAGCTTCAACTGGAAGAAGAACCTCGACGACGCCACCATCGCGAAGTTCCAGAAGGAACTGGCGTCGATGGGCTACAAGTTCCAGTTCATCACCCTGGCCGGTTTCCACAGCCTCAACTACGGCATGTTCGACCTCGCCCACGGCTACGCGCGCCGGCAGATGAGCGCGTTCGTCGAGCTGCAGGAGCGCGAGTTCGCCGCCGCCGAGCGCGGCTTCACTGCGGTCAAGCACCAGCGCGAGGTCGGCACCGGCTACTTCGACGCGGTCACCCAGACCATCCAGCGCGGCCAGTCCTCGACCACAGCGCTGAAGGGCTCGACCGAGGAGGAGCAGTTCCACGCAGAGCCTGCGATCGCGGCCTGAGGCACGCGCGTCCGACGCCGCGCAAACGGCCCCGCCGGAACGCCGGGTACTATTCGGGCGATCCGCAACGCTGGGCCGTGGGATGACAGCAGAGACCGCCGCGACCGGACCGCTGCGCGAACAGGGCGATCCGCGCGAACGCGACACCACCGCGCTGACCGAGGCCGAGCACGCGCTGTTCGCCGCGGTCGGCCAGGCGCGCGCGGTGCGCGCCGGCGAGGTGCTGTTCCGTCGCGGGGACCTGGGCACCACGATGTTCGTGGTGACCCGCGGGCTGGTCGAGCTCGACTTCGGCGACGACCTCGCAGCCAAGCGCCTGGGCCCGCGCGAGTTCTTCGGCGAGCTGGGCCTGCTGATCGGCAACCATGCCCGCAGCGCCGACGCCCGCGCGCTGGCCGATGGCCAGCTGGTGGAGCTGCGCCACGGCGAGTTCGAAGCGCTGGTGGACCGCGACCCGCGCGCCATCGGCCATTTCCTGCGCCGCGCGATCATGCGCGTGGTGCTCAACGAGCAGTCGCTCATCCGCCGCCTGCGCAAGCGCAACCAGGACCTGCAGGCCGCGCTCGACGGCCTGCGCGCCGCGCACGACCAGCTCGGCCAGGCCGAGGCGCTGACCCGCATCGACGAGCTCACCGGGCTGTTCAACCGCCGCGGCCTGACCCAGCACCTGGCCGACCGCCGCCGCAACGACGTGCTCGACCAGCTCGGCCTGATCCTGGTCGACTGCGACAGCTTCAAGGCCGTCAACGACGTGCACGGCCACCTGGTCGGCGACCGCGTGCTGCAGGGCGTGGCGGGGATCCTGCGTTCGGTCGCCGGCGTGGGCGACGTCGCCTGCCGGCTCGGCGGCGACGAGTTCTGCCTGCTGGTGCGCGCATCGGGGCGCGAGGAGATCCTGCGCGTGGCGCAGTTCATCCTCTCCACCGCCCGCGGCCTGCGGCAGATGCCGCACGAGGTGCCGCTGATCTGCCCGCTGACCATCGGCGCGTGCGCGATCGACCCGTCCGCCGACTGGCCGGACTGGTACGCGCTCGCCGACGCCGCGCTCTACCGCGCCAAGCGGCTGGGGGGCGATCGCGTGGAGTGGCAGGACGACCATCCGGTGGCCGCCGCGCGCGCGTCCTGACGTGGACTGTGCCTGATGGAGACCGTCCCGAACCCCGCCCGCGACGCCCCCGCGCCCACGGGCCCCGCAGCGGATGCGCCCGAGCCGCGCGATGCCCCGCAGCTGCGCACCCTGCTGCTGACCGACCTGTGCGACTCGACCAGCCTCGTCGAGCGCCTCGGCGATGGCCCCGCGGCCGATCTCTTCCGCCGCCATGACGCGCTGGTGCTGCGCCTGCAGCAGCAGTGGCGCGGGCGCCTGATCGACCGCTCCGACGGCCTGCTGCTGCTGTTCGAGCGGCCCATCGACGGCCTCGGCTTCGCGCTCGACTACACCCGCGGCCTGCGCGACATCGGCGCCGAGCGCGGCCACGTGCTGGCCGCGCGCGCGGGCCTGCATGTCGGCGAGGTGCTGACCTGGCGCAACAGCGACGAGGCCGTGCGCGTGGGCGCCAAGCCGCTGGAGGTCGAGGGCCTCGCCAAGCCGATGGCCGGGCGCCTGATGGCGATGGCACGGCCCGGGCAGATCCTGCTGTCGGCGGTCGCCGAACCGTTGACCCACCGCGCCGCGCGCGAGCTCGGCCCGCGCGGCGAGACGCTGGTGTGGAAGTCGCATGGCCGCTGGCGCTTCAAGGGCGTGCCGCAGGCGCAGGAGATCCACGAAGTCGGCGAGCCCGGCCTGGCCCCGCTGCGTGCGCCCGCCTCCTCGCCCAAGGCCTGGCGCGACATCCCGCTGTGGCGCCGCCCCGCCGCGCTGGCCGCCGAGGCCGCGCTGCTCGGCGCCATCGCCATCGGCACCTGGTTCGCCCTGCGCCCGCAACCGGCGATCGCCTTCGGCGAGCGCGACTGGGTGGTGGTCGCCGACCTGCGCAACCTCACCGGCCAGCCGGTGCTCGACGAATCGCTCGAGCAGGCCTTCCGCATCAGCCTCGAGCAGTCGCGCTACGTCAACGTCCTGTCCGACCTGAAAGCCCGCGACACGCTCGCGCGCATGCGCCGTCCCGCCGACACCCGGCTCGACCGCGCCATCGCCAGCGAAATCGCCCTCCGCGACGGCGCCCGCGCGGTGATCCTGCCGACGGTGGCGGAAGTGGGGGGGCGGGTGCGAGTGAGTGCTGAAATTGTCGACCCGCATACGCACACGACGGTGCATGTCGAGCGGGCGGATGGTCGAGGCGTTGAATCAGCACTCGCATCGATTGACGAGGTTACCGCGTCGCTTCGCACAACCCTCGGTGAAGCTCTGTCGAACGTCGAGCGCGACTCTGACCCGCTTCCGGATGTTGCCACCCATAGCCTTGAAGCGTTGCGCGCATACGCCAAGGGCCATTCGGCATTCGCGCTGGGCAAGTGGGACGAGGCGCTGGCGCTTTATCAGCGCGCGGTTGAGCTTGATCCGGATTTTGCGTTGGGACACATCGGGATCGCTCGAGTCCACGTCGCTCTGAGCGATCGTCCCGCTGCGTTGCCAGCCTTGGAGCGCGCGCTTGCCATCAAGCAGAAGCTTCCGGAGCGCGATCGCCTCTATCTCGATGCATGGGCCTCCGAGCTACGCGATCCCGCGTCCGTCCTTTCGCGGTGGAAGCTTCTCGCATCCCTCTATCCGGATTTCCATGCGGGGCAAGCCAACACGGCCTGGGCTCTCTACGTCTTGAATGATTACGAAGCCGCTAGACGCTATGCAGAGCGTGCAAGCGCCGAACAATCACCTCTCCGCGCGCATGAACTGGACAAGTTGGGACGCATCCATCTAGCCCTGAACAAGCCGCGCGAAGCCGCTAACGCGTTTGCGCAGGCGGAAGCGGCCAAGCCCGGTGTCTCGCTTCGTCGCCTCGCGAATCTTGATGCGATCGCAGGGCGGCATGAGTATGCGGATGCGCGGTTGGATGAAGCCGGTTCGGGCCGCTCCCGTGAGGACGCGATCCCCTTCATTGACCGCGTCAGTTTCGCCGTCGACCGTGCCGATTGGGCGCGCGCGGAGGAGTTGCTGGAGCAGGCGAAACGCGCCACTGGCGATCGGACTTTCCTGCGGCGCGAGTTCGACGTCATCTCCGCGACCGTGGGCATGCTTCGCGACCCCTCCCTTGCAGATCGGCAGCGGGAGTTGGTGGATCGACAGGTGGCCGCTGCGTCGATCTCGGATAGCCCCAAAGCGGCCGACGACGCCTTTCTGGCACTAGTCCTCGCTTATGGCGCTCAGCGCGCCGATCGCCCTGCAGTTGCTGCGCGCGTTCTGGATGCCGCAGCGGGCTGGAGTCCGCGATTCAAAGGGACGGTTTTCGAGGCAATGCATGCCGTCGTGGTCGCTGGTCGACTGCGCGCATCCGGCAAGCGGGCCGAGGCCATCGCCTTACTGGAGAAGGACATTGATAGCATCGGGCTAGTGCAGACGCGAGTCCTGCTGATGCGCCTCTACCAAGAAGATGGGCAGCATGAAAAGGCGCTGAAGCTCGCCGACTGGGTGCTGGCGCATCGCGGTCGCGCGTATGTCGAAGCCAATGCCTCGCAAGTGTTGCAGGCACTCAACGTCGCCGATACGCGACTGGTGCGGCTCCATCGTGCGCAAGTGCTGGCGGCCCTCGACCGACACGAGGAGTCCGCCAGCGAGTTGCGTCGTTTCTTTGCCGCTTGGCCGCGTGACCGGGTACCAGCCTATTTGCTGGACAGCGTGGGTCCCACTTTCCCCGACTCGAAGGCATGAATCACGCTGTGATCGGTCTGCGACGTTAGGTAAGTGCGCAGTTGCTCGCGTGAGGCATTGATTTCGTCTTTGGAGGCGAGTTGCTCCGCTGTCATGCAGAAAAAGGCGTCGCCGCGGGAAAGACGTTCTTGTCCAGAAGATGCCTGCGCCGGCTCGTACCCAATGCTGGCAAGGGCAGCCGCAGGATTGGCCTGAAAGCGTTCACGAAAAGTGTCGTCGGTTCCAAGGAGGTCGAGGACTCGGTCTGCTGTACTGTCGTCGAGTGTTCCGTGAGTCCTGTTTGACGAGTTGCCGTTCATGGATGCATTCCCAAAAAATTTTGCGTTTAGAGATGTTCAGCGGAACTTGCCCAGTCGCTCCTCAATGCGCCCAGCCTCCAAAGCGAAAACGACAGTGTGGTTGCCGGCGCTTGTCACGAAAGAACGAATCAAAGTGCGCGTCTCCGCAATCTCCGCCTTCGATGCCAAGGTTCCCGTAAGAAAACAGCCAAACCACGGTAAGAACTGAACTTCGCTTTCACGGCCAGAAGGCAGTTGATAGCCAATGCTTAGAAGCGCGCTCAATGGATCCGTTGAAAAATGATTCCGAAACTCATCGTCCGAGCTCAAGGCATCCAGAAGTCGATCCGCGACCTCTGGATCTAAAGGCGGTTTAGCTGCATTGACGCCTCGGGCTGTGTTCGAGGGCAGGTCGGCCTCACAACTGAAGCGCGTTGCTTTGGCTTGAATCAGCGGATCCTTTGTGCACGATGGAGCGTCGAACGCTACACTTCATTTTTCGTTCATGCAAGCCGCCCACATGCGCGTTCGCCGATGTGCAGTTCTTTTCATCCAGGCCGAGGAAGATTTGAGTTTCAGTCTGGAGTCGTTGCTGAGAGGAGGGGCTGGACTGGAGTCAACGTTACGATGGCGCGTTGTAGCTCCTCACCTCGCCGAAAAGGTAGAACTTTTTGACGAGGACATCTCTTGCCTTGGAAAGATTTCCGCGCATTATTGGAAAGAGGTGGCCGAGCCTTCACCGAGCATGCTCAGGCTTATCAAGGAAGGCCTCATCATCGAATGCGAGCGTTACCCAAGTCACGCTGAGCGTGATCAACGCGTGCGGGACATGAAGTGGTGGCCCTTGGGTGCGGCCTATCACTTCGCTTCTCGGTGGCAGGGCGTTGATGCCGTCGCGTCGACACGCAGGCAAAATCTCGATACCGCCGAGGAGATGGTTGATGCTCTGGGGCTTCCTCCCTCGGAAATCGATCGTTCGTACGTGGGACGTCCGCGAATTGCGTTGGTAGAGGTGGAATCCAGCAAGTTCGACGATGGGCTTGCTCGAAGAGTGACCTGTCGAAACTTCGATTCAGCTGTATCGATATCAGCCAAGGAATGTTCGACGGTGCTCAAGCAAGTGTTCGGGGCGCAGGCAACTGTGGGGGTGGGTGGCGCTACCTTTATCAAGAAGAATGCGCCGTCAGCGGGCGGCCTGCATTCCATCGAGCCCTACATAATCATTCAGCACGTCCAAGACATTCCTCCTGCGCTTTATCACTACAATGCACTAACGCATGTGCTCGAGCTCGTTGTGGATGAGGTTGATGTTTACGAACTTGCTCTGCGGGCTCTAGGTCAACAGTGCTGGTTCGCGAATTCTGCGGTTCAAGTCGTGCTTGTCGCCAGATTCGAACGATGCTTCTGGAAATATCGATCGCACTCGAAGGCATATCGCGCGCAAATCTTGGACGCTGGCCATCTGTCTCAGCTCTTGTATCAGGCAGCGACGAATCTAGGTCTTGGGGCGTTTGTCACGTCCGCCATCAACGAAATCGATATAGAGAAGATGTTCGGTCTTGACGAGCTGACTTGCGGGCCGATAGCCATATGCGGTTTTGGACCTCGCGCTCAAGATCAGACGGTGACCGAATTCGATCCTTTAGGAGAGGTGTGGAGCCGTTCAACTCCGTAGCGGTTTCAGGCAGGCGACTCTTTAATGGTGATGGGCTCAGCACCCTGTTTTAGGCCGCCATTTCATCTCGCCGATAGCCGATAGCTTCGGTAAGGTGTGCAGTGGCGATCGCCTCGCTGCCCGCAAGATCGGCGATGGTGCGCGCGACGCGGAGGATGCGGTGCATCGAGCGCGCAGACAGCCGCAGCGCATCGATCGCGCGCTCGAGCAGCAGTTGGTCGGGCGCGGCGAGGCGGCAGTGCGCGGTGGTCTCGGCCTGGGTGAGGTGGGCGTTGGTGCGCGGGCCGCGGGCGGCCTGCATCGCGCGCGCGGCGTGCACGCGGTCGCGGATCGTTGTCGAGGGTTCGCCAGGCGCTGCGTCCGGGCGCAGTTCGGCCGGCGGCAGGCGCGGCACGTCGACGTGCAGGTCGATGCGATCGAGCAGCGGGCCTGACACGCGGCCGCGGTAGCGGGCGATGGACTCGCCGCTGCAGCGGCAACGTCCGCTGCTGTCGCCGGCCCAGCCGCAGGGGCAGGGATTCATCGCCGCGACGAGCTGGAAGCGCGCGGGGAATTCGCTCTGCCGCGCGGCGCGGGAAATCGTGACGACGCCCGATTCGAGCGGCTCGCGCAGCACCTCCAGCGCATGGCGGTTCCACTCGGGCAGCTCGTCCAGGAACAGCACGCCGTTGTGCGCCAGCGAGATCTCGCCGGGTCGCGGATCCGCGCCGCCGCCCACCAGTGCCACGCCGCTGGCGGTGTGGTGCGGCGAGCGGAACGGACGCTGGCGCCAGCGCGCCGGGTCGATGCCGCGGCCGCTCACCGACGCGAGCGCCGCGGTCTCCAGCGCCTCGGCGTCGCATGCTTCCGGCAGCAGGCCGGGCAGGCGTTGTGCCAACAGCGTCTTTCCGCAGCCCGGAGGACCGACGAGCAGGACGTGATGCCGACCCGCCGCGGCGATCTCCAGCGCGCGCCGTGCATGCACCTGGCCGCGCACGTCGAGCATGTCCGGCACCGGTGCGGGATCGGCGGCGACGGCCCGTGCCTGCGGCAGCGCGCGCCCCCCCTGCAGCATCGCGCACACCTCCAGCAGCGTGCGCGCGGTGCGCACGTCGCAGCCGGCGGCCAGCGCGGCTTCGGCGCCGTTGCCCGGCGGCACCACCAGCATGCGTCCCGCTTCGGCCGCGGCCAATGCGGCGGGCAGCACGCCATCGACCGCGCGCAACTCGCCGGTCAAGGCCAGCTCGCCGAGGAACTCGCACTCGCGCAGCGCCTCCAGTGGCACCTGTCCGCTGGCCGCGAGGATGCCGAGCGCGATCGGCAGGTCGAAGCGGCCGCCGTCCTTCGGCAGGTCAGCCGGCGCGAGGTTGACGGTGATGACGCGGGCGGGGAAGTCGAACTGGCTGGCGTACAGCGCCGCGCGCACGCGGTCCTTGGCCTCGCGCACGGCGGTCTCGGGCAGGCCGACGATGGCCGTGCGCGGCAGGCCACCGGACAGGTGCACCTCCACCCGCACGTCGGGCGCGCGCACGCCGGCGCGTGCACGGGTGTGCACGATCGCGAGGTTCATGGCGGTGCCCTCAGCGCGCGTCGCGCGCGCGGGCTTCCATCTCGGCGACCTGCGCCTGCAGCGTCTCGAGCTTCTCGCGCGTGCGGGCGAGCACGGCGCGCTGCACGTCGAACTCCTCGCGGGTGACGAGATCCAGCCTGCCGAGGCCGGCCTGCAGCATCGCCTTGAAGTTCTGCTGCAGCTCCTCGCGGCCCTCGCGCACGCCCGGCGGCACCAGGGAGGAGAGGCGGCGGGCGAGGTCGTCGATGTGGGCGATGTCGATCATGGCAGGCAATCCTCGGGCGGTGCGCCAGCGTGGCAGCCGCATGGCGCCGGTGCATTCAGGCGAATGCGGCCCGCGGGGTCGGGCAAGTGCGGTGCGTGCATGACAGCACGCGCGCGCGCCGCCTCGCAACCGCGCGCTATCCTGCCGCGCAGGACGTCAACGGATGTGCGCGCGATGAAGATGGTCATGGCGGTGATCAAGCCGTTCAAGCTCGACGACGTCCGCGAGGCGCTGGCCGAAGCCGGCGTGGCCGGGATCACCGCGACCGAGGTCAAGGGCTTCGGCCGCCAGAAAGGCCACACCGAGCTCTACCGCGGCGCCGAGTACGTCGTCGACTTCCTGCCCAAGATCAAGCTCGAGGTCGCGGTCACCGATGAGCAGGTCGACGCGGTGGTCGAGGCGATCATGCAGTCCGCCGGCACCGGCAAGATCGGCGACGGCAAGGTGTTCGTGTACGACCTGCAGCGGGTGGTGCGGATCCGCACCGGGGAGATGAATGGCGACGCGTTGTAACCGCGCAACGCTTCCATCGGGTGGGCCCTGGCCCACCGTTTTCGCAGGTGTGCATGCACGACGGTGGGCTGAAGCCCACCCGATGGGAATCGGGGCGTCACTCACCCACGGCCGTCGGCTAGGTTGGCTGCATCAACCCAGCATTGAGTGACGGTGGAGCTGGGTTGGTGAAGCCAACCCCGCCTAGGCCCGCTTCTGATCCGCGTTGATCCGCGTCGAAAGGGGCGTTGCCTCATCGCCTGTCCGTAGGCTGGGTTGGCTCCATCAACCCAGCATTGATTGCCGACGAAGCTGGGTTGGTGAAGCCAACCCGGCCTACGCCCGCGTCCCATCCGCGTTGATCCGCGTTGATCCGCGTTGATCCGCGTCGAGAAGGCGTCGCCTACTCGCCCAGCGCGCGCGCCACGAACGGCGGCAGGCTGGCCGCGCCGGCGTGGATGTCGGCGGTGTAGTAGTCGGTGTCGAACGTCTTGCCGCGCGCGGCGTCGGTGCGCACGTCGAAGCCGCCGGACTTCCTGGCCAGCGTGCAGCTCCACCAGCCGGTGGGATAGCACGGCTGCGGGAACGGCAGGGTCTGGAACGTGGTGAAGCCGGCCTTGCGCATCTCGCCGCGCATTTCCTTGATGAGATCGAGCAGCATCAGCGGCGATTCGCTCTGCTGCACCAGGATGCCGTCCTCGCGCAGGGCCCTGAAGCAGCTTTCGTAGAAGGCCTTGTTGAACAGGCCCTCGGCAGGGCCCACCGGGTCGGTGGAGTCGACGATGACGATGTCCACGCTGCCGGGCGCGATGTTCTTCATGTAGGCGATGCCGTCGTCGAACATCAGCGTCGCGCGCGGGTCGCCGTTGCGCTCGCACAGTTCCGGGAACCACTTCTCGGCCATGCGCGTGACCTGCTCATCGATGTCGCACTGCACGGCCGTCTGCACGCCGTCGTGCTTGAGCACCTCGCGCAGCGTGCCGCAGTCGCCGCCGCCGATGATCACCACGTTGCGCGGGTTGGCGTGGGTGAACAGCGCGGGGTGCGACATCATCTCGTGGTAGAGGAAGTTGTCGCGCGTGGTCAGCATCATCGCGCCGTCGATGAGCATGAGGTTGCCCCAGTCGGTCGACTCGAAGATCTCGATCTTCTGGAACTCCGACTGCACCTCGTCGAGCTTGCGCACGATGCGGTAGCCGATGGCCGAGCCGGTGGGCTCGAAGTTCTCGTAATGCCAGGTCGGCGTGGTCATGGGCGGCTCCGTGGGAAAAAGGCGGCGGCAGGATGCCGCGCGGCGCGTGCCGGGCCGATGACAGCCCGGCGCGGGGCGGCGATTTTATGGGCATTCCCGCCTGCATCGGCGTCGAGGCGCCGCGCGCCCGCGGGGGCTCACGCGGGCCGCCTCCACCGCGTCGCTAGAATGCGCGGCCCGCACACCGCACAGGCATCGCGCCTATGGACTGGTCGCTCGATCAGGCCCGCAAGACCTACTCCATCCCGCACTGGTCGGAAGGCTATTTCGACGTGGACAGCGAGGGGCGCATGGCCGTGCGCCCGCGCGGCGAGGGCGGCCCGGTGCTGGCGCTGCCGGAGATCGTGGATGCCGCGCGCGCGCGCGGCGCCAAGCTGCCGCTGCTGCTGCGCTTCCCCGACATCCTCGCCGACCGCCTGGCCACGCTGCAGCGCGCGTTCGCCCAGGCGATGGACGACTGCGACTACTCCGGCGGCTACACCGCGGTGTACCCGATCAAGGTGAACCAGCACCGCGCAGTGGCCGGCACGCTCGCGCGCGCGGGCGCTGCGGGTGCGACGACGCGCACCGGGTTCGGCCTGGAAGCCGGCAGCAAGCCGGAATTGATGGCGGTGCTGGCGCTGTCCTCGCCCGGCGCGCTCATTGTCTGCAACGGCTACAAGGACCGCGAATACATCCGCCTGGCGCTGATCGGCAGGAAACTCGGGCTGGATACCTACATCGTGGTGGAGAAGCCCAGCGAGCTGGCGCTGGTCATCGAGGAGGCCAACGCGCTCGGCGTGCGCCCGGGGCTCGGCGTGCGCATGCGGCTGGCCTCCTTGGGAGCGGGCAAGTGGCAGAACAGCGGCGGCGACAAGGCCAAGTTCGGCCTCTCGCCGCGGCAGGTGCTGGACCTGTGGAAGACCCTGCGCGACGCGGGCCTGGGCGACTGCCTGGGCCTGCTGCACTTCCACATGGGCAGCCAGATCTCCAACGTGCGCGACATCGCCAACGGCATGCGCGAGGCGGTGCGCTACTTCGTCGAGCTCTCGCGGCTGGGCGCCAACGTGCGCTGGATGGACGTCGGCGGCGGCCTCGGCGTCGACTACGAAGGCACGCGGTCGCGCAGCTTCTGCTCGATCAACTACGGCGTGGCGCAGTACGCGCTCAACATCGTGCAGCCGCTGGCCGAGGCCTGCGTCGAGCACGGCTTGGCGCCGCCGCGCATCGTCACCGAATGCGGCCGCGCGATGACCGCGCACCATGCGCTGCTGGTGGCCAACGTGTCGGAAGTCGAGCGCGCACCGGAAGGCCGCGTGCCGCCAGCGCACGACGACGAACCGGCGGTGATCAGGCACCTGCGCGAGATCCATGGCGAGCTCGCCGAGCGGCCCGCGGTCGAGCTGTTCCACGAGGCGCAGCACGCGCATGCCGAAGGCCTGGCCCTGTACGCGCTCGGCCAGCTCGATCTCACCCATCGTGCGCGCCTTGATGATCTGTTCTACGCCATCGCCCACGCGGTGCGCGCGCGCCTGTCGTACGGCGAGAAGAGCCACCGCGACCTGCTCGACGAACTCAACGAACGGCTGGTCGACAAGTACTTCGTCAACTTCAGCGTGTTCGAGTCGATGCCCGATGTGTGGGCGATCGACCAGGTGTTCCCGATCGTCCCGATCGAGCGCCTGGACGAGGCGCCGGACCGCCGCGGCACCATCGCCGACCTCACCTGCGATTCGGACGGCAAGATCAGCACCTACGTGGAGAGCGAGGAACTCGACACCTCGCTGCCGCTGCATTCGCTGCGCACGGGCGAGGCGTATCGGCTCGCGTTCTTCCTGGTCGGCGCGTACCAGGAGATCCTCGGCGACATCCACAACCTGTTCGGCGACACCGACGCGGTGGACGTGCTGATCGACGGCGACGGCTTCGCACTCGGCGCGCAGCGCCGTGGCGACACCACCGACGTGATGCTCGATTACGTCGGCTACGTGCTCGACGACCTGCGCGGCGAGTACCGCGCGCGGATCGACGCCGCCGGCCTGCCGGCCGACGAGGCCGCGCGCATGGCCGAGGCGCTGGAAACCGGCCTGACCGGCTACACCTACCTCGACGACGCACCGCTCGCATGAGCACGCCTGCTTCGATGCGTGTCGGCGTGATCGGCCTCGGCGCGATGGGCGCGCCGATGGCCCGCCACCTGCACGCGCGTGGACTGCTGGAGATTGTCGGCAACCGCACGCAGGCCAAGGCCGATGCGCTGGGTGGCGAGCTCGGCGTGCGCGCGGCGCAGCAGGTCGCGCACTTCGCCGACTGCGAGGCGGTCGTGCTGTGCGTGTCGCTGGATGCCGACGTGCTGGAGAACGCGCAGGCGCTGGCCGCCGTGCTGCGACCCGGCAGCGTGGTCGTCGACCACTCGACGGTGTCGGTGGACACCGCGCGCCGCGTGGCCGCGTTGCTGGCGGCGCAGGACATCGCGTTCCTCGATGCGCCGGTGTCCGGCGGCGTGGAAGGCGCGCGCAACGGCCGGCTGTCGATCATGGTCGGCGGCGATGCCGACGTGCTCGAACGCGTGCGGCCGCTGCTGGACTGCTATGCGGCGCGCATCGCCCACATGGGCGCGCACGGCGCGGGACAGGCGACCAAGGCCGTCAACCAGGTGCTGGTGGCCGGCATCAACGAGGCCGTGTGCGAAGGCCTGGCGCTGGGCGATGCACTCGGACTCGACGCCGACACGCTGTTGCCGACGCTTATGGCGGGCGCCGCCAGCAACTGGTTCCTCGACAAGCGCGGCGCGACGCTGCTGCGCGGCGACTACGCGCCCGGCTTCAAGTGCGCGCACATGCTCAAGGACCTGCGCATCGTGCAGGCGATGGCGCGCGACGCCGGCGTGTCTTCGGCCGTGATCGACCAAGCCGAGGCCGACTATGCCGAACTGGTGCAGCGCGGGCAGGGCGAGGCGGACACCTCGGCGCTGTACACGCTCAAACGCGCGCGTTGAGGCACGTGCCCGAGGCGCGCGCCTTGGGACACGCGGCCTAGCCGCCGGCGTCGGTGATCGCGGCGTCGCGCTGGCGCGCGGCCGCGTCGACGGAGTCCTGCGCGGCGCGTGCCTTGTCCTGCGGCGCGCGGATGGCGTCGCGCAGCTCGGTGGCCTGCGGTTCGGGGCGACGTTCCTTTTCCGGCGGCTTGGGCTTCTCGCAGGACGCCAGCAGCACGCACAGCACGGCAACAGCAAGGATGGACAGGCGCATGGCGACCTCGCACGGGGACCCGCGCGCATCGTAGCGCCGGGCTGCGCTGTCCGGATCCGGCGAGCGCGGCGTGCATGCGAGGCGGAGACTGCGCGCGTCGATCGAAGCGTGGTCGGGCCGATTGAAGAGCGCACACGCTATGAAGCGTGGTCGGGCCGATTGAAGAGCGCACACGCTATGAGGACCGTCGCCCCTGCGAACGCAGGGGCCCAGCGCCCTTGCTTGCGCGGTGCGCGCGTGGGAAAGCCAAGTCACTGGGCCCCTGCGTTCGCAGGGGCGACGACTGTGGGGCGCCACTGACAGCCGCGTCCGCCGCCCGGCCCGCGTCGCTATGCTTGCCGCAGGCAGACGCGAAGGATGGACATGGATCCACGACGCTGGCGACTGGACGGGCAGCGCGCGCTGGTGACCGGGGCGAGCGCGGGCATCGGCCGCGCCATCGCGCGCGAGCTGCTGGGGTTCGGCGCCGACGTACTGCTGGCCGCGCGCAGCCTCGACGCGCTTGAAGCCACGCGCAGCGAGCTGCTGGAGGAATTCGGCGGGCGCGAGATCGACGTGTTCGCCTGCGACGTCGGCAGCGACGAGGACCGACGCGCGCTGCTCGATTGGGTCGAGGACACCGGCGACGGCCTGCACGTGCTGGTCAACAACGCCGGCGGAAACCTCAGCAAGCCCGCCATCGAATACGCCGAGGAGGAGTGGCGGCAGGTGTTCGAGGTCAACACCTTCAGCGCGTTCGAGATCAGCCGCTACGCGCATCCGCTGCTGGCGCGCCATGCGGCGTCCGCCATCGTCAACGTCGGCAGTGTCTCGGGCCTGATCCACGTGCGCACCGGCGCGCCCTACGGCATGGCCAAGGCCGCGCTGCACCAGATGACGCGCAACCTCGCGGTGGAGTGGGCCGACGACGGCATCCGCGTGAACGCGGTGGCGCCCTGGTACATCCGCACGCGGCGCACGTCGTCGAAGTTGAGCGATCCCGACTACCTCGACGACGTGCTGCTGCGCACGCCGGCCGGGCGCATCGGCGAACCGGAGGACGTGGCGGCCGCGGTGGCGTTCCTGTGCCTGCCGGCGTCGGGCTACGTCACCGGCGAATGCATCGCGGTGGACGGCGGCTTCCTGCGCTACGGGTTCTAGTTGAGGCGCGCCCGCGCGCCTGGCCGATGCTGCGGAGCAGGCTGGGAGGCGTGCACACACACGCCCGGCCAGCGCGCGGGGCAGGCGCGCAGGCGCGCCTCTACGGGCTGCGGCGCGCGGCGCGGGCTCGCGTCAGCGCCATGCAATGCGGCGATGGTTCGTGCGTGTCGCGTCCTTGGCGATGCACGCCATCGCAATCCGGTGCGCAGCGGGATGCACCGACGCCGCCGCCTGGCGACGACGCGCGGCCCTCAACGCGCCGGCGAGCAGGTGGGGCCGGACAGCACGGCTTCCGCGCGTGCGATCTCCGCGTGCAGCGGGAGGCCGGCGTCGAGGCCGCCCGCCTGCTGCAGGTCCTGCAGGCGGCGCGCCCAGCGTTCGCAGCGCTGCGCGTCGGGCACCGCCACGCACGACACGCTGGTGTCGACGTCGCACGCGCCGCCGGTGGCGAGCAGCGTGGCGCAGCGCTCGAATGGGTCGGCGGCATCGGCCCAGCGGACGCCGCCACCCGGCGCGCGGCATTCGTACAGCGCCGGCGGGAGCGGCGGCGGTGCGGCCGGGAGCACGCCGGGCATCGTGAACGGCACAGCCGGCATCGGCGATTCACCGGCGCTCGCGGGTGCGGACGCTGCAGCCGGAGTCGCAGCAGTGGCCGGCGTCAACGGCAGCACGCGTGCCGGGATCGGCACCGCGGTGGGCGACGCCGCGCTGGGCACGCCGCCGAGCGTGCGCTTGCTCTGCGTGGTGCCGGCCGGGCAGGGCCGGTCGTTCTGCACGGTGACGTTGCCGGCCGCGTCGGTGCAGCGGTAGATCGTGACCGCGTCCTGCGCGTGCACCGCCGTCGCGAGGATGCATGCAGCCAACGCCAGGCACCACCATCTCGAACGCATCGCGTGTCTCCTCAGCAGTCCTGGGCCAGCCGCGCGTCGATGCCGCGTTGCTCGGCGGTGATCGCGCTGCGTTCGCCCTGCAGCGCGCTGTTGTAGCGCCGGTCCAGCGCGTCGCGGCGATCCTGCAGGCGCGCGCAGACTTCCGCCTGCGGCAGCGCCGAGCACGCGTCGCGCACCCAGGTGCCGCCCGCGTGCCCGTACCCGATCACCGGGAAGCGCCCGTCGGGCCCCGGGCGCGGCGTGGGCCGCCCGACATGGTCGTTGGGCCCGCGCCACTGGCCGAAACGGTCGCGCGCGTACACCGGGTAGCCCAGCGTCCACAGCGGCACCCAGCGCGGATTGCCCTCGGGGGTGGCGCTGGTGTAGGTCGCGCCGTCGGGCGTGGTGCACTCGTACAGCGGTTGCGGGCGCTCGACGACGATCACCCGGGTCGTCTCGCGCGGCGCCTCGCGCACCGGTGCGGGCCGCGCCACGACCACGGCGCGCGGCGCCGGATCGCGCGGGCGCAGCATCTCGCGGGTGCGCTGCGCCTCGCCCTTGCGGCACGGCGTATCGCGCAGGGTCAGGCGGCCCTGCGCGTCGGTGCAGCGATAGACGGTGACGCTGTCCTGCGCGGCGCGCGCCGGCAGCGCCAGGGCGAAGGTCAACGCGAGGAGGACGGCGGCACGCATGGTCCGATCATGCGCGCGGCCGCATGCACCGCGCGCGACCGGCGCCTGAACGCACGCGCGGTGCGCGATCGGCGGTCGCTCAGTCGGCGCGGGCGTATTCGATGCGCATCATCCGGCGCTCGGTGCCGCCGCGCGTCTCGAACGATTCCATCACGTGGTGGTCCGCGTCGACGATCCGGATCGTGTCGCGCGTCGCATACCGCTTGCCGCCTTCCGACGGATCGGCCATCTCGCCCCTGAAGGTGTACGTCCGCGTCGAAGGGTCGTAGCTGCCGGTGGTGAAGTACTGGCCGGTGCCCATGCTGTCGACCCAGTGGTTGACGTACTCGCGCGCGGCGTTGTCGTAGCCGGTCATCGCGATGCCCTCGAACGGCTCGCCCATGAACTCGCCCTTGTAGTGCGTGCGCACCTGGCGGCCGCCGAACTCGACGGTGTTGGTGGCCGTGCCGCTGGACGTCGACGGCGGCGCGGACGGGTCCATCCACATCGTCGTGGTGGCGTTCCACCGGCCCTTGAAATGCTCTGCCAGCCGCGCGTGCTCGGCGCCGGGCGCGAACGAGGCCTGCCACGCCTGCATCTTCGCCATCGCCTCGGCGGAGGGTTGCGCGCCGTCGGCGGGCTTGCCCTCGCCGGCGGCGGCGGGCGACGCGAGGAGTGCCAGGAAGAGCGCCAGGGGCGCCAGTCGGGTGGTGCGCATGCCGCTGCTCCATGCCATCCGGCCGATCGCCGGCGCGCAGGATGCTACGCCCGCGCAATGGCCCGCCCATGCCGTGCATCGGCGCGCGCCGCGCCGGATCGACTGGCGGCCGCCACGATCGCGATCAGCGACGCGTCCGGGAGCGCACGGCTCACGGCTTCCTGGCCACCTTCTTCATCCCGGGGACGAAGGGCTTGGGCGTGACCAGGGGTTGGGCGAGTGGCGGGGCGAGCGGCGCGGCAGCCTTCCTGGCCACCTTCTTCGCCGCCTTCTTCGCGGTGGCCTTCTTCGCGACTGTCTTCTTCACGACTGTCTTCTTCGCCGCGGCCTTCTTCGCAGCCGGCGTCTTCTCGCCCGGCGCATTGGCGGGCTTGGTCGACTTCGTGGTCCTGGTCGTCTTCGTCGCCTTCTTGGCGAAGCGCGCCTTCATCGGCTTGCCGGTCTCGGCCATGAGCTGCTCGACCTCCTCGCGCGTGAGCGAGGCGGGATCGCGCTCCTTGGGGATGCGGCCGTTCTTGGCGCCGTCGCTGATGTACGGGCCGTAGCGGCCGTTGAGCACCTGGATGTCGCTGCCCTCGAAGCTCTTGATCACGCGGTTGCGCGCGATCTCCTCCTTCTCCTCGACCAGCTGCACGGCGCGCGCAAGGTCGATCTTGTACGGGTCGTCGTCCTTGCCCAGCGAGGCGTACGTCGCGCCGCGCCGCGCGAACGGCCCGAAGCGGCCGATGCCGACGCTCACCGGCTCGCCGTTGGACTCGCCCAGCGCGCGCGGCATCTTGAACAGCTCCAGCGCGTCGGGCAGCGAGATCGAATAGATGCTCTGCCCGGGGCGCAGGGACGCGAACTGCGGCTTGTCCTGGTCCTCGACGGTGCCGATCTGCACCAGCGGGCCGTACTTGCCGATGCGCGCGCTGACCTCGCGGCCGGACTTCGGATCGCTGCCGAGCACGCGCACGCTGCCGGCGTCGGTCTTGTCCAGCGATTCCTGCTTGTCGGCCACCAGCGCCTTGAACGGCTGCCAGAAGCGTTCCATCAGCGGCAGCCAGTCCTCCTCGCCGCGGCTGACCGCATCGAGCTCGTCCTCGAGCCTGGCGGTGAAGTCGTAGTCGACGTACTGCGTGAAGTGGCCGGAGAGGAACTTCGACACCGCGCGGCCCACGTCGGACGGGCGGAAGCTGCGGCCTTCCATCTCGACGTACTTGCGGAACTGCAGCGTCTGGATGATCGAGGCGTATGTCGAGGGACGGCCGATGCCGTATTCCTCGAGCGCCTTGACCAGCGCGGCTTCGGTGAAGCGCGGCGGCGGCTGGGTGAAGTGCTGCTCGGCGACGATCGATTCGAGCGGCACGCGGTCGCCGGTCTTCATCGCCGGCAGCTTGCGGCCCTCGTCATCGTCCTCGCTGGTCTTCTCGTCCCGGCCTTCCTGGTAGACGGCCAGGAAGCCCGGGTCGACGATCGTGGTGCCCGACGCGCGGAAGCTGTGCGCGCTGCCGGCGGCGAGGTCCACCGACACCGTGTTGAGCGTCGCCGGCACCATCTGCGAGGCGACGGCGCGCTTCCACACCAGGTCGTAGAGCTTGCGTTCGTCGTCGTTGAGGTACTTCGCGATGCCCGCCGGCGTGCGCAGCGCGGAGGTCGGGCGCACCGCCTCGTGCGCTTCCTGCGCGTTCTTGCTCTTGGTCTTGTAGACGTTCGGGGTGTCGGGCACCGCCCGGGTACCGAAGTCGCGCGCGATGACGTCGCGCAGCTCGGCCAGCGCCTCGCCGGACAGGTGCACCGAGTCGGTGCGCATGTAGCTGATCAGGCCGACGGTGCCTTCCTCGCCGATGTTGATGCCCTCGTACAGCTTCTGCGCGACCTGCATCGTGCGCCGGGTGGTGAAGCCGAGCTTGCGCGCGGCTTCCTGCTGCAGCGTGGAGGTGGTGAACGGCGGCGCCGGGCGGCGCTTGCGCTCCTTGCTGGCCACGTCGGTGACGTGCAGCGCGCCCTGCGCGTCGCGCACGATGCGCAACCGCGCGTCCTCGGCGGTGTCGCCGTCGGTGACGGTGAACTGCTCGAACTTCGCGCCGTCGAGCTTCACCAGCTTGGCGGTGAACGGCTGCGACGGATGCGCGCACGCGGCCTCGATCGACCAGTACTCGCGTGCGCGGAACGCCTCGATCTCCTCCTCGCGCTCGACGATCATTCGCAGCGCCGGCGACTGCACGCGCCCGGCCGACAGCCCGCGCTGCACCTTGCGCCACAGCACCGGCGACAGGTTGAAGCCCACCAGGTAGTCCAGCGCGCGGCGCGCCTGCTGCGCGTCGACCAGCGGCGCGGCGATCACGCGCGGGTGCGCCATCGCCTCCTTGATCGCGCGCGGGGTGATCTCGGTGAACACCACGCGGTGCAGCGGCTTGTCGCCCACGAGGCCCCGCTCGCGCAGGATCTCGGCGATGTGCCAGCTGATCGCCTCGCCCTCGCGGTCCGGGTCGGTGGCCAGGAACAGGTTGTCGGCGAGCTTGGCGGCGCGGGCGATGGCCTCGACGTGCTTCTCGTTCTTCTCGATCAGGTCGTAGCGCATGGCGAAGCCGTGCTCGGGATCGACCGCGCCCTCTTTCGGCACCAGGTCGCGCACGTGGCCATAGCTGGCCAGGACGGTGAAGTCCTTGCCGAGGTACTTGTTGATCGTCTTGGCCTTGGCGGGCGACTCGACGATGAGGAGGTTCTTGGCCACGGGGGTCGGCTCGAAGGGGCGCGCCGATGGCGGCGCCGCAGATGGCAACGCCCGCGGCGCGGGCCGCGGGCGTCGGGCGATGTCTCTCTTTTAGTAGGGCCGCCGCCGGGCGCGGCTGTCAAGCCGCCCCGCGCCGCCCCGGCCGTTCAGCGCGCGCCGCCGGCCATCATCACGCCCAGGAAGAAGGCGAAGCCCAGGTAGCCCACGCAGAGCAGCAGCGACAGGATGATGACCGCCAGGGTGACCCCGCCCAGCTCGCGGCGCTGGCGTTCCGGGTGGGCGGTGTAGGCCCAGCGGTCCACCACCAGGGTGCTGCAGACCATGTCGTGCAGGGCGCGCTTGCGGTCGGTGAAGGCGGCCATCAGGAAGCCGATGCCCAGCACCAGCCACGACAGGACCGTCGCGAAGTAGCGGCCGATCCCGCGCGCGAACGAGATCCGCCCGCCGGCCTCGTCGACCACCTTGATGCCGACCGCCATCTTGCCCAGCGTCGCCTGCGCGCCGCCGGCGTGGAACCAGGCGAAGTACACCGCCTGCAGCCCGATCGGCAGCAGGTACATCAGAAGCAGCGCGACGATCCCGCCGGTGGTGGCGAACAGGGCGTCGGGCGTGGCCAGCGATCCCAGCGTGCCGAACATCGCCACGGCGATGGCCAACTGCACGCCCATCGCGACGATCGTCACCAGCAGCGCATCGATCGAATAGGCCGCGTAGCGTTTCCAGAAACCGGCATCGACCACCTCGCCGCCGGTGACCACGCCGGGGTCCGCGGCCACGATGGCGGCCGGGGGCGCATACGGGGACCAGTGCGCCGGCGCGCGCGCCTCGGCTGCGGGCGGGGGGGCGTCGAGGGGGTCGACGGGGCCGGTCGAGTCGATGGGGTCGAGGGCGAAGGTCGCGCGGGCCGGGCCCGGCAGGCCCAGCTCGGCGGATGCCTCGCGCCAGGGGCGCCACTGCGCCCAGCCATCGCGCCAGACGAGCGCGTCCGCATCGAGCGCGCCGGTCTCGTGCAGGCGGCGCAGCGCGGCGGCGTCCACGGGGCCATGGCGCTGGCGCTGGGAGTCGCTGTAGTACCAGTCGGTCGGCATCGGCTCGGGTTCGGCGTTCAGGCGAAGGCAGGGCGGCGACGGAAGCGGCGTGCGCGGGCGATGGGGCCGCGGCCCGGGTGCTGGCGGCGCCGCGTCAACGCGTGCAATGCGACGGGCGGGCCGTGCGGTGGAGCACCAACGTGCGACGTGGAACCGGTGCGCGCCGGCCGACCGGGGTCAGTGCACCGGCTCGGGCTCGTCCTCGAAGATCTGCGTCTCCATCCAGGCGTACGCGGCCTCCGAGCCGGGCTGGTTGAACAGCACCATCAGCACGACCCACTTGAGGTCGTCGAGGTCGAGCGTGTCCTGGTCGAGCGCCATCGCGCGGTCGAGCACCAGCTCGCGCTGGCCGGCGTCGAGCACGCCGTGCTGCTCGAGCAGCATCAGGAAGCCCCGGCACTCGACGTCGAGCTTGTCGAGCTCGGCGCCGAAGAAGATGCGGGTGGGTCCGTCGGCGCGGCGCGGCGTGGCCGCCGGGCGCTGCTCGGCCAGGGCGTCGAGCCAGTCGAAGGCCTTCTTGATTTCCGCCGGGGAGAACCCGGCCCGGCCCAGTTCCTCGAACAGCGGGCCGCCGTGGAGGCTGGCGAAGTCGCGGGGAACGTCCGCGTCCTCGGCGAAGTAGTGCTCGAACAGGTACAGCAGGACGTCCAGGATGCTTTCTTTCATTGCCCTCGGCCTGCACGCGCGTTGGCGTGCGGTGGTCGGCAGGTGCGCACCGGCCGCCCGGTCCGTCGGCGCGGTCAGTGGACGCGGTGGTAGCGGCCATGCCGCGCCGCCACGCGTCCCTCGAGCTCCATGACCAGCAGCATGGAGGACACCCGCGAGGGCGTCAATCCGGTGCGCTGGACCAGCTGATCCATATCCGTGGGGTCATGGCCGAGGGCCTGCCACAGGATGTGGGAGTCGGGGTCGTCGGGGAACGGGGTGGGCGCGGGGGCCGGCGGCAGCGCCGGCGCGGGGCGGCGCGGCCCCGCCGGCTCCGCGTCCGGAGCACAGGTGGGGTCGCTGGTGGCCAGCTGCAAGCGCAGTTGCCCGGCCCAGCGGGCGGCCACGCCGGCGAGGGCGTCGATGACCTCTGCCGGCGTCTCGACCAGGGTCGCGCCGTCGCGGATCAGGCGGTGGCAGCCGCGCGCCATCGGGTTGTGGATCGAACCGGGCACCGCGAACACCTCGCGCCCGGCCTCGCCGGCCTGGCGTGCGGTGATCAGCGCGCCCGAGCGCGCCGCGGCCTCGACCACCACGGTGCCCAGCGCGAGCGCGGCGATGATGCGGTTGCGGCTGGGGAAATGCTGGCGCTGCGCGCCGGTGCCGGGCGGGTGCTCGCTGACCAGCACGCCGCGGGCCGCGATGGCGTCGCGCAGCGCGGCGTTTTCCCGCGGGTAGGCCAGGTCGGGGCCGGTCCCCAGCACCGCGAGGGTCGGCGCGCCGGCCTCGAGGGCGGCGTGGTGCGCGGCGGTGTCGATCCCCGCGGCCATGCCGCTGGCGACCAGGAATCCGGCCCGGGAGAAGGCTCGCGCGAAATCGGCGGCGTTGTCGCGGCCGCCCGGGGACGGCTGGCGGGTCCCGACCACCGCGATCGCCGGGCGCCACAGCAGCGACGCGTCGCCCTCGACGAACAGCGCCGCAGGCGGGCTTGCGGCCTCGCGCAGCGCCGGCGGGTAATCGGGGTGGTGCCAGCCGATCACCGCACGCCCGGGTGCGGCGATCCAGGCATCGAACGTGGGCTCGGCCCGGGGCGCCGCGCGCAGGTCGCCGATGGACTGCGCGTCCATCCCCGCCTCGCGCCACGCGGCAGCTCCGGCGTCCAGCGCGGCGACGGCCCCGCCGTGGCGTTCCAGCAGGGTGCGCACCGCGCCCAGCGGCACTGCGCAGCGGACCAGGTGCAGCAGTGCGCGAGCCTCGGCCTCCTCGACGGCCATGGCGTCGGTGGCGGGCTGCCCGCGGTAAGGATCGGGGAGTGGGGGCATGCGCACAGCCTGCCGCGGATACGACGACGGCGCCCTCGGGCGCCGTCCTCATCGCGCGTGGGGCAACGCCCCGCGCGTCAGTACGGCGCGTCCGGGTGCTTGAGCTCGTAGCCCACGCGGGTCGGGCGGATCGAGTCCATCACCAGCGCGTAGCTCACCCGGTCGAAGGTGCGGAACACCATCGCGTGGCCGGCGAACTCGTCGGGCAGGCGCACGCGGTTGGCCTTGCCGATGGTGTCCTCGCTGCGGTCCCAGCCGACCTTGACGCGGTCGGCCGGACGGCTGCCCTGCCGCCAGGTGGAGAACACGGTGCCGTTGTCCACGCCGTCGCGCGCGCCCACCGACAGCGCGATCACGTCGCGCGGGCCGCCGGAAGTCAGGGTGTCGGCCACCGCGAGCACGCGGGCGCGGCCGTATTCCAGCGTGGTCTTCGGCGCGTGCGGGAAGAACTGCAGGTCGTAGGGCTGCGGCTCGACCGGGATCAGCCGGTCGCCGACGCGCACCTCGCGGCCGGCATCGTCCAGCAGCAGCGTCGAGGCCTGGATGCCGCCGACCTCGCCACGCGTGAGCGTGCCGACGTTCTGCTGCATCAGCTCGTAACCCAGGAGCTCGCCGCCGTTGTCGTCGAGCACCGCCGCCGTCCAGAAGCGCGACTGGTCGGCCATGTGGCGGCCGCGGAAGTCCAGGTCGTCCTTGCCGAACAGGTCGCAGCACGCCTTGCGGTCCAGGCGCGTGTAGCGCACGGTCGGGCGGACCACCGCGAAGCGCGTGCCCGGGGCGGCGTTCTCCAGCCCCTGCACGTAGGCGACCTGGCCCTGCGTGGTGCGCAGGCGGTCCTCCTCGAGGCCCACGACGTAGGGCAGGCCCTCCACCGAGTCCACCACGCGCAGGTTCTTCAGGAACGGCTCGATGTCCGACAGCGCGATCGCGTTGATCGCCGCCTCGTCGCGCGGGCCGGGCTGCACGCCCAGGCGGTCGAGGTAGGCCAGCGACAGCACGTCGCCGGGATAGATCAGATGGGGGTTACGCACCTGCGGGTTGGCCTGCCAGATCTCCGGCCACAGCCACGGGCGCTTCAGGAAGCGGCCCGCGATGTCCCACAGGGTGTCGCCGCGCTTGACGACATAGGTGTCGGGATGGTCCCCGCGCATCTCGACGGCGACGGCGTAGGTGCCGATGGTCAGCAACGCCGCGGCCAGCACCGCGCGAACGGGTTGAAGGAAGGCGCCCATGTCCCTGATTCCCCTTGCGTTAGTGGCCCGTGAAAGGGCGCCGGCACTATAGCCCAGATGTTCGAGGCCTTTGCAAGGCGTGGCGGGGCGCGGGGCGTACAATCGGCGGCCCGAAACGCGCCTGCCCGCGCGCAGGCGTGACGCCGATCAAGCTTTGACCATGGCCCTGCTCGAGATCCTCGAATTCCCCGACCCGCGGCTGCGCACCAGGGCGCGCCCGGTCGACGTCGCGTCCGTCACCAGCGAGGCGTTCCAGCAGCGCCTGGATGCCATGTTCGAGACCATGTACGCCGCGCCCGGGATCGGCCTGGCAGCCAGCCAGGTCGACGTGCACGAGCGCTTCATGGTGATCGACGTGTCCGAGGACAAATCCGCGCCGCTGGTGTTCGTCAACCCCGAGATCACCGCGACCGACGGCGAGCAGGTCTACCAGGAAGGCTGCCTGTCGGTGCCGGGCATCTTCGCCGACGTCACCCGCGCCGACACCATCACCGTGCAGGCGGTGGGCCGCGACGGCAAACCATTCGAGATGCAGTGCGACGGCGTGCTGGCGGTGTGCATCCAGCACGAGATGGACCACCTGGACGGCAAGCTGTTCGTCGACTACCTCTCGCCGCTCAAGCGCGAGATGGTGCGCAAGAAGCTGGCGAAGGCGCGGCGCAACGCGGCGTAGCCGCATTGCGCGGTAAGTCGGCGACTGCGTCGCCTGTCAAGTCGCTCGCGCTGCGCGCTCGCTGTCAGTCGGCCGCTGCGCGGCCTGTCAGGTGGAAGGATTACTCGCGTGCTGGACTTCCAAAGGCGTCGCAGTCCGCCGCATGCGATGTTTTCCCTTCCAGTGCCGCAGGCGCGATTTCCCGTTTGCAGCACCACAGGCGCGACTTCACCACTGACAGCGCCGCCAGGCGCGACTTACTTCTCACAGCGCCGCAGGCGCGACTGACAGCCCTCCCATGAGAATCATCTTCGCCGGCACGCCCGACTTCGCCGTGCCCGCGTTGCGGTTCGCCGCCGAGTGCTGCGAGATCGTGGCCGTGTACACCCAGCCGGACCGCCCCGCGGGGCGTGGCCGCGGGCTGGCGCCGTCGCCGGTGAAGCGCGAGGCGCTGCTGCGCGGCATCCCGGTGCTGCAGCCCGAGCACTTCCGCACGGCGACCTCGAAGGCCGCGCTGGGCATGCTCAAGCCGGACCTGATGGTGGTGGTGGCCTACGGCCTGATCCTGCCGCAGGCGGTGCTCGACATCCCCGTGCATGGCTGCTGGAACGTGCATGCCTCGCTGCTGCCGCGCTGGCGCGGCGCGGCGCCGATCCAGCGCGCGATCCAGGCCGGCGACAGCGAGACCGGCGTCTGCCTGATGCAGATGGAGAAGGGCCTCGACACCGGGCCGGTGCTGATGCGCCAGTCGCTCGCCATCGGCGATGCCGAAACCGGCGGACAACTGCACGACCGCCTCGCGCTGCTGGGCGCGCAGGTGCTCCGCGATGGCCTGGGCCTGCTGCGCGCGGGCATCAAGCCGCGGGCGCAGGCGCAGCCCGAGGCCGGCGTGACCTACGCGCACAAGCTCGACAAGCACGAGGCCCGGCTCGACCTGTCGACCGATGCCGCCGCGCTCGCGCGCACGGTGCGTGCCTTCAACCCGTGGCCGATGGCCGAGCTGGACCTCGCCGGCGAGCGCGTGCGCGTGCATGGCGCGGTGGCGCTTGATGTCGCGCACGCCGCGGCGCCGGGGACGGTGCTGGCGGCCTCGCGCGAGGGCATCGACATCGCCTGCGGCACCGGCGCACTGCGCCTGCGCGTGCTGCAGCGCGCGGGCGGTAAGGCGATCACCGCCGCCGATTATTTGAACGGGCGTCGCGACCGTGCCGTCGCCGCGCGCTGAGGCCGCGCTGGCGCCGGGCGTGCGCGCCCGCGTGGTCGCCGCGCGCGTGGTCGAAGCTGTGCATCGCGGGCGCTCGCTGCGCGCCGAACTTGCGATTGCATTGCCGGCGCTCGCCGACGTGCGCGATCGCGCGCTGGTCGAGGCCATCGCCTTCGCCGCCGTGCGCCATGCCGTGCGCTGCGACGCCGCTCTGGCGGCGTGGATCCCGAGACCGCTCGGCGCGCGCGACGCGCCGCTGCGCGCGTTGCTGCACGTGGGCTTCGTGCAGCTGGCCGTGCTCGGCCTGCCCGCGCATGCCGCGGTCGATGCCACGGTCGAGGCCGTGCGCGCGCTGGGTCGCACGCACCAGGCGGGGTTGTCCAATGCACTGCTGCGCCGCTGCGCACGCGATGGCTTGCCCGCGGCCGCGCCCGACGCGCTGTGGCCAGCATGGTTGCGCGAGGAGGTGCGCGCTGCGTGGCCTGACGACGCCGACGCCGTATTCGCCGCCAGTGCGCACGCCGCGCCGCTGTGGCTGCGCGTGCACCGTGGCCGCATCACGCGCGGGGATTACGCCGCGCGCCTGTGCGAGGCGGGCATCGAATCCGTCATCGATCCCGTGCGCGCCGACGCGCTGCGCCTCGATGTCCCGGTGCCCGTGCATGCGCTGCCGGGGTTCGCCGAAGGCCTGGTGTCCGTGCAGGACGGCGCCGCGCAGCAGGTCGCCGATGCGCTCGCGCCCGCGCGCGGCGCGCGGGTGCTCGATGCCTGCGCTGCGCCCGGAGGCAAGTGCGCGCACCTGCTGGAACGAGATCCGTCGGTGAAGCTGACCGCGCTCGACATCGACGCCACCCGCCTTGGACAAGTGCGTGCGACCTTCCACCGCCTCGGCATCGGCGCCGACGCGCGGCTGCTCGCCGCCGATGCCACCGACGTCTCCACGTGGTGGAACGGCGCGCCGTTCGACGCCGTGCTGCTCGACGCCCCGTGCTCGGCCACCGGCATCGTGCGCCGGCAGCCGGACGTGCTGCTGCACCGTCGCGCGTCCGACCTCGATGCGCTCGTCGCGCTGCAGGCGCGCCTGCTCGATGCGCTTTGGCCCACGGTCGCGCCCGGCGGCGTGCTGCTGTACGCGACCTGCTCGATCCTGCCGCGCGAGAACGCCGCGCAGGTCGAGGCGTTCCTCGCGCGCACGCCGGAGGCTTGCGCGGAGTCGCTCGACGAACGCTTCGGACGGCCGAGTGGCGCGGGGCGGCAGCGCCTGACCGGCGAGGACGGCTGCGACGGCTTCTTCCACGCGCGCCTGCGCAGGCACGTTTGAACGCACGCCCGCGGCGACGGGCTCGCGCGGCTCCGTGGCCATCCATCTCCTGCGCCGTGCGGACTCGGCGACCCAGCGCCTGCATGAGTTGGTGATGCCGCACGCGCGCCGCACAATCGGCGCTTTCGAGCACCCGGCGACTCGATGACCCGCGCCCGACGCGAGACCTGGCTGTTCTGGACGGTGGCCCTCGTCGTGCTGGCCGCGGGCCTGGGCCTGCGCGATCCGTGGCCGGCCGACGAGCCGCGCTTCGCGCTGGTGGCCAAACAGATGGTCGAGTCGGGCGACTGGCTGTTCCCGCACCGCGGTACCGAGCTGTATTCGGACAAGCCGCCGATGCTGATGTGGATGCAGGCGGCGCTGTACACGCTGTTGCGCGACTGGCGCATCGCGTTCCTGCTGCCGTCGCTGCTGGCCGCGCTGGGCACGCTGTGGTGCGTGGTCGACCTCGGCCGCCGGCTGTGGACGCGGCGCGTGGGCCTCTGCGCCGGCTATCTGCTGCTGTTCGCGGTGCAGTTCACCTACCAGGCCAAGAAGGCGCAGATCGACCCGCTGGTGACGTTCTGGATCACGCTGGGCGTGTACGCACTCGTGCGCCACGCCTTGCGCGGGCCGGACTGGCGGATGTGGGCGCTGGCGTGGTTCGCCGCCGGCATCGGCACCATCACCAAGGGCGTCGGGGTGATTGCGTTGTTCATGCTGGTGCCGATCGCGTTCGCGGCGTGGCGGCGCTGGCCCGGCGTCACCCTGCCACTGCGCGATGCGCGCGCGTGGCTGGGGCCGCTGGCGTTCGTCGTCGCGGTGTCGGTGTGGCTGGTGCCGATGGTGGCCACCGCGCTGCTGCAGGACACCGCCGAGCACCGCGCCTACCTGCACGACATCCTGTTCCGGCAGACCGCGCAGCGCTACGCCAATTCCTGGCACCACGTGCAGCCGCCCTGGTACCACCTCGGGGTGATGGCGACGATGTGGCTGCCCGCGCTGCTGGCGCTGCCGTGGGCGCTGCCGGCGTGGCGACGTCGCCTGCGGCGCCGCGACGCGCGCTACCTGCTGCCGCTGGCGTGGTGGGCGCTCGTGCTGGTGTTCTTCGCGATCCCCGACGGCAAGCGCGACGTCTACATCCTGCCGGCGCTGCCGATGGCCTGCCTGGCGCTGGCGCCGCTGCTGCCGGGCCTGCTGCGGCGCGCGGGGCTGCGCTGGCTGGCGTTCGCGTTCGGCCTGGTGCTCGCGGCGGCTGCGACCGCCGCGGGCCTCGCGATGCTGGTGGGCGAGCCCGGCTTCGAGCAGCGGCTGCTGCGCGAACGCGGCTGGAGCGACGCATCCGCGGCCGCGGGACTGCTGCTGGCGATCGGGGCCTGGGGCCTGGCCGCGCTGGCCTGGCACCGCGTCCGCCGCGCGTACCTCGCGCTGGCGTGGCTGCTGGGGGGCACGTGGGTGCTGTTCTCCTTCGTCGGCTACCCGCTGCTCAACGACAGCACCTCGGCACGCGCGCTGATGCACGCCGCCGGCCGTCACGTCGGGCCGGGCGCCGAGCTGGGGCTGGTCGCATGGCGCGAACAGAACCTGCTGCAGGCCGACCGCCCCGCCGCCACGTTCGGGTTCCTGGTGCCGTGGCCCGAGCAGCTCGCGCGCGGCATCGCGTGGCAGCGGGACCGCCCCGGCGCGCGCTGGCTGCTGGTGCAGGACCCGGCGCTGGGCGCGTGCATCGACCGCACGCGCGCGGTGCGCGTCGGCGCGGCCAATCGACGCGACTGGTGGCTGGTGCCGGCCGCCGCGGTGCGGCCGGGTTGCGATCCGCGCGCGCGATGAGGATCACGCGATGAGGGTCATGCGATCAGGATCACGCGATCAGGATCGCGCGATGGGACGCGTCGATGGGAAGCACCCCATGAGAAGCGTTCGATGAAGATCCGGCTGGTCAGCCGCGACAACGGCGCGGGCCTGGCCCGCGACCTTCGGCTGGCCGCCGGGGAGCTCGAGGCCGCAGGGCATCGCGTGCAGGCCTTTGCGATGGGCAACGAGAAGGGCGTGGTCGCGATGCGCGAGGCGCTGCTGCGCGTGCGCCGCGCGTGCGTGGACGTGCAGTTGTCCTTCGAACGCGTGCGCCCGCGCCTGCTGCCGCTGGCCGCGCGCAACGTACTGGTGCCCAATCCCGAATGGTTCGACGGGCAGGCTGCGCGCCTGCTGCCGGCCTTCGACGCGGTGCTGTGCAAGACGCGCCATGCGGTGCCGGCGTTCGCCGCGCTGGGGGCCGACGCGCGCTTCGTCGGCTTCACCAGCGAGGACCGCATGGATGCCGCCGTGCCGCGCCGGCGTGCGTTCCTGCACGTGGCCGGGCGCAGTTCGGCCAAGGGCACGCGGGCGGTCGTGGAGGCATGGCGCCGCCACCCCGAGTGGCCGCGGCTGACGGTGGTGGCGCACGCGCAGGCGCTGGACGCCAGCGCGCCGAACATCGCGCACCACGCGCGCCGCATCGACGATGCGCAGCTGCGCATGCTGCAGAACGCGCACCGGTTCCACGTGCAGCCCAGCGAGGTCGAGGGCTTCGGCCACGTGCTGGCCGAGGCGATGAGCACCGGCGCGGTGGTGCTGGCGACCGCGGGTGCACCGATGGACGAACTGGTGACGCCGGCACGCGGCGTGATGGTGCCCACCGCGGGCGCACGCCGCGAGGGACTGGCGACCGTGCATCGCATCGATGCCGACGGCGTCGAGGACGCGGTGCTGCGCGCGCTGGCGCTCGACGACGAGGGCGCGGACGCGCTCGGCTGCGCCGCGCGCGCGTGGTTCGTCGCCAACGATGCGCGCTTCCGCGCATGCTTCCCCGGTGCGGTCACGGGCGAGGACGCGGGCGAGGTCACTGGCGGGGGCGCTGCGTCGGGCTGACGTGAGGCGAGGCATGCCACGGGCGCGCCGAGGCGACCGCGTCGTCAAGCGAGAGCAGCGGCCGGCGCGAACCGAAGCCGCCCGCTAGGTGATGCGGCGCCGCCCGAGCCGCGCGGTCACCGCGAGCTTCAGAGCATCCAGCCGCATCGCCACCGGCCCGCGCATGCGCCGGGCCATGATCGCGCGCGCCGCCTGCCGCCGGCCGCTGCGCATGCAGTTGCGCATCAGCCGCCGCGCGTGCACCGAGAACACCAGCGCGTCGTCGCAGCGGTCGATGTAGGCGGCCAGTTCGGCGTCGCCCATCGCCAGGTCGAAATTGAACAGGCCATGCACGCCGAAGGTCGGCGCATCCGGCTCGACGCGCTCGAACGCGAACCGGCGCGCAAGTTCCAGCGGCGCGAAACGGATGCCATGCCGGCGCTCGAGCGCGGCGCGCTGCGCCACGCAGATGCACGCGTCCTCGGGGTGCGGATCGTCGCGGCGTAGCGACCGCAACGCCTCCAGCAGCCGGCGCGAGCGCAGCGAGAACCCGCCGTTGCCCACCGTGCCGTCCGGCCACGGCGCGCCGATGTAGTCGAACTCGAGGAACGCTTCGTCCCACCGGCCCGCGTCGAGCACGAACCCGTCCCACTGGGCGACCAGCACGTGCCCGGTGGCGACGTGCGCGTGCAGGCCGTCGAGCATGAAGGCCGAGTACGCACGCACGTCGGCAAGCGGCGCGATCGCGATACGGCGCAGCGGCGCGGGCGGGACGACCTCCTGCGTGGTCAGCAGCAGCGCGTCGGCGAAGGCGATCGACGCGGTGCAGCGGCGCATCGCCTCGATCGCCAGCGGCACGCGCCGGGTCTCGACGCAGGCGAGGGTGACGTCAGGCAGCGCGAGCATGGACGCGCCCGAGGCACGCATGGCCACGCCCCCACGTACGCCGCGCGCCGCGCATGCATGCGCATGGGCGGCGACGGCGGTGCGGGGCGTGCGCGAGGGGCATGCGGCGATCGTCGCATGCGGGCGCGCGTGGCGCGGCGCGCACGCCCGCGCCGGTACCATCACGGCATGTCCTGCGCCCCTCCCCGACTGTCCCGTCCACGCACGCGATGCGCGTGCGCACCGCGCCCGGCGCGGCGGGACGGCACATGAGCTCGCCGGCGATCAGCGTGGTGCTCAGCACCTACAACCAGCCCGACTGGCTGGCGCTGGCTCTGCGCGGCTACGCGCGCCAGGCATGGACCGACTTCGAGGTGCTGATCGCCGACGACGGTTCGGGCGAGGCCACGCGCGAGCGCATCGATGCGCTGCGCCCGCAGCTGCCGTTCGCGATCGAGCACGTGTGGCACCCGGACGAGGGCTTCCGCAAGTGCGTGATCCTCAACCGCGCGCTGGAACGCGCGCGCGGCGACTACGTGGTGTTCTCAGACGGCGACTGCGTGCCGCGCGCCGATTTCCTCGCCGTGCACGCGCGCCTGCGCGCGCCGCGGCGATTCCTGTCCGGCGGCTACTTCAAGCTGCCGCGCGCGACCAGCCATGCCATCGGCGTCGAGGACATCGACAGCCAGCGCTGCTTCGACCTGGCCTGGCTGCGCGCGCACGGGCTGCCACGCTCGCACCGCGACCTCAAGCTCGGCGCGCGCGGCGCGGGCGCGACGCTGCTCGATGCGTTGAGCCCGGCGCGCGCGAGCTGGAACGGGCACAACGCGTCGGGTTGGCGCACGGACCTGGTCGCCGCCAACGGCTTCGACGAGCGCATGCAGTACGGCGGCGAGGACCGCGAGCTCGGCGAGCGGCTGGAGAATGCCGGCGTGCGTGGCCTGCGCATCCGCCATCGCGCGATCGTGCTGCACCTGGACCACGACCGCGGCTACGTGCGCCCGGAAATGATCGCCGCCAACGACCGCATCCGCGCCGAAACGCGCGCACGCCGCGCCACGCGCACCGGGCACGGACTGATCGGCGCCGCCTGACCTGCGGTGCTGCTGCAGGAATGCATGCCCGCGGCCGTCGATCCCCTCGAGCCGTCGCCCCTGCGCACGCAGGGGCCCAGCGACTTCCACGTAACACCGCGGCGCCATCATCGCCCCGCGCACAACCCCCGCAGCACCACGTACTTGCGATGCACGTAACGCGCGTGCGACAGGTGGTAGATCCAACCCGCGCGTCCGTCGAGGAACCCGCCGCGCACCACGTACGCACGCAGCCAATAGGCGAAGGCGTGCAGCGGCGCGGACAGCGCCCCGGCGCGACGCCCGCGTGCATGCGCCTGGCGCGCCGCCAGTTCGGCATAGCGCGCCTGCTTGCGCACCTGCTCGTCGAGCGAACGCGCGGTGGCGTGCTCGATGCGCGCGTCGACCCGGTCCACGCGCGCGCCGGCGGTATCGAGCGCCTCGTGCACCTCGGCGTCGCGATAGCGCAGCCGCGCGCGGAACAGGCGTTGCACGGGCTCGCGGCCCAGCCCGCCGTGGTCAAGCGGTCGGCCGAGGAACCACATCCGCCGCGGCAGCGTCCACACGTCGGCGCGTTCCACCTCGCCCGACGCGAACAGCGCGCGCAGGCGCGCCGGCGCGGCGTCGTCGAGCCATTCGTCGGCGTCCAGCAGCAGCACCCACGGCTGCGTGGCCCGCGCGATCGCGGCGTTCTTCTGTCCGGCGAAGCCCAGCCACGGCTGGTGTTCGACGCGCGCGCCCGCGGCGCGGGCCACCGCGACGGTGGCGTCCTTCGAACCCGAGTCGAGCACGACGACGTCGGCGCACACGCGCGCCAGCGAGTCCAGGCAGCGGCCGATGCGGTCGGCCTCGTCCTGCGCGATCACCACGCCGGTGAGCGGCAGCGCCGCGCTCACGCGGGGATCGCGCTGCGCGACAGGCGCTCCACGAGGTCGTCGCGCAACGCACGCGCCTGCGCGGCCGGCAGCCAGCGCAGGCGCACGCCACTGCCCATCGCGCTGCCGCCGGTGGTGTCGGCGAACAGCGTCGCGGTGCCGAACAGACGGTCCACCGGGCCTTCGCGCAGGTGCAGCACGTGCAGCTTGTCGATCTCGGCCATGCGCCAGCTGCGCGACCACCACCCGTCGCGCACCGCCAGCACATGCGCGTTGCACGCCCAGCCCAGGTGGCCGACGTGCCGCCACGCCGCGTACGCCGACCACGGCAGCCACAGCAGCACCAGCAGCGCCCAGCCGTCGAAGCGCATCGCCAGCGCCGCCGCGATCGCCAAATTCCACGCCAGCGACGGCACGAACAGGCGCCATGCGTTGCGGGTGGCCACGCCCTGCCAGTCGAGCGCCGGCCAGCCGGCCTGCGGCAGCAGGCGCTGCACCAGCGCGTCGCAGGCATCCGGGGTGGCGATCGGCGCGAGTTCCTTCAGCGGGCGCGCCTGTTGCTGGCCGTCGCCGCCCATGCCGCCGCCGGCGACGTCGACGTCGAGGCTGCGCCGCCGCAGCAGCCGGTGCAGCACACCCTCGCGCAGCGTCCACGCCTGGATGCGCCGGCGCGGCGCACTGGTGCGAACGCGCGAGAGCAGGCCGCGCTGCACGGAGAGCCGCCGCCCGTCCAGGCGCAGGGTGAAGCCGTGGTACTGCAGCACCGCCAATGCGATCGACAGCAGGCGCAAGGCCGCCACCGCCAGTGCGAACAGCGCGAGCGCCGCCAGCGCGTAGTCGAGGGTGCCGAAGGTATTCGCCTTCGCGTAGCCGCTCATGGATTCGACCATCGGCTCGGACAGCCGCGACAGCAGGCGCGGCTGGAACTGCGACAGTCCGGCCACCGCGGCGCCGACCACGATCATCCCGCGGTTGGACACCAGCCCCAGACGCAGCAGTTCGCCCGGCGGCAGCTGCAGCAGCACTTCGCCGGCCGGCGCCGCGTGTTGCGCGCCAGCCTCGTCGGGCGCGGGCCCGCGGTGGCGCACGAGTGCATCGAGGTCGAGCGCATCGCGCAGCCGCAGCACGCGCATCTGCGCCTCGGGGCGCATGCCGCCCGCCGATTCCAGGCGCACCTCAGCGACGTCGAAGATCCGGTGCAGCGCGTTCTGCTGCACGGTGACGTTGTGGATGCGCGCGAACGGGATCACCCGCAACGACCGCTGCAGCACCCCGCTGCGCACCACCAGGCGGTCGCTGCCGATGCCGTAGCGGTAGGTCGCGTACTGCCACACCGACGCGACCACCAGCACCGCCACGCCGACCAGCGGCCAGAGTTCGTCGCGGCTGCCCTGGCCGAACACCACCAGCGCGAGCAGCGGCAGGATGAACTGCCTGAGCTGCTGCACCAGCACGAACAGCCACGACATCGGGTGCAGCCGCTGCGCGGCGCGCACCTCGCCGGCGTCGGGGCGCGCCGGCGCGCCGTCAGGCGTCATCGGCGTCGTGCGCATGCTGGCGCGCGAGCGCGTCGCGCAGGCGCTCGGCGTCGGCCTCGTCGAGGTTGGGCACCGTCACCGCGCCCATCCGCGTGCCGGCGGTGTGCAGCACCAGCGTGGCCAGCGCGCGGCGGCGCTGCAGCGGCCCCCGGGTGAGGTCCAGGTGCTGCACGCGCGTGGCCGGCACGTGGGTCTCGCGCAGCCACCATGCGCCGCGACGGACGGTAAGCCCGCCGGCATCCGTGCGCCACAGCAGGCGGCGGTGCAGGCGCCGGCCCAGGCCGAACGCGAGCAGCGCGGCCAGCGGCAAGGCGATGCCGAACGCAAGCGCGAACGCGAGCGGCCGTCCGACGTCCAGCAGGCCGTGCAGGACCACCAGCGCGGTGGGCACGGACAGCCCGCAGGCGATGCCGATCGAGGGCCCGAGCACCGCGGCCACGAACAACCCGCGCGCGCGCTCGGGCAACGGCTGCCAGCCGCCGCTGTCGACTTCAGGGGTGGGGCCGTGCAACGGCGGCGGTGCGGCTGCGAGGTCAGCGTCGGCCATGGGCGCGTTCGAGGTCACGGTAGGGATTGTCGTCGCCACTGCCGGGCGGCCGCAGCGTAAAGCGTTTGTACGTCCACTGGTATTGCGCCGGGTCGCGCCGCGCGATGCGTTCGATGGCCGCGTTGAGCGCGCCGGTCGCGACCAGTGGATCGGTATCGGCCAGTGCCGCGTCCGCCGGTTCGACATGGATCGCGAACCTCGGCGCACCGCGTGGATCGCGCCCGGTGCGCTCGCACCAGGCCAGCACCACCGCCGCGCCGGTGCGCGCGGCCAGCCGGCCCACCAGCGTCATCGTCAACGCGGGCACGCCGAAGAACGGCACGAACACGCCGTCGCCGGCCTTGGGCTGCTGGTCGGGGAGGATGCCGACCACGCCACCGCCGCCGAGCACGCGCAGCAGCGCGCGGATCGCCGTGGGGTCGGCGCGCACCGGGGTCACGCGCCCGGCCGCGTCGCGGCGCACGCGGCGCAGGAACGCCTCGCCGAGCGCCGACTCCGGCGCGCGGTACAGCACCGCGATCGGCGCGCGCGTGGCGAGCCACTGGTTGAGCAGTTCCCAGTTGCCGTGGTGCGGCGCGACCACGATCACCCCGCGCCCGGCGGCGATGGCCACATCGAGGTGCTCCGCGCCGTGCACGTCGCCGACGAGCGCGAGGTTGCGTGCGTGCGGGTGCGTCCAGATGCGCAGCGTCTCGATCGCCTGCCGCGCGGTGTTGCGCAGCACCGCGCGCGCCAGCAACGCGCGCTCGCCCGGCGGCCGGTCGGGCTCGATCAGTTCCAGGTTGCGCCGCGCCACCCAGTGCTCGCGCGCGTCCAGCGCCTGCCACAGCCACGCCAGTGCGCCGGCCAGCGCGTCGAGCACGCGCCACGGCAACGCGGTGGCGATGCGCAGCAGGAACACCAGCAGGGCGGCGATGCGGTCGGGCATGGCGTGAGTGTAGGCAGCGTTCAAGCGGCTCGTTGGCCAAGGGCAAGGGCGAAGCGGTCCGCGAAAGACGCGAAGGTCGCGAAGGACGCAAAGAGACAAGCGCGCTGGATCGCGGACCGCTATCTGCTCTTGTCTGATTGTTTTTTTGCGTCTTTCGCGTCTTTAGCGGACGCTGTGCGTTTCCAGGCCCACCGCCCCCACCAACCCATGCTCGCCCTGATCCAGCGCGTCACCCAGGCGCGTGTCGAAGTCGATGGCACCTGCGTCGGCCGCATCGACGCCGGCCTGCTGGCCCTGGTCGGCATCCAGCCCGGCGACGGCGACGCGCAGGTCGCGCGGATGGCGCAGCGCCTGCTCGGCTACCGGGTCTTCGACGACGGCGACGGCCGCATGAACCGCTCGCTGGCCGATACCGGGGGCGGCCTGCTGCTGGTCAGCCAGTTCACCCTGGCCGCGGACACCGCCAGCGGCATGCGCCCGGGGTTCTCGACCGCCGCCGCGCCCGAGGCCGCTGAACCGGTGTTCAACCACCTCGTCGCCGCCTGCCGGGCCCACGCGGGGGCGGTGGAAACCGGCCGCTTCGGGGCCCATATGGTCGTGACCCTGGCCAACGACGGCCCGGTGACCTTCCTGCTGCGCGCCTGACCCGCGCCGCGCGGCGCCTGCGTCCCGCCCCGGCGGCCCTGCCGGGAGCGCCGGGTATAATGCTCGGTTCTGTCCACCCCGTTCCGGTAGCCGCACCCCATGGCCACAGACCGCCAGGCCCCCCAGTCCGACCTCAAGCAACTGATCAGCAAGGGCCTCGAGCAGGGCTACCTGACGTACGCGGAAGTCAACGACCACCTGCCCAACGACATCGTCGACCCGGAGCAGATCGAAGACATCATCGCGATGATCAACGGCATGGGCATCCAGGTGCACGAGGTCGCGCCGGATGTCGAGAGCCTGCTGCTCGCCGGCGAAGCCAGCGGCAACCGCGAGGTCGACGACACCGCCGCCGAGGAAGCCGCCGCCGCGCTGACCGGCCTCGATGCCGAGGGCGGCCGCACCACCGATCCCGTGCGCATGTACATGCGCGAGATGGGCACCGTTGAGCTGCTCACGCGCGAGGGCGAGATCGCCATCGCCAAGCGCATCGAGGAAGGCCTGATGCAAGTGCAGACCGCGCTTGCGTCCTTCCCCGGCACGATCGAGATGATCCTGGCCGACTACGAGACCCACAAGACCGGCAAGAAGCGCCTGGCCGAAGTGCTGGTCGGCTTCCTCGACGGCCTCGACGACGAGCCCGCGCCGCCGCCGGCGCCGGTGGTGGTGGATGCCGCCGACGATGCCGAGGACGAAGATGAGGAGGCGGGCGACGCCGAGCCGGAAGAGGCTGGCCCCACCGGTCCCGACCCGCTCGAGGTCGCCGCGCGCATGGAAACGATGGGCGCGGCGTTCGCGCGCTTCGAGAAGGCCTATGCCAAGCACGGCCCCAGCCACAAGCTGACCCTGAAGGCGCGCGAGGAGGCCGCGGAGGTATTCGTCACCTTCAAGCTGCCGCTGAACCTCGCTGACGTGCTGGTCAAGAACCTGCGCGCCACCGTGGCCAAGACCAAGGAGCACGAGCGCAAGATCCTCGACCTCGCCGTGCGCGTGGCGAAGATGCCGCGCAAGGACTTCATCAAGGCGTGGGACGGCAACCAGACCAACCTGGAGTGGGTCGACGAGCTGCTCAAGCGCAAGCAGAAGTGGTCTTCCGGCCTGCGCGACGTCAAGCAGCAGATCATCGACGAGCAGCAGGCGACGATCGACCTCGAGAAGCGCATCCGGGTGACGTTGGCGGATCTCAAGGACATCAGCCGCAAGATGGCCATCGGCGAGACCAAGGCGCGCAAGGCCAAGAAGGAAATGGTCGAGGCCAACCTGCGCCTGGTGATCTCGATCGCCAAGAAGTACACCAACCGCGGCCTGCAGTTCTTGGATCTCATCCAGGAAGGCAACATCGGCCTGATGAAGGCGGTCGACAAGTTCGAATTCCGCCGCGGCTTCAAGTTCTCGACTTACGCCACGTGGTGGATCCGCCAGGCCATCACCCGCTCGATCGCCGACCAGGCGCGCACCATCCGCATCCCGGTGCACATGATCGAGACGATCAACAAGCTCAACCGCATTTCCCGGCAGATGCTCCAGCAGTACGGCCGCGAGGCCACGCCGGAGGAGCTGGCCAAGGAAATGGACATGCCCGAGGACAAGATCCGCAAGGTCATGAAGATCGCCAAGGAGCCGATCTCCATGGAGACCCCGATCGGCGACGACGAGGACTCGCACCTGGGCGACTTCATCGAGGACACCAACGTGATGTCCCCGATCGACGCGACCACCGACATCAACCTCACCGAGACGGTGCGCGACGTGCTCGCCGGGCTGACTCCGCGCGAGGCCAAGGTGCTGCGCATGCGCTTCGGCATCGACATGAACACCGATCACACGCTGGAAGAGGTCGGCAAGCAGTTCGACGTCACCCGCGAGCGCATCCGCCAGATCGAGGCCAAGGCATTGCGCAAGCTGCGCCATCCCTCGCGCAGCGAGCAGCTGCGCAGCTTCCTCGACATCGATTGATCGGGCGGGATGCGGCAAGCGAAAAGCCCGGCAAACGCCGGGCTTTTTCGTTGCCGCAGTGCGGGCAGAGCAAATCGCGAATCGCGAATCGCGGATCGCGACTCACGTGTCGTAGAAGAACTGCTCCAGCACGATCTTCCCGTCGCGCACCTGGTAGACGCACAGCTCGTCCACCTGCGTGCGCGGGCGGCCGGCGTAGGTCACGTCCAGCGACATGGGCACGCAGAACCAATTGCCGGCCACGCACGGGTCGCCCACCCGCAGGCCGTGCACCTCCACGCCGTCGCGCCACGCCGCGGCCTTGCGCCGGATGGCCGCCAGCCCGCTTGCGTCGCCCAGCGGCCCGTCGCCGACCGCAGGCATCTCGACGTTGCGCGCGTCCTCGGCGAAGAGTTCGTCATAGGCTGCCTCGAACCGGCCTTCGCGGCACAGCGCGACCAGCCGGCTTGCGATCGTTCGGGTGTCCATCGGGGGTTCCAGGTCGCGGTGGGGCGACCACCATACGGCGCGCGCGAGCGGCCGGTGTCCATGCCCCCGGTGGCCCGGTACCATCGGCCCACGGGCCTATAGCTCAATGGTTAGAGCAGGGGACTCATCGAAAGGTGCCGCCGCGCCGGAAGGTGCGGACGGGAACGGGATGAATTCAGGGAACCCTCAGCGGCACGCCGCGTGCGTGGACGGTGGCAACCCTGAGCCAAGCCGGCGGTGCACCGCCGGACGGTGCAGAGACTACCTGGGGGCTTTGAGTGCCCTTGATGACAGGCTCGAGCGTCCCGCACCCCACCTGCAACCGCAGCGGGTGAAGAGATAGTCCGCGCCGGTGGGAAACCATCGGACCACGCGAATCCCTTGGTTCCAGGTTCGAGTCCTGGTGGGCCCACCAAGACACCCGTCCAATAGGGCATGCGCGTCGCGCGCTCGATCCGCGGCGGGGCGGCCGCACCGCCGGTCGCGCGCGTCCGACGGGCGCACCGCGCGCGATCGGCCGGGCATCGGCGCGCGCCGCATTGCGTGCGCGGCATCGCGATCGGCGGATGTCGCGGCGTGCATGTCGCCACGCTGTCATCTGCGCACGTCAGCGTGCGCGCCCTGTCCGAGGCGCGGGGGGCGCAACGATGAAGTCGATGCAGATGGGGTGCATGGTGGCGTGCCTGGCCTTGGCCGGCTGCGCGGGTGATCGACCGGCGGCGCCCGCTGCGGCCGCAGCGGCCGCCGCCGGGGATGCGGCGCAGGCCGCGACGACGGTTGCGGCCCGGCCACCCGTCCTGGAGACGTTGTCGCCGGAGGCACTGCGCGAGCGCGCGGTGGCGGCGATGGCGGAGCAGCGGCTGTATGCGCCCGCCGGCGACAACGCGATGGAGGCCTACCTGGCCTTGCGCGACCGCCTGCCCGGCGATGGCGCGGTGTCGATGGCGCTGGCCGAGCTGCAGCCGTACGTGATGATCGGCACCGAACAGGCGCTCGCGCGACGCGACACCGGCGAAGCCGCGCGCCTGATCGCGTTGATGCAGCGCGTCGACGCCGCCGCACCGGCGCTCCCGCGGTTGCGCGCCGCGCTGGTGGACACGCAGCGTGCGGTGGCCGACGCCGCCGCGCTGGCGGCACGCGAGCAGGCCCAGTCCGCCGCGGATGCGCTCGCCGCGCGCAACGCGCCGGCCATGACGGCGGCGACGCCGGCACCGGTGCGCACACCCGCGGTGGCCACGGGTGCGGCGCCGGCACCGCAGCGCACGCCGGCCGTGGCCGCCACGACCCCGCCACCGCCAACGCCACAGCCGTCGCCCTCGCCATCGCCGGCCGTCGCCGCATCGGCCGCGGTCGCGGCCGCGCCCGTCGGCGACACCGCGTCGCGGCGCGCACCGCGCCTGACCCGCGACGCCGCACCGCAGTACCCGCGCACCGCGCTGGCGCGCGGCATCGAGGGCGAGGTCGACCTGGCCTTCGCGGTCGAACCCGACGGCAGCGTCAGCGACGTGCGCATCGTCGGCGCGCGCCCGAGCAGCATCTTCAACGACGCGGCCCGCATTGCCGCGTTGCGCTGGCGCTTCGAGGCCACCGGCGAACGCCACGCCACCTCGCGCACCCTGCGCTTCCGGGTGCCGCGCAGCAGTTAGCGCGCCCGCGCGGCCTGCGCGGGGGATCGAAGCGGTGCGATATGCTCGCGGCGACCTTCGCGAAGGCATCCCGATGGGCAGCATGCGCACGCGAGGAGCCCGATCCGACGCCTGCCTCGCGCAGCAGGGTGGGCAATGCGTGCAGGCGCGCAGGTGAGTACGTCATCGGCCGGGTTGCCCGTGCGGTTCTCCGTCGGCATCACCGGCCACCGTGGCGGCACCGCGGCGTTGTCGCGCGACAGCACGCTGATCGCCGCCGCCCTCGCGGACATTTTCGCCGGCATCGAATCGGCACTCGCGGCAGAGCGCGCGGCAGCGCCGATCCTGGCGATCCAGCCGACGCGGCTGCACACCCTGCTGGCCCACGGCGTCGACCAGCTGGCGGCATCGGCGGCCAGCGCGCACGGGTGGGAGATCGTCGCGCCGTTGCCGTTCGGCCGCGCGCTCAACGTCGCCATCAACGCGCAGCCACGCACGCATGCCGACGGCATGGCACTGCTTGCCGGCGGGGATGCAGCCGATCCCGTCGTGCAGGCGCGCGCGCAGGGCATCCGCCACTGGAGCGATCGCGCGCGCCTGTTCGAGCTCGCCGATCGCGATGCCGAGATCACCGCGCTGTTCGAGGCCACGCTCGCAGCGCCGGACGATGCGGTGTGCGCGCGCCGCCTCCATGCCGCCGTCGCGGCGCAGGCCGCGCTGGCCGGCCGGGTGCTGATCGAGCAGTGCGACCTGCTGGTCGGCGTGTGGGACAACGGCAGCCGCGACGAAGTCGGCGGCACCGGCCACACCATCGTGCGCGCGTTGGAGATCGGCACGCCGGTGCTGTTGCTGGATCCCGCGCGGCCTGACCGCTGGTCGATCCTCTCGTCCACCGAGAGCCTGGCCGGGTGGCAGGCCCATGCCGGCCAGGATCGCGAGCGCCTGCATGCGGTGGTGGGCAACGCGCTGCATGCGCGTGGCGACCGCGTGGCGCCCGCAGCGGAGGCCTGGCATCCGCGCGGGACGCGCGCGTCGACGCTGTACCGACGCATCGAGGCGCTGTTCGGTGGCGAACCGCGTCCGCTGCGCTCGCTGGTCCAGGACTACGAGCCGCCCGAACGCATCGCCGCCGGCAGCGCGGCGCCGCTGGTCGAGGCCGCCGCCGCGCTGCCCGGTGCCGATCCCGCGTTCACCGCCACAGTCACTGATGAACTGCTGCCGGCCTTCGCACGCGCCGACGGCATCTCGGCGCGGCTGTCGGACAGTTACCGCAGCGGCATGATCGCCAACTTCGTGCTGTCGGCGCTGGCGGTGATCGTCGGCGTGGCGTGGCTGCCGTTCGGCATGGACGACAGCAAGTGGCAGTTCGCGCTGGCCGAGTTCGTCCTGCTCGCCGCGATCCTCGGCATTACCTGGGCCGGCGTGCGCCGACGGCTGCATGCGCGCTGGCTGGAAACGCGCCGCCTCGCCGAATACCTGCGGCATGCACCGATCCTGCTGCTGGTCGGCGTCGCCCGGCCGGCCAGCCACTGGCCGCGGGCCACCGGCACCGCGTGGCCCGAGTACGCCGCGCGCCACGCGCTGCGCGCACCCGGCCTGCCGGCGATGACCGTCACCCGCGCGTTCCTGCGTGCGTCCCTGCAGGGCCTGCTCGCGCCGCATGTCGCGGACCAGCGCGCCTACCACCATGCCAAGGCCCGACGTCTGGACACCGTGGACCGCCGCCTCGACCACCTCGCCGGCACCCTGTTCAAGATCGCGGTGGCCGCGGTCGCCGCCTGGCTGCTGCTGAAGGCGGGCGGGGCGCTGGAGGTCGTGCCCGGGCGCTGGGCGCAGGCAAGCTCGAAGGTCTTCGCCTTCCTGGGCATCGCGCTGCCGACGCTGGGCGCGTGCATCGCGGGGATCCGCTATGTCGGCGACTTCGAGCGCTTCGCGGCCATTTCTGAGGTCACCGCCGGCAAGCTGGCGCAGGTGGAGGTGCGCATCGGCCAGCTGCTTGCGGGGCCGGACAGCGCGATCGACTACGAATGCGTCTCCCGGCTCGCGCATGCCATCGACGGCATCGTGGTCGGCGAGATCGAAAGCTGGCAGGCCGTGTTCAGCGGCAAACCCATCGCGCTGCCGGCATGACCACGCCGTCGCCGCGCGCGCAGGACGCCGACGGCGGTGCCGCGCCGCCGCACACGGTCTTCCTGAGTTACGCGCGTGCCGACCAGAAGGCCGCGCTGGCGGTGGTGCACGTGCTCGAAGACGCCGGCTACGGGGTCTGGTGGGACGGGCTGCTGGAAGGCGGCGAGCGTTTTTCGCGCACCACCGAGGCCGCGCTCGATGGCGCGCGCGCGGTGGTGGTGCTGTGGTCGAAGACTTCGGCGACGTCGCACTGGGTGCACGACGAGGCCACGCGTGGCCGCGACTCCGCGCGGCTGGTGCCGCTGTCGATCGACGGCAGCCTGCCGCCGCTGGGGTTCGGGCAGTTCCAGTCGATCGACGTGTCGCATGCGCTCGGCAGGCCGGGCAGCGAGCCGATGCAGAAACTGCTGCGCGCGGTGGCGGCGTTGCATGAAGGCCCGTTGCCGGTGGCGCGGCCGGTGCAAGCGGGCGTGGAATCGCCGATGCGCCGGCGCGTGCTGGTTGCCACCGGGCTGGCGGTGGTCGCGGCCGGTGGCGGCGTGGCGCTGTGGCGTGCACGCGAGGAACGTGCGGAAGCGCGCGGCGCGGCGGATGCCGACGGCGCGCGGCGCGTCGCCGTGCTGCCGTTCGCCAACCTCAGTGGCGATCCCGAGCAGCGCTACTTCTCCAATGGCCTGACCTCGGAGATCCGCACCCAGCTGTCGCGCAACGCGCGCCTGCGGATCGCCGGGCAGGCCTCGTCGCAGAAGGCCGGCGACCGGCAGGACGATGTGCGCGCGATCGCGCGTGCGCTCGGCGTGGACTTCCTGCTCGGCGGCAACGTGCAGAAGGCGGGCGGGCGGGTGAAGATCGCCGCCGAACTCACCGATGGCGGCAGTGGCCTGACGCGCTGGGCCGACACCTGGGAGCGCCCCCTCGCCGACGTCTTCGCGGTGCAGTCGGAGATCGGTGCGGCCGTCGCCACTGCGTTGTCCGCGGCAATCGGCGGGACGGCCGCCACGGCCAACGTGCAGGTCGGCGGCACCGCGAACGTGGCGGCCTTCGATGCGCTCCTGCGCGGGCGCGCGATGTACGAGGCCGGCGTCGACGAGGAGAGCGATCGCCGTGCGCTGGCGTTGTTCGAGCAGGCGATCGCGCTGGATGGCCGCTATGCCGGCGCGCACGCGGCACGCTCGCGGGCGCTGGTGGTGATCGGCAACCTCTACGCCGGCCACGACGAGCGCGTGCGGATGTACGCCGCCGCGGTGGACGCGGCGCGCACGGCGACCACGCTCGCACCCGGCTTCGCCGAGGGCTTCTCGGCGCTCGGGTTCGCATTGGCCAGCGGCATGCTCGACATGCGTGGCGCGCGCGCGCCGTTCGATCGTTCCTTTGCGCTCGCGCCGGGCGATGCCGACGTGCTCAGCCGCTACGCGACCTTCCGCTCGAACCTGCGCGACCACGCCCGCGCGACGGAAGTGATTGGCCGCGCGACCATCCTCGACCCGCTGAACGCGCGCACCTTTCGCTCGCTCGGCGACATCCGCCACAACGCCGGCGACGCTGCCGCGGCGATCGTCGCGTATCGCAAGGCCATCGAACTCAACCCCACGCTGGGCGGCGTAAACGCATCCATGGGCTTCGCGCAGCTGGTCGCCGGCGACCACGACGCGGCACGTGGGTCGTTCTCGAAGGAGCGCACCGCCGTGCGCCGCCTGCCGGGCCTGGCGATGCTCGCGCACCGCGCCGGCGACCGCGCCGCGGCGCGCGCGATGCTGGCCGAACTGCGCGCCGAATACGGCGATCGCAGCCATTACCAGTACGCGCAGGTGCAGGCCCAGTGGGGCGACGTGGACGCGGCGCTGGCCTCGCTGCAGGCCGCGTGGGACCTGCGCGATGGGGGCATGATGCTGATGTACGCTGACCCGCTGCTCGCGCCGTTGCACCGCACTGACGGCTACCTCGCGCTGGCGAAGGCCGTCGGTTTCCTCTGACTCGTTCGAGACCCAAGGAGACACACGATGCGCAACATGATCGGAGCGGCCATGGTGATGGCCCTTGCATTCGGCCTGGTCGCCTGCAGGAAACCCGCGACGCCCGCTGACGAACAGACCGGCACCGTCGAGCGCACGACGCCTGACGAGCAGACCGGCACGGTCGAGCGCACGGCGCCGGACGAACAGACCGGTACGGTCGAGCGCACGGCGCCTGACGAGCAGACTGGCACGGTCGAACGCACGGCGCCTGACGAACAGACCGGCACCGTCGAGCGCACGGCTCCGGTCGAGCAGTAACGCGCCTGTCGCCGCGCAGGCCGGAGCGCATCAGCGCGCTGCGGCCGCATCGACCGCGCGCGGGATGCGTTGCACCGTGCCGGACACCTCGGCGCCCTTTGCGGCCGCGATCCAGTCGGCGTAGTACGCCACGCGCGTGTACACCGCCGGCTTGCCCGCGCCGCAGCCCTTGCCGCCGGACACCACGCCGACGAGGCTGCGCGTGCCGCCATCCTCCTCGCGGGTGAGCGGGCCGCCGCTGTCGCCCTGGCAGCTGTCCTTGCCGACGGCGACGCGCCCATCGGGCCCGAGCGTGCCCGCGCACAACGCGCCGGGCCCGTAGAACGCGCCGTACTCGGCCGCGCACTGCGCGTCGGGCAGGTAGTTCAGGGTGAGCTGCTGCAGGTCGGCGGGGTTGCGCTGCAGGCGTCGCGCGCTGTCCAGGCGGCTCACCGCGTCGCGTTCGTTGCGCTGGCCCATCCAGCCCCAGCCGGTGACGCGCAGCGCCTCGCCGCGGTCGAAATCGCGGTCGCGCGCGCCCATCAGCGGCACCGCCTTGATACGGCCAGCGTCCTCGAAGCGGGCGATGCGCGGATCGGCGACCAGCCGCGCGAGTGCGATGTCGTCGAGCTTGCGCGCCTTGCTGTAGCCGCCGTGGATCACCACTGCGTCGATGGCGAACAGGCCGTCGTCCACGGTGAGGTTCTGCGTGCCCAGCCGCATGCGGCGGTCGGTCAGCACGTTGCCGGCGCGGCCGTCGAAGCCGGGGATGTTGTCGACGCAGTGCGCGGCGGTGAGCACCCACCCGTCGCCGATGTACGCACCGCCGCACTTGTGCGCGAGCTCGTACGGCGCGCGCGTGGCGAGGTGGATCTTGCAGGGGTCGTCGTCGGCGAGCGTCGCGTCGTAGGCGCGGTCGGCGGCGTCGTACCGGGGCGACGACAGGATCTCCACCTGCCACGGCGCCGAGCCCGGCCGCGCCGGTTCGCCGCCGACGATGCGGCCACCCGCCTCGTCATGGCGTGCGCGGCGCGCGTCGCAATCGGTCGCGAGCGTGGATTTCGTTGCCGGCGTCGTGGCGATGGCGGCGCTGCGCGCGGCCGGTGCAGGGCCACGGTCCTGGCACGCGGCAAGCGCGAGGCACGCGAGCAGGCCGGTCATGAACATGCGAAACAGGTTGCGGCACATCGAGCTACTCCTCGGGCATGGCGAGCACGGTGGACACCTGCGCGGACCAGTCGCCGACGGCGGCGACGCCCGCATCGCGCCGGCCTTCGCTGCTGGCGCACAGCAGGCGTTCGAGCGGCGAGGCGCAGGCGCCAAGGTCGCGGCCGGCGCCGGCCTGCTCGAAGGCGTCCGCGCGCACGGGGCTCGCACTGGCCAGCACCACGAAGCGGTACGCGCCGGGCGCATCGAACTGCATGCCGGCGCGGCGGTAGGGCTGGTTGGGTGGCAACGGCTGGTCGAACTCGCCCGGCTTGGGCAGCACCAGGTCCACTGCGTTGTGCGGATCGATCGCCAGCACGTACACGTACGCGGGGCGCGTGCCGCGGTTGATCACCGTCGCCGTCACCCGCTCGTGGGCAGCGATGCGGCGCACGCCACCGGCCTGCAGGGCGGGGCACGCGGTGGGGCGGTAGCCGTCGGCGGCGATGCAGGCCGCGACCGGGAAGGCCTCGGTGTCCGATGCGCTGCTCGCTGTGGTGCGCAGCGCGAGCAGTTGCTGCACGCGTGCGACCCTGCGCAGCGCCTCGGCGAGACGGTCGCCGAAGCCCGGTGCGTCGGTGCGCCCGAGCGTGCCCAGCAGCGTGCCGTCGGCGGCGCGCAGGGCGATCGCGTCGGGCTCGCCTTCGACGGCGACGAGGCGGGTGGCGCCGGTCGCGGCCACGGTGGCGAAGCCGGTGGCGCGCACGGCCGCGTCGGCAACCTCGCGCGCCGCGCCCGCGGGCAGGTCGTTGGCGACGACGAGGGCGTCGGCCGGCAGGAAGTGCGCGGTCTGCTCGGCGACCAGCCGTGCCGGCAGCGTGCGCTGCGGGGCCTCCAGCCGCAGCGTGGCGCGCGCGCCGGTGACCTCGGTGATGGACGCGCTCGCGATGCGCGCACGTCGCGCCATTGCATCGGCCTGGCTCGCGTACAGCGCGAAGCGCGAACCGGGGGTCATGCCGCTGGTCGCGCCTGCCTGCAGCATCCAGGCGCCATTGGTTTGCACGACGTCGAACAGCACCGCCCTGCGCGCACGCGCGCCGAATGCCGCGGTGAGCGCGCCTTCGCCGGACGGCGTCTGCGCGACATGGCCGCGCGCGGCCACGCGCAGGCGCACTTCCTGGATCAGGTCGCCGAACGTCGCGTCGGGCATGCCCGGCATGCGCAGCGTGTCGATCAGCGCGGTGGTGAACACGCCGGCGCGTGCGCCCACCGCGCCGCCGCCGGTCTCCTGCGCCTCCTCGCCGTCCTGCGCGGCGGCCAGGTGCACCCAGTACCCGTCGCCACCCGCGGATTTCGCAGGTGCCGCCGGGGGGCGTATCCCTGCCAAGGGCGGCGCGCTGCGCGACTGCCCGGTCGCGCCCAAGCGCGTGGCGGTGGCGGAGTTGCAGCTGTCGAACACGCTGACGAAGAACAGCCCGGCCGCCGTCGCGCGGTCCTTCAACGCCTTGAGTTCGACGTCGAAGATGTCGCCCGGCGAGCCATCGGGGTTGCGCGCGTCGGCTGGCAGGAGCGTGCCGTTGTAGCCGGTGTCCTGGTCGCGGGCTTCGTCGTCGCGATAGCGCGATCCGTGCCCGGCGAAGTAAAACACCAGCGTGTCGCCGCGCTGCAGCGTGGCGATGCGCTGCCCAAGCGCGGCGAGGATGCGCGCGCGCGTCGCGCAGTCGTCGGTGAGCGTGGTGGTGGCGGCGTTCGACGACTCGCAGGCGCCGGCCGCGGGCGTGTCGACATCGACGCCATAGATGTCCGCCAGCGCCTGCTTGAACCGCAGCGCATCGCCCACCGCGCCGCGCAGGTCGGAGAACACCGCGCCGGGCTGGCGCGCATCGGAATGGCGGTAGCGGTCGATGCCGACGATGAGCGCGTGGATGCGCCGCGTGTCCGCCGCGGCCGGCTTCGGGGCCGCGTCAACGGGTGCTTCCACCGGCGCGGGCGCGGGCCCGCAACCGGTCAGCAGCAGCGCCAGCAACGCCAGCAGCAGCGTGCGCATCAGGGCGTCCTGCGCAGCACGACCGTGCTCGCGCGTGGGTTGAAGTCGAACAGCGCCGGCTGCTGCACGCGGCGCGCGGGCGCGTTCGCCGGCAGGTCGTGGAAGGTGATCGCGCGCGTTCCCGTTCCGGCCGCGGCGATGCGGCCCACGCGCGCATCCCTCGCCAGCACCGGCAGGCGCTGCACCGCGTAGGCCAGCCACTCGTCAATGCGCAGCGCGCCGTCGTCGTCGACGTCGGCCTTGCCCGCGGCCAGTCCGTCCATCACCAGCGCATAGGTCAGCAGCCCTTGGCCGAGACGCGCGTCTTCGAGCGCGACGTCGTCGGCCTGGGTCGCGGCGAGGATGCGGATGCCCTTGTCGTAGGCCAGTTGGCCGAGCCCGCTGTCGCCCATCGGCCCGGGCTTGAAGCGCCCGTCGGCCACGCTGGCCGCCGAATGGCAGGCATCGATCACCAGCGCCACCTCCGATGCCTGCAGCCGCTGCAGCGGCCCGACCAGGTCCGCGGTCGAAAACACGGTGGACAGGTCCGGTGCCTGCGCGCCGTCGGGCCAGCGTCCGTCGGCCGGGATCAGGAAGAACTCGCCGCGCGGATTGGCCCAGCCGTGTCCGGCGTAGCTGACGATCACGAGGTCGTCGGGCGTCGCCGCCTGCAGCATGCCGGCATCGATGCCATGCGCGCGCAGCGCGGCGAGCGTGCGCGCGCGGTCGCCGGTGCCGGCCAGCAGCGCGAGCACGCGCCCCAGCGTGGCGCGCGTCACCCGCGTTCGCCGGCCGCCGGCATCGCGCTCGCCGGCCAGCACCAGCGTGCGCGTCTCGTAGCCCGGCACCGGCGACAGGCGCGACGCCATCAGCTTCGCATCGGCCACCGCATAGCGCAGGCGAAAGCGCGGCGTGTCGTAGTCGTCGATGCCGATCGCCAGCACGTAGGCGCGGCGCGGCCGCGGCGCGACCGGGGCCTGCGTCCACGCAAACGTCGCGGTCTCGCCCTTGATGCGGTCCTCGTTGAAGGCATAGGCCGAGAACACCTGCGCGCGCTCGCCCGCCTGCGTCGGCAGCGGCACGGTGAACTCGACGCGGTGCACGCCATCGTCCGCGCGCAGGGCGTTGCGCGTGCGCCACTGCGCGATGGACGCACCGGCGGCATCCACGACGTGCGGCGCCATCGCGACCAGGCGGCCGTCGCGGAACAGGCGCGGGTTGTAGAGGCCGGAGCGCGTCTTGCCGTTTGGCGCGCGTGCATCGACGCCTTCGCGCAGCTCGACCGTCACCACCGCTTCGGCCGCGTCGCGACCGGCGCGCACAGCGGTAATGCGCGCTTCGGACAGCACGCGGTTGAGGCTGGCGATCGCCGGCAGCGGCTTGAACGCGGCCGCGCACGTCTTGCTTGCGCGGCAGTCGAGCAGGCGCCGGACCAGGCCGGGTTCGTAGTAGTCGCGCATGAAGGTCTGCGCGGCCAGGCTCTGCCACGGCGCGTCGGGCACCACCCAGCGCACCAGGGTGGTGTCGGCGCCGAGGTTGGTGTCGTAGCGGCCGCCGGGTGCGACGGCGAAATAGCGGTTGCCGGGGAAGGTCTGCAGCGTCAGTTGCGGCGTGCCGTCGCCCGCATCAAAGAAGTGCAGCGCGCCATCGTCGGTGGTCGCCCACAGCAGGCGGCTGCGCTCGATCCAGCCGGCGCGCCTCAATGGCGCCTGCAGCCGGATGCGGGCGACGCTGCGGGCGCTGTCGAGGTCCAGCAGCGTGCCGTCGTCGAGGCCGAGCACGCGGTCATCGCCCAGCGCCACGGCGCGCCGCGAAAAGCCCGGCACGGTGCGCACCCGCGCCAAGGCATCGGTGTCGACGAGCAGCAGGTCCGCGTGCGCATCGGCCGTGTCCGCGGCTGGTTTCGCGCGGGTGAACACGATGCGGCGGCCGTCGGCGCTGAAGGACAGCGCGCGGATGGTGTGCTCGTCGGTGAACGCCTGCGCGTCCGCAAGGGGATCGATGAGTTCGGCCAGGCGGCGCGGTGGCGTGGCGGTGTCGTCCATGTCGAGCAGCCACAGCCGCAGCACCTGCTTCGCATCCGGCGCATCGGCGCGATCCCATCGACGCGTGGCCACCGCCAGCTGCGAGCGGTCGGGCGACGGCGCGATCGCGGTGATCACCTCGCCGGCCAGCGCCGGCAGTGCCAGCGGCTGCCAGTCGCGTGCGCCGGCGGCCTGCACGACGAGGCCGGTGGGCGAGGGGTCGTAGGTGGTGTTGCCGTCGTCGGCGTGGCCCTCGGCGGCGGCGCAGAACGCGCCGTCGCGGCCGCGGAAGCAGCTGTCCGTGAGCGCCCCGAGCGCGACCAGGCCGCCATCGGCGGTCGCGTGCATCTGCCAGCGGCTCTCGAACGCCGCGCACGGCGCGCGCGCGATGCACGCGGGGTCGACCCGCAACGCCAACGGAAACCCCGCGGCGTCTGCGGTGTCGTTGGTGGCGTCGTAGCCGTGGCTGCCGAGCAGGTAGCGCGTCGCATCCAGCCAGCGCACGTGGTGGTAGGCACGCGCCGGCTCGAATGCGCGCTCGCCCGTGCCGCTGGCCAGGTCGAGCGTTTCGAGCCGCGCGCGCGTCTCGTTGTGCAGGCCTTCCACGCGCACCAGCCGCAGCCCGTCGGGCGAGAGGTCGGCATCGAGGAAATAGCTGCGCGGCTGCCCGGTCAGCGCGCGCGGCGCGCCGACGCCATCGGTGGCGATGAGCGTGACGCCGTAGCGGCAGCGCGCCGGCGACACGCAGGTCGGATCCGGGAAGTGGATGTTCTCGTCGGCGAGGTCGAACAGGCCACGGCGTCCGTCGGCGTGGTTGGCCTCCGGGCGCAGGCGGCCGTCGGGCGAGGGCGGCCAGCGTCGCCTGGCATCGTCGGGCGTGGCGGGCACCGCGACCGTCGCGTCCGCGCGGACGATGCGCGTCGCGGGATCCAGTGCATAGCTGCACCACCGCGTGCCGGGCTGGTGCGCGCCCGCGCAGTGGCGTGCGGCGAGCGCTTCGCTGGCCGCGGCGTAGGCGATCGCCAGCGTGCCGGCGGTGGCGCCGTCGGTGAACGCATGCAGGCGCAGCGGCGCTTCGTTGCCGGTGAACAGCGCGGCATCGAGCGGCACGCGCGCGTGGTCGAGGATGGTGGCCCGCTCCGTGTCCCAGACGACGATCGAGCCGTCGCGCGCGAGCGACGCGAGGTGGCGGCCGCCGTCGACCCAGCGCACCGCCAGCACCGGTGCCTGGTGCCCGAGCTGCACGACGATCTTCGCCTCGACGGCGGATGCCGGTGACTGCGCGGCGGCGGCCGCACGCGGCGGCGCCCCAGGCGCATCTGGCGCCGGCCGCGCGCATCCCGCGGCCAGCAGGACGGCACAGCAGCACAGGTCCGCACTGCGCATCGTGGTGCTCCCGGTGTCGTCGACCGACAGGGCTCCCACTCCCCGCGGTCGAGGGTAGCACCGGCGAGCCGCGCGCCCGCGGGCTGGCCGGGGCCCGCGGTCGTGGCCACAATCGCGCCATGACGGCCTCGATCGATCCCTCCGCGGCGCTGCTCGAATGCGTCGAGCACGCCACCGCCGCCGCGCCCGCGTGGACCATCCTCTGGCTGCACGGGCTGGGCGCCGACGGCCATGATTTCGCGCCGATCGTGCCGCAGCTGGTGCAGCCCGGCTGGCCGGCGGTGCGCTTCGTGTTCCCGCATGCGCCGGTGCGCGCGGTGACCATCAACAACGGGGCGCGCATGCGCGCGTGGTACGACATCGTCGACTTCGACCTCGCGCGGCGCGCGGACGAGGGCGGCGTCGATCAATCGGTCGCGCAGGTCGAGGCGCTCATCGCGCGCGAGGCCGGGCGCGGCGTGCCCGCCTCGCGCGTCGTGCTGGCGGGCTTCTCGCAGGGCGGCGCGGTGGCGCTGGCCGCGGGGCTGCGCCGCACGCAGCCATTGGCGGGTGTGGTCGCGCTTTCCACGTACCTGCCGATGCCGCAGCGCCTGCTCGGCGAAGCCACCGCCGCGGCGCGCGCGCAACCGGTGTTCATGGCGCACGGCACGCAGGACCCGGTGGTGCCCTTCGCCGCCGGCGAGCGCAGCGCGCAGGCGCTCGCCGGCCTCGGGCTGGCCGTCGACTGGCGCGCCTATCCGATGGCCCACCAGGTCTGCGCCGCGCAGGTCGCCGACCTCGGGCGCTGGCTGGGCGAGCGCATGCGCGCGGCGCCATGACGCCCGTCGCGCGGCCCGGCTACTATCGGGCCGGACCGGGCGCGCCGGCCGGGGAGGACGGCGCGCCGACGCGACGGGCACGATGCGACGGGGAGGGAACGCCATGAAGGTGGTGATCGCCGACGACGAGCCGCTGGCACGCGACCGGCTGCGCGCGCTGCTGGCGGACATTCGCGACGTCGACGTCGTGGCCGAGGCCTCCGACGGGCCGGGCGCATTGCACGCGGTCGCCGAGCACGCGCCGGACCTGGTGCTGCTGGACATCTCGATGCCCGGCATCGACGGCATCGAGACCGCGCGCCACCTGGCCGCGTTCGAGCCGCGCCCGGCGGTGGTGTTCTGCACCGCGTTCGATGCGCATGCCCTGAGCGCGTTCGACGCCGAGGCGATCGACTACATCGTCAAGCCGGTGCGCCCGGAGCGCCTGGCCGCGGCGCTGGGCCGCGTGCGCACCTTCGCCGCGGGGCGCGCGCGCGACGGCGGCGCCCGCCCGCGGCGCACCCACCTGTGCGCGCGGATGCGCGGCAGCCTGCGGCTGATCCCGATCGACGACGTGCGCTACCTGCAGGCCGAGGAGAAGTACGTCGTGGTCCACCACGCGCGCGGCGAGGACCTGATCGAGGAATCGCTGAAGTCGCTCGAGGAGGAGTTCGGCGAACGCTTCGTGCGCATCCACCGCAACTGCCTGGTGGCCCGCCACGAGATCACCGAGCTCAAGCGCAGCCCCGACGGCCACGTGCACGCGCTGCTGCGCCACGGCGACAAGCCGCTGGAAGTCAGCCGGCGCTGCGTGTCGGGGTTGAAGGACACGCTGGCGCATCTTTGAAGCGTCTAGCGGGAACGGGGAACGGGGAACGGGGGAGCAGAAGCAGTCCGTAGCCCGGGTAAGCGCAGCGCACCCGGGGAAGTCTTCGTGACGTGAAACAGCCCCGGGTGCGCTGCGCTTACCCGGACTACGTATGGGTGCACCACGAGCCAACAGGCAAAGTGGCTTCGTCGCGCGACGTCATCGGCGACAATCCCGCCGTGACGAATCCCCAGTCCCCAATCCCGAATCCCGGCGCGCCTCGCTCCCTCCGCATCGCCACCCGCAAGAGCCCGCTGGCGCTGTGGCAGAGCGAGCACGTGGCCGCGCTGTTGCGCGCGATGCACCCGGGGCTGGTGGTCGAGCTGGTGCCGATGAGCACGCGCGGCGACGAGGTGCTGGACCGGTCGCTGTCGGCGATCGGCGGCAAGGGGCTGTTCCTCAAGGAACTCGAGCTCGCCATGCAGCGCGGCGAGGCCGACTGCGCGGTGCATTCGCTCAAGGACGTGCCGATGGTGCTCGAGCCGGGCTTCGCGCTCCCCGCGGTGCTGGCGCGCGCGGATGCGGCCGATGCGTTCGTGTCCAACGCGTACCCCGGCATCGACGCGCTGCCGCAGGGCGCGCGCGTGGGCACCTCCTCGCTGCGCCGGCAGTCCCAGCTGCGCGCGCTGCGCGAGGACCTCGAGCTCGTCGACCTGCGCGGCAACGTCAACACCCGGCTGGCCAGGCTTGATGCCGGGCACTACGACGCGATCGTGCTGGCCTGCGCGGGGCTGCAGCGGCTTGGGCTGGAATCGCGCATCCGCGCGCGGCTCGAATCGCCCGGCTGGCTGCCGGCGCCGGCGCAGGGTGCGATCGCCATCGAGACCCGTGACGACGCGCCCGACGTCGCCGCGCTCTGTGCGGTGCTCGACGACGGCCCCACCCGCGCCTGCGTGGGCGCCGAGCGGGCGATGAACCGCGCGCTGAACGGCAGCTGCCACGTGCCGGTGGCCGCGCACGCACTGCTGGATGCGGCCGGCACGCTCACGCTGCACGGCCGCGTGGGTTCGCCGCACGACGGACGCCACGTGCGCGCGCAGGCGAGCGCGCCGTTCGCCGACGCCGAGGCGCTGGGCCAGCGCGTCGCCGCGGCGCTGCTCGGGCAGGGCGCGGGCGAATTCATCGACCTGCACTGACGCGCGGCGCGCGCCGCGGCGTGCCTGCATGGCGCCTTGACCCGCGGCGTGCTGCACTCGCGACGGTGGCAGCACACCCGCGGTGACTGCCATGCTCGCCCGTCGCGCCCGCGCGCTGCCCCCGCTCCAGCCGGACCCGCCATGGAACGCATCGAACGCATCCACGCCCTGCATCGCACGCTTGCCGCCGCCCGCTACCCGGTGACCGTGCAGCGCCTCATGGACGACCTGCAGTGCTCGCGCGCCACGGTCTACCGCGACCTGGCGTACCTGCGCGATTCGCTGATGGCGCCGGTGGTCGGCAACGGCGAGGCGGGCTTCCGCTACGACCACAGCGACGGCCAGCGCTTCGAATTGCCGGGGCTGTGGCTCAGTTCCGAGGAACTGCACTCGCTGCTCGCCGCGCAGCAGCTGCTGGGACGCAGCGGGGGCGGCGGCGTGCTGTCGAACGCGCTGGCGCCGCTGCAGCAGCGCATCGAGAAGCTGCTCGGCGAGCACGCCGGCGGCCGCCGCGTGCCGGTCGAGCGCGTGCGCGTGATCGGCCACCGCACGCGCCGGCTCGACGAGGCCGCGTTCCGCTGCGTGGCCACCGCGGTGCTCGACCGTCGCCAGCTGGCGTTCGAATACCGCGCGCGCAGCACCGACGAACGCACGCGGCGCACCGTCTCGCCGCAACGGCTCACCCACTACCGCGAGAACTGGTACCTCGACGCCTGGGACCACGAACGCGAGGCGCTGCGCAGTTTCTCGGTCGACCGCATCAGCGCGGCGCGCCTGCTCGAGGACGCTGCGCGCGACGTGCCCGACGAGGAACTCGACGGCCACCTTGCGTCGAGCTACGGCATCTTTTCCGGTGCGCCGAAGGGCTGGGCGACGATCGTGTTCTCGCCCAAGGCCGCGCGCTGGGTGGCCGACGAGCATTGGCACTCGCAGCAGCAGGGCCGCTGGCTGGCCGATGGCCGCTACGAGCTCAAGGTGCCCTACAGCGCCGGGCGCGAGCTGCTGATGGACGTCATGCACTACGGCAGCGATGCGGAGATCCTCGATCCGCCTGCACTGCGCGAGCAGGCACGCGCGCTGCTGTCGCTCGCGCTGAGCCGGTACGACGCATGAGGCGCGCGCGGTGACGGCGCGGCCGTCGCGCGGCGAGAAGATCGCGCTGGTGCTCGGCGCCGGCGGTGCGCGCGGGCTGGCGCAGATCGGCGTGATCGACGCGCTGGTCGCGCGCGGGCTGGACATCGTCGCGGTCGCCGGTGCATCCAGCGGCGCGCTGGTGGGCGGGCTGTTCGCGTCCGGCCGGCTGCCCGCGTTCCGCGACTGGCTGCTGGCAATGGACCGCGGCGACATGCTGCGCCTGCTCGATCCGGCGTTCGGCGAGGCGGCGCTGCTGCGCGGGCAGCGGCTGGTCGACGCGCTGCGCGCGCAGGCGGGCAGCCCGCGCATCGAAGAACTGACAATCGACTTCACTGCGGTGGCGGTGGACCTGGTGCGCCAGCGCGAGGTGTGGCTGCGCGAGGGCGACCTGTGGGACGCGGTGCGCGCGTCGATCGCCATCCCCGGCCTGTTCACCCCGCACGAGGTGCACGGGCGCGAGCTGGTCGACGGCGGCCTGCTCGCACCGTTGCCGATCGCCGCCACGCGGCTGTCCGACGCGCACCGGCTGATCGCGGTGGACATGCACGGATGGCCGCAGCGCCCACCGGGCGCGCCCGGGCATCGCACCGACGACGACGTCGACGTGCCCGACAGCGCATTCGGCCGCTGGCTGTCGCGGTTGTGGCGCGGCGCGGCCGCGCTGTCGGGCGAGGACGCGGCGGGCATGGGGTTCACCGAACTGATGGCGCGGTCGATCGACACCATGCAGGCGCAGATCGCGCGCGTGCACCTCGCGCTCGATCCCCCGGAACTGGTGATCCGCATCCCGCGCGACGCCTGCCAGTTCTACGAGTTCTGGCGCGCCCGCGAGCTGATCGCGCTGGGTCGCGCCGAGGCCGAGCGGGCGCTGGACGCGGCGGGGTACTGAAGGGTGCGCGCGGCTCAGTCCAGCACGCGGCAGAACACCGCCTTGAGATAGCGGCTCTCGGGCACCTGCGCGAGCACCGGGTGGTCCGGGCCTGCGCCGGCGATCTTCAGCACCTGCACGGTGCGCCCGGCGTAGAACGCGGCGCGGCGGAGCATGTCGAGGAACTGGTCCTCGCTCACCAGGCCGGTGCACGAGAACGTCGCGAACAGGCCGCCCGGTGCGACGCAGCCCAGCGCGAGCTTGTTCATGTCGAGGTACTTCTTGAGCGCCGGGATCACCTGTTCGCGGTCGCGGGTCATCTTGGCCGGGTCGAGGACGACCACGTCGAACAGGTCGCCACGCGCGCCGGCGTCGCGCATCCACGGGAACACGTCGGCCTGCACGAACCGGATGCGCACGTCGTTGAGCTTGGCGTTGGCACGCGCGATGTCGAGCACCGCCTCGTCGATGTCGATGCCGACGACGTCCGACGCACCGCGCACCGCCGCGTACACGCCGAAGCCGCCGGTGTTGCAGCACAGGTCCAGCACGCGCTTGCCGGCGCACAGCTGGCCCAGCCACTGCCGGTTCTCGCGCTGGTCGGCGAAGAAGCCGGTCTTGTGCGCGCCGGCGGGATCGGCCCGGAAGCGCACGCCGTGCTCGGTGATGAGCGCGGGTGCCTGCGGTTCGCTGCCGCGGAAGTCGAACGACTCCTGCTTCTGCACGTGCTCGTCCGCCGAGGCATGGATGCGGCAACCGGGGAAGTGCGCGCGCAGGGCGTCGTAGATCCAGTCGCGGTGGCGGAACATGCCGGCCGAGAAGAACTCAACCACGACGAGGTCCGCGTAGCGGTCGACGACCAGCCCGGACAGCCCGTCGCCCTCGCTGTGCACCACGCGCCAGGCATCGCTGACCGCGTCGAGGTCCAGCACCTCGCGGCGCAGCGCGATGGCCTCGCCGATCCTGCGCTCGAACCACGCGGCGTCGACCGCCACCTCCGGGTCGCGCTCGAGCAGGCGCACGGCGATGCGCGAATGGCCGTTGTAGAAACCGCGGCCCATCCAGGTGCCGTCCGGTTGCTCGACCTCGACCAGGCTGCCGGGCTTGGGGCGCGTGGCGGGCTTGTCGACCAGGCGCTGGAAGATCCACGGATGCGTGGAATTCCACGCGTTCTTGAGGCGGACGGTGGGCAGGGGCGCGTTCATCGCCGGGATTTTACGGGCGCGGCGACCGCCACCCGGTGCGCGGCATCGCGGCGCGCGCGGGCGTGGGGCTTGGAGTCGGCGCGCCGCGGCCCCATTGCGCGTGCCATGCACCTGCCGATGCCCGAGACACCCGCCGACACCGCGCAGGCGCGCCGCGCCGAGGGCGCCCGCTGGCGGCGCGCGCTGAACCTGTCGCTGCTGGCGGTGCTGGCGCTGGCCGCGGTGTTCGCCGCGCAGGGCGCGTTCGACGTGCGGCCGTGGACGGTGCGCCCCGGCGCCGTCGAGGGGCTGGTGGGCGTGCTGACCGCGCCGCTGCTGCATGGCGGGCTGTCGCACCTGGTGTCCAACGCGTTCGCGCTGCTGGTGCTCGGCACGCTGGCCGGTGCGCTGTACCCGCGCGCGCTGGTGCGCACGCTACCGCTGGCGTGGCTCGGCTCGGGGGCGGTGGCGTGGCTGCTCGGCGGCGCCGGCACCCACCACCTGGGCGCCAGCGGCGTGACCCATGGCCTGCTGTTCCTGGTCGCCACGCTCGGCCTGCTGCGCCGCGACCGGCCTTCGATCGCGGCGATGCTGATCGCGCTGCTGCTGTACGGCGGGATGCTGCTGACGGTGCTGCCGCGCGAGATCGGCGTGTCGTGGCCGTCGCACCTGGGCGGCGCGATCGGCGGGCTGCTCGGCGCGCTGCTGTGGCGCCGCGCCGACCCGCTGCCCGCGCGCAGGCGCTACAGCTACGAGGACGACGAGGAGGCGGTCGCCGCGCCGGACGCCGAACTCGAACCGCCCGCGCCGGCCGACGTGCCGGTGCTGTGGCATCGCCCCGCGCCCACGCGCGGCACCGTGGTGCCGTTCCCACGGCGCGAGCGCTGACCGGCCTCCATCCGCGTGGTCCAGGCGTGGCGACCCACGCGCATGTGCCACGCCGGTGCCACCGGTGACGGTGGCGGTCGCGGCCGATGCGGTCCGTCGACGAGGTGCTAGCGTCGCGCGATCCGTCGGGCACCCTTCGATGCGCATCCTCCTGTGTTGTGTCCTGCTGCTCGCCGCCGCGTGCACCCCGCGCGCCGACCGCGAGGCCGCGCCCCGCATCGAGCGCGACGTGCGCGTGCTCGCCGATGACGCCATGGAAGGCCGCGAGGCCGGCACCCGCGGGTATGACCGCGCGGCGCGGCACGTGGTCGCGCGCATGCGCGCCATCGGGCTGCGGCCCGGCGCCGGCGCCGGCTACCTGCAACCGGTGCCGCTGCTGCGCGGCACGCGCGTGCGGGAAGGCAGCCGGCTGGCGATCGAACGCGCGGGGCGCACGACCGAGCTGCGCTTCGCCGACGACTGGCTGCCGACGCCGAACTTCAATGCCGCCGCGCGCACGGTCACCGCGCCGATGGCGTTCGTCGGCCAGGCCGTGCACGCGCCGGAGCTCGGGCACGACGACTTCGCCGGCATCGACCTCGCCGGCAAGGTCGCGGTGCTGCTGCCCGGCGCGCCCGCGCGTTTCGACAACGACCGCCGCGCGTTCCATGCCTCCACGCGGCAGAAGCTCGACGAGCTCACCCGGCGCGGCGCGGTCGGCGCGCTCATCGTGCAGACCGCCGACGACGAGGCGCGCGGACCCTGGGCGCGCGGCGCGGCGCAGTGGGCGATGCCGTCGATGCGGCTGGTCGAATCCGATGGCCGCGTGCTCGATGGCTGGCCGCGGCTGCAGGTGGTCGCCAGCGTGTCGCGCGCGGCCAGCGACACGGTGTTCGCCGGCAGCCGCGCCACGCCCGCCACCCTGCTGCGCGACATGCGCGCCGGCACCCTGCGTGCGTTCGACCTGCCCGGCACGGTCACGCTCGCCGCGCGTACGCACCTGGAGCCGCTGTCCTCGCACAACGTGGTCGGGCGCATCGACGGGCGCGGCGCGCTGGCCGGTGAGTTCGTCGTGCTCACCGCGCACCTGGACCACGTCGGCATCGGGGTGCCGGTGAACGGGGACGCGATCCACAACGGCGCGCTCGACAACGCGCTCGGGGTCGCGGTGATGCTGGAGGCCGCGCGCGTGCTGGCCGCCGATGCATCGACCGGGCCGCGTCGCGGCGTGCTGGTCGTCGCCACCACCGCCGAGGAGAAGGGCCTGCTGGGCGCACAGTGGTTCGTGCATGCGCCGCCGGTGCCGCGTGCCTCCATCGTCGCCAACGTCAACATGGACATGCCGGTTCTGCTGGAGCCCACGCGCGACGTGGTTCCCATCGGCATCGAGCACTCCACGCTCGCGCCGATCGTGCGCGAGGCAGCCGCAGAGGTCGGGGTGGCGGTCTCCCCGGACCCCATGCCCGAGGAAACCGTGTTCGTGCGCAGCGACCAGTACGCGTTCATCCGTGCGGGCATTCCCGCGGTGTACCTCGACGGCGGCGTGCGCACGCCGTGGCTGCGGCGCGATGCGTCGGCGCAGCTGCGCGACTTCCTGCGCACGCACTACCACCAGCCCTCCGACGAGATCGACCTGCCGATCCAGTACGCCGATGCCGCACGCCTGGCGCGGCTGAACGCGGCGATCGCCGCGCGCATCGCGCGCGAGTCCCGGCGGCCACGCTGGAACGCGGGCGACTTCTTCGGCGAACGCTTCGCCCGCCCGTAGAGGCGCGCCTGCGCGCCTGTTCGCGGAAGGCGTGCAGGCACGCCCCGACGCTGCGCGCGCCGCTTCGTGCAATGACCTCCGGCCGATGCGCGCCCCGCGCGATCGGCGACACTGCGCGCCTCGCCCGCTCGACAAGGATCTCGACATGACCCAGTGGTACTTCGTGTCCGCCCGCACGCAGGCGCGGGTCGGCCCGCTGGACGACGACGCGGCGCAGGCCCACGCGCGTGCCAATCCCGACGACCAGGCCTGGCGCGAAGGCCTGTCCGGCTGGCGCCCCGCGCGCTCGCTGCCCGAGCTGGCCGCGCACATGGCCGATGCGCCCGGCGCGCCGCCGCCGCACATGCCGCCGATGCCCGGCAGCGGCCCCGCGTCGCGGCGCAGCGACGACATCGACTTCCGCATCGTCGGCAACGACATGCCGTTCGTGGAAGTCGAGCTCGACCCGGGCGAAAGCGCGATCGCCGAGGCCGGCGCGCTGATGTACAAGGATTCGACCGTGCAGATGGACACGGTGTTCGGCGATGGCCGCCACAGCGGTGCCGGCGGCGGCCTGATGGACAAGCTCATGTCCGCCGGCAAGCGCGTGATCACCGGCGAAAGCCTGTTCACCACCATGTTCACCAACGCGAGCAATGCCAAGGCGCACGTGGCGTTCGCCGCGCCCTATCCCGGCACTGTGGTGGCGCTGCGGCTCGACGAACACGGCGGCCGCATCATCTGCCAGAAGGACAGCTTCCTGGCCGGCGCGCGTGGCGTGCAGGTGGGCGTGCACTTCCAGCGCAGGATCCTCACCGGCCTGTTCGGCGGCGAGGGTTTCATCATGCAGAAGCTCGAGGGCGACGGCTGGGTGTTCGTGCACGCCGGCGGCACGCTGGTCGAGCGCGAGTTGCGCGCGGGCGAGCGGCTGGATGTCGATACCGGCTGCGTGGTCGGCTACACCGGCGGCGTGGACATGGACGTGCGCGCGGTGGGCGGCATCAAGAGCATGTTCTTCGGCGGCGAAGGCGTGTTCCTGGCCACGCTGACCGGGCCGGGCAAGGTGTGGCTGCAGTCGCTGCCGTTCTCGCGCATGGCCGGGCGCATGCTGCAGGCCGCGCCGCAATCCGGTGGCAAGAACGTCGGCGAAGGCTCGGTGCTCGGCGGGCTGGGCCGGATCCTCGACGGCGACAACCGCTTCTGAGGCGCGCACGGAGACCGCGATGAAACGCTGGATCGGTCGCTGGCTGATGGGCGTGGCGGTGCTGCACACCGCGTTCGCGGTGGCCACGACCGCGCCGGTGCTGCGCACGCTGCTCGAGCGTGGCGTGTGGGACAGCGTGGGCGGCGATCCGACGCGCAGCGCGGTAGCGTGGTTCGTGCTGTTCGGCATCGCGTTGTTCGCCGCCGGGCAGGCCGTCGATGCGCTCGAGGCGCAGGGCCGCACGGTCCCACGCGCGCTGGGCGCCACGCTGCTGCTGGTGTGCGGGGTCGGGATCGCGCTGATGCCGGCCTCGGGCTTCTGGCTTGCGCTGCCAGCCGCGATCGCGGCGCTGTGGCCGCGCCGGCGGCGGTTCGGTTGATGCCGGTGCGCCACCGTTGGGGCGCACGCCGCTAGGCTGCGCGGCCCCTCCCCGGATGCCGACCTCGATGCGTCACCTGCCTGTCGTCCTTGCGCTGGTCGCGCTGCTGCTCAGTGCCTGCGGCAGTGCGCCCGACGTGCGCCCAGCGCCCGCGCAGGCCGCGGTGGTCGTGCCCAAGCCGAAGCCTGTGCGCATCGGGCTGGCCCTCGGCGGCGGCGCGGCCAAGGGCTTCGCGCACATCGGCGTGATCAAGATCCTGCAGGCCAACGGCATCCGTGCCGACGTGGTGGCCGGCACCAGCGCCGGCAGCGTGGTCGGCGCGCTGCATGCCAGCGGCATGGATGCGTTCGCGCTGCAGGAAAAGGCGGTGGCGCTCGACGAGGATTCCATCCGCGACGTGCGCCTGTTCGGCGGCGGGCTGGTGCAGGGCCAGAAGCTGCAGGACTACGTCAACGCGCAGGTCGGCAACCGCCCGATCGAACGCCTGCCGATCCCGTTCGCCGCCGTTTCCACGCGCCTGGACACCGGCCGGCGCGTGGTGTTCACCCGCGGCAACACCGGCCAGGCGGTGCGCGCATCCAGTGCGATCCCCGGCGTGTTCGAGCCGGTGCGCATCGGCGGCGCCGACCATGTCGATGGCGGCGTGGTGAGCCCCGTGCCGGTCGACGCCGCGCGCCAGCTCGGCGCCGACGTCGTCATCGCCGTGGACATCTCCAGCAGGGCCAGCGGCAGGAGTCCCGGCTCGATGCTCGGCAACATCAACCAGTCGATCACGATCATGGGCCAGCGGCTCGCCGCGGCCGAACTCGCGCGCGCCGACGTAGTGATCCGCCCGGACGTGCTGGACATCGGCGCGACCGACTTCGAGCAGAAGAACCGCGCGATCCTGGAAGGCGAGCGCGCCGCGCTGGCCGCCCTGCCGCGCATCCGCGCGCGCATCGCGCAGCTGCAGGCCGCGCGTGCGCCCCGACCCGCCGCCGCGCCGAAGCCGGTGTGCCGCCGGCCCTCGCGGATCGGGCGGTTGATGGGCAAGGACTGCGCGGACTGATCCAGCCAGGGACGTTGACCGCTGCCGCATTGCATCGCGCCGCCTCCCGACCTGCCCGGGATCATCGCCGCACGCCTCCCGTCAGACCCTCCGCGTAGCCCGCGTTTCCTGCAGTAACTGCTTGACCCGGGCCGTTGGGCAGCGCGCGCGCAGTGCGTCCGCTCAATCGCGCGTCGTCGCACCTTGCTGGCGATGCGTGGCGACATGCGCGATGGCAGCGACGACGAGCGCCACGGCCGCGAATGTCGTCATCAGCGCGCCTTCGGGCGCCAGCAGCCAGCTCAGCTCGAACGTGCCATCGAACATGGGCGGAAGGACCACGATCAACGCGAGGGCCAACGCCACGAGGCCTGCCGGGACCAGGATGCGGCGCACGGATCGCAAGGACTCCCGGCCGGTTCCTCCTGCTGTCGGACGCGTCCCCAGCAGCAACCGGACTGCATACGCGACCGCCGCGGCCCTTATCAGCCCAAGGATTGCCAGGGCCAAGACGTCCGCTTTGCGCGTACCCGTATCGGTGAACGATTCACCAAACGCCGCTTAGTGCGCCTCGCGTGTCGCTCGTCCACTGACGTGCAGGAAGCCATCGCCCTGGTTGACGATGACGCCGAACGCCCGCCGGTTCTGCGGATCGACGACCACCCACGCGCTGAAGCCCGGGCTGTATCCGGCGTGATAGGCATAGCGCGGCAGTGTCTTGGTGCGGAGAAACCATCCGAGGCCGTAGCCAGGCGACTCAGGTTGCGGGGAAAGCATCGCCAGCTTGGTCTGCGCGCGCAGGATGTCGTCGCGGCCGCTGGCCATGGCGGCGAGGAACTTGCCGAGGTCGCGGGCCGAGACGGCGGCGAAGCCCGTCGGCCCCTGCGCGCGGCCCTGCAGCGCGCCGCCGTCGTCGACCAGGCGACTGAGCCACGGCCGGTGCCCGGATGGCATGGGGACGCCGCGGGGAGGGTCGACGACGAAGCTGTCCTGCATGCCCAGGGGCGCGAACAGGCGACGTTCGACATAGCGCTCGTACGGCTCGCCCGACACAGCGGCGATGATGGCGCCCACCAGCTGGTAGTTGAGGTTCGAGTACTCGAACGGCCGGGGTGGCGGGCCCTGCACATGCACCTCGCGCATGGCTGCGAGATGTCGCCGGAGTGCGTCGCGGTCGAGACCAAGGTCGGCAAGGACGGTCCGTCCGTCGAAGGTGCCAAGGCCACTCGTATGCGACAGGACCTGGCGGACCGTGATGCGCTGAGCGGCGGCGGGATCGGCCAGCCGGAGGTCGGGCAGGTAGGTCGTGATCGGCAGATCCAGACCAACCCTGCCCTCCTCGACCAGGGTCATGAGCGCGGCCGCGGCGATCGGCTTGGAAACCGATCCGATCAGCATGGGCGTGGCCGAGGTCAGCGCCTTTCGCGTACGACGCGACGCCACGCCGACCGCGTCGGAATAGACGACTTCGCCATTGGCGATCGATACGTACGCGGCGCCCGGGAGGCGGTGGTCCGCCACGATCCCCGCGAGCGCCGCACGGGCGGCCGCACGGTCCTCCAGTAGGGGACGGGCGTCGGCGGTCGGCACCAGGCACATCGTCGATGCGACGCACCATGCAACGGATCGCAGCATCAGCGCACTCCTGCCCCGAGTCGACCGCATAGAGGATTCCCACACAATCCGGTGATGGGCAAGCCAACGGGAAAACGGGTCGGCTCCGGTCGTCATGGGGCGCCCGGCAGGGCGACCTAGCCAAGACCCGCACGGGACAGCGGCATCCCGCCGAACGCCTTGACCGTGCGCAGCACGAAGCTGGTGTTGACGTCGGCGACCCCTGCGCCGGCCAGCAGGCCGTCGAGCAGGAAAAGGCTGAAGTGCTCAAGGTCGCGCACCACCACGTGCAGCAGGTAGTCCATGTCGCCGGTGAGCGCGTGGCAGGCGATCACTTCGCCGGCGTCGCGCACCTGCCGGGTGAACGCGGCGATCGCCTCGGCATCGTGGCGCGCCAGCTGCACGCGCACGAACGCCTGCAGCCCCAGGCCCAGGCGCTCGGGGTCAACCTGGGCGCGGTAGCCGGCGATCACGCCCTCGCGCTCGAGCCGCTGCACCCGGCGCAGGGCGGCCGAGGGCGAGAGGTGCACGCGCTCGGCGAGCTCGGCGTTGGTCAGCCGCCCCGCCTGCTGGAGCGCGGCGAGCAGCTGGACGTCGATGCGGTCCAGGGGGGTGGCGGCCATCGGCGATCCGGAGCGGAATGACGCACGAATCGTGCGCCGATCGGCCCGTGCCGCGCAACAACGCAAGCTTGTTGCGCCGGTCCGGGGCTAGATTCGTCCGGTCGCGCCCTGCCCGGCGGGCGTCCCCTGCGAGAGAAGCCATGAACGCCGTCCCGCAACGCGTCGAAGCCTCGATGACCGACAAGGGCTACGTGCCGGTCTACACCACCGCGATCGTCGAGCAGCCGTGGGACGACTACACCGGCGTCGAACACGGCACCTGGGCCACCCTGTTCGCGCGCCAGCGGAAGCTGCTGGTCGGCCGCGCCAGCGACGAATTCCTGCAGGCGCAGGACGCGATGGGCATGACCCCGCACGCGATCCCGAAGTTCAGCGAGCTCAACAAGGTGCTCGGCGACGCGACCGGCTGGCAGCTGGTCGGCGTGCAGGGGCTGCTGCCGGAGCTGGACTTCTTCGACCACCTGGCCAACCGCCGCTTCCCGGTGACCTGGTGGATCCGCCGGCCCGACCAGCTCGACTACCTCGCCGAGCCCGACCTGTTCCACGACCTGTTCGGCCACGTGCCGCTGCTGATGATCCCGGTCTTCGCCGACTACATGGCCGCCTACGGCCGCGGCGGGGTCAAGGCGCACGGCATCGGGCCCGAGGCGCTGGCGATGCTCACGCGCCTGTACTGGTACACGGTGGAATTCGGCCTGATCCGCCAGCACGACGGCCTGCGCATCTACGGCAGCGGCATCGTGTCCTCCAAGGGCGAGTCGATCCACTGCCTGGAATCGCCCGCGCCCAACCGCATCGGCTTCGACCTCGAACGCATCATGCGCACGCGCTACCGCATCGACACGTTCCAGAAGACCTATTTCGTGATCGACGGCTTCGACCAGCTGATGGACGCCACGCGGCCCGACTTCGCGCCGATCTACGCGCGGCTGGCCGGCATGGACACGATTCCCGCGGGGCAGGTGCTCGACACCGACCGCGTGTTCAACCGCGGCACGGGCGAGGGCTGGCTGGCCGACGGCGACGTGTAGCGGTGCGGCGCGTCGCGCGGATCGCGCGATCGCCGCCTGCCCCCGATTCGCATGCGCGACGGCCCGGCTCGTGCGGCGCCGTGCGCATGCATGCAGGCGCGCGGTGCACCACCGCATCACGCAGCCGCGCGCATGCTCCGCGCCCCGATCTGGATGCGTGGATGCAATGACGGCCTCGGCGCTGGTGGTGCTCGATGAGCTCGACGACCTCGACACCCTGCTCGCCGAGGCGGTGCGCCGCGCGGGCAGCGGGCCGGACGCGCGCCTGTTCCGCCGGATCGATGCCCAGGCACGGCAGCTGCGCGGGTTGCTGCCCGAACCGCTGCACCGCCGCGTCGACGAGGCCAGCGATGCCGGCAAGCGGGTGATGGACGCCGCCGATCCCGCTGCGCCCAAGCTCATGCTCGAGGTTGCGCAACGCAACCTGCTGGCGGCGGTGCGCCGCTACGTGCGTGAGGTCGCGCTGCAGCGGGCTGCGTGAGGCCGAATCGCGCATGCGATCGCCCTCATCGCCTTTACGCTTGGGGCCCAGCGCCGTTGGCGCCTGCGATCACACGAAATGGTCGGGCACGTCCCCGCACCGGCGACAATGCACGCCCCGCCGACGCCTGCCGCGCCCATGACGCCGACCGCCTCCACCGCCATCTCCCTCACCCGCTTCCTGCTCGAGGCCGAACGCGCGGGCCACATCGAGTCCGACCTGCGATTGTTGATCGAGGTCGTCGCGCGCGCGTGCAAGTCGATCTCGATCGCGGTCGGCAAGGGCGCGCTGGGTGGCGTGCTCGGGGATGCCGGCGAAGGCACCGCGAGCATCAACGTGCAGGGCGAGGCGCAGAAGAAGCTCGACGTGCTGTCCAACGAGATCCTGATGGAGGCCAACGCCTGGGGCGGGCACCTGGCGGCGCTGGCCTCCGAGGAGATGGACCACGCGGTGGCGATCCCCGACGAGCATCCGCGCGGGCGCTACCTGCTGCTGTTCGATCCGCTGGACGGCTCGTCGAACATCGACGTCAACATCTCGGTCGGCACGATCTTCTCGGTGCTGCGCTGCCCGCAGGTCGACACCCCGTGCGACGAGAACTTCCTGCAGCCCGGCACCGCGCAGGTCGCCGCCGGCTACTGCACGTACGGGCCGAGCACGATGCTGGTGCTGACCGTCGGCCACGGCACCCACGCGTTCACCCTCGACCGCGAGGTGGGCAGCTTCGTGCTGACCACGCGCGGCATGCGCATTCCGGAGGAGACGAAGGAATTCGCCGTCAACATGTCCAACCAGCGTTTCTGGGAGCCGCCGATGCAGGCCTACGTGGCCGACCTGCTGGCTGGCAGCGACGGCCCGCGCGGGAAGGACTTCAACATGCGCTGGGTGGCGTCGATGGTGGCCGACGTGCACCGCATCCTGACTCGCGGCGGCATCTTCAGCTACCCGCTGGACGCCAAGTGCGCCGGGAAAGGCGGGAAGTTGCGGCTGATGTACGAGGCCAACCCGATGGCGCTTCTGGTCGAGCAGGCCGGCGGCGCCGCCAGCACCGGGCGGCAGCGCATGCTGGAGGTCGAGCCCACCGGCCTGCACCAGCGCGTGCCGGTGTTCCTGGGCAGCCGGCGCGAGGTGGAGGCGGCGGTCGACTACCACGCGCGGCATGACCGGCAGCCAGGCTGATGCCCGCGCGCGCTCGCCCAGGGTCCGCACCCGCATGACCGACCCCACCGCCGACTTCATCGAGGTCGTCGACGACGCGCTCGACGCGGCCACTTGCGCCGCGCTCATCGCGCGCTTCGACGCCAGCGCGCACCGCGTGCCGGGCCGAGTCGGCGGTGGCGTGCACACCGACCTGAAGGACAGCCTCGACCTCACCATCAGCGGCCGCGCCGAGTGGGCCGACGCCGAGGCGCGGCTCAACCAGGCGGTGTTCGCCGGCCTGCTGCGCTACCTGCGCCGCTACCCGCACGTGCTGATCGCGCCGCTGATGCTCGAGGTGCCCGGTCCCGACGGGCGCGGCCACCGGCTGACCCCCGAACGCATCGCCGCGATGGACGACGCCGCGCTCACCCCGGTGCTCGAGGCGGTGTTCCGCCCCGGCGCGATCAACCTGCAGCGCTACGCCGGCGGGCGTGGCGGCTACCCCTACTGGCATTGCGAGCTCTACCCGCGCGACGCGCAGGCCGAGACGCTGCATCGCCACCTGCTGTGGACGCTCTACCTCAACGACGGCTTCGAGGCCGGCGAGACCGAGTTCCTCTACCAGCACCGCCGCATCGCCCCGCGCACCGGCGCGCTGCTGCTGGCGCCCGCGGCGTTCACCCACACCCACCGCGGCAACCGCCCGGTCGGCGGCGACAAGGTGATCGCCACCAGCTGGGTGCTGTTCAACCGCGCGGAGCGGCTCTACGGCGGCTGACCGGCGCGTCGCGGGCCCGGCGACGCCGCGCACCTAGAATCGATCGAATGAAACGACTCGTGCTGATCGACGGTTCCAGCTACCTCTACCGCGCCTTCCACGCGCTGCCGCCGCTGACGAACGCGGCCGGCGAGCCCACCGGCGCGCTGTTCGGCGTGGTCAACATGCTGCGCGCTACCTTGAACGAGGCGCCCGACTACGTCGCCTACGTGGTCGACCATTCCGGGCCGACCTTCCGCGAGGAGCTCGACCCGGGCTACAAGGCCAACCGCCCGCCGATGCCCGACGACCTGCGCGCGCAGGTGCAGCCGATGTGCGACATCGTGCAGGCACTCGGGATCAGCATCCTGCGCGTGCCCGGGGTCGAGGCCGACGACGTCATCGGCACGCTCGCGGTGCGCGCCTGCGCGGCCGGCATCGACGTGACGGTGTCCACCAGCGACAAGGACTTCGCGCAGCTCGTGCGCGCAGGCGACGGCGGCGCGGGCATCGCGCTGGTCAACACGATGAGCGGCAGCCGCCTGGATTCGGACGAGGCGGTGCTGGTCAAGTTCGGCGTGCGCCCGCGGCACATCGTCGACTACCTCGCGCTGATGGGCGACAGCATCGACAACATCCCCGGCGTGGCCAAGTGCGGGCCGAAGACCGCGGCCAGGTGGATCGAGGAACATGGCGACCTCGACGGCGTCATCGCCGCCGCCGGTGCCATCAAGGGCAAGATCGGCGAGAACCTGCGGCTGGTGCTCGACCGCCTGCCGCTCAACCGCCGGCTCGCCACCATCCGCACCGACGTCGAACTCGAACGCGCGCCGGAGGAGCTGTCCCTGCGTGCGCGTGACACCGCCGCCCTGCGCACGCTGTTCGAGCGCTTCGGCATGCGCCAGGCGCTGCGCGAGCTCGACGGCACCGGCGCCACCACCGACGACACGCAGACCGGCACCCGCAACACCGCCGCCGGCTACGCGCGCGCGGCAACGGCGGCGGTCAGCGTCGACCCCGCGCTGTCGATGCCGGGCGAGTACGAGACGGTGTGCACGCGCGAGGCGCTCGATGCCTGGGTCGCGCGGCTGGTGGATGCGCGGCAGTTCGCCTTCGACACCGAGACCGATTCGCTCGACGCGCTGCGCGCGCGCCTGGTCGGGCTGAGCCTGAGCGTCGAACCGGGGCGCGCCTGCTACATCCCGATCGCGCACGACTACGCCGGCGTTCCGGAACAGCTGCCGTGCGAGGTGGTGCTCGACGCGCTGCGCGCGGTGTTCGCGGACCCGGAGATCGCCAAGGTCGGCCAGCACGGCAAGTACGACCTGCACGTGCTGCGCCGGCACGGCGTGGAGGTGGCCGGCTACGACGACGACACGATGCTGGAAAGCTTCGTCTACAACGCCACCGCCACACGCCACGACATGGATTCGCTGGCGCAGCGCTACCTTGCTGTGGAGACGGTCAAGTACACCGACGTGGCCGGCAAGGGCGCCAAGCAGATCCCGTTCTCTCAGGTGTCGATCGACGACGCCACGCGCTACGCGGCCGAGGACGCCGACATCACCCTGCGGCTGCATCGCGCGCTGCAGCCCAGGCTGATGGAGGTCGACGCGCTGGCGGCGGTGTACCGCGACATCGAGATGCCGCTGGTCCCGGTGCTCGCGCGCGTGGAGGCCAACGGCGTGCTCATCGACGGCGACGAGCTGCGCCGCCAGGGCGCCGACCTCGGCCGTCGCATGCTCGCCCTGCAGCAGCGCGCCACCGAGGTCGCCGGGCGCAGCTTCAACCTCGACTCGCCCAAGCAGGTGTGTGCGTTGCTGTTCGAGGAACTCAAGCTCCCCGCGCTTGTGAAGACCCCCAGCGGGCAGCCCAGTGCGAACGAAGAGGCGCTCGAGGCCATCGCCGATGCGCACGAGCTGCCGCGCCTGATCCTCGATTACCGCGGCATGTCCAAGCTGCGCGGCACCTACACCGACAAGCTGCCGGAGATGGTCAACCCCGAGACCGGCCGCGTGCACACCAGCTACCACCAGGCGGGCGCGGCGACCGGGCGGCTGGCATCGAGCGATCCCAACCTGCAGAACATCCCGATCCGCACCGAGGATGGCCGCCGCATCCGCCGCGCGTTCATCGCGCCCGCGGGACGCCGCATCGTCGCGCTGGATTACTCGCAGATCGAGCTGCGGATCATGGCGCACCTCTCGCAGGACCCGGGGCTGCTGCGCGCGTTCGAGTCCGGCGTCGACGTGCACAAGGCCACCGCGGCCGACGTGTTCGGCAAGACGGTCGACACCGTCGAGCCTGGCGAGCGCCGCGCGGCCAAGGCGATCAACTTCGGCCTGATGTACGGCATGGGCCCGCACGGGCTGGCCAAGCAGCTGGGCGTGTCGCGCGGCGAGGCGCAGGACTACATCGCGCTGTATTTCAGCCGCTACCCCGGCGTGCGCGAGTACATGGAGCGCACGCGGCAACAGGCACGCGAGCAGGGTTACGTCGAGACGGTGTTCGGCCGCCGCCTGTACCTGGAGCACATCAACGCGCGTAGCCAGGGCCTGCGCGCGGGCGCCGAGCGCGCGGCGATCAACGCGCCGATGCAGGGCACCGCGGCGGACATCATCAAGCGCGCGATGGTCGACATCGACGCCTGGCTGCGCGATGGCCACGACGAGTCGGCGCGCATGGTCCTGCAGGTGCACGACGAACTGGTGTTCGAGTGCGAAGCCAGCTTCGTCGACACGCTGGTGGAGGAGGCGCGCGCGCGCATGGCGGCGGCCGCCGGATTGCGCGTGCCGCTGGTGGTCGACAGCGGGGTGGGCGCGAACTGGGACGAGGCGCACTGACAGCCACGGCGGCGTGGTGCGCTGCAATAAACGCCTGCTGAATCCAACACGCTTTTAACGGCTTTCTTCACGAACCATCCATGCGCGCTTTGTTTACCTAGCGCCCGACGGATGCAACGTCCGTCGGCGGATCCGCTCGCTCCCCTCGAGTCGGATCTCAGGAACGCCAGGTCCCTCCCCAGGCCCCGTTCCACCCCCAAGCCCCGCCGGCCCCCCCTGCCTGCGGGGCTTTTTATTGCCTCGCATCCGTGATCCGGCTCATTGCCGTGCTGCCGGCGCGTGCGACACGTGCAGCGGACGCAGCTCAGGTCGGGGATCCTGCGGGTCGTCGCACGTGCCGCGAGCGCGGCACGCGCATCAAGCCAGTTCCGCCAACCAGTCGCGCGGGCGCAGGTAATCGGCCAGGCGCGCCTCCGCGCTGCCGGGCTCGGGCACGTAGCCGTATTCCCAGCGCACCAGCGGCGGCAGGCTCATCAGGATCGACTCGGTGCGCCCGCCCGACTGCAGGCCGAACAGCGTGCCGCGGTCGAACACCAGGTTGAACTCGACGTAGCGGCCGCGCCGGTACAGCTGGAACTGGCGCTCGCGCTCGCCGGACGGCGCGTCGCGGCGCGCGGCGACGATCGGCAGGTAGGCCTCGAGGAAGCCGTCGCCCACCGCACGCTGGTAGGCGAAGTCGCGCTCGAAATCCTCGTTGAGGTCGTCGAAGAACAACCCGCCCACGCCGCGCGTCTCGCCGCGGTGCTTCAGGAAGAAGTAGTCGTCGCACCAGCGCTTGTGCGCCTGGTAGCGCGCGTCGCCCCCGAACGGCCCGCACAGCGCGCGCGCGGTGCGGTGCCAGTGCAGCACGTCGGCGTCCACCGGGTAGAACGGCGTCAGGTCGAAGCCGCCGCCGAACCACCACGCCACCGGCGCGGCCACGCCCCCGGCCTCGCGCGTGGCCTGGAAGAAGCGCACGTTGGCGTGCGTGGTCGGCACGTGCGGATTGCGCGGATGGAACACCAGCGACACCCCGACCGCGCGCCACGACGCGCCGGCCAGCTCCGGCCGCGCCGCGGTGGCCGACGGTGGCAGCGTCGATCCGGCGACGTCGGAAAACCCGATCCCCGCCTGCTCGAACACCGCGCCCCCGCGCAACACCCGCGTGCGCCCGCCGCCGGTGATCGGCTCGCCCGGCGCCTTCTCCCACGCGTCCTCGACGAACCGCGCCGCGCCGTCGGCGTGCTCGATTGCCGCGCAGATGCGGTCCTGCAGGTCGGTGAGGTAGGCGCGGACGGCGGCGAAATCGGGAGCGGCGGAGGAACTCATTCGAGGATCGCCCGCACGGCATCGAGGACTTCATCGACGACCGCCGCCGGTGCGGCCTCGATGCGGCGGAAGCCACGCGCGCGCGCATCGATCGTGCGGGTCTGGTCTCCGAGCACCACGCCCTGCGTGCGCGTGCCGCTGCCCATCAGCGTGACTGCGAATCCGTGCTGCCGCGATGCGGCGGCGCCCTGCGAAATCGGCGCGACCAGCAGCAGCCCGCTTGCCTGGTTGAACGCATCGGCCGACAGCACCAGCACCGGCCTCTCGCCGCGGATCTCGCGGCCGCTGGTGGGGTCCAGGCTGAGCATCAGGATGTCGCCGCGCTTGGGGATGCGCGTGCTCACACCAGCTCGCGCCCGGCGGTGGCGTCCGACAGCCACTCGTCGTCGCGCGCCCACGCCTTCGGGGAGCGCGGACTGGCTGCGAGCCGGTCGGCCAGCGTGCGCCGTGCCCGCTCCACCTTGAGCGATTGGCCTTCGACGGTCAGCTCCACCACCGAGCCGGCCTGCACGTCGAGGCTGCTGGCGATCGCACGCGGGATCGACAGGATGATCGAGCCGCCCGACTGGCGGAGGGTGGCGGTGACGGCCATGGCGGCGCCAGGAAGTTTTACGGGAGTAAAACTCTAGTCGCAGGTCGCCATGGCCGGCAAGCGGCCTGCACAGGGGCGCACGGGCTGGTTCAGGGACCGGCGGCCGGTTTCACCGCACGCTCGAACAGCTCGAGGATCCGCCGGTACTGGTCGTACCAGCTGTCGCTCTCGACGTAGCCGTGCCGTTCCAGCGGATAGCTGGCCAGTTCCCACTTGTCCTTGCGCAGTTCGATCAGCCGCTGCGCCAGCACCACCGAGTCGCGGTAGAAGACGTTGTCGTCGATCATTCCGTGGGCGATCAGCAGGTGGTCGCGCAGCCCTTCCACGTGTTCGATCGGCGAGGAAATGCGGTACGCCTCCGGGTCGAGCATCGGCGTGTTGAGGATGTTCGACGTGTACTCGTGGTTGTACTGCGACCAGTCGGTGACCGGGCGCAGCGCGGCGCCGGCCTTGAAGGTGCCGGGCGACTTGAACAGCGCCATGAACGCCATGAAGCCGCCGTAGCTGCCGCCATAGATGCCGGCGCGCGCGCGGTCGCCCTGCTTCTCGCGCACCAGCCAGTCCAGGCCGTCGAGGTAGTCGCGCAGTTCGGGCGTGCCCATGCGCCGGTAGATCGCGGTGCGCCAGTCGCGGCCGTAGCCGCTGGAGGCACGGAAGTCGAGGTCCAGCACGATGTAGCCCTGCTGCACCAGCAGGTTGTGGAACATCTGCTCGCGGTAGTACTGCGGCCAGCGGTCGTGCACGTTCTGCAGGTAGCCGGCGCCGTGCACGAACATCACGATCGGGTAGCGCCTGCCGGGTTCGGGCGTCGCCGGCCCGTAGTACTTGCCCCAGATCGTGCCGGCGCCATCGCTGCTGGGCACCTGCACGTACTCCGGTTCGATCCACGCGCGCGCCCTGTACGCGGCGGTGCGGGTGTCGGTGAGCTCGCGCACGGCGCCGCCGGTGGCCGGCAGCACCGCCAGCTGCGGCGGCGTGTAGCTGTCGGAATGGCGCACCAGCAGCGCGTCCTCGCGCGGTGACAGCTCGAAGCTTTCCACGCCATCGAGCGCGGTCAGCTCGCGCACCGCGCCGCCGGCGAACGGCACTTCGCAGACCTCGGTGTCGCCGGGCCATGCACGGTTGCAGACGAAGCGGAAGGTGCGGCCATCGCGCGAGAGCTGCGCCGCGCTGACTTCCCACGCGCCGGACGTCAGCTGCCGCGCCGCGCCGCCGGGCGCGGCGGTGTACAGGTGCGAATGCCCCGACTGCTCGGACTGGAACCACAGGGTGTTGTCCGGCGCGAAGCCGAACGTGTTGAAGTTCCAGTTGATCCACGCCGGGTCGGTGAGGCGATGGCGCGTGGTGAGTATCTTGGCCGCGAGGTCGATGCCCGCCAGCCAGCGGTCCTTGTTGTCGATCGCGCGCACGAACGCCACCGCCTGCGTGCCGTCGGTGCTCCAGCGCAGCGGCGGGTTGCGGCCCTCGTCGTCGGTCTCGATGCGCACCGCGCGGTTGCCCTTCAGCGGCTCCTGCCTGGCGGCCTTGCGCAGGTCGGCCAAGGGATCGGTGGCGATGCCCGGCAGCCCGTCGAACGCGAGCTCGTGCGCGCGCGCCTCGCGCACGTCGACCAGCCACAGCGCCTGCGCGCGCGGCGCGTTGCGGCCCACCCGCGTGCGCACCTCCTCGAATTCCTCGTAGCCCGATTCGGTGACGTACTTCGGCATCTTGCCGGCCTGCCCGTCGCCTTCCTTGGGCTGGGTCACCACCAGCAGCCACGCGCCGTCGGGCGAGAGCGCGCTGTCGGCGATCTCGATACCCTCGCCCAGGTACACCGTGCGCGGCGCGCGGGTGGGATCGCCGGCGCGCCACTGCTCGTCCTGCAACCGCGCGGCATCGCGGCGCGCGCGCTGCTCGCGCAGCGTCTCGAACAGGCGCAGTTGCCGCTCGCGCAGGTCGTCCTGCTTGGGCGCCGCGTTCGGGTCCTTGTCGGCCTTGACGTTGGAGGCCTGCGCGACGCCGCTGGATGCATGCCAGCGGAACCAGTCGTGGCCGACGCGGAACACCAGCCCGCCGTCGCTGCCCCACTGCGGGCGCGCTTCGGCGGCCTCGGTGCGGGTGACCTGCACCAGCGCTCCGCTGGCGAGGTCGCGCACGAACACGTCGCCCGCGCGGACGAACGCCATGCGCCGGCCGTTCGGTTCGATGACCGGCTCGTCGCCATCGAGCGTCGCGCGCTGCGCGCCCTCCACGCGCACCGGGGTGCCGCCGGCCACCGGGACCGTCCACGTGTCGCGGATCGTCGCGCCGGCGCGCCTGGCCGTGTAGTGCGCGCGGCTGCCGTCCCAGCTCCACCACACGGCTTCGACCGGCGGGCCGATCCAGTCCGGGTCGGCCATCGCCTGTTCGAGGGTGATGGGCGTCGGCGCGGCGTCCGGCGCCTGCGCGGCGGCGGGCAGGGGAAGCAGCAGTGCACAGGCGAGCAGGGTCGGGCGCATGCGGACGTCGGTCGAAGGGGCGATGGCCTCAGAGCCTAGCAACCGCGCGTGCGGGCGGTCGGCGTGGCGGGCAAGGCATCGCGCCGTCGCTCCATCCCACGCATGCACCGGCGCCGGGACAGGCGCACACTGGCGCGCGTCTCGTGCCCGCCGTGCGACGCGGCGCCCCGGAGCCATGCGTGGATGCACTGATGCTGTCGCGGATCCAGTTCGGGTTCGTCGTCTCGTTCCACATCCTGTTCCCCGCCTTCACGATCGGCCTGGCGAGCTGGCTGGCGTTCGTCGAATGGCGCTGGCTGCGCACCCGCGACGCGCTGTGGCGCGACATCTACTTCTTCTGGCTGAAGATCTTCGCGGTGTCCTTCGGCATGGGCGTGGTGTCGGGGATCGTCATGAGCTTCCAGTTCGGCACGAACTGGGCGGTGCTCTCGGAGAAGGCCGGCAACATCCTCGGGCCGCTGCTGTCGTACGAGGTGCTGACCGCGTTCTTCCTGGAGGCCACGTTCCTGGGCGTGATGCTGTTCGGGTGGAAGCGCGTGTCGGACCGCATGCATTTCCTGGCCACCTGCATGGTGGCGCTGGGGACGCTGATCTCGACGTTCTGGATCCTCTCGGCCAACAGCTGGATGCACACGCCGGCCGGCTATGCGATCGTCGACGCCGGCCTGCCGACGTGGCGCTTCGAACCGGCCAGCTGGTGGCAGGTGATCTTCAACCCGTCGTTCCCATACCGGCTGGCGCACATGGTGCTGGCAGCATTCCTCACCACCTGCTTCGTCATCGGCGGGGTGGCCGCGGGCTACCTGCTGCGCGGCGTGCACGTCGAGGCGGCGCGGCGGATGCTCAGGCACGCCGTCGCGTTCGCGGCCATCACCGTGCCGCTGCAGATCCTCGCCGGCGACCTGCACGGGCTCAACGTGCGCGACCACCAGCCCACCAAGCTGGCCGCGATGGAGGCGCACTGGCACCACGGGCCCGCAGGCGAAGGCGTGCCGCTGGTGGTGTTCGGGATCCCCAACGAGGCTGCCGAGCGCAACGACTACGAGATCGCGATCCCGCGGCTGGGCAGCATCATCCTCACCCATTCGTGGGACGGCGAGATCCAGCCGCTGACCGCGGTGCCACGCGCGGAGCGGCCGCCGGTGGCGCCGGTGTTCTGGTCGTTCCGGGTGATGGTGGGCATCGGCATGCTGATGCTCATGCTGGTCGCGGCCAGCGCGTGGGCGTGGTGGCGCGGCCACCTCGTCGAGCGCGCGCGCTGGGTGTGGCGCGGCTGGCAGGCGATGACGCTCTCGGGTTTCGTGGCGATCCTCGCCGGCTGGTACGTCGCCGAGATCGGGCGGCAGCCGTACGTGGTGTACGGCCTGCTGCGCACCAGCGAGGCGGGCAGCGCGGTGTCGACGGCCAGCGTCTGGACCTCGCTCGTGGCGTTCGTGGTGGTGTACGCGATCGTGTTCGGCGCCGGCATCTACTACCTGCGCCAGCTCGCCCGCAAGGGCCCGGTGCCGCACGAACCGGCGCCCACCACCGAAGGCGGCGAGAAGACACCGATGCGGCCGCTGTCGATGCCCGACGAGGACACCGCAGGCGTGGACGCGCCTGAGCCGGGGGCGATCGTGGAGTCGCGGACATGAGCGAGGGCGTCGCGAGAACGACCGTCGCGCGGCGCGCTCGTGCCCGTCGCCCCTGCGCACGCAGGGGCTTAGCGACTTGGGCTTGTTCGCTGAATGACGCCGAGCGAAGGCACTGGGCCCCTGCTTTCGCAGGGGCGACGGCAAGCATCGGCCCGACCAAGTTGGGGACCCGTCCATGAGCGCGATGGAGTACTGGCTGCCGATCGCCTGGTTCGGCGTGATCGGCTTCGGCGTGCTGATGTACGTGCTGCTGGACGGCTTCGTGCTGGGGCTCGGCATCCTCGCGCCGTTCGCCGAGGACGGGCCGCAGCTGGACCACATGATGAACACCGCCGCGCCGATCTGGGATGGCAACGAGACCTGGCTGGTGCTCGGCGGGGCCGGGCTCCTGGCGGCGTTCCCGAAGGCGTATGCGCTGGTGTTGTCGGCGCTGTACCTGCCGGTGCTGCTGATGCTGCTGGCGCTGGTGTTCCGCGGCGTGGCGTTCGAGTTCCGCTTCAAGGCGCGACGCTCGCGGCGGCTGTGGGGCGTGGCGTTCTCGCTGGGCTCGATCTTCGCGGCGTTCGCGCAGGGGGTGATCCTCGGCGCGCTGGTGGAAGGCATGCCACTGGAGCAGGGCAAGTACATGGGCGGCGCGTTCGGCTGGTTCAGCCCGTTCGCGATGCTCACCGGCGTGGCGGTGGTGTTCGGCTACGCGCTGCTCGGCAGCACGTGGCTGATCCTCAAGACCGAGGGGCCGATGCAGCGCACCGCGCGGCTGCTGACCCGCCCGCTGGTGCTGGTGGTGGCTGCGTTCATGGGGCTGGTCAGCGCGTCGCTGCCGTTCGTGGAGAGCCGGATCATGGCGCGCTGGTTCGACAGCGGGAACTTCTGGTGGCTCGCGCCGGTGCCGCTGCTGGCGCTGGTGAACGCCTTCGCGCTGTGGCGCGCGGCGATGGACGAAGGCCGCGACGCGCGCCCGTTCCTGCTCACGATGACGTTCTTCCTGCTCGGCTTCACCGGCCTGGTGCTCGGCATATGGCCCAACATCGTCCCGCCGGCGCTGTCGATCTGGGAGGCCGCCTCGCCGCCGTCGTCGCAGGGCTTCGTGATGGTCGGCCTGGTCGTGCTGCTGCCGGCGATCCTCGGCTACACGTACTGGTCCTACAGCGTGTTCCGCGGAAAGATCGCGGCGGACGTGGGATATCACTGAACGGCAGAAGCGGGAACGGGGAACGGGGAACAGGGAAGCGGGGCGTGCCGCGGCCCGTGCGTGCGTTGCCAGGTGGACGCGAAAGGAAGCGGCGCTTGCGTCAAGCCCGTAGGATTGCGCAAAGCAGGGATTCCCGCTTCCCCGTTCCCTGTTCCCCGTTCCCGCTCTGCTTCCCCCATGCACGCCTACGTCTACAAAAGCCTGCGCACCGCCGATGCCTTCGTCTACCTGGCCGCGCGCGACGGGCTGGACGCGGTGCCGGCGCCGCTGCGGGAGCGGCTGGAGCCGCTGCGGTTCGTGCTCGACGTCGACCTCGCGCCGCCGCGGCAACTCGCGCAGGTGGATGCCGGGGCGGTGCGCGAGGCGCTGGCGTCGCGGGGGTTCTTCCTGCAGGTGCCACCGGCGGTGGCGGCCGATCCGCTGACCGATGACCACGGCACCGATGCCTGAATCGTCCGCGCCCGGCTCGCGCGTGGTGGCCGTCGTGCTGGTACTGGCGGGCATCGCCGCGATGGCCGCGACCACGCTCGGCGGCATTCCCGCGCTTGCCGCCGCGACGTGCGCGCAGCCGCTGTTGGCGCTCGGCCTGCAGCGGCATGACACGCGCGATGGCGCGCACGTCGCCGCGGTGCTGCTGGCGTGGGGCGTCGGCATGGCGCTGCTGCTGGCGATGGCCACCCCGGCGCTGGGCTGGCTGCGCGCGCAGGGCACGCTCGCGGCGGCGCTCACCGCCAGCGGAGTGGCGGGCCTGGGCGCGATCGCCGGATGGCGCGCGTGGCCGGTGCTCGCGCGGCTGGCGCGCGAGCCGCTCGGGCCTTCGCGTGCGCTGGCATCGCTGCATGACGTCGACTGGAGCGCATGGCGCGGGCTCGGGATCGGTGCGCTGGCGATGCTGGTCGCGGCGCTGGTCGCCTGGCTCGGCGTCGACGCCGGCACACCCTTGCCGCTGCGCGCCGGGCTGGCGGCGGGCGCGGCGGTCGCCAGCGTCGCGCTGCACGTCGCCGCCGCGCGCATCGAGGCGCCCGAGATGCTGCATGCGTCCGGCCTGCCGATGGGCGAGATCGGCACGCCCGCCGAGATCCCCGATGCAGCCGAGCCGCCCCACCCGGCCGATCCGCTCGAACCGCAGCTCTACGCCGCCGCGCGCGGCGGGCGCGTGGAGCGTGCGCTCGAGCTGATCGAGGACGGCGCCGATCCGCACGCGCTGCCGGATGCGCGCGAGCGCGACCGGCGCAGCCTGCCGGTGCTGGCCGCGGTGCTGCCCGACCTGCGCCTGCTGCGCGCGCTCATCAGTCACGGCGTCGACGTCAACGCCGCGCACGCGGGCATGACGCCGCTGCTGGCCGCCACGCGCGACAGCTGGCATGGCCGCCCCGACGCGGTGATGACGCTGCTGGCCAACGGCGCCGACCCGCGCATCGCCGACCACGACGGCAACACCCCGCTGCACTATGCCGCGCGCAGCGCCGATCCCGGCGTGGCCGCGCTGTTGCGCGACGCGCAGGCGGACCTCGACGCGGTGAACGCCGAAGGCCTGACCCCGCTCGGCGTGGCCTGCGCGTGCGGCAACTGGCGCCTGGCGAAGTTCCTGCTCGAACTCGGCGCGCGCGCCGACGCGCCCGGCGCGCGCCCCGCGCTGCTGGCCGCGGCCGGCGGCGACGAGGACGATCCGGCCGGCGTGGCGTTGCTGCTCAAGCTCAAGGCGAAGGTCGACGCGCGCGATGCCGAGGGCCGCAGCGCGCTGCACGAAGCCGCCTTCGCCGGCCATGCGCAGGTGGTCGACGCCTTGCTGGCCGCGCATGCCGATCCCGCCGCCCGCGATGCACGTGGGCGCACGCCACTGCACGAGGCCGCGCGTGGCGCGCACCTGCCCATCGTCGAACGCCTGCTCGCGCAGCCCGTGCGTGGCGGTGGCGCGCACGATGGCTCGGCAAGCGACGCCGACCAGCGTCATGCGCTGCTGCACGCGGTGATGGCCGAGTCCGCCTCGCCCGCGCTCGTCGCGCACCTGCTCGCGCTCGGGCTCGATCCCGAACAGCGCGACATCGACGGCAAGCGCGCGCTGGACCACGCCGCCGAGACCGGGCGCTGGTCGCTGGTCGCGGTGCTCGATCCCGAGCGCGTGCCGGCCCGCGCGCGCGAACGCGAGGACGACGGCGCCGTGTTGCCCGACCGGCCGCCGTCGGTGCTGCTGCGCGAGGCGCTGGATGCCGGCATCGACACCCGCGATTCCGCCGAGCTGTCCGCGCTGGCCGCGTTGATGACGCCCGCCGAACGCGGCGCGCTGCTGCACGACGACGAGGCCGCCGCCGACCCCGCGCGCGTGGCGTGGCTGCTGCGCGCGGGCGCCGACGCGCAGGTGCGCAACGCGCAGGGCGACACGCCGCTGCACGCCTGGCTCGACCGTGGCGGCAATGCGGTCGGGGCGGTGCAGGCCCTGCTCGACGCCGGCATCGCGCCGAGCGGCGCCGGCGGGCTGGCGCGCTTCCTCGCGGCGGCCACGCAATCGCCGCATGCGGCGCGCACGCTGGAACCCTTCGCGCTGCAGCTCCTTGCGCGCGGCGCCGATCCGTTCGGGCGCTCGCGCACGGGCGATCCGGTGCTGGCGCTGGCGGTGCGGCTGGGCTGGCAGCGGATGGTGGAGGCGCTGGTCGACGCCGGCGTGGACCTCGACGCACGCGACAGCCACGGCATGAGCGCGCTGCACCTGGCCGCTGCGCTCGGGCGCGAGCCCGCCCTGCGCGCACTCCTGCGCCGCGGCGCCGCGCCCGACCTGCTCGCCGCCGACGGGCAGACGCCGCTGGGCGTGGCGCTGTCGGCCGGGCGCCGCGACATCGCCGACTGGCTCGACTGGCGCGGCTGGCCGCTGCCCCGTCGCGCGCTGCGCGAGGAGGACGTGCCGGCCGCGGCGATCGTCGGCGACGTCGACGCGGTGCGCCGCCTGCTCGACCTCGGCCTGCCGGCGGATGCCACCGACCACCAGGGCTGCACCGCGCTGCTGCGCGCCGCCGGAGGCGGGCATCGCGCGGTGGTCGACCTGCTGCTGGCGCGCGGCGCGGATCCCGCGCGCGCGGCGCACTCGGGCGCCACCGCGCTGTCGGCGGCGGTGTCGATGCGCCACGTCGAAATCGTCGACCGCCTGATCGGCGCCAACGCCGCGCTCGAGCAGCGCCTGCCCGGCGAGCTCACCGTGCTGATGGTGGCCTGCGCGCTGGGCCTGCCGGACCTGGCCGCGCGGCTGATCGCCGCGGGCGCCGACGTGCACGCGGTCGACGGCCAGGGCCGCACCGCGCTGCACTGCGCGGCGATGTACGGCTTCACCGCGCGCGACCGCAACCGGCTGGTCGCGCTGTTCGACACCCTGCTGCTGGCCGGTGCCGAATCCGGCCTCAACGCCTCGGCCGCCGGCAGCACGCCGCTGCTGCTGCTGGTCGGCGCGCGCGCCGAGCCCGGCAGCGCCGCCGACGAGGACGTGCTGGTGGCCGCCGCGTCGCTGCTGGTGGAGAACGGCGCAACGCTCGACGCGCAGGACCCGCGTGGCTTCGGCCCGCTGCACCTGGCCGCGCTGCACGGCCTGCTGCGCGTGGTGCGCTGGCTGCTGCGCAGCGGCGCCGACCCCGACCTGCGCGACACCCTCAACCGCCCGCCGCGCGAGATCGCGGTGATGCGCGGCTTCGTCGACATCGCCGCCGAATTCGCACCGGCCACGGCGCAGGGCCAGCCGGTATCCGTCGCGCGCCTGCTGCGCGATCCGCAGGCCTAATCGACAGGAGTCGCCGGGACGGTCGCGGTGCGCCGGCCGTCGGCCACGACCGCATTCTCCCGATCGGCCTCGAACAGCGCCTCCAGCTCCGCACGCGCCTCCTGGGCGGACTGGCGCAGCGCATCCTCGTCGTCCTGCAGCAGGTACTGCGAGTGCAGCAGGCGCTCGTCGTGCGCGCGGAAGTGCTCGACGTGTGCGCGCGCGGTCGCCGCGTCGATGCCGAGCGCCACCAGCACGTCCTCGCCCAGGCGCAGGCTCGAATGCAGGGTCTCGCGGATCGCGGTGGCGCCGAGGTCCATCAACTGCCACGCATGCCGCCGGTCGCGCGCGCTGGCCAGCACGCGCGCGGCCGGGTACAGCCGCCGCACCACGCGCACCGCGCGCAGCGACGCATCGGCGTCCTCGATGGCGATCACGAACACCCGCACCGCCTGCGCGCCGGCCGAGCGCAGCAGCTCGGCGCGCGCCGGGTCGCCGTAGTACACGACGTTGCCGAACCGGCGCACGAAGTCCACCTGGTCGGCGGAGGGCTCGATCGCCACGAACGGCACCTTGTGCGCGGCCAGCAGGCGCGCCACCACCTGCCCGAAGCGGCCGAAGCCCGCGACCAGCACCTCCGGATGCCCGTCGGGGATGGCATCGAACGCGCGCGCCGGCACGCGCCTGCTGCCCAGCAGCGCGTTGATGCCGACCACCAGCAGCGGGGTGAGCGCCATCGACAGTCCCACGCTCGCCACCAGCCGGTCGCGCAGCACCACGTCGAGCAGGCCCGCGCGCATCGCCTCGGCGAACACCACGAACGCGAACTCGCCGCCGAGCGCGAGCACCGCGCCCAGGCGCAGCGCCTCGCGCGCGTCCAGCCGCCCGATGCGCCCGACGGCGAACAGCAGCACGGACTTCACCGCCAGCAGCGCGCCCACCAGCCCCGCCAGCAGCAGCGGTTCGGCCATCGCGCGCTGGAGGTCGATGCTCATGCCCACGGCCATGAAGAACAGCCCGAGCAGCAGGCCCTTGAACGGATCGACCTGCGCCTCGAGCTCGTGGCGGAACTCGCTGTCGGCCAGCAGCACGCCGGCCAGGAACGCGCCCAGGCCCGGCGACAGCCCTGCCAGCGTCATCAGCCATGCCGACCCCAGCACGGTGAGCAGCGCCGCGCCGGTGAACACCTCGGGCATGCGCGTGCGCGCGACGATGCGGAACACGTGGCGCAGCACCACGCGCCCGCCCACCACCACCGCGGCGATCACCGCGATCGCCTTGCCGATCGCCAGCCACGGCACCCCAGCGTCCATCGCCGCGGCCTGGCCCAGCAGCGGGATCGCCGCCAGCAGCGGGATCGCCGCCAGGTCCTGGAACAGCAGGATCGCGAACGCGGTGCGCCCGTGCGGCGCGGTGAGCGCGTTGCGCTCGGACAGCAGTTGCAGGCCCACCGCGGTCGAGGACAGCGCCAGCCCCGCGCCGACCACCAGCGCCGCCTTCCAGCCCAGCCCGGCGGCCAGCGCCAGCGCGCCGAGCGCGAGCGTGGTCACCGCCACCTGCGCGCCACCGATGCCGAACACCGGCCCGCGCATCACCTTCAAGCGCTGCGGCGACAGCTCCAGGCCGATGACGAACAGCATCATCACCACGCCGATCTCGCTGGCGGCCAGCACCGGCTCGGGATGCGCGATCACGCGCAACCCGAACGGCCCCAGTGCCACGCCGGCGGCGAGATAACCGAGCACCGCGCCCAGGCCGAAGCGCCGGAACACCGGCACCGCGACGACCGCGGCGAGGAGGAACACCAGGGCGAGTTCGAGGCCGGTGCCGTGCATGCGTGCTGCTCCCCGCCGCATCGCGCGGCACCGGGCGATGGTAGCGAGACATGCCACCCGCCACGGCGCGGTTGCCGGGATGCAGCGGTGCGGCTAGCCTGCGGCTCCTTTCGAAGGAACGAATGCGATGCGCGCTATGCCCCTCACCCTTGCCCTCCTCCTCGCGCTCGCTGCGCCCGGTCCGGCTGCCGCGGTGGACGCGTCCGCGCCGCCGCCACGCGCCAACGCCCAGATGGTCGAGGGCTTCGACGCCCCGATCCTGACCCGCAAGGTGGATGGCACGGTGGTCATTGCGCCCGACGGTTCGGTCAAGGCCTACCACCGCGAGCCGGACGCCGAACTGCCCGCAAGCGTCGCCACGAGCCTCGATGCGCTCGTGCGCGGCTGGCGGTTCGAGCCGGTCGTCATCGACGGACGCGCGGTCGAGGCCTCCACGCGGATGCGGGTGACGCTGGCCGCGCGCGCGCAGGGCAAGGACGGGTACGCGGTCGGGATCGACAACGTGACGTTCCCGCCGAATCCGAAGGCCATCGATGTCGGCCCGCTGCAGCCGACCGTGTCGATGCGCGGCAACGGCCACGGCATCCACCTGCCGGGCGCGCTCGCGGGCGCCGGCATCGACATGGACCTGCTGGTGCACCTGCGGATCGGCGCCGATGGCCGGGTGGTCGATGCGATGGTGTCGCAGACCAGCTTCCTCAACGCCACCGGTGGCGCGCGCCAGTTCGGCAAGGTGGCCAAGCAGGTGGAGGACGCCGTGCTGCGCGCGTCCCGCCGCTGGCGCTTCGACGTGTCGTGGCCGCAAGGCGCGTCGCCGACCGGGCCGACCTACGACGGCGCCATGCCGGTGAGCATCCGCTTCGACAACCCGAAGGTCGATGCGGTCAACGTGTGGAACACCGAGGTGCGCAGCGCAAAGCGCATCCCGTCGTGGGTGCGCGCCGAGGACGGCGACCGGCTCGCGGGCGTGTCGGACCTGCGCGACGGCGAGGTGGCCGGCGCCCACAGCCCGTACCGCCTGCGCAGCGCGGTCCGCGGCGTCTCGCTCTGACGGGCCCGCACCGGCGCCTGCGTCACGCCGCGGGGATGCGCCGGTCCGCCATCGCCGCGACATCCGCCTCGACGATCGCGCGCAGCACCTGCATGTCGACGTCCGCGAGCTTCGGAATCGACAGGCAGGCGTTGCCGGTGACGCGGTGCCGGCCGAGCCTCGCCAACAGCGGCGCGATGCCCGGGCGGCCGGTCATCACGTAGACCACCGTCGCGCTGCTGCGCGGCGCGAAGCCGGCGACCGGCCAGGGCGTGACGCGCCCGTCGGCGGTGCAGTTGGCGTACTGGCCGAAGCCGACGATCGACGGGCCCCACAGCACCGCCGGCTCGCCGGTGACCTCCTGCATCAGTGCCACCAGTGCGTGCCCGTCGCTGCGGCGTGGCTCGGGTTGCGCGTCGAGGTACTCCGTCACCGATGCCGTGGTGGGCTGGGTCTTGGGTTCCGGCATCGCGGCGCATCCGCCAGGCAGAGCCACCGATGCTGCGCCCGGGGGGTGCCGCATGCAATCGCACCCGTACGCGCATGCCGTCGCTCCTGCGCACGCAGGAGCCCAGCGCCTCGGGCCGTCTGGCGCAGCAAGTCACTGGGCCCCTGCGTGCGCAGGAGCGACGGCGGTGTCGGGGAGGCTGCTGGCCCGCAGCGATCGCCGCCGCGCATGTCGAAACGACGACGCCCCGCACGGGGCGGGGCGTCGGGGTGTCGCGCGGCGGGATGCCTCAGCGCTTCATCGAGGCGAAGAACTCGTCGTTGGACTTCGAGCTCTTCATCTTGTCCAAGAGGAACTCCATCGCGCCGATCTCGTCCATGCCGTGCAGCAGCTTGCGCAGGATCCAGATCCGCTGCAGCAGATCCGGCTCGATCAGCAGGTCCTCGCGCCGCGTGCCGGACTGGTTGACGTTGATCGCCGGGTACACGCGCTTCTCGGTGATGCGGCGGTCCAGGTGCACCTCCGAGTTGCCGGTGCCCTTGAACTCCTCGTAGATCACCTTGTCCATCGCGCTGCCGGTGTCGACCAGCGCGGTGGCGATGATCGTCAGCGAGCCGCCTTCCTCGACGTTGCGCGCCGCGCCGAAGAAGCGCTTCGGGCGATGCATCGCGTTGGCGTCGACGCCGCCGGTGAGCACCTTGCCGGAGCTCGGCACGACATTGTTGTAGGCACGCGCGAGACGCGTGATCGAGTCGAGCAGGATGACGACGTCCTTCTTGTGCTCGACCAGGCGCTTGGCGCGCTCGATCACCATCTCGGCGACCTGCACGTGGCGCGCGGCCGGTTCGTCGAAGGTCGAGCTGATCACCTCGCCGCGCACGGTGCGCTGCATCTCGGTGACTTCCTCGGGCCGCTCGTCGATGAGCAGCACGATCAGGTGCACGTCGGGATGGTTGTAGGTGATGGCCGACGCGACCTGCTGCATCATCATCGTCTTGCCCGCCTTGGGCGGCGAGACGATCAGCGCGCGCTGGCCCTTGCCCTGCGGCGCCATCAGATCGAGGATGCGGCCGGTGATGTCCTCGGTCGATCCGTCACCGCGCTCGAGCTTGAACTTGCGGCGCGGGAACAGCGGCGTGAGGTTCTCGAACAACACCTTGTTCTTCGACGCCTCGATCGGCTCGCCGTTGATGGTGTCGACGATGTTGAGCGCGAAGTAGCGCTCGCCGTCCTTGGGCCAGCGGATGCGCCCGGAGATGTGGTCGCCGGTGCGCAGGTTGAAGCGGCGGATCTGCGAGGGCGAGATGTAGGTGTCGTCGGGGCCGGCCAGGTAGCTCGCCTCGGCCGCGCGCAGGAAGCCGAAGCCGTCGGGCAGGATCTCCAGCACACCGTCGGCGGCGACGCCTTCGCCATGTCGGGTCAGCACCTTCAGCAGCGCGAAGATGATGTCCTGCTTGCGCGCGCGCGCCACGCCTTCCTGGATCTGCAGCTGGTCGGCGAGTTCGAGCAGCTTCGGCGCGGGCATGCGCTTGAGGTCGCCCAGCGAGTACTGCGGGAAGCCCTCGGGCACCTGCGGGTGCGGGCGCGGCACGAAGGTCTCGCCATTGCCGCCGTCGTCGGACATCCCGCCGTCACGGTAGCGCTCGCGCTGGCGGTCGCGGCGGTTGCGGAAGCGGTCGCGGCGGCTGGGCCGGTTGGGATCGAAGTCACGCGGCTGGCCGTTCTGGCTTGGCTGCCCCTGCGCATCCGACGCGCCGGCCTCGCTGCGAGGGGTGGACTCGGCCGCCGCGCCTGCCGGCGGGGCCGGTGGCGGTGCCGCCTCGCGCGTGGCGGGCGCGGGGGGCGGCTGGGTGGCGGGTGCGGCGTCGGCCTTGGGCGCGCGCGGCTTGCGCACGCGCTTCTCGGCGACGTCGCCGGATTCGTCGGTGGGGTCGGACAAGTGGAAGTTCCTCTAAGCCGCGATCGCCCGCATCGGCGGGCGCAAGCGTCAGGAAATGGGATCGAAAGGAAGACTGCGCGGCGGTCCGTCGCGGGTCCCGCGTCGCCGGCAGCCCGGACGCTAACACCGCAGGCGCGGATGCGGCAAGCGCCGCGGTGGGGCAGGAGGTGCTTGCAGACAGGAAGCGTGGCCGATGGCGACGCGTTTGCCGGGCGGATCGATCCGCGTCGGAAAGCGCCGGGGCGGTACGGGTTAGCACCCCGGTTGCGTCGTGATACCGGTTAGCACGTGACGTGGCGGCGGGACGGCATGGCTGACCGCCGCACTGGCATCGTAGGCCGGGTGTGGTGCCGCCGCATCGGGCGTCCGCTAGGCTGGACCGCGGCGGGTGCCGATGCACCGGTGCGCTCTCCGCACCCCGCTGGCACCCGCACATCGTGCAGGGTTGCGGTGTCCCGGCGTTGCGGGCCGCCGCGCGCTCGTGCGCCGCCCGCAGTGCCTCAGAGCGCCTTGTCGATCAACTGCTTGAGCTGCGCCTTGCCCACCGCGCCGACCTGCTGGCCGTGGACCTGGCCATCCTTGAACAGCAGCAGCATCGGGATCGAGCGCACGTGGTACTTCATTGCCGTGGCGCGGTGGTGGTCGACGTTGACCTTGGCGATCTTCACCTTGCCGGCGTATTCGCCGGCGAGCTCGTCGAGCGTCGGCGCGATCATCTTGCACGGGCCGCACCATTCGGCCCAGAAGTCCACCAGCACGGGCTCCGGCGACTGCAGCACGGCGGCATCGAAATCGGCGTCGCCGACCTGCATCACGGCATCACTCACGGCTCTCTCCTGCACGGGCCAGGCCCGGCGGTCCCGGGCTGGCGGAAGGTTGCGTTAAACTGGGGCGTTATCGGCGCGGCTTCAAGGCCGTGCATCCCGGCCGGTGCGGCGGGTCGGCGCGGGCCCTGGACGCCTGCCTGCCCAGTCCGCCCGGCCAGCCCGTCCGTCCAGTGTCCCCTCCGGAGCGTCCCGCATCGCGCGGAACGTCGCCGGTCCATCCGTGTCGCCGCAGTGCGCGACCGCCCCGGCAGTCTGCTTGGCAGCCGCCACCCACGCAAGCGCCCGCAGCGGCGCGCGAGCCATCCGATCGCATGAGCGACAAGCCCCTTACCGACGTCACCTTCGACGCGTTCGACCTGCACCCCAGCCTCTCGGCCGGGCTGGAAGCCGCCGGATTCACCCGCACCACGCCGATCCAGGCGCTCACCCTGCCGATCGCACTGACCGGCCGCGACGTCGCCGGCCAGGCGCAGACCGGCACCGGCAAGACGCTGGCGTTCCTGGTCACGGTGATGAACCGCCTGCTGACGCGTCCCGCGCTGGCCGAGCGCAAGCCCGAGGACCCGCGCGCGCTGATCCTGGCGCCCACCCGCGAGCTCGCCATCCAGATCCACAAGGACGCGGTGAAGTTCGGCAGCGACCTCGGCCTGAAGTTCGCCCTCGTCTACGGCGGCGTGGACTACGACAAGCAGCGCGAGCTGCTGCAGAAGGGCGCCGACGTCATCATCGCCACGCCTGGCCGGCTGATCGACTACGTGAAGCAGCACAAGGTCGTGTCGCTGCACGCCTGCGAGATGTGCGTGCTCGACGAGGCCGACCGCATGTTCGACCTCGGCTTCATCAAGGACATCCGCTTCCTGCTGCGGCGCATGCCCGAGCGCACCACGCGGCAGACGCTGCTGTTCTCGGCCACCCTGAGCCACCGCGTGCTCGAGCTCGCCTACGAGCACATGAACGAGCCGGAGAAGATCGTCGTCGAGAGCGAGTTCGTCACCGCCGCACGCGTGCGCCAGAAGGTGTACTACCCGTCCGACGAGGAGAAGATCCCGCTGCTGCTGGGCCTGCTGTCGCGCAGCGAGGGCGCGCGCACGATGGTGTTCGTCAACACCAAGGCATTCGTCGAGCGCGTCGCGCGTGCGCTGGAGCGCGGTGGCTACCGCGTCGGCGTGCTCAGTGGCGACGTGCCGCAGAAGAAGCGCGAGAGCCTGCTGAAGAAGTTCCAGGCCGGCCAGCTCGAGATCCTGGTGGCCACCGACGTCGCCGCGCGCGGCCTGCACATCGATGGTGTGTCGCACGTCTACAACTACGACCTGCCGTTCGATGCCGAGGACTACGTGCACCGCATCGGCCGCACCGCGCGGCTGGGCGCGGAAGGCGACGCGATCAGCTTCGCCTGCGAGCGCTACGGCATGTCGCTGCCCGACATCGAGGCCTACATCGAGCAGAAGATCCCTGGCGAGCACGTGTCGGCCGAGATGCTGGTCGCGCTGCCGCGGCCGCCGCGCGAGAAGGTCGCGGGCGATGACGACGAGAGCATCAGCACGATCTTCCGCGAAGCGCGCGAGCAGAAGGCCGCCGACGAGGAGCGTCGCGGCGGCGGGCGTGGCGCGCGTGGCGCCGGCGCCGGCGGTGCCGGGCGCGGTCCACGC